>CEAK01014440.1_pt1 | contig 474015 bp, 331 predicted proteins | sample 480681 | NCBI WGS metagenome assembly CEAK01 (sample SAMEA3182071, study PRJEB8094) | gut metagenome | biome: human; feature: gut; material: Stool; isolation source: human stools | place: Canada | collected 2011-12-06 | reverse complement strand
AAAAAAAACAATCCACATTATTACTATCAAACTTTTAAGCATAGCTAAAGAAATATTTGTGGAAAAAGGGATAACAAAATACGGTAAAAACAACCAAATAAAAACATAAAACCTATTTGATAATTCGTCTTGCCTCAAATTGAGTAAAATAAAAACAGACAAAAAGACAAATACATTATAAAATTTATATAGTCCATCATTATATTTGACTCTTTTCAAATTCAACACAATAATAGCAACTACAATAAAAAGTAATATGCCAATTTGATGAATAGGAAGCTTTCCAAGTTCATATCTTGTATCTTCAGAAGCCCTAGACAAAATATAATCTAAAAATACGATTTTACCGCTAATAAACGTCAATAACAAAGATGCTATTGATTGATAATTAGACAATATAATTACGAAAAGCAACATAATTATTATACTTTTCTTATTCATGTACGGATTCATAAACCTAAATAAAAACATCATAGGAATAAAAAAGAAAGTTGTACTATGTATTAAAGGAATCATAAATATTAGCCAGTATTTTACTTTACTATAAAAAAAACATGCCACTAAAATATAAAACAAAATAGCCCCTGCTAAAACTTGTCTGAACAAATGAACGGATAAAGAAAATAAAACAGGATTGAAAAAAAGAAATAGAATACTTACAACTATCTGTGTAGTATTCAATTTTAAAAACCTGCAAACTTTATACAGTGAAAGAAAATACAAATTATATATGAGAAAAGAGAAGAGAAAAACGAATGCTTTTTGGTTCCCTCCTAAAATATGATAAGAAAAATATGAGAAAACGGCATAAGCCGGTTCTTTAAGACTTTCAACTCCGGCTTTATATTTATTCCAGTAAAATAAATATTCATACAAAGGCATATCACCAGCAGCGGAAAAATATTCTAAATAAGATTCTAAATCATTGACGGGAACTTTTGTTACATTAATAAGAGACACATAAGCAGATAATATCATTCCTAAAAATACATGATTAACTTTACATGATTTACCAGATAAGAAAAATAAAATCAGCAGTGATGCGACTGTTGGATTTAGAATAAATAAAATAGAAAAAACTACCTTATAATTCAATGATAAATGAGATTGGGAATACAATATATTCATTGTAAATAAAGAGATTTTATACCATTTAATTCCATATTTTCCTCTATTTGTTGATATTGTCTTTTCATTTTCTTATCACAAAAAGCAAGCTTTATATTAAAAAAATAAGCTTGAGGATAGAGCCTATAAAGAGTATTCATCGCCATAGAGTAAAACCCCACAACCATAAAGGGAGTTATATCGTTTATAAGAAAATTGAGTTCGACTGGAAAACTAGTAGACATTATTGAAATCCCATTCTCTTTCATCAGGCTATTAAGCTCTTTATTGTTTAAATCCATTCTATGTGGACAATAATATATAAATTGATTGGGATATTTATTTTTCAGATAACTAATCAATCGGGTTAAATGCAACTCAACAGAATTTTTCTCATCCAAAAAATGATTCAAAGAGCGAGAATTTGTTCCTATAATATATATACCATCCTTTTCATTTATTTTGTTCCGATTTATAAGTACATGAGAAAAATCGTTTTTCTTAATATTTGCTCGCAAATCTTCATATTCGAAAAATGTAAAAAAATTATTCAACAAACATCTTTTTTTTATAAACAGAAAACCAGAAAACAAGCTACGCAAAGTATTTGTTACAGAATCAAAAGTGACATAATAAGACTTTTGCTTTATTGCATTAATTGTCTGATTTCCATCGTCTAAAAATGTAATTACTGCTCGATTTGATCCTATTATTGATGCCATCATTCTTTGCCCTGCATCAAAAAAATTACCACACAAGATATAATTATACTTATTACAAAGTTCAGATTTCAATAACGGAAAATAATCTTTAAGCTTAGGATATCTACACACTATATAATCTATATTATAAAGTCCTAACACATTAGCACTTATCTCCTCACTTTTATCATCATTGCTAAAAGATAATAGATAAAAAGTATAATCTTCAATAATATTACTTCGTAAATATTCAATGGCACACAAAACCTGAAAAGGAGATCTACAGATTATTGCTAGTTCATTGTTTTCTTTCCTTAAAAACATATTTAAACATCTTTATATAGTATAAATCAAAATAGAATACACTAAAATCAATCATATTTCCTTTCCATACTATTATATACCAAAATATACATTTTCTTAAAGCCACAAATGCTCCTGCAGTAAACAATTCATCCTTTTTCTATATTCTATAATTACAAGAACACACTTTAACATAATTGCAACACTCCAAGACATCACAAATTAAAAAAAGGTTTCTAAACCATTTTCTCCATTTGAATTGCATTTTTGTTAATGATAAAACTTTAAGACCTTGAATATATAACTTTTATATCCCCACATAAACAAACAAGTCAGTATAAAAAAAACAGGAATTTTAATCCATAAATTCATTTCTCCACCAAATACATATTGATAAACCGCCATTAAAAGCAGCAATAAAAAGAAAGGTTTGATAAAGCGTATACTTTGTGGAACATAAGTTTTAAGAACATATCTATTTATCAAATATGCCACAGCATATAAAATAAAATAAGAAATGCAGAATGAGAGTGCTACACCTAAAATATAGAAGCGGTCAATCAGCAGGTGATTCAACAAAATGTTACTGATACCACTAATTAAAATGGCTACAGCATTCCATATAGTACGCTTGGCAAAACCAGTACTTCGTAGATATACATAAGACCATTGATAGAAAACATAGCCAATTATTAATATAGGCAGCAAATACATACCGCTCAAGAACTCAGGACGTGCCATGATTAATGCTATTTCATTGCCAAACATAGTCAATCCCATTGCACCAATTAATGTGGCTCGCCAAATTAAATCATAATCCTTATCTATGCTTTTATAATCTTTGTTGGTCATATACTGAAGATAATATGGATTCCATGCATTATGACCTACTGAAATAAGAATCATCATTAATGCTCCAACGTTTGACACAAAGCTATAAAGACCGGCAGCATCAAAGCCACCATGTGTACTCATAAAGATTCGTCCAAATTGAGCCAATATAATCCCACTTAACGTATAGGGAATATATGGCAAAGAATAGCTAAGCAAATATTTGACGTGTTCCCGATTAATTTTAGATTTAACGTAAAAAGGTCGAATTTGTCGTGTAAGATAAGTCGCTAACAATATCATTGCAGCAATTGTACCCCATATATAACCATAGTAACGCTCAGTCTCCATACATAACATAAATATCACCGATAGACAGAAAGCCAGATAGCTCTGCACGGAAGATACTATCGCAACCTTTTTGCTCCTCAATAAAGGCTGGTATATCTGTATAAAGATTGAGTTAATGATACTATACGTAGCTACAGGAATCATACATAATGTCAAGACTTTGCTAAAAGACAATTCTTCTGCCAACCACGGATTCAACATCGCCATGATGAGCGACATTAAAAGCCAAACGCCAGATGATATTTTTATGGATGTACTACAAAACTCTTTAAAATCCTGTTCGTTTTTGGCATCATAATAATAGCGCGATATAGCAACCTCTGTATTTAGAGTCAATAACACCTGTACAATTCCAACAGTAGACATAAAGACATTTATTATTCCATATTCATATACAGAAAGTAGCCTTGTATAGACGGGTATTGAAATAAAAACCAGTGCCTTAGTTGCCATTGTGGCAAACAAATAATTAGTAGAGTGCTTTGCTAACGCTTTAAAATCAGACATGGCATTATTCTATTATTTTCTCTCTTAAGAGTTTATCGATTTTAATATTCATTTCAATTAGTTCAGTTTGCTCTAACCATGATTTTCTACCTGACATAATCCAACGTATCTTACGAATGGCTCTCCCTATAAAAGTAATGTGATTAGATTTAAGATATGAATTCACCCACTGTTTCACAATTCTACGGTTCTCTCCTTTATATTGGCTGACATGTGTATCCAATTCATTTTGCAAGTTATCGTCTTTAGCTAACTCAGTCAATGAGATTGACGGTACTTCCTGCCCCCAATGCGAACGCGTTGTTAGGACCTCACGATAATTGAGGACATTAGAAGAAACATAGATAGTTCCACTCACAGTAGCCTCACATGCCAAAGTCATCTCAATAAAGTTTCCGTTTTTAGGATTGTTACGCTTCAACTTTTTGAATGCCTCGCAAATTACATCCTGCCGAAATAGAGACCAAAGTACATTTTGGTAATGACTACCAAATATTTGGGCGTTCTCCATCTTATCCTGTGATAAATCATATCCTCTCAGTAAATTAGCTGTAGGTTGTATATACCATTTCCCATCATAAGGCTCATTGAAACAAACCTGTACTCCTACAGACAATGAGATATTTCCGTCTGCCAGCATCTTTGATTTGCATTCATTGAGAGTGTCCATATCTAGAAAATCATCATCGGGAGTAAGAATTACCAATTTGGAGTACACTTTATTAAGTGTACTCAGCACTTTTTCGTAAAATCCACAGCCGGGCATCCATAGATAAGAAATATTGACTGGCATCTGTTTGTTATACTCAAACTTGTTAGAAGTGGAGTCACAGATATATACCTCATAACCACAGTCTGCATAGTACTTAATTTTGGAACCAAGGTAATCATGTCGATTGTGGGTGGGCAAAATAATTACTAAATCTTGCATTTATTGACAAATTGGTTATTTTATACTCAAGCCGCTATACAAAGCTTGATCACTCCAAAGATAGTCCCATTCACCGAATCGACCAATGGTCTCAATACCTATTGACGCTAGATAATTTCTAACGATTTTGCGAGCTTCATATATATTATGGTCAAAAATGACATTAGCATAAGGCTCGAAGCGTACATCTATAAAAAGAATATCTTCTTTACGAATGACACCTTGCTCTATCAGCTTATCAACAGAACCTGCTAGTAATTCTTCCTTAGTATATTTATCTTTTTCACAATAGATTTCCAACTGTAAGGAAGAACATCCTTCAGGAGCATTATCTGGAGATTTCAAAGAAGGCGAATACACACGTGCCGGAAGAATATCTTCGTCATAAATGTACCACCACAAATAAGGCGGAATATTGGTTCCTTTTAATCCTATAGACACTTGATAGCCAGAAGTGGCTTTTAACTTTTCGGCTGCTTCTCTCACATTTCCAGGAACACTTTCAAGCATAGACACAATCTTTGGCAAAGGAAGACTACTAATAAGTCGATCGTATGAAAAACTGATATTACCGGATGGAGTTGTACATTTTATTGTTTGGGTCTCTATATTTATAGAACTAACCTCTGCATTTGTATGCAAGTCTATATCTTTGACTAGCTCATTAAAGAAAGATTTAAAACCACCCTTTTTAGGATAACGCATGTTCTTACTATAATAAGTAATAGGGGTATCAGGACTTTTGCAGCCAGTTTCAACTTCCTCTATTGTTGGTTGATATAATCTGCATCCTCTTTTGCTTCCCATCCACTTGGTTTCTAATTCTCTTGCTTCATGCATCCAATATTTACGCGCATATTTCAAAGGAAAATGTTCGGCAAAATAATTACCAAATTGTAATCTAAGCCACTCTTCGAAATTTTCAACAGAACTTGTATCAACATTTTTAGGTCTTTTCTTAAAATCATCTACAATAAGGCGCTTTTCTTCTTCACTTAATGGATATAAATTGTTTTGAGCAGGATGCTTTATCCAAATGCCATTATAAATATTAAATGGGTTAGATTGATGAATATACATATCTGTTGACTTCTTGAAAATATTGAAGACATCATCAATTTGGGTAAAATCAAAATGTACAAATCTGTCAAAGCGGAAACCAGCTATCATAAAGTTACCACATAATCCACCATAAGTTTCATCCTTTTCTAAAACTATCGGATTATACCCTTTCTGCTTTAATGAATAGTTTGCACCGAGGCCAGCAGCACCGGCACCTAATATTACAATCTGTTTTTCCATCTTATTCTATTGGTTCGTTCTTTGCAATAAATTCCTTAAGACTTTGAAGCTTTGAATCTTTTTCTGATGTCAAAATTTCCGTATCAATTAAATTAAATGGCCATTCAATATTAATATCAGGATCATCAAATTTAATACCACTATCAAACTCTGGCGCATACTTATTTGTGCATCTATACGAGAAAATAGAATCATCTTCCAAAGCAAGAAAACCATGCGCAAAGCCTTCTGGAATATATAATACGTCATGGTTGAATTCTGAAAGAATAAATCCTTCCCATTTTCCAAAAGTAGTTGAATCAAAACGAAGATCCACTGCTACATCAAAAACCGCTCCTTTAGTAACTCTTATCAGTTTCCCCTGAGAGAATTTTTGTTGAAAATGGAGTCCACGAATAGTACCTTTCTTAGATTTTGATTCGTTACATTCGTAAAATAATATGGGCAAGCCATTTTGTTCATATACTGATTTCTCAAAATCTTTGATAAAATAGCCTCTCTGATCTTCAAAGACGTGTGGATGTATTAAAGTGAGTCCCTCAATAGAGGTTTTTTGTATTGATATTGCCATTTTTGTTATATTATAATTTCATCCAATTAATAGTATTTAAGACACCTTGATCAAAAGAAATGCGAGGCATATAGCCGGTATCTTCAATCAGTGCTGAAGCATCAAACCATTCTAAATCATATTTTAGTCCATCGTCTGCACGAGCACCGATTTTAATAGCATCTGGATTTCCGCAAAGTTCGCCTATCCTGATTAGATAGTCTTTGAGTATTTTCGGATTTCCACTGCCTAAATAATAGCATGTTCTTTTTACATCTTTTTCTCCTAAAAGATACGCAGCATAAACAAGATCTTCAATATACAGCAAATCATAGGGTTGTTGGGCAGTACCAAAAATTGCATTTCTACCTTCAAGGATTTCCTTAATGGTATAGCCAACTATATTTCCATTAATACTATAAGGTCCATATAGATTTGAGAATTGCATCCATACAAATTCTAGATTCAATCTATTTGTTAAGATCTCAAGCATACAGTGAGTAGTATGTTTAGCTATGCCATAAATTATATTATCAGATTTCACAGGTAATACTAATGTTTGAGAAGCTATTTTTTCAGTAATTGTACCTGCTACGAGAATTTTCTTGCAATTCAACTTTTTTGCAACAATAACTGCATCGCATGCGTATTTTGCATTCATAAGCTGCAAGTTATAATCAGCTCTACCTGAACCGCCTGCTGATATCCATGCCAGATGATAGAAAGCATCGAAACCTCTATCAGGAATAATCGTATCCAAGTTTATCATGTTCGACAAATTACAATACACAATAGATACTCCGGATAATGATGTCAACATATCTATTTTTTCATTAGTGTCTTTGACGATAGCGATTACTTTGATGCTATACTTCATCAATTCTTTAATTAGCCAATAACCAACAAATCCATTGGCTCCTGTAACAATTACTTTTTGCATAATAAAAATTCGTTTATTTCATTATCCATGCAGGTACGTATATCTTTATGTTCAATCCAGCATTTACTCCATTCAATTACTTTAGCAATTGCTGTATCCAAATTCCAACGAGGTGTCCAATTAAATGTTGCTTTTAATTTAGAGCAGTCCAATTTGAGAAAATTCGCTTCATGAGGACCTCCATCGTATTGATTTACCCATTTTATACCATCTCCCCATTTTCTCACAAATAAATCAACGAGAGCACCTGTCTGAAAACAATCGACATCATCAGGTCCCACATTGTAATATCCAGCAAATGCCTTATCTTCATATTGTTTGGCTGCAATCATTAAGTAAGCATATAGTGGCTCTAGGACATGTTGATATGGACGCGTTGAAAAAGGGTTACGCACAATGATATCATGCTTTTCAATAGCTGCTTTTACGCAATCAGGTATGATCCTATCATTTGCAAAATCACCTCCTCCAATCACATTACCGGCTCTTGCTGTAGAAATTGCAACTTTATCATCGTTGAAAAAACTATTCTTATAGGAATGTGTTACTAACTCTGAACATGATTTTGAGTTGGAATAGGGATCATATCCATCTAACTCTTCATTCTCTCGATAGCCCCACACCCATTCCTTATTCAAATATACCTTATCAGTTGTTACATTCAAAAATGACTTAACACTATTACTGCTTCTAACACATTCAAGTATATTCACCGTCCCCATCACATTGGTTTCGTAAGTATATACGGGGTCTTTATAACTATCTCTTACTATAGGCTGAGCAGCAAGATGAAAGACAAATTCAGGTTGTACAAATTCAAATACTTTTTTCAGTGAACTTATATCACGAATATCGCCAATTATTGAAGTTATATCTTGTTTGATTTCAGCTATTTCAAATAATGAAGGAAATGTGGGAGGATTAAGGGCGTATCCTGTTACCTTAGCTCCTGCTAAAGTTAGCATTTTGCACAGCCATGCTCCTTTAAATCCCGTGTGACCGGTTACAAGAACCGATTTACCTTTATAGAAATTCAATATATCCATAATTATTCATTATAAGGGTTATTGGGAATTGCCCTGTCCCATTTCTTCCAAGGTGCAGTTCCATTTGCTAAAAGTTTCTCAAGAGTGGCTTTTTCACGGATGTTATCCATGCACTGCCAAAAGCCTGTGTGAACATAAGACATTAATTCGCCTTCTTCAACCAATTTCATCAGTGGAGTTTGTTCGAAAACACACGTATCATCCGATAGATAATTAAAAATTTCAGGTTCTAGCACCATATATCCAGCGTTTATCGGTGCACCATCTTTTACGTTCTTTTCTCGGAATGCTTTCACGGCATTATCACCACCAATATCTAATACTCCTTTTTCTTGCATTTGTTTTACAGCCGTTAATGTTGCAATCTTGCCTTGCTGTTTATGGAATTGAATTAATTTATTAATATCCACATCACAGACTCCATCACCATATGTCATTAAGAAAGGCTCATCCTGTACATACTCTTGTATGCGTTTTATCCGTCCACCTGTCATTGTGTTGTATCCTGTATCTACAACGGTTACTTGCCAATTTTCAAGAAGACTATGGTGTACGGTCATTTCATTCTTTCCATTTCGGAAATCAAAAGTAACATCACTATGATGAAGGAAATAGTGTGCAAACCATTCTTTGATATATTCCTGCTTGTAACCTGCACATATTATGAATTCATTATGTCCGTAATAAGCATATTCTTTCATTATGTGCCATAAAATTGGCATTCCACCTATTTCAATCATGGGTTTAGGCTTAAACACGCTTTCTTCTGATATTCGTGATCCAAAACCACCTGCAAGAAGTACTACTTTCATGTTATAAGTTTATTTATTTTTTGATAAAAACATTATCTTACTAAAAATCCCCCCTCTAATTCTATCCAGTATTATTGCGATAGCAGATAATAAAAAGATAAAAGACAAACCTAAAATTATACTAATTTCCATAATTGATGCCCATAATGTATATATTCCATAACCTAATCCCTCAGACAACAGATATATTGAAAATACATTTTTAGAAAGGCTATTAAGACTTTGATTACAAAATGGATGAAAGTTTAAGAACAGAAGTAAGAGTGAAACACTTTGTATATATATTAATGGATTCCTGTATTGAAGAAACAACTGAAGAGCAGTCGAAATGCTTTTTTCATTAACTATGGCAATTACAAAACTCATCAAAACTAGAATTAGAGTTGTTGAAATAATAAATACAGATAATATGTATTTTGATTTAATTTTACTCTTATCGATCCGTCTTAAATAAGCACCTAATAAATATATAAAAATAAAATTCTGTAGATTCTCCCCTATATTTGCTGGTCTAAGATAAGGGCCAATTGTATTTATACAAAAATATAATATGAGCGTGTACAATAATTGCTTTCTACTAACTCTTTCAAGTGCTATTTCAATAAATGGAGCAAGTAACATCAGCAAAAAATAAGCGGTGAGAAACCACCATCTACCTGTTGATATAGGAAATATTACCCCAACGATATTTATATGAGAAAAATAATCCGAATAAATAGAAGTAATAAAGTAAGTAATAAAACTAAAAAATAAGGCTTGAAATGCGAAAACACACTATTCCACTTAAATTTAATTCCAAAATAGCCTGAAATCAATACGTAAGTATTAACAGCTGGTATCGTTAGTGAAACTAAAAGAGATAGTAAAAATGAATGGTCTGAAACATTATTTAAAGGATGTGTATTATGTGAGAAGTAACCATATCCATGAACTGCAAGATGCAAGAAACAGACCATGAGCATCAACAAAATTCTTAAAATCTCAATGTTTGTATTTCGCTTTCCTGTACCTTTTATCTTAGTTTGCTGAGCGGGACTATATATAGAATTTCGCAAGAAAAAACAGGTTGATAAATCCTTAGTACTCATTACTTTATACATTATTCTTCTACTATTTTTTTATAAATAGCATTTACATGTTTCACATGTTCTTCCACCATACAGAACCGTCCATAATCTCCCTCTACAAACGCCTTAGTCTGTAAATAAAAACCAGGTTTAAAATCTATATCCAATTGATTATCTATTTCAACAGGCTTGATAGCCACACTACCTTTTTCCTGGATCTGAAGAGTTTCCATCGGTTTAAAATACAAACGATGCTTTGTGGTCAATACTTCTACCACCCAACGACCGGGAGCATTCCAGTTAGCTTGATACGAGAATAGAGCCCCCTTGTTAGTGATACCTGCTCCTGAAAATACAGCAGGTTTATGCCATGACAATTCCCCTGCACTAAAACAAGAAATTTCTTGGGGTTCGCCTCCTAGGAAAAAAGCAAGATCTACTACATGAGAAGAATTGGCGAAGAACCAATTATCGAAGATATTATGCGAATAATCCAATGTTTCAATTACATGCCCCCACTCAGTAAACTCAAAATTAAAAGAGGTTATTCCACCATCTTCTTTAATAATCTTCTCAGCAGCCAATACGCTGGAATAGAAGCGACGGTTGTATGCGAGAAGAACATGAGCATTTTTAGCTTGTGCTAACTGAACTACGGGTGTAATTTCTTCGGGACGGCAAAATCCAGGTTTTTCCACCAAAATATCTTTTATACCAAAGTTCAGCAAACTTACAGTGACTTCAGCCAACTGATCTACATTTGTAGCTACAATAACCTTTTGAGGAGTAGTTGGAGAAGCCGCCAGGTAATTATTTAATCCACCAGAAACTACCTCTTTAGCTCCGGCCTCAATAAACTCGTCTGCATTCTTACCACTACGTCCTACTGCTATAAATTCATGTTCCAATTGATCCAAGATCTTTGCATATTCCAATGCAATGGTTCCTGTTCCTATAATCCAAATCATATAATTACATCTTATATTTATTATGTGATAGGGCATCTGTCATGCATATCGCCCGTCACTTTATTATAAACACCCAGTATACCTTTTAGAAATACTTTATGATAGTTTGACGATTCGGCATAAGTAGTAAGTTTGCAATTACCATTTAACAGAATTTCATCAGCTACAACACCAGTCAATTGACTCTGATATTTTATATGAACGGGCTGTTTATTACCATCAACAGACATAAATCCTTCCGGCTCATTAATAATAATATGATGAGAGCCATTGATAATAGTCATCTGATGCTGAACAGTATCATCATCCACACAAGTCAGTCGTAAGGTACTTCCATTGGGAGTTGATACATTTACGATGCCATCAAATTCTATATATCCATTACGCCTGCTATCCTTAACCTGAGGTATAATTCCAGAAAAATCAGCGATATAGGCTTTTTCTCCTGACAGCATCATAAATATGTCTATCATGTGTATAGAATTGCAACATAATCCCCAATTAGAATCAGCATATTCCATAACAAGAGGCTTTTGCTTATCTATCATTGAATCGATTTCTGCATAAAAGCCAAATAGACGTCGCGGACAGTTTACCCATGCGTTGACGTGATTGATCTGCAACAACTGTGCGGCTTCATCATAATCAGCCAGTCCTGTAAACAAAAATTTTTCTAAAATGATATTGACCACTTTCACTTTTGCAAGTAAACTTTTTAAAATCGTTAATCGTGGTTTTGAACTAGTAGCTATGACTACCAGATCTAATTCAGCAGGCAATTGATCGATAAGTTGTATGTAATAAATAGTTTGATTACTGTTCACTTCACCTTCTTCATAACGTTGTTGCGCTATTTGAAGTGAATTTGGATTATTATCAACCACCCAAATATCAGATTTTAGTTTGGACAATTTGAGTCCTTGCAAATGACGGCTACCCAATTGTCCGGCACCAATAACTGCAATTTTATACATTGTATATTGTATTTCAAATTTATTTCAAATGTTTCACCATCTCCCTTGCCCTAGCCAATTCATCATGCTGACCAATATCCAGCCAATATCCACTAATAGGATAGCGAATCACCTTGTATCCCTGTTCTATGAGTTTATCCATGAAGTCAGTGGCATTAAAGAAGATATCATCAGGAATAAGGTCAAGCAATTTGCGTTTGATAAGGTATATACCGGCGTTTGCATAATAACTGATGGTAGGTTTCTCGGTAACGCCCTTGATTTCTCGTCCTTTGAGATTGAACACACCGTATGGCACCTTCACTACGTAGGGCACAGCTGCCACACTCATGTCAGCATCATGCTGACAGAAATGAAGGAAAAAATCCTCAAAATCAATATTCGTAAAGAGGTCTGAGTTCATTACCAGCACCGTATCATTGTAAAAAGTTTCCACGAACTTGATACTGCCAATGGTACCTAGATATTTCGGTTCACGCACAGTAACTATCTTCACCCCATCACGTTCCTCCCGGAAATGTTCCTCAATCTGGTCGCCAAGATAGTTAACCGTTACAGATATATGATTCAAACCGTATGAAAGCAAACAATCAATATTATAATCAATGATACACTTGTCACCTACCTTAATTAGGGGCTTAGGAGTTTTCTCCGTTAACGGACGAAGGCGTTCCCCCTTACCACCGGCCATTAATACAGCATCAATTGGCAATTTAGTTACATAATGTTCCAAATTGATGATTTCGCAAATATGATTTTCTTCATCAAGTATGGGTACCAAACGCATCCTTAAATCACGTTGGTGGTGAATATCCTCCACTCTATCGTTCACTCCGCGACGTAAAAAGTTAAAATTACGATGCATGGCCTCACTAATAGGAGCATCCACATCTATACCTTTAATCAAGGCACGACGCACATCACCATCGGTAAGGGTACCTTGCATCCTTTTGTTCTCATCTACCACAAAGAGCACCAGTGGTTCATTGTGAATCTCATTGATGCAGCGAATGGCATCAATAATAGAGAAAGATTGGAGAATAATATGAGAGCAATTCATATAAATTAATTTTCAATAAGATGACTACTGATTACCTTTTCCGCCATATACCAGTCAAACATACTATCAATATCTATTGAATGAAGATCATCCATAACATATTTACGTATTCTATTGAGTTTGGACAAACCTACTTCTTTAAGGCGAGTGCTATTAATCACATAAATAGAACCGTTAAACTCCCATACCTTAGGTGCATCCTGACGCCGTTCAATAGTACCATCCCCTTTGCTGATGACCAATAAGCCTTCAGCATCCTCCTCAAAACTATTATAATATGGATTAGTTGCCGCTTCTTTCACCGAAACAAGCATATCTATGTCAGAAGTATACAAAGCCACAGCCTCCTTCAATGATTTAGTCTCACGAAAAGGAGAAGTGGGTTGCAACAAAACTACTACATCATATTTACGACCTTGTTTCTCATAAAACTCCAAAGCATGGAGCAGTACTCCATTTGTTCCTGCACAATCTGTAGCCAACTCTGCAGGGCGTTTAAAATGAACTTTCAAGCCATAATCCTCTACAACCTTGATAATGACATCATCATCAGTAGAAACACAAATATTCTCATCGGTGGTAAGCTGACGAGCCGCATCAATGCTATAGCATATCAACGGTTTTCCATTTAATTCCTTAACATTCTTGTGAGGTATTCCTTTACTTCCACCACGTGCAGGAATTATTACAAGTATATTCATTACTATTGTCTATTTTTAAATGATAATAGGTTCGTCTATAGCATAATTGCAGGTAGCTATACGCCCGTTTACCAAATCCCATAAAGAAGCTTTCAAACCAACGGTACTGCGTTTCACAGTCATATTATCCGCCGAGAGCACCTCACCTTCCTTTATTGGTGTAGCCGCCACAATACGTTTGAGCACTACTTCTGAAATTTGTTTCTCACTCTCATTAGGCTGTTTGATGCCATCACCTAAAGCTTGTTCTATATGACGGATGGCGACAACCATTTGTTTGAGTTCCTCGGGATTGAGGGAGGCTTTGTGGTCAGGACCGTCCATTTCCTTATCAAGCGTAAAATGTTTCTCTATGATTTCAGCTCCCATTGCTACAGCTGCAACAGGTACTTCCACACCCATTGTATGGTCTGAATAACCTACGGAACAATGAAATGCATCCTTAAGAGTTTGTATAGCCCGAAGATTTACTTCATGCATGGGACATGGATAGTTAGTAGTACAATGAAGTAAAGAAACACTTTTAGCTCCTGCTTCTATCAAGGTGCGATATGCTATCTCTACATCACCGAGATACGACATTCCTGTAGAAAGGACAACATCAATATGTCTGCTACCAACAAGACGAAGAAAAGGAATATTGGTAACATCTCCCGATCCCAGCTTGATGAAAGGCAAATTAAAATTACAAAGAAAGTCTAGACTATCTATTTCATCAGGAGTAGAAAGGAACTGGATACCTATCTCATCACAATGATTTTTCACTACTTCAAAATTATCATAGCTCAATTCAAGTTCTTTCAACATCTTAAACTGTGATTTGGTCTTATCGGATATGTTATTCTCCTGATAAACAGCTAATTCAGCATTCCGAGTAACAATCTTCTCTGTTTTCCATGTCTGAAATTTCACGGCATCAGCTCCCGCATCTTTGGCGGCATTACAGAGCTGAAGAGCCAAATCCAACCGACCATTGTGATTCACTCCGGCTTCGGCTATTATATAAACGTGATTAATCATGATAATCTCTTAAAAGGTCAACTTCCTTAGTTATGACTACATCATCATACATCAACATGAGCACACCTTCATCATAATCACCAATGCGAACTTCATTGGTAACACCATTAATGTTATTGATGATCAGTTTAAAGAAATCAACTCCAGCACCATACGCATGCAAATAGGCTCCGCCAAAACGAGGATTTATTTCAGACAGATAGTACTCTCCATCTCTAAAAAAGAAATCCATATCGATTGCTCCAGCAAAGTCGAAAAGATGCATAAAAGACTGCACGAAGTCAAACAAACGCTGGTCTTTGAATGAAATAGTTTTACTGGCCCCACCGATACGAGTTTCAATTTTCTTTTTTGAAAAAATAGAAACCACTTCCTTTGAATAATAATCAATATAAGCATCTGCATCGCAATCACCTTGCATAAACTCCTGAATGATATAATCGAAAGCATTCTCAGCATAATAGTTTTCCAAATCCTGCATGGTATTGACCTTATGCGCTCCAACACTACCACTACCTGTACGTGGTTTGATGAAAACAGGAAATTGAATTTCACCTTTGAAGTATGCAGCTTTGAAATCATCTAATTCATGGAAAGTAAGCGGTGTATTAACACCATGATTTTTTAAATACAGGTACATACTGTACTTATCAAAGCACAAATCAGCAGTTTGCTTAGAAGGACAAAGAGGAAGAACACCAATTTCTTCAAACTTCTTTTTATTTGATGCTAAAAGATCTATTTCAGGGTCGATTAAAGTAAAAATAGCTTTAATATCTTCTTTCTTACAAATACCAAGTACTTCTTGAATATAATTTGGATGTGTAATTTTAGGAACTACATATTGCTTGTTTGCGAAAAATATTGCTGGGGCTACCGACCAGTTATCTGTAGCAACCACATTACCACTATCACCGATAGTCTTACGCATATCTATCATTAAACGCCCTCTACGGCCCGCATTACAACACAGAATATTATTCATAACTATAAAGTTTATTGTTATTGCTTTAAATCATTGACAGTCCATTCCTCTCTAATTATCTCATAACCATTTAAAGTTTTCAAATAAACTCTAGGAAAAAATCGAATGAACAGTGGTGATAAAGTCATAGTGTATGCACCGACATTTTGGTAAAGTATTCTATCACCGACATTTAGTAATGGCTGATTTTGAAGTGTAAAAAGCTTGTCATACTCCAAACAACTACATCCTACAACCATTTGTGAATCAATGAACACTTTTTCCTCTTGCTTTCTGATGAAAGATTTAAAATAGTCTTTTTTCAGGAAAAAAGGGTCCACATCATTACGAGAACCATCAGTTACTATAATTTGAGAGTCACCTATTTTTTTTGTATCAATGATCTCCGATAAAAAACTAAAAGGTGAAGCAACTATTGCATTTCCTGGTTCCACTATGACTTTCATTTTAGAAACATCAATCCCTTCCTCTAACAAACTTGAATAGATAGTGTCCACATATTCTTTATAAGTAGGTGCATTAGGCTTGTCACCAAAATAACCACCACCAACATCAATATAATCAAGTTCTAGACCTAATGAATTAATGATCCGAATAGCATATTTGCAAATATTCCTATAAACATTTAAAGAACGAGTCAATGAAGTACGATGCAGATGCAAACCTCCAAGTTTTACATTTTTGCATAATTGAATTTTATTTATTGCTTCTTCCAGTTCTCCATTTTCAAACGAAAAACCAAATCTGCTATCCGATTCGCCCTCTTTAGCATCTTCTGGCGAAATCTTCCCTAAATTCAAATTGACACGAATGCCGACCTTATAAGAATGCTGTTTGTTCAAATCATTCAACCATTCTATTTCACGTTTTGTATCTATATTTACATATGCACCATTCTTTATTGCATCTAAAAAAGTCTCCTTATCTTTAGCTGGACCATTATATACAATATGGCTCTTCTCAAAACCAACTTGCAAAGCTAATGCATACTCTGTATAAGATACTACTTCAGCATAGCATCCCAACTCATTAAGCATGTGCAACATATAAGGAAGTGAATTCGTCTTAATTGAGTATCCAATGCAATGGTTTGAAAAGCGACTGTTCAAAGCTCTTTTAAATTCCAAAACATTAGATACCAACTTATCCGAATCCAAAATAAAACAAGGTGTTTTTAGATTACTTAACTGCATTAAAATACATTTTTATCTGTTCTACAATACGTTTGGAAGCATTGCCATCACCATAAGGATTATCAATATACTTTAACATTTGCTGAAATTCGTCTGTTTCAATTTTCTTTAAAGACTGAATAATAGACTCAGAACAATTATCGCAACAAATAATGTTAGATGTCATATATCTGCCTTCTTGACGATGTCCTATATTAATCGTAGGCAACTTCCAATAACCCGTTTCATATACTCCACTGGACGAATTACCTATCATACAATATAACTGAGGAAGAAGGCTGACATAACACTTCTGTCCTAACGAGGTAAACAAATGAAAACAAGGCTTATTGCATACATAATCATTTAAAAGTTGATTAATATCCGAACCATATAAATCTGTATTAGACTTAGAAACTAGTATTTCATAGTCATCACCTAACGACTGGAGCACATGGAGTAAACTATTTACATCGAAAAGATTCTTCTCACGGCTTTCTTTAGTTACCGGATGGTAAGTCATCAATATCCATTTTTTACCTAAATCAATATTTAAAGACTCTGCTAATTCATTCCTTGACAAAAGCGACAAACGTAAAAAATTATCTAAATTGGTCTCACCTACAACAAAAACATTCTTCATAGTTCCAATCATCCTACCAATACGGGCTGCAGAAGTTTGAGTACCCGGAAAGTGGAGTGTAGACATCATTGTAACAGCATTGCGCACTTCATTGTCAATAGCTCCTTCAGTGATGTCACCTCCTGAAATATGAGCTATCGGAATACGCATCACCAAAGCAGTACCAACTATGGGAAGCAACTCATATCTGTCGCCTAAGACAACAATCATATCAGGCTGAAGATGCAGAAAAGCATCGCTCATCCCAATACTGCACATCCCCATAGATTTCGCTATACCAGAAGCACAATCCGAGGACAACAACATATCGACTTTAGCATCAATATCATATCCGTCCTCCTCAATACAACGATAAGTCAACCCCTGTTCGGGAGACAGGTGTCCGCCTGTAACGATAAGCTGCAACTGTAACTCAGTAGCATGATGTATCTCATCTATCACCCAACGTAGCAGTCCATACTCTGAACGTGCACCAGTGACAACTGCGATTTTTTTCATTTATCTAATCTTACACTACTAGGAATATTCACCACCCGGTCAGCCAGCCACTCGGTATTCTCCAGCCCGTCCGTTTCGCAATGCTCGAACATGGGCAGTCGATTCATCAGTTCCCAAACGGGACGGGTCATCACACCATGATCATTTGTGTACTCCAAAAAATCAAGTTGAGCCGCCTTATCCTTTAGTACCACCGCATTGAGCCAATAATTCGATTTGCAATCAGCAGGTTCAGTAAAAAAAGTAATATCTTCCTTACCCTTGAAAAACTCAGCATAGCAGGCTGCTGTTTCACGCTTATCTGCCACATAGCGGTCTAGATTCTCCAACTGGGCACAACCTAGAGCGGCATTGATATTCGGCATCCGGTAATTATAACCAATATGGTCATGACGAAACTCCCAACGATGAGGTATCTTAGCCTGGGTAGTAAGGTGCTTGGCGTATGCGCCCAGTTCTTCATCCTGGAAAAGCAACATGCCTCCACCACCTGTAGTGATGGTTTTGTTTCCATTAAAGCTAATAGCACCCACCTTTCCGAATGTACCGGTATGGCGGCCTTTATAAAAACTGCCGATACTTTCGGCTGCGTCTTCAACCAATTCGATATGCCACTCACGGCAGATATCCGCCAGTTCATCTATTTTTACGGGATGGCCGAAAGTGTGCATGGGAATACAAGCTTTTACACGGCGACCGGTACGCTTGTTATAGCAAACTCCTTCTTTCAGTTCAGCATTCCTCTCCAGCCATGCCTTGACAGCTCGGGGCGAAAGTCCCATCGTTTCTTTGTCCACATCAATAAAAACAGGATATGCTCCGATATAACTGACAGCATTGCAAGTAGCGATGAAGGTCAGAGCTTGGGTGAGCACCTCATCATCGCGTTCTACACCCACTAGCAGCATGGCCATGTGAAGGGCATTGGTACCACTCACACAGACTACGGCACGCTTGGCACCGGTGTACACAGCCATATCGTGCTCAAAGCGGTCAACAAAAGCACCGACACTTGACACGAAAGTCGTATCAATACATTCGTTGAGGTATTTTTTCTCGTTTCCGATAAACTTGGGAGCACTCAGGGGAACAAAATCTTGTGTTCCAAAAAGATGGTGAATGAATTCACAGATTTCAGCGTTGTTCATTGCTGTATGTTGAATTATTATTTAATACCACTGATTGACAGGCGCATTGGCATCTTTAGGCAAATCATTAGTGTCCAACCGGGGAAGATTAAATATAGCATCGCCTTCATGGTCAGTAAGGTCTGCCAAATCCACATCGGTAGTCATGCCCAATTTGCATCCGTTTTCCTTCAGCAGCTGAATGGTTTCTTTATTACGGTCACCGTATGGATAACAGATAGTCCAATTGTCGACATCCCCACCCACTTCATTTATAAATTCGATGGACTTCTTAATTTCAAATTCCTGTTTCTCACGTGGCAATGAGCCTAGCCAATAATGGTCATAACCATGGCTGCCAATGTGCATGCCACAATCAACCATACACTTGATTTGGTCAACCGACATATAAAGTTCCCTGCTAAAGGCAGATTCCTCAATACCTACAATTTTCTCAAACAGAATATCAGCCATCCTCTTTCTTAATACTTCAGGCAAAGCCACTTGAAGCAGCCGTTTTACGAAGATAACCTCGGCAGGATCGAAACGGTTAGCCACTGCCAGTTCCTTGAAATATTCATCGTATGATTTTAACCCGAACTCATCCGTATTGGTCAGAATGAGCTGTTTTATCTCATTCAATAAAACGGGAAAATTATCTTCGGGTGTAGAGGCAAGAATAAAATGTATCTTATTTACATCCAGTACCGTATGCTCTGTAACTGCCTTCACTGGAGGATAGAAGGCACCTTGAATATGCTCATGCTCCAAAATCGGGAAAACATATTCAAAATGGTCGGCATAAGCATCATCGAAAGAGAGAAGCACGGCATGAGGTGGCAATTTGTCACTATGCCCCCCCCCTATATGCATTTATAACCTGTTCAATAGTGACAAAATTATAGTGTTTCTGCAGAAATTTGATCTGTTCCTTAAAAAGTCGCACATCGCATCCTTTTATTTGGGGATAGCGTGAATTTTGCAAATCGCGCACATAGTGGTACATGACCACGGTAAGTTTATCAGCATTCATAATAGTATGAATTAAAATTAGAGTATGTTGGGGCGGTCCTGATCGGAATCCGCTTTAAATGCGACATAATTATCACCCTTTGTCTTATATGCTATTTCAATCTTCACATTACGCTGTTCAAAAGGTTCAAAATAGTTGGGGACGATTGTCTCACCATCCAAATCCAACAGCTCAAATCCCATTTTTGTAAAGGTCTCTTCAGGCAGCCCAAAATTCATAAAATCCATATATTCCGCTCCCGTCTGATAAAGTATATCGAGCAGCTGTCCCTTGACACATGTATTGGGAAGTTTACCCAATACATCAACAATTCTAAAGGCTGATGAATCGCCCACTCTCATAATCCGCACTGTCCAAACGGATTCCAATATTCCATTCTTCTTTACCTCGACAAACTGATAATGGTAAACAGGATGTTCCGCAAAGCGATGGCAAAAATACAAAGGGGTCTTGAAGGGAGCGTATTCTCCTTTTATAGCTATTTTATCCCATTCTACATTATGGACCAATTGCAGGGTATACGATTCATCGGAAATGGCAGAACCATTCTGGCTTCCTACAGGAAAGAAGGCTATTTGATAATTCTTTATGCGGCTGTTGCGAAGGTAATATTGACGAAGGTAGTCAACCGGTATGCGGGAGACTTTATAAATCTGCCTGGCAATGTCACTTATACCTATAGCCGCATAGGAGTGAAAATATGGTAATTTGAAGAGGCTGCGCCACAAAAAGAAAGCTACCGTGTTTAACTCCGAGTTATAAATATCATCTCGTATTTTCCATATCGCTCCCCAATAATCGCCATTTCCAACCAAATCCTTATCATATTGCGCAACCGGAATGAAACCTATCAAAGCATCATATTCACCGGTCTCTTTATTTTCCGCAACAAGGAAATTGTAACAATCCTTATCTTTGTCCAGATGCTGGAAATTGAGTAATTCCCGGGATACAGCAAGCGAATGATTGTGTTTCCAATGCATATTGATAAAATGAACCAACTTATTGACTTCACAAGTTGGAACTTGCTTTATATTATAAACACTCTCCATACATATTCTTCTTAAACCGTTCCGTTATCTACATGAATGTTTTGTCCTGTAATGCTACATGCCGAGTCTGACAACAAGAAAACGACAGTCTCAGCAACTGAACGGACCGATGTGGCAGCCTTTAACGAGGTGCGTTTATAAATACGTTCTTTCTGTTCTTCAGAAAGAGTGGAACTCATAGCCGTCTCCATGAAACCCGGTACCACAACATTGCTACGGATACCAAGACCACCCCATTCACGGGCCGTATTCTTAGAAAAAGCTTCCAAGGCTCCTTTGCTGGAAGCATACATGGCCAGTCCTTTGTAACCTGTATGAGCAGAAATGGAAGATATGTGAATAATACAACCTTTGGTATGATGAAGCAACATATTACGAAGTGCATACTTGGTTATCATCATCGGTGTAAATACATTGACCGCATACATGGCTTGCAGCTTTTCCAAATTGAGGTTGGTCACAATATCGTCATAAGCCATGGCCGCATTGTTCACATATCCATGAAGCTGGATGCCGTTGTGTATAAATTCTCTAAAAACTGTCTTGCGTACATTTTCACTATCACTTAAGTCGATACTTTTGAAAAATACACGTCCGGCATATTCGGTTTCCAAAAATTTAAACTCATTGGTGTAAGAGCGGGCTACTCCATAGACAATATGCCCTTGTTGTAAAAGCGCCCGGCAGATTTCAAGACCCACTCCACGTGAGCACCCGGTTACTAAGAAATTCATAATCGTTTTAATTTACCTGTTCTTGTTAACGAGAAGGATTCGACGAATCTGATGCGACGGGGGATTTTAAAATCCTGAAGACTGTCTTTCAGGATACGGCGAATTTCAAGTTCTGAAAGCCGTACTCCTTCTTCAAGTTGCACCTCCGCACAAAGTATATTGCCCAAAACTGAATTGGCTTTGCCGAATACCAAAGACTGACGAATGCCTTTTATGGCATTGAGCACATTCTCAACTTCGCCCGGATTCACTTTATATCCTCCAACATTGATCAGCTCATTTTTTCTACTTTTGAATTTGAACACTCCCTCTTCGCGATTTATCCATTCTATCAAATCACCGGAATGATAATAATCACCATCAAACCTGAAACTGTCGGATTGTCCTAACAGAGAGCGATGAATCAGGAGTTCGTCATCGACTACCTGGAACATATCATGAATCGATGCAGGAATCTGAAAGTTTTCTCCTTTGGCCGCAAACAAGGACCCCGCTTCTGTAGAAGCATAGACATTGTTTATTTGAGCTGACGGGAATATCTGACGGATGACATTATAAAGATGTCCATCACTCTTTTCCCCCCCCAACGTCAGACGGATAACCGAAGAATAAGCTCTTTCATAGGGCAATAATAGACGATAGAAAGTAGGAGTGGCGGAAATATGGGTTATAGAGTGTTTTTTTATCAGATTGAAGATTTCGGAACGGGTACGATTAAATACATTAATTAATGTATTGAGATTTTCAAATGCCTGGAAAAACACTTGCAAACCTGCCATATGCGTAGGATTGTAAGCATACGCCCAAATTTGATTGTTGTACTTTTCTCCCCGGCGCACAGAGCGAGTTAAAGTCTGTATGCTGTGCACTACCTTTTTGGGTTGACCGGTAGTGCCTGAAGTAAACATGGTTATTTCAGAAGTTGAATGTACTAGCGCTTCTATCACTTCTCCCATGGATGGCAACCGCTTCACAGAAAGGGGGATAGACTGATTGACCAGGCTTTCATCCACACCATCAAGTTCCGCAGGGCTAAGATCTGAATCGAGCAAGACAAGCGGAACGTCGTTTGTCAATGCCTTGACCAAATTGCCAAAATAGGAAAAAAGGTGATGCGTCTTTAATAAAGGAAAATAGTTGTCCTGATTCAGGTGACGGAGCAAGTCATCATAAGAGTACTCACATTCGCCATCGCATAAAAATACAGTCATATTATATCTTACTTTTGAAGTTTTGAGTAAACTTCACCGATAGTATTTACCAAACCATCCTCAAAAATATCAATGTCAAATTCATCCTCAATTCGAACTGTCAGTTCTGCCAGATCGAATGATGTGAATTCCAAGTCATCACGAAGATTGTCTTCGGCATGAAGTTGGGTTATGGCAGACAATTCTTTTGCCACCCTGATTTCATTTACTATTTCCAATACTTTTTCTTTCATATCATTCACTCGTTTAAATTACATTTTCTGGTCCAGATTCTTCCCCTTTTCCTCATGTTCAAAGTTGGGGATGAAACGCTTTATCGCCATAACCACCTCTTCCTTGGTAAAATCCGGTTCGGCAAATATATTCTCCATTTCAGTAAAGAATGCGTCTATCTCAGCCATCGGCCGTTTCACCACTTCCTCAATCACCCCTAGGCTGCAAAAACGATCCATATTAATTTTTTCCCCAGGAACATAGAACTCCTCGTAGGCTTTCTCTCCTGTCGTGTCACTTTTAAAATACACCACAGGATAATCCTTATTGTTAAATGCCATTTCCGAAGCAAATTTCTTCGCTTCCTCATCCGTTGCAAACTCTTTCTTCTCGCAGCCAACCGCTTTTATATACTCATCACAAATGGAAGAGAAAGTGAGCATCTGTCTTTCGCCCAACTTTGGGAAGAATATTTCACCATTCTTACCTAGTATGCAGGCAAGCATACATATCTGGCCGCTTTCCTCCGGAGAGACAAAGTAGCGTTTCACATCATTGGGTGCAGCCAACGGCTGCTTTTTCATGACACGCTGTATCCAGCCATCCGGCAAAGAACCGTTGGAAAAAGCCACATTGGCAAAACGGGCGGTGGTCACCTTGAACTTGGAAGAATACGCCATAATCATATCTTCCATAATACGTTTGCTGGCTCCCATGATATTCACCGGATTGGCGGCCTTGTCAGTGGAGACACAGAAGAAGTGCCTAGGCGGGTAAACGGCCAACAGGTCAAGGAATCTTTTTGCCTTGATATCATTGTTTTCAATGAGTGCCTGTACCGAATATTTGTCCTTCTCACTACGGACATGCTTGTGAGCCGAAAAATTCGCCACAATGTCAAAGCCTTTCTCCTCACGGAAGATCCTTTCAAAGATAGGATCGGCAAAGTTCAAGGTATATGCCCGATATTCCGCAGGTACATACATGCCGTATGTGGAACGCAGGTCACGTGTCAGTTCTGCCAATCCGTTCTCGTTCAGGTCTATTACAATCAGTTTGGAGGGCTTGAACGGCAAGACTGCTTTAATGAAAGAAGAACCGATGGAACCGGCACCTCCTATGACGCATACACTTTTATTCCTTATTTCTGCTTGAAGCGTTTCTTTATTAGCTTCAATATCTGCTGCAAACATACTTGTCGGACGACAAATCACATGGTCTGCAATGAATTGCTGTAAATTAAACATGGATTTATTAGGATTAGCATCTCATTTTGACACATCCTATAAAGAAAACCGCATTAAAGCAGTTTCCTTATAAATTGGGTCAAAAATTGGATTATCTTTTAATGCTTATTTAACGAAAAAGTAAGATATATTCCCGAGCAAAGTAAGTAGACTTAAATCGCAAAGTAAGTGAACTTACTTTGCCCACGAACATATCTTACTTTTTTCCACACTTATCACCGGTTTTTCACCTCCGGTCATAACCGCTTTCTCGGTCGTCTTGCCCAAGCGTTATTGATACGCGCACGGATATTACTGACAGTCTTGCCCGATACGAACAAAGGTGTGAGAGGAAAGAACAACGAGATAAAACGCTCCTTCACCATCTCTTCCGAAGTAATCTTCGGTTCCCGTTCGCCCATCTTAACTATAACCCTGGCCAGTTCCACCGCATTGGTACATTCTGCTATCTGTACCAGATAGATACGTAAATCCTCCACCTTATTTATATAAGAGAAAAGGCGCGTAGCCTCGGGAGATAAAGCAGGTTCCTTGTCCTTGCTTACATCATCCTTCTCTAGTTCCGCCTCATCACCATAATAATTCTGTGTGGCGGAAGTAGCATTGGGAAGAATCTGGTTGCTGCCTCCATAAATGTTGAAGACGATGCTGAAGTGTGTCTCATTATCCATAAGCTTATTGTTTGAATGATTCGTCAACGGGTAGTTAACGGTCAGTCAATAGCTAGTGAACGGCAGTCAACAGTTAGTAAACGATAATAAATAGATTTTTTTACGGTATTTCCCCACATTAATTTTGTCGTGTCGGAAGGATGAACGAACATCCCGGAAACACAAAACTTTTAAACTTTATTTTATTATGATTGATTACAGTGTATTTATGATGGGCAACCCGATGGATGTCGATGCCGCCCAAAAAGCGTATGCAAAAGCTCAAGTTTCTGAAATCATGCCATTCAGCCAGTTTGTCAAACACATTGCCGACCACAATGGCGTATTCACTCGCGGAACGGTAAAAGGTGTAATAGCCGATATGTGCGAGTGCCTTGTAGAGATGCTTCTGGAGGGAAAGAAAGTACAACTGGCTGAATTGGGTAATTTCTGGATTTCTATAGGCTCGGAAGGTGCGGAAGACCTGAAGAAATTTACAGAAAGCAACATCACCGCCGTCAACATTGTGTTCACGCCGGGAGAAGACTTCCAAAATCTTCGTTCCCGCGCCACTTTCAATCCCGTAGCAAGCCGCATAGCCCAAGCCGCCACCCTGAAGGCCGAAAAGGCCGGTAAAGGCACAGTCGACTTGGATGCCGCCAAAGGAAAGACCTCGGCTTCCACGAATGAAAACAATCCGTCATTATGATAAAATACCACGTTTTCTCGATGGGAAATGCGTCCGACAGGACGATGCCCAAGAAAGCATATGCAAAGTGTGTGGCCAACGAAAAGGTTTCGCATAAGAAACTCGTAAAGAAAGTGACGGAACATCTCCACTTTTTCTCACACGGCATGATGGAAGCGGTGCTGGAGGAAGTCTTCAACCGCCTGTCCGAGCATCTTGCCCAAGGCGACCGAGTCACCCTGGACGGCCTCGGAACATTCAGTGTCTCCCTGAAATGCGAAGGAGCCGCTTCGGAGGCTTTGTTCTCCAAGAAGAACATCAAGGGCGCGCACATCGTGTTTGCCCCGTGTCGCAAACTCAAGGAAACATTTGCAGATATGGAATATAAAATGGCTCCACGAATCTTTTAACGTCATGGAACTTATATTATTCATCTATTTAAAGACAAAGCGTATGAAAAAGAACTGGAAAAATGTACTGCTGTACATCGTCCGCATCATTGAGCTGCTTATTACAGGCGCTGCCGGAGGAGCGCTTGGAAGCGGTTTATGAGAACGGTTTCGTTGATTATCGTGCACTGCTCTGCCAACAAGGCGGGCAGTGCCTTGCGAGCAGAGGACATTGACCGCTACCATCGTTCATTGGGCTGGAAGTGCTGTGGTTACCACTATGTGATTCCTACAGACGGAACTATAGAAGCCGGACGCCCACCGAAAATGATCGGCGCACATTGCAAAAGCCACAACAGTCACAGTATAGGTATATGCTATATAGGTGGTCTGGATGCCGACGGAAAGACTCCGAAGGATACCCGGACGGAAGCACAAAAGGTAGCTCTGAGAAAACTGATTGAACATCTGCATCAGCGTTATCCCAAGGCATTGATTGTCGGTCATCATGACTTGAATCCGCAAAAAACCTGTCCCTGTTTCAATGTCACTGCTGAATATATAGATTTGCAACCTTAGTTGCGTCTGTAGTCTTATCTGCCATCCATCGTCCTGCAAGGGATGTGTGGATGGCTTTAATTAAACTAATCAATTTTTTCAAACGGAAACGCATGAAGATAGCTCACAGCCACCGTCATATTTCCGAAAGCGAATACCAGCCTTGTATTGCGGTGCAAACGCATGATGCATCCTTCCTTCCCCCGGAAAACACCACCGGTGATACGGATTCGTTGCTTTTTCTGAAGATAGTCCTCCAAAGGCCGGTTCATCAGCTCGATATTGTAAGGCATGGATTCATACAAATAGATAAATTCTTCCATCTGACGGTGAGGGATTACCGCCGCACGGTGGGTGTTATAGTCCGTCACCAGATACTGGCGGGGAAGCATGGCAGACAGAATACATTCCAACTGCCCCAAGGGGGCACATACAAACAGCCAACCGTTGCCTTCAATTCCTTTCTCGTCCGTCAACGTATTCAGTTTTTGAATGGAGCCGGTAGCAAAAGCCTCTTTCACGATCCGTGCAGAGTCACGGCGCACGGTATATTCCTCTTTGGTATAAGCACATTGCTCGAAACGTTTTCTATGATCGGTGGCAGTGTAAGAAAACACCTTGAAACAAAAGAATTTCTCCTCTACGGTACCTGATGGTGTACGAAGCCGAACAGCTTTCCTGCCACTGAAAACACTGATATAGCGTTTCAGTTCTTTGTTGGAAAGATACAGGTAATACCAACTGAATTCAGGATATTCTTTTCCTATTCCCGCCATTGGCGTGATTCCTTCATTTGACCCCAGGTCTGAGCCGGAAGCGATTGAACTGCAGAGCAGTAACTTAGGCGCTTCGCCCGTTATGTCTTGATTTGAAAGGAACGCTTGATTTTCAAGCTCCATACTATTTTCTGTTACCATCAAAACATTACTTTTTATGTATGTCTTTTTGGGGTTCTCTTAGTAAGAGAACCCCAAAAAGACATATACTGCTGACAATAAAATATTTACGCATAATCAGAGATGGATAATTTGCAAACAAATATCATAAGAATCCTTATCAGAGACTGATTCCTGAATAAAAGATTTCCGTATTTGAATTATTATAGCTACATTTGCAGCGGAATGGGGTTCTCTTACTAAGAGAACTCCATTTTTTTTATTCTAACACATTCATTTTCAAGACAAATCCAAGAAAGCAGAAAAAGGGATACATAAATTCCTTTTCCGCACTCATCGAAAGGACAAACGATAAAACGCAAAAGCGGCCACTTACGATAAAAATCGAAAGTGACCGCTAAAAAGAGATTTATTTCTCTAATATAAGGATCTAACAGTACGGAGTTACTTCACCACAAATCCTCTCTTATCCAGATAAGCTTTGAATTTATGCAAATATTCTTCATCCGGACCATCAAAGAAGGATACACCGGATGCCCCGTTATTGTACGCTTCATCCAGCGCCTCTTCAAAATTGTCCTTAATATCACCAAACATCAGTCCGGCATATATTTTGGCACGCCCATTCACCGTTTCAACGCTTTCCTTTACCGAACGCCCGATCCATTCAGGACCTTCATAATAGAATTTATTATAAATCATCGGATAATAAGCATCCAGCGTCCATTCTCCCCAATCTTGGCGCACCATCTTGCGAGCCATGGACGGTCCCGGGAACACTGCGGCAGAAATAGCTTTATGATCGGCTTTCACCGCTTTGGTAATGGCATCCACCACACGAGTGATGGCATCCAGACGGAAATTGATCCAACTCTGATTTTCCATCGGATACTTTAATTCCAACGGATCCTGTCCTGTTTTAGCTTTAAACAATTCACGGCAGACATCACAATAACAATAGTCATATTCCGGCAACTCTTCTTTCTGCTCTATACCATAGTTTTTCCATAGGCTGACAGGCAAGATTACATCCGGCATACGGACATAATCCAGATGAACACCATCCACATAAGGCTTATGGGCTTCCTTTACATAGTCTTCTGCCAGATACTCTGCCACACCTTGGTGATTAGGGCACAAGAAGCGATAATAATCCACGTAGGCCGGTTTGTCGTGACAAGACTCGCCTTTACGGTTCACGGCATACCAGTCGGGATGCTTGTCCAGCAGTTCCCTGCGGTTCATCGTCCATTTCCAATAATGTGCCTCCAGTCCGGCTTCTTTGCAAAGACGATAAATATTTTCATTGTATCCCTCGAACATGACACCCGAAATACCACATTCTTTCAACAACGCAAACCACTTTTGCCATTCGGCATCCGAACGGTTATTCAGACGCATCCACAACCAGTTTTTAACTTCACGGGCAGGTATCTTTTCTGTCCGGAAACGTCCTTCATTATTGATCACATAACGGATTCCTTCAGCAGGATTGGTTATAGCTATCTGATACGTGTTCTGAGTCGCTTCCACCGCAATCCGGGCATCAGCCGGAAGATCTTTCAACTCTTTATCAGTCAAAAAGAATTGTTCTGTGGCACGCAGATAATTATGTTGTTTACTATAATTATCCTGTTGTGCGTAGAACATGGCCCACAGCAATTTATAAATGGCCTGATTGTACGGGTAAACCAACTCATCTTGCGAGGTTCCCACTTTCTTGTCTACGAAATAAAGATATCCCCAACGGTCGGGCATGTGCATATCGATTCTTCCGGTAGGAGTCCATACCCAATTTTCCTCGGGTCCTTTCTCCTTCAGCCACTGTACACGCGAAAAGTTGATGCGCCAGGTATTGCCAGCCTTCAACGGATTGTTAAAGTTCATGGTCAGCGCCTGATGAGGAATGGCCATTTCCACACTCCAATACTTATCTTTATCTTTTGATTTATTCAGTGTACCTTCGCAATGGATGGCAGTCTTCAATCCGGGGCAGTCCCATTGCACCATGAAATTTCCACCCGAACGATAAGGTTTGTCCAGCATCAGATCGAAAATCACGCCACGCGCATTGGTTTCTATTTCAAAATAATTGTGTCCGTCGCTATCCGGATCAATAAACACTTCAAAGTCATTGTCATAATAGATGATGGTATCACGCTGGGTAAGACGCGCCTTGATATCCTCTTCTTGAAGAACAGCTCCTACATATAAAAATTCATCATCCCACAGCATCTTGGCGGTAGTTTCATATTTGGGAGTCGGGAATCCTTCTCCGCTTATATCTACAAACGGGGCAGTAGACGCCGCCTTGTTCCAGGAACTTTCATTCAGTTTACCATCTATTTTCAACTTTCCATCCGGACGATAACATACATAAGTACGCGGTTCGGTCAGAAAACGCTCATATTGTTCAAAAAGGCTTTGTGCCATTGCCGGAAAAGTAACCAGCAGAAGTAACAGGGTATAAATAAGTTTCTTCATGTATTTTTCAGATTCAAGTTAGTTATTATCTTGCACTTGTCCCACTCCGCGATATAGTTTGATCGGTCCATCCAGCAACACGGCCAGCACGGTAATCTGCTCATCCTGCACCTGTTGGGGTACATCAATGTAGAGATTACCCGGCACTGAATTCCAATAATTTTTATTGTAAACCTTGTAATTCAACATAGCTCCGTTACCAACCACCCATATACGGTTCACTTTGTTCATCAGCCCTTTTACTTCCACCGGACCGTTAGGTTTGTAAGGAAGGTATAAATACAGAATATCCCCCGCCTTATTCAGTGTGGTATATCCCTGGAAATGCTCGGTAGGAATACCTGCGCGAGTTTCATAAATAGCTTCTTTATGCTTCTTGGTCCATCGGCCGAACTCCTTCAACACAGCGACCTGTTCTTCAGGAATGGAACCGTCCTCTTTGGGACCGATATCCAATAAAAGATTACCACCCATGCTCAGGCAGTCTACAAATGTACGAAGCAGGATATAGGGTGATTTATAGTTGCTGTCTGTATGCTGATATCCCCATGAATCATTCATGGTCATACAAAGTTCCCAATATTTATCTTCGGGACGCACCACCGGCACTCCTTGTTCGGGAGTGGCATAGTCACCATACCCCTGTATACGCGAGTTGATAATCACATTTTTATTATCCGAACGAAGCAAATCTACAATTCCTTTGGAATTCCATGCTTCCGAACTTTGCTCCCAATCTCCGTCAAACCAATACAGATCCGGTTTCCAAGTCTTGTTCAGCTCCGCCAATTGTCCGAAATTGAACTTGTTGAATCGGGCCCAACGTTCAGGATCATTTTTATAACGTACTTCCGTACGGGTTTTGTTAGGATAATCAGGATGCGACCAGTCCAATAAAGAATAATAGAAACCAAGCTTCAATCCTTGTTTTCTCACTTCCTTTACAAAGGGAGCGATAAGGTCACGTTTTGCCGGAGTGCTTTTCACGACGCTGATATCTCCTACTTTGGTATCCCATAACGCAACTCCGTCATGGTGCTTGGTGGTTATCACTGTGTATTTGGCCCCACTCTCTTTGATCAGATCCACCCAGTTTTTCGGATCATACTTGGAGGCTGTGAAACCTTTTTCCTGCTCCATGTATTCATCGTAGGGCAGGTAGTTGTTAAAGAAGGACCAGCTTTCGGACACTCCTCTAACAGAATAAATCCCCCAATGGATAAAAATACCCAACTTGGCTTGTGAAAACCATTCCATTCTTTTGTCCTTTTGCTCGGCTGTTTCAGTCTGCGGCGTATCCTGTGCCCGTAAAGGGGAAGCTGCAATCAGCAAACCCAGGAACGCTAACGATAATCGGTTCTTTTTCATATATAATAGGTTTGATTAGTTAGGATAGCATGTCGGTATTATTTAAATTTACAGCTATATCATAGGCAAAGATAATGTATTTTTATATTTTATTCTATCTTTGCACCCCTAAAACAGAACAAATATGAGCGCAAAGAAAAAGAAACAAGCGAACAGTCCTCTAAGAATCGTCATTATTTTAATATTGCTGGGACTTTTGGCCTATAAATATCAGTTATTTGACGGGAAGCTGCTTGAAAATATCCCCACTATCGAAAACAATGAAGAAAAGCCCGAAATACGTATTCCGACTCAGCATGGCGGTGCATTGGAAATCCCGACGATGCAATCGGGCACAGGCGGACAGATATTGAAACGTAAAGGATATACCCTGTCTTATAATGCCGATTACAAAACTCCACAATGGGTAGCATGGGAGCTTACTAAAACAGAAACAAAAGGAAAAGAAGGGCGAACAGACAAATTCTTGCCCGACCCGGACGTACGTGGAGCCAAAGCATATACGGGAGATTATACAAAATCAGGATACGACCGGGGACACATGGCCCCTGCCGCCGATATGAAATGGAGCAAACAAGCCATGGAGGAATCTTTTTATATGAGTAACATTTGTCCGCAAAATCCTAATCTGAACCGCGGTGACTGGAATGACCTGGAGGAAAAGTCACGCCAATGGGCAAAAAAATATGGAGCTGTATACATTGCCTGCGGCCCCATATATGATACTAAACGCCCGAAACGAATCGGCAACAACAAAGTGGCCGTCCCCCATGCTTTCTATAAAGTCATATTGATAAATGATAAGAAAAATCCGCAAGCCATAGGATTTATCTTCCCCAACAGCGCCGGACATAAGCCGCTGAAGAAATATATAGTAACAGTAGACAGCGTAGAGAAAAGAACGAATATAGATTTCTTCGCTGCCCTGCCGGATGAGATAGAAAACAAAATTGAAGCGAAGTGGATACAAGAATTACCGTAATCCATCACATACGTACGTGTGGCGCAATACATACGTATGCATAGCCCTACACTGACGTATGTGAAGGGCTACACGTACGTACGTGATTTATTTCACTTCCAACACCACGATAGACTTGGCAGGAAGAGTCACTTTCAAGCTTCCCTTATTAACCTTGGCTCCGGTAAATTCTTTCGGGGCAACCACACTCGGTTTCTCGAAACTATTGTAATCACCTATATTGTTAGCGGTCAAAATACGGCCGGTAACACTCTTAGCTTTCACCTCACCCAGATTCAACTCTATTTCCTGCGATTCCTGCAAATCCACATTAGACAAGGAAATATGAATAAAACCGTTTGCATCCCGTGAAGCGGTAGCACTTATCATCGGAACAATGCGGTCGTCACGTACCACCTTGCGTTCACAGTTCAGTTCCAAAGGAAGATAAGTAGCATCTTGATGCACTTTATACATTTCAAAGACATGATAGGTCGGTGTCAAAACCATCTTGTCTTCCTTGGTCAGAATCATAGATTGAAGCACATTGGCAATCTGGGCAATGTTCGTCATCTTGATACGATCCGTATATTTATGGAAAACATCCAAAGTTAAAGAAGCCACGAAAGCATCACGCAACGTATTTTGCTGATACAAATGTCCGCGGACCGTTCCCGGTTCTTCATCCCACCAGGTTCCCCACTCGTCCACCATCAGGCCGATTTGTTTTTTCGGATCGTATTTATCCATAATAGCGATATGCTTCTTCAATACCGGTTCTATTTCCAGGCATTTGCCCATAGTCCAATAATAATCATCATTAGTGAACTCGGTAGCCGAACCTTTGCTTCCACTCCATCCGGTCACTGTATAATAATGAAGAGAAAGACCTGCCATGCGATGACCCACATTTTTCATCAGCACTTCGGTCCAGTTATAGTCATAATCACTGGCACCACTGGCTATTTTGAATAAATGGTTGCCATCATAATTACGACAATAGGTAGAATAACGGCGATACAAGTCTGCATAATATTCAGGACGCATACTGCCTCCACATCCCCAGCTTTCATTACCTACCCCAAAGAATTTCACTTTCCATGGTTTTTCACGACCGTTCTCCTTACGCAGTTTCGCCATCGGGCTACCTTGTTCAGAAGTCATGTATTCCACCCATTTCGCCATTTCTTCCACACTTCCGCTTCCTACATTACCACTGATATAAGGCTCACAACCTATCAGCTCACACAAGTTCAGAAATTCATGTGTTCCGAAACTATTATCTTCTACTGTACCTCCCCAGTTATTATTGACCATCCGGGGACGATTCTCTTTCGGACCGATACCATCCATCCAATGATATTCATCGGCAAAACACCCCCCCGGCCAACGAAGCACCGGCACTTTCAAGTCCTTCAAAGCCTGAAGCACATCATTACGATAGCCTTGGGTATTGGGAATTTTAGAATCTTCACCTACCCACAAACCTCCATAGATACAAGTTCCCAGATGCTCTGCAAATTGTCCATAAATATGTTTACTGATGATTTCTTTCCCTTGCTCGGGATGTACATTGATAGTCGCTTTTTGTTGAGCAAATACCGGCATTGCAGCGAACAATGCCAAGCCCATAAGTGCATTTTTCATGATTAAAAATAAAATAATTAATATACTATTTTGCGTTCTCGTTTTTTGTTTGGTCAAATTTACACATTTTACATCAACCGGATAGTGGACAAAATTGTATTTTTAGGGGTACAAAATCGTCAAAAGTAGAAAAGAAAGGGATATTTGCCTATATTTGCATACAAAAAAGCCCGATAGACTAAAATGAATAAAAAGAAACGTACTATTGTATGGATAGTTATTCTTATAATTATCCTAGCGGGAGCAGGTGGCGCAGGAAGTATATATTACTATTTCTTTGCCAAGCAGCTCCAACTTACAAAGACTACCTATATTTATATAGACAGAGATGATAACCTGGATTCTGTGTACCATAAAATAATCCGGAACGGACATCCTAAAAGTATGTTCGGTTTTCAATATCTGGCAGAAAAAGAGAAGTATGGCGACAATATACGGACAGGGCGTTACGCACTCAATCCTTCAGACAATATGCGCTACCTCTTCCGGCGTCTTTCTATGGGATATCAGACTCCCATTAATCTGACTGTACCCAGTGTACGCACCGTGGACAGATTAGTGCGGGCCGTTTCACGCCAGCTCATGATTGATTCTCTGGATATTGCCAAATTAATTTCCGACAGTGCTTATTGTGCACAAATGGGATATGCCCAAGAGACACTCCCCTCCCTTTTTATTCCTAACACTTACGAGGTGTATTGGAATATGAGTGCTGACGCTTTTATGAAACGGATGCAAAAAGAACATGCCGCCTTTTGGAATGGTGAAAGGTTGAAAAAGGCTCAACGTATCGGACTTACTCCTGAAGAAGTATCTACTCTGGCCTCTATCGTGGAGGAAGAAACGGCCAATGGTCCTGAAAAACCCATGGTCGCAGGACTTTACATCAACAGATTGAATAAAGGGATGTTGTTGCAAGCAGACCCGACGGTAAAATTTGGTTTGCAGGAATTCGGACTGAAACGCATTCTTTTCAAACATCTGGAAGTGGACTCTCCTTATAATACCTACAAGTATGCAGGTTTGCCTCCGGGACCTATCCGAATCCCATCTATCCAAGGATTGGAAAGCGTACTGAACTATACACAGCATAATTATATTTATATGTGTGCCAAAGAAGATTTCTCAGGCACTCATAATTTCGCTGTCACAGCAGCCCAGCATCAAGCGAATGCAAGACGTTATCAACAAGCGTTAAACCGGCGGAAGATAAAATAAAAGGGAATACTTCCCTTTTATTGAAATCACCCTCGTTACAACTGTATGAACTGCACTCCTAAAGTTTTGTGTCCAACTTTTAGGGTGCAGTTCAACTTCTGTAACGAGGGTGATTTTTAGTTCATAAGGGTTTCGACACACCTTCCAAATGGATAGATAACTTAATGTCTATGTATAGAATCTTCTTCTTTAGAATATAAAACCAATACAGACATTTCTCGCACTTATAAGTCTTTCAGCAGCCGTCCTTTGTATTGTCCTTTCTTCGCAGTAACTTTTCCATATTCCACAGCATGAACCGGACAAATATGATAACAAGCAAGGCATTGGGTACAGTTATCTCCCCAAACAGGACGATCCGTCACTTTTATATTATTCACAGGACAAGCTTTCTCACATTTTTTACAAGCAATACAAGCCTCTGTAGCATGAAAAGGTTTAGGAGACATCAGGAAAGTATTGAAAAACGGACGCAAAAAATAGGATTTGGTAAATGGAAGCGCACCTTCATGGCAATTATAATGTTTCGTTTGAACCCTTGATGCTATCTCCTCGTTAATAAAGCGTACACGGGCAACAGCATTATGCACTTTCCGGGTTTCCACATCTTCATCGTCTACATCAAAACCTGGCAAAGAAACATAAGTATTCGGCATGGTGACCGAGTAACCGGCAGCACACCGCCATCCCTTCCGGGCAACAGCAGAAGAAAAGAGTTGTGCAGTCCGACCCGTATCATCTCCACAAGTACAGACAAAGAAAAGATATTCCGGCTTAGTCATCTTCAACCGACGGATAAAACGAAGTACAATCTCCGGAGGTCCCCATGCATACACAGGGAAGACAAAACCTACTTTTTCTCCTTCTCTTAGTTTATACTCCTTATTCTTATCTATTTCCACAGCTATGGAGAGCAATTCCTCATTCTGTCCTTCCGCCAGCTGCCTTGCCACCCAAGCTGAATTACCTGTACCTGAAAAATAAAATATCATATCCGTATTATTTTTATAAAAAAGAAGCGATGCTAATCTCTTGAATTAACATCGCCTTATAATGAAGCCGCACCAGTGATGCGATGAAACTCCGAATGACAGGTTTTGAGTGCTCTCCTCCTTTGTAATCCACCGGCATAAATGCTACCCGAAGGCGTGGCCCGCCATTGGAAGATGAAGCTATGTCTCGGTTTTCAGATTAGTTTGATGAGTTTCCCAATCCAACTAATGCGGCTCGCTTTTCATCTCTTTCCGTATGACAAATATACGCCCTTTTTATGATATAAACAAGAGTATAGCAGGATTTGTTTGTTAAAAATAATAAGCAAGAAAATAACTCTCTGTAATTCTGCTTATTGTTATTTCAAATTCTTAATGAAACATCACAAAGCATCCGCAATAAAAAAGAGCAACCTCATAGAGATTGCTCTTTTAATAAATCTTTATATCACCGTTTACAGAAGAATTAAGCTACTTTTGCTTTAGCAACAATTGCTTTGAATGCTTCCGGATGGTTCATAGCTAAATCAGCTAACACCTTACGGTTGATTTCGATACCAGCTTTGTGTAATGCACCCATCAATTTAGAATAAGACATTCCTTCCAGACGAGCCGCAGCGTTGATACGCTGAATCCACAAAGCGCGGAAGTTACGTTTCTTGTTCTTACGGTCACGGTATGCGTAGGTCAAACCTTTTTCCCAAGTGTTTTTTGCTACTGTCCATACATTCTTTCTTGCACCAAAATAACCTTTGGTAAGACCTAAAATTTTCTTTCTTCTTGCTCTAGAAGCAACATGATTTACTGATCTTGGCATAGTTTTAATTCTTTTTGAATGTTAGCGCCACTGTTTCACACGGTGAACTTCAAGCTAAAGACATTCGGTTAATACTTTAAATAATACGTTTACGCTTTCGTTGTTTTTAGATTACTTCATGCAAAGCAATTCCTTAACTTGATCCAAGTTAGCATTAGCTACTAGACCTGAGTGTACAAGGTTTCTTTTCTGCTTTTTAGTCTTCTTAGTCAAAATATGACTGTGAAAAGCGTGCTTTCTTTTGATTTTACCTGTTCCGGTAAGAACGAATCTTTTTTTAGAACCGGAGTTAGTCTTGATCTTTGGCATCTTGTTTTTAATTTTAAATTATTATTCAAATGGTGGTAACGCACTATACCGGCGCGTTACGCACTCTTTTTTTATTCTTTTGCTTCTACTGCCTTTTTCGGATTTTCCTTTTTAGCAGTATCCATTTCTGCCTTCTTCGGAGAGCCCGCTTTCTTCGGAGCCAAAGAAATAGTCATTCTCTTACCTTCCAACAAGGGCATCTGCTCTACTTTTGCATATTCTTCCAAGTCATTCGCAAAACGAAGCAATAATACTTCGCCTTGTTCTTTGAAAAGAATGGAACGACCTTTAAAGAACACATATGCTTTCACCTTGTCTCCGTCCTGCAAGAATCCGATGGCATGTTTCAACTTGAAGTTGTAGTCATGATCATCTGTTTGAGGTCCGAAACGGATTTCTTTTACGTTTACTTTTACCTGTTTAGCCTTTTGTTCCTTTTGACGTTTCTTTAATTGATAAAGAAATTTAGAATAATCAATAATTCTACAAACTGGAGGAACAGCATTGGGTGAAATTTCAACTAGGTCAGCCTCATGATCCTCAGCCATTTTTAAAGCTTGAGCTATCGGATAAACTGCCGGTTCTACATCGTCGCCCACTATGCGGACTTCTTTGGCACGAATCTGTTCATTGATTCTGTGTTGCCCTTTTAAACTGTCATTCTTCATTAAAAAACTTTTAGTTCCTGTTTGTTTCTTCTTATTTTAATTAGTATTTCTTTATCTTAACGCAAAAGAATACATAAAGGTTTAACAATGTGCTCTTTTGCAAACGGCTGCAAAGTTACCATTTATTTATCATATTAGAAACTTCTTCGGCAATATTTTTTCCGAATTCTTCTATTTTCATAGTTCCTTTGTCGCCTTCGCCCTGCTTGCGGACTGCAACTTCACCGTTTTCAGCTTCTTTCTCACCTACAATCAACATATAAGGAATACGCTTCATTTCGTTGTCACGAATCTTACGGCCGATTTTTTCATTACGGTCATCCACAATAGCACGAACATCGAATTTTCTCAGTTCTGCTTTCACTTTTTCCGCATACTCATTGAATTTCTCAGAAATAGGCAGAATAGCTACCTGATCAGGAGTCAGCCACAGCGGGAATTTACCGGCAGTGTGCTCAATCAATACGGCAACAAAACGTTCCATTGATCCAAAAGGTGCACGGTGAATCATTACCGGACGATGCTTTTGGTTATCTGAACCCATATATTCCAACTGGAATCGTTCGGGCAAGTTGTAGTCTACCTGAATTGTTCCCAATTGCCAGCGACGGCCGATAGCGTCTTTCACCATAAAGTCCAATTTAGGTCCATAGAATGCAGCTTCACCATATTCCACTTTCGCAGTCAGGCCTTTTTCTTCGCAAGCTTCAATAATGGCTTGTTCGGCTTTTTCCCAATTCTCATCACTACCAATGTACTTTTCACGGTTCACCTTGTCACGAAGAGAAATCTGAGCTTCCACATTCTCAAAATTCATAGACTTGAACACAATGTTAATGATATCCATCACGCGAAGGAATTCTTCCTTCACTTGGTCGGGACGACAGAACAAGTGAGCATCATCTTGCGTAAAACTGCGCACACGGGTCAGTCCGTGCAATTCACCACTCTGTTCGTAGCGGCATACGGTTCCGAATTCCGCGATACGCAACGGCAGGTCTTTATAAGAACGTGGAGAATTCTTATAAATCATACAGTGATGAGGACAGTTCATCGGTTTCAGGAAATATTCTTCCCCTTCTTCGGGTGTATGAATAGGCTGGAACGAGTCCTTACCATACTTGGCGTAGTGTCCGGAAGTGATATACAGGTTCTTGTTGCCAATAGGCGGACACATTACTTCCTGATAATCATAACGGGCCTGGATACGGCGCAAGAAATCTTGCAAACGGATACGCAAGGCAGTACCTTTCGGTAACCACATGGGAAGTCCCTTGCCCACCATATCGGTAAACATGAACAAATCCATTTCCTTACCTATCTTACGATGGTCGCGTTTCTTGGCTTCTTCCAGCATTACCAGATATTCGTCCAGCATTTTCTTCTTCGGGAAAGTTATACCATAAATACGTGTCATCTGCTTACGGTCTTCCTGCCCTCTCCAATAAGCACCGGCCACAGAAAGCAGCTTGATAGCTTTGATAGGAGCAGTAGAGGTCAAGTGGGGACCACGGCAAAGGTCGGTAAACGCACCTTGTGTATAAGTGGTGATGTGTCCATCCTCCAGTTCGGAGATCAATTCACATTTATAAGTCTCACCTCTTTCACCGAATTTCTTCAACGCATCCTCTTTAGCAATGCTCTGACGCACCAATATTTCTTTCTTTGCAGCCAACTCGGCCATCTTGGCCTCAATAGCTGGCAAATCTGCCTCCTTAATGATTGCTTCACCCGGGTCTACATCATAGTAAAAACCGTTTTCAATGGCCGGACCGATACCAAACTGAATGCCTGGATAAAGTTCTTGCAATGCTTCGGCCAGCAAGTGGGCACTAGTGTGCCAGAAAGCATGTTTGCCCTGTTCGTCTTCCCATTTATAAAGAACGAAGTTTGCATCTTCATTGATAGGGCGAGATAAATCAATCGTTTCACCGTTCACGCCACAAGCTAAAACATCTTGCGCCAGCCGTGAACTGATACTTTCTGCAATCTGCAGACCAGTAACTCCTTCGTTATATTCGCGAACAGAGCCGTCGGGGAATGTTATCTTTATCATAATCTTCTATTTATTTTCTTTCTTGAGGATGCAAAAATAACGAAATCTTTTTGACTTATCCTCTTTTTAGCAAAAAAATGTTATTCTTTTCGTTCCGTAAAGCGTTTGATTATATTGTAAGCAGAGAAAAGTCCCAACTCACCTGCTTTACTCAGGTCCTGTATACCTTGCCTGTTGTTACCCAAGAAAATATGTGTCAAGCCGCGATTGAAATAAGCATCCGCAAATTTAGGATCCAACTGGATGGCTCTGTCATAATCAACAATTGCCGCACGATAGTCTTTCAAGATAGAAAGCACATTACCTCTATTATAATAAGCATAGACAAAATCCGGAGCCAGCTCAATCACCTTGTCCAAATCGCGCTTTACCATTTCATAGTCCGCAGCTTTCACAGCACTCTTCTCTCCCGGATTGGCTTTCAAATCATACTCTTTTTCCATCTTCTGGTATTCCAGCTGCTTATAACGGATTAAAGCACGATTGAAATAAACCGGAAAGAAATTACCCTCAATAATAATAGCCTGATTCAAATCTTCAATGGCACTTGCAAAATCCTGCACCAGATAAAAGTCCAATGAACGTGCAAAACGTTTGTTCACATTATTCGGATCAGCCACAATAGCAGCAGTCTGTTCGTCAATGGACGCAAAATGTTTTGTAGCTTGTTCTTCCGTCAGAGGAGCTTCCTCATTAGTTATAATCAGACGACCGGGAAGTACTTTCTGATTATTCAATGTTTCAATGAACTTATAATAGTTGACCTGTCGTTTCACATCATCGTGCTTTTCATAATAGGTAAGCACGAACATAGGCTGGGGAACAATATTCACATTCTTATCCTGCACGCGTCCACGATAGTCACTCTTATATTTTTCTTCTCCCTCTTCGTTGTCGGCAACCACAATCTTACGATAGTTGTTCATGTTTTTGTCGGACTTCTTACGGGTTTTATTATTCTCTGTATTATCGGCAGTCTGCTTATTAGGATCTACTCCGTTCTGTTTATCCAGTTGTGCTTTCAACACTTTGAATTCATCTGCATCAGCACCTTTTACATCCCCTATTTTCCTACGTGCCTGCGCTCTGTATTGATAGCCCAGCAAAAAATTGGGATATTCATTTATCACCGTAGAATAATCTTTAATTGCCCCTTTATAATCTCCTGTCTGATCCAATAACAGACCACGGTTGAAAATAGCCATCATATTGTCGGGCTCCATTTCGATAACAAAATTAAAGTCTTGAATAGCCCGGTTGTCATCGCCTACTTGTGCACGTAATAAGCCCCGGTTATAATGGCCGATGAAATTATTGGGATCAATATCCAATGCAATATCATAGTCACTCATCGCTCCTCTCAGGTTATTCTGATGGTAACGGGCCAAAGCACGATTGATATAGACACCTGAATTCCGGGTGGACAGACGGATGGCATGATCAAAATCAGCTTCCGCATCTTTATATCTCTGTTGCTGCAGACGAAGGATAGCACGGCTGGCCCATGTATCTGCATCATAACGGTCTATTTCAATCGCCTTACCAAAGTCTTTTTCGGCAGCCAAAGTATCCTTCTGCTTCAAATCCACCTCACCACGCATCAAATAGGCCTTTGTATATCGGGGGGAAATAGCGATCAGCTTATCCAGATCATTCTTCGCCCCCTTATAATCTTCCTGCCTGATACGGCAAAGGGCCATATTATGCCATACCCCTATATTCTCAGGATCAAACTCCAATGCCTTGGTATAATCTTCTATAGCTCCCGCAAAATTATTCTGCTGGATCCGTGCCAATCCACGTACCTGATAAGCACTTACCACAAACGGATTCCGCTCAATAGCTTCTGAACAGTCACTCTCCGCCCCCTGAAAATCATCCAAATTTATCTTCGCCAGACCTCTATAGAAATAAGGATCAGACAAATAAGGCTTTGCATTAATCACCTGATTAAAATATTGAATCGAAAGGACATAATCCTCAAAATAAAGCGCATTACGCCCTATCGCCATCACCCTGTCCGTATTTATCTGTGCCGAAGCTAGTACAGGGAACATTATTAATAATGTATAGAGTATCCGTTTTATCATTTTGTATTTATAAAAATACGGTTTTCCCCACAAATGCGCCACCTGTGGCGCATAAATCAAAATCGCGGAGTTATCATTTTATAGTCTTGACCTTATAGGAACAACGCGCCTTGCCCTTCAACATGGCCCCCAGCTTTCCTTTAATCATCTGTTTGCGTAATGCAGACAAATGATCAATGAACATTTTTCCGTCCAAATGATCAAATTCATGCTGCATGACCCTTGCCAAATAGCCTTCCACCCACTCGTCATGTTCTTTCAGCTCCTCATCCAAATAAGTCACATGAATACGGTCCGGACGTTTCACCGTTTCATGGATACCTGGCAAACTCAAACAACCTTCTTCCATGCTGACTTCTTCTCCACCCACTTCTAAAATATGAGGATTTATATAAGCCCGACGGAAATCCTTAAATTCGGGCAATTCATCAGACATCACATCCAGATCAATAGTTACGACACGAATAGGCAAACCAATTTGCGGAGCAGCCAGACCCACACCATCTGCACGATTCATGGTTTCAAACATATTTGCTATCAACTCTTTCAAATTAGGGTAATCCGGGGTAATATCCTCTGCTTCTTTACGCAACACCGGTTGTCCATACACATAAATAGGTAATATCATTTTTCTTAATCTGTTTTTATTTATTAAATATATTTCTTCGACTCCAAATAGGACTGTAAGATTATCGTAGCACTGATTTCATCAACTAAAGCTTTATTCTGCCTATCTTTTTTCTTCAAACCTCCATCCAACATGGCTTGGTGGGCCAATACGGACGTAAATCGCTCGTCAACAAACTCTATCGGTATATCCGGTAATTGTTTCCTTAATTGATTGACAAAAGGGACAATATTACGCATATTTTCCGACTCTTGATTATTCATTTGCTTGGGATGCCCTACAATGATGCGTTCCACAGGCTCTTTTTCCACATATTTCAGAATAAAGTCCAGTAGTTGGTGTGTAGGGACAGTCGTTAACCCGTTTGCAATAATTTGCAAAACATCCGTCACAGCCACACCTGTGCGCTTTTTACCGTAATCTATCGCTAATATTCTACTCATATAGTTTGCAAAAATACAAATTTATTCCATACCTATTTTATATATAAAGATTAAAATATGCTTTTTCAACTGTTTTTTCAAAAGAAACGATTCATTTCGTTTAATTTTATTTGCTATTTAAAAAATAGTACTTATTTTTGCACCGAATATGTGGCTTAACGTAAGGGTCGCATAATGTTAAATTGAAACAAGTATTTGTTATAAAATGAAAAATAAGAGCTCTTCAAAAGGAGTTTTATATAGATGTTTGTTGTATTGTATAGCTATATTGTTGCTTGTTATGATTCCATTAAAAAGTTTCAGTCAATCAACAGGAGAATTAACAACAGATAGTCTTGTAAAAATGGGATTTGAAAATGTAAGATGGACAGATACTCCTGAAGAAAGAGTTTATGTGGTTGAAAACAGTGCTTACAAAATTCAAGCGTTGGGTATTAGAAAGGCTGTAGATATCATACAGTCAATGGGATTACCCAAGGATAAATCTTGTAAGTTGATTGTTACCAACTATAATATACCTCAGGTCTCACTGACCTATCAGCCTCTTGCCGGTGACACAACAGTGGTAAGTGGTGAAGATTGGAAAGTCAGTTATGATATAGGTGACAGTTGGGACAAGGTGAAGAAAGAAAAGAAAAAGAACAGTTCGCTGTTTAAAGTAGATATATTGGTATATCCGCAGCTATACTTTAAGAACTATATCATTACACAGATATATCAGGCTTTATTAGAGTTTAGCCCGGCGGTAGAGGTGTCGCTTTGGCCAGGAATGAAATTTACCGGACAGATTGTATTTCCTGTATACAATGATGGATATGGAGAAACAGCCGGAAAAATTCATCCAGGATATTTGACATTAGCACAAAAATTTAGATTACCATATAATATACAAAGTACAGTAACTATTGGTATGTTTGATTATAATACATATGGTGCAGATTTAAATTTGTTTTATCCGTTTAAAGACGAACGTTTTTCTTTGGAAGGAAGAATTGGCTATGTTGGATTCGGATATTGGCATGGTTTTAAATTTCGCTATAATGATAAATACACTACTTATTGGTCTGTAGGGGGAAACTTTTATTGGCCAAGGTATAATACACAGTTTAAATTGAGAGCTGAACAATATTTATTAAAAGAAAAAGGGGTAAGATTTGAAATGATCAGACACTTCCGCTATGCCAGTATAGGTTTCTACGCTGTAAAAGCAGAACATGCTAATAGTAATGGAGGGTTTAAATTCATCGTCGCATTACCACCTTATAAATATAAAAGACATAAATATATACCAAGGGTTTCTACCTCATTGGGTACGGGTATAACATATAATGCAGGAAATGAAAAATATTATTATAAAATGCCATATAGTAATGCAAGTGACAATATAATGCAACAAAATAGTTTTAATCCATATTTTATTAAATCAGAATTATTAAATTTTTAATTTTATTGAGATGAAAAAGAAAAGTTTTTTGAGCGGTATTGGTGCTAAATTAGCATTAGCTGCAGTGGCTTTAACAACAGTAGTGTTTACAAGCTGCGAAAAAGAAGAATTTAATGTAGAACCGGTAGAACTTCCTAATGCAAGTGCAACTGTTGTTGTAACTGTTTATGATTTAGCTACTGGTAATATTATTAGTGATTTATCAAAGACTGAAACTATTACAGCCGCTTCTGATGGTACTATTGCTGCAACAACCAAAACATATGAAGCTTCTAAAGAAGGTTATTTTTCAGGTTCAGTAACAGTTTCTATTCCTGCTTTAGCTAAAGGACAGTATGCTTATATTCCTGCTAATATTTATTTGCAATCATATTTGTCTGCTGCCAAAGATCCTGTCATAACAGAAGATCCTGAAACTACCATCATTGTAGATGAACCTTTGAAAGTAACTTCTTACACCAACACTGAGGAAAAAGCTATAGATAAAAACTTGAGCCTCACTGTTAAAGCAGGACAACGTATTACGAATATAGACGAAGTGAAAAACTATATTGAATCAATAGCTCCTTCTGCTAGAAATATGTCTTCAGCTGAAGTCAACAAAGTATTAAACGCTTTAGTGAATTCATATAATTCGGGAATTCAAAATACAACAATAGAACGTTCTTATTCTATTCCTGCATTAAGCATATTTACTGTATCTCCCAAAGCAACTTCAACAACTACAACTTGTACTATTACTACAACAGTTGACGGAAAAGCATATTCTATACCTAGCGTTATCATTGAAAAAGTAGGTACATTTGTTCCAGAACCTACTACAGAATCTATTGATCACGGTCACGGACACGGTCATGGAGATAACGGCAACGCAGGTGGTGGTGCAGGTGGAAGATAATAATTAATCATCTATCGGTTATTTGTTCAGTTATTCACCAAAAAATATAATAAAAATGAAATATAAATTCTTAACACTGTCACTTTTGTTGGCAGGAGCTTGTGCAACTACGGTTATGGCACAAGATACTAATTATTATACTCCGAAATGGAGCGATAACATCTTCGTCAGTGTAGGTGGAGGTATCCACGCTATTGAAAACGATGGTTTCAATAAGCTGGCTCCTCACTTCAGCATCTCTTTGGGTAAGTTAATTACTCCCACATGGGGGATACGTGGTCAGGTAAATGGTATCACACAACACTTGTGTTTGGATAACAGTTACTACGAACACAACAAGAACTACGTAGGAGCTAACATTGACGCTATGGTAAACTTGTCAACTCTGTTTGCAGGTGCTAATCCTAGCCGTTTTTTTGAAGTATATGGTTTTGCTGGTCCTATGCTTTCCGTAGCTAAGTCACAGAACGTAACAATCAAGAATGATGGAACAATGGTTCCCGAAGGTGAAAGCAAAGCAAGAGCACGTATTGGTGCATCCGCCGGTGTAGGCTTGAAGTTCAACATTAACAAATATTGGGCTATCGATGTTGAAGCTCGCGGCGCCATCGCTCCTTCTATCTTTGGTAATATCAGTAGCCACCGTAAAGCTGAAGGAACAGGTATGTTGACAGCTGGTGTCAGCTACATCTTTGGTGGCAAGAAGTTTGCTAAAGTTGAAGACCGTGTAGTAGAAAAAGAAGTGATCAAGGAAGTGATCCGCGAAGTTCCGAAAGAAGTAGTTAAGGAAGTGATTAAAGAAGTTCCTAGCGCTGCAGAAGTTGCTATCTTCTTCAAAATCGGTAAAGCAAAGATCAGTCCGGAAGGTATGGTTAATGTACAGTTAATGGCTAAAGCAATCAAAGCTAATCCTAACGCTAAGTACAAAATTGCAGGTTTCGCTGATAAAGCTACAGGATCTGCTTCATTCAACCAGACTTTGTCTGAAAAACGTGCTCAGGCTGTTTACGATGCATTGGTTGCAGAAGGCGTAAAAGAAAGCCAGCTTGAAAAAGTTGCTATGGGTGGAACAGATAACATGTTTGGTAAGAACTATTTGAACCGCGTAGTTATCTTGGAAGTAAAATAATCATTGATACCTGATAAAACTCTGATAGATTAAAGAAGGGAGTATCGTAACAAACGATGCTCCCTCTTTTTCTTCAACTGCTTTTTTGATCACATAAGCAGCAACAGCAAATAAATCATATAACAAGAATCTACAGATCTTGGCTATACAATTCTGGAAACTTGAGGTAGTATTTACCGAATCTTGTAACAAGATATCGGGCTATACAAGCAAAAAACTGATACATAAAAACAACAGGACGTATTTAGAAAAGAACAAGAGCTTTTTTAAATACATCCTGTTGTTTTTAAAAAAGCTCAAGACGATTTTAAAATATTCTATCGTATAGTGACACAGACTAATATATAAGCAACATTATACAAACAAAAGCATTTACTATCCTCAATAGACCAGCTTCACATTGTCAACCCAAAGTGTATTTCCAGGAGAACCGATAAAAGCCCCCCCATGACTGGACGAAAATTGCAGTATCATGTGCGTAGGATTTTCATTGGCCTCCGCCCATCCTATTTCTTTAATCAAGACACTTTCTCCCTTACTATTTCTAGTATAATCCCTCTCTCTCAACCCCATTGTTTCATGATTATAAGACGGATGCTTGGTTATATCACCATACAGCACTTCATAAGTAGCACCATTTACCCAACCATCCGAATCCTTATCATATTTCATCACCATAGTTCCTACCCTCTTCGCCGTAATATTTCCTTCAGCGTCCTCCATACGTTTTTGCAAAAAGAAAACAGTTATCGCACAATCCTGCCCTGCCACCTGACCTTTCTTGCTGAAACCTGTCAACCGGATACGATCTTTCTCACCAGACATCTTTACCTTATAATCATAACGGACAGCTTTGGGACGTTGAGTAAAAGGAACTCCCCAGTTCATGTTCTTCTCAGCATTCTTAGTTCCTGTTATAGGCTCCAGCATATCACCTAAATAAATGGATCCGGCTGCCAATACAGTAATATTCACCATCCCCAATACTTTGACGCTCTCTATATGCGTTTCCAGGCGAGCACAATATCCATTGTCCCGTTTGTCTCTATAAACAGAATTATTTGTTTTAACAATGCCCACTACCTTAGCCATCACATTAGAGGTTCCCCAAGGAGACCCTCCCATATTTTTATAAGGTTTGTTACCATCTATTTCCTTTGTAGGACCTATCTCATAAAGAAGTTTGGTATTGCCGCCTATAACACCGGACTCATGAACCTTACGGATTATCCACTGATCCATATCTCCGTATTTTATAGGCACCACCTTTTCCTGGGCAAAGCCATACAGCGGTGCTATAGCCAAAAGAGCAATGACCGATAATCTGCCATAATATTTCATACCCTTAGTTTTTATTGTTGTTTAGAACCGACAAAGCTATAAAAAAAAGCGGCAACTTCACAGTTGCCACTTTTAATAAAGAAAAATAGACTATATTTTCTTCTTAATTTACCAAAAAGAAGTCATTAATATACTCTATATAGTAACCATGCCTTCTGGAAATCGTCACGGTTAGGATATTTTGCCTTAAACTCCTCCTTTGCCTGAGTAGCCTGCGCACGGTCATCATATGAAGATGCTATAACGCGATACATATTTCTTTCAGCATTATAAACCACTTTGGCATTATAACCTTGACCATCCAAATATTGTTTCAAACCTTCTGCATTCGCTTTCACACCAAAGCTACCACATACTACGCTATATGCTTTTAAGCCGTCACCTGAAACCAATTCTACTTTCTCTTCGCGAACCGGACCGGCAACAGGAGCAGTTGTCACAGGGGCAGATACTACCGGAGCAGCTTCAACCGGAGTTGCTTCTACCTGATCAGCAGGAGCTTCAGCCAATTCCTGTTGTTTTGCTTTTTCATAAGCCTTCTTGTAAGCACTTTCGCTAGATTTACATGAGGAAAATGCCAAGGCTACGCACAATCCCATACCCAACACAACTAATTTTTTCATGATTACTCAATCTTTTATAAATTAATACTCTAGTTTAATTCCATTATATTGGTGCAAAAGTAGCAATATATCAACAGCTTTCACATCAAGAATGGAGTTAAATTTAGTTAATCAGAGAAGAATCTCCAATTTCTATTCAAAAATAGACAAAATAAACAACAACATTCAGTTTTATTTGTTAGATTTGTAAGGTACAAAAAACAAAAAAACTATGAAAGGATTAAGTATTTTAGCTGCATTCCTAGGCGGAGCCGTAGTTGGTGCAGCAGCAGGTATTTTATTTGCTCCTGAAAGCGGAGAAGACACTCGTAGCAAAATTGCTGATGCTTTACGTAAAAGAGGTATCAAATTAAGTCGCACAGATATGGAAAATCTGGTCGATGAAATTGCAGCCGAGGTAAAAGAATAAGCAACGCCCACAAAAGTGTATTGTCATTCCGGACTTGGATCCGGAATGACAATAATTTTTAAATCAAAACTCCACGCATGTTTGCAAACGATAAAAATATAGATAATCTGCAACAACTTCTGGCAGAGCTTAAAAAGTACGCAGAGTTACAAAAGGATTATGTAAAATTACATTTAGTAGAAAAACTTACTATACTGATATCAACCCTCATCCTTGTCTTTATATTATTGATATTAGGTATTATCGCACTTTTCTACTTGTCATTTACATTGGCCTATGTACTCGAACCTCATGTAGGCGGGCTTATGGCTAGCTATGGAATCATTACCGGATGCATTATTCTGCTGATTCTGTTAATCGTTTTATTCCGCAAACGGCTGATTGTCCAGCCTATGGTAAATTTCCTTGCCAACCTGCTTTTAAATGACAACTGATTATGAAAGAGAATACTCCTAATAAAACGCCCATCATCACTTTGGAAGTGATAGCACAACGAAAAGCTGAGAAGTTGGAAGAAGTACAGCAAGCTAAAAAAGAAATGGTACAAACCATACATGAACTTTTTGCGCCTGTAGAACAAAAAGGAGGCGTAGAAGGCATTATGCAACATATCAATACAGGAATCGCCGTTTATGACGGAGTACGGACCGGTATCAAGATCATGCAAAGAATCAGAGGATATTTCCTGAAAAAGAAGAAATAACTTAGTATTAACCACAACATTTTATCCACATGAAAAGACAGCTACTAGGTGTGGCAGCAATTTTGTTGTCAATTTCCACGTATGCACAGGACAATCCATTATGGATGCGTTATTGTGCCATTTCTCCGGATGGAACCACCATCGCATTCACCTATAAAGGTGACATCTACACAGTACCCTCTACAGGCGGCAGGGCCAGTCAGATTACAACCAACCCTGCCCACGACACCAAACCTATCTGGAGTCCTGACGGAAAAAAAATTGCTTTCGCATCAGACCGCATGGGAAGTATGGATATTTTTGAGGTAAACAAGGAAGGAGGTATCCCCAAAAGATTAACCACCCATTCGGGTAATGAAACACCGGTGGCTTATAAAGACGCCGGACACATTCTGTTTCTAGCCAATATAATGCCAACTGTAGAAGACGCACAATTCCCCTCCGGACAATTCCAACAAGTATATGAAGTTAATACCGAAGGAGGACGCCCTGCCCTCTTCTCTTCCATGCCGATGGAAGATATCAGTATCAATCACACAGGTAATACTTTGCTCTACCATGACAAAAAAGGATATGAAGATCCTTGGCGTAAACATCACACTTCATCCATTACCCGCGATATTTGGCTGTGTTCTCTGAATGGAAACCGTACCTTTCGCAAACAAACTACTTTCAATGGTGAGGACCGCACTCCCGTTTGGGCTTCAGATGATAAATCATTCTATTATTTAAGTGAGGAAAAAGGCTCATTTAATATTTTCAAACGTGATATTGACGGTAATACATCCAAACAAATCACCAACCATACCAAACATCCGGTACGCTTCCTGAGTGCCGCCTCCAATGGAACATTATGCTATGGATATGATGGCGAAATCTACACGGTAAAAGAAGGTGCCATTCCGCAAAAAGTTCAGATTTCCATTGTCACCGACAAGAACGACAAAGATCTCATCCGCCAGATTAAGCGTAGCGGAGCAACAGAAATATCCCTTTCACCCGATGCAAAAGAAATTGCTTTTGTACTACGCGGAGATGTATATGTCACATCAACAGAATACAGCACCACCAAACAAATCACCAATACTCCGCAACAGGAACGCGATATTCACTTTTCTCCGGACGGAAGAAGTATTGTTTACGCTTCCGAAAGAAACGGATTATGGCAGATTTATCAAACCAGTCTAGCTAAAAAGGAAGAAAAACAGTTCGCTTACGCAACCGATATCAAAGAGGAAAGACTGACCAATTCGGATATCACTTCATTCCAACCTCAATACAGTCCTGACGGCAAAGAAGTAGCCTTTCTTGAAAACCGTACTACCATCCGTGTTCTGAATCTGAAATCAAAAGCTGTACGAACCGTCATGGATGGCAACTATGAATATTCATACAGCGACGGTGACCAATGGTATCAATGGAGTCCGGACAGCAAATGGATTCTTACCAACTACATAGGTATTGGCGGATGGAATAACAAGGATGTTGCACTGGTCAACGCATCTGGCAACGGAGAAATTCATAATCTGACCGAAAGTGGATACAGTGACGGCAATGCCAAATGGGTATTGGATGGAAAAGCCATGATTTGGGAAAGTGACCGCGCAGGATTCCGCAGCCACGGAAGCTGGGGCGCTGAAGCGGATATCTACATCATGTTCTTCGACTTGGACGCATACGACCGTTTCAGAATGAGCAAGGAAGAACTTGCTTTGCTGGAGGAATCAGAAAAGAAAGACAAAGAGAAGAGTGAAGAGAAAAAGAAGGCTGATAATAAAAAAGATAAAAAGAAAGACTCCAAGAAAGAAGATGACAAGAAGGAAGTAAAACCACTGGTTTTCGACCTTGAAAACAGCCGTGACCGTGTGATTCGTCTAACTGTAAATTCTTCACGATTGGGAGATGCTGTATTAACTCCGAAGGGTGACAAACTATATTATCAAGCAGCCTTCGAAAGCGGATATGATTTATGGGAACACGATCTTAAAGAAAACAAGACTAAAATCGTCATGAAAAAAGTCGGTGGCGGAGCCCTGCTTCCTGATAAGAAAGGCGAGAATCTGTTCCTTTGCAGCCAAGGTGGTATCAAGAAAGTTACTGTCAGCAGTGGTGAAACCAAACCTGTAGAATTCGAAGCTTTCTTCGACTACCAACCCTATGGTGAACGCGAATATATTTTCGATCATGTATGGCAACAAGTAGAAGATAAATTCTACGTAAAAGATCTGCACGGAGTAGATTGGAAAGGCTATCACGAAGCATACGCACGCTTTCTTCCATACATCAATAACAATTATGATTTTCAGGAAATGCTAAGTGAAATGCTGGGTGAGTTAAACGGTTCACACACCGGAGCACGTTACTACTCAAACGGTCCTACACTATCCACAGCGACCCTAGGAGCATTCTATGACGAAACTTATGATGGTGACGGGCTAAAAATTAAAGAAATATTAGCAAAAGGTCCATTTGCCGTGAAAAAAACGGATGTTACTCCTGGTTGCATCATCGAGAAAATTGACGGCAAACCTATCGTAAAAGGACAAGACTACTTCCCGCTACTGGAAGGCAAAGCCGGAAGAAAAGTGTTACTGGCCATATATAATCCGGCTACCGGCAAACGTTTTGATATCACCATCAAAGCTATCAGCACGAGCGAACAAAGTAACTTGCTGTATAAACGTTGGGTAGAACGTTGCCGCAATATAGTCGATAAATTATCCGAAGGCCGCATAGGCTATGTACACGTAAAAGGTATGGACAGTCAAAGTTTCCGCGAAGTATATAGTGAAGTATTGGGACGCTGCCGCAACAAAGAAGCTATTATTGTAGACACACGCCACAATGGAGGCGGCTGGCTACATGATGACTTGGCCACTTTATTAAGCGGCAAGGAATATCAGCGTTTCGTTCCACGCGGACAATACATAGGCAGCGACCCATTCAATAAATGGCTCAAGCCATCCTGCGTATTGGTATGCGAGGACAATTACAGTAACGCACATGGCTTCCCATGGGTTTACAAGGAATTAAAGATAGGCAAACTGATTGGCGCACCGGTTCCGGGCACAATGACTGCCGTATGGTGGGAAAACCAAATCGATCCGAGCATTGTGTTCGGTATTCCTCAGGTGGGTTGCATGGATATGCGTGGACAATATGCAGAAAATCACCAACTTTCTCCAGACATTGAAGTTTATAATACTCCAGAAAAGGCATTGGCAGGTGAAGACCAGCAGTTGGAAGCAGCCGTACAAGAAATGCTGAAAACAATAGGGGAAAAGAAATAAAACAATCCCATCCTGATAAAAAAGAAAAAAGACAGATGCGAAGATATTTTCGCATGCCTGTCTTTTTTCTTGCTCTATTCACATCCGTCCAAGACAAAGATGGCTCATCCAACCTTTATAAAGCGATCATCCGATGAATATAAGACATACGCTTTATATCCGTCGGACGATATTATCAAAAGGAAACAATATGAAATAGTTCTTGATCAGAAGAAAGATTCTCAAGCCTCCTTCGCTCTTTTTTTCCAAAGACGAGTCATATCTTCCAAAGTCTTTCCTTTTGTTTCAGGAACCATCTTCCATACAAACAGAGCTGCAAGCACACAAATCACGCCATAAAGCCCATAGGCAAACACCGGACTGAATTCATACATGGCAGGAAAAGTGGAAGAGACCAGATAATTGAATATCCACTGGAAAGCTACAGCAATAGCCACTGCCTTGCCGCGGATAGTATTCGGAAATATCTCTGCAATCAACACCCAGCAGATAGGTCCCCATGACATCATAAAAAATGCAGCATAAACAATGATGGAAAGAACAGGAAGAATACCTCCCACCTGAAACTCATCACAAAATGCAACACAGAATGCACCTACAGCCATACCAATAGAACCAACAATCAACAAGGGTTTACGTCCCATCTTCTCTACGGTAAAGATAGCAACCAATGTAAAGAGAATATTAACTACCCCCATTACCACAGTCTGCATCATACCATCACCACCGCCACCGATTTTCTCAAAAATACGCGGTGCATAATAAAGCACAGCATTAATACCGATAGCTTGCTGAAATACAGAAAGCAAGATACCGACTACAATAACTGTCAACCCGTATGTAAGCAGTTTCTCTGTTTTCTCGGAAGTCACAGCCTTTATTTCAGACAAAATAGTTTTAGCCTTATCTGTTCCATTTACTTTTTCAAGTACAGAAAACGCTTTATCATCCTGATGGGTCATAGCCAAATAGCGCGGAGTTTCAGGAACCAAAAACAATAAAATGCCAAATAATGCAGCCGGAACCGCTTCTGAACCAAACATATATCTCCAACCATCGGAAACAAGCACTTCATCCGGCATACCATCTTTAATCATATAATTCACAAAATAGACTACCAACATGCCAAAAATAATAGCAAACTGATTACAAGAAACCAATTTACCACGAATTTCGGAAGGAGCAATTTCGGCAATGTACATCGGACAAACAGCAGAGGCAAGTCCTACACCGATCCCCCCGATGATACGATAAAAGTTAAAAGCAAGGATCAATGCAAACGAAGTATCTCCTTTAGAGAAAAATAAAAATTCGGGATAATAAGAGCCTAAAGCAGACAGAAAGAACAATAAAGCAGCCAGACGCAACGAATTACGACGTCCTAACCCCGAAGCAAAATAACCGGAAAAAGCACTACCAATGACACAACCTATCAATGCACTGGAAGCAGTCACGCCATGCCAGAAAGCATCTAATCCCAAATGTTTTTGCAGAGCCTGCTCCGCTCCCGAAATAACAGCTGTATCATAACCGAAAAGTAAACCGCCGAGAATGGCTATAAACACCACTCCCATCAGATAGAAATTGTTTTTCTTGTTTTTCATAATAAAAGAATTATAATAGTTTTCGTAATAAATACAATAACAAAGCTGTGCGAAATTAATCATTAATACGTAATTCTATTATAATTCTCCAACCATTTTAAATCTTTTTCACATCAAGGATAAACAAGATTATTTCGTCTGAACTGTTCTATGTCTTCCTTTTTTAATCCTATCTTATCCAATGACTTAGGAAGATTATGATCATTAAGATAATAACGCGGACGAATGAGATATTGTCTATTTGCTACCGATAGGCTATCTGCCCTATAAGGTGTCTGTATCCCTGCCAAATTCAGCATGGTATGAAACACAGAAGCATTTCCTGCTACCGGTTTTTCACGGTTCTGCAATATAGCTTCATGTACTTCCACATTCTCTTCTCTATATGCTTTGGACAACCAAATTAAAAATGGTACATGCAGTTGATAATAAGACGGGACCGGGGATGCATGTAAAAATAATTTTCGATTATCATCAAAAATATCCTCTCCATGATCCGAAGTATAAAGCATAGCCGAAAAAGAGTTCATTTTCTGCAATAAAGTGATCAAAGAAGCCAGAAAACCATCTGTATAACGGATAGTGTTATCGTATGCATTCATCAAATACTCTTTATTCTCATATTTGGCGTCTGTCAGATTATCCGGTTTAAAGACAGACATGGATTCGGGATAACGTTCTTTATAATTAAAATGTGATCCATAGGCATGCAGCACGATAAATAATTTTTGATGACCTGCCTTTAGCTCCTCTTCTACTAGAAACAATAGTTCGTCATCCGAAATATTGGCTCCTTTCGGAGTGTCTTTCTTGATAAACTTCCAATCATCTGCCTCCATCCCCAAAAAATCAATAAAAGAATGGTTAGGAAGCTGGTTCGAAAAAAAGGCTGTATGAAATCCTGCCTCCTTGAAAGCGGTAATGATTCCTTTCTGTCTATAAAGACAGTCATAATCCTCAGCCGAAGCTGCCGAAAGCAACATAGGCACACTTTTATGAGTAGTATTAGACTGGGTAAGCACATCCGTGAAAGTTACCAACCCCTCCATTTTATCAAGTAATGGAGTGGTATTCCTTTCATAACCATAAAGTCCGAAATTACAGGCACGGGCCGTTTCCCCTATCACCAAGACATAAACTTCCCGGCTGTCTTCATCATGTGCGGCACTGGCATTAAAAGTAAAATCCCTTGAAGTTTCCGCATATCCGGCAGTTTCGCCCGCACGTTCTGCAGCCAATACTAAATTATAACATACATTAGCCGGATACATTTCAATCTTTACTTGATAATCACGTTGCGTCGCATAGCAGATAACAGTCAATAACACTCCTGCAACAATGCCTGCCAAGGCATACTTACGTTGAGAACGAATAAAAGAATATTCCAACTGATTACCTCGGGCCCATGAGAAACCTCCCAAGACCAAAGCAGGAATGTAAACAACAAAAACACCAATTACAGCCGGCAGTAAATTATCCAACAGTTCCATCACCTCCCCGGAATTAGTAGTTGTCAGATTCAGGAACATATCTACTGCAATGATAGAACGCCCGAACAGGTATAGCAATACCAATTGGAATGCCGCAAAGAAAACAAACGGAAATAAGATCCAAATAGTCTTCCCAGGTTTACGCCCCAATGTCATAATCAACCAATAAACCGATACCGGCAGAATGACATTACAAATACGTGCCAAAAGTGTCATTTGTTGTTCTGTAAAAAACAATGCCACATTGGGAATGGCCAAGACAACGATGAACAGAACGAACAATCGTTGTGGCTCACAACACCACTGAATAAATTCTTTAAAATGCTTCATTTATATTAAAAATAAAACCAGACTGTCCATTTTTTCCAAATCCATAGTCCAGACGAACATTTACATTCTTTTTAAACTCCCAACGATAACCTATTCCATAATTAGGCAACACTCTGTCCATGCGCAAAGCACTGAACTTATTGAATACAGTTCCGGCCCCTATCCAAACTACAACACCATTACGTTTCCATACATGCTGACGCAATTCCACCTGCCCCTCTATTTTATGCTTGTCACGATAGCGCCCTTCGTAATAACCACGCATGGAATACGAATTTCCCAACAGCGCCATCATAGCCCACGACGGATTACCGAAATTAAAAGTACCGCGTAATTCTCCTGCCAACAATCCTCCTTCCCATACAGGATGATAATAACTGGTACGCAAATCCGTAGTACTGAATGCATAATCGTTTCCTAAAAACTTAGGACGGAAACATTGGGTAATATTCAAATAATATCCCTTATGGGGATTAGTCAACACATCGCGCGAATCATATGCCAAAGAAAGGCCCACTCCATAATTAGCAGCAGTAAGGTTCATTCCCTCCAGTAATCCGGGGCGTTCCATATTCTTACCATGCACATAATCATAAGATGCCATAGGACCTATATATAAATTATCCGCTATCCGAAACAAAAAACTAGCTTTAATTTGTGCTTGCCAGCGATCTAAATCAGATTCATTGGCATCTACATTACCCATATCGTACCCTATTCCCCAAAACTTGGAAGGAAAGGAATAAAAATAAAGAGTATAATCCAGCCGGTATTTGTCCTGCGGAAAGATATGAGTTCCGCGTATCCCCAACATATAGAAGCCAACAGTGGAAACATCTCCAAATAAAGATACATTGGACGGGGGAAGAAGCATGTCACTTCTATCAGCACGATAAAGCCCCGCTGCCACCAGTCCAAGCCCCAGTTTGGTATCCGTACTGTAATGTGGTCCGCCAATAATACTAAAATCAAATTTCTTATGATTCTTATCTTTATTAGCATCATTAAAATAGTCCAGAAATCTTTTGAAAAAAGTCCTTTTCTGTACTGTGCTGTCTTTGTGTTGCGTTGTCGTATCTTCAGGCAAATAAAACAGACCGCCCTCTTGCGTGACTGCCAAAGTCGCATCTGCCATACATATAAAGATTACGATCAAAAATGATATTTTCTTCATTGTAACCTGTTATTTTTTCCACTGTTAAAACAAGCTTTACAGTAAACATAAACTGATAAAAACAAATAAAGCAGATTGGGATACAAAGATAGCCAAACCTGCTTTATTGTGACTTTTTTTATAATAAGAATCTGGTCTGAATTTACCTATTTCTGTCCTAAATACCTTATACCGGTCGCTTTTCTGTAATCAGCCAACGCAATCTTCTGCTCATAATAAGATTGGATAAGGTTTGTATATGCCTGTATCCATGTCAGCTGTGCAGAAAGCACATCCAAAATAGTCAACTTACCTTCAGTATAACTAAAAGTGTTCAAATCCAAATTCTCTTCTGCCAGTTTGCAGTTCTCCTCGGCAATACTTATCTGACGGGTATTCTCTGTCAGACTAGTCCACGCCTTCGCCACTTCTTTGCTTATTTGGTCTTGCTTATCTTGCAATGCATACTGCTTGCCCAATAAAATAGCCTTCTGTGCAGCCGTCGATTTAAAGCGGGCTCCCCAATGGAAAATCGGCAATTTAATAGAGGCATACACATTACTATTAAACATAGTTTCGCCCGAAATGTTCAACATCTGTGTTCCCCATGTCTCTTTAAAACCGATAGAAAGAGAAGGGTTGTACTTGGCGGCAGCCAGACTTACCTGTCTTTTCTGATAATCCACATCCAATTGGGAGATAGCATAATCGGGACGCACATTCAAGGCTGTTTCCGCTCCAACAAAGGCAGGCATAGGCAATATGGTAGAAATAGAATCCGTCAAATCCATTTCAGCCAGCGGTTCCAATCCCATCAGTACATTCATATTCTGCAAGGCGACCTGATAAGACTGATAGCTGCTGGAACGTTGCAATTCAGCCTCTTTCAAACGAGTCTGCATCTGAATAAGATCCGTCTTGCTGATATAGCCATCATCGTACTTATCTTGCAGCACTTTGGTCAACTGCTCAATAATCTGTACATACTGGCACATCGTTTCATACATTTCTTTTTGTGCGGCTGTTCCCCAATAACTGGCTTCAGCGGCATAGATAATATTATCCGTTGTCAAATCCACCGACTTATCCGCCATCTGAGTTTGTATTTGGGAAGCCTTATAATTGTGATAGATACTGCCACCGGCATAAATAGGTTGTGATACCCCTACTTCGGCACTGTATGAATCGTGCTCCATAGGAACAGCCATTCCGCCAAAATCCATCTCGTATTTGTTAATACGATACTGATAGCTTCCCGTTGCATCAACAGCCGGAAAGAAAGCGGTTTTTGCCGCTTTCATAGCCTTCTGCATAGCTGTACGTTGCGCCACACTCTGTTTTAAGGTTTGGCTATAATCCAGTACCTTTTGTTCAAAGGTAGAATAATCCACGACAGTCTGAGCCGAAAGTGTACCGGTCATACAAGCCATACTTATAATATAGATCATCTTAGTTTTCATTATCTGTCTGCTCTGATTTTAAAGAAAATACAATAAGTTACCGGAAGAACAAAAATGGTCAGTACCGTTGATACGAACAAACCACCCATAATGGTAGCCGCCATACCTGCAAACATGGCATCGCCCAACAATGGAAGCATACCCAGAATAGTAGTTCCGGAAGCCATGGTCACCGGAACGATACGCGTCTTGGTAGCCTCGACCACGGCAGGCACAGCACCCTTTCCATCCTTCAACTGAAGTCCGATTTCATCGACCAGCACAATGGTGTTCTTGATATTCATACCAATCAATCCCAACAGACCGAGGATGGCAAAGAAGTCCAATGACTTACCAAACAAAAGCAATCCCCATACCACACCAATAAACACCAGCGGCAACATAAGCATAATCAATACCGGCTTGCGGTAGTTGCTGGGGAAAAGAAACAGCAGAACCACATAAATCAACAGGAAGGTCAGCGGAATATTCTTCGCCAATGCAGCGTTACTCACATCCTGTGTTTCCTGCTCGCCGAAATATTTCATTTTATACCCTTCGGGCAACCGCATCTGCTCTTGTACGGCAGTGAGCACCTGTTTAAACGCAGCCATCGTATTGGCTCCACGTTTAGGTTCACATTGCATCATCATACAACGCTCGCGGTTAAAGCGGCGGACTACATTATAATCATAACCCAAAGCAAAATTATCGATCACCTGTTCCACTTTCACGGAATTTCCTTTCGTACTGAATACAGGCACACTTTTCACATCATTCAAGTTCATTTTTTCCACATCCTCATCTTTCAACAGAATAGGCAAGGAAACATCCCCCTCACGATATTCTCCCAAAGGCAAACCATTGGTAGCCGTACGGAATGAATTAGCAACCTGCTGACGGGTAATTCCCAAGCGTAAACCTTTCTGTTGAGAGAACATCGGTTTCCACACAGGCACCTTATCTCCCCAATTAGAACGGATATCCGTCACCATATCACACTGGCGGGCTATTTTCTTCGCCCTTTCAACCAATGCGGTCAATGTATCGGGATTCTCACCGATAAAACCGATCTCAATAGCAGCTTCAGGCACCGGAGACAAAGCAAAAAGTGCCGAACGGGTAATGATATTGGGAAAGTTCTGGGTCATGTGCTCATAAAACTGCTGTTCTACTTCGGCTGCATCTTCGGGGTCTTTAGTTTCCACCATCACATTAGCATAGTTAGACTTCGGTCCAAAAGAAGAACTTGCCAAATAGTAACGCAACGGAGTACCACCCAATGTCACCGAATATGATTTAACTTTCTCATGATTCTTCAAATAACCCTCCACCTTCATCACATCCTGATCTACCGCATGAATACTGAATCCCTCAGGGAATACCAGATCAGCACGAAAATAAGGCTTATTCATTTTCGGAAAAAAACTCTGAGGCATAACAGCCATAATAACCAAAGAAAGCACCAAAGTCACAAAGACGGTGGTCAATGTCACAAAACGGCGTTTAATCAGCAAGGTCAGAAACTTCTCGAATTTATGATAGAGTTTAGTATCATACGGATCTTTCATTGCACCGCCGGGAACAGCTTCTTTCAAAATAAAATTACCAAAAGTCGTAGTCTGGCACAAAGCCAGAATCCAACTCAATCCCAGTGACACAGCCAATACAACAAATAGCGGTTTCACAATCTCAGCCACGGATGCCGGTGCCAGATACAAAGGCAAGAAAGAGCAGATAGCAATAAAAGTAGCGCCCAGCAATGCCCACTGCGGCTTGATGGCCCCCTCTATCAATGACTGATAACGTGATTTTCCGCGCTTGATACCTATTTGCGCATTATCTGTCACCACAATGGCATTATCCACCAGCATACCCATGGCGATAATAAATGCCGCCAAAGAAGTACGGTTCAATCCTACTCCCCACATCAACATAATAAGCAAAGTACCACCTACTGAGAAAAGTAACGAACTACCTATCAGCATACCGGCACGCGATCCCATCACCACAAAGATAATCAGGATAACAATAACCAATGATTCTATCAAATTCAGGATAAAGCCATTATTCGCCTCATCGGCAATCTTATCCTCAGGATAAAGGGAGGCAAGTTCAATACCGATAGGCAACAATTGCTCTATTTCCGCCAACCTTTCGTCCACTGCTTTACCCACAGCTACCACATTATCCTTTGCTCCACTGGCCACACCTATACCAATAGCACGTTTACCATTGACCCGCATCAAGGTTGAAGGCGGATCATAGTATCCACGCTCCACTGTTGCAATATCCCCCAAACGGACTTCCCGTCCGTCCTTACTGATAATCAACTGATTTTCTATATCTTCCAGACTGGTATAAGTTCCTTCCGTACGCAAGCGCAACTGATAAATTTCTGTCGCTATATCTCCCGTATTCACCTGTATATTCTGCTTCTGCAAGATGCCCATAATTGAAGTGGGATCAATGCCCAGTGCCGAAAGTTTGGAGGTGGATATCTTGACATTGATCACTTCTGTCTGTTCCCCATACAACATCACTTTCTGCACTCCCTCAATCGGAGTCAACTGGGTACGGATACGCTGGGCCCAGTCACGCAAATCAGTATACGAGAATCCCTCATCAGCGGTCAAAGCATAATAAATGCCATACACATCACCAAAGTCATCATTCACTGTAATGGTAGACGCCCCACTGGGTAATTTGGGTTGTATATTTGCCACTTTACGACGTAATTCATCCCATTTCACAGGCATATAATCCGGATCAATCGTAGGCTGAAGTTCAATAGAAATCTTGGACAGTCCGAAATAAGATTCCGATTTAATCTGATATACATCTGTCATGGACTGAATTTCGCGTTCAATCGGTTCCGTAATCAGTTTCTCCACTTCATGTGGGTTCGCTCCCGGATACTGGGTAACCAATACCGCAGTCTTTATCACAAAAGGCGCATCTTCTTTCTTAGGCAGCTTGAAGAAGGAGATTACTCCACCTATCAGCAAAATAGCCAAAAAGAAATAGATAACCTTCCGGTTCTCCAAAGAATATTTTGGAATATTCATGATATGCTTTCTCCTTTTTTATTCTGTTAATATTTTTACTTGCTGGCCATCCACAAGATAAGAGGCTCCGGCAGAAACGACCTGTTCACCCGCTTTCACATCTCCGGTAACAATCAAGTCATTACGTCCAACAATAGTACCCTTATCGTTGACTTTGCGTTGTTCCACTTTCTGTGTGGATGGATTATAAACAAATACTTTTTTACTATTCAATGTATTGTCAAACACTACAGCCGACAAAGGTACTGTAATCCCTTCTTTTACCACATCATTCTCAATATTGACAATAACACGACATGAGAACCCCACCGATACCTTGTATTTTTTCAAATCAAATTCCGGATCATCAATGTAAAGGAATACAGGAACTCCTGCCCCATCGGGAGAAGCCTCTACATACTCCTTTACTTTTGCTTGAAATAATTTTCCTTTATAGGCATCAAACTCTACGTAAATAGTAGAAGGAGAAGTTACATAAGAAATATTCGTTTCGGGGATAGTGAACTCCACTTGCAATTTAGCCGGATTAATCAAACACACTACTCCTTGTCCTGGTTGTACACGCTGATAGTTTTCAACGTATTTTTTTTGGATGAAACCATCAAATGGAGCGCGTAGCTTTGTGTCATTCAATGTGTTTTGCGCATCTTCAAATGCCGATTTGGCATTGGTATACGAAGCTTGGGTCGTTTCAAATTCTTGCATGGAAATGGCGTTCTTAGCCAATAGTTTCTCCGCGCGTTGCATCTGTGATGCCGCCTTTTGAAATGAAGCCCTCTTAGCGTCATAATCCAATTTGTAATCTGTCGGATCAATTTCGGCCACTACCTGTCCTTTCTTTACCCGCTGTCCTTCGAGTACATTCATTGCTACCAGCGGACCGGACATTTTAAAGGCCAAGTCACTGAACTGATCAGGCGACACAACACCTGAATACGATTTTTCGATCCTGCTTAACGAGGTCACTTCCGCCAATTTCACGGGACGGGGACCGCGTTCTTGTGCAGGTTGCTGTCCGCAAGAACAGAACACTGCTGCAATCATTGCCATGATAGACAAATTTTTACCTTTCATACTGTTAATCTTCACTATTAGTTTCCGCTGCAAAGTTCTCATAATTATTAAAGGCGTACAAGTGCTAACAGTAAGATATATTAGTCTATTTTTAAGCATTTTCTTTGTTATCTGCTTTAACTGTCCTATATTTGTGGTGCATAATCAAAATCTTCTTTATTTTTATGAAGTATATAGATGACATTAACCTATTTAAATCAAATAAGGATTTCGTTGCAGAAATTGACATGACAGGATCATTAGGCCGTATTTACCACTACCCGCAACGAATGGAAGGATGCTTGTTCCTTCTGTGCCTGCGAGGTGAATGTGACATAACGATCCATCTGTCTGAACACAAGATACAAAAGAACGACATTGTCACTATTTTGCCAGAAACCTTTGTACATGTCCACCGGCAAAGTTCCGACTGCCGTCTGTACCTGATAGGGTTCAACAAAGAGTTGCTGAATGGAATAAACCTCTTCAATTCCACCATGAACTATCTTTCAGCCCTGATTGACACGCCCATTATTCCTCTGCGTCCCGAAATAACCGAGTTGTTTCAAGACTATTTTATGTTGCTGATAAAAATGAAACGTATGGGAGCCAAGCCCAATAAAGACTTAATCAGCACCATGCTGCTCACTATATTGCATGGTGTAGGCAGCATTCATCAGAACACCAATGTAACCACACGTACTTTCAATCGTGGAGAAGAAATTGTAAAACGTCTGGTCCAATATATCATCAAACATTATACGAAAGAACGGAGTGTAGCTTTTTATGCCGATCTGCTTCATATATCCCCTCAGCACCTCAGCACTACTGTCAATAAGATTACGGGAAAAACTGTTACAGATATCATCGCCAAACTAGTGATAACAGATGCGGAAGCCAAACTAAAATCCACCGATCTTACTATTCAGGAGATAGCCTATTCACTTAATTTCCCAGATATCTCATTCTTTGGGAAATATTTTAAAAGATATACAGGAATGTCACCGAAACAGTATAGGGAAAACGGATAGTGAAAACAGACTCAGCCCACGTTAGTACGTGTAAGGTCATACGTCAGTACGTATAAGCCTACATATACTAACGTATAAGCTTATACATACTAACAATGTAAAAACACATGTCCAAAGTCTCTTACACCATAAAAGTTATAAGTTTTTCGGCTTATAAATAGCGTTCCACCAAGTCGCATCGTCCTGCAACCATTTGGCAAACCAGGCAAAGATTGTATTCTGCCACTGGATCCTCTTGCCATAGTCTACAATATGATGATCTTGCCCCGTTACCGCCACAAAAGCTGTTTCGCGTCCCAGCAATTTCAGTGCTGTAAACATCTGAATACTCTCTCCCACCGGTACATTCACATCCGCATCACCATGCAGGAACAGCAAAGGCGTATGTATCTTGTCCGCATTGAACAACGGGCTTTGTTTTACAAAAAGATCAGGATTGCTCCACGGATAACTATCCGCCATGGAAACTTCACTATACGAATATCCCCAATATCCTTCCCCCCAATAACTGGTATGGTCACTGATACCGGCATGAGAGATGGCCGCTGCAAAAATATCGGTCTGTGTTTGCAGGTATTGTGTCATAAAGCCGCCATAGGACGCACCTATACAGCCTATTTTCTTGTCATTGACAAAAGCATGTTCTTTACAAAACAGCTTTGTACCTTCTATAATATCCTGTGCCACCCCTTCCCCGGCTGTATTGACGTGGCGGGCAGAGAATTCCTGTCCGAAACCGGTAGCACCGCTAGGTTCTATCACATACACCACATAGCCCAATGCCGCGTATGCATGATGCGGATAACGGCTTTCAAAATTACGGCTGACCGGACTGCACCCACCATAATAATTCACAATCATAGGATATTTCCGGTTAGCGTCAAAATGAGGCGGCAGGTAATAACGGCCGTAAATGGTATCACCACGCGAATTGGTAAAACTCCAAGCCTTGCATTCGCCCAGCTCCACATCTTTCAAGATGTCCTTACTTAAGTCTTCCAACAAAGATGATTTCATCTTTTTGGTATTCATGGTGTACAAACGGTCGGAATTTGAGGCGCTTTGTCCATAATAGGCCATAACCGGAGCATTTTGCGCCAATGAGAATGAATTGACCAAATCTTCTGCAACCTCCAGTTGCAGAATTTTCCCATCAGCGGGATTCATCCGGTACAAACTGTAACAGTCACGGTTCTCGGCCGTGAAATATATTTGCCCGTCGGCCTTATTCCACACGGCACGCTGTACGCTGGGATTAAAATCTTTCGTCAGCGGAGTGACCCTCTTATCAGCTATATTCAGCAAATAAAGCTGACCGTCCGTCATACTCGGAGTCTGCCCCTCCTTTACATTTTTCCCTATTCCACCCAGCGATTCAGGCGAGCCGGATACCAATACCTGCGTTCCGTCAGGTGAAAAACGGGCTCCACTGATAAAACCATCTTTATCTATCAGCAGTTCCGCCTGTAAAGTCTGCATATCCAACCGATATAGTGAGAATAAAGTAGTAGGACGCTTGGTCAGACGGCTCTGACTGGTCATCATCAAAAGATACCGGCCGTCATTGGAAATATCGGCAGCCCAGACATTGTGATAACCGAAAGTCAGTGGCTGCAACAAACCGGTCTTCAAATCATATTTAGCCAGATAAGAACGGTTACGCCATCCCGGCTGGCGGTCATCCGGCTCCAGTACCTCATAAATTTCTTTACGTTCTTTCGGTCCTTCCTGGGTCATGGTGAAAAGCAGGTAGTCTTCCGTAGGTGCGAACTGGAAATACCCGTCAGGTAATTTATTCACCAGCACGGCCTCCACTCCGGTAAGTGGATCCACAACTATCAGCTGCCTGCCATCCACTCCTGTACGGGTATAATAATAACGGTTAGAACGAGGCATCCATTGCATATTCTCAGTACGCTCCGCCAAAACCTTACCGCTGGCAAGTTCAGTAATACGCGTACTGCCGGCCGACCGGCCACCTACACAAGTCGTACGATAATTAGTAATCAGATATCTGCCATCAGGAGAAAGTCCGACTCCGGCAAAACGAGTTCCATGCAACACATCCGCCAAAGTATATAGCTTTTTGTTATCTTGCTTAAGTGAAATGCTTCCCTCTTGATCCGTATCCACACTCACTTTCAAGGAATCTGTTTTCCCTGTTTCAGAAAGATATTTAACAACTACAGAATGGGTGGCCGGCTCCAAAGCGAGTTCAGTCCCTTCCTGCTTTTTCCCATCTACATAAAGTTGGTATTTTTTCAGACCGTCAATCTTCAACTTGGCCGTAGCATAACGAGTATTCTCCAACACAAAGCCCACCATGTGCAAGGCATATCCCGAGTCACTTCCCGGCAAAACTCCGCCTGTAAATAAAGTTCCCTGCTGCAGTACGTCCACAGAAAGATGAGTATCTAACAAACGTCCGGATACAAAAGTCTTTGAATTCACATCCACGCTGTCCACCTGAAAAGGGGCCTGTACAACGTAGGGGCCGGCATAACGGAAAGTAGTAATGTCAATCGTTTCAGCACCTGCCATCACAGCCCAGGCAAATGCACAAGACAATAAGATTTGTTTCTTCATATTTCTAACAATTTGTGTTACACAAAGATACGAAATATAAAAGAAACAAAAACCTTTTTCTACGAATTTCAATGCTTCCTACAACATATTATTTCACCTCTCCCAGCAGATAGCGCAACTGCAAATACTGTTCTCCCGGTTTCAGATACCCCCCTTCGAACATTTCTTTCCTGATCCGGTAAACTGCCACCCTTTTCAATAAGTAATTTTCTACCTTCATCGGCTGCTTTTTACACCAAGAAAGCACTTTCAAACTTCCATCGGCATGAACATCCGCATAGACTTTTACCGTTCTTATCGGAGTCCCGTCCGCTATCTTACGTCCTCTTTTATAATCCACCCACAAAATAGCTTTCGCTTTTTCCCCCTCACATGTCCCAGCATACTTATCCGTTTCGGATGCGGTGGAAGGTGAAGAAGTTCCCTTACAACCTACAACCGCACATAAAATCAAAAGATATAAAATATAGCCCCCTCGTATTTTCATATCAATCGGATTAGTCTTTTATCTCTTCTATAGGAGTAATATCCTCTATTTCAGGCATACCCGGTTCTTTCTTCTGACGGAAGCGGATGATGTTTATCAAATCGGACAGTCCGTATACAATGCTGCTCACTCCCAGAATGATGAATGGAACAGCCGCCGCCGTAAATGGATTAAATAATACCACAATACCTGCAATCAGCACCAACACAGGTATCACAAAGAAACCTCCCGGTACCACCGTCCAACTACGCGCAGCAGACAAATTCACAATCTGACTGATTCCCGCCAGTACCAAAACAGCACCCAGCACATACATCAGAATACCGACAAAAAATGCCGGCATAATCATCAACCATAATCCGAACAAAAGGCTACCAAGCCCGGCAATAGGGAAACTGCTGCCATCCTGCTTGCCACGAATCAAATACCCAAATACAGAAAAGAGTCCCGGTACTAGAAACAGGACACCGATTGTAATAACCAGATAAAGAATGGCAGCTTCAGGCCATGCCACCAGCAACACACCGATGACCAATGCACAGATACATCTGATTATAGAATAATTCATTGTTTTCATATTCAATCATGTCTAATTGGTTAATGAAGCGAATATACTGATTATTTCTGAGAAGACAGATGCAAAATGGATATTAATTTTTCAGACAGAAGAACAAAAGAAGAAAGCCGGAACAGATTTTCCTGTCATAAGCTTAGAACTACATTCTATTGTTCTATAGACTTTAGCAAACAGAATATTCTACCGACTATTCCAATATGTTCTTTCGTACCCATGCCTGAAGATCATCCTTTTATCATATGGCAAATCACTCTATCTGTTCTGTTTCAGGCAGACTTTGTTCATTCTCGTCCTCATCGATCAAAATAGCCCAAAAGAGCCACCATAACAGCAATCCTGCCAACAACACGGCACCTATCCTTATCCAAAGTTTACGTTTCATACACTTCATTTTAATGATTTATTAACTGATGTATTAAAACCATTCCGCCACCCGAAATGTTCATTTATAAAACCAATTTAAAGTAATAAGATTATGAATAATGGAAAATTCTTTGCCGGACTGGCACTAGGAGCGCTGGTCGGCAGTGCATTAAGTTGTTTTGCGCACAGCAACAGAGGCCGCAAATTGAGAAGAGACGTGTATGATGCCATTCAGGACTTACAAGAAGATGCAAAAGACCTGGCTCATCATGCAAAACATAAAGCAGAACAAGTAAGCAGTGAAGTAGCCGGAAAAGTAGGTGAGAAAGTGGAAGAAGTGAAAGGGAAAATACACGAGGCTGCAAATAAATAAAAAAAAAGTAAGTTTTTCTTTGGAGTTTAAAACAAAACGCTTACATTTGCCCCAAAATAAAAACAGATTTTATGAATAGAATCATGGTAAATACATATTGGTGGCGTTTCTTACAACTAAACAAGTCGTAAGGGAACCAGACCATGTATATATACCTGACATTCTAATAAGGATATTCAAACTGAAGGCCTGTCGTACTTACGACAGGCCTTTTTTCGTTAGTGCAATTAACAATCAAAATTTAATATAGAACGACAATGAAAACTTATCAGGTAAACAAAGAAGGTTATTATGGCGAATTTGGCGGGGCCTATATTCCCGAAATCCTTCATCGCTGTGTGGAAGAGTTAAAAAATGCCTATTCCAAAGTATTGGAAAGTGAAGGATTCAAAAAAGAATTCCACCAGTTACTACACGACTATGTGGGACGCCCTTCACCTCTATACCTGGCAAACCGGCTAAGCGAACAATACGGCTGTAAAATCTACCTGAAACGTGAAGATTTGAACCACACCGGAGCACACAAAATCAACAATGCCATCGGCCAGGTGTTACTGGCAAAACGTATGGGGAAAAAACGTATCATTGCAGAAACCGGAGCTGGACAGCATGGTGTGGCCACCGCCACGGTATGCGCTTTGATGAACATGCAATGCATTGTTTACATGGGCAAGACCGATGTAGAACGCCAGCATATCAATGTAGAAAAGATGAAAATGCTGGGAGCCGAAGTCCGCCCGGTCACTTCCGGCAACATGACACTGAAAGATGCTACAAACGAAGCCATCCGCGATTGGTGTTGCCACCCTGCAGATACTTACTATGTCATCGGCTCTACCGTAGGCCCTCATCCCTACCCTGATATGGTGGCACGTCTGCAATCCGTTATCAGCGAAGAAATCAAAAAGCAGCTGAAAGAACAGGAAGGAAGGGAATATCCCGATTACTTGATGGCTTGTGTAGGAGGAGGAAGCAATGCGGCAGGAACCATTTATCACTATATAGATGATGAACGTGTGCAGATTGTCCTGGCCGAAGCAGGAGGCAAAGGCATAGACACCGGTTTCTCGGCCGCTACCATCCAACTGGGGAAAATGGGAATTATCCACGGAGCAAAGACCTTGGTTATCCAAAACGAGGACGGACAAATAGAGGAACCTTACTCCATCTCTGCCGGTCTGGATTATCCGGGCATAGGCCCCATGCATGCCAATCTAGCCAAACAGCAACGCGCTTTGGTACTCGCCATAAACGATGATGAAGCCATCCGTGCCGCATTTGAACTGACCCGGCTGGAAGGTATTATTCCTGCATTGGAATCGGCTCATGCATTGGGAGCACTGGACAAAATGAGATTCAAGCCAACGGATATAGTGGTTCTCACCGTATCAGGACGCGGAGATAAGGATATTGAAACCTACTTGAAAGAATCCAGCACAAGGGCCTCCTTGCAATAACACATAGAAACCCACGAGAGTAAAAATCTTATACGGACAACTATAAACAGAAAAGAAACAATGAAAACTTTTACCTATACCACCCGATACAAAACCATACTGGGTGACCTACATACACCGGTCAGTACTTATCTGAAAGTACGCGACATTTTCCCACAGAGTGCGCTGATGGAAAGTTCCGACTATCATGGAAGTGAGAACAACCGTTCTTTCATCGGACTGAATCCTGTAGCCAGCATCGGAATCAACCATGGCATAGCCACTGCCACCTACCCTGACGGCAGCATGGAAGAACATCCCATCACCGAACATTTCCGGGCAGACCATGCGATCTCCGATTTTCTGAATCGTTTCAAGGTAAGCGGAGAATACAACAACTACTGCGGACTGTATGGTTATACCACGTTCAATGCCGTACGCTACTTCGAACATATCAATGTAAAAGACAGCCGTGACCCTAAGAACGATGCTCCGGATATGTTGTATATCTTATATAAATACCTGATCGTCTTCAATGACTTCCGCAATGAAATGTTATTACTGGAAATGTTGCAGGACGGTGAGGACAGCCATCTGGATTATGTGGAAAAAGCAATCCACAACCGTAACTATACCACTTACGACTTCCGTGCCGTGGGCGAAACTACCAGCACCCTGACCGATGAAGAGCATAAGGCGAACATCCGCAAAGGCATTGCCCACTGTATGCGCGGTGATGTTTTCCAAATTGTCCTTTCACGCCGTTTTATCCAACGTTACGAAGGAGATGATTTCAAACTTTACCGTGCTTTACGCAGCATCAACCCGTCCCCCTACTTATTTTACTTCGATTTCGGGGGCTTCCGTATTTTCGGTTCCTCTCCCGAGACCCACTGTAAAATAGAAAACGGACGTGCCACCATCGACCCTATCGCCGGAACCACCCGCCGCAACGGAGACAAGAAAATAGATGCTGAACTCACCGCCAACCTATTGGCTGATCCCAAAGAAAATGCAGAACACGTAATGCTGGTAGATCTGGCACGCAATGACTTGAGCCGCAATTGTCACGATGTACAAGTAGAATTTTACAAAGAAGCTCAATATTACAGCCACGTCATTCATCTGGTAAGCCGGGTCAGTGGCGAACTGAACCCCAAAGCCAATCCCATCAAAGCATTTATTGATACTTTCCCGGCCGGAACTCTGAGTGGCGCTCCGAAGGTAAAAGCCATGCAACTGATCAGCGAATACGAACCTCACAGCCGTGGAGCCTATGGAGGTTGCATCGGATTTATCGGGCTGAACGGCACATTGAACCAAGCTATTACCATTCGTACATTCGTCAGCCGCAACAACGAACTATGGTTTCAAGCCGGTGGCGGCATCGTAGCTAAGAGCAATGAAGAGTACGAGTTACAAGAAGTAAACAACAAACTGGGAGCACTTAAAAAAGCAATCATCCTGGCAGAACAAATGTAAAAACGAATCATCATGAAAACAGTAATTATAGACAACTATGACTCATTTACCTACAACTTGAGTCATTTGGTAAAAGAACTGGGAGCCGAAGTTACCGTATTACGTAACGATGCTTTCCAACTGGAAGAATTGGAAAAATTCGATAAAATCATTCTTTCACCCGGTCCCGGTATTCCATCAGAAGCAGGCCTGCTGCTCGAAGTAATTAAAAGATATGCCGGCAAGAAACCGATTCTGGGTGTATGCTTGGGAGAACAAGCCATAGGAGAAGCTTTTGGCGGCAAACTGACCAATCTGAGCGAAGTATTTCATGGCGTACAGACCCCCATCTCAATTAAAAAGAATCAATTAAAAGACAAAGGAGAGAAAACCGATTACATTTTCAACGGACTGCCGGATGAAGTGCCGGTAGGACGTTATCACTCATGGGTGGTAGATACGGACGGTTTCCCTGAGTGCCTTGAAATAACCGCAGTAAGCCGGGAAGGTCTCGTTATGGCATTGAAACATAAAGAATACGATATCCACGGCATTCAGTTTCATCCCGAATCCGTACTAACCCCCGATGGTAAAACCATGATAGCCAACTTTCTAAACGCATAAACCAAACCGTACATAATAAATATGAAAGCTATATTATCCCGCCTCTTCAATCACGAGGAACTGACCCGAAAAGAAGCAAAGAATTTGCTGCTCAACATAACCCGGGGAATGTATAACGACGCACAGATAGCCGCTCTGCTGACCGTTTTCCAAATGCGCGGCATCAAAGTAGAAGAATTGATAGGTTTCCGTGAAGCATTGCTCACCACCCGCATACCTATAGACTTTTCCGCTTACACCCCTATTGATATTGTAGGTACAGGCGGTGATGGAAAAAATACCTTCAACATCTCTACTTGCGCCTGCTTCATTGTAGCGGGAGCCGGATATCATGTTGCCAAACATGGCAACTATGGCGCGACTTCCGTCAGCGGAGCCAGCAATGTCATCGAACAACACGGCGTAAAATTCACTAATAATCCGGATAAGCTGACCCGTTCTATGGAAGAATGTGGAATGGTCTATATGCATGCCCAGTTGTTCAATCCTGCCATGAAAAGTGTAGGCCCTGTCCGCAAAGCACTGCAAGTACGTACCATATTCAACCTGCTAGGTCCGCTGGTTAATCCATGTCTTCCGGCTTACCAACTTCTAGGGGTCGCCGATCTGCCGCAAATGCGCCTTTACACCAACGTATTCCAGAAACTAGGCATTGGCTTTGCCGTAGTAAACAACCTGGACGGTTACGACGAAATCTCACTGACCGATGAATTCAAAGTGATGACCAATCGCTACGAAACCATCTACAAGCCATCTGAACTGGGTTTCTCCCTTGCCAGACAAGAAGAGCTTTATGGTGGGAACACTCCCGAAGAAGCGTCAAAAATCTTCAATAACGTACTGGAGAACAAAGCCACCAAAGCCCAGACAGACTGTGTGCTGATTAATGCTTCTTTTGCCATACAAGCCATGGAACCGGCCAAACCGATAGAAGAATGCGTGGCCATCGCCCGTGAATCATTGGAAAGCGGAAAAGCATTGAATACATTGAAAAAATTTGTGGAACTGAACAGTTGATTACACACCCAGTATTCCACTACCAAACGCCTCATACAATGACAGATATATTAACAGAAATCATCGCCTGCAAGCAGATCGAGATCGAACTGCAAAAGGCTGCCATCAGCAAAGAAATGCTGATAAACAATTGTAACGAACCCATGCCACGTATCAGTATGCGTGCCAGTCTTGCCTCTTCTCCTTACGGCATCATCTCCGAGTTCAAGCGTCGCTCCCCCTCCAAAGGATGGATAAAAGAAGACGCACAGGCAGATACTATTCCTCCCGCTTACGAGGCGGCCGGAGCCTCCGCACTTTCCATCCTCACCGATGAAAAATACTTCGGCGGCACTCTGAAAGATATCCGTTCGGCACGCCCCCACGTGCAACTTCCCATTCTAAGGAAAGATTTCATTATAGATGAATACCAACTTTATCAGGCACGCATCGTAGGAGCGGACGCTATCCTTCTTATAGCCGCCGCTTTGAAGAAAGAGCAATGCAAAGCCCTGGCCCTCAAAGCCCATGAACTTGAACTGGAAGTCCTGCTGGAAATCCACAACGAGCAAGAACTGGAATATATAGACGAGAACATTGACATGGTAGGAGTCAACAACCGTAATCTGGGAAGCTTCCACACAGAGGTGGAAAACTCTTTCCGCCTGGCGGAAAAACTACCCGAAGAAATGCTCCGGATCTCTGAAAGCGGCATCTCCAGCCCCGAAACAGTTAAACAACTCCGAGCTGCCGGCTTCCGAGGCTTCCTGATAGGGGAAAACTTTATGAAAACACCCGCACCTGGAGAAGCCTTAAAAGAATTTATAACCAAACTAGAGAAATGTTAGGATGCAACAACAATGATTATCAAGGTATGCGGTATGCGCGAGCCCGAAAACATACGCGCCATAGAGCAAGCCGGAGCAGACTGGATGGGATTCATCTTCTTCCCCCAGTCTGTCCGCCACGTATCACATCGTCCGGAATACCTGCCGGAACAACGCCGCCGGATCGGAGTCTTCGTCAACGAAAGCAGCGAAAACATCCTGCTGAAAGCACAGGAATTCGGTCTGCACCATATCCAGTTGCATGGCAGGGAAACACCGGAACAATGCCGCAAATTAAAAGCCGCCGGATTAGGAATCATTAAGGTGTTTTCCATTGCACGGGAAATTGACCTGCGACCCGTCGGCTGTTATGAGGGCATTTGCGATTACTTTCTTTTCGACACTGCCTGTTCCGGATATGGCGGTTCCGGCAAAACCTTCAACTGGAATATCCTGCAAGCCTATCGGGGAAAAACGCCTTTCCTGCTGAGTGGCGGCCTCCGTCCCGGCAGTCTTTCCTCTCTGTTGCAATTCAAGCATGAACAGTGGGCAGGCATCGACCTGAACAGCGGATTCGAGACTGCTCCGGCTCTGAAAGACGCCGCCGCCGTCCACACATTTATAAACCAATTAAAACAAAAAATACAATGAACAGAATCAACCAGTTATTCAGTATCAAGCAAAAAGACATCCTCTCTATTTATTTTTGCGCAGGCTTTCCTACTTTAGAAGGTACGGCAAGCACCATCAAAGTCCTGGAAAAAAAAGGGATTAACATGATTGAAATCGGCATTCCTTTCAGTGACCCGATGGCTGACGGTCCCGTTATCCAGCACGCCGCCACCCGCGCCTTGAAAAACGGCATGACACTGAAACTTCTTTTCGACCAACTGAAAGATATCCGTAAAGAAGTACAGATTCCGCTGGTGTTGATGGGATATCTCAATCCCATCATGCAATATGGATTCAAGGATTTCTGCCGCACTTGCCGGGAGACGGGAATCGACGGGGTGATTATCCCCGACTTGCCTTTCAAAGATTATATGGAGGAATATCGTTCCATAGCCGAGGAACAGGATGTGAGAATCATCATGCTCATCACTCCGGAAACCAGCGAAGAACGTATCCGCCTGATTGATGAACACACCGACGGTTTTATCTATATGGTATCTTCCGCCGCTATCACCGGTGCTCAAAAAGATTTCAACGCACAGAAACAAGCCTATTTCCAACGCATCGCCGACATGAATTTACGCAATCCCCGCATGATAGGTTTCGGAATTTCCAATAAACAAACCTTCGAAACCGCATCCGCTCATGCCGCAGGAGCCATCATCGGCAGTAAATTCGTGACCTTATTGGACGAGGAAAACGGGAATGCGGAAAAAGCGGCAGACAAGCTGCTGGAAGCTTTGAAAAACTGATCTTCCACAACCCGTAAACGCAGACGCAGACGCAGCAGACGCAGGCCCTTTTTTCTCACACACGTGCGCGTACATTGTATATGTAAATGTGTATCTATTTTTAATAACCTGTTTTAACTGTCATCAGAGAGGGAGGTCAAAACGAAGATGAACGCTCTGAAAAAGATACAGATTGTAACTGAACAACATAAAAAAGTTGTATCCTTATTCAAATGTAGAGTGAATACGACTCTTTTATTGTCGGTTGAAAGTACAAGTTTCAGATTCAAAGTTCATTTTCTCTAAAATAGGGTCTTCCACCTTACGGTAGTTTATTCTATTTCCCCACCTTGTATTATACGCGCACGTGTGTGAGAAAAAAGGGCCTGCGTCTGCTGCGTCTGCATCTGCGTTTACGGCATTCACTCATAATGCCCTCCTCTTCAAAGCTCACCTGAAAGGCCAGTACGATGAAGGTGAAAGATACAGTACCTTGCAGGCATAAGATTATATATCTTACAAGCATAAGATATATAATCTTACACGTAATCTTTCCATATCTTCCACCCACCCTATCCGGGAAAACCAGCCTCGGTCCATAGAGAAAACATTTTGTTATTTTTCCCTCTTATTTTTGTCATACTTATACATAATTACTATCTTTGTGCCAAAATTAAACAAGAGAAGCGCATGATACAGAGTGAATATCCTTCCGTTTTGCTAATATACACAGGCGGTACGATCGGCATGATTGAAAATCCTGAGACAGGTGCACTAGAAGCCTTTAATTTCGACCAGTTACAAGACAATGTCCCCGAATTGAAGCGGTTCAACTATCGCATCTCCTCTTACCAATTCAATCCCCCCATTGACTCTTCGGATATGGAACCTGCCTTGTGGGCCAAGTTAGTCAAGATCATCAAATACAATTATGATAATTTTGACGGGTTCGTCATTCTGCACGGTACAGACACCATGGCATACACCGCTTCAGCGCTCAGCTTCATGCTGGAAAACCTGAGCAAGCCGGTTATCCTGACTGGCAGCCAGCTGCCCATCGGCATGTTGCGCACCGATGGAAAGGAAAATCTGATCACTTCCATAGAAATAGCCGCTGCCAAACATCCGAACGGCACTGCTATTGTACCCGAAGTATGCATCTTCTTCGAAAACCATCTGTTGCGCGGAAACCGTACCACAAAAATAAATGCGGAGAATTTCAATGCGTTCCGTTCATACAATTTCCCTTCGCTGGCGACAGCAGGCATCCACATAAAATATGAATATGACCGTATTCACAAAGCCGATCCCAATCTGCCATTAAAACCACACTATCTTTATGATACCAATGTAATTATACTGACCCTTTTCCCGGGCATCCAGGAAAACATGATCAGCAATATCCTGCATACACCGGGATTACGCGCAGTGGTATTAAAAACCTACGGTTCGGGCAACGCTCCGCAAAAGCCATGGTTCATCGAACTTCTAAGGGATGCCACTTCACGGGGAATCATCATTGTCAACATCTCCCAATGCTCTACCGGAACAGTGGAAATGGGAAGATATGAAACCGGACTCCATCTGCTGGACGCAGGGGTCATCAGCGGCTACGACAGTACGGTGGAATCCGTTCTAACCAAACTGATGTTCCTTTTGGGACACGGAAAAAGTGAAAGAGAAATACGTTACCAAATGAGTATTCCAGTAGCCGGAGAGTTTACGAAATCATAATTTATTGCGTTCCAATTATTATCCGGCGGGATGATTACAGAATCATTAAAATGGTGTAATCTGCGATGAAAACTTAACGATTTTATAACATGTAATCTTTTTGTAATATTTGTTTCATCAAATAGTAATAAAAATGCTCCATCTTTGCAATGCTGATCAGAAAAGATTAGTTTTGTAGTATTAAAAAGATGGATATATGAACGATTACCGCATTTTAGTAGTTGACGATGAAGAAGATCTATGCGAGATTCTTAAATTCAATTTAGAAAACGAAGGGTATTTTGTGGATACAGCAAACTCCGCCGAAGAAGCCCTGAAGATGGAACTGACCCAATACGACTTACTGTTGCTGGATGTGATGATGGGAGAAATTTCAGGATTCAAAATGGCGAACATGCTGAAAAAGAATAAAGCTACCGCTTCTATTCCCATTATATTCATCACTGCTAAAGATACTGAAAACGATACTGTGACAGGATTCAACCTGGGAGCCGACGACTATATCTCGAAGCCATTTTCACTGCGCGAAGTTATAGCACGCGTCAAGGCTGTCCTTCGACGTACCAGTCCCACACAGGGAAAAGAAGTGCAGGAACAATTGCAATACAAAGGGCTTTTAGTCGACATCACCAAGAAGAAAGTCAGCATAGACGGTATAGAAATTTCCCTGACAAAAAAAGAATTCGAAATCCTGTTGCTGTTGTTACAAAACAAAGGCCGCGTATTCTCACGCGAAGATATTCTGGCTAAAGTATGGCAAGAGGAAGTCTATGTGCTGGACCGTACCATTGACGTCAACATTACTCGCCTGCGTAAGAAAATAGGCGAATACGGAAAATGCATCGTCACCCGCCTAGGATACGGATACTGTTTTGAATGCGAATAACCTAACCTGTACCTTTCCATGACTATTGAATTATCCAGCCACGTCCTGTCATTCAACAAGAAACTATTCTTGTCGGTAATCTCCTTATTCATAGCATTCGCCATCTGTTTCATGGCATTCCAATATCGCAGGGAGAAGGAATACAAAATAGAGCTGCTGAACACACAACTCCAGAATTACAACGACCGCCTGAATGATTTTCTCCGTGGCAGGGATACGCTGAATATTCAACAATTGGACGACTATGTATGCGAACACACCTTTGAAGATCTACGTGTGACACTGATCAACAAGAATGGTACTGTAATTTATGACAATCTGGAAAAAGATCCCAGCCACTTCGAGAACCACCATAACCGTCAGGAAATAAAAGAAGCCATCACTTATGGCAGCGGCTATTCCATTAACAGACAATCGGAAAGCCTGGGCGGTGAATTTTTCTATTCGGCCAAGTATTATCCTAACCTGGACTATATCATTCGTTCGGCCCTTCCCTATAATGTCAGTCTGATGAGACACTTGAAAGCGGACTCCCATTATGTATGGTTTACACTGATAATCAGCCTGATATTAATAATTATATTCTACCGGTTCACACATAAATTGGGAATGTCTATCACCAAATTGCAACAATTCGCCATGAAAGCCGACCGCAATGAACCGATAGACACTGATATGCAGGATACCTTTCCCAAAAACGAACTGGGCGAGATATCCCAACATATCATCCAAATTTACAAACGTCTGCATCAGGCAAAAGAAGATTTATATATCGAACGCGAGAAACTGATCACCCATCTCCAAATCTCGCACGAAGGTTTAGGCGTATTCAACCACCGCAAAGAAGAGATTCTGGTAAATAACCTGTTCACACAATATGCCAACCTTATCTCAGACAAAAATCTGAGTTCTACGGAAGAAATCTTCTCCATCCCCGAATTGCAGCCCATCACCCGTTTCATTACAAAAAACAAGGAACGCAGTATCGGCAAAGGAGAGAAACGGATGTCATTAAACATAGACAAAAACGGACGTATCTTTGCCGTGGAGTGCATTATCTTTCAAGATGACAGCTTTGAAATCTCCATCAATGACATCACTCAGGAAAAGGAGCAAGCACTTCTGAAAAAACAGCTGACACAGAACATTGCCCACGAATTGAAAACCCCTGTAAGCAGCATACAGGGATATCTGGAAACCATAGTAAACAACCCTACCCTGCCCCGTGAGAAAATCAATGCTTTTTTGGAGAGAAGCTATGCACAAAGTAACCGGCTGGCACATCTGTTACGGGATATCTCCGTACTTACCCGCATGGAAGAAGCTCCGAACATGATCGAGACAGAACCGGTAAACCTCACCACCATGATGCGGAATATCCTGAACGAAGTAACTTTGGAACTGGAAGAAAAGCAGATCACTGCCCACAATATGCTGCCTGAAAGACTGACCGTACAAGGCAATTCTTCCCTGCTATATTCCATCTTCCGGAATCTGACGGACAACGCCATTGCATACGCAGGAAGTCATATTTCCATAACCATCCGCTGTTTCCGTGAAGACGAACGTTTTTACTATTTCAGTTTCTCGGACACAGGCGTAGGAGTAGATCCCGAACATCTAAGCCGTTTGTTCGAGCGTTTCTACCGGGTGGACAAAGGACGTTCACGCAAACTGGGCGGCACAGGCCTGGGACTGGCCATTGTGAAAAACGCTGTCATTCTGCATGGAGGAACCATTTTCGCCAAGAACACCCCCGGTGGAGGTCTGGAATTCATATTTACACTGAGTAAAGAATGAGAAGATGACAAGCACCTGTTTCTAAATTTTCTTCAAAATTTAAACAGGCTCTAAAAAATAAAGAAAGATAATTGTTTTCTTAAATATAAACTGTATCTTTGCGGTGCATCGGTTCATTTATCTCCCCTCCGAGGTGAATGATTAAAAGGGAATCAAGGTGAGAATCCTGAACAGTCCCGCTGCTGTATGTTTCACTAAACGCATAAGCAAAATGCCAATAACCACTGGGATAATTTCCGGGAAGGTGCTTATAGCGGAAACGAGTCAGAAGACCTGCCTGTGCATTTATCAAATCTGAAGCTTTCGAGGAAAGAGCTTGGAACACTGAACGTAAGGGATGCCTTTAATCACATCCGCTATTTTCTCCGTTTCACTGTCCGGAAAAGAGTATCAGGTAAAAAGAACATTTATTTTAAAGTAAACTCTGCCAAGTTTATTTGGAATGCTCAGCCGAAGTGATTCGCCTGAGCATTATTTTATAATCCAAGTCAATACAAAATCGGGATGAGTGACATAACGGACCCGGTAACGTCCCTGCCGGCCTGTACGATATTCGCATGCCTCGAACTCCCCCTCTTCCGACAGGCTGAAAGGAAAAATACGAAGATGACGAATGAAATCCACCTCCTCTACTCCCATCAGTTTGAACAGTGCCTCCTTGGCCGACCAATGGAGCAACAAAGCATAAACTTCATCTCCTTCCATCATTGTGGACTCTTCATCGGAACGAATAAAACGGGAAGCTACTTTCCGCACTCTGGTTCCATACTGCTCTATATCCATTCCCACCTCACAGGAAGAATGAAGCGCCACCGCTACATAACCGCGAGTATGCGAGATGCTGATATACCGGCTTCCATCCTTTAGATAAGGCCTTCCCGAAGAGTAATAAGCTATCTCCTTTTCTTCTCCACACAAAGCCTTCAGCAGCACACGTACCGACAACCATTCATGCTTCCGTCTTTCGGAAAAAACAGCCAGTTTCTCCCTATACCAGTCTTTATGCTCCAACGATGCCAGCAGTTGTTCCGTTGTTTCATCAGACTTCCATATTCCAAGCAGAAATTCCCCTTCGCTATAAGTACGGTATAAAGGCATGATAAAATCTATTTCTTTCCTTCTTCCATTTCCATGGAGTGGGAAGGGTCAATGATAACTTTTACTTTCAAAATGCGGCGCGTATTCATTTCAAGTACCTCAAAATGATAATTCCCGTAATCCAACCGCTCGTGCAATACAGGAAACTCCCCTTTTATTTCCAGCAACAAACCGGCCAAAGTGTCCGCATCTCCTTCCACTTTCTCGAAAAGAGCGGGATCAGCTTTCATAATTTTATAAAAATCAGACAGTAAGGTTTTTGCCTCGAATATATAGGTACGGTCATTCAGTTTCACATACGTACGCTCTTCATCATCGTATTCATCATTAATCTCTCCCACAATCTCCTCGATGATATCCTCCATTGTAACAATACCCGAAGTACCTCCAAACTCATCGACAACGATGGCAATATGGATCTTGTTTGCCTGAAAATCACGCAAAAGGTCATCAATCATCTTTGTTTCAGGCACAAAGTAAGCGGGACGGACCAATGTTTGCCAACGAAAGTTGTCGCCTTTGCCCAAATGAGGAAGCAAATCCTTTATATAAAGAATCCCCTTTATATTATCCCGCGATTCGGCATATACCGGAATACGGGAATAGGCATTTTCCACAATGCATTTCAACACTTCGGAATAAGGGGTATTGATTTCCAAGTCCACCATATCCAGCCGGGAAGTCATCACTTCCTTGGCCGTTTCCTCACCAAAACGGATAATACCTTCTAGAATATTGCTTTCCTCTGAAATCTCACTCTTGTCCGTCAATTCCAAAGCCTGTGAAAGCTCGTCGACAGAAATATTATAATTCCTTTTTGCCACACATCTGTTCACCAAAAAGGAAGAACGGACCAGCAATGCCGACAAAGGTGAAAAGAATTTCTTTAAAAAAGAAATGGCAGGAGCTGCCTTACGGCAAAACTTCAACGTGTTCTGTGCCGAATAAATTTTAGGCATGATTTCACCGAAAAGCAATAGCAGAAAAGTAAGGACAACCGTTATTAGCAGGAATTCCAGAATCACGGAATTTCCAAAGTGTATGGTGCTGGCAAAAAAATAATTGCACAGCATGATAATGGTTACATTGACAAAATTATTAGAGATAAGAATAGTCGCTAACAAGCGTTCGGAATCATTCAGCAGGGCGCTGATACGCCTGTCCGAAGTATGTTTTCCTTCCTCTATCTCACTTAAATCAACAGGTGAAAGGGAAAAGAAAGCTATTTCCGAAGCAGACACAAAGCCTGAGGCATACAACAATAAAACAGCTAATAAGATAGCTATGATGGCTCCTATGGTAGGAGCCGTTACGGTTACACCGTCAAATAAATCCGCCAAGCGGCATAAATACGAGTCAGGGTCCAAGGAATCTGGTTTTAGTTAAACATCAAGTTCTCTTACTTAAAAAGGTAAATCGTCTGTCAGGCTATTATCCGAAGTTTGCTGTTGTTGCGGAGCTACTTGTGCAGACATCTGCTGCCGGGATACCGCTTGTGCCTGCACATATCCCGTACCCGGTTGCTGTGAGGCGTTACGCGGGGTCAACATCTCCATATTATCAGCAAAAATCTCGACAATGGTGCGTTTTATACCATTCTGATCATCGTATGAACGGCTACGGATTTTTCCTTCTATGTAGAGTTTGTCGCCCTTACGGACATATTTTTCCGCAGTTTGAGCCAGCCCTCTCCATAACACGATATTATGCCATTCCGTACGTTCGGGAACCTGTGTTCCATTCTGCAACGTATAGGCACGATCGGTGGTAGCCAACGAGAAAGTGGCAACGGCAATGCCGGTATCCAAATATCTCACATCAGGGTCCTTTCCTACATTTCCAATCAAAATGACTTTATTTACTGACATTCTATTATTCCTTTTTAATTATTAGGCTCCAAAATTAGCGAAAAAAACTGATTCACCAAACGCGATACGGCAAATTTATGCAAATCTTCCACGCTTATTCTCTGATACTTCGCAAAAGAAGCCGAATTCTCAGGGAGAATCACTTCATAAAAATTTGCGTAAATCACCCGGTGGGACAACACGTGCTTCACCCCTTTCCGCACCAGCCGCACTATGGGCTCCTCTCCCCCGGACAGCATCCCGCGAAACTGTGGCGATGCATACAGTTCCTCTTCCGTCCATTCACGATCTGTTTCTACCAAAGGCGGTTCATACAAATTTTTCCATATATCATTTCCGCTGCGCTTATGTATAAAGGTATACGCGCCCATGCGTACATATATATAATTAAAATAACGATTGGTCACCTTGATTTTATGTTGCTTCACAGGCAAAGAGCTGGCAATCCCCTTCAGGCGCGCCACACAAGAATCGCTTAGCGGACAAAACAGGCAGTCGGGCGCCACCGGAGTACACTGCAAAGCTCCAAAATCCATGATAGCCTGGTTATAGAGACCGGGACACTCACAGTCCAGCAACTCATCGGCAATCCGGACAAACAGTTTCTTTCCTTCCGTCGAATCAATGGGAGTATCAATGCCCAACCAGCGGGACAGTACCCGGTACACATTACCATCCACCACAGCGTATGGCATATCGTAAGCAAATGAACAAATAGCCGCCGCCGTATATTCCCCCACTCCTTTCAAAGCACGCACCCCGGCGTATGTTACAGGAAACCCTCCTGCCTCTGCCATCCTTCTGGCCGCAGCATGCAAATTTCTCGCACGAGAATAGTACCCCAGCCCCTGCCAATATTTCATCACCTCATCCTCATCGGCTGCAGCCAGTGCGAACACATCAGGAAAACGAGTCACGAAACGTTGATAGTAATCATATCCCTGAGCCACACGGGTTTGTTGTAGAATAATCTCCGAAATCCATATCAAATAAGGATTTTTTGTCCTTCTCCACGGCAAATCACGTCCGTTTTCCCTGTACCAATCTATCAATTTTCTGCTAAAATTCTCCATATCAGTATTATATAAAAGTACATTCTATGCAATATTTCCGCAAAAGTAAACCAAGAAAATGGAAGAAGATGCTTTTTTTAGGAAATTTATTCTGAATATATTTCTTAAAGAGGGAGAAAAGCTATATATTTGCAGTCCAAAAAATTAAGATATAAGTATAACAATAATTATTTAGCGAAATGACTAAAGCAGATATCGTAAACGAAATTACGAAAAATACCGGTATTGACAAGGTGACAGTGTTAACCACACTTGAGGCTTTCATGGATACAGTAAAGGATTCATTGTCTAAAGAGGAAAATGTGTACCTGCGTGGTTTTGGAAGTTTTGTAGTAAAGAAAAGAGCTCAGAAGACTGCTCGCAATATTTCAAAGAACACTACAATCATTATTCCGGAGCACAATATTCCGGCATTTAAACCAGCTAAGACATTTACATTATCAGTAAAGAAATAATAAACAAGAGTATTAACCCATAAAATTTGAAGCTATGCCAAGCGGAAAGAAGAAGAAAAGACACAAAATGTCTACTCACAAGCGTAAAAAAAGACTAAGAAAGAACAGACATAAAAGCAAAAAATAATTTGTAGTCTGTCTGTGACGACAAATAAAGAACAAACCTTGCAAAGCAACAAAAGTCTTTCAGGTTTGTTCTTTGTTTAATGAGGAAAGTGAACAATTTAAGAATACAAAAGTGACAAGCGAACTAGTAGTAGACGTACAACCCAAAGAGATTTCCATCGCACTCCTTGAAGATAAAGCGTTGGTGGAATTTCAGAAAGAAGGGAGAAGTGCTTCCTTCAATGTGGGAAATATGTATTTGGGACGGGTAAAGAAACTGATGCCCGGCCTTAATGCCTGTTTCGTGGATGTCGGCTTTGAAAAAGATGCTTTTCTTCATTATCTAGACCTAGGTCCTCAATTTCATTCTTATCAGAAGTATCTGAAGCAAGTTTTAAGCGACCGTAAAAAACTTTTTCCCATCACAAAAGCTACTATGCTGCCTGATATCGAAAAGGAAGGGACGGTTTCAACCACCCTCCAGCAAGGTCAGGAAGTTATTGTGCAGATTGTAAAGGAACCTATCTCGACCAAGGGGCCCAGACTAACCTGCGAATTGTCATTCGCCGGACGTTATTTGGTATTAATCCCTTTCAACGACAAGGTTTCGGTATCACAAAAAATTAAATCGAGCGAAGAACGCGCCCGTCTGAAACAGTTATTGCAAAGCATCAAACCGAAAAACTTCGGAGTGATTGTACGCACCGTAGCGGAAGGCAAAAGGGTGGCCGAGCTTGATGCAGAGCTTAAAGTCTTGCTGAAACATTGGGAAGAAACAATCACTAAAGTACAGAAGGCTCCCAAACTGCCGGCATTAGTATACGAAGAGACCAGCCGCACGGTAGCCATGTTGCGCGATCTTTTCAATCCGTCTTATGAGAACATCTATGTGAACGATGAAACGGTGTTCCATGAGATTAAGGATTATGTATCACTTATCGCCCCTGAACGGGCCGAAATCGTAAAACTGTACAAAGGTCAGCTTCCCATATTCGACAACTTCGGTATTACCAAACAAATCAAATCCTCTTTCGGAAAAACCATTTCGTATAAGAGTGGAGCTTACCTGATTATTGAACACACAGAAGCGCTTCATGTAGTGGATGTCAATAGCGGAAACCGCTCCAAATCTGCCAACGGGCAGGAGGCTAACGCACTGGATGTAAACCTGGGTGCCGCCGACGAACTGGCACGCCAGTTAAGATTGCGTGATATGGGTGGCATTATCGTGGTTGACTTCATTGACATGAATCTAGCAGAGAACCGGCAGAAACTGTACGAACGTATGTGCCAAAACATGCAGAAAGACAGAGCAAAACATAACATTCTGCCCCTCAGTAAATTTGGATTGATGCAAATTACCCGCCAACGCGTGCGTCCTGCCATGGATGTCAACACCAATGAAACCTGCCCCACCTGCTTCGGGAAAGGTAGCATAAAGCCATCCATCCTTTTCACGGATACTTTGGAGAGTAAGATTGATTACCTAGTCAACAAATTGAAGATAAAGAGATTTACGCTGTACATCCATCCGTACATCGCAGCATACGTGAACCAGGGACTGGTTTCCCTGAAGCGCAAATGGCAAATGAAGTACGGATTCGGAATAAAGATTATCCCCGACCAAAGTCTGGCCTTCCTGCAATATCGGTTCACCGATGTTCACGGTGAGGAGATAGACATGAAAGAGGAAATTGAAATCAAGTAAAAGAAAAGGGAGTGATCGTGAGTCACTCCCTTTCTTTATTTCACTACTTTGGTATTCAAGGCTTGATTTCGAAATTCCACAAACTCGAACAACTTGTCACATTCTGCCGATTATAACTTGCCCAACCATCAACAAAACTGGCAAAACAACAGACCATCTGCTGCCTCTACTTTATTTGCCTTGCTTATAGTCTTTCACTATTCCCTCCGCAATCCAATTTGCCAATGCCTGACGGTTATTCTTCAGAACCAGCCGCTGTTGGTCACGCTTGTTCCGGATATTTCCCAATTCCAGAAACACCGCTACAGGAGTCGTATTACGCAATACATACAAATTACGTTCACTCACCGTCCCGCGAAAACCACGGTTGGGCTGATGCTTGTCATATTTCTTATCAAAGGTACGGTGCAAGTTGTTGGCCAACCGCTTGCCCTTTATACTCTTAGGAGCGTTATAAAAAAACACATCCGTCTGCTGTCCCTGGCTGCGACTGTCCACATGAATAAATACAGCTCGTTTGTAATTGCTCTTATCCTTCCGATATAGTTTATTCACCCAGTCACAACGTTGCTTCAAACGAGCCACCTGATTCAAGGGAATAGGATCTCCCATGCAAGTTTCACGCTTACTGTTTGCCAGGACATGACCGTCACGAATACCATCCTTCTTATCTTGAATGATAATATGTACCTTCGCACCGCGTGACAACAACTCACGTGCCAACCGCAGAATAATATCGTATGCATACTCATCCTCATGCAACTGACGCCCCTGATAGATACCGATGGCCCCAGGATCAGGACCTCCGTGCCCACTCACCAAATAAAAACAAGCTCCGCTTAATTCATTAGATGTAATCTGATAGGTGGCATACTCCTTTCCAAATAAAGACTCCTTGCCGGTACGAGGCTTTTTCTTTGCCAGAAGCGGTGATAGAACAAAAAATAAAAATGTAACAAATAGTACCGATACCCTCATTGCCTGTTATTTTTCTCCCAACATTTCATCTATCTTCTTGCACAAAGAAGAAAATTCCTCTTCATTGTACAAACGGGTCAGCATGACAATCTTGCCCGCTTTGTCAATCAACACATTACGGGTGATACCCGCCTTACGATCCGCATATCTGGCAAAAATATCAGCCCCCGGATCAAGGGCCAACGGATAGGTCACGCCGGTACGTTTGGCAAAAGCCACTACAGTTTCCAAAGGTTCGTCCCGATCCACTCCAAAGAGAGCAAACGCTTTATTATCCTTATGTTTCAACCAGATATCTTTTTCAATAAAAGGCATCTCCTTTCGGCAAACTCCACACCAACTGGCAGTGAACTGAAGCATCACTACCTTGCCACGCAAATCAGAGAGTTTTACTTTCTGTCCGTCTGTCAGCTCCATTTCAAAATCGGGAGCCATATCCCCTACCTTTACTATATAACCAGCATTATCAGGAGTAACCTGTTGTGCCTTCACCGGCTGGCTCAGCAAACATGCGCAAACCAGCAACATCAGACTCATAAACTTCTTCATCGTTATTCTCTATTTTTATATATTCGCTACAAAGATAGGCTATTCCATCATTTTTTCGTAATTTTGCCACCCAAAATAACTACCAACTTATCAAGAAGATGAATATTTTTTGGGATACAATCACTCATTATAATGCGGGTACGTGGATTTATCAAGTTATTATTACCCTTATCGGCATTATTTTAACCTGTTCTCTATTCAAAAAACCTACAAAAAAAATAAAGGTAGCAATGAAGTTATACCTTATATTCTTGAATGTATGGATAGCTGCCGTGTATTACATGATTTATTGTGAACCAAGAAGTTATAACAGTGCTTTGGCAGGATTTTGGGGAATCATGGCCATCTTCTGGATTTATGACCTGAAAGTAAACTACACCCCTTTTGATCAGACTCACAAACATACCGCACTAGCCGTCCTGCTTTGTATGTTGCCACTGGCCTATCCACTCTTCTCCATTATAAGGGGGATGAGCTTTCCCATGATGACCTCACCTGTAATGCCTTGTTCGGTAGCGGTTTTCACCATCGGACTGCTGCTGGCATTTTCCAAACGAGTCAATATCTTTCTCGTCATGTTTCTCTGCCACTGGGCGCTGATCGGTTTCACCAAAACTTACTTTTTCCATATTCCCGAAGATTTTCTGCTGGCAAGTTCGGCTGTACCAGGACTTTATCTGTTCTTTAAAGAATACACAGCTTCCCATCTGCATACTTCTACCCTTTTCCGTGCCCGTATGATTAATCTCGCCTTAATTATTGCTTGCGGTGCAATCGGTGTACTGTTCATGATATCTATGGTATGCGAACTAGCTCAAGAACAGGCTTTATCGAAATAAAAACACGTCTTAATGAGGTACTTTGCAAAATCTTTCGTATTTTTGCCAACAAATTGAGTTAATGTTTTAACAGGATGAACGTATTAGAACTAAGTGAACAGGAGATTATCAGACGAAACAGTCTGAATGAATTGCGCGCTATGGGCATCGAACCATACCCCGCAGCTGAGTATGTAACCAATGCATTTTCTACAGATATAAAAGCTGAGTTCAAAGATAATGAGGAACCTCGCAAAGTATCGGTAGCCGGACGTATGATGAGCCGCCGTGTGATGGGTAAAGCTTCATTCATCGAATTACAAGACTCAAAAGGCCGTATCCAGGTATATATCACTCGTGACGACATCTGTCCGGATGAAAATAAAGAATTGTACAACACAGTGTTCAAACGTCTGCTGGACCTTGGTGACTTCGTCGGTATAGAAGGATTCGTATTCAGAACCCAGATGGGTGAAATCAGTATCCACGCTAAAAAACTGACCGTACTGTCCAAGTCTATCAAACCACTTCCTATTGTAAAATATAAGGATGGGGTCGCTTACGATAAGTTTGAAGATCCCGAACTGCGTTACCGCCAGCGTTATGTGGATTTAGCCGTAAACGAGGAGGTAAAAGACATCTTCATCAAACGCAGCAAGGTATTCAGCTCTATGCGTGAATATTTCAACTCAAAAGGTTATATGGAAGTGGAAACTCCGATTCTGCAATCCATTGCCGGCGGAGCAGCCGCACGTCCGTTCATTACTCATCACAACGCACTGGACATGCCGCTGTATATGCGCATCGCCAGCGAATTGTACCTGAAAAGACTTATCGTAGGTGGTTTCGAAGGTGTGTATGAAATAGGCAAGAACTTCCGTAACGAAGGAATGGACCGCACACACAATCCTGAATTTACCTGCATGGAAATATATGTTGCCTACAAAGACTATAACTGGATGATGGAGTTTACAGAAAAGATGATTGAAAAAATCTGTCTGGATGTAAATGGAACCACTCAGGTAAAGGTAGGCGACAACATTATTGATTTCAAAGCCCCGTACAAGCGTGTCACTATGCTGGATTCCATCAAGGAACACACCGGCTATGACCTGACAGGCATGAACGAAGAACAGATACGCGAAGTTTGTCAGAAACTGAACATGGAAATTGACGATACAATGGGTAAAGGCAAGCTGATTGATGAAATCTTCGGAGAATTCTGTGAAGGTACTTACATCCAGCCTACTTTCATCACCGACTATCCGAAAGAAATGTCTCCGCTGACAAAAATACACCGCAGCAATCCGGATTTGACAGAGCGCTTCGAACTGATGGTAAACGGCAAGGAACTGTGTAACGCATACTCTGAACTGAATGACCCGATTGATCAGTTGGAACGCTTCGAAGAACAAATGAGACTGAGCGAAAAGGGAGATGACGAAGCGATGATTATTGACAAGGACTTTGTCCGTGCGTTGGAATATGGTATGCCCCCCACTTCGGGGATGGGTATCGGTATGGACCGTCTGACGATGCTGATGACCGGGCAGTCTACCATTCAGGAAGTATTGTTCTTCCCCCAGATGCGTCCCGAAAAGGTTACTCCGAAAGACACTCCTGCCAAATTTATGGAATTGGGAATTTCAGAAGACTGGGTTCCTGTCATTCAGAAAGCAGGCTATAACCTGGTGAGCGATATGAAAGAAGTGAATCCGCAGAAGTTGCACATGGACATTTGCGGAATCAACAAAAAATATAAATTGGAACTGACCAATCCTACGGTGGACGAAGTTGCCGGATGGATTGCGAAAATTGAGAATTGAGAATTGAGAATTTAAAGATTGAGAATTATTCCAATTGTCAATTATCCATCATAAATAATAAGCATGAAATTGCCCGGTAAAATAGCGATAATGGGTGGTGGCAGCTGGGCCACGGCTATTGCAAAAATAGTCTTGGCTCAGGCTGAATCAATCAACTGGTATATGCGCCGCGATGACCGAATTGAAGAATTCAAGCGTTTGGGACATAATCCGGCTTATCTGACAAGTGTGCGCTTTGAAATAAAGAACATCAACTTTTCATCAGATATTAACAAGGTGGTAAAGGAATCGGATACTCTGATATTTGTTACCCCCTCTCCTTATCTGAAAAGCCACCTGAAAAAGCTGAAAACCAAAATAAAGGACAAGTTCATTGTCACTGCTATCAAAGGTATTGTCCCTGACGAGAACCTGATTGTTTCCGATTATTTTCACCAGGTATACGGTGTCCCCGAAGAGAATATAGCCGTCATCGCCGGTCCGTGCCATGCAGAGGAAGTAGCCTTGGAGCGTCTTTCTTACCTTACTATCGGATGTAAAGACATTGACAAGGCGAAAATATTTGCCCGCCAACTGGCCGGACATTATATAAAAACTTCTGTAAGCCCGGATGTGGCAGGTATAGAATATGCTTCTGTGTTGAAGAATATTTATGCCATCGCCGCCGGAATTTGCAGCGGTCTGAAATATGGAGACAACTTCCAGGCCGTATTAATATCGAATGCCATTCAGGAAATGAACCGCTTCCTGAATACCGTACATCCCGTAGAACGTTCTATTGACGATTCCGCCTATCTGGGTGACCTGTTGGTAACGTCTTATTCCAATTTCAGCCGGAACCGCGTATTCGGGACCATGATTGGTAAAGGTTATTCCGTAAAAAGCGCACAGATAGAAATGGAAATGATTGCCGAAGGATACTACGGAACGAAATGTATCAAGGAGTTAAACAAGCACTTGCACGTGAACATGCCTATCGTAGATGCCGTATATAATATTTTATATGAGCGCATCTCGCCCATGATTGAGATTAAATTATTAACTGATTCATTCAGATAAAATATCAGATACAATGAAGAATATTAGTTTAAACATCGACAAAGTAGCCGGTTTTGCTTCTAAGGAAACAATCGCTGCTTACGAACCTCAGGTGAAAGCCTGCATGGAAACATTGGAAAACGGTACAGGTAAAGGTAATGACTTCTTGGGTTGGTTGCACTTGCCATCGTCTATAACAGCCGAACATTTGGCTGACTTGAAAGCTACTGCCCAGGTTCTGCGCGACAACTGTGAAGTAGTAGTAGTAGCAGGTATCGGTGGAAGCTATCTGGGAGCACGGGCCGTAATCGAAGCTTTATCCAATAGTTTCCAATGGTTGAAAGCAAAACAAGACGGACCCGTCATCGTATTTGCAGGCCACAATATCGGCGAAGATTATTTGTTCGAATTAACTGAATACCTGAAAGGTAAAAAGTTCGGTGTAATTAATATTTCCAAATCTGGTACTACTACGGAAACCGCTTTGGCTTTCCGTTTGCTGAAAAAACAGTGTGAAGACCAGCTTGGAAAGGAAATGGCGAAGAAAGTGATTGTTGCCGTTACAGATGCCAAGAAAGGTGCTGCACGTGTTACAGCAGATAAAGAAGGATATCAGACTTTCATTATCCCCGATAATGTAGGTGGCCGTTTCTCTGTCTTGACTCCGGTAGGTTTGTTGCCTATCGCAGTGGCAGGTTTCGACATCGAAAAATTAGTGGAAGGCGCACGCACAATGGAAACAGTATGTGGGCCGGCTACTCCGTTTGCCGAAAACCCTGCTGCCGTTTATGCCGCTACCCGCAATGAATTGTATAAAAACGGCAAGAAGATTGAGATTTTGGTAAACTTCAATCCCAAACTGCACTATATGAACGAATGGTGGAAACAATTGTACGGTGAATCCGAAGGCAAGGACGGTAAAGGTATTTATCCGTCTGCCGTCGACTTCTCTACCGACCTCCATTCTATGGGACAGTGGATTCAGGAAGGTGAACGTACTATCTTCGAAACAGTTATCTCTATCGAAAAGCCGGAACATACACTTCAAGTTCCTTCGGACAGCGAAAATTTGGATGGCTTGAATTTCCTGGCAGGAAAGCGTGTGGACGAAGTGAACAAGATGGCAGAACTGGGAACTCAGCTGGCACACGTTGACGGTGGTGTACCCAATATGCGACTGATTGTGCCCGAGCTGAATGAATACTATCTGGGAGAAATCATCTATTTCTTTGAAAAAGCTTGTGGTATCAGCGGTTATTTGCTGGGAGTAAATCCGTTCAACCAACCGGGCGTGGAAGCATACAAGAAAAATATGTTTGCTTTGTTGAACAAACCGGGATACGAAGAAGAGTCTAAAGCCATCCAAGCTAGATTATAATCGTCAAGAACCTATAAAGAATGCCATTTATCAATGTCATTCTGAATGACAGTGAAGAATCTGAAAGCATCCACCAAGTGCTTGCAGATTCTTCACTTTGTTCCAATCCAACGGTCACAACCATTGGAAGTAATAATTATACATTTATTCTATGTTTAAAGAAGCGATAAATAACTATCTTCATGCTCATGGATACGAATCCATCGACCTGAAAGCCGTATTATTCGATATGGACGGAGTGCTGTTCGACTCCATGCCCAACCATGCTGAAGCATGGCATAAAATAATGAAACGCTTCGGTTTCGGCCTCAGCCGAGAAGAAGCTTATATGCACGAAGGGCGTACCGGTGCATCTACGATCAATATAGTAAGTCGCCGGGAGCGTGGGCATGATGCTACAGAAGAAGAAATAAAAGCCATCTACCAAGCCAAAACTGAAGAATTCAACAAATGCCCCAAAGCAGAACGAATGCCCGGCGCACTGGAAGTATTGACTAAAATAAAGAGCGAAGGACTGACTCCGATGGTAGTGACCGGTTCGGGACAAACTTCGTTATTAGACCGGTTAAATCATAATTTTCCGGGCATCTTCCAAGCAGACTTAATGGTTACCGCCTTTGATGTGAAATATGGGAAACCAAATCCGGAACCGTATCTGATAGCCCTAAAGAAAGGCGGCTTCAAACCCAATGAAGCGTTAGTAATAGAAAATGCACCACTAGGTGTACAGGCGGGAGTTGCCGCCGGTATTTTTACTATCGCCGTGAATACAGGACCATTGCACGACAATGTATTACTGAATGAAGGAGCGAATTTACTTTTTCATTCCATGCCCGACTTCAATAAAAATTGGGAAACACTACAATCTGCATTAAAACAAGATTAAATTTTGCAAGAATTCTTCACAATCAATAAAAAAGAGCTCCTTGCTTTCACCTAGATGAAAAACAAGGAGCCCATATTATATAAAAAATCACAGCCTATCAAAATACCTGAACCTACTTTAAAACTTTGCGTAACCAAGGAATAACCAGTTCGTTTTTAAAATAATGAGAAGGGGGATCTACATTGACCGTTTCGAAATAGGTCTTTGAATCCAGTCCTTCATCAAGGTGCTCCACATCTTTTCTAACTGCCTTATCAGCAAACTTCGGATAATGATGAAACTCCGCATTTTCCGGTTTTCCACTAGCAGCATAAGCAGATTGCACCAAACGGAAATCACGGTCCAACCCTCCCTCTGTAAAAATGATAGGACGAGGAGCTAATGACGCAACAACATCTGGAAAATTAAAATACCTCCAATAACCAGGTATCAGATGACGGATAGAATTTGGAAAAGGACGCCTGTTTTCCTTGTCAGGTTTAGTCATCACAACGGCACGTTCTTGAGTCTGGCATAGAAAATCATTGTACACAAAAGCATAAATGTCCTTATCCAACACCCCCAAGACCATCATCGGTTCTGTACCTAATGAGAATCCGCTAATCACAATCCTGTCCTTTCGGATATAAGACTGGTCTTTCATCCAATTCAGCACTTGCATATCCAGATAAGAAGTATACCCTAGCCAACTCCATCCCAGTTCAAGCAAAAAACGGGAAACAACATCATAGTCATAATTCCATCCTTTATCATAACATTCCAAATCGGAGGCTTCTCCGGCAGCGGCATTATCCACCGCTACCGCCACATAACCTTCTTTAACCATATTCAAAGCCATACTTACTTTGGGATTATTATAATCCTCAGTTAACTTATCACAGATGCCGGGCTCACCGGCCAATCCTTCTTTGGTCCTTCCGGAACCCGGAATGCACAAGACTCCGGGTACTGCACCCTTCAAATGTTCCGGTTTCAAAACCAGAAAAGTGGAAACTGACTTTGGAAAAGGATAGAACTCCCATTTCTCTAAAATATATCCCTCTTTTTTTTCCGTTTTCACACAGACAGGAGACGGTTGTCCCTTTATCTCGGGAAACTTCATGATCTCCACCATTGCAGCACGCACTCCATCCTGCCATTGCGTAAAATCCTGTGCGGACATACCGGAACGGTAAGCATATTGGGGATGTGTATCTTTCAACATCTCATGCACAATGGCATAAGTACTTAGTAACCGTCCATCCCCACGATCTGATTTCACAACTGCATGCTTCTCAGGTTGGTAATTCTGAGAATTACCAACCATACATAAGCTGCATACAGATACTAAAAAGAGCAATCTTTTCATTATCATCATATTATCTCACTATTATTCATACCCCGGAGTCTGCTTGATTTCCGGATCTCCATTCAAAACTTCCACATTAACAGGCCACAACATCATATACGCCTTATCCTCTGTTAATATAGGCAATGAACTTCCATAATGCGCTTTAACAGAAAAGACAAAAGGTTTTCCGTTGGAATCACGTAAACGCAATAAATCAAACCAGCGGCTTCCCTCACCTACAAACTCTTTATCACGTTCCTGCAAAATAGCCCACTCATTATCCGCATAATCTCCTGCGATATATTTATGTTGTTCAAATTTATCACCATAAGCACGCTTACGTACCTCATTTATATATGCAGCACATTTATCCGGAGCTCCCAACCCGTTTTCACACTCGGCCAGCATCAACAAAACATCAGCATATCTATATACCGGTACATCTGAATCATAATAATGAGTTCCTCCATCCGTATGTCCCATCAGTTTTTTCCAACAAGCGCCACGAGTCTTTCCTTCGAACATATATTGAAAGAAAGTAGCATCCAAACGAGTATCTTCCTTATCATAAATCTCAATAAACGGCACTTTATACTCATAACGTAATGGTCCGGCTGTCAATAGCTTCAACGGATCCGGACCATATTTATTTCCATCCAAGTCCGTAGCATTGGTAAACAAGGCTACATTATAGAACCAGTTCGCCCCCCAATTGGTCAATTCATTCTTATTAAAACACAGAGCGAAAATAATCTCTTTATTCTTCTTCCCTTCCGGAGTCCATAAATCCGCAAAGTTTGGAAGCAGTTCGAATTGTTGGTTCACCAAATTCAATAAAGCCTTCTTTGCTGTCAACAAGTCACTGTTATTAGGATCTACGGCAGTCAGAGTAGCTATATGATCCCCTGCAATATCATCATCGGGTAATCCTGTAGTGACTTTGGCAGACCACATATATATCTTGGCCTTCAAAAGTTCCGTTGCATAATAAGACCATTCATATTGGTCGGACATCTTCTTATCCGACTCATTGAAGAAAGCTTCGGATTTATTAATATCTTCTTTGATAAACTCTAACGTTTCCTCCGGAGTAGAACGAGCCTTATATAATTGCGTAATATCAATGCTACCCTCGGTAACTTTCGGTTCCGTCTCTAACGGCACACCACCAAATGTTCGATAAAGATAGAAATAGTAATATGCACGCAAGCCATAAGCCTGTCCCAAATAAAATGATTTCTCCATTCCAGTCATATAATCAATTTCTTTATCTACATTTCTGATAAACAAATTTATATGCATGATATTTGGGTACACCTCATACCAATCATCGACACCGGTATTATCTTTCGTAAGCAGATTATTAGTCATAGGCGGACCATATACCCCCTCACCCATAGAAGTAACATCACTTATCAGAATCTCACTTCTGAACTCTCCCAATGTGACAGGCATCTGATATTTATCTCTTAAATCGGCATGAATACCAGTCATAAACATTTCTACCTGAGATTTCTGATTCCAAAAATCATTAGAGCCATAATAATCTTCAGGAGACAGGTCCAACGCATCACAAGCAGACAATACCATCATCCCACTCAACAATATGCTATAAAATATTTTCTTCATAATCCTTCCTATTTATTAGAATGTAACATTTAAACCCAAAACAACTGTTCTAGGGAGGGGATATCCTCCATTCTGACTGACACCATATTCGGGGGTCGCCATATTTTTGGCTGCTGTAATATATCCCAAATTCTGTGCTGTTACAGAAACATCCACCTTGCTCAAACCGGATTTATGAATCCAACTCTGAGGCAAGGAATACGACAGGCTTATTTCACGAAAAGCCAAATAATCGCCACGATAACAATTAATGTCTGATATTCTGTCATAATTACGTTTGCCTAAAAAGTCAGCCCATCCATACACCGGATATTTTCCATTCGGATTACTTTCCGACCAGGAATCTTTAACCAAAGATATGGTATTAAATGTTCCCTGCATATTACCCATAATCCAAGGAGTTTTCCAATCATGCACCCAATAGCCTAAAGCATAATCCAGACGGCAGTTCAAAGTTAATCCTTTCCATGAAGTATTAATGTTAAAGCCTCCGGTCCAATGAGGTATCGTATTACCCAATTTCACCCGGTCATAATCATCAATTACACCATCCCCATTCACATCCTGCCATTTCACATCACCAGCCTGTATAGGCAGTCCTTTCTCCTTTTCGGCATCCGACAATTTAGCCCAAGCTTCAGGTCCATAGAGCACTTTGGCATCTGCTCCATTTTCCGTATAAGTGGATCTGTCTATCAGATTACCTGGAATCTCACTCTCACTCTTATAAATACCAAGAGATTTAAAGGCGTAAATCACACCATATTCCTGTCCTTCCTGATAACCACCCACCCATTGTCTTTCATAGGTACCATCTGCCAGCTTGCGTCCCGTATAAACCTGATAGGCATCCTGCATATTATTCGGCAATCCATTGTACGGTAATGAGATAATCTTATTCTTATTATAAGCGGTATTCATACTAACTGTAAATTTCCAATCTTTGGTACGCAAAACATTGGCAGTCAGTTCTAACTCCATACCTTGGTTTTGTACTTCTCCATTGTTAGAAAGGAAAGAAGAAACTCCGCTATGGGAAGGCAGGGTGATTTCTGCAAATTTATCCTGTGTACGTCTATTATAATAGGTGAAGTTCAAGATATATTTGTTATTCAGAAAACCAATATCGAAACCTGTCTCAAATGTGTACGATTTTTCCCATCTCATGGTGGGATTAGGCAAATCGTTTATCATCAAAGGAACTTTGCCATTATAGTTGGGTACTATTTTACCATCTTTATCTTTCATAATACCATAAGAGCCTTGAACCGTATAATAATCAAGTCCTGTCACTACATTACCATTAGCATCCAGTACACCAGACACATTTCCATTGGCACCGTAACTAGCACGAATTTTAGCATAAGAAAGTACATTGCTACAAGACTCCATAAAATTCTCTCTACTCAATACCCAACCGGCTGATATACCGGGAAAGGTTCCCCAACGGTTATCTTTTGGCAGCTTGGAGTATCCATCGCGACGTAAAACAAGGCTCAGCAAATACTTGGACTTATAATCATAATTCACTCTACCAAAGAATGAAAGAATGCGTTGTCTGTAATGCCAGGAATCTATTTGCCGCACTCCGGCAGCAGTCGAAGTATAATTCAAATCCTGAAAATCAGATAATGGAGATCCATAACCGGACGCCGAAAAACCTTTCTTGTATGAGTCATAATATTCTACGCCTGCCATCGCATCTATAGAATGATCTTGCCGGAATGTAGTCTGATAATTCAAGATTCCATTGTAAGTCTGGTCCAAAAGTCGTTCATGCTTGTTGGAAGTACTATGATTAGTGTCATACACCGGTCCTGTAGCTACAATATAGTCCCCTTTGAAGAACTCTCTGCTGTCATCAAAATAAAACCAAGTTCCTGTGGTCTTGAATGTCAACCCTTTCATTATATTAAAGGTAAAAGACTGACTCAAATTAAACTTGTCTGTATTATTATCATAGTTCAATGCATCCTCATACACTTTCACTGTGGTCCAGCCACGGGCATAAGAAGCCACGGCAGGGCCTGCCAACCAATCGCCATCCGGACTTTTCACACGGAATGTAGGAGGAACGGACAAGGTAGTACTGAAAAAATCACCTTCACCGGCATATCCTGCACCACCATCGTCCCATTTTGCATCGGTAAATGTCAAAGAAGAATTAGAAGTAAGCCAAGGCTTAATTTTATAATCTGCATTGATCGTGAAATTCAAACGGTGATACCAGTTGTTCATCGCATTTCCTTCGCTGCGATTATAGCCTAGGCTTGCATAATAATGTCCCTTATCATTGCCGCCGGATACGCTCAAGTTATAATCCTGAGTAATAGCCGGAGATTTGATATTATAATCTTTCAGCTGATTATCACAATAAATCAATTTTTGTCCCGGATTCACCGGGTCATCCATTGTCTGCCAACCCTGTTTTAACAGGAAAGCCAGATCATCTGTATAATTCATAACACCCCATACGGCTGTATTGTCTTTATTGCCATTAAGTACATTCCCTTTTTCATCAAAATATCTGTTTCCTGTTCCGTAAGGCTGTGTTCCGGATAAAGTCGCATCACTGGCAAATCCATGCCAAGCGCCCGATTTATCCTGCCATATATGCGAAGACCGATAAAATGCTGAACGCATATAATACAAATAATCATGAGCATTCAAAAACTCATACTGGCTATGGAAAAAATTGAAACCGACTTTCGCACTCAAATTTATTTCCGTATGTCCTTCCGAACCTCTTTTAGTAGTAACAAGAATTACACCATTGGAAGCACGCGCACCGTAAATAGCTGTAGCACCAGCATCTTTCATGACCTCCAAAGACTCGATATCCTCCGGATTCACATCACTCAACGACTCGCGTACAGCACCATCGATAATAACCAAAGGTGAACCGCTACCATCTAGATTGGTACCACCACGAAGTACCAAAGTAGGAGTGGAATTCGGATTACCACTAGTTTGCTGCACCCTTAATCCTGCCACTGCACCAGACAGTGCTTGCGCTGGATTAGTATGGACACCCGTACTTAAAGTAGAATTATCAACTTTAGCAATAGAATTAGTCATCTTGGAACGAAGTTGTGTGCCCCCATAACCTGTTATCACCACTTCATCCAAAGTCTTATTGTCTTCCTGCAGTTGAACATTCAAAAACGGCTTTTTCCCTACAACCATTTCTTGAGTCAGATAACCGATATAAGAAAAGACCAAAGACGCTTTTTCACTTACCATTAACGTAAACTGGCCGTCTATATCAGTTATGGTACCATTGGTAGTACCTTTCTCTATAATATTAGCCCCAATAATTGCTTCTCCTTTGGCATCGGTCACTATACCTTTGACAGTCACTTTCTCTTGTTGCATAACAATGGGAGGCGTTTTTTCTCTAGAAATGGCCTTACGAATTATTACTTGTCTGTCACGGATATGATATTCCAAATCAGTACCGGCAAACATTTGTTTCAGTACCTCCTCTATTGTTTTATTCCGTACATCCACATTGACACGACGAGACAAATCAATATCTGTACGATATATAAAAATAAATTGACTATTCTTTTCTACCCAATTAATCACACTCTTCAAAGTCTGGTTCTCCATAGAAACGGTAAAGCTAGTTTGTTCCGCATAACTCATTTCCGCAAAAGCCTCTTCATAACTTGTAAATGTTAAAATCATGGCTAAACTCATACATTTTGTGAATTTAGGCATGAGTTTTATTCTATTCGTGTATTTTTTCATATATTTGATTGTTTTTTCTATTTATTTCAAGGTAAATAATTAAACAACGATTCAGTGACCAGATAGTACGGCAAATACTGTCTGGTTTTCTTTTTTTACATTCTTCTTTTATTCCATAGGCTAAAGTGTTTTAAGGTTCAACAATTCTCATTTAAGGCTCACATAGATTTCATCTTTATCATTTATTGTATAATGCAATGATAATGAAAGACATAAATTATCCATAACATCGGTAATGTCTGTTTGAAGATCCAGTTTTCCTGACAATGACAAGGTAGTAATCTCCGCATCATACCGTATTTTACACCCATAATATCGCTCAAGTTTCTTCAAAACATCTCCTACGGGTCTTTGATGAAGCAGCAATAAATTATCCTTCCAACTGATGTATTCGGACACATCAACCTTACGTACCTGCGTTTTATTACCTTTAATATCCACCAATTGATTAGGTGCTAATCTTACTTTGCTCTTATTCTCAGTAGTTACTTCCACGCTTCCATGTACTAAAACAACAGATGAAGCCTCATCTTCCCTATAGGCACAGACATTAAACGAAGTACCCAGTACGCGTATATCAAACTCTCTTGTTTTGACAACAAATGGGCAATCCTTCCTTTTGGCTACATCCAGATAAACCTCCCCCTCTACCAGGATTTCACGTTTCTGTTCTTCAAAAATATCCGGATATATCACTTTACTACCTGAATTTATATAAATTCTAGTACCATCAGAAAAAGTAATATCAGCTCTTTTCCCATTAGGAACCATTATCTGGTGCATTTCATTCTTTACAGATGAAGCCTGGGATATTTTAGTATTTAATGCATACTGCTGAATATTCGAACTTCCTAAAGTATCATATTTTAAAGAAGCATCATTTTTCAGATTCATAGCTTGGTTATCTGTTATCAGAATCACCTCATCACCGCAAATGGAAGTCGTGTCATTCAGCAATGCTATATCAAGCTCCGTACCCTCATCAGCATTGGTACTCCACCAGTTCATAGCTAAAATCAAACCAATCGCTGCCGCTATCGACAAAGACCACCTATAAATATGACGTCTGTAGGAAACCCTCTTTTCCCTTTCTACTCGTTTCATCACGTCCTGAAAAGATTTTTCCACATCAACAAATTCCAATTCATCTGCTTCCCGAATCTTCTCAGTCAGGCATCGAACTGTTTTACGAAATTCATCTGAATTATATATTGTTTTTTTATTTTTCATCGAAATACCTTTTTATTAAGAAAACGGCACCCGATAAAAAAGGTACTCATAAAAAAGAAAAGAAATCACACTTTTCTTTGCATGAGTCTTCGTAAGACCAATAGATAAACCTTATATGACAAATAAAAAAACTTATTCATCACACAAATATCACTTCATGAAAACATGCCCAAATGATAAAACAACAACAATTAACTACTCGCTAAATCAAGAGAAGTGAAAAGCCCAAACACTACGCACAGGCACATGAACACAATGCACCAAGATACTGAAAATCCAAATGGTTGAAACAGAGAAAAAGAATTCACGCAAACGTGCCAATGTACGCGACAAAAGATTCTTGCTTGATTGAGGATTCATACCTAAGATAGCGGATATTTCCTGATGGCTCAATTCCTTTACATAATATAAATACAGAATTTCACGCTGACGACCAGAAAGACGTGAAATTGCCTTAGCCAGCCTCCTTTCATTCTTCACATCCACATCATCTTTCTTAAATAAAGAATTTATTATTTCTTCACCCATCGGAAAAAACTCATGGCATTCTTCAATCACTTCCATTGGACGTAAAGACTGAAACGCATCCAGCAATTTATTTCTAAAAGAACAAAGCAAATACGCCTTTACATTATCAGTATAATGCAAATTCCTACAATTTAAAATCAACTTGACGAACAGATTCTGTATGGTATCGGCAACCAGCTCTCTGTCACCTACCATACGAATTCCATAGGAATACAATAACGAATAATAGCGTCGATAAACTTCTTCAAATGCCGCCGTTTCTCCTTTAATGAAAGATTCCCAAAGTTTAGTTTCATCATGTGTTCTATCAACCATAATACTAGCTCCTTAAAAACTTATTGAGCTTGCTCAGAGTTAAACTTAACAAGAAGGCAATATAAGAGATGAATCATGTAATGGACTCATCCCTTACTTTATAATACCTACATATTATTCAAACAGTTTACTGCGCGACAACATACAGGCACCGATAATCCCGGCTCTTTCTTTCAATTTAGATTCTACAATAACAGAATCACGGTTCATCAAGTTCAGTGTATATTTTCGAATAGCTGTAGTGATGGGTTGTGTCAAATAATCACCTGTACGTGACAATGCACCACCAATAATGACTAGCTCCGGATTGAATATATTAATAAGTCCCGCTACATGGCGGCCTAATTTCACTCCAATTTCTTCCACCAGTTCAATACACAGCAAATCTTCCTTATTTACCGCATCAATGATATCATCCAAGGTCAAATCTTCCAAATTTTTCTTGGTATTGGAGATAATAGAGTTCTCACCATTATTAATATGTTCCAACAGAATACGATGCAAAGCAGCCCCCGAAACTTCCGTTTCTATGCATCCTTTTTTCCCACAATGGCAGATAATCTCATTCTCATATCCAAAATTATGCCCGAATTCGCCAGAGAAACCGGATTTTCCTTTATAAATCTTTCCATCAATGATAATTCCCATACCCAATCCCCAACTGACATTGATAAAGATGATATTCTTCTCACCTTTCACAACACCTTGCATATACTCACCGTAGATCATAGCACGGGTGTCGTTGTCAATAGAAACACGATAACCACCCACCTTTTCTGATATGACATCCGTCAACGGGCGCTCATCAAAATTGAATATACTGTAACTATATCCCAAATCCGGATTCACACGCCCGGAAAGATTTACATTAATATTTAATATCTTATCTTTCTCAACACTGACTTTTTGAAGAAAATGTTTAATCAACTTACACAATTCGTCTAAACTCTCAGGGGTATTCTTCGCTTTAAAAGGAACATTCATTTTTAGCTGAACTACATCTCCTTTAAAATTTATCAACCCTAAGTTAATGGAAAACTGACGCACTTCAACACCTACAAAATACCCGGAATCTGCATTCAAACCATACAAACTGGGATGTCTTCCCCCACTGGTTTCCAGCTTTCCATAGTCGTTAATGTAACCTTCCTCACACATTTCATCGATGAATTTTGTAACTGTAGGCACACTTAAATCCATCTCTCTTGCTAAATCAGTAATCGTAGAGCTTCCATTATAAATATAATGGGTAATGATTTTCTTCTTCATCACAGCCATCTTTGAGCCCTTTTCAATTTCTTTCAACAAATTCTCACCCATAATAAAATATTCCGTTAATGTCCACAAATATAGTTATTTTTTTATGAAATCAAATCACATTTAAAGAGAATTTTCAAAAAATATTTTAGAAGATGTAAGCAAATTATCATTTTTTGTAACAATCCCACTTCCCAGATACATTTAAATAATATTTCCTAGTCGTTTATTCATCTTTCTATTTATTAAAAGAGTGATTATTAATAAATAAATTTAGTTTTTACTTGTTGTTTTCATAAATCATTTATATATTTGCACGCAACATGATTAAGTAATATAAAATATTCATTTCAAATAAATTAAAGGCTATGGAAAAGATTCACGGATTAATTGATGCACCTTTTACTCCATTTTATGAGAACGGAGAAGTAAATTATGAACCTATTGAAGCCTATTGCCAACTATTGGTTAGAAACGGACTTCAAGGCGTATTTATCAATGGTTCTTCCGGAGAAGGCTATATGCTGACAGAAGACGAACGCATGAAACTGGCTGAACGCTGGATGGAAGTAGCACCCGAAGGATTCAAAGTCATTGTCCATGTAGGAAGCACTTGTGTAAAATCAAGCAAACGTCTGGCAGAACACGCTCAGAAAATCGGAGCATGGGGTATCGGAGCAATGGCACCTCCTTTCCCCAAAGTAGGACGCATTGAAGAATTGGTGAAATACTGCGAAGAAATAGCATGCGGCGCTCCTGCACTTCCTTTCTATTTTTATCACATCCCAGCTTTCAACGGAGCATTCCTCTCAATGGTAGCATTCTTGGAAGCCGTAGACGGTCGCATTCCTAATTTCGCCGGTATCAAATATACTTTCGAAAGCCTGTATGAATACAACCAATGCCGTTTATATAAAAATGGCAAATTTGACATGTTGCACGGCCAGGATGAAACGATCCTTCCTTGTCTGGCTATGGGCGGTGCACAGGGCGGTATCGGTGGAACAACCAACTATAACGGCAAAGAACTCACAGGTATTATCGAAGCATGGAAAGCCGGTGATCTGGAACTGGCACGCGAACGCCAGAATTTCGCACAGGAAGTTATCAATGTTATCTGTCACTATCGTGGAAACATCGTTGGCGGTAAACGCATCATGAAACTGATCGGGCTGGATTTAGGAAAGAACCGGACTCCGTTCCAGAACATGACAGATGAGGAAGAAGCTGCCATGAAAGCCGAACTGGAAGCAATCAATTTCTTCGAAAGATGTAACAAATAAACCTGAACCACGATGTTTTCAATAGACTATATAAAAGAATGGTCGGAATCATACAAAACAGATCTGACCACCAATATCATGCCGTTTTGGCTGAAATACGGGCTGGACAAGGTCAATGGAGGTATTTATACCTGCGTTGACCGAGACGGCAGCTTGATGGACACCACCAAATCAGTGTGGTTCCAAGGAAGATTTGCTTTTATCTGTTCCTATGCATATAATAATATAGAAAAGAACGAAGCATGGCTGGCGGCAGCCAAAAGTACAATAGACTTTATAGAAGCGCATTGTTTTGACTCTGACGGACGTATGTATTTCGAAGTGACTGCCGAAGGCACTCCTTTGCGCAAACGCCGTTATATTTTTTCGGAGTCATTCGCAGCCATCGCCATGTCGGAATATGCCATCGCATCCGGTGACCAGACGTATGCTGTAAAAGCATTAGACTTGTTCAAACGGATGCAGTATTTTATGGAAACACCAGGCATACTGGCTCCCAAATATCTGGATACCCTCCCGATGAAAGGACATTCCATTACCATGATTCTGATTAATGTGGCATCACGTATCCGTCAGGCTATTCAGGACGAAAGCTTCAATGGACAGATTGACGCCTCCATCGACCAGCTACGTAAAGACTTCATGCATCCTGAATTCAAGGCTTTGCTTGAAACAGTAGGTCCCAACGGAGAATTCATTGACAGCAACATGGGCCGCACCATCAATCCGGGACATTGTATTGAGACAGCCTGGTTTCTGCTGGAAGAAGCCAAATACCGCAACTGGGACAAAGACATTACGGAACTGGCCCTCACTATCTTTGATTGGTCCTGGGAGTGGGGATGGGACAAAGAATTCGGAGGTATCATCAACTTCAAAGACTGCAAGAACCTTCCGCCACAGGATTATTCCCAAGACATGAAATTCTGGTGGCCTCAGACAGAGGCTGTCATCGCTACTTTGTATGCATATTTAGCAACCGGAAATGAAAAATACCTTGACATGCACAAACAAATCAGCGATTGGACATACGCCCATTTTCCTGATAAAGAGTGTGGAGAATGGTTTGGATATCTCCATCGTGACGGCACGCCTGCACAAATGGCCAAGGGTAATCTATTCAAAGGCCCGTTCCACATTCCAAGAATGATGATCAAGGGCTATACATTGTGCAAGGAAATACTCGACAACAAAAAATCACATTTATAAAGCCCTTTATCTATTAGCATGAAAAACAGTAAAATTTATCCTTGGGTTGTAGTAGGATTATTATGGGGTGTCGCCCTGTTGAATTACATGGACCGGCAAATGCTATCCACAATGAGAGATGCCATGGCGGTGGATATCACCGAGCTTCAATCAGCTGCCAATTTTGGGCGACTGATGGGAGTTTTTCTTTGGATATATGGCTGTATGAGCCCTATAGCCGGAATGGTGGGCGACCGCATGAACCGCAAATGGCTTATTGTTGGCAGTTTGTTTGTATGGTCGGCCGTCACTTATCTGATGGGAATAGCCGACACTTATAATGAAGTCTTTTTCCTTCGCGCCTTGATGGGAATCAGCGAAGCGCTCTATATTCCTGCCGGATTATCACTGATCGCCGACTATCACTCCGATAAGTCACGTTCATTAGCTATCGGTATTCACATGACCGGGCTCTACACCGGGCAGGCCATCGGAGGTTTCGGCGCTACAGTAGCCGCCGCTTTTTCCTGGCATACAACCTTTCATTGGTTCGGCATCGCCGGCATTGCATACGCCGTAATTTTGATGCTTTTTCTACATGAAAAGAAGGATAGAATACAAATTGAACAAATAAATTCACCTTCCGGTAAAGAAAAAAGCAATTTATTGAAGGGATTATCATTACTTTTCAGTAATATTGCATTCTGGGTGATTCTGCTATATTTCGCAGCCCCCAGTTTACCGGGATGGGCAACCAAAAACTGGTTACCTACCTTGTTCGCCGAGAACCTGAATATACCGATGTCACAAGCCGGCCCCATGTCGACTATCACCATCGCACTATCCTCGTTCATTGGTGTAATTATTGGTGGAACCTTATCCGATAAGTGGGTGCAAAGAAATATAAAAGGACGTGTGTACACGGGTGCCATCGGCTTGGGACTTACTATTCCATCCCTGCTTTTACTAGGGTTCGGCCATAGTTTCGTAGCCGTTGTGGGAGCTGGATTATTATTCGGTATCGGTTATGGTATCTTCGATGCCAACAATATGCCGATTCTATGCCAGTTCGTATCATCCAAACACCGTGCTACCGCCTATGGTATCATGAATATGACAGGCGTGTTTGCGGGAGCAGCCATTACCGAAGTCTTGGGAAAGTGGACAGACGGAGGTAAGTTGGGACTGGGATTTGCCATGTTGGCCATCATTGTTGCAATAGCATTGGTCGTACAGTTGACATTCCTCCGTCCTAAAACGGATAATATGGAATAACCCGTATAGTTAACTTAACACTTAAAACTTAAAAAAAGAAAGAACCATGAGAGTAATTATCGAACCTGATTACCAAGCGCTGTCACAATGGGCGGCAAACTATGTAGCTAGTAAAATCAATGCGGCAAATCCGACTCCTGAAAAACCTTTTGTTTTAGGTTGTCCTACAGGATCTTCACCGCTGGGCATGTACAAGGCACTGATAGAACTGAACAAGCAGGGAAAAGTATCTTTCCAGAATGTCGTTACTTTCAATATGGACGAATATGTAGGCTTACCTGAAGATCATCCTGAAAGCTACCATACATTTATGTGGAAAAACTTTTTTAACCACATTGATATAAAGAAAGAAAATGTACATATACTAAACGGAAATGCCGAAGACCTGGAAGCAGAATGCGCCAACTACGAAAAGCAAATAGCCGAAATCGGAGGCATCGACCTGTTTATGGGAGGTATCGGTCCCGACGGACATATCGCATTCAACGAACCGGGTTCATCTTTGTCTTCACGCACACGTATCAAAACATTGACTACAGATACAATCATTGCCAACTCACGTTTTTTTGACAATGACGTGAACAAAGTACCTAAAACTGCGTTAACAGTAGGTGTAGGGACTGTCCTTTCAGCTAAAGAAGTTCTGATTATCTGCAACGGACACAACAAAGCACGCGCTTTGCAACATGCCGTTGAAGGTGGTATCACACAAATGTGGACTATCAGCGCATTACAGATGCACCAACATGGCATCATTGTTTGTGACGAAGCCGCTACAGACGAACTGAAAGTCGGTACTTACAAATATTTCAAAGACATCGAAAAAGCTAATTTGTAATTTATGAGAACAAACCTAAGTTCGCAGATTTCTCTGAACAGAGTATCTCCGAAATATTATAAACCCGAAAATGCGGTGGAACGTTCTGTCTTAACCCGCTGCGAAAAAGTGCCTACCGACATCTATGAAACGATGGAAGAAGGCGTACAACAAATAGCCAATGAAATTACGGCAAAAATTCAGGAACGTCAGCGCGAAGGAAAGTTCTGCGTGATTGGTGCCGGAACCGGTGCTTCATTACGTCCGCTTTATGCCGAACTGGTCCGTAAACATAAAGATGAAGGACTAAGTTTCCGTAACGTAGTAATTTTCAATTTATATGAATATTACCCCTTGGCTTCCGAAGGGGCGGGAAGCAGTTTCTCACAACTGAACGATTTATTCCTCAGCCAAATCGATATTGACAAACAAAATGTATTCACCATCGACGGAACGATTCCGCAGGAAGCTGTTATCGAATACTGCCGCCTGTACGAACAACGTATCCAAACTTTTGGCGGTATAGATATCGTATTAATGGGCATTGGTCGTGAAGGCAATATTGCCATGAACGAACCGGGATCAAGCTTGAGCTCTCCTACCCGACTGATTTTGATTGACTCAACCTCGCGTGCTGAAGCTGCACACAACTTAGGAGTAGACAATCTTCCTCCCTGCTCCATCACCATGGGAGTGGCAACTATTATGGCTGCCCGGAAAATCTATTTGCTGGCATGGGGAGATGACAAAGCCGATATCATCAAGAAAGCGGTGGAAGACAAAGTAAGTGACACCTTACCCGCTTCTTATCTGCAAATGCACAACAATGCCAATGTGTGCATAGATCTGGCAGCGGCTTCTCACCTTACCCGTATCCAACGTCCGTGGCTGGTTACCAACTGTGAATGGAACGACAAACTAATCCGCAGTGCCATCGTATGGTTATGTATGCGTGTTAAAAAGCCGATTCTGAAGCTCACCAATAAAGATTATAATGAAAACGGATTGAGCGAACTGTTGGCACTTTACGGTTCTGCTTACAACGTAAATATCAAAATATTCAATGATCTGCAGCACACCATCACCGGATGGCCCGGCGGCAAGCCGAATGCGGACGACACCTATCGCCCCGAACGTGCGAAACCATTTCCAAAACGTGTGGTTGCTTTCTCTCCGCATCCGGATGACGATGTAATCTCAATGGGTGGAACTTTACGCCGTCTGGTTCAGCAAGGTCATGAGGTACACGTAGCATACGAAACTTCCGGAAACATTGCCGTAGGCGATGAAGAAGTAGTACGTTTCATGCACTTCATCAACGGTTTCAACCAGCTTTTTGATGAAAACTCCAACGAAACCATCAAAAACAAATATGCTGAAATCAAGAAATTCCTTGCCGCTAAGAAAGAAGGCGATATGGACAGCCGTGATATTCTGACCATCAAAGGATTGATTCGCCGTGGAGAAGCCCGTACCGCAAGCACTTACAATCAAATTCCACTGAACCGTGTTCATTTCCTCGATCTGCCTTTCTATGAAACCGGCAAGATTGAAAAGAATCCCATCAGTGAAGCCGATGTAGAAATTGTTTTGCAGTTATTACGTGAAGTAAAGCCCCATCAGATTTATGTAGCCGGTGACTTGGCCGACCCGCACGGAACCCATCGTGTCTGCACAGACGCAGTGCTTGCCGCTATTGACATCGAGAAAGAAGCCGGTGCCGAATGGTTGAAAGACTGTCGCATCTGGATGTATCGTGGCGCATGGGCGGAATGGGAAATTGAAAACATTGAAATGGCCGTACCGTTCAGTCCTGAAGAACTGCGTGCTAAACGTAACTCCATCTTAAAGCATCAGTCTCAGATGGAAAGCGCACCGTTCCTGGGCAATGACGAACGTCTGTTCTGGCAAAGAAGTGAAGACCGCAATCGGGGTACAGCCGCTTTGTATGACCAACTTGGTTTGGCATGTTATGAAGCAATGGAGGCCTTTGTAGAATACGTACCCCTATAATTTAAGAAACAACCTAACCTAATTTTATACTAACCTTTAACCAAAAAACCGAAAATCCCCGATGGATGTGATATCCCTCGGGGATTATTTTTAGATTTCCACTTATCTCAAACGATATCCGATAATCATCCTCACCACAGCTGCCTGTTTCGAGAAACACACCCCCAACTACATTTCATAATTCATTAATCCCATAGCCAAACAAAGCAAAATCCCCCAGACAAGGGTCTTCGGGAAAAACCTCAGCCAAAGCCGCAGTAATAGTTCTCGCATTATTCAGCGTATAAGATTTACTTCGGGTCAGCTCCAATCTGAAAGCCATCTCACTGACATGCGTATCCAAAGGGATAATCAACTCACATGGAGAGAAATTCCTCCAGATTCCAAAATCCACTTCCGAATCGCGACGGATCATCCAGCGCAGGAACATATTCAATTTCTTTTGCGGCGCCTTATCCGACACTCCAAACAAACGGCAAAGACGTTGCATCGGAGTTCCATCCGTTTCGCAAAGAAGAGCATCCTCCATACTCTCATACCTATTATATATAGTATGCAGCCAATAAAACAATTGTGCCATCTTATTTTTTGAAACCGTCCGATAGAACGACTCCTCACCACAGAAATCTATTTTCCAGTTTCCAGACAACACATACTGCAAAGGCTGCCGGTGCATTATAGAATCCAGTCGTTCTGCTGCCTTCAGTATCTGAGGGCGGGCTCCGAAACTAAGAAAAGCAGTAAGAAAAGCACTGATTTCAATATCCGCCTTAGAATGATAACGATGCGGAAACTGCACCGGATCAGAGGAAATGAAATCAGAGTTATGATACCGAACAGCATATTTCCGCAAAAAATCAGCCACTGCCATCTGGCCCTCATGAGTTTGCCGTTCTGTAATATAAGATATGAATTGCTCTTGTTCTTTCTCTTGAGTCATAAATAAAACGTTTATAATTTGTACATAAAGGTGGATTGTGTTTTCAGAAATCAAATTCCATTCCTGATCCTTAACTTGTCCTTTCTATATTCTTTAGGTGAAATCCCTACATATTGCTTAAAATACTTTCCAAAGAAAGACTGCGTAGGAAAGTTCAGCTGGTTCGCAATCTCCTTGATACTCAAATCCGATCCTTCAAGCAATTGTTTCGCCTCGGTAATCACCATTTGCACAATCCATTGCAAGGCACTATTCCCCGACTTCTCCTTAATGATCGTAGAAAAATAACGCGGAGTAATGTGCTGCATCTTCGCATAATAGGCAACATCACGCTCTTTCCTATACAAACGGAAAAGAGCCAGCATGAAATTCTGGAAGATCACATCCTTCTTATTCTGTGGCAAAGGCTGCATGGGTTGGTTAGCGAAATACATATTCAATATTTCATAGCAAAAAGTCTGTCCCATTGACTTAATCAACTCTAAAGTCAGGCGTTGTTGTTGCAAATTCACTTCCAGTACGTCCTCCGCCCCTATCCTTTCCTGCAAATTATCCAACAGATACTCCAAATGGATACGTTGCTTATCCGAAAGTGATATACAAGGATGCTTTCGCATAAAAAGCTGGTTTTCCACATTTATCACCCTATTGACGATAGGAATGATATAATCTAAATCCACTTCAACCATAATTCCTTCCGCATCCTCGCTCTTATGAAGCAGATGCACCAAGGTAGAAGCCATGTAAATATACACATCACCGGGCTTTATCTGAAAAAGCTTATCTTCCAGTGAAACCTCCACATTTCCCCTCCGGCAAAAGAAAAAGCCACATTTATTAAATGTAGAAATAATCTGTCCGTCTTTAAAAGTATGCGGATCACTGCTCGAAAGCACTGTAAACTGAAAAGGCATCTGTTGTCCGACCATCCATCTATCTCTTTTATTCATTCACTGCAAAATAAATACAAATCGCAAACTTTTCAGCTATATATCTACTAGAAAATATACAAATCGGACAATTTATCATTCATATCAACCTTTTCTATCCTCTTGCTTCGGGATAACTTTGCATCAGAAAACCAATAGCATGATATATGAAACAAATTTATCTTATTCTAACAGGTATTTCCTTGATTCTACTGAGTTCCTGCACACAGCGTACCCAGGAAGCCAAAGGCTATCAGACAGTAAAAATAGACACGATCGTTTCTGCCGACAAGCAAACTTTCCTGCAATTCCCGGGAAAGGTAAAAGCCGCACAAGATATCAGCCTTGCCTTCCGGGTAAGCGGAACCATCAGCAAAATACATGTAAAAGACGGTACCCGTGTGCAGGAGGGACAATTACTGGCCGAACTGGACCCCACCGACTATCAAGTACAACTGGATGCCACAGAAGCAGAATACCAGCAAATAAAAGCGGAAGCGGAAAGAGTCATGGCCCTTTACAAAGACAACGGAACCACCCCCAACGCCAATGACAAAGCTGTATACGGACTCAAACAAATCACTGCCAAGTACAAACATCACAAAGACCAACTGGCTTATACACGGCTCTACGCCCCCTTCAACGGGTACGTCCAAAAACGCCTGTTTGAAGCTCACGAAACCATCGGAGCCGGAATGCCCGTCCTATCCATGATCAGCAGTGGGACTCCCGAAGTAGAAATAAACCTTCCTGCGGCCGAATACATCCGCCGGGACCAGTTCGACAATTATCACTGTACGTTTGACATCTATCCGGGCGAAACCTATCCGCTGAAACTAATCAGTGTCACCCCGAAAGCCAATGCAAACCAATTATACACCATGCGCCTGCAAGTAGTACCCGGAACGCCGGCTGTCCCCTCTCCCGGAATGAATACCATGGTCACCATCTCTTACCGCACAGAACAGACGAACACTCTCTCTGTCCCTACCGGCGCCATCCTGCAAAAAGAAGGCAAAGCGTATGTATTCGTCTTCAACCCATCGGACAACACAGTGCACAAACAGGAAATATCCATGCTACGTTTACTGAACAACGGACACAGCCTCATCACTGCCGGACAGCTGAAACCGGGAGAGCTGATTGTATCCTCGGGAGTACATCACATCGAGGATGGAGAAACTGTAAAACCTTTACCACTTGTCACTAACACAAATATAGGAGGATTATTATAATGGATATCAGCAAATGGGCATTCCGTAACAGGAATCTGATTTATTTCCTGATAGCGGTTCTGCTGTTCGGCGGAGCCTACTCCTGCTATCAGATGAGCAAGCTGGAAGACCCCGAAATAAAAGTAAAGCTTGCCATGGTAGTCACCACCTATCCGGGTGCTTCCGCCCACCAGGTAGAACTGGAAGTAACGGACGTGCTCGAAAAGAACATCCGCACCATGGGCAACATAGACAATATAGAAAGTTATTCATACAACGACCTGTCCCTGATACAGATAGAACTGCTGAGCACCGTGCCGGACGACGAAGTGGAACAATGCTGGGACATGCTGCGCCGCAAAGTAAGCGACGCCCACGCCCTGTTGCCCGAAGGAGCCACCACCCCGATAGTCAAGGATGATTTCGGAAACGTATATGGTATGTTCTATGCCCTGACAGGCGACGGACTGTCCGACCGTGAACTGTCCGACTATGCCGAACTGGTGAAACGGGAAGTGAACGAACTGGAAGGCGTGGACCGTGTGGAACTCTACGGCAAACGTTCCGAATGTATCAACATCTCCCTGCTGCAAGACCGTATGGCAAACCTCGGTGTTAAACCTGCCGAAGTTCTCGCCACACTGAACGGACAGAACAAAACCACCTATACAGGATATTATGAAAATGGTGACAACCGTATCCGAGTCACAGTAAACGATAAATTCAAAACCGTAGAAGATATTGGAAAAATGCTGGTCCAGGGACATGATGACGACCAGCTTCGCCTGAGCGACATCGCCCGCATAGAAAAAGACTACGAGGATCCCACACGCAATGAAATGTTTTATGACCATGAACGTGCTCTCGGTATACTCATCGCCGCCTCCAGTGGCTCGGACATTATAAAAGTAGGCCATGCCGTAGAAAGCAAGTTGGAAGAACTCAAAACCAGACGTCTGCCCGCCGGAGTGGAATGCCACAAAATCTTCTATCAGCCCGAACGGGTAGGCAGCTCTTTGGGAACCTTTGTCATCAACCTGATAGAATCCGTCATCATCGTAGTACTGATACTGATGATAGCAATGGGATTCAAGAGCGGCCTTATCATAGGTATCAGCCTGATCATCACCGTATTCGGTTCTTTCCTGTTCCTTTATTCGGCAGGCGGAACGATGCAACGCGTATCATTGGCTGCTTTTGTACTGGCAATGGGCATGTTGGTAGACAATGCTATCGTCATCATAGACGGCATACTGGTAGACTTGAAAGCCGGAAAAAAACGAATGGAAGCCATGACTGCTATCGGGCGACAGACAGCTATGCCTCTTTTAGGAGCCACCTTGATAGCCATTATCGCCTTTCTACCTATCTACATGTCCCCCGACACCGCAGGAGTCTACACGCGCGACCTTTTCATCGTACTTGCCGTTTCCCTGCTGTTGAGCTGGGTATTGGCACTGATTCACGTACCGCTGATGGCCGACCGCAGACTACATCCTGCCATAGATACCGACAGTACCGGAAAGCGTGTGTACAAAGGTAAAATCTATGCCGGTCTCCGTTCGGCACTGCAGTTCGGTCTGGCCCACCGGTGGAGTTTTGTATTCACCATGATTGGCCTGTTGCTACTTTCCGCTTTCGGCTATCCATATATGCGTCAGGGCTTTTTCCCCGACATGGTTTACGACCAGCTTTACATGGAATACAAACTGCCGGAAGGAAACAACCACACTCGTGTGGCACAAGATTTGAAAGAAATAGAAACCTATCTGAAAGGACGCAAGGAAATAACCCACGTCACCACCTCCATAGGCGGTACGCCCGGACGCTATAACCTGGTGCGGAGCGTTGCCAACCCATCGCTTTCGTATGGCGAACTGATTATCGATTTCACCTCACCGGAAACCTTGGTAGAACATATAGATGAAATCCAAGCTTACCTCTCCCAAGCCTATCCGGACGCATACATCAAATTGAAAAGATACAATCTGATGTTCAAGAAATATCCCATAGAAGCGCAATTCCTGGGCCCCGACCCTGCCGTTCTGCACCAACTGGCAGACAGCGCCCGTACCATCATGGAAAATACACCGGAAGTCTGCCTTATCACCACCGACTGGGAACCTCAAGTACCCGTACTGACCATCGAATATGACCAGCCGTCTGCCCGTGCCCTCGGCCTGAGCCGCAATGATGTCAGCCTTTCCCTGCTCACTGCTACCGGAGGAATTCCCATCGGCTCTTTCTACGAAGGCATCCACAAAAACAATATCTATCTGAAATGCCTTGACGAAAAAGGAGAACCCATAGAAGATTTAGGCAATGCACAAGTCTTCTCGTCACTGCCCTCGTTGAACGGACTGCTGAACGAAGAAACCATGGTGAAACTGAAAGCCGGCACGCTTTCGAAAGAAGATTTGGTGGGAAGCATCATGGGAAGTACTCCGCTGAAGCAAATCAGCAAAGGAATTGATATCCGATGGGAAGACCCGGTAGTTCCCCGTTACAACGGTCAGAGAAGCCAGCGTGTACAGTGTTCGCCCGCACCGGGCATAGAAACGGAAAAAGCACGTCTTGCCATTGCAGAACGTATAGAGAAGATACAACTACCCGAAGGATATTCACTGGTGTGGCAAGGTGAGAAGATAGCCAGCGACCAGTCCATGAAATACCTGTTCCAGAACTTCCCGTTGGCCATCATTCTGATGATTGCCATCCTGATAATGCTATTCAAGGACTACCGCAAGCCTATCATCATCTTCTGCTGTATCCCGATGATTTTTGTAGGAGTGGTAGCAGTGATGCTGCTCACGGGGAAGGTATTCAACTTCGTGGCCATCGTAGGAACCTTGGGTCTTATCGGCATGTTGATAAAGAACGGAATTGTACTGATGGATGAAATCACCCTTCAAATCAGTAAAGGGATAGAACCTGTTACCGCATTGATAGACAGTTCCCAAAGCCGTCTTCGTCCTGTTATGATGGCTTCGCTGACCACCATTCTGGGTATGATTCCCTTGCTGTCCGATGCCATGTTCGGCTCACTGGCGGCAGCTATCATGGGCGGATTGCTGTGCAGCACGCTGATTACGCTGCTCTTTATCCCTATATTATACGCCTTGTTCTTCAAAATAAGAAACGATTGATTTATTTCACTGACATACAAAACCAAGAACAAATGAAAAAAACAATGATAATCCCCTTCTGTTTTCTGTTATGGCATCTTGTCGCCCCGGCACAGGCACAGGAAACACTGAGTCTGAAAGAATGCCGTGAAATGGCATTGAAATACAATAAGGAGATGGCGGCTTCTGTAAAACAAACGGAAAGCGCCCACTACACAGCCAAGAGTTACAAGGGGAACTTCTTCCCCAATCTGACAGCTAGTGGAACGGGACTTTACAGCAATGCCGACGGCAGTTATGGCATAGCCGGAGGCAACCTGCCCGTCTTTCTGCCCGACGCCACCGGACAGTTTAATCCGGGACAACCCTCAGGTTTCGCCTATTTTCCCGGTATCAACCTGGATTACAAGATAGGATGGGTCTACATGGGTGGCATACAATTAGAACAACCCCTCTATATGGGCGGTAAAATCCGCGCCGCCTACAAAATGTCCCTGTTAGGTAAAGAAATGGCACAGATGAACGAAACCCTGACCGCCACAGAAGTCATTCTGAAAACAGACCAGGCATACGCTCTGGTAGTGAAAGCGAAAGAGATGAAAACAGTGGCCGACACATACCATGCCGTATTGGCCGAATTGCAAAAGAACGTGGAGAGTGCCTACAAGCACGGATTGAAACCTCAGAACGATGTGCTGAAAGTGCAAGTGAAACTGAATGAAAGTGAACTGGGCATACGCAAAGCCGAGAATGCTCTACGCCTGGCTACCATGAACCTCTGCCACCTGATAGGAAAACCGCTGACCACGGAGATCCTCATTTCCGGAGATTTCCCGGAAATAGAACAGGAAATGGAATTACAGGTACTGGATATCACCCGTCGTCCGGAATACGGTATACTGGACAAACAAGTGGCCATCGCCCGCCAACAAGTCAAGTTAAACCGCAGTGAACTGCTTCCCAAAGTAGGCATCAAAGGTTCATACGACTATGTACACGGTTTGGAACTGAACGAAAAGAATTTTCTGGATAATGCCAGTTTCTCTGTCCTGTTGAACGTAAGTATTCCCCTTTTCCATTTCGGCGAACGCAGCAACAAGGTACGTGCAGCCAAAGCCAGGCTGGAACAGACCCGTCTGCAACAGCAAAATCTGAACGAGCAAATGCTACTGGAACTGACCCAGGCCGCCAACAATTTGGACGAAGCGAAACTGGAAAGCGAACTTGCCGACCGTTCCCTGCGGCAGGCGGAAGAGAACCGACGCGTCAGCAAAAGCCAGTACGAAGTAGGACTGGAAACTCTTTCAGACCATCTGGAAGCCCAAGCACTATGGCAACAGGCATACGAAACCCAAGTGGATGCCCGTTTCCAACTTTACCTGAACTATGTGGCTTATCTGAAAGCAGCCGGGACTTTACATGACAAACTGTAAAAGTCTCTACCCTGAGTTTTTGGTTCTTCTTCATTTTGGGGCAAGTGATTTATTCATATCCCTTTATTCATCGGCTATTAGATTGTATTCGGGGATATATTATTCTCTATTTTCGAATATTCATTCGAATGTCTTTATTGGTCGAACTTTGGTAGTGAAGTGTTGCCCCCAAAATGAAGAAGAACCCCGAGTTTTAAAAAGTGCTACCACTGCTACCACCCTTTCTTGTATAACCACCTTCCTTCTCTTTTTATTCCCAAACGGATAAGACTAAACTTCGGGAACACTTTCCTGTTTGCGCAGCACATACACCGCATGAGAGTGCTTTCCCTCTTTGTCCAATCTCTTCTCTTCGTACCAACCCTTCAGCTCATAAGCAGCCGTGGTGCGCGCCATCCCCAAGCATTCCGAATAAACCAGACGTGTAATGGAACCGTGTTCCTTCAAATAAGCTTCCAGCAATTTCCAACGCTCCTCTTTAGTATACTTCTTCCCCGTAGGCAGGAAGCCGAACTCGGCACGAAGGATATCCGTATCCAGACGTACCCTCTTGACTAACTCCGGTACCGGACGGAAGTTCACTTTCTTTATCCTCACGGATGCCGCACGTATCTCTTTCCGGTCTGTCACCTCACGCGAAGACAAGGCAAGAGAGAACGTACCCAGTCCGTCCAGCCGCACATTTTTCCCTTGCCGCAAATGGGATACAACCATATCGGCCACCTCCTGTAGCACTCCCACCACACAGCCCGCCGAATATGCGCTATGCTTGGACAACTCCTTCACTATGTGATCGGTAGTAATCGTTTCCTTCACCACTACCGCCGGATAAAGCACCGGCTTGCCGTCCTTTTCCTTGAAAGGGTTGGCCTTGAAATCATATTTTATATCCATCATTAAAAGATTTGATCTGTATCCGTAAGCCCTTTCTGCTCTATGGTTAAGGGTTCTCTTCCTTTTGTATTCTATCTCCATAAGCTTTGGACTTAACTCCAAAGGCTATGGAGTTATCTCCAAAGCTTATGGAGTCAACTCCGCAACCTATGGAGATAGAACACATCTGGACAAAAGTACTTAATCTTTAGGGGAAAAAGGCTTAATATAACGGAAAAGATGGATTAAGGAGAAAAATAATCAGGTAGTTGGCCCTTTCTTAAAAAACAGAATGAATAAACAAAAGGATACGAAGTGATTTGATGTACACGGAAAGCAATGAAAACATTGTCTGATATAAACAGAACCGTTATAACCAATCATCTGAAAATATATTTGATATATATGAGTTAGAAAAAGAAGTTCTATGCGCAAAATCGACACTTGCAACAAAACTCTTACTGCCTTTTTGCCACATATCACTTTTTTATCGTATTTTTGTGTTGGTAACAAACTAATACCCATAATACACAGACTGATGAAAACCACCATTTTACTTGGCTTATTATTAACTCTTACAGCTTCATGCAAACACCATTCCAACCCCGTAACTACAGAAGAAAACCTCCACACCCAAGAAGCCAACCGTCTGGTAGCAGAAGCGGGAAACCTATGGTCTCCTTCTTTGGACAGCACTTTCTTCTTTAATAATGACAGTGAACATATCTCTATAAACGACAAGGAAATATGGGCCAAACTGGACAGCGCGTTAGCCATTGACCCTACCAATATAAAAGTGTATGTGGGAAGAATCAGTTATTTATCAGCGTGCAAAAAGTACCGTGAGATTCTGTCTGTACTCCGGCAAGCCGAAAAACAATCCACCCTCAGTGCCGACTTATGGTCAATGAAAGCGATGTTTGAAGATTATTTCGGAGACAGCCTTACCGCCCAAAAAAATTATCGGTCTGCCGATTCCGCCTATGCTATCCTCATAAAAGAATATGCTACAGACAGCCTCAAGTATGCCAGTTTCCGCATTAACCGCGCACTGAATATGGCATTGATGACTGATAATATTGCGGTTCTTAAAGAAGAGGTGGAACTCGCTAAAAAGATATTTCCTGAGACATGGAAAGGACTTGACACGAATGTTTACGGGAAAAACAAAAAAGACTTTTTCGACAAATGCTTTAACGTCCGCAAAAAGTAATCCTGCCTGCTACATTAAGAAAATTACTAAATCATTGCATTTGAAAGAACAGACCTGTAATACCAACTTTCAATACAAAGATTTTTATAGCACAAAGGTGTAACTTTCTCCCCTTTCTGCCGACTAACCTTTGGAATCTTGCTTTATGTTTTGGCTCTAAACTTTATCGGAATTATAAAACTGGAAAAAAATAAAGAATGTACTCCAATACAAAAAGTTATTTCATTGGGGCTATATTACAGGATACCCAATTGTTACCATATTCCTCGGTGTATTTTTTTATAATTACCATCAATGGTGGATGGTATTGACCATATCTATCTTGATGCTGATGGCTATTCTGACTGACTATTTCCTCTTCCATTATGTATCCGACAGAATTAAAGAGCTGACACGGGTGAACAAAGAGTTGGCAGAACTGAAAGAGGAGCATAAAGAATAATTTTTCACTCCATTATGAGGGTACTTAACCGGATATTTTATTCCTTTGTACCCTCAACTAGAATAAAAAAGCACTTTATGTTTCAGCTGTATCTGCTGCTTCGTTTAAAAAATTTTGGAAGGATAGTCATAGAACTGGGCATCTTCAGAATAGTCTTCCTTACCATCTTAACGGTGGCTGCCATCATGATATTGTTCTTGGCAGAAAACCGTTTCGTCATTCCTGTGGTATGCGTTCTCTTATTGGCCAGCTATCATAATTATAGAAAAGATAAAGAGTTTCTACACACTTTAACGTCCCATCTTCCAGTCTTCCTGATCAAAGAGTATACTTTAATCACATTGCCATTTGCGGGAATGGAAATGATAAAAGGGCGATTTACAGAAGCTATCGGTTTATGGCTGTTCGCCACGTTATTGCCTTTCCTGAAAGAAATTAAGCTGGAACACAAACCTATCCGCTTACCTTTTCTCTACAAAGGAAGTTATGAATATATACGGATGTTCCGCCAATCTTTCTGGATATATGCCCTACTCTTGCTTTTTTCCATAGCAGGAACCGTACACGGAAATATAAAAATAGACAAAGTGTGTGTCGTTCTATGGGGATTGATACAGGCGTCAGGCTATCTGCAACCAATGGACACCGGATATCTTCTTCATTTCAAAAATTTCAAGACTTTATGCCGTTTCCAATCGAAAAGTATCGCATGGAATGTTTTCATCACCTCCATTCCTTTCGGCTTAGCACTTATAGCATCTACCTATGACCAAGATGAAATCCTCTTTTTCTTATCTTATTATATCGCCACCTTGATTTATGCCATTGGCATCAGTATGTTGCGCCATATCATCCCATCCCCCCTATTGCTGTTTATTGTGCAATTAAGTATATTGATGCCTTTTTATTTAGGTTCTCTTTTTGTTCCGTTTCTTTTAATACCCGGCATGGCTCTTACCACATTGTTGAGCTGCCAGACACGCAAACATTTAAAAAGATTACTATGATAGAAGTGAATGATTTACATAAAAAATTCGGTAAAGTCAAAGTATTAAACGGTATTCATTTAGAATATCACCCTGGAAAAATATATGGTTTGGTGGGTGAGAATGGTGCCGGAAAGACTACTTTATTCAACTGCATGACGGGAATCTATGATTATACCGGAAGCATAACCAAAAGCAAAACTTTAAAAGCAGGTTATCTGTCTGCATCCAACTTCTTTTATTCCCAAATCACGGGTCTTGAATACTTGGAATTCTGTATGAAAGCCAAAGGTCTGCCGGTCAGTACACTCACCATTCAACATTTAAATGAAATTTTCCAACTGCCCCTTGACAGGTATGCTGCCGAATATTCTACCGGAATGAAAAAGAAACTGGGATTTATGGCATTATTATTGCAAGAAAATGACGTATTTATTCTTGACGAGCCGTTCAATGGGGTGGACTTGAAGGGGTGTATCCTGATGAAAAGACTCATCCGGCAACTGAAAGCAAAAGAAAAGACGGTGATAATTTCATCACATCTCATTGCCTCGTTAAGGGAAATATGTGATATTATCCACTATCTGAATGAAGGGGTTATCTACAAAGAATACCATGAAGAAACAACAGAAGAGATAGAAGAGGATATATTATGCAACACTAAAAAGATACAGTCCACCTCATACTTTCAGTAAAACACACAGCACTGTCCTTACATGAAAGCTACAAGTTTAACTCCATCCCAATTCTTTTTCACCACTGATATTGCACAGATACCATAAATTCGCGGGGACGAAGTTTTACCCAAGAAGTATAACTCTGCACAGCAGAATAAAGAGTATAACGATATTGTTCCTTATTAAACAGATTCATAGCAGAAGCGGTAAACCTCCATTTTCCGGATTTATGTATCAATGAAACATCTGCAAGCCAAGTATTCAGATGCTGGTCCTTGCTTAAATCATTATAAAAATGCTCTCCGGATAACCGGAAGTCTGTATCATGAAATCCCAAACTGAGAGTCAGCCGTTGAGCTACATCCCATAAAGGGTCTAAACGGGTATCCTTTCCTATTCCGGAACCCCCACAACTGACCGTCGCTTTGTATTCAACCTCAAAAAGTGCAGAAGGGGCCCACACAATTTTAGGTTCGACGCGCAGATAGTCATACCTGTAATTCTGAACGATATTTTCATTCAACTGTTTACCTTCATTGCGTGCTAAAGTCAGTTCCAGAGAAGTCTTCAAATTCCAGTCATATACCCCTTTCGACCCTATGGTATTCAAGGCGTAACTATAAGAGGAATGATTTCTTTCCACAGACGAAAGATAAAAATTACCGTCCTTATAATTACGTTCTGCCATCAGATTATAACGATTGTGGGAATAGGAAGCTGATAAAGTCCAGAAAAATTCCTTGACAGTATTTTTGTATTCCAGATAGCAGGTATAAAGTTGCCGGACGGTTACAGCTACTTTTCCCGTGTGTTTCACCACAGTACGATAATCTTCACGATAATGGAAAGGATAGATATCCTGTATTCCTCCTTCACTCTCGTCCAGGCTGCCTGATAAGGACATTTTCCAACGGGGACTAAACTTATAGCGAAAATAAAGGGAGGGAGCGGCATAAAAACGGGAATAAGATTGCTTTGGAAGACGATTCCACCAGACAGTGGCAGCAGCGGTGAGTAAAAAATCAGTCCTCTCCCATTCTATACGGGGAATAGTATAGAAGGAATAACGAGGAGCAGAGTAACTATTCTCCTGTCTCACCGAAGAAAGTTCGCCACGAAAACCACCTGTAAGCTGGTAATTCACTCCATTCTTTTTCCGCATCCCATAAAGGGCATTATCCGTGTAGGCATTGTCGATGTTCATTTCTTCATATTCCGTAGGGATAGATTCATATGTCTGTCCGGTGACAGTTCGATATGTGTTTTCGTTGATGTTATCAGGCAAATTCAATTCGTCCCTACGGTGGATGCAGGTGGCAATCAGTCTGTTATCGGCAGATGACACGGGCAGGTTGCGGTGAATCACTGTCAGTAAAGCAGGAAAATGGGTGTAACGGATATACGACCGGATTCCCCAGGTGTATTTTTCTTTGGTGTAAAGTTGGTTGAAATAATTCTTCAATTCCCATTGTGAATTCTTTATCTTTTGGAAAATAACATTATCACCCGTTATATCCGAAACTCCTGATTTCCATGTTCCTGCAAACGAAAAATTCTCACGAGTGTACCGACTTGCAGCATTATCTTCATAATTTACTTCACCATTCAGACAATCGGTTTTTAAACGGTCATGCCGATTGATAGCCGTATGCACCGTATCTTGTGCAAAATAATAGATTTCCTCACTTCCATATTGCCGGGTTGTGCGGTCATGGATATACCCTAACTGAAATCGTAATTGCTTTTCTTCATCCAATCGGTACAGGCGGTTGGCAGAGGCTGTATGCGTTTCATTGAATAACAGCCTTTTTTGCGACAAGGGCATGGCCGGTTCGGGTAAAGGAAGAAAAATGGGAGGATTGCTGTCCGTCACCCGGTCAAAGCTATTGCCGGATGCCAGTTTCTGTTGGTCGGAAAACAGATTCCGGCCTATATTATTTGCCTTGTAAGTATAGACAGTCTGCCGGTTACGACTCAATTGCAGTACATTGAACGAAGCGTCGTAAAGTGCTTTCTCTCCATAACCTCCCCCTGCCATAACGGTATAAATCCATTGGGAACGGACTTCGGGTTTCAATTTCAAATTCAAGGCAACGTCATCCGTAAAGGTCTTGCCACGCAAGGACTTAATGGGTTGGTGTCCTTCAATGACCTCCGCTGCCTGTACGGCATCCGCTTTCAGATTATTATTAATTTGATTATAACGACCGCCACTCACATCCATACCTTCCACATAGAGATTACTGATCACTTTTCCATTATATTTTATAGTTCCATTCTCTTCCACATTGATGCCGGGAAGTTTTTTCAACACATCACTTACATTCCGATCTTTGGAAGATGTAAAACGGGTGAGGTCATATTTCAAGGTATCCTGCCGTCCCCATACGCGCCCCGGACGAATCTGTACTTCTTTCAGCAAGACAGCTTCCTGCTCCAGTTCGATAGTTAACGGACGACTGATAAGTACCGGTATGGTCTTTCTCCTGTAACCCATATAAAATACCGTTATTGTCCTGTCTTTCAAGGATGAAGAGGAAAGTTGAAAACGTCCGTCAGCATCTGTCAAAGTATAGTTGATGATATTGCCATCCCCTCCCTGTTGCAAAGTGACGGTAGCGGATTCCAAAGGCTGACGGGTAACTTTGTCCGTTACCCGTCCCTTTATCGTGTTTTGTGCGTTTGTGTGAATATGAAGCAAAAAGCTCAACAAAGAGAGAATGATTGCTGTTTTCATCTTGTTATTTTTCAGATAATTCTATCGGATTATAAGGTAACTCAAAGTTTTTCAACGTATTACCTTGTTCATCTTTTACCGTCAATTTTACATTGGGGGCTGTAGAAGTGATAAAGCCTATCGGGTCCTTGGCATAACGCTCATATACCTTATTCAAATCTCTACGACTGATGGATTCAAAACCTTTTCCATTGAAAAGAAGTGGTTTCGGTCCACGGAATTGCTCGATACCTGTACATTCAAATGAATAATGTCGGCGGTCATCCTCAGCCTTTATGATGAGACCTGGCAATCCACAAAGTTTCCAAGGCCCTTCACTTACAGGAATTTCCATCGTGAACCATGCCGTATAACTTCTTCCCCGGAAGTGGCCAGTTGCTTTCCGGCAATGATAAGTCAGAATAGTAGCCGTATCGGGTAATAAGGTCCATACCGGTTTTTCATTCTTTTCCTCGCAACGGAAATTACTGGTAGCCAACCGGTCAAGCGTTGTCACCTTTCCCGTAGGATAGTTCTTATAAATCCGATATGTAATACGCCCGTTTCCATAAGCCTTGGCATGTTGCTGCAAGACATCTTGGGACACTTTATTAGCATAGTCGGCGATCAAAGTAGAATCCCGAAGATAAGTAGTGTAACTATAAAATTGCGAACATTTCTTTCCCACTTCCAGCATCATCGTTTCCGAATTGGGCTGACGGTCGGCCTTAGTTGTGTCCTCTACCATCTTCAACTCATACTGGGCACGGAAAACCAATTCATCTATGGGTTCGCTTTTCTTCACATCATCCATAGCGAGAATGGTTATCTGCGCCGTAGCCGGCAATGCCATGATTGCCAAAAATAACAGGTTTGCCAGTTTCTTTTTCATAATCCGAATTGTTTTTAAGTGATGAATTTTATACTGCAAAGCTAGGTCCTTCTCTCCTTCCCGATACCACAAAATTATTACTGAAATATTACGCCGATGAAAAAACAACCCTCGTGTACATTGCATATCTAAGGATAGCCCGTACCTTTGCTTTAACGAAAAAAAGAAAAGATGGAAAAAAGAATAAAAACAGTATGGATACTGACTATCATTACAGCTATACTGATAATAGGCGGTCAAGGCTATTGGCTTCACCACCAATATTGCTATTCAACGAGAACGTTCATGCAGGAACTGCATAAACAAATACTGCAACTGGAAAAAGAAGAAATGAATACACGCTATGACAAACGGACTAACAACCACAAATATACACTGAGCTACAAAATAGAAATGCCGGATTCGGTGAACCAAAACGGCAAAACAACCTGTGTCATTAGTTTTTATAGACAAAAAAGTGAAATTAATAATCTGGATTCATTGATAAAACAGAATGCATTGTTGAATGAGGAAAGTGTTATAGTCCGCGACAGTTTTCGGGTAGAGAACATTTCCAATGAAATTCTATTTGATGCAGCCACACGTTATGGAGCCGAGATGACCCACCCCTTTCGAGCTGAAATTTTTGATTCACTATTACAAGCCAACCAGATAAAACTGACAAATATCAGACTGATGCAGACTGATTCTATCCTGTGGCATGGAAGCTATACCTCTTCCACCCGATTGTTCAAACCTGAAATGTATATTGTTTATCCTTATAATCCTTTACTTAAACAAGCATTGACGGCATCCATACAGATACCTTTCCCCTCCCTTCTCCAACAAATGGCATGGCAGCTGTTGGGTAGCCTGATATTAGTTCTGCTCTTGGTATTCTGCCTTATCTACCAGATCAAGACCATTTTGAAACAACGGAAAATAGACGAAATGAGAAAAAGCTTTGTAAATACCATGATACATGAACTGAAACGCCCCGTACAAACCTTGAAAATGTGTATTGCCTTTCTCAACAACAAGTCCATGCGTACAGACGAAAGAGCAATGGATGAAGTAGTAAAGGATTCCATGTTTGAACTGGACAATCTTTCTGCCTACCTAGCCAAAGTAAGGGATATGACACGGGCTGACTATGAACACACGCCTCTCCACATCCGTACTTTTGATTTACGGGAAACCGTAAATAAATTAATCCGGCTTACCAATATACCTGCCGATAAACAGGTTACGGTTCATCCGCACTATAAAATGGAATCCACTTTGGTCATCGCCGACCCGGTACATATTGCCAACATCATCAGCAACCTGATAGAGAACGCCATCAAGTACTCCGGTAAAGAAGTCCGGATTGATTTATCCTGTATACAGAAAGGGCACACCCTTACTATACAAATAACAGATAACGGAATTGGAATTCCGCCAGCAGAGCAAAGCAAGGTTTTTGATAAGTTTTATCGCGGCAGCCATATACCAGACCGAAATATACCGGGTATCGGACTAGGGCTAAGTTACGTAAAACTTCTCACCGAAGCACACCACGGATACGTATCCTTGACCAGCCAGCCGGGTAAAGGAACGACTTTCAGTATTGTATTACCTCAATAATCATTTCAACAATTCATATAAGATGAAAACAATCAAAATACTTTTCGCAGATGATGATTTAAAATACTCCATGCTCTTAAAACGTTTTTTGGAAGCAGAAGGCTATGAAGTTACTTACGCAGGGAACGGAAACATTGCTTTACAGCAATTTCCCTTAATAAAGCCCGATTTGGTATTGCTTGATATCAATATGCCCGAACTGAACGGCTTTGAGGTAGCGGCAAAAATACGGAAACAAAATCATCAGGTACTTATTTTCTTTCTTTCAGACCGTAGCGATAAAGCCGACCGTCTGAAAGGTTTTGATCTGCAGGCCAATGATTATCTAGCAAAGCCTTTTTATCCCGAAGAGCTGTTGGCACGTATCCGTGAACGGTTTCAATGTGTAGACAACAGAATTGAAACAGAAATCTATACATTCGGGAAAAGTACATTCAACTATACCACCAATGAAATAAGGACAGGAAATAACAAGGTACTGATTACTTCCCGACAGGCTGAGATACTCCGAATATTAGCTAAAAACCTCCATGTTCCCGTAGATCGGGAAATACTGTTGAAACATGTATGGGGAGCTTCATCCTATGCCAATTCGCTGGCATTAAATGTACAAATAACCTATTTACGAAAAGCGTTGCGCAATGACTCCAGTGTGAAGATAGAATCACTGATGAAGAAAGGATATGTGTTACACATAGAAAAAGGATAAGAAAACTCTTTATAGTTTGCCTTTCTGAATGAAATGAAGAATGACGAACTATAAAGAGTTCAAATTGCCGAAAGCACTCTTTTTTATAATGTATAAGTTCCTTCGACCAGCTTGCCCATCGCCCATACGGCACGGATATTCAAATCCTGGTCAAGAATCAAGATATCGGCATCTTTTCCTTTCTGCAAGGAACCTTTACGGTCATATACTCCCATAAATTTCGAAGGAGTTTCGGAAGCCATACGGACAGCATCCTCCAAAGGAATTTCCGCCTTCTGCACCAAGGTACGGATCAAACGGTCCATGGTAGCCACACTGCCTGCCAATGCTGAACGGTCTGCCAGTTTGCACACACCATCCTCTATGATGACACGAGGATCGAAAGCCACGTTACTGTCACTGGCCGCACATGCCAAAGCATCTGTAATGACACAAGCACGTTCTACACCCTTTATCTTATAAACCAACCGTAAAATGGTAGGTGGTACATGAATGCCATCGGCCACCACTTCCACATTCATATCGTCTATCAGATAAATACTCTCTACTGTTCCTTCATATTTATACTCACGACGCTTGTGAAAACCGGGCATTGCATTATAGAAATGCGTGGCCAGCGTATAACCTGAATCCCATGCAGAACGAATGTCTTCATATTCAGCCTGAGTATGGGCCACAGATGCCACAATCCCTTTTCCCGTAATGTATTTTCCGAACTGCATAGCCCCCGGCAATTCGGGAGCTGCATCCCAACGCTTGATACAATTCCATTTCTCTACAATAGGAATATACTCATTAGGGTCCGGATCTTTAATATTCTCAGGCATTTGTCCACCAGCCATCTTGATGTTCAGATAATGACCTTCCAGGTGCAATCCCAATACCGGACTGTCCGGTTCCGCCATCAACTTGGTACAAGTTTCGGCAGCCGCCTCAATCATCGGTACGGTAGAAGAAGACAATGTTGGAAAAATACTGGTAGTACCATGTTTCATGTGAGCATTAATGGCTGTACGGAAAGCCTCTTCCGTACCTTCCATAAAATCACCGCCACCACCACCATGACAATGGATTTCCACACCACCGGGAACAACATACATACCTTTAGCGTCAATCAGCTCGGCTCCGATAACAGCTAAATCACAATTGGTAACTTCTAAAATCTTATTGTCGCGCATAAGGACAGACCCGTCCTTCAACCAGCCCTGTGGGGTAAGAATCTTTGCGTTAATGATTTGGGTCAACATGATACTATGATAAGTTAGGATTTTTAATTGGCATATTAAATTCGCCAACAAAAATAGCAACTTTTTCACTTTCTGAAACAGATTTCCCCAATTATTTTCTAACTTTTTTAATAAATAAGCCCCGCTTAATAAAATCAAGCGGGGCACAGATAGTGGAAATTGAAACAAATCTTTTTACTTACTTATTAAAACTAGCCTACCTGATTTAAGTCCTTTACCTGTTGCGGTCAGTGTAATTTCTCCCGGTTTATCGGTGCTTTGCACAACAGCAGTCATCATTCCGTTAAACACTTTCATTTGCGGAACATGGAAAAGTTCCAATGAAGTGGGGTCTCCGTTTGCACCGGCACGATAGGTTCCCGCACCTTTTACAGCATACTTGATGAGATGTTGCGCATCGGGACAAAGGTTACCTTCTTTATCCACCACTCTCACCGTGACAAATGACAAGTCCTTGCCATCAGCCTTTATTTCATTGCGATCTGCAACCAATTCTATATGGTCGGGCTTACCTGCCGTATGGATTTCCTTTTCGGCTACAGCATCCCCTTTCTCATTGTATGCAACCACTTTCACGGTTCCCGGCTCATACTTTGTATCCATCCACATCAAACGGTAGCGTTTCTGGCGCTTGAAATCTGCTATGGAAGCAGAATCCGCACTATTTTCAGCCGTTACAGTCAAATCCTTGGTACGCTTACCCTGGCTCTTGCCATTGATAAACACTTCTGCAGACGGATAATTGGTATAGACAAAGATCGGGGTCACTTCTCCTTCACGTCCCGGCCATGTCCAATGAGGAAGGATGTGCAGTGTCTCTTCATCTTTGTTCCAATGGCTGCGGTACAAATAGTAACGGTCTTTGGGCAATCCGGCCAAGTCGATTATACCGAACAAAGAAGAATGGCTGGGCCAGTCAGTATAATAAGGAGTCGGTTCGCCCAGATAATCGAAGCCCGTCCATACGAACTCTCCGATCCCCCATGCGTTATCCTCGTGCCAAATCCAGTCGTCTTCCGGCAAATTGGACCAACCACAATGTTCCACATCGTAAGAAGAAGACTGATGATCGTCATATTTCTTCATAGCCTGACGGACAACGGGGAATTTATAGACACCACGCGAACTTACTGTAGAAGCTGTTTCACTACCTAAAATAATCTGCTGAGGCAACTTCTTATAGTTTTCAGGATATTTATGGGGACGATAATTGAAACCGGCCACATCCATAACGGCAGCCATATTATTGTTTACCACGGCATCGGGCGCATCCATACCTTGTGTTACAGGGCGGGTGGGGTCTTCACGATGGCAAATATCCTGCAACATACGCGAGAGTTTCGGACCGTTACTGCCGCTCCACTGATCAGGTACTTCATTACCTGTACACCACATCACAATACTTGGGTTATTACGATAGTGACGAATCAGATTCGTCAAATCCTTATCCACCCATTCATCAAATACTTTATGATATCCATTGGCCATCTTTGCCGATTTCCATTCGTCAAAGGATTCCGCCATCACCATCATACCCATCTCGTCACAAGCCTCCACCAGTTCGGGAGCCGGCATATTATGAGAAGTACGGATTGCATTACAGCCCATATCTTTCAGAATACGAATCTGACGACGGATAGCGGCATCATTTACAGCACCTCCCAACGGGCCCAAGTCATGATGGTTACATACTCCTTTGAATTTGGTCAATTTTCCATTCAGAAAGAAACCCTTGTCGGGGATAATCTCCAAGGTACGGATACCAAAACGAGTGGTATATTCGTCTTTCAAGGTATTCCCTTCATATACTTTGGATTCAGCCGTATAAAGAACCGGAGTTTCAGGACTCCACAACTCAGGATTGGCTACTGCAAACTCCTGTTCAAACAAAGTATTGTCAAAAACACTTAACTTGTTTTCCCCGGTAGCAACCACTTTGCCGTTTTTATCCTTAATCTGCGTCACAATACGGTAATTATCCTTATTGGCTCCTTCGGGACTAACCAAAGAAGTTTTCAAAGACACTTTTGCATATTTGTCTGTCACCACGGGAGTGGTAGCATACGTCCCCCATGTCGGGATATGCGCATCTTCATTGATTACCAGATGAACATTGCGGTACAAACCGGCCCCCGGATACCAACGTGATGATTCAGGCTCGTTTTCCAAACGGACTGCCAGCTCGTTCTTCTCACCCGGTTTCAGATAAGGGGTCGCATCCACATAAAAGGAATTATAACCGTATGGCCAATAGCCTGCCTCCTGTCCGTTTACATAAACACGGGCATGGCTCATTGCTCCGTCAAATATCAAAGTAGCCTTCTTGCCTTTTTCAAAACCGGGAGCATCAAAGTTCAGGCGATACCATCCGGTTCCTACAAATGGAAGACCTCCGGTACGGCCGGCATGTTCCAGAGCCTCAGTCTGACCGTCTTGGGTAATTGCCATTTCCTGTTTATCGTTATTGATACTGAACGGACCATAAATCGCCCAATCATGAGGAACGGTAACGGTCTGCCATTTGCTCTCATTATAACCCGGACTAGCAAACTCCGCATTGTCCTCACGAGTGAACTTCCACCCTTTTTCGAAAGTCTGCTCTGTACGTACTTGTGCTTGCAGGGAAGCGAGAGAACAAACTGCCCCTAATGCAGCGCACAAAAATAGTCTCGTATTCATAGTTATTTCTTATTAGGATTTTCTGTTACTATAAAAGTAATTTCACCTGCCTTGATCAAATCATCATGCGAAATCAAATATTTATTAAGTTTCTTATTGCCCAGTCTGATTTCCTTTATATAATCCCCTTGTCCTTCTTTCTTGATAACCAATTCTTTCTTGCCCCAATAGTTAGGATCAAGCTGAACGGTCACTTTATCAAAAGTAGGAGTAGTCAATGTATATTCGGGCACACCCGGACAATCCGGATAGAATCCCATCATACTGAATATAGCCCATGCAGACATCGTACCCGTATCATCATTGCCAGGAATTCCATCCGGCTTAGTTGTGAAATACTTAGCCAGCAATTCCTTCACCAATTTCTGTGTACGCCATTCTTCACCCTTGAAACGACTGAACAGGTAAGGATAAGCTATATCGGGTTCATTAGCCGGATCATAATTTCCTTCATCGAACACGCTTTGCAGCTTATCGACAAATTTCTTATCACCTCCCATCAGTTTCACCAGTCCATTGATATCATGAGGAACAAAGAAAGTGTAATTCCATGCGTTACCTTCGTGGAAACCGGGACTAGGTGCAAAATTCGCTCCTTCTTTCGGGTCAAACGGTTCATAGAACTTACCTTCCTTGGTGATAGGACGCAAAGTTCCGAAATCCTTGCTATAATAATTCTTATACCCCATAGAACGTTTGCGGAACAGTTTCGCATCTTCCTTTTTACCTAGAGCCTCTGCCAAAGTGGACAGCGCATAGTCGGCAACATAATATTCCAAAGCATGAGAAACCGAGTTGTCATACTGGCTTTCCATCGGCACATACCCTTTGGACATATAATCGTCATTATCCGGACGCATCAGATTATCCTTGCCCGGAGTAGTGGCCGACTTATACATTCCCTTATAAGCTTCGTCAATGTCAAAGTCTTGCAATCCCTTCATCCAACTGTCTACCAGAACAGGAATAGAGGGGTCACCTTCCATAGTCAATGTTTCACGACCATATAATTCCCATTTCGGGAACCATCCGTGTTCCTTATACATACCCATCATAGTATGTATCATATCCATCTGACGTTCCGGATAGACCAAAGTCATCAACTGATGGTAGTTACGATAAGTATCCCACAATGAGAATACCGTATAACGGTTACGGTTGGTGGTCAGAATCTTGTCTCCCTCCATTTGTGGATATTGTCCGCTTACGTCCTGCAAAATATTAGGATGAATCATGGTATGATACATAGCGGTATAGAATACTCCCTTTTGTTCTTCCGTACCACCTTCTACCTTGATACGGGAAAGATCATCGTTCCATCTCTTACGGGCCTCCGCACGCAGTTTGTCGAATGTTGTGCCGAAAGGCTGTTCTTTTTCCAAATTCAGACGAGCATTCTCAATGCTGACAAAAGATACGCCCATACTGACCTCAATCACTTCTTCCGCCGTAGTATCGTAAGTAAACCACACTCCTATATCATCTCCGCTTATTTCTTTTGTATAAGCAGTATAGAGTTTGTATTTACCGGCTGTATCGTCCCATTGCGCCTCCACACCCATCGGACGCATCATTTTCCAATAACCGCGTTTTGCCGGTACTTTGTTGATACGCATTACAAAATAGATGGGAAATACTGCCTGAGGATTGTAACAGAAAGTTCCCAACAACTTGGTACCTTCAATCTCACGGTCGTTTACAAAACGAACGGTAGCACCACTCTCATTGGTCAATCCCTCTCCCAGATTCAACAAGATATTGCTTTGTCCGGCAGGAAAAGTAAAGCGTGCCATACTGGTACGTGGGGTAGCAGTCAGTTCACATTTCACATTGTATTTATCCAGTATATTGGTATAATAACCCGGATTTGCAGTTTCACCTTGATAGAAACTTCCATAATTATGATAATCCACATCCAGTTTGCCGGTGGTAGGCATCAATAACAATGACCCCAATTCCGGACAGCCTACCCCGCTAAGGTTAACGTGCGCAAAACCGGTAAGATATTTATTATTGAATTCGTATGGAGTGGACCACCATTGCTTATCTTTATCCTTATCCCCTTCGGGAACTCCCATCACATTGAAAGGAGTCACCGACATCATTCCATGAGGAGTTAATGCTCCGGGATTTGTCGTACCGTAATTAGTAGTACCCACAAAAGGGTTTACATAATCTACCGGCTCTTTCTGTGCTGCCGCAGAAAAAACTGAGATACAAATCAGAACAGCCGATAACAAAATTTGTTTCTTCATGCTATTTGTTGTTTATATAGGTTCTATTATTTCACTACAATTTCATCTGTAAACAAGAAACCTCCGAATTCACCCGAAGATGCCTGATAACGTATGTAACGTGCTTTGGCATTTCCTTCCCAACCAAAGTTGGTGAAAGTCACCTTGTCATCCTTCACTACTTTGTGTTCCATGCGCTTCAGTTCCGTAAACTCCTTACCATCATTAGAAACGGAAATGATTACTTCTGAAGGCATAAAGACTTCAGGTCCACACACCTGCATAAAGTCTGCTCCAACAGAATGAATTTCTGTTTCTTTTTCCATATCAATGGTCACATCCATTCTTTTTTTGTCTATGAAACCTTGCCAGCGCTTGTCACCATAAGTCCAGCCTCCAATCACCCCATCTACCAAGGCACTATCACCACCGGCCGAATAGCCGGGATAATAAGCGGCATCCGGTCCGTAAGTCACTTTCTTACCTACTGCCAAGTGTTGTATGGGCTGATCCGCTCCCGGACGATTTCCTATCTCATTTTTCAAATCGAAAGGATGGTATCCTTCAGCTTTCAATGCCTCTACCTCTTTCAATGCGCGAGCATGAAAATCATCATAGTTCTTCACAGAAGGATCACTCCAAGCAACTTCCGCCAACGCAAGAATACGAGGATAAATCATCATTTCCGCATGTTCCGGAGTCGGAATATATTCTGTGAATAAATTAGCTTGTACTCCATACACTAACTGGACTTTATCCGCACTCAAAGTATCGGGTACAGGATTAAATGAATAAACTTTGGCCAAAGGCAGATACCCTCCTATTGCTTCCGGCTGGGAATCAGGAGCATCCTGATAAGAATCAAAATAGCAGAACTCACCCGGACTCATAATAGCCATGTGGCCGGAATCAACCGCTTTCATTCCCCCTTCCGTGCCACGCCATGACATGACAGTAGCATTAGGCGCCAAACCACCTTCCAATATTTCATCCCAACCCAATAATTTACGTCCGTGGGCATTCAAAAAGACCTCGATACGATGAATCAGATAACTCTGTAACTCGTTCACATCTTTCAAGCCCTCTTTTTTCATACGTGCCTGACACAGTTTGCAAGTGGGCCATGAGGCTTTACCGGCCTCATCCCCTCCTATATGAATATATTCGGACGGGAAAAGTTCCATCACCTCTGTCAACACATTTTCCAGAAACTCAAAAGTCTTTTCATTACCGACACAGAAATCGGCTTGTTTGTAAGGTTCGTGTGTACAAGACAACTCGGGATAAGCAGTCAGTACTTCTTCCGAATGTGCAGGCATCTCTATCTCAGGAATAACAGTAATAAAACGTTCCTGAGCGTATGCCACCAGTTCACGGATATCATCTTGAGTATAATAACCTCCGTGAGCATCTTTACTACCTTCTTCTTCATACCGTCGTCCGTTATTCCACCATTCTTTCCATGTAGGAAACTCACGCCATGCCGCAAATTCTGTCAGACGGGGATATTTTTTTATTTCAATACGCCAGCCCGCAGCGTCAGTAAGATGCAGATGCAAACGGTTCAATTTATAATATGCCAAAGCATCCATCTGCTTTTTTATAAATTCCTTGTTGAAAAAATGACGGGAAACATCCATCATAAAGCCACGATAAGCAAAACGGGGCTCGTCTGTAATGACTCCTACCGGCAATCCTTTTTCATCAGCCATTTGCAGCATAGTCTGAACTCCATAGAATAGTCCTGCTCCGGAAGTCGCACGAATAAGTACCTGATCAGGAGTTACCGTCAGAACATACCCCTCGGAAGAGTTTACCTCCGGCAATTGAGCCACTTGCTTCAAGACAATAGTATGTCCCTCTTCTGCCGCTACCGGTTTCAGCTTCATGAAAGAAGCCGCCAAATAATCCTTCAAAATCTTTTTATCTCCTTCGGACGCATCTATATACAATCCTGTTTCCGGATTCAGAGGAAACACTCCCTGTTGCAATTCCACCTTCAATGGTGCAGGAATAACAGAAAGTGTGCGTTGCTCTTCCTTTGTGCAACTTGCAAACAACAAGCCCAATGCAGCTCCTGCCAATATAATCAATTTTCTCATCTTCTATTTTCTTTAATTCTATTAATTTCATTGGTACGAATGCCCGGTTTCAGTTCTCCATTAATAATGTAATGGAATCCGTCCTGAGAAACTATTACAGCTCCGGCACGCGCACCTTGCTCATATTCGCCTAATGTAGTCCATTTATTCGTCTGTGGATGATAGAGCAGCAGATTTCTGTTAAACCGATACCACTCTACAGGATGTGACAAATATTCTTTTCCCGCATAAATACCTTGGAGAGCCTTTAAGAATATATCCTTATCAACTCCTCCGGCACACAATATCATCCCCTCGCCAAAAGAGGTTCCCATTCCACCACCTAAAGAGATCTCATTACCTTCTGCATCACACGGAGTGGCAACCGATGACCATTCTTTCGTTTCCGGAGAATACATATATCCATCTACCGATAAAGAAGCCTGGTGCCCTTCAATAGCCGGGGCAAAGCCACCCCATATATAAAGTTTTCCGTCTTGCGCCACGCAAACAGGTTGTACTCTGGGTTCACCCGGAATATCTGTTTCTTTTTTCCATCCTCCAGACAAATCCAACAGATCAAGCATGTACATGGCCGAGGACGGAATGCCATTTACATTTCCCCCGACAATATATAGTGAATGTCCTACTAATGCACCTGCCATATTATCTATAGTTGCAGGTAAGGATGGTAACGTATCCTTTTTCAAAACGTCTTTTTGCAAAGATAAAAGAAAAACATCAGACAGGCTATGGGTTGCTGTAGCTCCTCCAACACAAATTAACCCTTTTTCAGTAGAAATAGTGACTCCATAAGCTGCTGCCTGAGGCAGTTGGCCTATTTTTTTCCACTCAAAAGCCGTATCATTTGACAAAGAGGTTATATATACATCTGGGTAAAAGACTTTTTTCCCGCCATCGGCCGCCGGTGTATCGGGAAAATTACAACCTCCGGCTATTAATAAATTTCCATCAATCACTCCCGCATATAATGCAGAAACTCCCTTAAGAAAACCAGCATCCTCCGTAGGAAATCCCTGCATTTTCTCAAGAGATATTTCATAAACATCCGGCCGGCTGCTACAAGCAGCCACTACCATCATGCCTATTATCGCATAAATGCCATATATTATTTTCCTGATCATGTTTTCATGGTGAAGTTTACAAATTCTTTACAAGCAGTGTTGCGCAGCTATCTTTTAGGACAAACGCTACGCAACACCAGCACTGATTTTACAATTAATCTACAGTAATTTCATCTACAAACAGAAAAGCAGGATTTCCTTTACCTCCATGCCAAGAAGGAATATTGTATTCCGGCTTTGCCAATACTTTCAGATAACGTGCTTTCACAGGTTCAAAGCTCAATACATGTTCATATAATTGGTTTGGATTATCCAAAGTCATTGCAGGATATTCTTCTGAAGCTACTTGCTTGAAATTCTCACCGTCTTCTGAAACAGCGACACTGATGGAACGCGCGTCAAATATCCAGTCACCCTTCTCCACATTTGTAGTAAGTGTCACTTTGCTGAAATCAGCCGACTGCCCGAAATCAATCACGGCTTCCATATCATTCTTATAAAAAGCAATCCAACGTCCTGTCTTATAATTTCTATTTCCTTTCAAACCATCCACCAAGGTAGAGATACCGGCAAATTCATATTGCTTGTTCACAGGTTGTAGAGCTGTTATTTTCTTTGAAGTCGATTTGCTGAACGCAATGTCTTCTTTCACAATACGACTATTGCCTGTAGGACGGACAGCCATAGCCTTAAACGTACAATTTGTATTGATCTTCACCGGTTCTGTATAAAGCTGTGAAGCGGTAGTGGGATCTGTGCCATCCAATGTATAATATACCGGACAGTTGTCTACAGTAGACAAAGTAACATCCACCGTACCAGTTTCCGCATTAGGCTCAAACCGGGCAGTCACATCAAACACGTGCTTGGCATAATTATACTGATATACATCATATATCTTCACCATACGTACCAAACGCTGCAAGAAATCCTGATAATCCTTATGTTCAGGATTTGTCCATTGAATATCTGCCAAAGCGGCCATACGTGGTAATTCCATATATTCCACCTGACTAAATGTAGGAATATACTCAGTCCACAAATTAGCCTGTACACCTTTAATATATTTCTGTTCCTCCGGTGTCAGTGATGCCGGCATAGGTTCATAACTATACACACGTTCTAAAGGTAAGTAACCGCCAATGGCTTCCGGTTCCTGTTCCACATCCTTGCTCTGATAATAGTCAAAATACAAATAAGTATTCGGTGACATAATAACATCATGCTTCTGCTTGGCAGCCTCAATACCGCCACCTTCACCACGCCATGACATGACAGTAGCATTAGGAGCCAACCCGCCTTCCAGAATTTCATCCCAGCCAATAATCTGACGTCCGTGGTCATTCAAGAATTTTTCCGCATGATTGATAATGAAGCTCTGTAATTTTTCCTCTGCCGTGTGGTTCTTGTCAGCCTTAATACCTAAAGCTTTGATACGATCCTGGCACTTTGGACATTTTGTCCAACGCACTTTAGGACATTCATCACCACCCACATGAATATATTCTGACGGGAAAATCTGAATAATTTCTCCCAATACATCATCTATGAATTTCAAGGTTTCATCATTTCCTGCACAAAGCACATCTTCCGATACCCCCCAGATTTTCCATACTTCGTACGGACCACCTGTACAGCCTAAGTTAGGATATGCAGTCAATGCCGCTTGCATGTGCCCCGGCAAATCTATTTCAGGAATAACCGTGATATGACGTTCGGCAGCATAAGCTACAATTTCTTTTGCTTCTTCCTGTGTGAAGAAGCCACCATAAGGCTTTCCATCATATTTTCCCGAGTTATGACCGATAACGGTTTCCGTTCTCTTAGAACCCACCTCCGTCAATTCAGGAAGACCTTTGATTTCAATTCTCCAACCTTGATCATCTGTAAGATGCCAATGAAAACGATTCATATTATGTAAAGCCAACATATCTATAAAACGCTTTACCGAATCAACCGGGAAGAAATGACGGGAAACATCCAAATGAGCACCACGGTAAGAGAAACGAGGATAGTCATTGATTTCAACCGCCGGTAAAGCGATATCCACTCCTTGTGCCACCGGAATAGATTTACGCAAAGTCTGGATGCCATAAAATACTCCGGCTTCCGTAGGTCCGGAAATAACCACTTGGTCGCTGGTTACCTTCAACTGGTATCCTTCAGGATTTTTAGCATTTCCACCCAATTGCAGGATTATCCCCTTGCCATCTGTGCCAGCTTGTACAGCCAATGACTTTCCGGTAAGATCTTTGATATAACTTGCCAGAAATTCAGCATTCCTTTGCATCTTTTCATTGCCTTCCGGATACATTATCTTAGTTCCATTTGACAAAATGAACGGAGCAGCCTGATCCATTACCGAAATTTCCTGCGGTAACGGAATTATCTGATAATTTGCTTCTTTTACTTCTGTGTTACAGGATAAAAGCATAAAACCTGCCATTGTCAGCCCTGCAAGGCCCATTAAAGTTTTCATAATAGATATTAATTGATTAGTTAGTATCACTTAATTGCTTGATAGTTATATCAACCTTTTCATTCTTCTTCAATTTATCTGAAGTAATAATCACTTTCTTTGTCTGTCCCGGCAACAAGTCAAAGAAGTTATCAGTAAATTTCGCACCTTGAACAGGAATCTCTATGAACACATCCCTGGCCAGCTGTCTGGCAGACAGAGTCACTTCATATTTTCCATCCATCGGCTTCACTTTATAGCGGATCTCGGTCTTCGGTAGCTCCTGATCTTTTGCGTGGTTAAAGTAATAAATTTCTTCGGATAAAACCTCACCTTTCTTGTTTTTTAATGTCATTAGAAGAAAAGCATTTTGAGGACTTGTTGTTATACCCGCATAAGGTTCCTTATAATATAAGGTGGAAGCATTGGCCGGAACCTCGCCCTTGATACTCTTTTTAGTCAGAACTTTTCCATTAAAATCCATCACACGCAACAATAAAGTCACCTCTTTATCCGCTTCCAGCTTGTCCGACATAACATAAATATTCAAATCCTCCCCTTCCTTGACAGCATCTACCAATACCGGAGCAAAAGCTCTTTTTGCCTGATAATGCAACGCTTTCCAATTGCCATAATAATCAATGCTCGACCAGGAAACGACCGGCCAGCTGTCATTCAGCTGCCAATATAAAGTCCCCATACAATAGGGACGGTTACGACGATGGGCTTCCAAACCCTGGCGCACTCCTACCCCCTGCAAAACCAAACCCATATAAACCAACTGATCGAAATCTTCAGGTACTTTATAATACAGTCCCATAGTCTTCTTGATGAGGAAATTACCGATAGTGGCTTTTTGATGAGCATTCATCACCTCCGATTCCAATGCATAATCTTCCGGTGAGGCAAAAGTAGCAATCGTCTTCATTTCAGGAAATGCCTGAAAACCAAACTCACTCATAAAACGCGGAATTTCCGTATCCAGACTTTCAAACGGTTTCTGACCATACCAGATACCCCAATTATGGCTGTCGGCAATCTTCCAGCTTTCGGGACGTCCCCAATTGGCCTCGTACGGAGAACCATGCATATAGAAACGGTCCGGATCAAGTTCAGCTACTTTACGAGGCAACAACTCACGGAAAAGTTTGTCATAACCCTGCTTCATTCCTTCCATAATACCGGGATCAGTGTATTTCTTATCCCATCCCCAGTAACGCATACCTTCATAAATTTCATTATTTCCACACCACATAGCCAGACTGGCATGGTTCCGTAAACGCTTGATATTATATTCCGCCTCGGCCTCTACCCGTTTCATAAAAGCAGGATCGGACGGATAAGTAGTGCAGGCAAAAATAAAATCCTGCCAAACTAAAATTCCATTCTCATCCGCCGCCTGGTAAAAAGCATCATCCTCATAAATCCCTCCACCCCATACACGAATCATATTCATATTGGCATCTTTCACATCCTTGAACAACTGGCGGTAACGTTCTTCAGTAATGTTAGGCAGCAAAGCATCATCCGGAATAAAATTCGCGCCTTTGGCAAACATCGGTTCACCATTGACTACAAAATAGAAGGATTCTCCCTGATCGTCTTTTTCTTTCACCACCTTTATTGTACGGAGTCCGATACGCTCTTTTTGAGAAGCTATCACTTTACCATCCACCTTTATTACGGCTTCAAAGTCATACAATGCAGGTTCCCCCCAACCATTAGGCATCCATAAATGAGGCTGCCGTATCTCTATGGGAAGAAGAATATGGTTTGTTCCTGGCTGCAATGTCACCTCTTTCTGTTCGGTTACCTTTTCACCCTCCTTATAAGAATAAGCAACGGTTACTTCCGCTTTCTGAGGAGTTGCAGAAACACTGTTTACAGTCAGGAGGTTTTCAACTTTCGCCAGATCTTTTGTTACCGAAGCCTGACGTACATAGTAATCATCAATGCGTGCCACATCATAAAAAGTCAGTGTCACAGGCCGCCAGATACCACTGGTTACCAATCGGATTCCCCAATCCCAGCCATAACTGTAAGGCGCTTTACGGCTATAGATACTGACCCGCTTATCACTATGGTCATTATCAGCAGGATAATCAAAGCCATTGGTTTCCCATTGGGGCAACGTTTGCTTGACAGGTGAATGAAACAGAATCTGCAAATGGTTTTCTCCCTTCCGCAACACCTCTTTTACCGGAAGAGTATAGCCGACAAACATATTGTCCGTACGTTCCAACAAAGAGCCGTTCAGGTAAATATCCGCATACGTATCCAATCCTTCCAAAATCAACAAGGCAGCATCCCGCGAGAGTTGCTCATCTGTCACATTAAAAGTAGTTTTATAGACCCAGTCCTCATTCTCCACCCACTGCACTTTTTGCTCATTCATCCCATAAAATGGATTAGGCAGTTTATTATGAGAAATCAAATCCTGATGTACCGTTCCGGGCACCGTAGCCGGCAACCATTCATTCCGGCCGACCTGGGCGAACTCCCATCCCTTATCAAGACTCAGACTCTCTGACTTCTTATACTCCTTTGCACTGAGCATCATCGGAAAGCATCCTAACATCATCAAAACTTTTAATGTTTTCTTCATCTTACCTATCTTTATTAATTTATATACTATTCAGCCCGGAATGTGGAAGCAGGCAAACCGGCGCCATTTACCAGATTGGCACGGGTAAATGGCTGCCATCCGTAACGAACCGTTTCCGGCTCTTTCACCTTATCACTCCATACTTTTATTTTACCGTTTTCAACAACAGCCTGTGCCGGATAAAATAATCCATCATCACCTGCCACTTCGAATGTACGAACCGGTTTCCCATCCGAAGTGGACAACTTCTCCGCATAATCAAAAGAAATATAAGCCGCACCTCCACTAAATACGACTGATTTATAAAGCGGTCCCGAAGGAATGACATTTTTATATCCGTATGTTTTATTCAAAGCCCATGCAGCCAACCGTTCACCGACTTCTCTTTTCTGTTTGGGGTGTACGTCCAATGAGTCTCCCCTATCTGAACTGACAGCCATACCGGTATGAGGAATCTCCGCCATCAAACGACGCTGGCTATCACGGAACCAAGTCCATGACGGACGGTCTATACTGGACAATTGGACAAAATAGAATGGAAGTTCCGCATCCCCCCAATTCTTGCGCCAACTTTCCACCAACAATCTGAACAACTTTTCATGAGTCTCCCGATTATGGGCATTAGACTCACCCTGATACCAAATAAAGCCTTTGACCGGAAACTGTTCCAAAGGACGGATACCCGATTCATACAAATAACAAGGCTCATAAGGATGGCGTTGCAATTTATTGAAAGACTTCTTTACATTCAAGGCAGCACGCCCACGCACCCAGTCTTGGATAAAATCATTCTGCATCCAATTACGTAAAATAGCCGGAAAACGATATTCCAATGTACTACGGTCTATCCATGCTTCAGTAGGAGATCCGCCAATGGCATTGCAAATCAGTCCTACAGGGACTTGCAAACTATCCTGCAATTTCTTTCCGAAATAGTAAGCCACCGCCGAAAAATTACCGGCTGTTTCAGGCGAACAAACTGTCCACCGTGTATCCTTATAATATTGCAGATGATTCAATGAATCGAGTACCGAAGCATCCCACTCCACCGCATCCGTACGCCAACGGGCTTTCATATCATAAAAACGGATATTGCTATTTGCAGCTTGAGGAACATCTTGTGCGGCAGTCGCACTCCAATTCAGATAAAACTCCATATTCGATTGTCCGGAACAGAGCCACACTTCTCCCGCCAACACATTTTCATAGACCAGTTTCCGTTTTTCTGTAGAAACAGTCAGTGTATATGGACCGCCCGCCTTCAATGGCCGGACATCCACCGCCCACTTTCCATCTGCTCCCGTCACAGCCTGAAGTTGCTGCCTGTCTATGGAAACAGTTACTTTCTCACCGGCATCCGCTTTTCCCTGAATAGTCAGCAGACGTCCATGCTGCAATACCATATTGTCCGTATAAATTTCCGGCATTTGCAAACCGCCAAAATCACCGGTTATGCCTTCATACACCGTTTTTGCCAAGACAGCCGCACCTTCCTTATCGGGATGGACAGCATCGGACAACATAAAAGGATATGGATATAAAGGTGCATGAAAATCTATCAACTGTACTTGTGCGTATTTCGCTATCGTTTCTATAGCCAGCTGAATCTCATCATGCCAGTCGCGTGTGCCGGACTCAAACCGCGGATGGCGGTCGGCAATCGGAGTCAGACGGGCAATCAAAATACGACATTCAGGATTCGCCACTCTGAACGAATCAATCAGTGCACGATAATCCGCTATAAAAAAATCACGGTAATTGGGCCAATCACGCGGATCTGTATCATTCACTCCTAAATGAATAACCACTACATCACCAGCAAAAGCCAATGCATCCTTAAACTCTTTCTGTTGCATAAAAGGCCGGTGTCCCTTGTTCAGCAACGTAGCTCCCGGCTTTCCAAAACGCTCCACCGTATACCCTTCACCCAGCATTTGCTGTAACCGGGCAGGATAGGACTCCTTATCAGGATCGGATACACCTATGCCATAGGTAATGCTATTACCTACACAAGCAACCTTCACCCGCTTCCGTGCAAATGAAACGGTACAAAGAAACAAACATAAAATCAGTATTAATGTCTTCTTCATTTTTGGTCAACATAAGGTTTTACAATATCACGCCACAGCAAGTATCCCTTTCCTAATAAATGTAATCCGTCATTAGTATATACTGGATTCATCTTGCCTGTCTCTTTCTCCACAAAATGACTATACAAATCAATATAGGCAGCTCCTTCCTTTACCGCCAATGGTTCCAACAAATCATTAATTTGTTTTACCATCTGCCAGCGTGATGTATGCCCGTTAAACATACCGTAACAATCATTCACCGGCAATACACTTTGCAAATATAATTTTGTTTTTGGAGATTCTTGCTTTATTTTCCGAACAATCATACTTATTTCTGAAATAATTTTATCCGCAGACGTTCCCCGAGAAACATCATTGATACCGATCAATAAAAAAATCTTTGCCGGTTTTCCCTTTACAATCGGATCCAAACGGTCATATACCCCCATACAGATATCTCCACTGATACCCCTGTTCTTCACATTCTTATTTTGGAACAACTCAGCCCACTCGCAACCGTTGGTAATACTGTTCCCTAAAAAAATAATATCTTTTGAAGTAACCGGAAGTTCTTCAAACAAAGTCGCTCTCTGCTCATAAAAAGTAGAATACTTGCGTTCCTGAGCAAACTGGGGTAACGCTAATAATAATCCCAATAACAATAAGACAATACGTTTCATTTTATTTTTGTTTATCTGGTGAATAAATCAATCCTTCTACCGCCCTTTCTCCGTCAGGAGTCACAAAGACAGTGGTAAACATCCATTTCACAAGACGCGTCTCAGCCATCTTAAACTTACCGATAGGTAACTTTAAGAAAACTTTGTTCCAACCTTTATTTAAATGCACCGCCAATGGAGATCTTCCTACGCAATTCTCATTTCCCAAAGGTACTTCATAACTTTTCACCTTATGCGTAGCAGTCCATACAGGAGGTAATATTTCGCAACCATTAATCCAGATGCGGCTTCCCTTATAATCCCATTTGCCAGGCAATGGCGCCAGATCCATTTCCGAACGACTGTAATTCTGGAATTCCACCCACAGTCCCACCTCCTGATCCTTGGGCGAATACACCCAAGTATATGCATAAGCCGTGTGGTTTTCCTTAGGATCAGCATAAAAAGCAGGAACCATATCCCCCCAGACATGACGCAAATAAATACCTGCCCCCATTGCCTGACGTACACCATACGTATTCCCGTTATAATGATAGATATCCTTTAATTCCTGTTCAGGCGGGAACACCTTATCCATATCGCCCCCATTAGGAAAAGCATCCGTAATATTCCATTTTACATTAGTCTGTTTTACATAGGCGAAAGGATATCCTTTAAACGTATGCTCCTTATGCCACAACATACGCTTTTCAAAATCAGCGAATTCTTTAAATGCTTCCGTGTCTTCGGGGGGAAGTATCGTACCCAGTCCGTCAAAATATTCCGTACCTCCCCCTCTCCAGGCACGCTCGGCAATAGCAAGCATATTGGGGTACAAGCCATTTTCAATAACCAGATTCCACTCATTGTCAATCAAACGATCGTGCCACAAAGCCAATATAGTTCCCGCAATGTCCTCACTGCCTTCTGCCTGATCATAAATACGGCTGTTATACAAAGCTACAATATCACCGAAAACATCAAAATGATTCAGATAATGAAATTTGGAATCGATAGCAGGAATACCCGGTTGCGCCTTTCCACGGTAACTCCACAAATGTGTCATGTCTATTTCCCCCGGTTTATAGTGCCAGCCCGGATTCCAGGATATTACTTTTTTCCCTTTTGAGCGTACATACGCCACCATTTCGGGTACAAAATGCGGATTGGTAAACTCCACCTCATCTGTACCTATATGTAAATAAGGCACATCAAATGTCTCACACACCTCATCCAGTAACAGTTTCAATATTTTCATCCCTTCCGGACTTTGCATATCATGGCGGAAAGCACGCACAAAGGCAGCACTATGCCCTGGCATATCTATCTCAGGAATCAACAACACCTGATGTTTCTTACAAAAATCCACCAAATCGCGTGCCTCTTCCAGCGTATAATATTTACCCAGCATACGGATAGTATTCACACTATCATTCAGCATAGGAAAAATTTTACTTTCCAATCTCCATGCCTGGTTTTCCGTAAGATGCCAATGAAATACATTAATCTTAAACCGGGATAAAATCTCTATCTCTCTTTTCAATTCTTCCATTGAAATATAACTGCGTCCCACATCCTGCATAAATCCGCGTATCCTGAATGCCGGCCAGTCTACAATCTCACATCCGGCAACAGAGCTTCTTTTCCCTTTTTTCTGCTCCAATTGCCGAAGTGTCTGCATAGCCCAATACACACCCTGTTCTGTTACAGCCTCTATCTTTATTCGCTTGTTTGAAACAGAAAGACGATAGGCTTCATCCCGGTTTAACCTAGCTTCATCAATAGACGGAACCAGTTCCACTTCAATCACCGATGATGAGTGTTCAACAATCTCACCACCCGCATTCATGATAAAAACTTCCCACTCCGGCCTTAATACCGGAGTAGAAAGTTTCACCTTTCCCATAGTAAAGTTCTTCCCCGTATCCTTACACAACTGAGGTTTAGGAAGTAATGAGATACTGGTTTGTGCTATGGTTATAGCACAAACCAGTATCATACCAATAAAACTAGAAAACCAGCGTTTCATTATTTATTTGGTCTTTACAATATCTTTCAATTTTATCGCTTGGAAAGTCATGTGGGCCACACTGCTTTCATATAAAATCCCTACTGTTTCCTTGTCAATCATAGTTAAGCAGCTATATCCCCAACCCCAACCGGCATCCAACAACAATTGATTCTCGGGCAACCAAGTCACCCCGCCATCCAGACTTGCTTTGATGGTAATGCTATGACGGTTTTTGGTATCATTCGGATTAGAGAACAAAAGAATGTCTTTACCTAATACATTCTCTTTAGCTTTAACACTAATCAAACTGGCCATACAAACCGGTTCCTGTAAGGCTGTACGTGAAGATTCATGTTCTTTCCACGTTTTACCTAAATCTGTAGTTGTAGAAACGGCACGACTGCCGCCACGATTATCACGCATATTCAGCATCAGCACTCCCGGTTCCACTTCCACTACCTGAGATTCAGTAGTATTAGTGCGTGCCAATGTGCTGATATTCCATGTCTTTCCATGATCCTTACTGTATATAACACCGGCATTAGGAATACGATCACTGCCAATATACTGGCTGGCAAAGACCAATGTTCCATCTTCCATAGAAATACCTCTACCGGGACCTTGCAGCAAGAAATACCATGACGGATCTTTCACCTGTTCTGTTATATTCATAGGCTCCGACCAGGTTTTACCATCATCATCACTTTTCACCATCATTAATTGCGCTGTATGATTACGGTCCATACCTGTTTGTGAATTCCACCACGCACGACCATTCCCCATACCATGTGTCCAGGCAGCGACAATCCAGATAGTTCCTGTCTTTTTATCAACTAAAATGGCAGGATCACCTACTCCATTCTGTGCTTTAGGCAGACCATCATATTCACCAAATGCCATCGGAATGCGCATTTTCTCCCAAGTCTGCCCTCCGTCCGTACTTCTGCTCAGACCTATTTCCACATACTCCTGTAAATCCGCACTATTATTATAGCGTACATCATATACCCCCAACAAGGTTCCTTTATTTGAAGTGACCAACCCGGGAATACGATAGGCAGCAGCCCCGTCATCACCGGCATGGCGCACGCCTACCCCCATATAATGGGTATCCGCCTTACGAACTATCTTCAAAGGAGCAATCTGTCCGTCAATCTTAGCTTCCACCACTTTTGCCGACACTTTAGACAAGATAGAAGCAATAGGCTTCATTTGCAGGCTAATCCAAAAATAATTCACTCCCGGAAACAATTTTTGGTCAGCTTTCAATATAACCTCGCGCTTCGGGGCCTTTACTTCCGACTTCAAAACGGAATAAGAAGTATTGGCAGCCAATGTTTTTCCCGGAGTATTATTAGATATATAATCTACCGGAGCAAAATAAGTCTTTCCTCTCCTCTCCACGCTTTCAGTTCCACCATAATAAAGTTTCACAGATTCAATTTCATTTAAATTCACGTCTTTGCCGAAGTCCAACTTCACTTCATTCAGCATCTGACTTTGAGCAGCCTCTATACGTAAATGAAACAACTCATTATCCTGCCTTTCAATCAACACAGGAATCCGGGTTTCGCGGACAGCAACCGTATCTGCCGCCGCACTTAACTTGAAGGGTGCTAATATAAAAACAACAATTAGCAGTAATAAGCTAGGGTTTCTCATAATATTTATAATTTTACGGGTGTAAAAATAAAAGTTTTTATTGAAATTAGAAAATAAAAAGACGGTTTCTTTATTAATTTCATAAAGAATACCGTCTTTTTATGCAATTAAGGATACTTATCAGACAAAAATTTAATAACCAACCGTCTGTTTCAACAATGGATTATTAGTAAGAGCTCCTTGGTTGATAGGCCAAAGCAGACGGGCAGACTCCGCCGGAGTATAGTCAAGTACGTACGAATCGCCAAAACGCCGCAAGTCATACCATCGTTTTCCTTCCAGCATAAATTCAAACAAACGTTCCTGCAGAACAGCATCCGCCGGATACTTATCAATTTCCTGATTGGGGAATCCCACTGTTGAAGCATCATACGCATCACCAAACGCACGCTGACGCACCCGGTTTATCTCTGTAGCCGGATCCTCACCCAAAAGCACTTTCGCCTCAGCCAGCATCAATAGCAAATCCGAATATCTATAAATAGGATAATCATCACATCTCACCCGTGTACTTCCATTCATAACTCCCCAATACTTATGCGGATACAGCCCCACCAATTCCAACTCGCCATTTTCCACCTTATTATATACATCTTTCAATGTAACGTCACGACGAGTGTCTCCCGGCAGAAATTTCTTGAAGTTTTCCAATTTCACCATCAGGCGCATGATACCGAAATTATTCTCGACAGACGTATTTATCAAAGTACCATCCGCATTATAGAATTTCCCTAAATAATCCGCCTGCGGAAACAAATCATTATTTCCATTCCACAGGTTGTATTCAAACAACTCATTATGAATGGTAAAGATAATCTCTTTATTACCTTTATTATCATAAGCAAACACTCCCTGGTAAGTATCCATCAAGTCCAGATTGCTACGGCTGATATTATTCTGTATGTCAACCAACGCATTCTTTGCTGTCCGGGCATCTCCTTCTCCCCCGTCACGATGGGCACTCCACAAATATACATCCGCTTTCAGCATCAATGTGGCAGCCTTTGACCACAGCGATTTTTTTTCCTTTATGGTATAATCAGGCCCAAAATAACTTAATGAAGATTCTATATCTTTTTTTACCTGCTCAAAAATTTCGGCAGCCGGAGTCGCCGCTTTTGCCAATTTACCCACTTCAAAACCCAAGCTGGGCTCTTCCGTAAACACGGCATCTCCCCATGAACGGTATAACTGATACATATAGTAGGCACGCAATCCATACACCTGTCCTAAATAATAGTTCTTAGCACTTTCAGTCAGAACATCCGCATGGAGGGTCCTGCTGATAAACAAATTCATCTGATTGATATTCTGATACAAATCACCAAATCCGCTGATTCCGGGATTCTCCGCATTCAATGTATTATAAGGAAAACGTTCCATCCCCTGGGTGGCTTCTCCACCAAAAGGAGTTCCCCCAAAGACATCACTTCTTGCCTCACCCAACAAAAACATATTCCACGAATGGCTTCTGAAGCGACTATGCAGTCCAAAAACAAATGAATCAAACTGTTCCGGAGTTTTCCAGTAATTCAAGTCAGTGATATCGCTCACCGGGTCCATATCCAACGAAGTACATCCACCGGCCAACATAGCCGATGCGGCAAAAGCCAATATTACCTTTTTTATGTTCATACTTTCTCTTTTTTACATATTAAAATGACAATTGTAAACCAAACAAAACGGTTCTTGGTGTAGGATAACGTCCATTGTCTATACCACCACGACCATTTGCCTGAATATCCATAACCGGTTCCGGAGAGGTTCCGTCATATCCGGTAATATAGAATAAATTCTGTCCCGTAACATACACGGACGCATCGGTCAAGAACACCTTATTTATAAGATTCTTCGGGAATTTATAACTCAAGGTTACCTCACGCAGACACAAATAATCCCCCTTTTCATAGAAAGTAGAGTTATTATTGTTCAGATTCGTTGTACCATTATTGGAACGGGTAATGTTCTTTTTCGCATTCTGGTCAGCCCAATAAAATTTAGGAATACTAGTTTCCGTATTGTTTTCAGACCACGAATTTCTGACATCCGTAATCAAATTGAACGACCCGTTATACTGCCCCAAGATTCTTGCTTTCAAATCATTGTAAATGGTATGACCTACCGCATAGTCAAAACGACCATACAAAGACCAGTTTTTATAATTCAGCGTGGTAGAGAAACCACCTGTCCATTTCGGATAGATATTACCCACCACCTGACGGTCGTATGAGTTTATTATGTTATCACCATTTTTGTCATCCCACAATACATCTCCAGGCTCAATAGGCTTCCATCCCGGCTTTCCTGCATATTCGGCAGCTTTATTCGGCCCATACAGGTTGGCAACTTCATCCACAAAATCACCGGCATGGTTTCTCACATCATCCCAGTCACGCAAGATACGCACTTGTTTATAAGCAATGATATCACCCAAGCTTTTTCCTTCCTGAATACCGCCTACCCAAACCAATGAGTTGGATTTTGGATCCCATATCTGCTCACCCCCCTGACGGTTGTTCGCATTCCCATTAAAAGGCAGCTTCTTCACCATATTCTTCACAAACGAAGTATTAGCGGTGACATCCCATGACCAGTCCTTCTTTGTCAGCAGATTCACCTTGGCTTCCAATTCAAAGCCACGGTTACTGATAGTACCCAGATTCGTCTTGAACGAAGGGAATCCCGTATATTCCGGCAAATTCACATCAGTCAGCAAATCGGAAGTCGTACGGTTATAATAGTCCATAATCATGTGAACCCGATTATTGAAAAAGCCCAGATCAAGACCCAGTTCAAACGTATGACTCTTTTCCCAACGCAATTTACTATTAACCACTCCGGTATTCAAATAACCCAGATTACCATTATAAGCACCCACCGAACCGTATTTACCATATACATCAAAGTTACCAATACCATTTACATTCCCGTTCAACCCATAGCTGATACGCGGTTTAATCAAGGATACTACTTCCGCAAACTTTGAATCTTTAAAGAAAGCTTCCTCATGCACATTCCAACCGGCGGATATACCCGGAAAGAATCCCCAACGATTGTCAGATAGTTTAGAGATACCGTCATAACGGGCTACCACCGACACCATATAACGATAATTATAATCATAATTAACACGGGCAAAACCGGAAAGAATACGATAACCGGTCTTGATGGAAGTAGTATAAGTACGATTAGTACCCGCATTCAAAGTAGGTATATCATCTGTAGGAGCACCGGAGACACGCGCCTCCAAGTTCTGATACTGATAATCAAAATACTCGCCACCTAGCATAGCATTGATATTATGTCCGCTAAAACCTTTTTTATATTCCAAAGTCAATGCATGTTGTTGTTGAAATACTTTTGTATTTGTTTGCGAAGCATTACGATTGGTGTTAGGAGCCTGACCTATCTGCTGATACTTCTTTTCGAACAATTCAAACTGATAATCGGTATAATACATAGAGCTGTTTCCGTTCAGAAACAATTGCTGCGGAATAATTTCTAAAGCAAAACCAATATTAAACGAAGTCTTACGGTTCGTCGTAGAACGAGTCAGCTTATCTTTCCAATAATAAGGATTACCATCCTGATTACTCCATCCGGCAGCAGGACTTCCATCCTCATTCCACGGGTTCCAAGTGGGAAACATACTCATAGTACGATAGAACAACTCATACTCTCCCGTTTCTCCATTCCAAGGGCTTTTCAGATCGTAAGTCCATAAATCGGGCATCTTAGACCATGAAAAACTACCACCGGCATTCACTGTCAAAACGGGCAACAACTTGTATGAACCGTTGATAGTCCCGTTCACACGCTGATAATTGGTGGAAATAATCTGACCATCTTCTGAATAGTATCCCAAAGATGAAGAAAATGTTCCTTTGTCATTACCTCCCGACAGATTCAAATAATGATCTTGGGTAAACGCGGCATTACGGAAAGTCAGGTCATGCAGTTCACCGGCATGATTTCTAAAAATCAAAGTTTTATCAGGATCTGTAGGGTCCGCCATAAATTGCCATCCTTCATTCAATAAATGCTTGTTGGCCTCTGTCATGAAAGCCAGATCCACTCCGGAGTTAACTCCAAAACCTTTCTGGTTCTCCATACTTGTACCGCCATTGGTACGCTGCCATCCCAAACGTTGATAATACAAATAGTCACCGGCATCCAGATATTTATATCCTTCACGCGCAAAGTTCACACCGCCTTTGAACTTGTAAGTAATCTGTGTTCTGCCTTCCACCCCTTTCTTGGTTGTCACCAGAATCACACCATTATTGGCACGGGCACCATAAATAGCTGTGGAAGCCGCATCTTTCAACACCTGTATGGATTCAATATCCGAAGGATTGATATCATCCATGGAACGCACAAGGCCATCCACCACGACCAACGGACCTTCCAGATTCTTGTTTATGGAAGCACCACCACGCAAAACGATATTGGGCGAACTACCCGGTTTACCCGAAGTATTTGTCACACGCAGCCCACTGACAGTCCCCTGCAAGGATTGGGCCGCATTACTCATAGCCGCATTCTGCAACACTTTATCGTCCAACTTCGAAATAGAGTTCGTCATCAACGAACGTTTCTGACTCATTCCATAACCGGTCACCACGACCTCATCCAGCATTTCAGCATCTTCTTTTAAAACAACCTTGTAGGTGTTTGACGCCCCCACTACAATTTGCTGTGTTTTGTAGCCTATATAACTTACCTCCAGTTTCGCCCCCACAGGCACTTGGATAGTAAAGTTACCATCGACATCAGTTATTGTACCATTTGTTGTCCCTATCTCCAGGACACTCGCTCCGATAATGGGTTCACCGGTGGCATCTACCACCACCCCCGTTACTGCTTTTGTTTGCGCCACCATGTTTATTGCAAAACAGAGGCATACGATAAAAAAGAGAGCTTTCTTCATGAATCTCAGATTTGGTTGATAAATTAATGTTTAAATAAAAAAGTTTAATTAAGCGTTAGTTTTAAAACACCTCAAAAAGAAAATAATTTTAAAATCAACAGCGAATATATGCATGTATATTTAGTATATACAAGAAATAAAAGGAACTATATCCTTTATTAGTGTTTGTTTTTTAGAATAAACTAAATATTAAGGCATATTTTAAAAAGTTACATAAGGGAATAACTCAAAAAAGAAAAAAAAGTTCATACGGAGAAGATATAACAAGAAAAACCTCCTTGCAATTCTTTGCAAAGAGGTTACTGAATTGTACACCCGATGAGAATCGAACTCATATCGTCGGAACCGGAATCCGGTATTCTATCCATTGAACTACGGGTGCGTCTGAAACTTGGACGTGCAAAAGTACAAAATATATTGTCTTTCTCCTAATAATTTGAGATATTTATCTATCAAAATAATATTTTGCACATTAATTTAAGAACAAAACAATCAATTTGATTATATTTTTACCCAAATATATAACAATATCACAAATAATTTCTATATTTGCAAGCAATTAAAACAATTAGATCTATTTTACAATGAGTTACCTAATTAAACCAGCTAACTATAAAGCCTTGCTTGATTTAAAACAAACAGAGTTAGGCATTAAGCAAATAAAAGAGTTCTTTCAACAGAACTTGTCGTCAGAATTACGTCTGCGCCGTGTCACCGCCCCGCTATTTGTATTGAAGGGAATGGGTATCAATGATGACTTGAGCGGAACCGAACGGCCGGTATCTTTCCCTATTAAAGACTTGGGAGACGCACAGGCCGAAGTTGTCCATTCATTGGCAAAATGGAAAAGGCTGACTTTGGCCGATTACAATATAGAACCGGGTTATGGCATCTATACCGACATGAACGCCATCCGGGCTGATGAGGAATTAGGTAATCTCCACTCACTATATGTAGACCAGTGGGACTGGGAGCGTGTAATTACCAAAGAACAACGCACAGTTGATTTCCTGAAACAAATAGTAACCCGTATTTATGCAGCCATGCGCCGCACAGAATATATGGTATGCGAAATGTATCCGCAGATCAAACCCTTCCTGCCACATGACATTCATTTCATCCACTCAGAAGAGCTTTGCCAAATGTATCCCGACAAAACTCCGAAAGAACGCGAACATGCTATTGCGCAAAAATATGGTGCTGTATTTATTATAGGTATAGGATGTAAACTGAGTGACGGTAAAGAACATGATCTGCGTGCACCTGACTATGATGACTACACCACAATTAATCCGGAAACCGGACTCCCCGGCCTGAATGGTGACTTGTTGGTTTGGGATAAAATATTAGACCGTTCTGTTGAGCTTTCCTCTATGGGTATCCGTGTAGACAAAGAAGCGTTACTCCGCCAACTGACACTCAGCGGACAGGAAAAGCGTAAAGAATTGTACTTCCACAAACGCTTGTTGGATGAAACTCTGCCTTTATGTATCGGCGGTGGTATAGGACAATCACGACTCTGTATGCTTTATTTACAGAAAGCCCATATAGGTGAAATCCAAGCCAGTATATGGCCCGAAGATATGAGAAAAGAATGCGCTCAATTGGGTATGCAACTTATTTGATTATAATCTATCAGCAATCGAAGAAGAGGGTGATACAAAAGTCATCCTCTTTTTATTTGTCATTTTTACAAATAACCCCTATCTTTAACGCACATTTTTAATAAAAAGAAAGCCTATGAACGTACAAATAGAAGAAAGCTGGAAACAACATCTGGCACCCGAATTTGAAAAAGATTACTTTATCAAACTCACAGAGTTTGTAAGAAGCGAATACCAGACTACCACTATTTACCCACCGGGTAGATTTATATTCAACGCCTTCAATCTGTGCCCGTTTGATAAAGTGAAAGTCGTCATTATCGGCCAAGACCCCTACCATGGTCCCGGCCAGGCGCACGGACTCTGCTTTTCCGTTAATGACGGAGTACCTTTTCCCCCTTCCCTACAAAATATTTTCAAAGAAATACAAAGCGATTTGGGTGCTCCCATCCCCACTTCAGGCAATCTGACCCGCTGGGCGAATCAAGGAGTATTATTACTCAATGCCACACTGACAGTCCGTGCCCATCAAGCAGGCTCTCATCAACGACGGGGCTGGGAGGAATTTACAGATGCCGCCATCCGTATACTGGCAGAACAACGTGAAAATATTGTATTCATCTTATGGGGATCTTATGCACAGAAAAAAGGAGCCTTCATAGACCGCAACAAACACCTGGTACTGGCTTCCGCACATCCGTCACCCCTGTCAGCCTATAATGGTTTCTTTGGCAACAAGCACTTCAGCCGCACCAACGAATACTTGCAAGCACACGGGCAAACACCCATTGAATGGTAGACATAAATTAAAGACCAGAATAAAAAAAATGAGAAATGGTTGCCGATAACAACATGCAACCATTTCTTATTTTTTATTCTCAGTTTCTCCTAGTACCAATTCACTGCACTACCCGTATTGCTTCGCTGGTCCCATTTCAAAGCATCGGTCAGCATACTGGAATTAGCACGAATACTGAAGTTATAGGAAGTAAAGGGACCAAATACCAAGCCACAACTCATATTGAAACAGTGCAGGTCACGGCTGATATTGACCGTTGTCATTGACATCTCTTTCGTATTAAAGTCATATCCTGAAGAATAATTCACATTCCAGCGGCTACCCAATTTCACATTACCGGAAACATTCAATGAATGGGTTATTGAATAAGGATAACGCATCGTCTTAATATTAATCTGCTTACTTCTGTCCTCACGAATACTATAACTATAACTCAGACTCAATGACCATGGCATCTTGAAAGCCATATAGCCATCCGGATCTATAGCCGCCTTCTCTGTCTTTCTCAAGCCGGAATTATCTTCTTCCTCCTTGTTTTCATTGTCATCATCACTGTACTCATCCAGATTTTCATTCTTCTTGTCTTTATCCCCTTTACTGTCCTTTTCATCTTTCGGGCCAAACCATTTTTTCCACGAATCATTATTCAATGTATACGAGAAAGAACCACTATACCCCTGAAAACGACCGAAACGTCCGTATGACCATTCTGTACGATTGCCTTCCACTACCTTACCATCTTTATCAAACTCATAAGCATAAGTAGCAAACTGGGCGTTCATATTAAAAGTATAGCTCTTGGTCAGTTTCAAACGCAGATTCATACTCAAGTTTCCCCACGGCTTCTCTTTAGCTGCTGCATTATAAGAAATGCTGGCCCCCAACTGGTCAATCAAGCTGATTTTCTTCACTCCGGTAGTATCCGCATCGGATTTCACTTTCATTTCCACATTATTGTCTATAGAAAAAGTAAAATTCTCGGATTTACCACTGGGTGAGAAGGAGTAAGGCAAACCTTCATATGGATTATAAGTCTGAGTACGTACCTCTCCATCCGTATCAGTATAAGTATACGTTCCCACATATCCATACCTAGACGTACTGAAATCCGGCGCATAACTCATGCTAACCGAAGGAGTAAAGACGTGACGGATCATTTCAATCTTGTCACCAAACAATTTCTTCCACGGTTTGTAGAAACCATACATCTTGGTATTCACCTGCAAACTCAAATCATAGTTATACACACGGTTGAAACCGTTGATTGTATCTCTCCGCACATTATTAGGTGCCGACGGATCATAACTCTGCTCTACCTTGCGCATATACCAACGCTCGGTATAGTTAAAAGAAGGCACGATATTGATATATTTGAATAAGGTAAATGTAGCACTGATAGGAATTTTGTGCTGCATACCATTGGTCCATTTATTCAATCCTTGCTTCAGAATCAGATTATCCTTGGTATTAATAGAGTTCGTCACCTGACCGGTATACTGAAGTGAGATTTTTTCGTACCAACGTTCATCACCTACCGCCTTCTTACGCTTGAACGGATAAATACGGTTCAATGAAATATTCAAGTCCGGCAACGTCACGCTGATAGAAGAGTCCCGTGTATTCTGAGAAATATTGAATGTACTGGACAAATTCAATCCTATCTCGGGAAAGTTACGCGAATAACTCACACTAGACGTCTTGGTATTATTTGAATATTGCTGCGGATTATACAAACTACTCAGGTTACGCTGGTCATAACTACTGGTTGCAAAGTTCACATTAGCCGAAAAAGAACTGTTGGGACTGGCCTTGGCATCCTGTCTGTGGCTCCATGCAATTCTGAAGTCTTTTGTAACCATATAGTCCGGCATATTCTTCTCACCTGTCTTCGTTACCAAATAACTGGCATTGAAATTACCACTATATCTGTACCTTTTATTATAATTGGACTGCGTGGAAAGTCCCCATGAGCCCTTTGTAAAAATCTCACCCAGCACTTTCAAATCCATACGATCACTGATAGCAAAATAATATCCACCATCACGTAAATAGAAACCACGATTCATTTCATCACCGTATGTAGGCATAATGAATCCTGACGAATAACTGCTATTGAACGGGAAAAAACCAAAAGGAATAGCAAGAGGCAACGGCACATCCTCTACCACCAACTGGGCAGGACCAAATACTACATTCTTCTTGGGACGTACTTTCGCCATAGAAAGCTTCAGATAAAAGTGAGGATGTTCGTGATTATCACACGTAGTGTATCGTCCGTGACGCAGATAAAGCTCATCATTGGAACCTTTCTTTGATTCTTCACTGGTTACATACCCTTCACCTTGCTGAGTTACAATATTATTGATGAAACCTTTCTTCGACTTGAAGTTATAACGCATGATTTTTGACTCGTACGGAGTCTCGCCATCTTTAAAGATAGGAGTACCTTTTTCCACGCCAACCGAATCGGGAACACCACGGGCATACACCGTACTGCTATCCATGTTCATTGTAATCACAGCAGAGGTCAATTCAATTTTCTCATAGTTCACCTTACCGTCACCATACAGATGGGCATATCCGCCCTCAGTGAATACGATAGAGTCATTTGCTTCATAAATAACAGGCGCATCCAACGGCTGCTTCTTTTTAGGTGCAACCGTATCAATAGACAACGTATCTACCAAAGTACTATCTACTTTCAGGGAATCATTGCCGGATGCAGAATTCCGCTTTCTGCGTTGAGCACCCGTACTTAAAGAAAGCAACAGGCATGCAAATAGTAGTAGGAATGTTATAAATCTATGTCGTTTTAGTGGCGTCATTCACAAATCATTTACGCTTTTGAGGGGCAAAATTAAGCATTATCCGCCAATAATGAACTATTTAGCGGATATTTAATTTATTTTTAAGGCTTACAAGAAACATTCGCACCAATGGTTAAAACGGATTATCCCATCTTCCCCATAACGTGAAATACTCTTTAACGCCTTCTCCACGCTTTTTTCCTTGTCCAGATGTGTCTTTGAAAAAAACTTGTCGGCAAAGCAGATAACCTGTTCCTCCAGTGATACCGGAACCATATCCCGATGAGGAACGGGCAATTGCTGGTCAATAATACTTTGCAAAGATATACCTGCCCCCGTATGTCTCTCACAGACCAACGCATGGCGCGGGAATCCTTCTTTCCGCATCAGATCAGCCCCCAAATATCCATGACAAATATAAGAATAAGATCCGAAACAACAAATACCATCAGCATCTGTCATAAAAATACCGATATCGTGCAGCATTGCCGCTTCTTCCAAAAATTGCTTGTCCAGATTCAATTCCGGATGCTTGCCGGCAATCCATAACGCTTTATCGGCCACCGAACGGCTATGCGTCAGCAGGATATGTTTCAGTTCATTATCTTCAGGATAATATTTATTAATGATAGCAAGTGCGTCCATTCTCAATTAAATTCTTATTTTTGTGCAATATTACAAAATAATCACCACATATCATGAAAACAAAATACATTTTCCTATGCTGCCTCTTGTTTACTTTCAACGCCGTGACCGCGCAAAAAGTTATTACCGGAGCCGAACAGATGGACCACCTCTTACCTATATTAAAAGGGAAGCGTGTAGCATTGGTTGTAAACCAAACCTCCAGGGTAGGAGAAACTCATCTGTTGGACACCCTGCTGGCAGCGCATATACAAATAAAAAAGGTATTCGCTCCCGAACACGGCTTCCGGGGTGACGCCGATGCCGGAGAAACCATCAAGAACGGAAAAGATACCCGTACAGGAGTACCCATCCTGTCCCTTTACGGTAAAAATAAAAAGCCGGCTGCGGCACAGCTACAGGATATAGACCTGATTGTGTTTGACATTCAGGATGTAGGCGCCCGTTTCTATACCTATATCAGCACCATGCAGTATATAATGGAAGCTTGTGCCGAGAACCGGAAACAACTGGTCATCACAGACCGTCCCAATCCTTGCGATTATGTGGACGGTCCTGTGCGACAGAAAAATCAGAAAAGTTTCGTGGGCATGCATCCCATACCTATTTTACACGGTTGCACTGTAGGCGAGTTGGCTCAAATGATCAATGGTGAAGGCTGGTTATCCAATGGCAAAAAATGCGCGTTGACCGTTATCCCCGTAGAAGGTTGGAAACACGGACAACCCTATTCGCTTCCGGTAAAGCCCTCTCCCAACCTGCCCAACGACCAAGCAATTGCCTTATATCCTTCACTCTGCCCGTTTGAAGGTACAGCCATCAGTGTGGGCAGAGGTACTCTTTATCCTTTTCAAGTAATCGGTTCACCGGATATCCGCATCTCCTCCTTTTCTTTCAGACCGGAAGCCTTGGAAGGCTTTGATAAGAATCCGATGTATAAAAACCAATACTGCTATGGCAATAATCTCCGCCATATCACCGCCCCGAAAGGATTCTCTTTAAAATACATCATCACCTATTATCAAGCTTATCAAGACCTTGGAAAAGCGGACAAGTTCTTTACCCGCCCACAATGGTTCGACCTGTTGATAGGGAACCGTACCGTAAGGGAACAAATCACGAAAGGAGCCAGTGAAGAAGAAATCCGTGCAGGATGGCAGAATGAACTGGAAGCCTACAAAAAGATGAGAGAGAAATACCTGCTTTATGAATAATATTTCCTTCCAAGCTGACGGCTTTCGTCAAAAAAGGAGCCAACAACCCAATCTATTCAGGACACGCAACACCATTCCTCTGCATCCACCAAGTCCCAACCACAAACGGCTTTCCAACCGCCAACAGGCGGAATCTGTTTCAATCTTCTTTCCGGAAGGTCTGCATACCCTTCTCACCACCCCGATGATATCCGTGTCCTCACATTCCTCATAAAAACGACAAACGCCATCTCCCTGCATCAAATAACGACTGCCTCTTTTTTGAATAATCCGATGCAATACATACCGGTCTGTCTGCCGGAACAGAATGACATCAAAAAGTTTCAACTCCTCCTTATCATACGGCCCCACCACCACTTCATCCTTCCCATTTCTCAGTAAAGGCATCATGGAATTGCCTTTCACCCGGAACTTCACACTCCTGCCACTTTTGATTTCCGACTCCACCCACGCAAAGAAACATTCATTCGCTATCCGCTTCATACCCATCTCCATATAAAGTACGACATACTAATTTCACCGCCTCCGCATCGGGCAAACACTCCAGATGATAAACAGGAATGGATGAAACCATCTTTTCCAACAGACTACAAACCCCACTGTATAATTCCTCCTCGTATGCAAATGCAGGAGGAGCAGACGGATGCAAAGCTGCATAAGCCTGCAAAGTGTTCAATCTCCGTATCTTATTATACGGTGCTTGTGACAAACGTACACATCCGGCCAACGGATAACATTCCGCCTTATAACAAGGAGTCTTCCCACTCCACGGGCTGCCATATACCCACACGCCCCCCTCTTCATAACGCACAATGGGACTGTCATCATTCAGCAACTTACTTCCTGCTATATTTTCCCTCCACAAACGAGTATGGGTACTTTTGCCGGTTCCGCTTTCACCTAAAAAAAGAACCGCTTTCCCCTTATAAACAATACAACTGCCATGCAAGGCAACCGTATCTTTCCGTACCGTCATCAGGCCATACCCCATCCATAAGGCAAATCTTAAAAGACGGGGAGAATAATGACCATATAAACAGATACCTTTCCCAGTTTCACCCATCGTCCGGAGATAAAGCGACGGTTCTCCCTGCGGAGCCAGTTCCAACAAAAAACTATCCCCACTCACACCGAAAGTACCGGTTACATCTTCATATCCGAACCCATAGGACTTTCTCTGAAAAGCCGGAAAATCCCAACCGTTTCCCTCCCAAACAGTAAAATCCGGCAACCAAGCACCCTCGTATACATCTTTTACCAAAACCAGATCCGGTTGCCAAATAAAAGGCTTGAAACCGCTGATACCATCCACCACCTCCATCAACCTTTCGTCCGGCAATGCGAAGCAGTGGCCACCTATTTTATAAATTTGATCCATTGTCTTTTCCATTTAATCTGATTACACGATGACAATATGCCAATGAGCTTTCCCGATGGGCTATCGTAAGAATAGTCAGCCCCCTACACTCCTTCATCAGACTGAGAAGCATTTCATTGACAGCCCGTTCAGTCTCATTATCCAATGCAGAAGTAGCCTCATCCAGTAGAAGCACCTCCGCTTTCTTATACAAAGCACGGGCTATGCCTACCCGTTGTTTCTGACCTCCCGAAAGCCTTCCTCCCCCTTCACCCAAAGGAGTATCCATTCCTTGCGGCAATTCATCCACCCAAGCATCCAATCTCACCTGCCTCACTATCTCCGCTACCCATTCCTTATCTATAAACCGGCATCCCAAAGCAATATTTTCCGCCAAGGTCCCATCCAGCACAAACACTTCCTGTTGCACATATCCCACCTTGCGATGCCATTCCTGCCTCGGCACATCGGCAAGCGACCTGCCATCTATCCGAATAGCGCCTTTATCCGGAGTGATAAATCCCAAAAGCAGATAAAACAAGGTAGACTTACCCACACCACTCTCACCACAGATACCTACATATTCCCCTTTACGAATAGTACAACAAAAGTCCTTTAGAACCTCTTTACTTTCAGGATAAGCATAGGTGAGGTGTTCTATCCGTATCTCTTTTTGAAAAGAAAACGCTTCCTGCCCCCATGATGGAGAAACTGTTTCTATCCCCTTATCCCCCAACCCTTCCTCTATAATCCGCAGAGAATAGACCGCATTCTGTACTTGTGTCCAACCACCTAAGATGCCGCGCAAAGCGGGTAACAGCCGGAAAGCCGCCACAGCAAAGACACCTACCAGCGCTTTGATATCTCCTGTTCCGAAAACGGTGAGCAAGGTCAGCCCCGATATGACCGCCATTTCGGAAAGGCAAAGAGGAAGATGCTGTATCATTTCCAGTTTCAAACGGCTCTCACTGATTTTCCTTATCCTCTCGGCGAATGCCTGCTGAAAAAAAGGAAACGCCGCATTCAGTTCCAATTCGGCATACCCTTTCATCGTTTCCGTGACCAGCCGGGACTGCTCACGACGAGCCTGCTGCTCCTGCTCACCATAACGGCGCATCGGTTTCCTGATCCCCCATCCGTAAATCAACATAAAAGGCAGAAAGGCAATATACAGCATCAGTACCGTCAACGGAGCGTAAACCAACAAAGCTGCCGTCACCCATAAAATAAGCAGCAGTTCTCCTGTCATGCGAAGCAAGGGGGAAAGAAGATTTAAAGAAAAAGCATAACAAATATAGTTTACCTCATAGCCCAGCCGGATACTCCCCCTGCTGCGTATAAATAATAATCCCCGTTGATAGTAAGAAGTAAAGAGAGAAAAGCTGAGCCGACGGTAAAGAGACATCAGAAAATGGTTTTGAAAACGTGAAAGCCCCGCTACCAAAGCGTTTTTCACCAAAATAAAGACTATTGCCACCAGACAAAATAACAGGGCGGCATCTTTATCCCTCCCGTCATCCAACAGAAAAAACAAGACAGGCAACAGGGCAGCGAGTCCGGCAAAGTTAAGTAATGCGCAAAGAAATACGGCACAAACCACCCTTATCCCCATTTTCCTTTCATCAGGCAACAACAAACGGCAGATTCTTTTCAACATAAACCGTTTATTTTCGTTCCGTTTGGAAGATGGTATAGGGAGAACGCAGATGCAACAGAATAGAATTTCCAACCCATTTGCACAGTGAAATGCGCAACACGCTGTTACACGCACGATGAGTATGCAGCATACGTTTGGTTTTATAAACCAGAATGCTCCATTTATTCTTCGCCGGAACAAACTTAGTATAGGGTGGCCGGATGATTTCCCGCAAGATTTCCTCCGCCAACCCTTCTCCTCCATATACAGGAACGGAAGTTCCTAAATAATCATTACAAAGGTGAGTCATTGCCAGCATCATATTTCTAAAACGAATATCCGTCACTTCCTCAGGAATATGCAGGCCGTATCTATTCAGCAGGCAAGCCCAGTCGCAAAGATGATGAAGCGCCAGGCCGCGTGCGTAATGCTGGGCGGCATGAAAAGCGAGAAATACAGTATTAAAAGTGGAAGATGGAATGAAAATGGGGTATTTTCCGTCCAATTCCGCCGATACGGGTTGTAGCAGTTCTTGAAGGAGCTTATCCATCTTCACCGCTATATGGTATGTTTCCGAATTAATGAAGGTTTTATGATTTTCTATCGGAATACCTTTATAGTAAAACATACTATGCTTTTCGGAGTGTTCAAGGTCTACCTCTATTCCTTTTTCTTCCATTAACCGGTCTGCCAGCCGGTTGGCCTCGGCATCACTTTTCCGGGAATGGTCTGCCGAATAAGTGAAGATGTCTATATCTCCCCCTTCCCTGTGCGAAGGAATGGGATAATAGGTGGAGAGGCCCACTCCTTTCAACTGGACCGTGGTAATGCCATGTATTTTATAAAAAGCTGAAAGTTCGGCTATGGTATGGCAGTACCGCCGGTAGCGTTTTTCATAGTTCTCTACCGCCATCGCCCAGTTTAATTTCAAAGCCTTCGGGGGTTGCAAACAGGCCGGTAGGGTTTGTATTCCGTCCCATGCCAAGGCCATCACTCCCTGTTCCACTGCCAGTTTATAGCAATTCTGCCAAGATAACAATGACACATCGGCAAAAAGGGCTGAATTGACCGGAATAGTGTTCAAGGCTGAACGCAGCAAGGCAAACAGCATTTTTTCTGATTGATTCAATTCCATCGGTTCAGTCTATTATAACATTACATTTTTTCAATGAGCTAACCCAAGCCGTTGCATCTTGCCGGGCTTGCTGTACCGGTATATGATAGGTTTTAGCCAAAAGATAACTTACCTCGTCTACAGAAAATTCCTGTCCGGAAAACTCATTCCATAGAAAACGCGCGGAAGCGTTGAGGGAAATGATTCGGGTAAGGTCGGCATCGGGCGTACCTTGATTGATTATAATGGTTTCTCCGGCTATATGACGGAGCTTGAAATTAGAGTTGATTTTCATTCTATTTTTATATTAAAGAAAGGCAAAACCGTTCAACCGGTAAAGACAGAACGGTTTTCCTTTATCATCATTCACTGAATGTTATCAAGAACTAAAGTTCAGTCACTATTCTTCAGTTACTTGTTTTCATTTGATGTTTTGGTCTTGTCACTACACTGTGATGTTACCACAGCATTATCCACCGTAACATTATAATTAGCAGCTGTACCATTTCCCCAACCGCAAGCATGGAATGGATGATTGTCTATGGCAACACTCCCTGTTTCCGTATTACTTTCATCAATAAATTTGCAGTTTGTAAAACCTATTGAATTTGATGGATTGCATTGGGCAACTACGTAGCAACAACGATAATAGCCGTCACTGTCAGCCTTATTGTCATCGTCATAAACATCGGCATCCACCTCGTTCTTGAAGAATTTACAGTTGGTAAAAGTAGTGCTTCCGTAACAAATTGCTGCCGGATACCACGCCTTACCGATGGTAAAAGTACATCCGGCAAACGTGCCGCCATGATGCCATCCGGAAAGCCATCCTTTGAAAATACAATCGGTTGCAGCCAATTTACCTGCTCCGTTATAGGCATAGATAACCATCTCACTGAAACCAACATTATTTAATGTTACATCGGCCTTCCCAAATGCATATACACCGTATGACAATTTATTGGAACTGTCACCGATATTACCGTTTTTAACCATTACCTTAGCACCATCTTTTACAGCAACAGCTACAACAACATCATCTCCATTTTCCTTTATCTTTATCGTAGCACTGGCATCTGCTGTCAGCCTATGGTTATTAAGGTCAATGGTTGCAGCTCCCTTTTCAACAATCATGGTTTTAGCCAATCTTGTATCCGTATCCAATTTAACTGTTATATCAGCATTATCGCCTAAATAAGCGAGTGCGGACGGATCGGAGAAAGTACCACCGGTAACAGCCAGCGATGCACCTGCACCAACCACATAGATCTTGCCATTCAGTGTACCACCACTGATAGTCATCTGTCCCAAGTCATTGGCTGCACCATTATGACCTTCATTATCCACCACATACTGAGCGGAACCAGTTGTATTGAATGTACCTCCTTTGATTTCAGCCACATGATGATTCTGTACGGTTGCCTGAGACATATTGGTGAACGTACCGTCGTTGATGACAAGCTGGGCTCCATCATCATTTTTAATGGTATTAAGACCTCCGGCAAATGTACCACCGTTTATGATAAGTGAAGGATTCTGATGATTGGTACCACTTACATATCCATTTCGCGGATTCGTATTGGTATAATCATAATACCCATTGGCTATCATCGAAGAATAATGCCCGTTTTGCGATATCTCCACATTTGGATTAATCGTCATCTCGCCATGATTCAGAATATTATAATAGCTGTTACCACCTGAACTTTCTGAATTCTGACCGTTTTCCTTACTTCTAATATAGGTTCCGTCATTAAGAATTACTGTACCGTTATTATAGATACAAGTCTTCCCATGACTTACATTATCCACTGTACCATTTCCGTTGATTGTCAGTTTACTATCCTTGTTTACGGTAAATGTATCACCAGATTTGTTGGTAATTTTATGACCGTTCAAATTGATGATAACTTCCTTTGTTGCGGAAATAGTAAAATCTCCCGTCAAGTCTGTGGCAAGAGTATAAGTTCCACCATTTTTTGCGACATTTTGCAAGTCGGCTACGGCAGCATCAACTACTTCAAATGCGTCATTACCGGACAGATTGGGTAATTCAGCCCCCTCTTCTTTATAAATAATGACAGTTGAAGTGTTACCGCTTTCACGACTGATGGCTGTTACTTTGGCACCACTCTTCACTCTTACATTACCGGCTTTTACCTTCAATGTATTAACCGTAATCCCTTTATCAAGAACCAATGTATTTGCAGCAGTAGTTGCCGTTACTTCATCATAAGTAGCTGTTTCGCCATTGGCAGCCAAAGTTACGGTAGAAGAAGGCAGCTCTATCTCAAATTTAGGCGCAATATCTAATTGCGGTACAGATACCAACACGTTTTCAGGTGCTGAATTACCACTAGCGCCAGTGCTCGCTTCTTTTATAGCAACAGTAGCAGTAGTAGAAATATTTTCAAAGGATATGCTGACATTTTCTGCCGGTGTATTTTTTTTCGGTATTGAAACTGTAGGACTGTCTTCAGTTGGAGCCACATCAGTCACAGAAACCGAATTAGTTGTTGCTAAAGCCTCGGCTACCGCTGATACACTTTCAACTGTTGTCGGTACACTTCCGGATACTTCGTCCAACGTTATAGTTGTGGTATAACGTTCGTTACGTTTAGCATCTAAAGCTTTTGTCTTTAAAACTTGGCTTGTAGAGCCATTACCAATGGAAAGTTCCAAGGCAGGATACTCGGCTACAGGCAACGGGAAATAGAATGTTTTACTGGTCACGTCATTGCCAGCAGTAAAGTTTATAGTTATGGATGAGGAATTTAATGTTCCTGTGGTTGTCAATGTAGGGATACCTTCGGCGAATGCTATTTGTGCATTTCCTGCAATGGCTGGAGCAGTAGTTTTTCCTTGAGCGGTCATAGAAGTCAATTTCGCCCAAATATAGTCCTTCGGGATATTATTGACAGTTACGCTCATCAAAGCACCTGCATTTTTAAATGCCAAGACATCCTGTGCGCTCTCATTTATTTGGCAAGCCATAAGAGCACTGCTGTTTTCTCCTTCCTTATAATTATAGGTATCCTTCAACGTTAATGATATTTTACTTCCATCATAAGAAGCATCGCTGCCATAAGGATAAAAAGCAGCTTTCTTTACAGGATTCTCACCTTCCAGTACTCCTGAGAACCCTGCGTTCTTGGTCCCGGCTCCACTGGATAATGAATAATTAGTGTTAGTATATGTAGAAGAACTTCCATTCGTTACAAAAATGCCAATCTCGTCACCTGTACTCCAAACGACAGAATTGCCATTCATAGCAGTACGCGATTCAGCATCTCCCATAGTGGCACATACTTCATCAACGCCACTTTTCGCCACGCCCAAATCTTCATTGGAACAACCGGTTATTCCTAATCCAAGAACAGCCAAAGATGTGAACAATATCTTTTTCATACGTGTATGTTTTTAAATTATTTATTTCAATTACCAAGGATGTTGGTCATAGTCTTCTGTTCCACCACTTACTGCAAATCCTTTTTCCACTTCTACTTCGATAATCTCCACTTTAGGAGCCTCATACATTTCCATATTGTTTGTTTCCATAATTTCCGTACAATAAATTTAGATTATAATTTTTCAATGATTCTGTTCAGACATTATACGCCCCAATTATATACCATAGAATATTTTTTATAGAAAGATGCTATAATTGCCGTCTGTGGGCAGAAGACTCCTGGCGGTCCGGTGACATATACTGTGTCTCCGCAACCTCGACTTAACAAATAACGGGAAATAAGGATTCGCATTCCCGCTTGCAGTGTTGTTTTCATACGTCTGTAAATGTTAGATCAGTCTATCTTGTCAAAAGACTTTGCCTAACTCCCCCTCCTCTGTTCGGCTGTTAACAATAAAAAAAGCGTGAGGGCTGTATCTTGTTTATCTTATCGTCGGGCCTTCGCATTGCCTTGTACCTAGATAAACAACAGCCACCCACGCCATTAGATATATAGATGCCACAGTAATGGCAGGTATATAACACAGACGTGAGCGTTGTTGTTATCATCTTCAGGTACAGTTCAAAGTTGCGAAGTTTGACGATAGAAGATAATTTCAATAACGCTTCTTAAAATATGTAACGTTCTACTACGCCATAGTAGAATAGTCGGTACAAATATAATAATTTCTTAAATAGGAAAAACGTTTCTTAGCGATTATTTTTAATAATTGCTACAACAAGCATTAAAAACACTTCTGTATTTCACAATAAATCGACTCAACATAACACCAATATTAATAGAAAGTTATAAGCAAATATACCCTCATGCTCTCACTAAGAAGTTAACATATTGATAATGAAATACTGAATGAATGATGATAGCATATTTCAAAAAGTATCTTTGCCCTCATGCCCTCATTCTACAGAACAAACAAAAAGAGTATATCTATCTGATATCCAACAACATGAACACATACAAAGTCTTAATTCAAAAGTTTGTCAACCATCGCATTTTGAGCTTTTTCATCACAGTATACTCTATTTTACAAACATCCGATTACATTTTCATGCTGACAAGTTCTACTCATCGTACTTTGCTATTTGTTCTTTCTATTATTCGCAATTGCTTACTCACTAGTGTGACTAACTCTAATCACAAATGTGACTAAAGTTAATCACAAGTGTGATTAAGTCTAATCACAAACGTGATTAAGCAATTTCCCATAGTAAAGAACTGCAATATGAATGCCCGATTATCATATAATGATCTCTATATAAACTATCAAGAACTCCCTAAAATGTAGTAGTTACCGTTGTTTCTCCTAGCAAAATATGATAAGATTCGTGTATATAAAAGGGATCTTGTAGGCATTATGCCATTTTTCTTCACCTAAAACGGCAAAATAGACTCTTTTCTCATCTGAGTGATTTTGAAATGAATTCAGCTATATCACATTGAATATAAACATATTAAATAATAATCAGTATAATTAAACAGTGAGAGCATGAGGGCAAATTGTTTCTTCTAAAATATGCTACCATCATTCATTCAACACTCATTATCAATTGATTATATACATAATGAGAGCATGAGGGCATATTTGCTTATAACTTTCTATTGTTTTCTCCTTTCTTTATTCCTTGATATTACGGATATGTCTGACAGGAACACCGCCCACAACCGTATTTGCCGGAACCTCTCTTGTCACGATCAAACCTGCTGCAATGACAGCATTGTTTCCGATGGTTATTTATCGGATAAATGAAGAATAAGTGCTTTGTTTCTTATTCTATTTATCAAATGTAACTTGTACCATTAGAATGAAGAAGGCTGATTAGTATGAATGTGAATATGCTGCATATAAATTTTCAACCAAAACAATTATGGATTGCCGATGAAAAACTTAAATGTCTAATACATGGTTTAGAGTTAAGGAGAGGATTTTTTCTCTCCTTTTTTCCTTCCGATACGCCCCATTATGAGAACGTGCCGTTTGAGGTGCCGGAATCATGGGTGTGGTGCAGGCTAGATGATATTGTATGCGAATTAAAATATGGAACTTCTGAGAAATCATCAAGTGTGGGTAAAATAGCTGTTTTACGAATGGGGAATATTACTAATGTTGGTACAATAGATTATTCGAATTTAGTGTATTCTTCGAATGATGAAGATATTGAACAATACTCTCTTGAAAAAAACGATTTACTGTTTAATCGCACAAATAGTAGTGAATGGGTTGGAAAAACGGCAATCTACAAGGAAGAACAACCAGCCATATATGCAGGCTATCTTATTCGTATTAAACCTTTATTGATTTCTCCTGACTACCTTAACACTGTAATGAATAGCGGCTATTATCGTGATTGGTGTTATGATGTGAAAACAGATGCTGTTAATCAGTCTAACATCAATGCCCAAAAACTGTCGCAATTAATGATACCTATTCCTCCATTAAAGGAACAAGAAAGAATTGTAGCAGAGATGGATAAGTGGATTTCGTTAATTGACATAGTCAAGAATGGTAAAGGTGATTTGCTGACTGTAATAAAACAAGCCAAGAGCAAAATTCTTGACCTTGCGATACATGGCAAACTTGTGCCGCAAGACCCGAATGACGAACCTCCCATAGAACTCTTAAAGCGCATAAATCCCGACTTTACACCTTGTGATAACGGGCATTATACGCAGTTACCTGATGGATGGTGCGTTGTTACACTCAAAGATTTATGCGAAAACATCAATGGATTGTGGAAAGGGAAGAAAGAACCATTTGTTAATGTAGGGGTTATACGCAATGCAAATTTCACTAAGGACTTTAAGTTAGATTATTCAAATATAGAGTACATTGATGTTGAACAACGAACCTTTGCTAAACGTCATTTGGAAAATGGCGATTTGATTGTAGAAAAATCAGGTGGTAGTGATAATAATCCTGTTGGAAGAACAATTCTCTATGAGGGCAAAAGTGGTGTTTTTTCATTCAGTAATTTTACAATGGTATTAAGAACAAGGAATAACGACATAGTATTAAGTAAATTCCTATACTATTATATTCTGGCAAAATATCAGAAAGGAGATATGAGATTGATGCAAACTCAAACTACGGGGTTGCGCAATCTGATTCTTGATAAATTTTTATCAATGCCTATACACTTACCTCCACTTTCAGAACAAAAGCGAATAATTGACAGAATAGAAACAATTTTCACCTCTTTAGATATGATAATGGGGAGTTTATAAACTCTCCATTATCATATCCAATTTAGCAAATATTTTATGAACGGCACAAGCAATCCGTTTTTGCTCATTTATTGGAGGAATGGCAATAATCATATTTTCGATGATATTTTTACTTACTCTTTGTTGCCCAACAACTCCATTAAAAGAGCCTACACATTGGCTTATGAAATAATCTGATTTGAAGAAGTAAAGCCCATATTGGACATCAAGAAATAGAGGTCTAAACACATGAAGCTCTGTTGTTCCTACGCCAATACCGTTTGGTAATCCTTTTAGAACTACCGATTTCCTATTCTCCAAACAAGGAGATATTTTCGCAACTGCAATGTCTCCATTTGCGAAATGAGTAAAACCAGTTTTAATTTTACCCCATTGTTTCGTCTCGTATTTAAAAGTGTTATTGTAACCATCAGTAATATTTGCCATCGGAACAAACCCCACTTCAACATCATCATCAGCCTTATTTTTAGGGTTGATAATGAACACCTCTTTTATCGTTGCATAACACCATCCATCAGGTAACTGCGTATAATGCCCGTTATCACAAGGTGTAAAGTCGGGATTTATGCGCTTTAAGAGTTCTATGGCAGGTTCGTCATTCGGATCTTGTGGTACCAACTTGCCATGAATAGCAAGATCAAGAATTTTGCTTTTAGTTTGTTTGATGATGGTCTGTAAGTCGGCTTTGCCTTGTTCTATTTGGTCAATTAAAGCAAACCAATGTTCAATCTCGGCAACTATGCGTTGTTGCTCTGTTAAAGGTGGCAAAGGAAACCCCATCTGTTCTAAATTGTATTTTGGCAAACCTTCACGACCACTACCCGTAATTTTCATAGATTTAGCGAAGTATGAAGATAAAACTAACACATGAAAATATTCAGGTTCAACTAAAACAGAACGCATAATACAAACGTGTTGACTGACATTACCACAATTAAAATCAGCAGGAACTACGGCGCATCTTCCCAATGAACCACCAGTAATATTCAGCAACAAGTCGTTAGCAAGCACTTCCGTGCCTTTCATCTTCTGATGAACTTCTTCGGAAATATACTTGATGTCATCATAAACAAGTCTGTCATTATATACATTTTGCGAGCGGAAAAATGGAATCCCGTTCGCAGAATAGTTACTTCCCCTTGGTGTGCTACCAGAACCTATCTTTGAGCATATTTCTTCAATCGTTGTCCACACCCATGATTCCGGCACCTCAAACGGCACGTTCTCATAATGGGGCGTATCGGAAGACTTTGCAGACTTCTTACTCCGTTTGATTTTGCCTTCTTTTATCAGTCGTTCTTTTTCAGCCTTGATTCGTTCGAGCAGAACTGATGCTGGTTCATCGTTGGGATCTTGGGGTACAAGTTTTCCATGTATCGCAAGGTCGAGTATCTTTTGACGTAACGCTTTTGTATCCATCGTTATATTTCTGTTTGTAATTGTGCAGTTTTGGCTGCACAATTACTATTCATGTTCTTCCAGTTTCTTTAATTCCTCATTTTCTTCAAACTCTTCAATCCATTCCTTCACCTTAGCTTGCAATAAAGCCTTGTTGGGGAGATAGAGTTGATAAGCAGAAGCATAGATGTTAGCATCCTTAGGCAAGGTAAGTTCCACTAGTGCATCGTTCTTCTCCTTACACAGTAGAATACCAATTGTCGGCTTTTCAAAGTCTTGTTTGACATAGCGGTCGTAATAGTTGACATACATCTGCATCTGCCCAAGGTCTTGGTGAGTTAGCTTGTCTATCTTCAAATCTATAAGCACATAGCATTGTAGCAAACGATTGTAAAACACCAAGTCAACAAAGAAATGCTGCTCATCAAATGTGAACCTTTTCTGCCTTGCTTCAAATAGAAATCCTTTGCCAAGTTCTAATAGGAATTGCTGCATCTTGTTGATAATGGCATTCTCTAATTTAGACTCTGAATAAACTGCATCGGGTTTTAGACCAAGAAACTCTAATGTGATGGGATTCTTGATAATGTCTGATGGTTTCCCAATAGATTGTCCTTCCTTAGCCAGCCGCATTACTTCATCTTTGTTACGGCTCAAAGCCAATCTCTCATAAAGACAGCTTCCTACTTGACGGCTGAGTTGTCTTTTAGACCATTGTTGTTGAGTACATTCTATTTCATAGAAACTGCGGGCATCCGGATTTTCCACCCTCATCAGTATAAGATAATGAGACCATGAGAGAGCGAATGTCGGCTCAGAGATACATTCCTCTGACTTCGGATAATCGGCTAACCACTGGTTAGCCTTTTGACTCGGCTTTGGACAACCACTGGTTAGCCCTTTAGAAAAAACAATATAAAACTGCCGTATATTCTTAAGCGTTGAATATGACCATCCATCTCCCAACCTATCAGTCAGACGTTTGGAGAGTTCTTTCAGCACCGCCTTTCCATATTCGGCTCTTGTTTCCCCCTTTTGCTCATATTCTACTATATATTGTCCGATATGGAACTTAGTATAAACCTCAGCTATATTGACGGCTGTTGCCACACGTTCCCTTGCCTGCGTGACAAGGTTAACAACCTTCAAGAACAGGTCGTTTATATATTTATCATTTGTGAAAATCTCTTTTCCCATAACTCAATTTTCTTCAATATTCGCAAGTAGCTTTTCAAGTTCAACCACAGCAGCACTTATCGTTTGGCTTTTATCCTTTATATCAGCCATCAGCTCTGCCAATGAACGGTTGTCCACCTCACCACCTTGCTTTATCCAAGTAATGTCAAGACTTGTTTTGTCTCTAGCAAGAATTTCATCTACAGGGTATTTACGCCAACGACCTTGCGGATTATTTTCTGCATCGTATGTCTCTACTCGATTATTATAGCAAGAAACAAAATCATCCAAATGATGCCGTTCCAGTTTATTGGTGGCAAGCGTATGCTTTATATCTGTACGGTAGTCGTAAAACCATATTTCCTTGGTCGGTTGTCCTTTGCTGAAAAACAACACGTTGGCTTTTACGCCTTGGGCATAGAAAATACCTGTAGGTAAACGCAAGATAGTATGCAAATTAAAATCCTGCAATAAGCGTTTACGAATAGTCTCACCTGCTCCAGCCTCAAAGAGAACATTATCAGGAAGTACAACTGCCGCACGTCCTCCCGTTTTGAGCATAAGCATCATGTGCTGGAGGAAATTTAACTGGTTATTCTTGGTCTCTACATAAAAATCCGGGCGGTTAATATCCACCGATCCAGCCGGACGAGTTCCAAAAGGAGGATTGGCAAGAATCACATCTACAAGAGTTGACGGTTCTTTTTCCAAAGAATCCTCACAAACAATCGGACTACGGTCTGTACCAATACCATGCAAATAAAGATTCATGGAAGCAAGCGTCACCACTAAAGGCGTATTATCCACACCATGCAAAGCTTTGTCACGCAAGAAATCACGTTTTTCTTTACTTGCTGACTGACCTTTCATATAATCGTAAGCTGTAAGCAAGAATCCACCCGTTCCACAAGCTGGGTCACAAACCGTTTCCCCCATTTGCGGATTGATACAATCTACCATTGCCTGAATAAGTGGACGAGGAGTAAAATACTGTCCTGCCCCGCTTTTCTTGTCTTGTCCGTTCTTTTCAAGAATGCTTTCGTAGATAGCTCCTTTCACATCACCGTCCATAATGAGCCATTGCTCCTCATCAATCATAGTGATGACCTTTTTCAGATAAACAGGCTTGTCTATCTTGTTTTGCGCCTTCGTATAAATCGTACCTATCAGATTATCCTGCTCACTAAGCAATTTAAGGGTCTCTTCATATTGTTTTACCAAATCCAAGCCATCAAGTACTATCAAATCTGCCCACTGATAACCAGTTGGAATAGCCGACTCTTCTCCAAACATTTCTACATTTTCGGCATCCATCTTCAAGAATAAAAGATAGGTCAGTTGGGTAATATAATCAGTAAATCCAATTCCTTGTCCGGCAAGAGTGGTTGCCAGATTCCATACTTTTTTGGTGAGCGATTGCTCTGTTGTATTATTTGTTACCATTTCTTTATGCTGCTTTTCTTAAAACTACAAATGTGTAAAGTGAATGAAGTGCCTCGTCCGCCTTCTGCATATTGCCAAACGCTCTAATCATTTGGGCTGCATGGGTAGCATCATCTTCACGAATATCTCTGATAGTACAAGCTCCGTTAGAAGCGATGTAATCCACAATACGACTGATAACCTCTCGCTGTTTGTCAGTTATTTCACGCTGGTTTTGCCCTAACCAAAGATTGAAAAACTGTTTAGAGGTAGTAACTACGCTATCCAATCGTTCGATTTGATGGAAAGCAAAGCGCACAAGTTGTATGATATTGGTCAATGCATCGCTTTCTTCTTTGGTAATGGAACGCCTTACCACTTTAGGGTTAACTATGGCATAAGAGTTCCAGAGTTGTTTGGATGTAAAATGATTGTTTGCCATTTTAAGTCTGTTCTCCAAATCCTTTAGCATCGAATAGGTTATAGGCTCTCCCTCATTGTTGTAAATGATGCGCAGTGCCTCTATTTCGTCATAGTACTTTTTACAAAAATCTTCAAAAGCCTCTGTCGTATTTTTTGCTTCCTCAATGGAGAACCCTTTGGAGATAAGCGTATCTTCACCCGGCATCAATGTATTGACGAATCCGGCTGCAAGTATAAGAAGGTATTTCCGAGCATCTGCATGATTGGCAAGCGGAGCGACTAGCCCCTTACGTTCATTGTTAGGCTCATCAGTGATTACAAACGGTGGAAGAATGCCTTTCTCCAGTGCATCGTATATTCTGGCAGAAAGTTCCTTCATGTCATCATGAGACAAACGGACAAACTCTTTCCGTTGCGGATCATCCGCCTTGTTGTATATTCGGGCAAGCGTTGCAGCAAGCCGTTTGAGATACTCGTCAGGAATATAGCCATGACTAATACGTTCTAATAGCTCCTTTAGAGTAATCGTCTTTGTTGTAGGAGCATCATCTATAGGTGCCACTGTTTGCGCATGTTCCGTCACGCCTACCGCATCAACCAAATAAAAACAATCCTTGCTGAATGCGTTCGGGGTAACATTGCGAAGTTGCTCATCACCAATAGTACGTACTCCACGCCCTTTCATCTGAATATACAAAGGCAATGACTCCACATCACGCATGAACATCACCACTTCCAGCGGCTTTACATCTGTTCCGGTGGCAACCAACGTACAGGTGACAGCAATACGGAAATCCTTGTCGTTACGGAATTGGCGTATCAGTTCGTTACTGTCGCCTGCCGAATAGGTAATTTTCTGAACAAAGCGGTCATCAGTCCGTCCAAACACCTCTTTAGCTATTTGTACGATATTTGTAGCATGAGCTTCATTGAGAGCAAAAATCAATGTTTTGGGCAAAAAGTCCATATTTGGTTCACGTTGTGGGTCATTAAACAATTCCGTATAAACCACATCCCGATAGGTCGAAAGGACTAACTTTATCTGTGCCGGATTGATAATACTCCGATTAAGTTCTTTATTTGTATAGATTTTGGTTTCCTTACTACTTACAATCTTAACCTCACCTGTATATCTTGTTTCTTCTTTAAATTTCTCACCCTCTAATATAGCCCCACCCGTTTCTGTGACTTGCGTTTTTATTCTATATACCCGACAATCCACATTCACGCCATCAACAATACTCTTTTCCAATGTGTAGTTAACAATGCAGTTATTATTGAAGAATGCCATTGTTTCAGGGATAGGAGTTGCGGTCAGACCAACCAATCTTGCCGTATCGAAATACTCCAGCACCTTGCGCCAGTTCCCATAAATGGAGCGATGGCACTCGTCTATGATAATCATATCAAAGTAGTCGTGCGGTAAGTTGGGATTAGGAGGCAAGGTTACTTCCTCTATAGGTTCATTCTCGTCATCATCATTATCCTCAATAGTTTCTCCTTTCAAGAATGAGAATAGACGTTGTATTGTAGAAATAACGACATTGCTATCAGAAGGAATAGAAGACGAGCGAAGGCGATTGACCGTAAAGATAGTATTGAAAGCCTCCCCGTTCTCTGTCAGACGGAAGGTCCCAAATTCTCCTTCTGCTTGTTTTCCAAGATTATTTCGGTCTACAAGAAACAACACTCTACGCATTGGTGTATAAGAAAGCATCCGGTAGGCAGCAAGACAAGCAGTATATGTTTTACCCACACCGGTGGCAAGAACCATCAACGCCCGATTTTGCCCGGCACGGAAACTCTTTTCAAGTTCTGTCACTGCCTCATATTGGCAATCACGCAGCCCTTTCTTTTTCAATGTAGGGAGTCCGGCAAATGCATCTTCAATTCCCAGCCTCTTTACCAATTCATGTGGTGTAGGGATATTCATGACCTGCCTGAAACAAGAATCTTGTTCACGAAAATCACAGCAATATAGTTCCTTACCATTCGAAGTGAAGATAAAAGGCAATGGCTTTTGATATGCCTGATAGATATTCGGAACACTTCTTGCATATAAGGCTGCTTGCTCGCATACCTCTGAAGCAAAAGCATCCGTTTCTTCACGCTTAGCTTCAAGTACCCCTACTGCTTTTCCATTAATGAAAAGGAAATAATCTGCCTCAAGATTTCCTTTCAATAAACCTTCTCTTATGGCTACAGCCGTACAAGTAGGTTCATAATCCTCCCTGTTGACTACTTTCCAACCAGCATCGGCAAACCACTGGTCTATCTTTATTCTTGCTTTTTCTTCAGGAGTCATGTTCTTGATAATATATATTATCAGAAGTTCATAGGCACATCTGCAACAAGTTACAAAAGGAACCAGAACCTCCTAACCGTATTAAATAATTTATTGTAACCTTTCTTTTTTATCAGTTATCAAATCCTTCAAATCAACTTGTAATATCTCCGCAATCCGTTGCAAGGTTTCCAAATTAGGCTGAATCCGATTACAGGCATAGGCATTGACCATACTGAAACTCTTATCTAGCTGTTTAGCTAACCACGTTTGAGAAATACCTTTTTCGGATAAAACAGTCTTTATTCTATTCAGTTTCATTACTTGATATGATTTTATTAGACAAATATAGGGAATTATATTCGATAATAGTGTATATTTGCATTAAGAAAAGTCAGTTCTTAAATGAGTTATACCTCAAAGTAATTGAATTTAGACATATTTATGGGAAAGACAGTAACAACATATCTCATTGATGGAGACCCAAAAGGAACTCAATACGCATTCATTAGCAACAAAATTTGCCAAATGTTTGTCGTACCACGTTCTAATCTCTCTTATTTGAATACACAAGAGAAGTTACAAAAACCTGCATTCTATATATTGCTGGGGGAAGATGAATCAACCAAGCCGCAGGCGTATATAGGTGAAACGGAGAACTTTAAAGAACGTGTAAAAGACCACGATAGCAAAAAATCGTTTTGGCAAAAAGCACTCATATTTGTATCGAAAGACGCCGATATGACTAAAGTTGATGTGCAATACCTAGAACATAAAGCTATAGCCGAAGCCAAGAAAGCAAACGCTTTTGTTTTAAGCGATAATAAACAAATTCCTAAAGCCCCTAACCTACCGGAGCATCAACAGGACTCAATGAATGAATTTTTCGAAGATGTGAAGTTTTTGGCATCATTTATCGGTTGCAATATTTTTGAAGTATCACAACCCAAAGAAGAACATCTATTCTACACCAAAGGTAGAGGATGCAATGCAAAAGGTTTCTACAGTTCCGATGGATTCACAGTCCTAAAAGGAAGTACTGTTGCCAAAACAATGGTTCCGTCTTTCAACTGGAAAGAAAAACGAGAAAAGATGCTTCAAGATTACACTTCTACTGAGAACGGAATATTGGTATTGACATCAGATAAAACTTTTTCAAGTCCCAGTACTGCCGCAGATTTCTGTATTGGTAGCAGCAACAACGGCTGGTTGGTATGGAAAGATAAAGAAGGAAATACATTGGACTCAGTTTATAGAAAACAGTTGGATTAATAACATATCAGTTGGAGGCAAATATGGAAATTATCAATCTACTAGACTTCACAGACCGCATCGAGTTGAGAGAATGGCTGAAGGTCAACCATAATCGGGTGAAATCGTGTTGGGTTGTAACTTCACGCTCTAAACAGCCCACATACGAATGTATTCCATACATTGAAGTTGTTGAAGAAGCATTGTGCTTCAGGTGGATTGATTCAACTCTAAAGAAATTGCCAGACGGATGCCTTGCACAGCGGCTTTCACCTCATCGCAAAGGAAGTCATTGGACTGAGTTAAACAAAGAACGTTGTATCAATCTTGAAGACCGAGGACTTATGACAGATGCCGGACACCAAGCCTTTGAGAAAGCCTATTCCTACGAAATAGTTCCCAAAGGCTCTCTTATGGAAGAAAAACCGCATTCCTTGATTTAGCCGAGCTTCGTACCGAACGGAAAATCATTTCTACAATAGAAAGCCCCCATTCGGGAAAAGTCATCGATACCTATCAAATAGTCGAAAGGAAACAGTCTTCGTACCGGTCGCTTCTCCTCCATCGCTACAATCTGCTCACGTCGCAGCAACAACGTTCGCCCCCCAATGATCCGGCAAAGCATCCGAGAAACATCCAAATATATCTTTCTCCGATTGCGTATATTGCTGTCCCTGATAATTATTCAGATCATCGCTCAAAAACAAATCTCCGTGTTTTTTTCAAAACATCCATCATTGAGAGTAAAACAATAGCAATCCGAGCTACGAAGAGATTCATAGCCTAACTCACCAACGAGTTCTGTTTCTTCGATCCAATCAAAATCGGCATATACATATAGCGTCTTCATCGCTTACTCTTTCTTCGAAGCACGTTCCCTTGTCTTCAAACTCAAATTCTGCAAAGCTTTTCCCAATTTATCTTCTTTGACCAGCCACAGAATATCATCATCAAGCTGCAGAGCATACAGCACTCGCAAGTATATTCCGATTGCTACCGTCGGTGCGCCTTTCTCTATTCGGAACACAGTCAACGGGGAACAAGTGCCCGTTCCGCCATCTGAGCCACACTCAAATTCCTCCGCTATCGAGCCAGTTTTATCTGCTCTCCCACAACCGACATCTTCTGCTCCAATTTTCGAGGCAACTTAATCCCCATTGTATTCTTTGTCATAATCAACTTATCATATAATATGCAAAAATATTACTTTTTATCTATTTAATGATATATTGCAGACAAAATCGCAAGACTAGAAGATACAGCAGTATAAAGGCTCTACACTTTTTCAAACGAATCATCCCCATTACACGACATTTTTCCAAGCGAATTAAATGTCTATTCTACAAAAATTACCTTACAACATATATTCAAGATTAGTTTGCTATTCAAATGAAAACCAACTTTACTTTATCCCCGTATTCCTATATACGTTCAATAAAGTAAAGTCAAAATAAGGGAGAAGAGATGGCTGCACTATGATGAAATAACTTCAATCATTTTTCTTTTGGCTGCAAAACGTAGAGTAACCGAGTGTAAAGATCGAACAAAATACAACTCCGAATAGAACACATAACACTCGCATGGGAACCAGAAAATACCTGTGAATCTATCCTCGATTTTACTACCCTTTTGGGCAAAACGAACTCCGACATACCCTATCTTTGTGAACAAGATCTATCGAAGCCCTAGAAGGCAGTTTTTACCCTTTCTCCCTCTGTTCGAAGAGAAACGATAAAAAACATTAAAACATCGGTTCTTAGCGAAAAAACAAGTAACTTCGTAAAGTTTCCACCTTTTAAATACAAACTAGCGAAAATCAGTCAGCATACGATATTACATTGTATAAAAAATTATATTAAGATACTACAATATGTCAAACATTATTCTTGATACAAAAAATGTAGGGAAGATCAAGGGCCTTTTCTACCTCCCCGATTATCAACGGGGTTATAGATGGACCTCGGAGGAAATAAAACTCCTTCTCGATGACATTTATGAAAGTGCGGGAAAGCCATATTGCTTACAACCAATTGTTGTAAAGAAAAGCAATGAGAGGTTCGAGCTCATTGACGGGCAGCAACGTCTTACAACCATATACCTCATCTGCAAGTATATGGAAGCAAAACTGGGAGATCTATATGAACCTAGCTTTAAGTTAGAGTATGAAACTCGTAAAGAATCAGCAAACTTTCTTGGTAATATTGATCTTTCGCTTAGAGAGCTGAATATAGATTATTATTTTATCGCATCTGCATACGAATATATAGAGCAATATTTTACAGAAAAGACACAGGGTGAGCGTCGAGAAATGGCAGCTTACCTGACCAAACTCAATGAATATTTCATATCATCAGTAAACGTCATTTGGTACGAAGTGGATTCTGCTGAGAATGGTATTGAGCTATTTGAGCGTCTAAACATTGGAAAAATTCCACTGACAAGCTCGGAACTTGTCAAAGCCTTGTTTCTTAAAGACAGTGTGCGAGACAAGATGTCAGGACGACAGGAGGAAATCTCACTCCAGTGGGACATGATTGAGCAAGAACTACAAAATCCATCATTTTGGGGCTTTTTGTCCAATATTGATGGAGATCAAATGCCAACTCGTATAGATCTTATCCTTGATCTGATGGTAGACAAATCAGGGAATGATCGTGAAAAGTATCGTACATTCTTTTACTTTGATCGACAAATAAAGTCTCTATCGGAAACCACCACAGAAAATCCGCTTCTTGAGATATGGAGTCGCATCTATCATGTGTTTCTTACGCTCCGCGAATGGTATACGAACCATGACTTTTACCATAAAATTGGTTATCTGATTACTATAGGAGTTCCACTAAGGAAAATTTATACCGTATGGCAAAATGATGGCAACACTCCTCTTGCTAAGGATATATTTCTTAGCGAGCTCGACAAAATGATTTCAGAATCAATAAGCATTAAAGATAAAGAAGAGTTACTTAGCTTATCATACGATACAAGGAAAGACAAACTACAAAAGGTATTGACTTTGTTTAATGTGGAAACAGAACGTCTGATGGACGATGGTAAACGAAGGTTCCCATTTGACAAACATAAAGATTCTATATGGAGTTTGGAGCATATCCACGCTCAAAATGCCGAAAGCCTTAAAAAGAATAAAGATATTCTTACATGGCTAGAAAGTCATATTGCACTTTTGAAATCTTCTGAAAGTTCTATTTTTGAGGTAAATAATGAACTTATAGAGAAAATGGAGATATTGATTGAACAACTTCATAGCGATAAGGATCCAGGGAATGTGCGTGAACGCTTTAATGAGATTCAGAAGGAAGTAATTATCATATTCACATCTAAGGAAGATGTCGTTAAGGAGAATAGCTACTCGCATGGATTAGCAAATATGGCACTGCTAGATGTATCTCAAAACGCGGCTCTTAGCAACTCCGTTTTTGATGTTAAAAGACACCGTGTCATTAATTATGATAAAGAAGGAAGATACATTCCAATTTGTACAAAACACGTATTCTTCAAGTACTATACTCAAGAGGGTCCATCGCTTTTCTTTTGGGGAGAGACAGACCGAAGAGATTATGCCGAGGCCCTTAATGAGAAAATTTCACCTTACTATAAACAGGATAATAACGATACCACTATACCCAACTTGACAAATGGAAACTACGACACTGAAGAATCTGATTTCTGAAAACAATCCTTACGGAATAAGTGGAATCACTATACCACGGATTCAACGTGCTTATGCACAAGGCCGATCTGATGCACATGCAGTAAAGACTCGTGAACGTTTTCTATCAGCAATACATGCTGGATTAATAAACAATGGTTTAACCCTCGATTTCATTTATGGTAATATTCAGAATGGTCAGCTGATTCCTCTTGATGGACAGCAACGACTAACTACTCTTTGGCTACTTCATTGGTATGCAGATAAAAAAGAGGGCATCAACGATAAGCGACTTGCGAGGTTTTCATACAACACACGTTATAGCGCGAGAGATTTTCTTATAAAGCTCGTTAACTACGAACCTACATGGAAAACACATCTTAGTGATGAAATTAAAAATGAGGGATGGTTTCCAATGGAATGGAGCAACGATCCTACGGTTAGAGGAATGCTCACAATGCTTGATGAAATCCAAAAGCGTTTTGCCGATATTAATGACTTATGGAACAAATTGGATAAAATTAATTTCTATTTCCGCGATATTGAGGAGATGAAGTTAACCGATGACATTTACATCAAGATGAACTCCCGTGGAAAACCACTCACTGACTTTGAACATTTTAAGGCAGAACTCTTAAAGGTTATACGTTCTGAAAATGACGATGAAGCTACTGCTAAACGCATTGGCCTTAAGATAGACCGCGAATGGACCGATTTACTTTGGATTTATAGGGATGAGTATAATCTCGTCGATAGCGGTTTTCTAAACTTTTTCCATATGATTTCCCTTATTCTTGTCTATAAGTCAGATCGCTCTTCATCAGAATTTGATTTAGAAGATGATTTCAGTTTACTGGAAAGGCTTTATAAGAATCAACCAAAAAATGTAGTGTTTTTTGAACAAGCCTTTGATTGCATGGTCAATATTCAAAACAAAGCGCAACGTTATAATTCATTAATACTTAACCCAATTGATATTTTTTTCAACTCTTACCTGTCAAAAGATTATCATGAACACGAAAAAGTTGTCGTATCTCAACAAATTACAGATCTCAATATTTTCAAAGGGGTATTGACCGGAGCCGCGTTGCGTAAAAATACTACCTATTGGTTAATAATGCTCTACTCCTTTCTTATCTATTTAATGAACTATGATAAGATAAAAGAAATGGATTTCCGTCGACGCTTGCGTGTGGTAGTGAATCTGCTCAAAAATTCCAGAAACGAAGTTGTCGATACCCCTAATGGTGATGCAGGAAACCGTATGCCCGCAAATCTTCGTCAGGTAGAAAATATTATTCTTTCTGGGGAAATTGCAGATAGTATAATGATTGATAATGACGTGAGACTGAATTTCAATGTAATTCAGATGGAAGAGGAGCGTCAAAAGCTCCAGTTTACCAAAGAACATCCCGAGCATTCTGCTGGTCTTTTTCAGTTGGAGGATCACTATCTGCTTCAAGGTCGTACAGATGTTGTTGGGTATGAGAATACTCATCTTTATCAGCGATTCATCCATGTCTTTGATAGATGCTCTCGCGATATTATTGACTGTGCAATGTTAGCAACGTATGATTATAGCCAAAGGATAAATAATTGGTGCATTCAACTTGGTTCTGGGAATCAGGATGAAATTGGCAATAAGGCTTGGTATGCATTATTTCATCCGACAGGCAAAAATCCAGATTTTAATAAGACAAAAAAATCATTACGTTCTCTGCTTGAGATTGATATAGAAATAGACGACATTTACTTACAAGAAAAAATTGATGCATATCTAACAGAATGCAAGACTAAAAGTCAATACGATTGGCGATATTATTATATCGCGTATCCATGCTTCCGCCCCGAGCGTTATGGCAAATATACTATGTATGATGAACAACCATACGCTCTTGTGGCATTGCACTCTGAAAAGCGTGAATCATCTAATGCCTACCAATGTATGCTTCAAGCACTCATTGAAGGACAAGCAGTAGCAAATTCTGTAGAACGATATGATATCCGTGCGCTCTCTTACAGAAAAGGGCTGTTGAGATGTGAAAACAATGCTTTTGTATCATACTCTTTGAAGGACAATAAAGAGCGTGCCAGATTTATCATTCCACAAAACAAAGAAGGCATTGACATCGTTGACCGTATTCAATATTTCAAAGATAATAGAAAGGATAATGATTACTGGATATATCAGGAAGGTTAGTATTAAATCGTAAGTAAAGTCGCTCTCTTCAATTATAGAGCGACTTTACCTAATTCTATAGGGAATGCTTATTTTATACGGCAGAGCTATAGAGGAAACACTAATCACATCAACGGCATACAAGAGTATCGGGTTAAAAAAAATCAAGTATAAAACTCTCTTCATAGGGGCGACCGCCTAGGGTCCTTCAAGAGAATCAAATACGAGGTGTTGGCACTGCAGAGCGGTGTTTCTATGCAAGACCGCAGCTTTAAGCTCTTTACCGAAAAGACAGACCTTCCCGTAACCAAGCTCTCGATGCGAATGCAAAAGATACTCACCGATTGGTTTGCAAAAAGTTATTAGATCAAATCCACAACTGTTAGCTTCATCGTAGCCTGGAAACCCAAGGATGTCCCGAAGGAGAAACCGGAAACAACTGGCTGACTGGCCGACCCTTGTACTCACCCTCTGATCGAAGATCCAACAAAAAGTCGGGAGCCGAAAAGACGGTTTTGCCTTTTTTCTCTCTGTTTGGAGAAAGAGGATGAAAAAAATCGTTAAATCATCAATTTGTTGCGAAAAACAAGTAAATTTTAGAGGCTTCTATCTTTTGATGTAAACTAATGACAATCAATTAGCATAATATGCTGCATCGGACAACTCTACTCCTATACCTTTTCTTTCAGAGATGAGAAAGATAAACAACCTTTACTCATCCAAGGATACTTGACAAGATACCATCAGATCAAAAGCTCAGAAGGACGGTATAGGGATTACACTTTATCATCAATACAAACAAAATGTAACTTCACAGAGTTCAATGAAGAGCAGCCCATGTTACAGAACATTTTCCACATTTCTGCTTTACTCCTAACAACATCCCATTATGAAATTCCATGAAACTTTCATTCAACCTCCTCACATTCTTCTCACTCGTTCCGCTTCGCATCATCACTTGCACCCATACTCTCAAGATACTGCAATTCCCGTTCCGCAAACTCACGATTCTCCTCCTCTCCCAGCATTTGATAGAGCAGTTCCCTAGCTTGCGAATAATATTTCAAGTTTACTAATACTTGTGCTGCCCTGCGCCGAAGAAAATGATAAAGTGGAAACAAGGTATTCTTTTCATCACCATACATCTTTATCTGACTGCCAACCAAACTCACCATAGAATAAATATACTCAAGAGCTCCTGTATCCTTCATTTCGACGAGACAGTTGGTAAAATCACGAATCGCATGAATGGATGAATTTCTTTTAGCATTAGTCAAATAATAATAAGCCTTTTCAAAATGCCCTAATGTGAGATAAACAAAACCGATATGATAACAAATCACATAATATTCTTCCTTGCCACGCTCCGGCAATTCCGTCCAGTGGACTTGATAATACCGAAAAATAGAAAGATAACACCCCAACGCCTGAAGATAACATTGCTGCCTGAAAAATTTCTTCCCCCAATAAATAGTAGTCTGCAAGGTAGGCTCGGTATAAGCCAGCAACGCCTGTTGTTCCTCCGTCAGTTCGTCAAACTGTTTGTTTTCCGCTTTTTCTTTAGCATCGTCCAACATATATTTCAACTCCCAATAATCATCATGATCCGTTGTCAATCTAACCTCAATCATACTACTGAATACTCTGCCTTTTTGGGTTTCATCGAAAAAAGCATCCACTCTGTCCGTCCGCATAGCCGACAACTTATAATAAAGAGATCGTTCATTACTGCCTTCAGCTTTCTCCAACGCAATCACCAACTGCCCTTCAGCAAGTGTGATACAGATCAGAGCATCTTTTCCCGCCTGTCCTTTTTCATCCATCACAGCATCTTTCAACCGAAAAGAAAGAATAGACAATAATTCGGTACGCCTCTCTATCCGCCCATTGCAAACCAGTGTCATTCCCTTTATATCTTCCTGTTTCACTGTACCAAAAAGAGAAAGAATATCCTCTATCTGATCCATATCTTGCCGGGAAACATCGACAGGTTCCAACAGCTTACCATGTCCAATCTCCAATTTTCGTCTTAACAAAGCCAAACGATTTTCGAATTCTTTTTTCACCAACACGTCTTGTATTGAAGCAGATTGTTCTGCCAACTCTTTAAAACTACGGGCTATCATAAAAGATGACTCAAGCAATACCCGCAAATGTTGTTTTAACTGAGTTTCACTGCCCGACAAGAACAGACAGGCAGACAGACAAGCCGTAAAAGGTGTCTCACTTTCTCCGTCCTCATGACTTTTACGCAAATAGCAAGTCCAAGCTGTGTATCGGCAGTTAATGTTGTTAATGTCAAAAACTATTTTTTTAGACTGTTCATAGCTACATGCATAGAAATCTTTATAATATAACTGAATATTCTGACCTGTTTTTTCTCTTAATAAATGAAAATAACCTCCTTGAAAACCGATGATAATGGCATCAGCATCAATTCTCTTCACTAGTTCACAGTGCATGGACTGCACGAACCTGATAAGCTCATCGGTGGTCATCGCCGAATAAATCTTTTCTTGCTGCTTTTTCGGCTTTGTAACAAAATGATAAACTGTTACGAAAACCACCATCATAGATACTAAGACGACAGAAATAATCATATCTTGTTACAGTTAATCTTTGTATGTCTGTAAAAATACAAAATTAATCGGGAAATGTTAGAAGTGATAGGATATTTTAATGAATTCCCCTAAGAAGTTACTTAAAAATCCGGTTCAATCAATTCCTTCCGATGCATCCGGTGCCACCTCCACCAAATCATAAAACATAGAGGGAATTTCCATCGGAGATATTCTGAAATACCTAAAAATAGGGATTGTCCATTTCCACATTTTCATCGAACTTTGCAACCCCAAAAAACGAATAAATGAAGAAACTTTATATAATACTGTTTATACAAATAGGATGGATATTCCCGCTCTCCGCACAAAAACAAGATTCCATTTATATCGGAACGCGTCATACATTGTTTTCTGAAATACTGAATGAAGAAAGAAAATATTGGATTTATGTACCTGAGACCAAAGCAAGTGAAAAAGGAAAGGCTTATCCGGTTCTTTATCTATTGGATGGAGATTCCTTCTTTCATTCCGTGGTTGGCTTTACGCGTTTCTTCTCTTCTTCTAAAACCTCAAATTTACCTCCTTGCATCGTTGTTGCTGTCTTAAACACAGACCGGACCAGAGATTTCACTCCTACCTGCTCAGCCGCCCGCCGGGATGGTACTATTTGTCCCTATGATAAGCCGGCAGGTGGTGGAGCTGAACAGTTCTATCGCTTTCTGATAGAGGAACTACGTCTGGAAGTGGAAAATAAAGTTCCTGCCAACGGTACAAACTTTCTTGTCGGACATTCATACGCAGGTTTATTTACCCTACAGACACTGTCAAATCACCCCGAGTCTTTTGACTCGTATATAGCAATAGATCCAAGCTTATGGTGGGACCGAGGAGTTTTTCTACAACAAGCTGCAAAGAATGTTTATCAAAAAGACTTCTCCGGCAAACATTTGTATGTTGCTTTCGCCACCCGCCAACGTCCTGCAATCAAACTTATTCAGTTTTCATTGGCCGACAGCTTAAAAAATAAGATCATCCCTGAAATGAAAAACAAGCATTTGCATGTCATTTATAAAAAATTTCCCGACGAGGTGCATGGCACTATTGCTCTTCCTGCCATTTTCGATGGGTTAAAATCTCTATTTCATAGCACTATTTCAACCAAAGAGGCAACATGATAATTTCTTGCAGTATTCAGTTTCTCACCTGTTGCAAATACGCTCCGGTTACTATTGGTAAAAATAACATAACTGATGCTGATAGTGTAGTCACTCGCTCGATTCCGGGGTATTACGTAGCTGTAATCCTTGCCTAATTTCCTGTTTAACATCAATTTAAGATTTCAAACTCTATACTTATCATTTTCTAGAATAACAGGTTGAGACATTGTATCAACCTTGGCTACAGATTTATACTATTCTTTCCGGAAATCATGTCATTAGGGTTATAACATCTGTAATTTATCTACACTGTATTTTCAGTCATGTATTTATCTTTGCATCAAGATTCTGAAATTCAAAACTTAATAAAATCAAGTGATAATGAAACGTATATCAGTCATCATGATTGCAAGTTTATTTGTTATAGGAACAACTGCCATAACACAATCCGATCCGGTTTAGAGCATATCGTCATTTGTGGTACGCAAATCATGACAACAGTTATCGTGACTCCGTTGGGCGTCTTCGCCATCGCAGCCAATTCATTTGCCATTACAGCCGAAAGCCTCTGCATATGCCCAGTATGGGATTGCCGATGCTGCACGACACTGGTTGGGCAGAGTATCGGTGCCGATCGCCGGAAACTGGTCCGAAGTTTCGCCCGCATTACCATATTTATATGGTATGACCGTTATGGGGTTATAGGTGTACTCATGTATCTGTTCGCCCCCCAAATTATCGGTTAGATGCCCCCGTCGGGGAGATTCGGGAATTGGGCATAATGGCACTGCGCATCGAAGCGTTCGCTGAGCCGATGTTTGCAGCCTCGATTATCACTTACGGTGTCTTTGTCGGAGCAGCGGATACGCTTGTCCCGTGCTTGATGAATTTCTTCAATATCCGGGCGGTGCGTCTGTCATTAGCCGCCTTGCTCGCCCCGTCATTAGGTCTGAAAAGTGTATGGGTTGCCATGTGCATCAAGCTGTGTTTCAGGGGGCTGATTTTCCTGGTCCGCTTGAAGCGAGAACGTTGGATGAGACACATGTAAAAAAATGTCTGTAATTGAGGTTATACAATCAGTAATCCATCTACCGGCTTTTCCTGTAATCCGCTGTAATTTTGCACTATGATAAAGAAAACAATAAAAATTTAAATTACATCGGTTATGAAACGTACAACTATTTTAATGGCTGCTTTCCTCTGCCTCTTCGGCCTGACGGAAAGCCCGGCACAAAACACTCACAAAAATATGGAACAGTTAAATCTGACACAGGAATGGGACAAGACGTTCCCGAAGAGCGACAAGGTGAATCATAGCAAAGTGACTTTCATAAATCGTTACGGCATCACGCTCGCCGCCGACCTGTATGCACCGAAAACGATTTTCGGAGGTAAACTGCCGGCCATTGCTGTCAGCGGTCCGTTTGGAGCTGTAAAGGAACAGTCGTCGGGACTGTATGCCCAGACACTTGCCGAACGAGGATTCCTGACGGTTGCTTTCGATCCTTCGTTTACTGGTGAAAGCGGTGGACAGCCTCGCAGCGTGGCTTCACCGGACATCAACACCGAAGACTTCTCGGCGGCGGTGGATTACCTTGCGACACGTCCGGATGTGGATGCCGAACGAATCGGCATCATTGGCATTTGTGGTTGGGGTGGTTTTGCTATCAATGCGGCTGCCAACGACACACGTATCAAGGCAACGGTAGCTTCCACTATGTACGACATCAGTCGCTGTACAGCAAACGGTTATTTCGATGCCGCAGACAATGCGGATGCACGCTACAAAATACGTCAGGAGTTTAACACCCAGCGCACGGAAGACTACCGTACCGACACTTATCCCCGCACCGTGATGAACCCGGAGCCTACCGGTGATGCACCACAGTTCATAAAGGATTATTACGATTATTACAAGACCGAACGAGGTTATTATCCCCGTTCCATCAACTCCGGTTTGGGCTGGAACAAAACCTCCAATCTTGCATTTCTCAACGCACCTATCCTTGCGTATGCCGATGAAATCCGCAGTGCCGTGTTGCTCATTCATGGAGAAAAAGCTCACTCCCGCTATTTTAGTGAGGATACTTTCAAGAAGCTGAAAGGCGACAATAAAGAACTGATGATTATTCCCGGTGCCGTACATACGGATTTATATGACCGGACAGACATTATTCCATTCGATAAGCTGGAGGAATTTTTCAAAGAATACTTAAAATAGAAGACTTCAAGAAAAAGAATGGGATAGCTCAGAAAGCGAAAATGTATTGCCGATGTGGGTGGCTGACATGGATTTCCGTACAGCCCCCGCTATCGTCAATGCTTTACGCCGACGGGTGGAACACGGTATCTTCGGTTATACCCGTGTGCCCAACAGTTATTACGAGGCTGTTACAGATTGGTTCGCACGCCGTCACAGTTGGACGATTGACTGCACATGGATAATTTACACATCAGGCGTAGTCCCGGCCATCTCGGCAGTCATCAAGGCTTTGACCGTTCCGGGAGATAAGGTGTTGGTGCAGACTCCGGTTTATAATTGTTTCTTTTCTTCAATCTGTAACAATGGGTGTGAAATGGTATCATCACCGTTGATCTTTGCAAGTAATACTTTCACCATCGATTATGAAGATTTAGAGTGTAAGACTGCTGATCCGAAAGTGAAGGTGATGCTGCTGTGCAATCCTCACAATCCTGCCGGAAGAGTATGGAAACGTGAAGAATTGGTACGTATTGGTGAAATTTGTATTCGCCACGATGTTACGGTCGTTTCGGATGAGATTCATTGCGAACTGGTTTTTCCAGAGTACCGTTACACACCGTTTGCTTCCATCTCAGAAAATTTCCGTCACCATTCGTCTGTATATCTCCCAGTAAAGCGTTCAATATTGCCGGATTACAGATTGCGAACATTATATGTGCTGATGCTGACCGTCGGGCGAAAATCGATCGGGCCATTAACGATAACGAAGTATGTGATGTCAATCCTTTTGGTGTAATTGCTACTCAAGTAGCTTACAACGAAGAGGAAGAGTGGCTGAACCAACTCATCAAATATTTACAGGCCAATTTTCTCTATATGCAGGAGTTCTGTCGGGAGCATCTGCCCGAGTTTCCTATCACGGCATTGGAGGGAACCTATCTCGTTTGGATGGACTGTCACAGACTCGGCATACACTCGCAGGAACTCGAACAGCGATTGGTTAACGAAGCTGGATTATGGCTCAATGCAGGAGCAATGTACGGGACTGAAGGAAAAGGATTCATGCGCTGGAACATCGCCTGCCCACGTACTACACTGGCAGAAGGATTGAAGCGTTTTGCAGGTTTCGTAAGAAATCTTTAAGAGATATATACGGCAAATTCATTTTTAATGGAACGCAGCTATATACTTTACTATACCAAGCATTACGTATAACAAAGTAAATAGCTGCGACTTAATTTTTCATCTCATTTTTTCTTTTCTTCCACAACTGATAACTATTGATGATGTTTTGCCACACCACATAACTACCTGGACCGACAGATGATAAAGGATTAAGATACGTAACCGCCATCCAAATAGCTAGTACAGTATTTTTTTGCCCCAATGCCTGTCCTGCACTTATACGGTCATTGTATGCACTACCAATTCTTTTACCAAAATAAAATTGTAAACAACAAGTTACTAAACCAGCAAAAGCAATCAACATCTCTACCGTTACATCAGCTGTACTGTTAACCAAAGAACGAGTAGTCTGCCCCATTACAATGGTCAATGCTATCGCCCATAAATAAAAAGCTGAAGTATGATATTCCAGTAAAAACTTATGGAATCGAGGGATATAATAACGGAATAATAAAGCGATAAAAAACGGCGCAAGCAACAATGGGAAAACCTTACTTAAAATCTTAAGAAAAGCAATACCAAAAGTAACATCCGTATGTGGCTCAACCAATGGAAATACCAAAGGAACTGCTATTGCAGCCAAAATATTTGAAAGTAATGTATAAGTAGTCAAACTGGAAGCACTTCCACCTAGTTTCCCCGTAATTACTGCCGCTGCCGTAGCAGTAGGACAAATAAGACAAACCATAGCCGCCTCGAATATCTCCTTATAAGATTCGTCCATCGGACAAAATATCAACAACAACGCAATGATACCACAAGAAATAGCTTGAATAGCCAACAACCAGCCATGCCATACTCTAGGGACCAACTCTTTTGGTTCAATTTTACAGAATGTAAGCAACAATTGGGCAAAAATCAAGGAAGGAGTTAGAAAAGAAATCAACCCATTCATAAATGGCTTTGTCGGCTCCAGAAAAGTGAAGTTGGCAAAAACAAAATAGCCGATAACCCCTGCAAGCATAGCTAAAGGTAACGTCCAATTCTTCATAAACTTAAGCAAATCCATCTTTCAATACTTATTTTGGGATACAAAATAAAAGAATTTAGTCCAAATACTCGTCTATTTTTCGGGTTTTGTGGCAAGTTTCGAATAAAAAACGCAAAACTTAAAGACAAAAGCCGAGTTTTCACTAAAAATCGCTACATTTGCAACTTGATTGATATGAAAACCGATAGACTTAAAATAATATTCCTGTTGTGTAGCCTGTGGCTGGTCCTCCCCTGTTTCTGCCTGGCGGCAAAGGGAAAGGATTTTATAGTCGTCATTGATCCCGGTCATGGCGGACATGATCCTGGCGCCATCGGCAGACGTGGAAAAGAAAAAAATATCAATCTGAACGTAGCTTTAAAAGTAGGACAACTGATCCAAAATAACTGTAATGACGTAAAGGTAATATACACCCGAAAGACAGATGTCTTTATCCCTTTAGACCGTCGTGCACAAATAGCTAATAATGCTAAGGCCGACTTATTCATCTCTATACATACCAATTCTGTAGCCCGTAGCAGAACTGTACGGGGAGCAGAAACTTATACGTTAGGACTTCACCGTACTGAAGAAAATTTGGAAGTTGCTAAAAAGGAGAACTCGGTTATTTTGATAGAGGATAATTATGAACAACGTTATGCCGGATTCAATCCAAATTCTTCCGAAAGCTATATTATTTTTGAATTTGTACAAGACAAAAATATGGAGAAGAGTGTAAAATTAGCCACTCTTATCCAAAAACAATTCAAGAATACAGCCAAACGGATAGACAAAGGAGTACATCAAGCCGGATTTCTAGTTCTACGCGCCACTTCCATGCCTAGTGTTTTGGTTGAATTAGGTTATATCTCAACACCGGATGAAGAACAATATCTTTTATCCGATGCAGGCACTACGGCATTATCTAACAGCATTTATAAAGCATTCCTCAATTACAAGCGCGAACATGATGCCCCCACCGGTCGCAGCAGAGTACAAGGACAAGAATTGCCGGAACCAGAAAACAAACCGAAAGAATCAAGAATAGAAATACAAACTGCGGAACCAGACACTGCAACGGAACCTGACAAAGTTACCAAAAAGCCTGTGCCTGCCACACAAAAAAAGATCACAGGCGACCAAGCCCGAACATCTGCCAAGCCTGTATTTAAAATACAAATATTGGTATCAAACAAAATATTACCCAAAGGAAGCAAACAACTGAAAGGTGTATCACCCGTTAGCTATTACCGCGAAAAAGGACTTTATAAATATACTTACGGAGAAAGTACGGATTATAATAAAATACTACGCATGAAACGTAATATTACTCCTAAATTTAAGGACGCTTTCATTATCGCTTTCAAAAACGGAGAGAAAATGAACGTGAACGAAGCCATCAAAGAATTTAAAAAGAATAGATAATATAAAAGGTACAATTGAAATGACGAAAGAGGTAAAAATAGGATTAATAGGCATCGCTGCATTGGCTATGCTGATCTTTGGTATCAACTACCTGAAAGGAATAAATATGTTCCAATCTGCCAACTACTATTATGTAGAATATACCAATATAAACGGATTAGCCGGATCAAGCCCCGTCTTTGCCAATGGTTACAAAGTAGGTACAGTAAGAAATATCAATTACAACTATGCTAAACCGGGACATGTCACAGTAGAAGTGGAAGTAGACAAGGAAATGCGTATCCCTAAAGGAAGTGCAGGAGAATTGGTTACAGAAATGCTGGGAACAGTAAAGATGAACTTACTCCTTAACTTTAATTCTACAGAATACTATCAACCGGGGGATACACTGCCTGGCAAAACGAATGCGGGACTCATGGGAGCCGCTGAAGAAAAGCTAGTTCCTCAAATAGAGCAGATGCTGCCCAAAATGGATTCTATCCTACATTCATTAAATAAAATATTAGCTGATCCTGCATTGGGTGCAACCTTACACAACGCAGAAAAACTGACAGCCAATCTGGATGTGACAACACGTCAATTAAACATATTAATGCAAAGGGATCTTCCGCAACTTACTGGAAAACTAAACACGATTGCTGATAATTTCATTACTATCAGCGACAACTTGAAAGGTATTGATTATGCATCAACATTCAATAAAATAGATTCCACTTTATATAATGTACAAATGCTGACAGAAAAACTCAATCGCAAGGACAACAGCATCGGCTTACTATTCAATGATCCTACCTTCTACCAAAATCTGAGTGCGACAACAGCAAATGCTGCAACCTTATTGGAGGATTTGAAAGCGCATCCTAAACGTTATGTACATTTCTCTTTGTTTGGGAAGAAAGATAAGTAACAGATTTGTTAATTTAAAAAGATTCTAAATAAGTCTACTTAACCATTTTTCTACCTTTTTTCAGTAAATGACTGCAAATAGGGCAGAAATACCATGTAGACTTATTTCATTTAAAATAAATAAAAGCCTATTTTGACAGATAGTCAGCTATAAATCAGCCAATTATCAAATAACAAAAATATTTCAGAAGCCTTTAGATAGAGTTTTTTATAAGTTACTGAAACTAAATAGATTACTCTTTAAAAATAAAAAGCAAGAAAAAAGCGATTTGTTTTTTCAGAAATTCATTTCGAAATTTGCATTGTAGAAGTTTCGCTTTTTATAATAAATGTTTCATATGATTGAAAACGATCACGTCGTTTTATGGGGTCGTTGTCTGAACATTATCAGAGACAACGTACCTGAAACGACCTTTAAAACGTGGTTTGAGCCTATCGTACCGCTTAAATATGAGGACAAGGCACTGACAATTGGCGTCCCCAGCCCATTCTTCTATGAATTTTTAGAAGAAAAGTTTGTGGACTTGCTGCGCGCTGCCCTATATAAAGAAATTGGGGAGGGAACGCAGCTTATGTATTGTATCTTGACCGATAAAACCAACCATATAACTGTAAACATGGAGGGAAGCAAACGCTCTTCAGCACTACCCACACAAACAGTTATACGAGATGGTAACAAGGCACCTAATCCAATGCAGGCACCAGCTCCGCAGGATTTAGACCCACATTTGAATCCAAATTACAACTTTGAGAATTTCATAAAAGGAAATAGTAATGAGTTCTCACGTACGGTAGGGGAAACTGTAGCTAAAAATCCGGCAAAAACATTCAATCCTTTGTTTTTGTATGGACCGTCCGGCGTGGGTAAAACTCACTTGACTAATGCTATTGGTACTCGTATCAAGGAATTATATCCTGAAAAAAGAGTATTGTACGTATCAGCACATCTGTTTCAGGTGCAATATACCGACTCTGTGCGTACTAATCATTTCAATGATTTCATCAGTTTTTATCAAACCATAGATGTTTTGATTATTGATGATATTCAAGAATTCGCAGGAGTAACCAAAACTCAGAACACGTTCTTCCACATCTTTAACCATCTGCACCAGAACGGTAAGCAACTTATTTTGACTTCTGACCGCGCACCGGTAATGCTACAAGGTATGGAAGAACGTCTCCTGACCCGCTTTAAATGGGGCTTAGTGGCCGAATTGGAAAAACCGGATGTAGAATTGAGAAAGAATATCTTACGCAATAAAATACGTCGTGACGGTTTGAATATACCGGAAACAGTAATTAATTATATTGCTGAAAACGTAAATGAAAGTGTACGTGAACTAGAGGGCATCATTAATTCACTTCTGGCACAATCCATTATCTTCAAGCGTGATGTCGATTTGGATTTGGCTGAAAGAATTGTACGAAAAGCTGTACGCTGTTGTGAAAGCAAGCCTGTCACAGTGGAAGATATCATACAGAAAGTATGCAACCATTACGAGATAGAGGAATCTGCCATCCATACCAAAACTAGAAAAAGAGAAGTGGTACAAGTACGTCAGGTAGCTATGTATCTGGCCAAAAAACATACAGACTCCTCTTCTTCCAAAATTGGTCAATTAATAGGTAATAAAGATCATGCAACCGTATTGCACGCTTGTAAAATAGTAAAAGACCAAGTGGAGGTTGATAAAACATTTAAAGCGGATATTGAGGAAATTGAAGCTTCTCTCAAAAGAAAATAGAAATAAAACTACAGAGGTGCGCAAAGGGTATTTTCTTTATTTCCCTCTGCGCACTTCTGTAGTTTTAAGGTTAATAGTTTCCGGTAACTCATTTTTCAAAGCCCTGTTTCTTCAAGGTTTCTTTCAAAGTTACAGACATGCATTCATTATCCGACTTCTTGTATCTGACCTCAGTAAATACCTGAGCCAATGTTTCTTTATGATTTTCTTTAATAAACTGATGATTTTCCGGAAGTGACTCTTTATATCTATAGATACGATCAATATCTTCTTTGGTATAATCATGATATACTTCTTCATGCAAAATACCCTCTATAGGAAGACGATCGACTTGTGAAGGGCATTCGTCCGGATATCCTACTGTAATAGTAGCCACTGGCATAACCAATTCCGGCAACCGAAGAATATCAATAATTTGATCAGGATTATAAATCGTTGTTCCCAAATAACAAATACCTAATCCATTTTCCTCCGCCAATGTACAAAAGTTCTGAGTCACAAGTAATGCATCCGTAGCAGCATTCAGAAAAGAAATGGGATTGTCATAACCCGGTACCGCCTTACGCTCTCTGCACCATTTGCTAAAACGGTTAAAATCCGCACAAAAAGTCAGTACAACCGGAGCACCTGTTACCATCGGTTGATTAAAATGAGCAGGTGCCAATCTCTCTTTCATCTGCTTGTCACGGGTCACAATCACACTATATAATTGCATATTGCCCATTGTAGAAGCACGGAATGCCTTTTCAAGCAAATCATTTAACAAAGAAGCAGAAATATCTTCCTGCTTATATTTACGGATCGTCCGTCTATTATTTATCGATTCCATATATATTTTTCTTGCAAAGATAAAAAAAGAAAAGAGTAATAATTCATTTTTTGCAAAATAATATATGCTAAGAATTTGGTCTTTTCAACTAGTCAATCACTTATTTCCTTCATTGAAATTTTCAAAATAGAAAACTTCCGTAAATAAACCAACACATATATCTTTTGATAATCAATAAATTAACAAATATTTTTGGATAACTTTCAATTTGTTGAAAACTTATCTACTTTTTATTTTGTTAATTGAAAAAACATATATAGCTTTGCCGAAACTTTTGTTATAATGAGTTGCGGCTTCTACACTAAAACAACTTATTGATATTATAGTAAATCTAAAAATAAAAGTGGAAAAACAAACGTACACCTATGACGAAGCTTTTGAAGCATCTTTACAATACTTCAAAGGTGATGAACTTGCTGCAAGGGTTTGGGTAAACAAATATGCAGTAAAAGATTCTTTCGGGAACATTTTCGAAAAGTCTCCCGAAGACATGCATTGGCGCATTGCAAATGAAGTAGCCCGCATTGAAGCAAAATATAAGAACGGGTTAAACGCACAGCAGCTTTACGAGTTATTGGATCACTTTAAGTACATTGTTCCGCAAGGTAGTCCCATGACAGGTATCGGGAACGATTTTCAAGTGGCTTCCTTATCGAACTGCTTTGTCATTGGAATTGATGGAGCAGCCGACTCATACGGAGCTATAATCCGCATTGATGAAGAACAAGTACAATTAATGAAACGTCGTGGTGGCGTAGGACATGATTTATCTCATATACGACCTAAAGGTTCCCCTGTTAAAAATTCAGCACTGACCTCAACCGGACTGGTGCCTTTCATGGAACGCTATTCCAATTCAACACGTGAAGTAGCACAAGACGGGCGTCGTGGTGCTTTAATGTTAAGCGTATCCATCAAACATCCAGACTCGGAGGCATTTATTGACGCCAAAATGACCGAAGGCAAAGTAACCGGTGCTAATGTATCCGTGAAACTAGATGATGCATTTATGCAGGCAGCTGTAAATGGCACTCCTTACAAACAGCAATATCCGGTAGATTCCGATCAACCTGTTTTCACGAAAGAAATTGACGCATCTGCTTTATGGAAAAAGATTGTCCATAATGCATGGAAGTCTGCTGAACCCGGTGTATTATTCTGGGACACCATTATACGTGAATCCGTGCCAGACTGTTATGCCGACTTAGGGTATCGTACAGTTTCTACCAATCCTTGTGGTGAAATTCCTCTGTGTCCCTACGATTCTTGTCGTTTATTAGCTATCAACTTATACTCATATGTAGTAAACCCTTATACAAGGGATGCTTACTTTGATTTCGACTTGTTCAAAAAGCATGTAGCATTGGCCCAGCGCATTATGGATGACATTATTGACTTGGAACTAGAAAAAATCGAGAAGATCATAGCTAAAATCGATTCCGATCCTGAAAGTGAGGAAGTAAAAGAAGCAGAGAAACATTTATGGGAAAAGATTTATAAAAAGAGCGGACAGGGCAGACGTACAGGTGTCGGTATCACAGCTGAAGGGGATATGCTTGCCGCTATGGGGTTACGCTACGGAACAGAAGACGCAACAGAGTTTTCTGAACAAGTACATAAAACAATCGCTCTGGAAGCCTATCGTTCATCTGTTAACATGGCGAAAGAACGTGGAGCATTCGCTATCTATGACAGTGAACGAGAAAAAAATAATCCGTTTATCAACCGTTTAAAAGAAGCTGATCCTAATTTATATGAGGAGATGAAAAAATACGGACGACGTAATATTGCCTGCTTGACCATAGCCCCCACTGGAACTACCAGCCTAATGACCCAAACAACTTCTGGCATAGAGCCGGTATTTATGCCGGTATACAAACGTAGAAGAAAAGTCAATCCGAATGATCCTCAGACTCATGTAGATTTTGTAGATGAAACAGGAGATGCATTTGAGGAATATATTGTATTCCACCATAAATTTGTGGAATGGATGACAGTAAACGGTTACGATCCCACCAAGCGTTATACGCAAGAAGAGATTGATGAATTGGTAGAAAAGTCACCTTATTATAAAGCCACATCAAATGATGTAGACTGGCTGATGAAAGTAAAAATGCAAGGACGCATCCAAAAATGGGTTGACCATTCAATCAGTGTAACTATCAATTTGCCCAATGACGTAGATGAAGCATTGGTAAACCGCTTGTATGTAGAGGCATGGCGTTCAGGATGTAAAGGATGTACCGTTTATCGTGATGGCTCTCGCTCTGGAGTTTTACTTTCTACCAAAAAGGACAAGAAAGACAAAAAAGAAGAACTTCCTCCTTGCAAACCACCTACGGTAGTAGAAGTGCGCCCCAAAGTACTGGAAGCGGAAGTAGTACGCTTCCAAAACAACAAAGAAAAATGGGTCGCATTTGTAGGCTTGTTGGATGGACATCCATACGAGATCTTTACCGGTCTGCAAGATGATGAAGAAGGTATTTCATTGCCCAAATCAGTCACTACCGGACGCATCATCAAAAACATTGATGAAGAAGGCAACAAACGATATGATTTCCAGTTCGAAAACAAACGTGGATATAAAACAACCATTGAAGGTTTGTCCGAAAAGTTCAACAAGGAATATTGGAACTATGCAAAATTAATTTCGGGTGTACTTCGTTGGAGGATGCCTATTGATCGTGTTATCAAACTGGTAGATTCTCTGCAACTTGACAGTGAAAACATTAACACATGGAAAAACGGTGTAGAACGAGCACTGAAAAAATATGTAACAGATGGTACTAGTGCTGAAGGACAAAAATGTCCCAATTGCGGCAACGAAACTCTCGTATATCAAGAAGGATGCTTGATCTGCAAGACTTGTGGCACATCAAGATGTGGATAATGGTTTATTATATAATGTAACAACACAAAAGAAAAGCTCCTTCACGAAAGTCATGAAGGAGCTTTTTATATAAACCAAGTAAATTCTTTTTCTATCTCACCCCTACAATACGGTGAAACCGTTCCACAATACGCCTTCCCAAATCCATACGCGTACTATCTACTTTATGAATGGCAGCAGGAGTCACATCATCTTTATATTTAGCTTTACCTACGCGTATTTTCATCTTATCCAGATTACCGGAAATATTCACTCCGGCCTTAAAGGGCAAGGGTGACTTCAAAATGGATATATGATATTTAAAATTCATATCCAACCCTTGCTCTCCCCCTATAGCAGCTTTATAACGATCTATAGACACTTGAAATGGATAAACAAGAACACTACCGTCATTGACAACTATATTAACCGAAATACTATCAAATACATTCTTCTTTTTATTTTTGAACATCAACATCTTTGATATTTCGGCAAAGGTTTCACCATCCATCAATACTAAGCTGTCCCCTTTTATATGCATGGCCGAACGTAAAGTAGGTATACGAATATTCATATTTGAATCCAGACGTGCCTCTGCAGCCACATCAAACTGAACCCTTCCTTTAAAAGATCTCAACATAGGTACAATGGTATCCATTGAAGGTATAAAATCTACCAGCTTAGCTATATTTATATCCCTAATTTTAAAGTCAAAGCCTGTATATCCTCCTCTGACTGAATCCGCACGGTATACCATAACGGCCTTCATATCAGCGTCTAATGCACGCATTCCCAAATTCCTTAAATGTAATGTACGATTTTTCAAATCCACCTTTCCACACACATCTTCAAATTCCACCTGTTCAAACACTACTTTTTTCAAATCTGTCTGTAATTCAAAATCCAAATTACCCGGCAACACAAACAGCTTCATTTCTGTTGGAGGCACTGTATCTGTCACCGCCACAGATGCTGAATCTTCAGATAAAGAGAATGAATTAATCAATTGGTTACAATCAATCATCTCAGAAGATATTGCTAAACGCGCTTTTAAAATTTCATTTTTAGCCATCGCACGATATAATCCTATTACCTCCCCGGTAGCAACCATATCTGAATGCCCTATTTTCAAAGAAGCATTTCTTAATGTTATTCTCGGACCATCTATTGTTACAGCTGTCTTACGTACTCGCAGAGGTAAACCAAATTCAGGAGCACGTACCAACAACCTATCAAAACCGATAATCCCCCGAGGTGTCCATAACGAATCATTTTTCTTTTCTAATTTCACTTTTATGCCTGCCACGCCTAATGCTAATTTCGTTTCGTTAGCATTAAAGAAAAGAGAATCCGTACGCATGGAAAAATTAATCATCGGCATCGCCGGATTTTGTTCCTTCGGAGCAAGTTCGCCAGTTCCAGTAGTCTTGCCACTATATATTTTGAGCGAATTTCCTATATTCGCACGCAATTTATTCATTTCCAATTCACATTGTAAAGTAACAATCTTTGTGGTATCTTGAGGATTGGTTGAAACAACCTTCGCTTTCATCCGATCTATCTCTGAAGATAATTTCCTACTATTCAATAGTATTTCTCTGATTTCCAATTCAGCTTGCAAAGTTTCACTATCACTGAATTTTAAATCGGCATTACCTAAAAAATTAAAATTCTTTGCAGTATCTTTTAATTCAAAATCCTTTAAAGCCAATCTTCCACCTAACCTGATACGCCCAATATCCTGTTTTTTCAAAGAAGAGAGACGGCATTTTAAGTTTAAACCCGCATCTAATTTACCGCGGATAGTTACACTTTCCTGCAAAGGAAAGGTTTTAGCTAAAGCATCCAGGTCAACAGTAGATTCAGTATGAAGCGTTATAAATGGATCTATCAATAAATCCTCCACTTTCGCATCTGCTAGAATCTTAGTATGTACTCCCTCAAAATGAAGAATTTTCAAGTTCAAAAAAGAAGGGTTGCGACGCATCAAATCAATATACGATTCAAAATCAGCCGTAAAATTATCAATACCATAAGGAAGTCCTTCATATCGGGCGGATGCATCATTTATCTTTATATTCAATGATATCGCCGGAAGCTGCTTGTTTCCATAATTACCTTCCAATGTTCCATTAACTTTAACCTCACCTTTTGCCGAAATTTGTCCACGTTTCACATAAGCCTCGGGAATCATATTCATAACGGTTTCCATGGAAGGTGCATGTAATCCATATTTCAAGTTCATACCCACCGTTTTTGTAACTGTATCACGTCTTAATTCACCGTTTACATCCATCCGGATACCATTTATAGTCAACCCTGTATTTTTCAATGTCCACAATGCCGTAGACCTGTCTACCTCAATATCAGTCTGCAAGAAAACGGCTACTTTATTAATCAATAATTCACCTTGCTGCCAAAAAAGAATATTTTTATTTTCAAATTCTACTCCCAATGAAGAAGCTCCTTTTGTCAACGCCAGTTTTAGGCGCAAATCAGCATCATCTATACGTGAATAAACCTCTGTATTACGATCGTCAAAAATCAAATTGACATGTTCTAATTCAACCTGACGGATATCTATCTCGCTATCAAATTTATTTTGTGGAATAGTATCTTTTTCCACAGCCAATGTATCCGAAGAAGTTTTCACAATCTCCCAATTTGCCTTACCTGTTTTATTTCGATAAGCATAAACAGCAACATTCTTCAAAGATAGATTATGGACACTAATCTTATTTTTCAAAAAATAATCCAAAGGATTTACTGTCAACACACATTCTTTAAATGCCAATAAAGAATCAGTTTTTTGTGGAAGACTATCGTTCAAGACCTTAGAAACCAAAAAACCTTCATCAACTTTTAACCCAAATTGAGGAAAAGTAGAAAAGAAAGTCAATTCGACTCTTTCTATCTTCAAATCAGCATCCAGTAAACGATTAGCAACATTCAACACTACTGGAGTTAATTTATCTGATGTAAATACATAGTTAATCACAAAAGCCACTACCACAAACGCAGTAAACAGCAAGGCTCCCACTGTAATGGCACTTACCCTTATTAATTTACGAATCCTTCTTTCCATATTATGCGAAATTAATGAAAACACCCATGCCATCGACTCTATTTCGTGTTAATACTATAAAATAGACCAATAAAACAGATAAAAAAGAAAACAAGAACAATAATTTTTAATTTTGAGATATGAAGTGAAAGTTCTACTTTTGTTTTTCAAACTGAAAAAATATGAAAGCAACATCTATGTATATTTATTTGGAAGGTGCCAAGTTTTTCGCTCACCACGGAGTCGATCCACAAGAAACAATAGTAGGAGCTAATTTTATAATTGATTTAAAACTAAGAACTGATTTCACCCATGCAGCACAAACAGACGAACTGAAAGGTACCGTAAGTTATGCTGATATATATGCAGTTGTCAAAAAAGAAATGAAAGCTTCATCCAAACTTTTAGAACATGTCTGTGAACGCATAGGGCAAAGACTATTTAGTGAATTTCCAACTATTCAGGAAATAATCATCCGGTTATCAAAAGAAAATCCGCCTATGGGAAGTGATTGCAGAAATGTTGGAGTAGAAGTACATTATACACGATGAAAAAAATTATCTGACAAACATCCAGTCATTTAATTAAAAATTTACCCTATTGTATGCCTACCTCTTAAAACGCAAATATACTATCATGCAAATAACAACACAAACCAATAATAATGAATATGCAGACAATGTTCATGGCTCTACTTACTAAAATAAAGAAAGTTGTTTTCTTCCTTCAGAATGATAAAATTTCATGGTAGCACTGATTCCTAATGTTTCTATTCTGCGATAAAAGACCTCATTCAAATAGGGTGCATTAGGAGAAGTGCATTCAGAACGGTCTTCAAAATAAGTTTTATATCGCTTGGCCATCTTTGGAAAAATCTGCTCTACCTTATCATAAAAATAATCACGGGAGCCCCGTCTTAAAGTTACCCCAAACAAAGGAAGCACATAGGACGCTCCCGCTTCGGCAGCCTTCTCCACTATTTCCTCAATATCTTCTATAGAATCATTTATAAAAGGCAAAACAGGCATCAATGCCACTCCTGTATATATACCCCGATCGGACAATATCTTCATCGCCTTAAAACGCTCGGAAGAGGTCGGTGCGTTAGGCTCCAGTTTTCGCGCCATCTCGTCATCCGCTGTAGTGATAGTAAAACTAACGGCAGCATAAGTGCGCCCTATATCCTGCAATAAATCGGCATCACGAGTCACAAGACTACTCTTTGTTATCACATGAACAGGAAAACGATGTTTGGCAATAAGTTCCAACGCACCTCCAGTCAGCTTCATCTGTTTTTCCAACGGCATATAAGGATCGTTCATTGAGCCTGTACCAATGGTCGCTTTTCCACGTTTCGTTCCCAGTTCATGATCCAGTAATTCCAAAGCATTCTTCTTTACAGAAATATGAGAAATATCACCAATACCATAGCAACAACTACGTGTATCACAATAAATGCAACCATGTTGGCACCCTCTATACAAATTCATGTTATAAGCAATACCCCAATAATTATCTTTACTTTTCAAACGTGACAGAATAGACTTTGTTTCAATAGATTTCACCTCATGAACATTCATTTACAGCTCCTTTTCTTTTTTGATCCAATTTCACCAAACAAAGATACGGGAATAATGCTATAAAAAGAAATATAAAGAGAAGCAATTTAAAAAAGTTTCAACTGAGAGAAATGTTTTTTACCCAACAAATAATATTTCATAAGAATACTAAAATGAGTCCGTTCCGGGATCATTTCATCTGTAGACTTCATTATATTTTCTATACGAGAAGCAGCAAAAGAATATCTTATATCCTCAAATTCTCTCCTCGCCTGCATTACAGCACGCGCATTCGCTCTATCCTTTTTCAGATAAAAAACAAGGGCAGCTACTCTATCCAGTATACCACGTATAAAAAGTACATGTTCTAACTCCTTATCCGGCAAATTCTTATAAAGCATCAACAGATTATTTCTGAAATTCAGAAAAGTCTTTCTCGGATTTTCTTTTTTCAACGTAGCCCCTCCTACGTGATATACCACACTTTGCGGAATACAGACAAGCTTTTTTCCCCGGCTGCGCAAACGCCAACACAAGTCAATTTCTTCCATGTGAGCAAAAAAATGATCATCCAACCCTCCAACTTCACGATAATCAGCCAACCGGATAAAAAGAGCGGCCCCCGTTACCCACATCACCTCCGTTACCGTATCATACTGTCCGCAGTCCTTTTCAACAACATCAAAAATACGCCCTCTGCAAAAAGGATATCCATATCGATCAATAAATCCCCCCGACGCTCCGGCATATTCGAAATATTCCTTATTATGCCAACTTAACAGTTTAGGTTGACAGGCAACTGTTCCGGAATGGGTATCCATATAATCCAACAAAGGTTCCAACCAATGCGAAGTAACCTCCACATCGCTATTCAGTAAAACTACATATTCTGCATCAACTTGCGCCAAAGCCCGGTTATATCCTTCGGCAAAGCCATAATTTCGATCCAACTCAATCAAACGGACTACAGGAAATTCAGTACGAAGCATTTCAAGAGACCCATCAGAGGACGCATTATCAGCCACACAAATTTCAATCCCCTCTCCTACTGAATTATCTATAACAGAAGGTATAAACTTACGGAGCATATCTACCCCATTCCAATTCAATATGACAACAGACACCCTTTTCATTTCTTTTCAGACTAAAACACCCTTCAACGCTGTACCCTCTTCATTAAAGCCTCCCATTCTTACACGAATCAACTGATTATCCAATTGATCATCGTGGTCCATCTCCACCCGGATATAATTATCAGTAAATCCATGCATAGGAGTGCCAACCTTAGATTTTTCCATTAATACCCAAGCTTCTTTTCCTATATGAGAGGTATAGAACGCCTTTGTCTTCTCATCAGATAAAACCAACAATCTCTGACTACGGCGATGTTTCTCCTCAGGACTCACTACATACTCTATTTTCAAGGCCTGCGTACCGGGACGCTCCGAATAAGTGAAAACATGTAACTGCGTCACATCAAGCCCTTCAATAAAATGATAAGCATCTTCAAAATATTCCTCTGTTTCACCACGTGTTCCCACAATTACATCCACGCCAATAAACGCATTCGGCATGATCTCCCTAATTTTGCGTATCTTGGAAGCAAACAATGCGGTATCATATCGACGTCTCATCAATTTCAGCACATCATCGCTGCCCGACTGCAAAGGAATATGAAAATGCGGCATGAATGCACGTGAACGTGACACATATTCTATTATTTCATCCGTTAACAAGTTGGGTTCAATAGACGAGATACGATAACGTTCAATCCCTGCCACCTGATCTAAAGCCTTTACCAGATCAAAGAAACTTTCACCGGTTGTCTTTCCGAAGTCTCCAATATTCACCCCAGTAATAACAATTTCTTTTCCTCCCTCAGCAGCAGCCTGCCGTGCCTGTTCCACAATCTCTTCAATACGTCCGTTACGGCTACGCCCACGAGCAAACGGAATTGTACAATAAGAGCAGAAATAATCGCAACCATCCTGCACTTTCAGAAAATAACGAGTACGGTCACCTCTAGAACACGAAGGTGAAAAACTACGTATGTCTTTTGCAGCTGTCGTAATCGCCTCACCTTGAGGATGCTTTTCCAAATTTCCGAGATAATTCATCAACTCTCCTTTTTGTTCAGCTCCCAAAACAACATCCACACCTTCTATATTAGCCACCTGGTCAGGTTTTAACTGGGCATAGCATCCCGTCACTACTACATAGGCACCCGGATGCTGTTTAACCAAACGATGAATAGCTTGACGGCATTTCTTATCCGCAACCTCGGTCACAGAGCAAGTATTAATAACACAAATATCAGCTTTCTCACCCTTACGTGCTGTACGTATACCTGCTTCTTTCAGTGTTTTGCCGATGGTTGAAGTTTCTGAAAAGTTTAATTTGCAGCCTAATGTATAATAAACAGCCGTTTTATCCTGGAAAATTATCGTATCAATCATACCTTTTTATCTAATTAGCGAGCAAAGGTACATATTATTCTGCTTAAATTCTTTAGAATACCAATAATTATGCTTATTTTTGCACATTACATCAAAAATTGTGCAATGATAAAAGAAAACTTTATCAAGCTATATGAGAATAGCTTCAAAGAAAACTGGGATCTGCCCTGTTACACAGATTATGGTGAAGATACCACGTTTACATACGGACAAGTAGCGGAAGAAATAGCTAAGATACACTTATTATTCCAATATTGCAGCCTGCGCCGTGGCGATAAAATATCTATTATAGGTAAGAATACCTCCCGTTGGTGTATCGCTTATTTGGCAACTGTTACATACGGAGCTATTGTAGTTCCTATTTTACAAGACTTCAAGCCAAATGATGTCCATCATATTGTAAATCATTCTGAATCCACATTTCTGTTTACCAGCGATAATATTTGGGAAAATTTGGAAGAAGAGGCATTAAGTGGATTACGCGCTGTATTTTCTCTAACGGATTTCAGATGCCTGCATCAACGTGACGGTGAAACCGTCCAAAAATTCATGAAGAATATTGATGCAGCTATGAGAAAGAACTTCCCCAAAGGCTTCTATAAGGAAAATATCAATTACACAGAACTCTCCAACGAGAAGGTCATGTTACTGAATTATACTTCAGGAACTACCGGATTCAGTAAAGGAGTAATGATTACGGGCAATAATCTGGCAGGAAACGTTACCTTTGGTATCCGTACAGAACTTTTAAAGAAAGGAGAAAAAGTACTTTCCTTCCTTCCCTTGGCCCATGCATACGGATGTGCTTTTGATTTTCTAACCGCTACTGCTGTCGGTACACATGTCACCTTATTAGGAAAGACACCTTCTCCCAAAATATTGATGAAAGCTTTTGAGGAGGTAAGACCCAACCTTATTATTACAGTACCATTGGTTATAGAAAAAATTTATAAGAATGTAATTCAGCCGCTCATTAACAAACGCAGCATGAAATGGGCGCTTAACATACCTTTACTAGACAACCAGATTTATGCACAAATTCGCAAAAAACTGATTGACGCATTAGGCGGACGTTTTAAAGAAGTCATTATCGGTGGAGCTGCCATGAACCCGGAAGTCACCGATTTTTTCTACAAAATAAAATTTCCGTTCACCATCGGTTACGGAATGACCGAATGTGCCCCACTGATCAGTTATGCTCCATGGAATGAATTTATACCTGGTTCTGCCGGAAAGATACTGGATATCATGAAAGTCCGTATCGACTCGGATGATCCCTATAACATTACTGGAGAAATACAGGTATGTGGTGAAAACGTAATGAAAGGTTATTATAAGAATGAAGAAGCTACCCGTGAGGTATTTACCGAAGATGGTTGGTTGAAAACAGGCGATTTAGGTACAATAGATGCTAACGGATTCATTTATATAAGAGGCCGTAGTAAAACCATGCTTCTGAGTTCTAATGGACAGAATATTTTTCCTGAAGAGATAGAATCCAAACTAAATAATATGCCATTCGTTCTAGAAAGTTTAATCATAGAGCGCAACAAGAAACTGGTAGCTTTAGTATATCCTGATTATGAAAGTCTGGACAGTCTGGGACTCAATACCCCCGAAAACCTAAAAACAGTAATGGATGAAAACTTGAAGAATCTGAATAAACTGGTAGGAAATTATGAACAAGTGAGTAAAATACAACTTTATCCTACAGAGTTCGAAAAAACTCCCAAAAAAAGCATCAAACGATTCTTATATAACAGCATTACTGAAGAATAAATATGTTATAAAACATGCTACTAATCAGCAAAATAGGTTGTATAACATAAAAAACTAGAAAAAAAGTTGTTCTTTTTGGTACAACGTATTGAAAAAGTGTATACCTTTGCATCGTTTTAAGAAAGCAACATTAGTATTACAGATTTAAAAAGCAAAGAAAATGAAAAAATTAGTATTTTTGTTCGTAGCCTTCGCAGCTGTATCTTTCGCATCTTGCGGAAACAAAGCTGCTAACAACAACACAGAAGCAACTGATTCAGTTGCAGTAGTAGAAGAAGCTGCTGTTGTAGAAGAAGTTGTAGCAGATTCAGCTGCTTGTGACTCTACAGCTGCTTGCTGTGACTCTACTAAAGCTGAATAATTCAGTACGAACTCTAGAGAGAATTGAAAGTCTGCCGTGCGAAAGCGCAACAGACTTTTTTTATGTCTTTACTCCTCCCTTTTCTGCCAATATTCCATCGTTTTGCAATACAAATTATCTACTTTTGTTTCTCAAACCACAAACAAAAACAGGATATGAAAAAGACAAATCTAAAAGAAACACTTCAAAACTGGAAGTTGGGAAACTATTTCCGTGAATTATCTATTGTTATCACTGGAGTATTTATCACTCTTGCCGAACTGATTTCATAAGCAATTCCTCACAAGAAAAGCAGATAAAAGAAAGTATGCAAATGATAAAAATGGAATTAGAAGAAAATTTGAAAAGTATCAATCAGGCCGAAGTCGCGTATTTAAATGAAATCAGTTTCTTCCGATTGCTAACGTAAAACAGGATTCACTTCAAACAACTAAAGCTTCTATTTTAAAAAACAATGCCAATTCTCCTTTTGCGTAAAAGATTGTGAGTATTCGGAAGATGTGCTAGAAGTACTGAAAAGTTCAGCATTGATGCAACAGATACCTGACAAAGAGTTCATTTCAAAACTTTTACAAACCTATAAAAGGATGTAGAAAAATAACTGAGGACAACAAAGACTATTATAAATACAAACAAGATTATATAACCCGCTACTTCTCTCACCTAACCATTTATAATATTCATAAAAATTATAACAATATTTATAAAGTATGGGTAGCTAGGATACAAGAATATGATATCAAACAACTGATCCTCACTATGCCAAACACTTTTGACGAAAATCCTTTTACCACTCCTCAAAAAATTATAAAAGAAACGATTGAATTAATAAATCAAACATATTAAAAAGAAAAAGCCCGGCTCTTACGAACCGGGCTTTTTCAGCATCATTATACTTTAAAGTATTTACAGATTTTATTCAGCAACTACTTCGAACGGGATTTCTACAGAAACTTCCTTGTGAAGTTTAACGATAGCTTTGTAAGAACCAATCTCTTTCACTGCATCTTTCACAACGATAATCTTTCTGTCAACCTTATGACCCAATTTTTCCAATTCTTCAGCAATTTGAATGTTGCTAACAGAGCCGAAGATAGTACCTGTGGCACTCACTTTAGTAGCAATAGTCAAGGTTACATCCTTCAACTGTTCTGCCATAGCTTCAGCATCTTTCTTAATCTTTTCCAATTTGTGAGCGCGTTGTTTCAGCTCTTCTGCCAACATTTTCTTAGCTGAAGGTGAAGCAATCACTGCCTTACCAGTCGGAATAAGATAGTTACGACCGTAACCAGACTTCACAGTTACAATATCATTTTTGTAGCCTAAGTTCACTACGTCTTCTTTCAAAATTATTTCCATACTTATTCCTCCTTATTATTTCATCATGTCAGTTACAAATGGAAGTAACGCCAAGTGACGTGCTCTTTTAACAGCCTGCGCGATACGACGTTGGAACTTCAGAGAAGTACCTGTAATACGGCGAGGAAGGATCTTACCCTGTTCGTTCAAGAATTTCTTCAAGAATTCAGGATCTTTGTAATCAATGTACTTAATACCACTCTTTTTGAAACGGCAGTATTTTTTCTTCTTAACGTCTACTGAGGGCGGAGTTAAATATCTGATTTCTGATTGTTGCTGTGCCATGATTAATCCTCCTTTTTAGTTGATTTAACATTTCTTCTCTTAGCAGCATATTCAGCAGCGTATTTATCCATCTTAAAAGTTAAGAAACGGATAACACGTTCGTCACGACGGAAGTTAATTTCCAATTTTTTAATAACCTGCGGTTCTGCTTTGAACTCTATCAACTGATAGAAACCAGTTGACTTTTTTTGGATGGGGTAAGCCAGCTTTTTCAAGCCCCAGTTTTCCTCATTGATAATCTCTGCACCTTCTGCAGTCAGAATACCTTTGAATTTCTCTACCGCTTCCTTCATCTGAACGTCAGATAAAACGGGAGTTAAAATGAAAACGGTTTCGTATTGATTCATACTACGTTTATTAAATTATTAAATTAAATTTCAAATGCGAGTGCAAAAGTAGATATTTTATCTTAATCTACAAAGAGTTATCGCAATTTTCTTCAAAAAATATAGTTTCATTTTACAATTAATCTTCCTTTTTATATTTTTTATCTGTAAAAGATAAGTTATATCCGCCAAGAATTGTATATTTGCAAAGTTGTTTAAACAATAATTCCATGATAGAACAATTTAGTTTTGATATCCAATTAATATTTGCCATATTAAATGGCAAAGTATCTGCAGCCATCAACCGGAAACTAAGCCGGAATTTTCGCCAAAATGGTGTAGAAATTACCCCTGAACAGTGGACAGTCCTTCTTTTTCTATGGGAAAAAGATGGTGTCACACAGCAAGAACTATGTAATGCCACTTTTAAAGACAAACCCAGCATGACCCGCTTAATAGACAATATGGAACGCCAGCATCTGGTGGTACGCATCGCCGACAAAAGAGATCGACGCACCAATTTAATTCATTTGACCAAAACCGGCAGAGAATTAGAAGGTAAAGCACGTTTCATCGCAAACAAGACATTGAAAGAAGCACTACAAGGATTAACATTGGAAGAACTGAAAGTCAGCCAAGATGTATTAAGAAAGGTATTCACCAACATCAAAGACTAAAGTTTTTCAAGGTTTTCATCTTTTTTTCCTAAAATAATTTCCATGATAAGAGAATTATGCTTTAATTTGTACACAAGAATAAATATAATCTATTAATAAAATACACACATGAAAAGCTTACTTAAGAATTTAGGTCTGATACTGATGATCATCGGCGCCGCTATTTTAGTCGGTGTTTTCTTCACCGGAAGTGCAGCAATTAACGACAACGGTGTTTTAGGTGGAAGTGCCGCCCTTATCGTTATAGGTTTAATCGTTTATATTGTATTAAACAAACGCATTGTTGATTAAAGTATAAGAGAACAAAAATAAAAAAGTCCGGGTAGAACTCCGGACTTTTTTATTTTATCGACTTTACTCACTTTATTCCAGATTGCCGAAAAGAAAAGTCCTTTTCTTCTAATCTTTATATATGTAATGCCTGTTAGATTATATATCTTTCAACTGTAACATTAGTAATCTTTCAACCGACACAAACATAAACAGTCATAATACTAACTCTTTCTGACTACGGATCATACTCCCCTGTCTTGCTTACGGATTTTTTACAGCTGAAGCTTTCCAGCTACGAATTCTTCACCTTAATCATCTGACAATAAGCTATTTATAAAGACATGAAGCTTTTGACGGAAATATAACATGAATTTTACAACCTACTTTAAACAATAATTTCTACACAAAAAATCAGCTCGTTCTTGAGAACGAGCTGATTTTTTCATCTACTTGCAACTAAATGTTACTACTAAATATCAGATATCCTCTTATTCTACTTCGGGAGTAATCAGTTTATACCCCTTCCCGTGGATATTGATAATCTCGATAGAATCATCTTCTTTCAAATGTTTACGCAACTTAGTAATATACACATCCATGCTTCGTGCATTGAAATAATTATCATCAATCCAAATAGTTTTCAATGCGAAATCACGCTGCAGAATCTCATTAGCATGAGCACAAAGCAAGCCCAATAATTCGGATTCTTTCGTAGTCAGTTTAGTCTGTTTTCCATCGATAGCCAGAATTTGTTTCTGAGTATCAAAAGTAAAACGACCAATCTTGTAGATATTGCTTTCCTTGTTTCTCTTACCACGTACACGACGCAAAATAGCCTCGATACGGAAAGTCAACTCTTCCATACTGAACGGTTTAGTAATATAATCATCCGCACCAATCTTGAAGCCTTCCAATATATCCTCTTTCAAAGTTTTAGCAGTCAAGAAGATAATAGGAATTTCAGCATTAGCCTGGCGAATTTCCTGTGCTAAAGTAAACCCGTCTTTCTTCGGCATCATCACATCCAATACACATAAGTCGTATTTGTTCTTAAGGAAAGCCTTGTAGCCAGCCTCACCATCCGGGCAAAGTTCGGCCGAGTAGCCTTTTGCCTGCAAATATTCTCTCAATAGCATGCCAAGATTCTCATCATCTTCGCATAACAAGATACGCAATTTCTCGTCCATATTATTCATTTTTTAATAAAGGTAATACAATTATAAATTTAGTTCCTACATTCAATTCACTCTCGGCACGTATAGTCCCTTTGTGATCTTGAATTATTTTTTTCACATAAGCCAGTCCCAAACCAAAGCCTTTCACATCGTGCAGGTTACCAGTATGCACACGATAGAATTTATCGAATATCTTCTTCAGGTTTTCTTTCTTAATACCTATTCCATTATCCTGGATAGAGATATAAAGCTTACCCGATTCATTCCAAGTACGTATATTCAACAACAATTCGCCTTCCTGTTTTTTATATTTCACTGCATTGTCCAGCAAATTAAAAATAACATTTGTAAAATGCATCTCGTCTACAAATATATCCGGATTTACCGCATCCAAATTCGAAGTGATTTTACCATTGTATTTCTCTACCTTCAACGTGAAAGTATTGACAACACCGGCTATCAAATCATTTGCATTCACCTCTTTCATCTTCAGCGTCGCTTTTTGCTTTTCGAACATAGACATCTGCAACACCTTTTCCACTTGAAAACGCAAACGCTTGGTTTCATCATTTATCACTCCGGATATATGCTGGAACATAGCAGGAGATTTTCCCACTGCCGGATCTTTCAACATCTGAGCTGCCAACGATATGGTAGAGATAGGTGTCTTGAATTCATGTGTCATATTATTTATGAAATCATTCTTTATCTCGGTCAACTTCTTCTGACGGAAGATGATATAGATAGTAAAAATGAACGTCACAAGCAATACAAATGTGAAGATCAGTGACGGGATCATAAATTTAACAGAACTGAATATGTAACTGTTCAATGTAGGGAAGTGAATATTTACTGTTGCCATACGAGCCGGAGGATCATTTTTAAATAAAACCTGCGGATATGTATTCTCACTACCCTCTTTGGTATAATCAGGGCAATGGTAAACTTCCGTCCCGTCACGGTCTGTCACCGTAAAATGGTAAGGAATATCAATGCCATTATTCAGCAATTCTGTCTTTAAAAACAAGTCCAACTGTTTAAAGTTGATTCTTTTGTTCAAGGGTTTGTCACTAGCTGTATACAAAATGTTATAGACCACTTCGTCCAACAATGCACGTTGGTACACATATCTGTCTTTAATTATTTCCTGCAAGGCTCTTGAAGTCTGAGGAATATTCTTACCAGTCGAAATAATCGCTTTAGGAATATTAGAAGGACGATTCGCACTGAACCTCATCTTCAATTCAAAAGTAGAGTAACCGTTCAATCCATCGGAAGTTATGGAGTACTCATGTGTATGCGCTACCACATTACCACTTCCCTCCCCCTTTTTTTCTTCGGACTGCTCCCTGGATAACTGTGCTGCTTTTTCTGTAGCAATCGCATCATCCTCAAGGTACTTTTTAGTTTCCACCAACTCAATATTTCGACACGCTTGGACTAAACTGCGCTGAACAGACTCATCAAATTGTCCTTTGCGCATTTTCACCATTTCTTCAATATAGCTTACCTGCAAATACAATAAACTAAGAAATGATAGTCCCATTACAATACCTAATACCCAAATAGTAGACTTTTTCATGTCAGCAAAATTAAAAGCGCTAAATCTCATTACATAATAGATTAACCAAATTTAAACGGCTATTCTCTATAATTAACCGAAAAAGTCATTTAAGCTAAGATTCTGACTATTATAACAAAATTTACGCCAGTTGGTTTGCAAAAATAATAAAAAATTAAGTTCAAAACCAAATAACAAACCTAAAAGTTTAAGTTATCTTAAATAAAAAGAGACGTATTTTTAACGAAATACGTCTCCTCTAAGTATGAAATCTTACACTTTATCAATCATCTTTATTTTCTTTAGCTTCAAATTCCTTCATTAATTTTTCTTGTACATCCGTCGGAACCAATTCATAGCTGGCAAACTTCATAATAAACGAAGCGCGCCCACCTGTCAAGGAACTCAAAGAAGTGGAATAAGAAGACATTTCTTTCAGAGGTACTTTCGCAACCAGTTTTTCATATCCACTTTCACTGCTCATACCCATAATCATACCACGACGACCTTGCAAATCACTCATTACATCACCCATTTTGTCGCTAGGAACGAAAACTTCCACATCATAAATTGGCTCTAGAATCTTAGGCCCAGCATTCTTAAATGCCTCACTGAATGCATTACGTCCTGCAAGCATAAAGGAGATTTCATTTGAGTCTACCGGATGCATCTTACCATCATAAACAATCACTCGTACATCACGCGCATATGAACCAGTCAACGGACCCTGCTCCATCCGGCTCATAATCCCTTTCAAGATAGCAGGCATAAAACGAGCATCAATAGATCCCCCCACAATACTGTTAATAAAGACTAATTTACCACCCCATTCCAAAGGTATTTCCTCAGTCCCCTTCACATTTATCTTGAATTCCTGACCGTTAAACTTATACGTTTCGGGTACAGGCATTCCTTCATAATAAGGTTCAACAATGAGATGAACCTCACCAAATTGCCCTGCACCACCTGATTGTTTTTTGTGACGATAATCGGCACGAGCTGCTTTAGTGATTGTTTCACGATAAGGAATCTTAGGCTCCTCAAACTTAATCTGCAATTTTTCGTTATTCTCCAAACGCCACTTCAAAGTACGGAGATGGAACTCACCTTGTCCATGCACAATAGTCTGTTTCAATTCTTTGGATTGCTCTACCTCCCAAGTAGGATCTTCCTCACGCATACGGTTCAATATAACCATCATCTTCTCTACATCAGCCTCATTTACAGGCTTGATGGCGCGCGAGTATTTAGCATTAGGATATTTAATGAAATTAAACCGGTTTTCACAGTCTTTGCCGTTCAAGGTATTTCCAGTCTTTACATCTTTCAATTTCACAGTACAACCAATATCTCCGGCTACCAGCTCCGGCACCGGAATACGATTAGCTCCGGCACAAACAAAAAGCTGTGCCATACGCTCTTTAGAGCCACGATCAGCATTAGTTAAATCATCACCTTCGTGTACCTTTCCACTCATCACTTTAAAATACTGCACACCACCGATATGGGGTTCAACGGCAGTCTTGAAGAAATAAAGAGAAGTAGGTCCATTAGCATCGGGAGGCACAGGCACACCACGAGTATTATGAACTACAGGCATATCTGATACGAATGGAACAACATTACCTAAAAATTCCATCAGACGACGGACACCCATATCTTTACCTGCACATACACAGAAAACAGGGAACATACCACGTGCAGCCAATCCCTTACGGATGCCTTCACGCATTTCATCTTCAGTCAATGATTCCGATTCAAAGAATTTTTCCATCAATGTCTCATCATTTTCAGCAGCAGCCTCTACCAAAGCTTTATGCATCTCCAATGCCTTTTCTCTCTCAGAATCAGGAATTTCTTCAATTGTAGGAGCACCTCCTTCTGGTCCCCATGAATATTTCTTCATCAACAGCACGTCAATGAGTTCATGAAAATTAGGTCCCGTTTCAAGAGGATATTGCACGGGAACTACCTTAGAGCCATAAATACTACGCAACTGTTCGAGTACATTGTCATAGTCACATTTCTCGTTATCAAGCTGATTAACCAAAAAGATAACTGGTTTGCCTAGTTTTTCTGTATAACGGAAGTGGTTCTGAGTGCCTACTTCGGGACCGTATTGTCCATTCAGTAGCAAAATAGCAGTATCGGTTACATTAAGCGCGGTTATGGCAGCCCCTACGAAGTCATCACTGCCCGGACAGTCAATTATATTTAGTTTTTTTCCATTCCACTCTACATGATAAACGGTAGAGAACACTGAATAACCATATTCTTGCTCTACCGGAAAATAATCACTAACCGTGTTTTTGGCAGTAATTCTGCCACGACGTTTTATAATACCACTCTCAAAGAGCAAAGACTCTGTGAGGGTGGTTTTACCTGAGCCATCATTGCCAAGAAGTGCAATGTTTTTAATTTCGTTAGTCTGATATACTTTCATGATATCTAAGGTTTAATTATTAACAAACGGATATGTGTTTCATATCTCCTAAAAATGTGGAGCGCAAATTAGAAAATAAAGAGAAAAAAAACAACTTAAAGGATAGTGTTACTAAACTATGTTTTACGACAGATATTCTATATTAGCATTATTTTTTGTAACTTTGCCACAAAATAAGTTATCATGGCAGGCATCTACCTACATATACCCTTCTGCAAAAAGCGTTGCATTTACTGTGATTTTTTCTCTACTACTCGTAAAGAACAGAAAACAGCATACATCCGTGCATTGTGCCACGAACTAACTGACCGGAAAAACTATCTGAAAGGAGAACCCATAGAAACGATTTATCTAGGTGGCGGTACTCCCTCACAATTGGCTAAAGAGGATTTCGAAGCTATTTTCTCCCATATTTATAAGGTGTATAAAGTAACCCCCAATGCCGAAATTACTTTAGAAGCTAATCCCGATGACTTAACATCGGAGTATATCTCTATGCTACGCACCTTTCCTTTCAACCGGATAAGTATGGGAATTCAAACTTTCCAGGAAACGACTTTAAAACAACTCCAACGACGACATACCGCCGACCAAGCCATTCGTGCCTTCCAAGGCTGCCGCACGGCAGGTTTCCAAAATATCAGTATTGACCTGATGTATGGGCTGCCCGGCGAAACGCTCACCTCATGGAAAAAAGATTTAAAACAAGCCCTTTCCTTACACCCGGAACATATTTCCGCTTATCATCTTATTTATGAGGAAGGAACTCCCCTGTGGAAACTCCGCGAACAACATAAAGTAGAAGAAGCAGACGAGGACTTAAGCGTTTCCCTGTTCGGTACACTAATCGACGAGCTCACTACTGCCGGATACGAGCATTATGAAATATCCAATTTCTGCTTGCCAGGTCTTCATTCCCGGCACAATTCCAGTTACTGGACAGAAAAGCAATATTTAGGTTGCGGTCCTTCCGCACATTCTTATAATGGCATTTCACGCCAATGGAATGTAGCTTCACTAGATAAATATATAGAGGGGATCTCAAGCGGAAATCCCACATTCGAAGTAGAAGAACTTGACTTATATACCCGTTACAATGATTTTGTCATTACCCACATACGTACACAATGGGGAATGCCACTGCCCAAACTCGGGAAACAATACGGAGAAGAACTGTACAAATACTGCCTGCATATGGCCACCCCACATTTACAACAAGGAACACTGGAAATAAAAAACGATACGCTGAAACTGACCCGTAAAGGCGTTTTTATATCAGACGGGATCATGAGCGACATGCTTTGGGTGGAATAACCAATACTCCAGCGAATATTCACATATGCTATTTTAAAAGCATTCCCAAAAAATAAATGAATAATTTTATAAAATACGATAGGGAGATTTTCAAGTTTCCCTGTCTTTACTTATATAAACCAATAAACTAAAAAGATATGAAAACAAGTACGCGCATAGTTCTTCCATTCTTCTATGCATTAATGGAAGCTTATGCTTACAATAGCGAAAACGATTCTGAAGAACACAGGAAAACGGAACAAAAGAGTTCCGAATGCAACCATAACACAAATCAAATTTTGGAAACTCTTTCTCCGAATATTACAAGGAGGATAACAGACCCTGAATAAAGGCATATAAATTATTGAATAATAAAAGAAAACTAAAAACTAAATGATTTTTTCAACTTGCAATCAATACAGTATCAAGGGGATTTTCTTGATACTGTTACTAATGATTTCCACTACATTCATACAGGCTCAAAAAGCAGATCTTTCTTTCAGCATTCACTTAAAAAAAGCGAATCTGAAAGAATTCATATTTGAAATAGAAAAAGCCTCCGGCTACTCTTTTATTTATGGAGAGGAAATCATCTTTAAACATCCTATAACCCTCAGTCTAAGAAAAGCTCCATTAAGCCTGATTTTACAGAAAGCCTTTGCAGGACAGAATATCAGTTTCAAAATAAACAAAAATCACATTATATTAAAAAAATACGCTCTACAATCCAGCAAGAAGTCTTTTACCCTAAACGGGTATGTATTGGACAGTATATCGAAAGAAACATTGATAGGTGCCAATATTTATGATCAGAAAAACGGAGTGGGTACCACTACCAATCCTTTCGGATACTTTAGCATCACATTGCCTGAGGGGGGCATTAAACTAAACTTTTCATACATAGGCTATGCAGTAAAACAAGTGTCTTTGCACCTATGGAAAGATACTATGCTGACCATCCAACTCCACAATGACAACCAACTGAATGAGGTCATTATCTTGTCCGACAAACCCGAAACGGGTATTCAAAGCAGTCGTATGGGAGCAAGCAGTATTCCTATTCCCCACATAAAAAACACACCGGCATTGATGAGTGAGGCAGACGTACTAAAATCCATCCAACTACTGCCCGGTGTACAAAACGGAATGAACGGAACCAGTGGGTTATATGTACGCGGAGGAGGTCCGGACCAAAATCTTTATTTATTAGACGGTGTACCTTTATATAATGTAGATCATACACTGGGCCTGTTATCGGTCTTCACTCCGGAAGCCGTGAAAAAAGTCGATTTATACAAAAGTAGCTTTCCGGCACGATTCGGCGGACGTCTTTCATCTATTGTCGATGTCCGTACCAATGACGGAAACATGCAGCACTATCATGGAAGCTTGACTATCGGTCTTCTCACTTCACATCTGCAATTTGAAGGACCTATATGGAAAGATCATACTTCCTTCATTATCTCAGCACGACGCAGTTATATTGACTGTTTCCTCCCACTAGTTATGCCAAAGGACGAACGGGGCGGTTATAGTTTGTATGACATCAACGCCAAGCTAAATCATCGCTTTAGTGAACAAGATCGCCTTTTCATTTCTTTCTATAAAGGGAAAGACCACGTCTACTATAAATACAAAGATGAAGATAAGTTCAAGCAAACTCACGATTGGGGAAACATATTACTGAACACACGCTGGAATCATGTTTTCACACCCCAACTATTCAGTAATACTACGCTGGCATACAATCGTTATGTTTTTGATATCAGACAAGAGGAAACTTCCAGCATACAACAACCTGATGGTTCCACAATCATCAATGGTTCCAACAATCTGTTTCACTCCGGCATCAGTGATCTTAGCATTAGTACGGATTTTGATTATCATCCGTTACCGGCACACAACATCAAATTTGGAGCGAAATACATATATCATCAGTTCGCTCCGGAAGTGCAGACCGTAAATCAACACAATTCCGACAATGGATATCCACAAACTAACGACAATTATAGTTTGAACAATTCTCATATCCATGCTCATGACTTTTCCTTGTATGCCGAAGATGATCTTATTCTGAACGAACATTGGAAAATAAATGCCGGATTGCACTTTTCATTTTTTAATGTACAAAAACAGACTTATCTTTCTTTGCAACCCCGTCTTTCCATAAGTTTCCAAGCGACCTCAAATATCATCTTAAAAAGTTCTTTTTCACAGATGAGCCAGTGTACCCAATTATTATCTACTGCATCACTGGCCATGCCTTCCGACCTTTGGGTGCCCGTCACACGCCACATCCGCCCCATGAAATCTTTTCAATATGCTGTAGGAGTATACTATACCGGTATCAAGAATTGGGAATTTTCCATAGAAGGATACTATAAAGATATGTATAATGTATTAGAATATAAAGACGGAGAAAGTTTTCTAGGTTCTTCCCATAACTGGGAAGACAAAGTAGAAATGGGCAAAGGACGTTCATTCGGAGTGGAGTTTATGGCACAAAAAACTGCAGGGCTCCTTACTGAATGGATTAATTACACCCTATCCAAATCCGACCGGCAATTCAGTACGGACGGGATCAATAATGGTAAACGTTTCCCTTACCAATATGACCGCCGACATACCTTGAATCTCACTCTAAATTATCAATTGACACGACGGATCGACTTCAATATGTCATGGACTTATGCATCAGGTTGCATGGCAACACTTCCTACAGAGAAGACACATATAGAACTACCACCTACCAATGTACCACCTTCCTGGATTATGGATAATTTGAACAAAGGAGATATGGATCATTCTAGTTCACGAAATAACTACAGATTGCCTGCAAGCCACCAATTGAATATAGGATTCAACTTCCATAAACAGACCCGGCACGGAGAACGGATATGGAATATCAGTATCCTAAATGCCTACAATGCCATGAACCCCAACTTTGTCTATATCAGCAGGGAAGCACAAACAGGAAAGCCTATATTGAAAAAAATGACAATCTTGCCATGTATTCCTTCATTTTCATACACTTATAAATTTTAAAATCCAATGAAAAAATACTTTTTATTTCTTTGTGTATTTGTTATTTTAAGCGCATGTACCAATACCATTGGTTATTTACCCGATGATGAACCTAAAAAACTGATCGTAAATGCCATGATGCAAACTGAAAATAACGATAACCGGATTTATCTGCATTACACAGGATGGACAGCTACCACTCCTGTCACCGATGGTATCATACACCTGTATATCAACGGAAAACTGTCAGAAACAATCACTGCGGAAGATGATTACTACCCAGTAAAAAGCATATTCCGAACAGGAGATAAAGTGAAAATAGAGGCTTCTTCAGAAAATGGTAAATATAAAGCAAAAGCGGAAACACGCATCAGTGCACCCTTACAGATTATAAATGTAGATACAACCTATATAAGTTTAAGAGATTATAACAGCTGGGTAGGAGGCAAGCCTGTATATGACAATTATCTTCGGCTTAACATTCAATTAAAACAACCCGATATAGAGGCAGAGAATACATACTATCGTCTTGAAATAAAACAGATTTTTTATTCTCATAAATGGCATGACGGCAGGGACACTCTCAGTATTGACACGACTTATAACTATAATTATATTTATGACACCGCCTTGACAGACGGCAAACCCGGACATGCTATAGATGAAGGATTCGAGCTTATTCAGAAATGGAACAATTATTTTGGCCTTTTTAAAAGCTGTTATTTTAAAAACAGGGAATATAACATGACGATAGATTTAAAAGAAGACATCAACTATATACATATAGATTCTCAGAAAGCAGAGCGATATATCAGTATCCGGTTTTACAGTATTTCAGAAAGCGAACATAGATATTTGTATGCCATGTCCTCTGCATTAGATTTTGATGCCGAAAATTTTATTTATGCAGTTCCCCTTATTCCCAATAATATAAAAGGAGGAATAGGTATATTCAGTATTGCCAACCAAGTAAAATACAAATTGAAAGAAGAAAATTGCCAAGACAGATACTAAGAAGAAGGCTTCAGTTCCTCTCATACAATAAATCAAAACTAAAAGTTCTAAAATGAATAGCACATCTATTTACATTTTAGTAGCTTTGCATCCGATTATAACATTAACAAACATGCCCAACACGGCAATGGAGGCAACTGAACTACTCAAAGAAATACAGAAGCATGATTCCCAACAGGCTTTCCGGTCTTTATACGATATGTATTATGACCGTTTCTTTCGTATCGCCTTTTATTACCTTCAACGGGATGAATGGGCTCAAGAAGTAATTTTAGATGTTTTTACCACGCTTTGGAATCATCGAAAAAGTCAGCTTATTCCCGATGATTTTAATAAGTACAGCTATATATTAATAAGAAATGCCGCTCTGAACTATTTGGAAAAAGAACAAAGGAGGGAAGCCTCGCCTCTGGAAAATATGCCGGAAATATCTTCTTCCAACCTTTCTCCTGAAGAACAAATGATGAATGAAGAGTTATTTAACATTTATGAGAACTCACTGAATGAATTACCTGAACGTTGCCGAACAATCTTTATTAAAGTCCGCGAAGAAAAACAAAGTTATGCTTCCGTTGCCGAAGAACTTAATATAAGCCCTAAAACAGTAGATGCCCAGTTACAAAAAGCTGTAACCCGACTCAAAGAAAAAATTAACAATTATTTTAGAAATAGACGATAGGGAGTTTTCCAGATTCTCCTGTCTTTATCAATAGAAACTAATAAACTAAAAAGACATGAGAACAAATACACGTTTAGTATTACCATTTTTTTATGCCCTGCTTATAAGTGCATGTAGTAACAACGACAACTATCCCAAAGAGTATATAGGCTTTGAAAAACAATTCATATCACACACCTATGATACAAAGAACGAGGAAGAAACCCTTACTTTAAAAATAATAGCTGCCGAAAAACAAGACACAGACCGTAAACTGACCATTAGCAGTTCTACAAATAACAATAGCTTCCACATTCAAAATGCCCATCCGGTCATCTTGAAAGGAAAGAAATCAGTAAAAATAGATATCATTCTTTATCCTAAACAAATAAAAAGCGTACAACGTATCATACGGTTGATCTGTACTCCTGACGGAAAAGACGCAAAAATTTCTGAAATTTCTATCCGTCTGCAAAAGAAGTAGTATCTTTGTCCAGCAAATAAAATAACATGAATTCACCGAAATCAGACAAAGAACTGGACGAATGGTTGGAATTATTATCTTCTTCCACTCATTCACCGCAGGGAAAATTCTCGGCGGAGAAAAGTTATAATATATTGCAACAACGTCTTCAACCGGCATACCGCAAGCACAAAATACTTTCCATTCGGTATACAGTTGCTGTGGCTGCCGGTTTCGTCCTGCTTATAGGTTTCGGTTGGATGTTTTATTTTTACCAACGTCCGGTACGTACACTGATTGTTTCCACCAATATACAAACTCAATGCATCCAATTACCGGATGGCTCTAAAGTAACCCTAAACCGACATTCCCAATTGAGCTATCCGGAAACTTTCAACAAGGAACGAATCGTAAAGCTGAATGGAGAAGCTTATTTTGAAGTCAGTAAAAATCCTAAAAAACCATTTCGTGTCAAAGCAAACGGAGTTACCATCAGGGTATTAGGCACGCATTTTAATGTCAATGCCTATGCCGCCGATTCTTTAGTAGAAACAACCCTGCTGGAAGGTAGTGTATCCGTCAGTAACAATGCCAACGGTAAACAAATGATATTAAAGCCCAATGAAACAGCCATTTATCGTAAATCGACTGGAATATTGTCTATGCACATTAATGCAAATGCACAGAACGAAATAAGTTGGCGTGAAGGTATTCTTTCTTTTAATGACATATCTATGGGAGAAATCGCTCGTCAACTATCCCATCATTTTAATGTCACCATACAGATAAAAAGCGAACAGTTACGTAATTATAAATTAAATGCACGTTTCAAGCAAAACGAAACGTTGGAAGAAATTCTAGAAATGTTGGCTCCCATCGTAGGTTTTACTTATCACATGCCCCAATCCAATCTTATTGAACTAAAGCAAGAAAACTAAAAAACAAATGATTTCTTCACTTTATAAGAAACACAGTATCACTTTTTTTTACTTAATGCTGTTACTAGTCTTTTCCCATTCATTCATATCAGCACAAACTCCGGATATGCCTTTTAATATTTATCTGAAACAGGCTAGTTTAAAGGAGTTTACAGCTAAAATAGAACAACTGTCAGAGTATTCTTTTATTTATGGCGAAGAAGTTGTACTCAAACATCCCATAACTCTCGATCTGAAAGAAACCCCATTAACAACTATTCTACAAACAGCTTTCATTAAACAAGACATCAGTTTCGAGATTACCAAACACCATATCATATTGAAAAAAACAACGTCACTTCCTATAAAACAACATTTTACACTAAACGGTTATGTATTGGACGAAATATCGAAAGAAACACTGATAGGTGCCAATATCTATGACCAGCAAAATAAACAAGGAACAATCACAAATCCATTCGGATTCTTCAGTATCACACTGCCCGAAGGAAACACTGAACTGAATTTTTCCTATATAGGTTACGGTTCAAAACAAATAGCATTGTATTTATGTAAAGATACGCTGCTGACTGTCCAACTTAAAAACGATAATACATTGGAAGAAATCGTTGTCCTTTCTGATAAAATGGAAACAGGCTTTCAAAGTAGCCGTATGGGAGCAAACAATATACCTTTGACACATATTAAAAATACCCCTGCTTTACTGAGTGAGGCAGATGTATTAAAATCAATCCAGCTTCTGCCCGGTATACAAGGAGGTATAACCGGTACCAGTGGCCTGTATGTACGTGGAGGAAGTCCCGATCAGAATCTTTATCTGCTAGACGGTGTACCCTTATATAATGTGGACCATACACTAGGTATTCTCTCCATCTTTACCCCAGAATCGGTCAAGAAAGTCGATTTGTATAAAAGCAGTTTTCCTGCCCGTTACGGAGGAAGACTGTCCTCCGTCATTGATGTACGCACTAACGATGGAGATATGAGGAATTATCACGGCAGTCTGACCATCGGGCTGCTGACTTCCCGAATGCACTTTGAGGGTCCTCTATGGAAAGACCGGACATCATTTATTATTTCTGCCAGACGCAGTTATGCCGATTTAATTATCAAGCCTTTCATGGATAAAGATACGAAAGGAGGTTACTACTTATATGATATCAACACAAAACTAAATCATCGATTCAGTGACCGTGACCGCCTGTTTTTCTCCTTTTATCATGGCAAAGATCATGCCAGCTTTACAAATACTTCTTCTTATTACTTTGAAGAAGAAAAGGAGACAGACACAAGAGAGAGACAAGTCATGGCTTGGGGAAGTACATTAGGGGCATTACGTTGGAACCACATAGTCAGTAATCGTCTGTTCCATAACATCACCCTATCCTATAACCGTTTCCGATTCAATATAAAAAACAATTTCACGTCCGCCAACAAACACCTTGACAGCCAATATTATTCCGGTATAGAAGATTGGGGATTAACATCTGACTTCGACTTTCATCCATCCCCCTCCCATTTCATCAAATTCGGAGGAAACTATCTCTACCATACGTTCCGCCCCGAAACCCAACATACATTTGTGCACTCTCCGAATGAACAAGAACAACCTGATAAAACATACACCATCGGAGGAAATGAAGCGACACACTCACACGAAATTTCCCTTTATGTAGAAGATGATTTCAAATGGAACGAACAATGGAAAACAAATATAGGCGCACATTTCTCACTCTTCCAAGTACAAAAGCACACTTATGCCTCCTTGGAACCTCGCATTACCGTTAGTTTCAAAACCAGTCCCAACCTTACTTTCAAGGCGGCCTATACCCACATGACACAATATGTACATTTACTTTCTTCATCCAATCTCTCTCTCCCCACTGATCTATGGGTACCGGTCACACAGAAGATCCGCCCGATGCAAGCATGCCAATTTTCTATCGGGGGTTACTATACAGGTATTCAAGGATGGGAGTTTTCTGTAGAAGGCTATAGCAAAATGACGAAAAACGTATTGGAATACAAAGATGGTAATACTCTAGTCGGTAATTCCATTCATTGGGAAGAGAAAGTAGAAATGGGCAAAGGACGCAATTTCGGCATAGAATTCATGCTGGAAAAGAAAACCGGACGTACTACCGGATGGATAAATTATACTTTGGCTAAAGCCGACCGTATATTCAGTAAAGGAAATGTAAATGGAGGGAAACGTTTTCCCTATAAATACGACAGACGCCACTCCGTGAACATCACGATAAACAGGCGCCTCAACAAAAAAGTATACATGAGCGCTTCTTGGATTTACGCTTCAGGAAATACTGCCACCCTGCCCAAAGAGAAAGCAACCATCATTCTCCCCGAAGGAAGCTATGGATGGGGACATATGGGAAATACAGGCAACGGGGTTGTTTTTCCCATTGAATATAGCTCTTCTCGAAATAACTACCGTCTGCCCGCCAGTCATCAGTTGAATCTAGGATTCAACTTTCACAAAAAGACAAAACATGGAGAACGGATTTGGAACGTCAGTATTATGAATGCCTATAACTCTTTGAATCCCAATCATGTATTTATAGATTATTACACGGATGAGCAATCGGAAGGAAAAAAGATTCCTGTGATACAAAAAGTCACTCTCCTTCCCTTCTTACCTTCATTCTCATATACTTATAAATTTTAAGCAATAATGAAAAAAGCACTTTTACTCCTTTCATTTGTTCATTTATTGGCCGCCTGTACCAATGATATAGAAATATTGCCTAATGATGAATCTCAAAAGCTCATCGTCAACGCTCTGATAAACGCAAACAAAACGAACAATGCTATCTTTTTAGCTTTATCCGGCTATCACGAACCCCAAGTAGTAAAAAATGGAATTATTCACCTTTATATCAATAATGTATTATCGGAAACAATTTCGGAATGTACCTATCGTCCTAACAATGATTCACCGTTAGACTATCAAAATTATTTTTACCAGATAAACAGCCGTTTTAAAACCGGTGATCAAGTACGTATCGAAGTAGAAACCAAAGACGGAAAATATAAAGCGAATGCAGAAGCAACAGTATATGAGCCCATTGAAATTATCAAAGCGGACACCATTGAATCTAATCATTCTCTATCAGAGACTTCGGAAAGCCTTTGGATATATCAAGCAACAAAGTGGAAAATAAAATTACAAACTCCCACCACAAACCATTCCCAATATTACCGGGTCAACATAAAACAAACATATACTTACCGCCTTACTAACCGCAAAACTTTACAAGACTCCACTGCTATCTCCACCCAATGGGAATGTAGCGGATATTATGACACTGCATTAATGGACGGAAAACCTGGCACTCCCAACAACTCTGATCCTATCATTAATTTCATCCCCACTATAAACAACTATTATAATGTATTCAATGATGCTTACTTTACCAACAACCAATATACCATGACTTTAGACAGTTGGTATAGTTTCCTATTAGACAATAAACTATATAAAATTAAAAAGATAACTGGAAAAGCTATCATACAATATTATGCCATATCCCCGGCTGAATATCAATATTTACGAGCCGCCAATGCATATGCCGACCATGACAGTAGCAACCTGTTGGAAACACCTGTCATCTTTCCCAATAACATCAAAGGAGGAATAGGTATTTTTGCCATAGAAAATCCGACAGAAACAAGCATTCCTTTAAAATCCATCGAAGATTATTAGAAAGCTTTGCCACTTTCGAATCTCTGTTAAATTATTTATCTTCCAATGAAATCTGAAAAGGAGAAGCCGGTAGTCCGGTTCTATTTTTCAAATTCGCATGAACCGGATTATCATCCCAACCATAACGTACCGTTACAGGATGAGGGATATCTTTATGCCATACCGCCACCTGATTCCCATTAACGACAACTGCTTCCGCCCACTGAAAATGCCCATCGGCACCGGCTATCGCAAATCCCTTCAATTCATCTACCGCCCATAATTTATCAGTCCCGGCTTCGAAAGAAAGAACAGCCTTTCCTTCATGATTGACAGTCATACCCGTACACATAGGCCCACTGTGCACACTCTTTTTATCACCATACACCCTTCTTTTCACCAACAGGGAGATACGTCTTGCCAGTTCTTTTTTGTTTAATGGATGAATGTCGTTCCACTCGCCCAAATCAATCGCCACCGCCAAAGCTGCATTCGGGACTTTCAACGCCACTCGCCGTTGCGCTTCACGCAAAGCCGCCCAATTACTTTCTACCGGGTGTGGATGTGTCTGCATGAAATTGGCCAACTGTACAATGAAGAAAGGCAGTTCTTTATCGGCCAGTTTCTCACGCCAATCGGCAATCATGGCAGTCAGCAATTCCTCATATTCATTAGGACGGCCCGTATTCGTTTCTCCCTGATACCACAACGCACCGGTAAAGACCAGATTACGCAGAGGAGAAATCATGGAGTTATACATACCGGTAGGAATATTCTGAAAAGAGACACTGTTAGTGCGTGCAGGCATCTCACAACCTAATTGATATTTCCATCGGCTAGACAAATGGACTGTATCTGTCCCCCATACCAGACAATAGGGCTTATCGGGCACAAAGCTGGCGGCGCCTCCGTAATTAATCAGCCGGACAGTCACCAGATTCTCACCGGGTTTCAATAAAGAAGCCGGCACCCGATAAATACGTGGCGGATACTGATAGAAAGTGTTACCTACGAAGGTACCGTTTACAAATACCGAATCGGCATCCACCATGCATCCCAAACGCAGGACAGCATCTTTTCCGGCTTGTTCCGCTGATACATTCACTTTCTGACGGAACCAATGAGAGCCACTCACCGGATATCCATTCTTCCTGCCCCATTCTTTGGAAAACGTATCTACCGTCTGCCAGTCCGTATCATCCAGTTCCGGACGATTCCAGCATATCCCGTCATGAAGTCCTTGGTCTCCTTTGTACAAAGCAGCATCCCAAAAACGGTTCATCATCTGTCCCGAACGGTTGCACAACTCACGATACTCGTCCGAATTAAACAAATCACGCTCGTGCAACTGACGCGGAAACTTCTGCAAGGCCTCCTCACTCATCCAAGCCTCAACGGAGCTTCCCCCCCAACTGGAGTTAACAATGCCCACAGGTACTTGGGTTTCCCTATACATCTCCTTGGCAAAAAAATAAGCCAAAGCAGAAAAGGAAGGAGCGGTTTCTTCAGTCAGCGACATCCAGTCCGTTCCCGGCAAATCGTCTTTAGGTCCATGCAAATCATTGCCTAAAGGAATCTTCACATACCGTATCATCGGATTCTCATCCCTTGCTATTTCCTCGGCAAATTTATCAGTCACCCGTCCGACGGTCAATTCCATGTTGGACTGTCCGGAACAAAGCCAGACATCACCCACTAGAATATTTTTCAACCGAATATCATTCACGATCATTTCAAAAGGGCCACCTGCCTTCATGGGAGGCAGTTCCACCAGCCACTTTCCATCTTCCCCGGCTACCGTACTGAATTTCTTCTTTTTAAAAACAACGGTCACACTCTCTCCTTTATCGGCATTTCCCCATATTTTAACGGACCGCTCACGTTGCAACACCATACCGTCCGATAGGATGGCAGGCAATTTCACCTTTGCTTCGGTCCATACGGAAAACGCACAAAAAGCTGACATCACTAAAGCTAACTTATATTTCATGTTTCTTCTAAAGCTAAGTACCGTATTTTATTTATTAAACCCACTCTCAGGACATTCATAGTTCGAGATTTCCAACCGGAAGCGTTTCATGTCCTCCAACTCGTGTACCGGACGTTCTATGCCAGCCGGAATAGGCATCCCTGAGAAAGTCTGGAAATAAAGCAGACAGGCATCTTTCCACCACACGGCGTCACGCATCTGGATTTTCAATTTCGACTGCACTTCCCTGAACCGGCGTGCATCTACAAAAGGTTCCACACTGTCCCATATTTCCTGAAAACCACGTACCTGTCGTACACCTCTATCGTATGCACGGCACAACTCCCCCCAAAGCGTACGTCCGCTTTTCATCCGATACTGCCAGGGCACATGATGGAACCAAAGCAAATAAACTTCAGGGCAAGTTGTCTTGTCATTGTAAATCAGACGAAGTGAATCAGGATACTGAGAAACGGCATTACTCCCTTTGCTGCTACGGTCGAAACCGATTCCCTCTTTGTCCGCCCTATGATAATAAGAGGGTAGCCAATCCGGACGGGCACCGGGTACACTGCACCACGGTTCGGGACCATAGTGGTGGCCCCATGCAAACTGATGATGCAGTCCTAATGGCATCATATAGTCTACCACCGCCTCCCGGCTCTGCAACATCATCGCCTTGACCGGGCAGACAAATGCCGACTGGGAAGTAAATGTCTGCTGCAACCACTCATCGGCAATCCTGTCTGAAGTCAACAACGGATTCCATGCCAAACGCCCGAAAGCATACCAGTTGGCCTGCGCAAAATGGTGTCCGCACCAATTCACATCCGTACCGATGTTTGCCACACCCGCCGCAGCTTTTAACCTGTCCGGACGTACCTCGCCAAAGAACTCCTCCCATAAAGGAGCCAAATAGGCCAGATGATTGGAAAAGCCTAAATACTCCTGAGTAATTTGAAACTCCACCATCATGGGAGTCTGCTTCATAGCCGTGAACAAAGGACTATAAGGTTCACGAGGCTGGAAATCAATCGGTCCGTTCTTTATCTGTACAATTACATTCTCGCGAAACTGTCCATCCAAAGGCATAAACTCCAAATAAGCCTGCTTGGCACGGTCACTGTCGGTAGGACTATAAACAAACGCCCTCCACATCACGATTCCTCCGTAGGGTTTCAACGCATCCGCCAGCATATTCGCTCCCTCGGCATGAGTACGTCCAAAATCACATGGTCCCGGTTGCCCCTCCGAATTGGCCTTCACCAAAAAACCGCCAAAGTCGGGGATCATCGCATAGATCTCTTTTACTTTTTGTTTCCACCATCCAATGACTTCCTTGTCCAACGGATCTGCCGTATCCAACTTGCCCAACCGGATAGGAGATGCAAAATTAACCGATAAATAGACCTTTATGCCATAAGGCCGGAAGACATCAGCCAATGCTTTCACTTTCTCCAAACTACCAGTTGTCAGCACTTGAGGTGAGGCATTGACATTATTTAGTACCGTTCCATTAATACCCACAGAAGCATTGGCACGGGCGTATGCCTCATAACGTGGCGACAAAGTTCCGGGAAGTTCCTCCCAATTCCACAAAGAACGACCAGCGTAACCACGCTCCACCGTACCATCCGGATTATCCCAATGATTCAGAATACGCAAGTCATACGCAGGCTGTTCAGTAACCGACAGAGGTACAGTGAGCTGCCCCGCCGCCTGCATACGCAGCAGACTATAAGCGCCATAAAGCAATCCAGTTTCGGTGGATGAAAGAATACGAACCTGATGTTCTGAAGAAGTGATGGCAAACCCATCCCCACGCCCTGTTTTCTTTTTCTCTAAAAGTACAGGATCTCCCTTCCAAGCGTTTTTCAATTCAGCAATGGCAATGGCTATGGTGGGTGACACTTTTCCTTTATAAGTAATTTCCACCTCCGCGCCTTCCACCGGACGTATCACCGGTAGCCACAAGCGGCTACCATCTTCTTCCACCGGGCGAACATGGTCCGGCCGTGTACCTGCATGCAACATTCCTGCTGCCAACCATCCGCACATTATTCCTATACAAACTGTCAATCTCATATTTTTCATTGTTCATTCAGCTTATTTCTCCGGCAAGGAGATTCGTTCATAAACAGATAACTATCCTCATAACCGCCATAATCCACCACTATCTTTTCAAATACGATGGCAGGCTCCACCGGTTTTAGAACCAATGTATAGGTTCCGTCCGCACAGTCGGGCAGGCTCAACTTCACCCGGGTCTTCACTACCCGACGGGCCACTGTGGGATACAGTACACGATATACATTATCCGGATGTTCGTTCAACTCCTCATTGAAACAGACAGTCTGCTCCTCCGCTCCTTCAAAACCTACCGTGTAGCGATGACCTTCCCGTCTGAGGAAGGGCAGTGTGGATTTCACAATGACATACACATTTACTGTATCTACTTTTTGCGGTATTTTCATTTTATAAGAGAGCGAAGCCCCCTCCGCAGACTGTGTATAAGGCATCAAAGCCACTCCGCTCAGCGTACGTCCCATGTGCGGTATGACTGTCCAGGCGGTCTTCGGTGCAACGGATGATGTAAAGTAATGCTCCGCCTCCATAGAAACCACCCCTTTGTCACCGGTAAACAAATATCCTCCTACAGCCCCTTCCGGTTGTTCTATCCGGTAGACTTCCGGTAAACGGTCGGCCGGGAAATCATCATTCCACGAAGTATAGCCTATATGTTTCTGCGTCATCATCCCATTCCACTTGCCTCCCGACATTTCTTCGTTGTATTCCCTGCACAATTCCGCATCACGCCGGAATGCCTGCTCCACTTTGTCGGCCCACTCATTCGCCTGCGGATTATTCTCCTTGTATAATTTGTGATTCATGGCTTGTGCATAATACATTTCATACAGATTGGCCATCGCCTGCACAGGAAAAAGAATCAGTTGTCGGTAGGCATCTCTGTAAGCGGTATCCAGTTTCAAATACTGCCGCAAGGCTTCCGCCTCCAGCTTCACATATTCATCAGCCACCTGCCTCCATTCCCCCGAAGCCAAGTGATAAGTATCCTTATCCAGCATCTCGGGAGTCACGCGTCCATTGTACTTGCAATACAGGTTCAAAATACGCATGGCCTCATCCGCCTGTTCCTCACCGAACTGCTGCGCACAGAACACTCGTGTATGCTCCAACAGATCCCCTGCCGCATAGCGTTCCGGATTCCAAGCCATATTCATAAAAAGAGTGATAGGATACTCCATCGGCTTCAAATCCCCCACATTCAATATCCAAAGCTTATCCACCCCATAACTGTAAGTCAACTGAAGCTGCTCCCACATATTTTGTACGGGAGTTACATTCAACCATTTGGAATTACGGGGGGCCCCCACATAGTCCACATGGTAATACATCCCCCAGCCACCGGCACGTTTCCGTTCTTTTGCATCCGGCAATCGGCGCACATCCCCCCAATTGTCATCACTCAGCAACATAATCACATCATCAGGCACACGGAGTCCCATATCATAAAAGCGTTGCACCTCTTTATAAATAGCCCATACCTGCGGACGTTTCTCCGGCACTTTTCCCGTCACTTCCTTAATAATACGACGCTGGTTCCGGAATATCTTCTCCATCAGGCGCATGTTTTCCTCATCACGCGGCACATATTTGTCATCTTCCCCCTCCTTTCCACCCATCGGAGTATCACCGTCACCTCTCATACCAATGGTAATCAAATCTTCCGTACCGGCGGCACGCTCCATACCTTCACGGAAAAAACGGTCAATCACTTGCTGGTTGGAAGCATAGTCCCATGCCCCATATTCGCTGCGCTTTCTCACCCATTCCTGATGATTGCGTGCCATAGGTTCATGGTGTGAGGTTCCCATTATAATCCCCATCTCATGAGCGGTCTTGCTGTTCTCCGGATCATCCGCATAAAAACTCCAACCCCACATGGCAGGCCACATAAAGTTACCACGCAGACGCAAAATCAGTTCGAACACACGAGCATAAAAACGATGATCACCATAATTCGTGCCATAAGTGTGCTTCACCCATCCGGTCAGGCAAGGAGCCTCGTCATTCAAAAAGATGCCCCGATACTTCACCGCCGGTTCTCCCGCCGTATAACTTCCACGCGTCATCGAAAGATTCTGCCGGAACATCACCGGCACATCCGCCCAGTCGTACCACGGCGAAACACCAATCTGCTCCGAAAGCTCATAAATCCCATAAATCGTTCCGCGTTTGTCACTTCCCACAATGACGAGCGCCTCATCCACTCCGTTCAAGGGAGCAGACACCACGGTCATCAGGTATTTCTCATTCTTGCCCTCCAGCAACGAAGCATCTATCTTTTTCGCTTTTACCAATTCTCTGATATAGCGGCTTTTCAACGTACCTACCATAATCATGCGCTTTACGCCGGGAGTATAGCATAACCCGGCAGCCCGGCCACTTACCCGTTTAAAGTCATTCTGAAGATTCCTTACTGCTATCATCACACCAGCATCCTCCTGCTCGTCCACCAATATTTCATTGACCACTCCGTTTTCCATCAGAGTGAAACGGTCGGGAGCCAGCTGGTCAAAAGTAATCCCTTTATGATCTATAGCTCCTACATTCAGGCACAAGGTGGAGAACAAGAATATCCCCACACATTTTTTCAGTTTCATTCTATTCACTTTTTAGTTACCGTATTCAAAATAATCTATATCCACATATCCTCCCAAATCTTTAGTAGCATAATTAAAAATAGCAAACTTGCTTCCCATAAAGAATTTGGTATAATCAAAAACCATTTTACAAGGTTCTCCTATTCGTTTCCACGTTTTCTTGTCATAACTGTAATAAAAAGTGGCTTCATCTTTTTTATCTGCAAAATCGCCCTCCATACGAAGATAGACCACCTCTTTCTCACAATCCATGCGTTCCTTCTCCAGTACTTCCACAGCAGTCACCCTTTTTTCCCGGTCCGAAAGACTGACAGACTGATGTGACATCACCCACTGCTTTTTCCCGTTCTCCATGACCACAGCCAGTACCCCGGACAACCCATTGAAAGCGCAGAAGCCCGCAACATCTCCTTCTTTCATCTTCGAGATATCCATAGCTACCACACCGCTGCACTTCGGTCCGCTCATACGCTGAGTCAAGGTATTGGGAGCCAGAAACAGATTGTCCACCACCTTTCCAGTCCTCAACCGCAGGAAACCCGGACGCTCCGTCAGTGACCAGCAATCGTCCAACGGATTGTGGTTCCACTGCCAGTTCAAACTCAACTGATCGGTGTCGAAACCATCACTTCCCATGATACTTCCTTTACACTCCTCTCCGTAAACAGGCATCTCCATACATTCGGGCACACGTCCGTCCGCATCACCCAGTATCGGCCAACCGTCTTCCCAGCGGCAGGGCATCAATGTGGGTACACGCCCTATACCGCCTCTATCCTGAAAAATAAAGCCATACCAGTTTCCGTCAGGAGTATCGACTATACAGCCTTGTCCCACGCCACCATATCCTTGAAATTCAGTTTCTAAAATCACCTTTTTCTCATACGGACCGGTTATCTGGTCGGCACGGTAGCACACCTCACGACGCAACCGTCCGGGAATGCTCCAGTCCATGGAAATCATCATCACATAATATCTGCCGTTATGCTTAAATGCCTGACTTCCTTCCAGAAGTCCCTGCTCGTCGGCGTCCCGCTCGAATATCTTTTGGTCTATACCTCCCGGTTCCACATCGCTCAGGTCGCTCTTGAGCTGACGAAGTTGCCCGGTGCCATAAAACAGATAGACTTTGCCGTCGTCATCAAAAAACAAAGAAGCATCATGATGATGAGGCGGACGGGAAAGTAATGTCCATTCGCCCGCCGGATCTTCGGCGGTATAGATATAACCACGATGGGGTTCATCATTGGGTGAGAACCATACATAGAACCGTCCGTCATGATAGCGGAGGCTGGAAGCCCATTGTCCGCGACCATATACCGTGCCTTCTTTCAAATCATAACGGGGCAAGTCAGTAAGCCGTTGAAACACATAACTGATCGTTTCCCAATGCACCAAGTCTTTTGAACGCATCACCGGACAACCCGGCATCAGGTGCATAGTGGTGCTTACCAGATAGTAATAGTTTCCCACCCTTATCATGGAAGGGTCAGGTACATCCGCCTCAATCACCGGATTATGGAACATTCCCCGTTGTTGTGCAAACGCCCCCGACAAACCAATGAAGCAGGTAATAATAATGATGATCTTCTTCATTTCTTTTTCTACTTTCTATTTTTTAACTATAGCCAGTTTCACAATCGGATTCTGCGCCTGCAACACTCCGGCAAGCAACAGGGACAAGCCACTCATCATACATTTCCGGATACCGGATAAATCACATTCAAGTTTCATATTCATGGTATTAAATTCACAAGGTTGTTTTTATTTTCCGTTCTTCACGGCTCAACAAGAGCAAAGGTAAAGACATCCGCTTTATTTTCGGGCGGAACTATGTTACATAGTCCTTTTCCCATGTTACAAACTTACCCTATTATGGCGGGAAGTATAGAAATTACCTCTTTTTTATTAGGCTATATATATTTTTTTGAATTATTTTTGTGCGCCTGAATCAATCTGAGATATTATATTATGATGAAACATACGCTTCTTACACTATTCATGTTCCTGTCTTTATTATGTCACGGACAATCATATAAATTCTTCACAACAGACAGGGAACTGTCCAGCAGTCTGATCAACAAGATATATCAGGACCGGAACGGTATGATCTGGATCGCCACCGAAGACGGACTGAACCGCTACGACGGAGCCAAATTCGTCATCTACAAGCATGATCCGGAAAACGAGCACTCTCTCTGCCACAACTACGTACGCGCCCTGTATGAAGACAGCAAGGGACGATTGTTCGTAGGAACCTATAATGGAATACAGTTATACGATCCCACCACCGACAGTTTCAGCACACAGGCGCAATGGGAAGACGGAAAGACTTTTGACAGCAATATCATGTCCATTCTGGAGTGTAGGAACGGAGAAATATGGGTATCGGGAAACAACTTGTGTACCATAACCATCACACAGGGGAAACTGACTGCACACAAACTGGATTTACCTATCCCCACCCAAATGACAGACTACATGATAGAGGACAGACAACACAATCTTTGGGTAACACAGGGTGAGAATGGTATCTACCGCCTCTCTGCGGACAATAAAAGCAAGCACTTTCTGAAACAAGAGAAGGGAATGACCATTGTGGACCTCTATGAAGACAACTACGGAGACATCTACCTGGCAACCATAGGCAAAGGATTGCTGAAATATAACCAACCGGCAGAAGAGTTCATTCCTATCCTTTATAAAGGAAAACAAAACCTGCCTATCAAATCCATCTGCCAGATAAGCCAGAACGAGCTTTGTCTGGGCACGGACGGGAAAGGCGCCAAGATTTTCAACATCCCCAAACAGCTCATCACGGATTACCCTTTTGATAATAATTACCTCGACTCCGGTACCTCCAAAGTACACTCCGTCCTGAAAGACAATGCAGGAAACCTATGGATAGCCATTTACCAGAAAGGGGTTATGATGATTCCCGCACAGCCCAACAGTTTCAAGTACATAGGCTACAAATCAATAAACAAGAATATCATCGGCTCCAACTGTATCACCTCACTCTGCCGCGACCACGAAGGCATATTATGGATAGGTACTGACAACGACGGCATATACGGTATCACCACAGAACTGAAGCAAAGAGTCCATTATGCCCCACATGACAGCCCCTTTTCGGTTCCTTCCACCGTTTTCGGCCTGTATGAAGACTCTGAACGTAATCTGTGGTTCGGATCCTATACCAACGGACTAGGCAGACTGGATAAGAAAACAGGACAGTGCAGCTATCTGCAGAATCTGACAGACAAGCATGGAAACCGTATCCAACGCGTGTATGATCTGGTTGAAGACCAGGACAAACGACTCTGGATAGCCACCATGGGAGCCGGACTTTTCTATTATGACTTGAAGACAGGACAGTCTGTATATGATCCTAAATTCAATGCTGCCACCGAAAAATATAAATGGATAAGCTGTCTTCTGTATGCCGGTGACAACCACCTTTATGTAGGAACGTATGACGGAATAAGATGTATAGACCTGAGCACCGACGACTTCAAGACTGAAGAAATCCTGTCCAGACACATCATCCACTCCCTTTATGAAGACCCCCAAGGCAACATCTGGATAGGCAGTTCCGACGGACTGGCGGAATGGAATCCCCAAACCCGGCAACTAAAGACCTACACCACCGCCCACGGACTATCCAGTAACGCCGTATATGCCATCAAAGGAGACGGGCAGGACAACTTATGGATAAGCACCAATGCCGGAATGTCACGTTTTAATCTGAATACCCACACGTTCAGCAATTTCTATGCAGACGACGGTCTGCAAGGAAATGAATTCAGCAAAAACGCCTCTTTTGCCGACCACAACGGCATACTCTGGTTTGGAGGTACAAATGGAATTACCTATTTCAATCCTCAAGAGATTACGAATCCCGCAAAAAAATGGAACGTACGCATCATCGACTTCTATCTGCACGACCAGCCCATAAGGAAAGGAATGTTGTCGGGCGGAAAAGAAATCATAAACACCTCCGTCTTTGAGGCCCGGGATTTCCACTTGTCACATAACGACAACGCTTTCAGCATCGAGTTCTCTACCCGCGAACTAAATAATTCCGAACGTATCACGTATCTATATACCATAAACAACACCCCCTGGGTCAAGCTTCCCAAAGGAGTCAACCGAGTGTCATTCAGCGACCTTCCCCCCGGCGATTATCATTTCCGGATCAAAGCCGAAGATTATCTGCTGGAATCCGACACCGATGAAATCACCATTCACATCGCACCGGCATGGTGGGCATCGGGCTGGGCCATGCTGATCTATGCCTTATTGGCAGTAGCAGCCGTCTATGGCATCATCCTGCAAGTGAGACACCGTTACCGCATAAGGCAGGAAATGATGCAACATATCCATGCTGAACAGATAAACGAAGCCAAGCTACAGTTTTTCATCAACATCTCCCACGAGATACGTACTCCGATGTCACTCATCATCAGTCCTTTGCAAAAACTGATGACAAACGATACAGACCACGAACGGCAAAAGAACTACCGCATCATCTGGCGCAATTCCGAAAGAATCCTTCGGCTTGTAAACCAATTGATGGATATACGCAAGATAGACAAAGGGCAGATGTCACTCGTTTTCCGTGAAACCGAAATGACCGGATTCATTAATGATTTGTGTGAAACCTTTACAGAACAAGCGAACAAAAAACAAATTACTTTGCAGTTCCACCACGAGGGCGCCGACCACTTAAAGTTGTGGGTGGACCCGGTGAACTTCGACAAAATTATCCTGAACATCCTGTCCAATGCCTTCAAATTCACCCCCGAAGGAGGCAGTGTGGACATACGGCTACGCACCGGTAAGGACTCCACCCTGCCGAAACCATTACAACAGTATGCCGAAATTACCGTGACCGACAGCGGAATAGGAATCGCCCCCAAAGAAACAGAACACATATTCGAACGCTTTTACCAGATACGGAATAGCCAAAACAACTCAAACATAGGTACCGGTATCGGGCTGCACCTCACCCGCTCACTGGTGGAACTTCATCACGGAGACATCCGTGTAGAAAATAATCCGGACGGACAACCGGGATGCAGCTTTATCATCCGTATGCCTCTGGGATGCGCCCATCTGCGCAAAGAAGAAATGGAAGCCGACAAAGCTCCTCTCTTCCACACTCCGGCTCCGGTCCTTCCTGTTCCTTATGAAACCGAGGAAGAAGAAAACGGAAAAACACGAACCAAAACGAAATACAAAGTACTGGTGGTAGAAGACGATGAAGATATACGCCGCTATATCTGCCGTGAACTGGCAAGCGATTACCATACCCTGGAAAGCTGCAACGGCAAGGAGGCACTGGAAAGCATCTTCAATAAAACCCCGGACCTGGTAATAAGTGATGTCATGATGCCCGAAATGGACGGACTTACCTTATGCCGCAAAATAAAGCAAAATGTGAACCTGAACCACATCCCGGTAATACTGCTCACCGCCAAGACACGGGAGGAAGACAATCTGGAAGGTCTGGAAACAGGAGCCGACGCCTACATGACCAAACCTTTCCATATAGAGATATTGAGGAAAACGGCCGCCAACCTGATCCGCAGTCGTGAACGGCTACGCAATACCTATACCGGACAACAGACCCAAGGGGATAAGGTACAACCAATAGAAGTACAGTCCCCCGATGACAAACTGATGGAACGAATCATGCGGGTCATCAACGAAAACCTGAGCAACCCGAACCTCACCGTGGAGATGATTACCACCGAGGTAGGCATCAGCCGCGTGCACTTGCACCGTAAACTGAAAGAACTGACCAACCAGACCACACGGGATTTTATCCGGAACATCCGACTGAAACAAGCGGCAGAACTGTTGTCGAAGAAACGGTACACCATAGCCGAAGTGGCGGACTTGACCGGATTCACCAATCCCAACAATTTCTCGACCGCTTTCAAGGATCTGTACGGAATGCCTCCCAGCATATACATGGAACAACATTTGAAACAGGATAAGAATAAGGAAGAGAACTGAAAATAATTTCCGGTTCTCTTTTCCACCAAGTACAGACCCAGTTTCCGCCGAATGCAAACTTTGCGGATACAATGGTATGAACAAATACACTTTTCCTACAAAACACTCTTACATATACCTATTTCACGAACCTTTCTTCAGTCCATTCAGCCGGCATAACTCACTATTACACAATGCATAAGGCTGACAGTAGTCCTTTCAGTCTGCTATCAGTCCTTTCAGCCGATGGAAAAATATTTCCCAAGCTCTTTCTTTACTTCAAAACATATCCGACAGGAACAGACAGACCCCATATCCACCAATCGCAAACTACAAGCAGCAACAAGCTGTACAAGTATCCTTTACCAGCCTGATGAATACCCTAATTCCTCTTGATAAATTTATCGTTTCACTGAGGTGATGAAATTGCATCACCTTAGTAAAGAATCCTCATCACTTAAGTGATAAAACTTACCCACCTAAGTGAAACAGTAAATTTATTAGAAGGAAGCCACATACTCATCAAACTGAAAACATATATTCTATGGGAAGATGATAACCTACCCAGCAGTCCATACCATAAAAAGACCGCCGCTTCTTCCATCAGAAACAGAAAGAAACGGCGGGTACTCTTAAAAAACAAAAAATCAATCTCTGTATCCCGGATTCTGATAAGCGTCTTTTTCCTCCTCTGTCATTTCCATGCCATCCAACTGTCCTTGTGGGATAGGACGGAGATAATGGAACGCTTCGATGGTACGGCTGTAAGTCTGCGGATTGTGATCACCCTTGCCTCCACAAATCACGTAACTGTCAGCATATTCGTTCCATTTCTGAGTACGAACCAAGTCGAACCAACGATAACCTTCGCCATAGAACTCGCGGCTGCGTTCATCCAGAATATAGTTGATGTCAATGGTTGCCGGAGTGGCGGCTGTCATTTCAGCACTGAAATCACGATCCACTTCCTTGTACTCGGCATTGCTGTAAGTCCAGCGACCGGCACGGGCACGAAGCACGTTCACCAGGTCACGGGCAGACTTGCCGGCTTGTGTGGCAGCTCCTTCTACGGCAGCTTCGGCAGCAACCAGATAAAGTTCGGAGAACTTGGCGATGTTATACGGACGGGTACTTCCCGCATTGGGCTGTCCTGCTCCGGAGCCGTTGTCTGTACGATACGGGCCGAGTTTCCAAAGACCGGGATATACATAGCGGCCTACCGCATCCAGTCCCAATACCCAGTCGGCACGACCGGGCAACGTACCTGCTCCCAGATTGCTTTTAGAACCTTCTCCTGCATAGTCTATCTTATCCATATCCTGGAATACGAAAGAGAATATAGGTTCACGTTCTTTCACTTTCATTCCGTTGGCATTGGTCACCGATTCCCAGTTCTGTCCGGCTGTAGACCAGTTGCCGCGATAAACAGTAGTAAAAGTACCGTCGTAACGGGAGTCGTTCACCTTGTCGGCAAACGTCTTGGTAAACACACCCAACGGAGGAGCCATACGGGTCCAAGGGCGGCCATAACATTGCTCGGCAATACGGTTGATGACAGCCTGATTATCAGCCGAACGCGCGTCGGTATAGTTCCAGTTCATCATCCATCCGGCAAAGTTATCGGGAGCACCACCGCCACCGTAGCTCAGGCTGCCACCATTATAATACTCGTCTTCCTGCGTATGGTCTGCATAGAGCAGGATTTCCATGTTACGGTCATAGGGTCCGGCATTCACCATCCAGAAGCTTTCCTGCAAGCCGAAAGGACCGGGGTTCTCGATAGCAGTAACCGCCACATCGTATGCCTGCTGGAAGTACCATGCCGCATCGTGTCCGTCGGGGTCCGTACGCTGGCACTCGGGATAAGTAGGAATGTTATTCGGATTCTTCAGCCACCAGGCATAAGTCAGATAAGCCTTTGCCAAGTACAGGCGGGCAACGGTCTTGGTCACTCCACCCGTCACACGAGGATTAGCGGGCAAGTTCTCGATAGCGGTCAGCAAGTCGGGGAAGATGGCCTTGGTGTACACTTCGGGCACGGTATTGCGCACGGAGGTACGTGAAGGAGTGATATTGAACTTCAGTTTGCCGGAACCTAGGTCCAGAGGCACTCCGCCGAAGGTCTGCACCAACAGGAAATAATCGAACGCACGGAAGAAGCGGGCTTCGGAAACCAATGATTCATTGACTCCTACTTCGGCACCGTTCTCTATCACTCCGTTAGCGGTGTTGATGTTCGAGAAAGCGGTTCCCCACAAGGCGTCGGAACGGCAAGTCGTGGCAGTCAGGTTGCCTACTCCGGACAGGTCGGCATCCTTGAAGTTACCATCGGCACTCCATCCCCAGGTTGCCTCATCGGTTCCCGTCAGACAGGAATTATAATAATAAGCTTGTCCGTAAATATAGCGCAAGTGTGCATACATGGAGGTCACACCGCCTTCCACTCCCTTTTCTGTCTTAAAGAAAGTAGGATCATAACTGCTGCGCGGCTGCTCGTCCAGAATGTCTGAACAGGATGCTGTCAGGAACAAAGCCAATGCGGCTGTTCCCAAAACTCTTATTTTTGAAAATATAGGTTTCATAGTCATGCTTTCATTTAGAATGTTAAGTTAATACCGAATAAATAGTTACGGGTGGACGGTGAGTTAGTACCTACTGTCAGGAATCGTTTCTGAATACCTTCTGTCACAGCTACATTCTCGTTACCGTAAGAGTTGGTTTCGGGATCCAGTCCGGTTTCTTTATGGAAAGGAGAACAGATGATGAACGGATTCTGTACGGACAGGTAAGCACGCAGGCTCTGTACGCCCATGCGGGTCAGCCAAGCCTGCTTCTCGAAGTTGTAGCCCAATGTGATGTTACGCACTTTCCAGTAAGAAGAGTCAAAATAACCCAATGTGCTTCCGTATTTCGGATTGTCACCACTCTGGATACCACCCGGTTTCGGGTACTTGGCACCCTTGTTCTCCGGTGTCCAGTAGTCTACATCCACTTGTCCGCGACGACCGGTCAGCATATTCAGGTAACCGTTGCTGTGGTGCAGCGTACTGATCAGCTTGCCTCCGCAACGGAAGGCGGTGATAACGTTCAAGTCGAAGCCTTTATAGGCCACGCGAGTGCTGAAACCTCCTTGGAATTTAGGTTCCAAGCTGATAATCTGACGGTCTTCGGGACCAATGGCGCGAGTCGGCTTGCCGCTGGCATCACGATCACCGGTATATTTCACTTTGATCATACCTTCATTGCCACCCGGCTCCAGAATGTCCAAGTATTGGAAATCGGGATCATCACTGTTCCATAAGCCTACTTTTTCATAGTCGTAGATACAGTCGATGGGATGTCCTACAAACCAGTTGTTCGCTTTATCATCTTTGGAGCCCGAAGCCAGTTCGGTCAGTTTGTTACGGTTGGCAGACAGGTTGAGGCTTGCCTCCCATGTCCATCCGTTATGGTTGTCCAGAATCGTTCCGTTCAAGGTAAATTCAAAACCTTTGTTTTCCGTCTTTCCCACATTAGCCATATAGCTGCTTACTCCCGAAGTGGAAGGAAGGCTTACGCTTTGCAGTAAGTCGGTGGTTTTCTGAATGTAATACTCAAATGTACCGGACAGGCGTCCTCTCAGCAAGGTGAAGTCCAGACCGAAGTTCCATGTAGAAGAATATTCCCACCCCAATTCGGCATTAGGCAGTTCGGATACATAGTAACCGGTGACATAGCCGGTAGGACCGAAGTTATAAGGACGGGTTGCCAAGCGTCCCCAGGTCTTGTAAGGATCAACAGCCTGGTTGGAGGTCTGTCCGTAACCTACACGCAGTTTCAGGATATCTATCCAGTCCACCTCGTCCATAAACTCTTCCTGACGAATGTTCCATCCTGCCGATACGGCGGGATAAGTGTGCCATTGGTGTCCCTTTGCCAAACGTGAAGAAGCGTCGGCACGTACAGTCGCCATCAACATATAGCGATTGTCGTAAGTGTACATCACACGGCCCATCCAAGACATCAGACCGCTCTTCTGATAGTTCCAGTTGTCGGGGTTCACCGTAATGGTGCCTTCCGCACGCCCGATGTTGTAGAATTGGAAATATTCGGCAGGAATATCCCGTCCGGCAACGTCCGAACGTGTATAGACAGTCTGTTCGGCAGAGTACATACCGACAACGTTCAGCTGGTGTTTTCCGAAAGTACGGTCGTAAGTCAGCAGGTTCTCCACAGTCCAGTTGGTTGTTTCCGAGTGGTTCAGCGAAGCGGTAGACGGAGTGTCGGCCGTAGTGCTGTTGATGCCTTCGCCGGTGAACGATCCACCTTTAGTAGAACGATAGTTCAAACCCAGGTTGACACGGTATTTCAAACCTTCCACCCACGGGCATTTCACTTCGGCAAACAGGTTGTTGTACGTACCGAAGCCTTCGGTCTTGCTCAGCCAACTGTCTTCCAATTCTTCCACAACGCCTCTGGTCAATACAAATGACTCATCCTGACTGTTGTATTTCACGGTACGTTTCAATGTGCCGTCCGCATTATAGGGGTTAGCGATAGGAGACATGGCAAGCACACCATACAGTCCGATATTGGAACCTTTGGTGACGTTATAGTTGGTATTGTTCACCAGTCCGAAGCGGAAATATTTTCCCACACCCTGATCGAAAGAACCACGCAGAGAGTAACGGGTATAGTTCTGAGTAGGAATGACACCCTGATCCTTATAGTAAGCCGCGCCAAAGCTGTAGCCTCCACCGTTGGTACCACCGGACACGCTGACATCGTGGCTGTTTACATAACCGTCTCGGAACATCAAGTCCTGCCAGTCAGTATCCACATCGTCCGACTCGTCCACCGAATTCTCGAACTTGCCTGCCAGTTTACGCATTTCGGCAAACTTGCTGCCGTTCATCATGGGATATTTGGAGAATACTTTCTTCATACCTGCATACCCATTGTAAGTAAACCGGGCGGGACTACCCTGTGCACCTTTGTGTGTAGTGATCAGGATAACACCATTGGCACCGCGCGAACCGTAGATAGCAGTAGAGGATGCATCCTTCAAGATATCCATGCTCTTGATATCTCCGGGATTGATATCGGACAAATTACCCATAAAGGGGATTCCGTCTAATACTACCAACGGGTCGTTACTGGCGTTCAACGAACGGGTACCACGAATACGAATCTGCATGGAAGCGCCCGGTGCGGAAGAAGTCTGAGCCATATCCACACCTGCCACGCGGTTCTGCAAAGCGTATGTAATATTGGTGGCAGGCATCTCACGCAGCTTCTCTCCGCCTACCGATGCAATAGATCCGGTCACGTCACTCTTGCGGGCGCTACCGTAACCAATCACCACCACTTCTTCCAAAGCTTTGGAATCTTCCTTCAATGTAATCTTTAAAGAACTCTTTCCCGCTACCGGGATTTCCTCGTTCTTGTAACCGACAAAACTCACCACCAACACGGCGTTTTTCGATACATTCAATGCAAAGTTACCATCAAAATCGGTAATCGTACCGTTGGTAGTGCCTTTTTCCAAGACACTGGCTCCGATGATGGCTTCACCACTTGTGTCCTTTACTACACCTTTTACCATCACGCTCTGTGCAAATGCCCACAGAGGAATGAGACAGAACAGAAGCATCAGCCCCACCGGCCTAAAATTCATAGCATTTTTCATTAATACATTAATTTAAGTTATACAAAAAATCAAATAGTCATTTATTTTAAGGTGGCATACATGCCTATCGTTGTTCCGGTAAAGCCTCCGGCAGTGGCCGTTGACAGATACCCGGCGTCCACGTTCCTGCACAACACGTTCCACACACCTTCCTGGCGAGCATAGTAGAAATCATAATGTGTTCCGCGCGAAACCACCTTCAGGTCGGTAAGCACTCCTCTGTCGTCCAAGCGAACGGAAGCCAGCATCTTACTTTCCCCATCGCCTATCTGCCTGAGGGAAATACATTCACCTTGGTCATCCCTGCCTACAGCCAGGAAATATTGATGCTTTTCGTCCTTGAACAACAATATGCCCGCTTGCTCCGCCTTGCTCTGCGGACAGAACAACATACGCGTGCTGCATTCGAACTTATGATGCTGCAACCGGCGGCATATAAAAGCCGGCACCTTCTTTTCGGAAGCACTGACTGAATCACATTTCAAAGTGAGATAACCCGGAGTCTGGGAAAGCGAGTAAAGTCCGGTAGCAGGAGCACGCAAAGTCATCCATTCCATACCCAATGTTTGTCCGTCGAAACCGTCATTCATTTCAAAGTTTCCGAAGGTGGCAGATTCGTCACGCTTCACTCCTTCGCGGCGGACAATGACTGGCACTAGATCATCCCCCTGCGTCATATAGGGGAAACCATCCTCACTCCACTTGACGGGCATCATAAAAGTCTCACGTCCTAAATTCTCGAACGTGTTGTTTATGGGACGGCAAGCCAGAAAGACTGCCCACCAATCCCCTTCCCGGGTTTGAACCAAGTCGGCATGTCCGGCGCACGTCACCGGATTGGGACGCTCCGCATCCAGCTGACGCTGGGTCAGAATAGGGTTATTCTTCCACGGTATGAATTTGCCCGTCGGAGAATCACCACGGAAAATTACTTCCGAATGCCATCCGGCTGTTCCACCCTCGGCAGACATCAGGAAGTAGTTCCCGTTTATTTTATAAAGGTGCGGACCTTCAATCCAGATGGGCTTGTCCTCCGGACGAGCTCCCTTGTTCACCAGAATCTTGCGCGGCCCCACCGTCTTGTCCGCATTCACATCAAATTCCTGCACACGGATGGTACGATGTCCACTGTATTCGGGCTTGTTGTCCGGCGCGTCATCATTATTGACAAGGTAGGCCTTCCCATCTTCATCGAAAAAGAAAGAGGGATCAATGCCTGTCACTTCGGGCAACATAATAGGATCAGACCATTCGCCAAAAGGATCTTGTGTCTTCACAAAGAAGTTTCCGGCCCCTACATTGGTAGTAACCATATAATAAGTCTTGTTATGCGGGTTGTAGGATATGGCCGGAGCAAAAATTCCTCCGCTTACGTGTTGCCCCTCCATGTTGACTAATTGAGAAGGACGATTCAAGATATGTCCTACCTGCTTCCAGTTCACCAAGTCTTTGCTGTGGAAAAGAGGCACACCCGGATAATAAGTAAAGGTGGAAACAGCCAGAAAATAATCGCCTTCGCCATTGGTGCAAATGCTGGGATCGGAATACCATCCCGGCAGAATGGGATTATAAAAATAATCATCTCCCGGAAGCGGATTGGAAATATAGACATCATCCTCACCTTTATAATTAAAGTAATCGAAAAGAGCGACAGACTTTCCTACAACTGGCAAATCATTTCCTTTCTTGATCGAACTACATGAGGTAAAGGAGGAGCCCAACACCCCTAAAGCGATCAGCACGCCCGACCATCTTTTCAGCTTTTGTTTTTGTTTCATTGTCTTTCTAGTATTATAATTGACCAATTCCTTTACGGATTTCAGACGCAAATATAGAAAGTGTCGCCGAATATAAATTCTCTGCATGATACACGCATCTTTCGTAGAGTTACATCTTGCTTCAAACGTGTTACATGAATCTTTATTTGCGTTACAATACATACATAACATACTATATTACAACAAATTATAATTACGCCACCAGATACTGTAATTGAAGAACACGGATATAAAAAGACCGTTTGTAAGTCCCGGACGACGAACGGAATCTCTGCAAACGGTCTGTTTGGACAATACCCGGCAAAGCAACCGGTCCAATCTGTCCGGATGATGTATCACTGATTTATTTTTAGACAGATTCTATGGTCTTTATTTTCCCTTCCGCATCGTACTCCAATTCGCACACCTTCAGGCTGCGCAACCAAGTGGTTCCCCCCGAAGGGACACAATCGTGGTGAAACAGATACCATTTTCCTTTGTATTCTACAATGGCATGATGAGTAGTCCAACCTACCACAGGCTGCAAAATAACCCCTTGATAAGTGAACGGACCATACGGATTATCTCCTGTGGCATAGCAAAGCAGATGAGTGTCTCCCGTAGAATAAGAAAAATAATATTTCCCGTTATACTTGTGCATCCATGAAGCCTCGAAAAAGCGGCGCGCATTGTCACCGGCAGTCAACGGATATCCGTGTTCATCCAGAATAACCAAAGGCCGCGGCTCTTCGGCAAACTGAAGCATATCGTCCGAAAGTTTCACCACACGTGAAGGCAAAGCCGGTTCACCATCAGCCGGAAAAGCCGCACACTCCAATGCCTTGTTGTTGCGATAACGCTGAAGCTGCCCGCCCCATAAACCGCCGAAATACATATAATAGTTCCCATTACCATCATCAAATACCGCCGGATCTATACTGTAGCTTCCACGCATGGGATCGGGCTGGGGAATGAACGGCCCTTCGGGGCAATCGCTCACCGCCACGCCGATACGGAAGATGTCGTTCCGGTCTTTCAATGGAAAATACATATAATAGTTCCCGTTTTTACGAGCCACATCACAATCCCACAACTGACGCCCGGCCCAAGGGATATCCGAAACTTTCAGTACGACTCCGTGATCGGTCACTGTTCCGTTCATCACATCTTCTGTAGAAAAGACATGATAGTCACACATGTCAAAATGATCACCATTGTCATTCTCCTCCACTCCGCTCTCGCGGTCATGAGAAGGATAAATGTAAAGCTTTCCGTCAAAAACATGTACGGCAGGATCTGCCATATAGTCTCCAGGCACCAAGTATCTGAATTTCTTTTCCATATCGTTACGTTATTAAATGTTCTGTTTTCCAATCAGTTCTTCCACAAAAGGTTTCGGCCGGCAATCACGGTCGAACAATAAAGGATAATCCACACGTCCGGGCACAGGGAAATTATTCTTCCATGAGTCACCGTCCGTCACCCCCCACGCCGTCACACGGGTAATGATATTCGAATGTTTCAAGAAAAGACCGAAAAATTCCTTCATCCGGTTATTCCATGCCACAGACACAGAGTCGGGCAAACCGTCGGGATAGGGATTCAGGGATTGTTTATAAGACACCGTGTCCGAAATATTGGCTCCCATCCGTGCCGTGGGCAATGCACTCATATCCCATTCGGTTACCATCACCTTTACTCCGGCAGCTGCAAATGCCAGTATACTGGCTTCAAATTCGGACACTGACGGATAATCCATTCCCATGTGTCCCTGCATACCTACCGCGTCGATGCGCAGTCCACGATCTTTCAGCATCTTTACCAATTCGACTACTTTGTCACGCTTAGCCTTCCCGTCCATGCCATAATCATTATAGTAAAGTTCGGCTTCCGGATCTGCCTCATGAGCATACTGAAAAATAAGCGGGATGTACTCTTCGCCTAATATCTCGTAAAAAGGAGATTTACGCCAGGAGCCGTCCGATTCAATGGCTTCATTCAACACATCCCAGCCCTTTATACGCCCTTTATAGTGCGTCACAATAGTCTGGATATGTTTTTTTATACGCTCCTTCAAGATGTCGGCACTTACTGTTTTTCCTTGTTCGTCCACACAGAACCAAGGTGCCAGCTGTGAATGCCAGATAAGGCAATGCCCGATAACAGCCATATCGTTCTCCTCGCCAAAACGAACCAACCGGTCCGCTTCCGTAAAATCAAAATGGTCTTCCTCCGGATGAATCACTTCGCATTTCATGCAATTCTCGGCCACAATGGAATTAAAATGACGTTTTACCACTTTCGAGGCGCAAGTATCCTGACCTGCTGCCTGACGTACATTCAACGCTACCCCCATCAGAAACTTGCCCGAAGCTGCTTCCTTCAGCGAAGGATCCGGCTGCATACCGGCCTTCCGGTCATTGCCGCAAGCGGCCATTAATCCGGCAATGGCAGCCAATAATGTTACATATCTTATTTTCATATTACAAAGTTTTTAAGGTAAATAACTTGTTCTTTTTCATTAATAACCGGCCTTACTGCGACGGTCAGCAAGTTCCGCCTGCATCTGTTCGTTGTATTTTTTTGTAATAGGATAGAAGCATAAGGCAGCTACTCCCATTCCAAATATCATAGCCGGAATCAGACTGGAGGAAAGTACAATCCCCCTTATAGCCGTACCGCTTTGCTCTGCCCCGATACCGGACACATATCCAAATCCTGAAAGCAGAAACCCCAGGATGGCCCCACCGATACCCAGCCCGGCCTTCAAGGCAAAAACTACACCAGCAAACACAAAGCCTGTGGCGCGACGGTAATTTTTATATTCTGAATAGTCGGCTACATCCGCAATCATCGCCCACAACAAAGGTACAGTCGGCGCGTATGCCAAACTCTTCAGGAAATTCAGTACAAACATCGTTTCCACATCCGCTTTTCCCGGGAAATAGAACAAAGCTGTAAAAATGGCCGTAAGTGAGAGGCAAACGATAAAAACGCGTTTCTTACCATAACGATTTGCCAAAAAGCCGGACAAGAGAATCACCCCAAAGAACTGGACAAGTGCTCCCAACATATTAAACACTCCAAATCCTACCTCGTATGCCTTATCGGAAGAATTGACTACCAGCCCGAAAGCATTCAACACAGCATACCCCGCGCTGCCATCCGTTTCCATTGCCACCAGTCCCAGACTGTCAAGAAAGGCATACAATGCTCCGGCATCCACATAATTCTCAAAATAATAGTTCATGGCACTACCCCACATGGCAAGCGTAATAAAAATGAAAAGCGTAAGTATGAACATAGCCCGCCAAGGAACGCTTCCAAACACATCCTTTATATCCTGACGCGTATCTGTCTTTTGACTGGCAGGCGGCTCTATGCGCTCACGAGTTGAAAAGAAAGTAATGACCAGAAAAACGAACCCGATACAAGCGAACAAAGAGATGGTACATAACCAGCCATGCGCTTTGTCTCCACCATCCGAAAACTTGCTTACCAAAGGGAGCGTAAGTCCCTGCACCACAAACTGGGCAATGGTAGCCGCCACAAAACGAATGGAAGTGATACTGGTACGTTCCTTTATATCACCGGACATCACTCCGCCCAAAGAAGCATACGGCGTATTGTTAAAAGAATAAAGGCTCATCAGCAAGGTATAAGACAGCGTAGCATACAATGCTACCAGCCCTTTATCTTCAATGCCCGGATTATAGAAAGCCAACACATAGAAAACCATGAAAGGCAACGCAGTCCAAAGCACCCATGGACGATATTTCCCGAAACGTGTCTTGGTGCGGTCACTCAATAACCCCACTGTAGGATCGACAAAGGCATCCGTGATACGCGCCACCAACATCACCGTACCGGCAATGGCACCTTCCAGACCGAATATGTCCGTATAAAACTTTGTCTGATAAATCATCATCATCTGGAAGACCAGATTAGCCGAGCAATCCCCCAGGCTGTAACCGATTTTCTCGGCCATCGAAACTTTTTGACTTTGTGTATTCATGGTTATTACATTAAAATATCTTCCATAAAAAGTAATTCCATCCATTGGCTGGAATTACTTTATGCCTATTGAAAACAAAAATGAGCTAAACAAAATGTTGTCCCTGCTCCAATCTTTAGAATCTTATTCCAGACGAAACAAAAGTACACAAAGCTTTATGATTCCTGTAATCACAATGATACACGCATCTTTACAGGCAGAACAGACGTGCTCCGCCTGTAACATTTTTCTTTGATGATGTTACATCCAGGCCTATTTACCTTATAATTAAACAGAACGGGGGGGCTGTTCAACATTGAACAGCCCCCCGTTTCCCGACAAACAGCATTCAGCGTTTCTCGTAATACTTCACCCAGTCCACCCACATTTCCACAGGTAATTCTTTCGGGTCCACAGCGCCAACCCATGAACCGCCCAACTGCATATCTATCAATAAATAGTAAGGTTGATAGAAAGGGAACTGCCCTTCCTTGTCCGTATCAATGCGCGGATAAGTATAGGTATGACGATGATTGACAGCAAACACCAGGCTATCCGGATAAATATCTACCGAATAGATATTGTATTCCTCAGGATTTATCTTATTAATACCTCCGTGAGGCGGATTATCCTTTATACCTAAGACATGTGTATAGTAAGAATGGGTAGTCTGATAAGCAATACGATCATGATTCAACCGTTCCATAATATCAATCTCACCTCCTTTGGGCCACTCCGCTTTTTCGGGAAGCATCCATATAGCCGGCCATGCCCCCTTAGCGGCTTGCAATTTAGCACGTATCTCCACTCTTCCCCCTGTAAACAATTTCTTTCCTTTGGTATAGACACCTCCCGTCAGATAAGGAGCCGTATCATTTTTTTGAGTATGATTGGCTATTCCACGAAGTATCAGATTCCCATCCTGCATAGCATAACATGAATCATAATAAGACATATAGTTGTTCCAATCGGATGTTCCGCGAGGTATCTTAGTCCATACCGATTCGTCAAAACTGTTTTTTTGATCAAAATTCTCCACCCATACCAGCTTCCATTCTTTACTTTTAACCGATGTCTTACAAGCACTCACCAAACAAACCAGCCCCATACAGGCCCAAACAAATAAAAGGCTTTTTCTCATAGTATTTATTTCTATCTGATAAAAAAACAATGCCGTATCAAACGAAATATAATCTCATTCAATACGGCTAATTTATCTATTAATAATGTATTTATTTCGCCAAGCTATAAACCACATCCATTATCTTCTGGCCTATTTCATCTGCCGCTTCCATGGTTGCAGCCTCAGAATAAACACGGATAATAGGTTCAGTATTACTCTTACGCAAATGTACCCACTTGTCTGGGAAATCGATTTTCACACCGTCTATGTCGTTTATCTCTTCATCCTTATACAGTTCCTTTATTTTGGCCAAAATAGCGTCCACATCCGTTTCCGGAGTCAGATCAATGCGATTCTTGGCAATGAAATAAGGAGGATAAGTAGCACGCAGTTCACTGACTTTCTTCCCTTCGTGTGCCAAATGGCTCAGGAATAAAGCAATTCCCACCAATGCATCACGTCCGTAATGGCTTTCAGGATAGATTACTCCACCATTTCCTTCACCTCCAATCACTGCATGAGTCGCTTTCATCTTGGTAACCACATTCACTTCCCCTACAGCCGAAGCATTGTATTCGCAACCATATTTACGGGTTACATCGCGCAAAGCACGGGTAGAACTCAAGTTAGAAACGGTATTTCCGGGAGTATGTTTCAATACATAGTCTGCCACGGTCACCAATGTATATTCTTCGCCATACATTTTTCCATCCTCACAGATCATAGCCAGACGGTCAACATCCGGGTCTACAACAAAAGCCACGTCACAACCGCCTTTGGCCATCAACCCCATAATATCCCCCAGGTTCTTTTCCAAGGGTTCCGGATTATGCTGAAAATCACCGGTCGCTTCACAATAGAGCTTTTCTACATGCTTCACTCCCAACCGTTCCAACAATTCAGGAAGAATAATACCGCCAACTGAATTAACGCAATCTATAGCTACACGGAAATTGGCCTTACGGATAGCATCCACGTCTACCAATTTCAAAGCCAAAACACTATCTATATGTTTCTGATTGTAGGTATTGTCTTCGCGATAACTTCCGATGTGGTCGATATCGGCAAATTCAAACGCTTCCGCTTCTGCTATACGCAGCACTTCATTTCCTTCTTCTTTATTCAGAAATTCTCCATGCTCATTCAGCAACTTTAAAGCGTTCCATTGTCTGGGATTGTGGCTGGCAGTCAAAATAATACCACCACACGCTCCTTCCATGGTTACAGCCAATTCTGTAGTCGGTGTAGATGCCAGTCCGATATTCACCACATCAAATCCCATTCCCATTAAAGTACCGCATACCACGTTCTTCACCATTTCGCCGGAGATACGTGCGTCACGTCCTACTACAATTTTATTGCTCTTTACTGTAGTTGTTTTACGTATCAGCGTTGCATAAGCTGATGTAAATTTCACTATATCCAGCGGGTTCAAACCTTCCCCCACGTGTCCTCCAATGGTTCCACGAATTCCGGATATTGATTTAATTAATGTCATCGTGCTAATTGATAAGTTATTTCATAGTAACAAGGATAGACAGAAGCAGAAGCGTCAGATTGTCCTTCACTGTGAGGTACAATCAGTCTGACCTTAGAACGACCGGAAATCTCTCTGCCGACCTTTATGTAATTGAATGGAATCAACCATCCTGAAGGTACATAAGGTGTCCCCCAAACTGTATACATTATACCGGAGGTGAATGTAGCTGAAAAAGATTTTCCACTTTTTGTCAGCATCATAGCATCCGGATAAACCATTTGAGAATTCCCATAGTCTGTATTCCAAGACAAAGAATCTATTCCATCCGAAGTAATCTGTTCCTCCACATACCGGACCAGAATCTCATAGCGACCGTCTTTCAAACGCTCTCCGTTTCCTTCTGCCACAATCTGCATATAAACACCTGTTTCCGAGAAAAGGACAAACTGGTTTTCATCCACATTGGTTGTAGAATCCTGTTCCTGAAACTGTTCAAAGCTGATCACATTGATATCTTCCCGTTCAATAAATCGCTTGATAGCTTCTCTCTCTTCTTCTTTCATTTCAGCATAGGTCTTTCCATTATTGCAAGACTGGAAGACCAGCCCTAAAAGAAACACAGATGCGAACAATATACCTAATTTCTTCATTCTAAGTTCTGTTATTTTCGGGCAAAATTAATAAATAAGCCCCTAACTTTTATATTGTTTGTATGCAATTATACTAAAATAACTATTTTTTTACCAGAAGCAACTCCTCGTACTTCACCAAAGCCTGTTTAAACAGGTCGATGGCTTCATCCATTGTTCCATAAAACTCCCCACCGGATGCATTCAGATGACCACCTCCATTAAAAAATTCGACAGCCACTTTATTACAAGGGAAAGCACCTACAGAACGCAGAGATACCTTTATCATATTCTTTTCCGTATCCTCACGCAAGAATACGGAGAAAATAATATTCTTTATGGAAAGTGGAATATTCACAAACCCTTCCGTATCTCCTTTTACATACTGGAATTTACTTTGTTCCTCTTTTGTCAGCCAAATCAATGCCGAATTGAACTGAGGGAATACTTGCATCTTGTCGTACAGCACATATCCCATCAGGCGTAAACGTCCCTCAGAATATGTATTATAAACTTTACGATAAATCTCATCCTTATCAATGCCTTTTGAAAGCAGTTCACTAATAATGAAATAAATTTCACGGTCATTAGAATTATAAGTAAAGCCACCTGTATCGGTCATCATCCCCGTATAAATACATTCAGCACCTTCTTTGGTGATATCCTCAAAATACCCCAGACGGCATATCAACCGGAAAACCAATTCCGATGTAGAAGATATTTCAGGATGAGAAATAATGATTTTACAAAAGGCTTCCGGATTAAGATGATGGTCAATCATCATTTTACGTGCCGGCGACTGAGCCACAGCATCCGCCATCGCATCAATACGAGACAAAGCATTGAAATCCAGACAACAGATCACATCTGCCTCATTCAGCAGCTTATTGGCAAATTCAGTATATTTATCGTACCGGATTATATCCTTGGCTCCCGGCATCCATCTCAAAAAATCCGGAAAAGCATTGGGAACAATGACATTCACCGTTTTTTCCTGTGATTCTAAAAAATGCCATAATCCTAATGAGGAGCCAATGGCATCACCATCCGGTGACACATGGGTAACAATAACTATTTTATCAGCTCTTTCAAACCATTTTTCGGCATGGTCTATATTAGCCTGTGCAATTACTTTTGATAACATATTCAATCTTTTTCTTTTGAAATGGCAAATTTACAAATTAATTCTTTATTCACAGAAGAATACGGTAAGAACCTTTCGGAGATATATCAATATAATCCAATCCCAAACCTCTACACTCGTCCTTTAACAAATTCAATCTATACCCACCGAGCGAAGCATCCAGTATGACCTTCCTAATTTTAAATATTTTTTGTAATGGGGCAATTTTTCCTTTAAAACCTTTACACAAGTACATATAATCAATATCCAACAAACAATCAACCGATCTGCTCCGCCAGCGGTTATCAACCAAAACACATATATTCAGACCTTTATAATGATAAATGCTATCCTGTTGCCAAACATCTTTTTGAGGACAAACTTTTACTTGCGAATGAGCCAGGGTTAACTGAAAAGACTCCTCTTTCATATAATATAGACAACCTGAAAATCCTATAAAAAAATTGATTCCACACAAAACAGTAATCAACAATTTCCGTGAAGGAGATAACAGATAAGATAATAACACAAATAATAATACATAAAGAATACCAACCTGAAACAAAGACAAATGTATATCGCCGGAATGTGATATAGGCAAATCCCCCACCCATTGCATACTGTTATTCAGCAACCACAACACCCCGTTCAATCCTTTTACCACCCATATATGCAATACCGTAAAAGGAGACAACACAAAACTTGCTACCGATCCATAAATTATAACAAATACTAAAGGTGCCACTATCAAATTGGCCGGTAAAAAACAAACAGGAAAATAAGCGAATTTATAAATAACCACAGGAGCTGTCCCTAACTGTGCCGCCAGCGAAACCACCACTATCCCCCAAATATAACGAGGTACAGGGTGATGCACCCGCCAGCACCGAAAAATGACAGGATAAATAAACAAAATTGAAAATACAGCCAGAAATGATAGCTGGAACCCGGTATCAAAAAGATAAAAAGGATTATAAAGCAGCATAAAGAATGCCGCTATAGCCAAAGTATTCAATGACAAAGTCCGTTCTCCTGCCGCACGTGCCACTGTCATTAACATACACATTACCACCGCCCGTATAACCGAGGGAGGCAAGCCCACTAAAAAAGCAAATGTCCATAACAACAACACAATAATGCCACACTTTACCCATCGCAGCAGGCAACTTCTATCCAGCGGACGCAATATCCAACACAATAATCCCCACAAAACAGCTATATGCATTCCTGACAAAGCCAAGATATGGCTCACTCCCGCCACTTGATAAGTTTCACGTAAATCCTCACTCAGTTCCTCTTTATAGCCAACAGTCAAAGCCGACAATACGGCAAATTCATCTCCCGAGAATCCCCACTTCCGATAACTGTTCAGTATTTTCTCTCTCCATACACCTGTCCGCTGTTTCCATGTCAATGCCGATTTCTTGCCTGTCCATTGCCAATACCCCGGAAAGATTACGGCCGTTCCGCTAATTTGCTGTCTGAAAAGATAAGCCGCATAATCAAATTCTCCCGGAATCACCTCTCTTTCAGGAGTCGAGATACGTGTATAAAAGTTCAAATGGTCTCCACATCGTAAATTTACAGAAAGACTATCTTTCATAATATAGACTAGTATCATGCGATTAACAGGAACTATCCCCCTCTCAGACATTTCTTTATCTATCCGCAATTTACAGAGATATGTTTTTGCCTTTTCTTGTGGAACATCCACTATCACCCCTTGATACATATTCTTCCCTGATGACCATTCATAGTCCACCCGTTGCCATTTTTGCTGTAGCAACAATGCCCCTACACAAAATAGAAACATAAAAACCATGCCTCCAAATAACCATCGGGAAAGGTAGCCTTGCCATTTCACCAATACAATCAAGCCAATCAAGCACCCCAATATTCCCGTGCCAGAAACAAGCACAGGCAAGGCGCCTTGAAAAAAATGATCGGATACAAAAATTCCGGCGACTAGAGGTATAGTCAACCGGAACATGGAACAAGGCTTTACAGCCGCTATATTTCGCACTTTGGTTTTAAGTTCAAAGAGATTTCAACCGATGTATCATGTCTGACATATCAGGAGCTTTGAACACAGCATTTCCTGCCACCAGCACGTCCGCTCCAACCTCTACAAGCTGTCTGCCGGTTTCCAGGTTCACTCCCCCGTCAACCTCTATCAATGCCTGCGAACCTGTATTCGTTATCAACTCACGTAATTCCCTCACCTTATCCAGGGTATGTACAATAAATTTCTGACCACCAAAACCGGGATTCACACTCATCAGCAATACCATATCCACGTCACGGATAATATCGACCAACATAGCCACAGGAGTAGACGGATTCAATGTGACAGCCGCTTTCATTCCGGCATCCTTTATTTGTTGCACCACTCTATGCAAATGTACACAAGCTTCATAATGCACATTCATCATCATTGTTCCCAAATCTTTCACTTCTTTAATGAATTTCTCGGGATTAACAATCATCAAATGTACATCCAAAGGTTTTTCACACAACTCGGCTACATATTTCAATACAGGAAAACCAAAAGAAATATTCGGTACAAACACACCATCCATTATATCAATATGCAACCAGTCGGCATCACTACGATTTATTTGTTCTATGTCTGCCTGTAGATTAGCAAAATTGGCAGACAATAAAGAAGGGGATATCAGAGGTCTATTCATGGTTCACTGTTCTTATTCTTTTTATACAGAACAAAGATAACCATATTTTATATAAGAACAGTGAAAAAATTCATTTTATTTCGGCAAAGTAAACCGCACACCCAACTGTATATTAAAATTAAAAGGATGTTCTTTGCGAATCGTATTTACATTACTGCCGTCATCAAAGTAATAAACAACTCCCGGCTCCGCATAAATACCCAATTTCTCTGTAATCTTAAACTGCGCACCTGCCGCTGCGGACAAAGACCATTGCAAAGGTTTCACTTTGACATCTTCTTCCCCTCCCGAAAATTGTTCATCTTTTCCTGCATTTGATGTAGAAACACTGCCGATAATGCTTCGCTTTCCAGATACACATTTTTCTACCGCTCCACCTGCCGAAGCATACACTTCAAACCGCTTGTTACTCCATATATTCCGGTTCACTTTCAAAGGAATACCCACATAATGCAGTTTCTCTTCCCAGCCATAATTGTTTTTTTGAGTTCCCGAACGTGTTTCGGATGAAAGCTGGGTATAAGTCACCCCAGTTTCTACAGCCCAATCATCACTTAAATCAAAACGAAGGGAAGCTCCAAAAGTAACAGGCATACGATATTTTATATCAGACTGCGCATTCTGTCCTTCCGACAAGTTATTGAACTGAACCAGCTTATCAATTTCAGCCCTTGTTTCCACTCCATAAGCACTATTCATTGTTGCGTTCCTTGCACCATTAGGCAAAGGCAAATATCCATCCATACTAGTCGAGGATGAAAAGGTTCCATTACCGGTAGAAAGTCCTATCGACCAGTTTCTGTCCTTCTTTCTATGAGGAGCCACATAAGCGTAATTCGTTTTGGCAGCCGAATAGGAAGATCTGCCGGCCTGTTTCTGTTGTTTTTGTTCCACTATAACAGATTCCTCTTTTTGCTCTTCAATATAATTTTCCTCTATCTGTATCTCTTCTACCTCTTTATTTAGCAAAACCTCCTGTTCGGCGGCTAACGCCTTTGCCGTAACAGACCGAACAACTTTTACATGTTTCTTTTCCTCAGAACGGGCAGCAGGAACTACCAAGGCCATAGGTTGCTCAGGAGTGATTGATCCCGGCACCAACTCATCGGGTTCGTGCATTACATTCAACCCTGCCGATTGTTGCTCCAAATAGTTTGCTGAAGGTGACTGCCAAAACCATACAGTCAATGAAGACACAACCACTAACAAAGCAACAGCTGCTGCAGCCTGCCAGCGGCGCCACATCGGAATTACTTTCGGAACCGTATCCAGCTCCTTTTCCAACTGTTCCCAAAGATCAGCAGGAGCCGGTTCCGAATAGCCTTCCATCCGAGTGCGGAAATTTTTTATCCATTTATCTTTTTCTTTCATTCCTATATCCTCTTTCTATAATCATTTATTTTTTTCATTAATAAGGTTTTGGCTCTATATAATTGAGACGATGAAGTATGTTCTGTAATTCCTAGCATTTCAGCAATCTCCTTATGTCCCTTTTCTTCTAATACATATAAATTAAAGACCGTTCTATATCCATCCGGAAGTTCTTTAATGAATTGCATTAAAACAGATTGGGGTATTTGCTCAAAATCATCCTCATCTCCATCTATCACATCGGGTAACTCTTCGACTATCACTTCCTGATTGGTAGAAGCTTTCTTGCGAAGATAGCCCAGTGCTTCATTTACCATAATACGTGCCAGCCATGCTTTCAATGACCCCTCTCCTTTATAAGTAAATTGACTGAATGAACGAAATATATTCAAAAATCCATCATGTAAGACATCCTGTGCCACTTCCCTATCACCTGTATAACGAACACAAATGGCCATCAATTGCCCGGCATAACGCTCATACAATTGCTTGCGTGCAAGGTTATCGCCCTTGCCGCAACGTTCCACCAATTCTGTTTCATTCATTGTTTGTGACACTTCTTTATTGAATAAATGATAAGACTGCAAAAATACTGCATCCGGAAGAATAAAATTTTTGCTTAAGCAGATTTAACATTTTTACAAGCAGTAAACTTACTATCTTCGCATTTAAGCGATAGAAACAATTCTAGAAACAGAAAATATGAGAAAATATAAAGCGACAGTTCTTGTAATAATTATGGTAATGCTGATTCCATTTACTCAGTCTTGCCTGAATGACTATGATGATGACATCTACGACATACAAGCAGAAATGCCTTTTAACGCCGCTTTAGCAACCGTAGTAACTCCCAGTGAAGTACCCGGTGAAGCAGTGATAGAAAGCGATAATGATGGAATCGCATACGTAGTGAATCCCGATAAATTAACACGTTTTGAAACAAATAATCCGGGACAACGTATTTTTTATACCTATATAAATGCAGCCAATCCGACCGGAGATGCAAGTAAGAAAGGACCTTTTATTTCTATAGATTACTTGCAGAAGATCTTAACCAAACCAATGGATACACTAAAAGAAAACGATGAAGATATTTACGGACATGATGGAATCAACCTCATCACTCCCATTATGGGTAAGACACACCTGACCCTTATGTTCCAAATATTAGGTTTCAACTCTAATATCAAACATCGGATCAGCCTTGTAGCCACAGAAGGAACCGTTCCTGACGCAAACGGATATATGGCCGTAGAATTACGCCACAATGCCGAAGGTGACAGACAGGAATATCCGAGTCCTGGTTATGTATCCTTCCCTTTATTGGATGTTCCCGGATATAAAGAGGGTAAGCTACAAGGATTTAAAATAAAAATGAATACCATTAACAATGGCGAAGAAACCGTTACAGTAAGTTATAATAAAAGTAAATCTACAAACTTTCCGTTCATACAGAAAGATATATCCAACACAAAAATTAAATGATTCTTAACAACTCCTTGTCTGTCTTATTGTAACGAAAAGGCTGTATCCGAAAATCTTTCGATACAGCCTTTATCATTTATACCGACTTATAGTGTACTAAGATTATACCGTTAATACATCAGCAACACACATACTAACGTATCATTTATTCCACCTTATTATTATCCGAAGTTCTGTAGCCTCTCAAAAAATCAGCCACATTCATACGTTTCTTTCCTGCCAGCTGCAAAATAAGCACATTAATAAAACCATCTTTTACAGCCACCTGAAAATAAGTCTTCATATCCGTACGGATATCGCCTATATTCATCTCATGGGAAACAAAAACTTTCTCCGTTTCATATATTTTCAAAACCTGACGTGTTCCATCAGCCACACAAAGCTCGGTCCATGCAGCCGGATAAGGAGATAGCCCACGAATAAAGTCATAAATCTGCTTCACACCTTTATTCCAGTCTATACGGCAGGTCTCTTTAAATATTTTCGGCGCCGGGCGCAATTCCGTTTCCTGCCGGATCAAATTTTCCTGAGGAACAGGTTTCACACTTCCATCCAAAATAGCATCCACGGTTTCCAAAACCAAATCTCCCCCCAAATACATCAGCTTATCATGTACTATTTCCACATTATCCGTATCAGCAATAGGAACACGCACCTGCTGGATAATCTCACCGGTATCTATCTCATGTTTCAAGAAGAAAGTCGTAATACCAGTTTCCGTATCTCCGTTTATCACCGCCCAATTAATAGGAGCAGCTCCTCTATATTGAGGTAATAAAGATGCATGCAAGTTAAATGTGCCCAAACGCGGCATATTCCATACTATTTCGGGAAGCATACGGAAAGCAACTACAATTTGTAAATCGGCTTGTAAAGACCGGAGTTCCTCTACAAAAGCCTCATCCTTCAATTTCTCCGGCTGAAGTACCCTCAGACCTTGAGAAACAGCATATTCTTTCACCGGACTAGGTTGTAGCACACTGCCATGTCGTCCCATCGGTTTGTCGGGCATAGTTATCACACCTACTACATTGTAGCCTCCTTCAACCAATCTTTTCAGGCTCTCCACCGCAAAATCGGGAGTACCCATATATACGATCCGCAAATCTTTCTTTTCCATATACTTACATTATTTAATCTTCAGAGAAATCAACCAATACCTGCCGGTACGAATTAAATATTTTCGACTTGGAAACAAACCCTTTGTATTTTCCCTCTTCATCAATCACAGGCAGGTTCCAGGCCTTTGTATCATCAAACTTCTTCATCACTTCTTCCATTGAATCAGTAACATTGATCCGTGCCGGAGGAGAAATCATAAATTTTTCTACCTTGAAACGATGGTATAATTCCTGACGGAACATAATATTACGGATATCATCCAATACCACAATGCCCAAAAGTTCTCCATTGACATCCACTACCGGAAACAAATTGCGTTTAGCCTGCGAAATGACTTTAACCATTTCACCTAAATCCATATCAGGACGCACTTTCTCAAAATCAGTTTCAACCACACTGTCAATATTCATCAAAGTCAATACGGCCTTGTCTTTATGATGTGTTATCAATTCACCTTTCTTAGCCAAACGCATAGAATAAATACTATGTGGCTCGAATATCATAATGGTAAGATAAGAACTGACAGATACCATCATCAGCGGAAGGAACAAATCATACCCACCAGTCAATTCTGCAATCAGAAAAATACCTGTCAGCGGAGCATGCATTACTCCCGACATCAATCCCGCCATTCCCAACAAAGCAAAATTTTTCTCCGGAATATAAGGACCTATATGCAGTTCATTACAAAAATGAGCGAAGATGAACCCGGTGATACACCCCAAGAACAAACTGGGAGCAAAAATACCCCCACAACCACCACCGCCATTCGTTGCACTGGAAGCAAAGACTTTGAAAAGTACAATCATGGCCAAATAGACTAGTAACAAATTATCGAACCCATAAAAGATAGAGTTATTCATTACTGTATTCCAGTCATGATTGGTTACGCCATTCAGCAATAAATTAATAGTATCATACCCTTCACCATATAATGGAGGAAATAAGAAAATCAATATGCTCAGCATTGCACCGCCTATAGCCAGCTTGATATACGGATTATTATATCGACGAAATATATTCTCCACAGAATTCATAGCCCGCGTAAAATACAAAGAAACCAATCCGCACGCAATGCCTAACAGAATTGCCGAAGGAATGCGCTCCATCAAAAACGGTTCATCCATATGGAACTTGAACATGGCATCAGGACCGGTAAGAATATAAGAAACAGTAGCTGCCGTGACACAGGAAACAAGAAGAGGCAACAATGATGCCATCGTCAAATCAATCATCAAGACTTCCAAAGTAAAAACCAAGCCTGCAATAGGAGCCTTAAAAATACCGGCCACAGCACCTGCCGCACCACACCCCACCAACAGCATCAGAGTTTTATGCTCCATCTTGAATACACTTCCCAAATTAGAACCGATAGCCGATCCGGTCAACACAATCGGAGCCTCTGCACCTACGGAACCACCAAAACCGATAGTAATGGCACTAGCTATCACAGACGACCATGTATTATGCCGCTTGATGCGGCTTTGACGACGGGATATGGCATATAATATTTTCGTCACCCCATGACTGATGTCATCTTTCACAATGTAACGAATGAACAATCCGGTAAGAAAGATTCCAAAAACCGGATACACCAAATACAACCAGTTGACTCCTGTAGAATCAAAATTTTCAGTCAGAAATTCCTTGATCCATTCTACTAGAAACTTCAAAAACCACGCGGCCAATGCCGTAAAAATACCAGCAAGAAAACTTAATATAAGAATAAAGTGTTTCTCTCTTATCTTCTTTTCGCGCCATAAGATAAAGCGCTGTAACCAACTTTTCTTATTTTCATCTATAATTGCGTCCATTCCTTTTTTTACTCTCTAATAATCTTCACTTCTCCCCCTTTACCCAGTTTGATAATGCTGGATGGTTTGGGATGCCCCACTTCATCTTGTCTATACTCCACAATATAGTCTACAGCTTGTTTTACTTCTTCACTGATTTCACTGAAGTTGGCAGGTGAAGGCTGACCGCTGATATTGGCAGAAGTCGACACAATAGCTTTACGAAATCGGAAACAAAGTTGTTTGGAGAATTCCTCAGCCGTAACACGAATACCAACACTGCCATCCTCAGCCAGCAAATTCTCTGCCAGATTACGTGCCCCATCATAAATAATAGTCAATGGTTTTGTGGCAAACTCAATCAAATCCCAAGCTACCGCAGGTACATCACTAACATAAAAATTTACTTTTACCGTACTGTCCACCAATACAAGCATCGCTTTACTATCAGCACGCTTCTTTATATCATAAACTCGTTTTACCGCCTTCGGATTAGTTGCATCACAACCTATTCCCCAAATAGTATCAGTAGGATAAAGAATCACTCCTCCCTTCTGCATCACTTCACAGGCTTTCTTCAAATCCTCTCTAAAATCTTCGTTCATATCGTTTTTTATTATTTGGTTCTCATTTCAACAAGTTGCAAATGTAGCAAATCCTCTTGATAATGACGAGTTAAACTTGAAAAAAAGATGCCTTGACTGTTTCGGAAAACAATCAAGGCATCTTGTCCAAACAATAAGGATACTTTTATTCTCCCGTTATCTTCTATTTTAAAACAAAGTATTCGTATCCTCCACCAGCCTGCCCATAGCCCAAGCCGCCCGGATATTCAGTTCTCTATCCAAAATCAACACATCGGCATCCATATCTTTCTGCAATGCCCCCTTCCGGTCATCCACTCCCATAATTCGTGCCGGAGTTTCAGAAGCCATCCGTACGGCGTCAGCCAGCGGAATACCAGCTTTTACCATTGTTCGTACTAATATATCCATGGTTGCTATACTACCTGCCAATGAAGAATGATCAGCCATTTTGCACACACCATCCTCAATAATTACATTAGGATCTGTTATTTCCATTCCATCAGCAGCGGCATATGCCAAAGCATCTGTAACCAAACAAGTTTTTTCCACTCCCTTCAATTTATAAGCCAGCCTAAGAATAGTAGCAGGTAAATGGATACCGTCAGCAATCAATTCGATAGTCATTCCGTCTGTCAGATAAACACTTTCCACTGTCCCTTCGTATTTATATTCACGACATTTATGGAATCCCGGCATGCCGTTATAGAAATGGGCAGTATGAGTAAACCCGGCTTCAAACGCAGCTTTTATCCCCTCGTATTCTGATTCTGTATGTGACACAGCCACTAATACTCCTTTTGACTTCAAATAGCGGGCAAATTCCAACGCACCCGGAAGTTCAGGTGAAGCATCCCAACGCTTGATGCAGTCAGTACTTTCCAATAAAGAAGTATATTCCTCTTTATCAGGATTCTTCAATTTCCCTGCAAACTGCTCACCTGCTCTTTTCGGATTCAGATAAGGGCCTTCTACATGCAACCCCAAGACAGGACTATCCTTCTCGTTCATCAAAGTTTCGCACACAGTTACCGCCTTACGGATTTCAGAAAAAGGAGAAGAAGACAAAGTTGGGAAAATACTGGTCGCCCCATGCTTCTGATGGGCTTTTATCGCTGCACGGAACGCCTCTTCCGTACATTCATTAAAATCATGACCACCACCGCCATGGGCATGCATACACACATATCCGGGTACAATATACATCCCTTTAGCATCAATCAGTTTCGCACCGATCAGTGCCAGGTCACAGTTAGTCACTTCCAGTATTTTATTATCCCGTATCAGTACAGAGCCTTCGTCCAACCAACCTTGCGGAGTAAAAATCTTGCCGTTAATAATTTGAGTTAACATGATTAGCGAGTATTAGATAATATTTATTTAATGCTTTTTGTAACAACAAAAGTAAACACTTCTATCGAGAAAGAAAAGTAAATTCTTCATTATCTTTTTTGTTTCTTCAATGAGAATATAGGCAGAAACAAAAATATTCCAAGTATAGACATAACTAACCCGCCTATAGTACCTGCCGCCAAAGGAAACCAGAAAGCCTCTTTTCCATCCCCCACCATAAAAGGAATAAACCCCAGAATAGTAGAAACAACCGTCAGAAAAATAGGCAGAATCTTCGAATTCCATGCTTTGGTAAAAGCACGTGCCGGTAATAACAGAGAATATCTTTTTCTTATCGCATTATATTCATTTAGAATATAAATACTGGCATTCACTGTAATGCCGCACAGTAACACAAAGGAAGCAAATCCGCCCTGATCAAAATTCAGTCCGAAAAGATAGAATGTAAGGAATACGCCAATGTAGGATATCGGAATGACAAAAATAATAGCCAAAGGCTGTTTCAAGGAATTAAACAAAATAGCGGTCGTAAAGAAAATAATGGCAATCACAATCAGCAATAATGCATATTGCTTGTTATCTTTCTTATTCCATGACCAATAATCCTGATCATTTTCGGCTGTATATCCCATAGGTAATACCTTATTAAATTCCTCCAAGTCCTTCTTCAACAGTTTTTTTCCTTGTTCGGATGAACCGATATATTCATATTGCAGGCAAAGACGATATTGTTGGTTTTCTTTTGCAACTTTCTGGGGTGACTGTCCTTTCTGAACTGTAGCGAAATCGGCCAGTTTATAAGAACGGCCATTGATGAAAAACGGTATATTAACCAAGCCCCATACATCATATTGCTGCCCTTGGAGCGATGAAAGCTTCAGTTGTTCCGTCTGATTATCAAACAACACGTTACCACAATAAATATCCCGTCCGAATACAGGGCGCAAAGCGGTAAACAGCTGCGTGGCTGTAACATTCTCTTTCGCCATCCTCAGCTTGTCCAAATCCAGATAAAACTCACTATAATCATCTTTCCACCAAGAAAACTCCGAATTTACCGTCACTTCCTTGATACGGCGGTGTAATAACAACTTCTCCTTCAGCCGTTCCGTCCAATAAGAAAGTTCGTCGTAATTATACCCATACAGTTTCACACGGAAACTGCCGGCACTCTCACGCACATCGTTACTGAATCCCTGATCTTGCAAACCATATACGCTCCAGCTACCACCTCCCAAAGTCAGTGCCTTACTGATTATATTAGCTTTCAAAGTATACGGGAATCCGCTCCGCTGATTTTCTTTTGTAAAATAAATCTGAATATTAGCCTGACGCGCATTATAGATATACGTCTGAAACTGCCTAATTTCCTTAAAATCGCTCAGATAAGTTTCCATCCTCTTTATCAGCACATTCATCTGCTCTAATGTACTGCCATTAGGCAAAGTAGCATAAACGGAAAGCACCACTTCACCTTCATCTCGATTGAAATAACTTCCCTCGTATACTTTTTCTGCAAAAAGACGGAGACTGCCACCTAAAGCCTTGTTGATTACCGGCTTTACCTTATCCTTAAAAGTAGAATTATCAAATACCTTATTATAATATTCCACCCATTTACCTTCTCCTTCCATCTTCTCGGGCAACATAAACACAGGCAGACCGAACCCTAGCAGCAATAACAGGCAAGCTATAACCCTGAAGCGGCATAAATAATAAATCAACCCCTGATAGAAACGGGTAAAATAGACAGTCAACCGTTTCATAAAAGTAGGTCTGAGCAAAAAACGTCTTCTTTTTCTTTTCTTTTTCTTCTCCAGACCTATTTTATCAATCATAGACGGAACAAAGAATAAGGCAACAAACAAAGATACTGCCAGATTGATAATGACTACCGCTGCAAAATCCTGCAAGTTCAGACGTATCTTCTCATCCAAAAAGAAAATAATAACCAATGCCCCGATAGTAGTCAGCGTGGCTGCCAGTACAGAAACAAACGCTTTCAGATTGCGGCGATGCAGAATATGGTCTGTCATCACTATCGTATTATCGATCACCAAATTCAATGAGATGGTAATGCCCGCCAATGAATAAAGCTGCATTTCCAAACCAAATGTATAATAAAGAATGACGGCAACAGATATATTAACCACCAGACTGGTCACAATCAGGAACAGATAACGCAGATTCCGTGTTATCAACGCTACAAACAACAATAGAATCAATACAGTCAGTCCGGTACGAAAATAAATCTTATCCAATTCTTTTTGAATATATTCCGTAGCATCATAACTGATATGCACCTCATATCCCGGAGGCATCTTCTGTTGCAACTCACCCATAAGGTGCTTCACTTCCCCACTTAAATTTAATTGGTTGGCTGTTTCCTCGGCAGTGACATACAGGTAAACAGAGTTCAGACCGTTTATCCGATAATAACTTTGCGGTCGTTCTTCCACATGCTTTACCTTTATCAGTTTATCCAGCGTAACCATCGTTCCATCTTCGGCTTGCAGCTGAATGGCTCCCGGTTCAAATTCCATTTCTTTTTCAGTAGATGTACGTACCAATCTTATCCACTCTCTACCCTCCGCACCTTTCTCAATAGAACAGATCCCCAGAAACTCTTTTTCATAATGGCGGTTAATGGCCCGTTGCACAGCCTGCAGTGTGATTCCCAAACGTGAAAGCTGGTCACTGTCATACTCCAACTGCCACTCCATAGGTGTGGCTCCATTCAATTCCACTTTATAAATTCCCTTCAACTGTCCCAATACCGGCTTGATATTCTCTTCCGCATACTGCTGAATCAAAATAGGATTGGCAGGAGCATTCAGTGTATAAGTAATAAAAGGCCTGGACGCCTTATCATCCGAACGTCTCGTACTGATTTGAGGATAACTCACCCCTTCGGGCAGCTGAGGCCAGGTCTGTCTGATGATGGTAGACACTTCAAAACGAGTAACGTCAATATTCGCATGCTTGTCCAATTCCAAAGAAATTGAGCCGCTTCCGTTATCCGAAGTAGAATTCACCTTCCTGATCCCCTTCACTCTGGCCATCATCGCCTCCAGTTTACTGGTAACCTCCGCCTCAATAACCCGTGACGAATTGCCGGGCATACTGAAAGAGACAGTCAGACCGGGCAAGGTACGCGAAGGCGCCAGCTTAACCGGCAACAACGGTACTAATACCACCCCTATCAGTGACAAACAGACAAATGTCACAATCAGGGTAAACGAGGAGAAGTTACGCGAGTTACTCATCAATAAATTCCTGTATTAAAATCAAACTTGTCTGCCAGAGAAAAACCGGACTCAAAATCGTGCAGTGTCAGTTTACGTATCTTATAATAGTTCAACCAATAATTCTGCAAAGCCGAAATATAATTTTTCTGCGCTTCCTGCTGGCGGTTCAACGAAAGAGTAAGACTATTCACATCCGCCTTTCCGATGATAAAACGTTGTCGTGTCTGCTCGTATGCCATTACGGCAAGGTCCAAAGCCTCCTCCGCACTCGCAATCAAACTCTGCTGAATGTTAAAATCATTCACCGTCATAATCACCTCTTCCTCCACACTCAGTTCTTCCTGACGGGCGGCAATCCTCACCACATTCAGATTATTTCTCGCCATATTATATTTACCCTTTCTCACCCCCCAGTCAATCAAGGGAATGGAAACACTGACAGAAACCAAATCCTGTTGCAAAGGATGCCTGTAAGCATCTCCCAGTTTATCCGCCACTTGGTTAAAACCCACACTGGCATTAAAACTGGCATTAAAACGGGATTCTTTTTTTGTCTTATCCACATTCTGTTCCGCTTCCAGCACATTCTGCCGTTGTTCCAGAAAAGTAGGGTTATTCTCTTTGGCCCGTATCAATGCATCATCTACCGGAATCATCTTTCCTGTGGGACGTCCCGGTATATCCAGTTCAATCACGGTATTCTTATCCAGATTCAGAAAGGAAGCCAATGAAAACATAGCGCGTTTCAAAGCAATCTGCGCATTCTGCAACGTATTATGCGCATTCACTTTGTCCAGTTGCAATGTCAGCAAATCGGCACGTGATATGGCTGCTATCTTATGACGCTGGAGCCCGATGCTATAGAGGGTATCACTGGACGCCACATTCTCCTCCGCCAAGCGGTAATCCGCCTGCGCCATAGCTAACGCAAAGAAATAAGTCACTGCTTCTTCTGAAACCATTTCCGTGTTATAAATGAATTGTTTCTTCACCTTTTCATACTTCAGCGGCTCTATTTTCCGGTCCCAACGAAAAGCATTATATCCCAACAGGCTCTGTTGATATCCCACACGCACAGGGATACTGGAATATTGTGTAGACTTTGAGTCACCGAAATTACGCATAAAGTCCAGTTCCGAATCAATATAGAAAGTACCGCCCGTCCAGTCCAGATTCTGTTTGATACTCAATCCGCCTGATGCACTGAACATCTGTTGTTCACGATACACATCCATATCCTCATTCGAATCATAACGCTGGGTGATATAGCGATAATATTTAGCCGGAGTCAGATTCAATGTAAGACTTGGCAAACGATTCGCCTTGTAAGTACGATATTCCCAATATCCCGACAAATAAAGATTCTGATATCTGAAAGCGGACAAGGAACTATCATTCGCAATCTCTATCGTGCGTTGCAAATCCAGCTTCACCACCTGCTGCGCCTTTGCTCCGAGAGACAACAGCATACACCCCACCATCCATATGCTAATGTACTTCATTTTTGTCATGTTTTCTATAAATAAACCAATATATTAAAGGAATGATAAACAAGCTGACCAAAGTTCCCACCACCATAGAGCCAATCATGGCAATAGACAAAGGCTTCTGCATCTCCGACCCCATATCCGAGGTAAACAGCAACGGAACCATTGCAAAGACAGTTGTCAGCGAAGTCATGATAATCGCTCTCAACCTGCGCCTGCCCGCTGTATGAATGGCTTCCACCAAAGGCATCCCCGCTTTCCGTAATTCATTGATGGCATCCATTTTTAAAATAGAGTCATTCACCACAATACCACAAGTCACGATAATGCCTATGGCAGACATCAAATTCAACGTGTGACCGAAAACCCATAATGCCAGCAAAGCAAAAGCCGTATCAATAGGAATTTCCATCAAGACAATCAGCGGTTGCAGGAAACTCTCGAATTGCGCGCAAAGGATAAAATACATCAGCAACAAAGAAACAAAAAGAATCACAGTCAATTCCCCCATCATTTTTTCATTCGAAAAGAAACTACCCGAGAAATCCACTTCCCATTCCTTTTCCTCACTAACCACCTCTTTTACATTCCGCATCAGTTCCGGTGCATCCTTCACATCATAAAAACTTAAAGGAATATATTCTCCGTTCTTTCCCGCCGTAATACTCTTCAAATCTTCGGCGGGCACTACCGTCACCAGATTATTCAAAGGAATATGATTCACCTCTCCGTTACCATCCGCCATCGTCCGCACCAAAGTTTCACTTAATACACTATTTACACTCTTTTCCTCTCCGGCAATACTGATAGGCAGATATTGCTGATAAGAGCGTAAAACGGAAACCTTGTTTTCTTTGAAAGCCGTGCGGAGCACCCGCGTCAATTCATCATATGATACGTTATACAACAACAGTTTTTCTTTATTGATTATCAGATTCATCTGATTCCGGAAAGCGATGCCCGTCGGAACATTACCCGCCACCCGCGTAATTTCCTTTTCCAACCGCTGCAAATGCTCCGCATCCGGTGCCTGCGACTTATTCGCCGTATGGAGTTCCGCTACCACATCCGCTTCTCCTGTCACAAACAATTTTTCAAAGATTGTTTCGGGAGGTGAGAAAGTAACCACAGCCAACGGATATTTCTCTCTTATCTCCTTCTCTAATAATTCCTGCAATGAATAGATTCCGGATGGCTTTTCCGTCTTGAAATAAAGTTCCGCTTCGGTAGACGAAAGTTCACTGCCCCCGTTCAATATATAATCCTGCATACCCACATAAGCAGCATGCTCCGTTACCCGGTCGTCCACCTGTTTCATTAAATCATCCACCCGGCGGTTGTTCTCGTCCACATGGATATTCTCATTCCACTCTATCCTTGCCACCAGTTCATTCTGGTCAATCTGCGGCATACGCTCTTTTTCCATTACATAAAAAAGAAACACACACAGTGGAAGGGTTGCCAGCGTGCCGGCCACACAAAGCTTTTTATGTGAGAACACCCAGTCAATCCCTTTATCATAAAAGCTTTCCAGCCACTCATTTTTCAGCAGATTGTCAAAACGTCTGGAAAGAAATCCCTTACTGCGGATACCGACCTTATAAAACAACAGATACAATACGGGCAGCAACATAATACCCGTAATATAAGATATCATCAATCCCACCGTGATAGAAAAAGCCTGATCCATAAAAATAGCTCCGGCTATGCCACTCATAAATATCAAAGGCACAAATACCGCAATGGTTGTAAGGGACGAACTGAGCATCGGTGTAATCATTTCCGTCGTGCCCACGGCACACGAACGTTTCAGAGAATACCCCCGTTCACGATACTGCGAAATATTTTCCGTTACAATAATGGCGCTGTCTATCATCATACCTACTGCCAGAATCAAGCCCGAAAGTGATATCACATTCAGCGACACATGACAGAAATAAAAGAAAAAGAATGTGATTACAATAGAAGTAACCATGCTGATGCCGATAATCAACGGTGAACGGACATCCCCCAGAAACAGCACAGCTACAATAAAGATAAATAGAAAGCCCAAAGAAAGATTCTGCTGTAAATTTGAAATGGTGTAGTCCAGCAATTCCGTCTGGTTACGGCTCACGCTGAACTCAATATCCGGATACAGGGATGCAAAATAATCGGTTGTTTCTTTCAGCTTCTCTTTCATGACATCCATATTTTCATCGCTCTGCTTGATAATGGCCAGCGTTACCGCCCTTTTTCCTCCGGCTACGGAACGTCCCATCTCTTTTTGCGAAACAATATCTACTTTGCAGAGCTCTTTCAACTGCATAATACGTTCCCCCTTGCGGATATAGATATTCTTCACATCCTCCGGGGTACGAAGCAGGGTAGCTATGCGAATATTATATTCATAATAACCATCCCTCACCAACATGCTTCCCGGCTCTACATTATTGGCGGAAAGTGTATTCTCTATATCCTCCACACTGATACCCGTCATGGCCAGTTTATCTTTATCAGGAACAATTTGCAAAAGCCTTCCGGGCACTCCGGTTATATCCGCCATAGCCACTTCGGGTAACTGTTCGATGCGGCGTTTCACCACATTCTCCGCCAATTCGCACAACTCCAGAAATTGTTGCTCGTCGGTTTCCTGATAAGCACCGTCGTTTTTCAAAGTCATATTGACATAAAGTACAGGAATATCCGTTGCACTCGCTTTGATAGCCTTGGGACGCGTCACTTCCTTGGGAAGACTGTTCATAGCGGCATCTATCTTCTCATTCACCTCTATAAATGCCAGATCGGTATTCACACCAAAATCAAATTCCAGACGGATAACGCCCGCCCCGTCACGAGTTTCACTTTTTATTTCTCTCAGTCCGGCCACTTGCAGCAACTGCCTGCGCACAGGGGTAACCACCGTATTCTCCAATTCCCGTGCCGATGAATTCTCACCCGTCACCTGTATGGTAATCTGCGGTATGGCAATATCGGGCAGCAAAGATACAGGCAGCGAGAAGTAAGTCACCAACCCAACAATAAAGCAGGCGGTAAAGGCCATCAGCACCGCAATAGGACGTTGTAATAAAAACTTAACCATACTTTTAATTTTTAATCACCCTCACCGGTGCTTCATGAGCCAGATTCACATTTCCGGTAGTTATCACCTCCATACCTTCTTCCAGTCCGTCTGTGACAGTATATTCCTCCATATTCTCCAATCCCGTATGCACATAGTTCCACATAGCTTTACCCTCCTTCAGTGTAAATACCACTTGTTTGCCGGAACGTAGTACAACTGCCGTTTTGGGGATAACCAGTTGTTCGCCCACAGAACGCTTCACGCTTACCCTTACATTCATGCCGTCAAACAACTTATTACTACCGTTCACCCGCGCCTTTACACGTACCATCCCATTCTCGTCCACCAGCGGATTAATCTCGCTGATGCTTCCCTGTCGTACACCTGCTGCCGAGGCATACGGAGTAATCTCCACCTTATCCCCCACTTTCAGTAACGGCAGTTCATTTTCAAGTACGGTGAAATCCACCTCCATATTTCCGGTATTGATTACCCGGCAGAAAGGCTCGGAAGTTTTGGGCATATTATATCTCTTTTCAAAAAGGTTGGCAATCACTCCATCGAAAGGAGCAGTCAACGTAGCTTGTTCCATATCATATTGAGCAGATTCATATTGAGCTTTGCTCTGCTCATACCCGCTTTTTACTTTTGCCAGTTCCAGCACATCAGCAGGTATCACCTTCAGATTATCGGGAGCATATCCTTGTCCTATCAACACATCCTGCATCTCCAGGGTAGCCTGTGCCAAACTATTTTTATTCTGTACCAACGTATTGTTCAACTTAAACAAATCCAATTGGGCTATTTTTTGACCTTTCCGCACTATATCCCCGTTCTTTACCCAGATATTCGCCACCACTTCCGAGGTACGAAAATACAGGTCGGCATAATCCTGTGCCGTCACTTTCCCGTTACTGATCAATTCATGATTGAAAACCTGCTTTTTCAGCGGCATCACCGTCACCTCATTGGGTAAAGAAGGAAGAACTGTTTCCACCCCTTCTTTTTCCGTTGTTTCCTTTTTTTCTCCCGAGCAGGCAGTGAAAGAAACGGCTAATAATAAGCCTGATGCAAATATGTGTAATTTCATGGTCATATTTTGTGATATCTATAACAAATAAAAACTTTTTATTTTGAAAAAACTAATTTTCGGGTACTTTTTTTAATAATTCCCGTGCTTTCCGTCTCATCTGCTTGATAGCGGTAGACTGAACTTTCGGTTCTTTCTCCAATACAGTCTGTACCATCTGCTCCAATTTGTCACACTGATAAAAAGCCGGTTCCGCATATAAATGAGCCAATAGATAATAAGGATAAATTCGTCCGGGTAACCGATGGACAGCACGCATAAACCAATATTCCGCACTATCATAGTGCTTCATTTCCTGTTCGTTTTTCCCGATAATGTTCAGTATCATGGGGTCACCACTCACTTTCAAGGCCTCTTTCAGTACTTTATTTGATATTTCAGGCTTATGAAGTTTATGCAAAGCATGGCCATACTCAAACATAAAGCGAGCATTCCCTTTCATTTCTTTCTGAATTTCAGCATAACTTTCTACTGCTTGCTGATAAGCTCCCGAATGGTAAAACATACGGCTTTTGGTCCATTGCTTACAAGCTTCTACAGTCTTGGATTTCTGCTGATATTTACAGAAACAGCCATAGCTTCCGATTAACAATAAGATAGTAAACAAAAGGCGAAACCAGACTTTCTCTAAAGGAAGAACACGAATACTGCAAGCCAGCACCGATATAATCAAAGCCGAAACAAACGCCGGAAATTGTAGTGGATAAGAAGAAAACGCAAATACCGCTAAAGATAGCAATGCGCCGCATAGTCCATAGATGCCTTGTTTATGACCTATGTACATGCTCCCACCTAGTATCAACAACCCGATGCAAAGCACAGGTATTCCCCAGGCAATGGCTACTTGCAGATATTCATTGAAAACATATTCGGGAGCACCTGCCACAAGTTCCTCCGTTGCCGTATAATTTCCGGCTGCAAAATAATTCTCCTGCGCTTGTCCGTAAGCAGCCGGAACACTGTTCCATCCGCATCCTGTCCATGGGTGCTCACTGACAGCTTGGGCAGCAATTTTCCACATAAACAGACGGCCGTCTGCCGAATCCTTTTTCATTTGATAAATGCCACCCAATGCTATACCGCCCAAAATAAAGGTTACTATGGCAAAAGACACTGCCTGCTTACGATGATGCCTGATATAATGCTGAATTTCCATCTTATAGTGCATACCACAAACATAAATGAAAGAGACCGCCGCGGCTATCCATGCCGAGCGGCTCATTCCGGCAGGCAACACACAAAGAATCAATAGCATTCCGGCTATTGCAATATAATAAGGTACGGTTTTCTTATGCTCTTTCCGCTCTAACCATTCGTGCAGACAAACAGGGAATATCATGGCAAGATAGCCTGAGTAAGGACCGGGATTATAGAACGAGCCGGTCAAGGCATAGAGGGAATGGTTGGAATAGGTAAATCCGTATACCTGGCGGATGCCCCAAACGGCTTCTATACCTCCGTATAGAATAAACACCCATGAAACGACAGCCGACAGACATTCCTTTACCCTTTTCGGGAACAGGAGTACAAGCAGTGCAAGGCCTGCCAAGGAGAGTACACCACAGCCATACATCCACCGCCAGTCATCTTCCAATATATCGGCAGGCAGTGAAGACGTACCACAACACACCACGCTGAGGCACAGGGCAACCGGTATGCCTGCTACCAATGCCATTCCATATTTCGACCATTTATTTTCCATCTCTACCACCAAACTTGTTTCCCGTCCTCGTATGTAAAAATCCGCTCTTCTTTCCCTTTTGTCAGATTGCGCAAAAGCAATAAAGCATTATCAGGAACATTATCATATTCCAGGTACTGTAATTGCCTGCTACCGACCTGCCTTCCTAAACTTTTCCACTCTCTATCCCAGTAAAAAAGTTCATATAGCTCACCTTCCTTAATGAAGTTATCATCATTGCGGGGTAGATAAACCAATTTCGAAACAGAAACGACACGTCCTAAATCAAGCCCCACCCAAGCATCAGTTTGTGTTTTCACCGTTTTGGGAGAACTTAACACATTGCCATCAAAAGCCCTTTTCATCGTTTCCATAGCATCCATTCTTTCCGGTCTATAATTACCAATAACCTTACCGGCCAGCTTCTGCCCTTTTTCATCATATAGTTCTATTTCTGCCATGTTTCCTTCTGTCTTTACCGGTGGCACGTACTTCATGTACCTATATGCTTTGTTCAATGTCACCGTCTGATAATTGCACTCTTTCAATAAATCAATATGGATAGTATCAGCATTCGCAAAAGCTGCTTCCCTGCTTAATACAAAATACCCTCCTATTATCGCCTTTATCCATTTCTTAGGATTCATATCCATAAACTTCCTTGTCAAAACAACTCTCCGCTTATGCTTTACATCCGGATTCAGATATGAAACTCTTCCTTTTTCATCCACCTTTACAGGATAATAAGCAGGAGTATAATTCCCTTTGGAATAAAAAACCGGTAAATATACTGCATTACGAGCCATATCTTTGAACACATATCCCGCCCCCTTTTTCGCACCATACGCCACCACTTTCCAGTCACGTAAGTCAAAAACAGACAGATAAGCATAATGCGTATTGGTTTCTGTATCAAAACAATCAGCAAGCTCTACGTCCGTTGTCTCTATATACTGATTCGTCACATCTATTATCCTGCGATTTTTAAAGAAGGGCGGTTGTCCTCTTCATCCTTTATAAGTCCTCCCTGATCACCGTAAGTATTGCGGTAAGCCTTAGACATGCGATAGCTTCCGCCTTTTATATGATTTCCAAAACGGCAGGGACTCCCCGGCATTATAGGATAACATTTACCATCTGCCATAATAGAAATCCATTCATGCCCCATGGCATGATTTGCCCAGTTCGGAGTAAAGTCAGAAACAACGGGAACACCGATACTTCTATAAATGTACCTTCCCAATGCCGTATAGGCCGGACATGCCCCCACTTTTATCCCTAACAAAGATGAAGGCCTTAGATCGGGCACATACGAAGGTGTATAATATCTGTGCCCCACAACCATCCAGCTGATTACTTCATACAACTCGTCCACCTTCCTATTATACATTGTATCCGCTACAGACTTAAACGTTTTCTGATACATGGCCATCCACGGCTCCAATGGTTCATTCCCTAAACGATGCGGAAGAATATATTCGCAAAATTCATCCAATGACAATGCTTTTGCCCAAGGCGACTGCCATGCCTGAAAAGCCCTGTCTATGTGATCTATTAAATAATCCGCCTTCATGGTACATAAATCGAAAGTTACAGTCATATTTTGAAACCACTCCGGTTTATAAATCGAATCATAGAAAGCAATCATCTCTTCTGCATATATGCTGTCATTCGCCTGTAAACGATCTACTTGCTTGTAATATATATCCATAAACGGAGAATCCTCGGCATGACACCATTTCATGTTCCGTATCAAGAATTCAGCAGCTTTCTTCTTTTTAGGATTGTCTTTGTAGTGTAAAAGTACACGCTCTAATTCTGCGCGATTTTCACCACTCAACTTCAAAGAGTCTTCCAATGCCTTATCCGTACAACTTACCGAAAGGAAGGAAGAGCAAATTATCATGATGCTGACTATACAATATTTCATCTGGCTTCTTACTATTATTCTATTCTTTTAAATACCCTGTTCCAACGAATCTCATCCGTATCCAAATCAACGGACTTCCATATCAATGTCGCTTTTCCCACAATAAACTTTTTGGGTAACAATCCCCAATAACGGGAATCTTTGGAATTCATTACTTTGTCGCCTGTTACAAAATAGTAATCTTCCTTAAACTGATATTCCTGTATGATACTATCGTTCAACAGAAATGAATCTCCCTGTTGCACCAATTTCTTTTTCTGCTCCCACTCTATCGCATTCTTATACAATATCCGGTTAACAGTATTCATTTTCACACTCGTACCTTTAGCCGGAATATAAAAAGGGCCGAACTCCTTTATCGTCCAATTCACCAAACTATCATTGGGATAAGCCCTCATCACTATGCCCCAATTTCGTTCCTCTCCGGCCAACTGAAGCTGTTGCAACCTGTCCTGTGAAGCTACGCATCCTAGAGTTTCCGTATATCCACGCACCTTATAGTGTGCATTTCTAATTTCAAAGGTATCACCCGGCACAGCCACACAGCGCTTTACATAATAAGTCTTTAAATTCAGTCCCAGGCTGTCCCATCGGCCGGGATAAGGGAAATTAAAAACCAATACATCATTGTGCTTTACCTTCCCGAAGCCGGGCAAACGGGATATTTCTACATTCTTTTTCTCGGAAGCATCCCAAATGTCAAATAGGCGTCCTCCCATCACCCACTTGTTCACCAATATATTATCTCCGGCAAACAGGGCAGGCTCCATGGAGTCAGAAGGAATTTTAAACGAAACAAAACCAATCACCTGAAATAATAACCATACGATTACAATTATGCAAAAGAAAAAAGCTACTGATAATAATTTATCAAGTCCTTTTTTTATACTAACCCAATGTTCTGTCCTGTTTTTCATTTTATAGAAATACCTGTTTACCTTGTTTCATATAAAAAGCACGTTCTTCTTTAGGATTCCAATGGCTCATTTTCTATCATATAAGCGAAGATATACTCACAAAAATCTTCAAAACTATAATATTTACTCCACAGTCGATTTTCCCACACTTCCAGATTCAAACAAATTAATTACGGCTGTCGGCAAATATTCATAGGGAACGTCTATCACCTTTTTATTTTTAAATAAAGGGGAAACATTTATTTCATCTTCTATCAATGCTTTATGGCTACCAAAAATCGTCCGGTAATTTTTAAGTCACATCATTTTTTGCCGAAGTTTCCCCAATATTAAAGAGTCGTCCTCCCTTTACTCATTTATTTACTAAAATATTGTCCACTAGTAATAGGATCGATTTATAGAGTCAGAAGATATTTTAAATGAAGCTAAAGTAATCACTTGGATTAGTTATCCATACTATTCCAATAACACAAATTACAAAAAGGAATAAGATTAATTTATTAACACTCTTTGTAATCATAGTCCTTACAAAAGCTACCATATAAAATTTCGTTATAATCAGAAAAACAAAATATCATTCCTTCTTCAACAAAATCCAAAACTATAGCATCTATAAGTAAATATACTAGCTTCAAAATATATCCAAAGCAGTATAAAAACTTTTTAATATACTTTTTCAAGAAAAATAGTAAGTTACCATTTTTCCCGCTTTGAAGGCCACCATACACCATCTAAACAACCAGATCCATACTCTGGGCAATTACCGGAACTTTCGCCACTCGCCAATGCTTCAATATTCAAAAAAGAAACATCAAATGTCTGTTGACTATTTTCCACGCTATATATATTATAACCAATAAATATACTAAAAATAATAGCCACAAGACTCAAAAACATTTTTTTACTTTTCATTATTACCAAATTTTACATTAAATACATCATATTATTCCGTCAATATCTAAATAGGCAAATTGAACAACATCGTTCAAAGACAAAATAATTCTATTATTGAATGAGTCATAGCAACAGTCTGATATTTTATATCCAGTCTCTAAGGTTTTAAGATAATTCCCTTCCAAATCAAAGACCAGAATCTTTGTCGGAAAAGAATCTCTGGCATAATCTTCTCCACAATAAGAAACAAATATTTTGTCATTTCCTATCATCACCGTACCAAAGGATTGAAGTTTATTGCCATTTCCACCATCCCAGTCAGGACCATATATATTATATAGCAATTCTCCATCTAAAGAACAAATGGTCATCAAATCATGTCGGGTATAACATTCTACATATATTCCCGCTTTCTCCGAAGCAGCAAAAGTTATTCGTTTCTTCTGAATATCCGGATGAGTGTATTTCATAGGAATCATTTCGCCTGTGTTCATATTCCATCTACCTAAAAACTGATTAAAAGTAGAAGTACTGGTTGGCTTTATTAATACAGCAATTGATAAAGTATCATTTATATACTGATATTCAGAAGGAAATAAAGTTTCGTTCATCGCAGTCTTTACTTGAGGCTTATACAAAGAATCCACCATTACACTATCCATATCATAACTAAATATCTTTTGTTTGGCATGATCTGAAACATATAATTGATGATGAGCCTCATCTATGGCTAAGCATCCCATCACTGTTATTTCTTCAGGCCCCTCCCCGAAATTTCCAATGCTGGTAAGATAACTAAAATCATTTTTATTGAATATATGTATCTGTTTATCAACAGACTTATGATCAGCTATTAACAAACACTTATTCGACATATACAAACGCGAAACAGAACCTATTAAAACATTTCCAGTCTCGAACTCTATTACCTTATCTTTTACATTAATAATATCATTACGCTTATCTTGATATTTTTCCGTTACGGAAGTAGAAGTGCAACCTCCCAATAAAGCGATTAATGTCACACACAATATATTTCTCATAATTCAACAATAAGTCTATATAATAATTCATTAATAAAATCGTCTTAAACTAAAATCCGAATATAATGAATAATAACATCCATAATATAAAGACAGAAAAACCTATTGAAATCAGTTTAAGACGATTTCATACTAAATATTGAACATGCTCTCAATCAATCATTGTGCTTCTTTCCATCCAGGATACCAAACTCCACACAAACACCCACTTCCATTATCCCAACAGCCATTATCACAATTGGAAATTTCATTTCTAGCCAACGCTTCTACATTAGCCAGTACCAAATCAGACATTATATCCGATTGCTGAGCATTATACACATTCATTCCTGCTATCAAAGCAAACGCAACAACCAAAGTTGCCTTCAAAATATTCTTCTTCATCTTATTTCTAGTAAAAAAAATTATTATTATTCATATTTTCATCTTATTCTCGGAAAGAACTCCACCGCAGAAAAAACAAAAATACCGCTTGCTTATTCTGATTATTTACACTACTTTTACATCGGACTTAACCTCCTTTTCTTTTAGGAGAGAGCCACAGGGTGGAAAGAATCGACTTTCGGCAAAGAAAATGAATTTCTTTCCATCCGCTTTTTACTCCCATTGATTCATACTTCATCCTTTATTCAGCATTCCCCGTTACCTTCAAACGAAGTGGAGAATTATCTGCATTGCAATAAATGGTAACCGTCTTACTGAAATGCTCAGCCTTTTCGGCTTCATAAATCACGGTCAGTTCCGCTTTTTCTCCCGGACGAACACCCTCCTTATTATAGTTTACCTTGGTACATCCACAGGAAGTGATGACATCATATATCACCAGTACATGCTGTCCCGTATTGGTCAGTGTGAACTTGCGTTCCTGCTTCTCCGACTGAGGAAATGAACCGAAGTCTATGCTTGTTACGTCCAGACTGACTTTCGTTATCGGTGTTTCCGCTTTTACAACTTCACCACCTGTCAATACTTTCAAATAAAGTTCCTTCACCTTTGGATTGTGAACAGGATTGCCTATAGCCGCCACCTTGTTGTCTTTATCCAATAGAAATGTCTGGAAAGTCATTTCATCCGGAAAGTGATTCAATCGGTTAAAATCGTCCTTTTCATCGAAACAAACAGGATAGATAAATGCATCACGACGGGTGATATAACGTAGTTCTTTCATATCTTTCGGGTGGAAATAGAAGACAAAGGGAACCGGACGGTTCAACGTTGAATCAACTTCCTGCATAAACAGCTTCCAGCGAGGCAATTGTAACTTACAACTGGTACAGCCTACAGAATCGATATAAGTCACTACCTTATAATCCGCATCCGCTAAAGAAAAGTCCACTGTATCCTTCCCTTGAATAGTAAAGATGGAATGGGTAGGAAAGAGAATTTCTTTCCCTTCCCATTCCTCAACCAAACGAGCGATTTTATCTTTTTCTGATTCCTTGCAGGAGGGAAAAAGAGCAAAAACACATAGTAATAGACAAAGGTATCTCATTGATTAATCCAAGCCAAAAGGTCTAATTACGCACTCTACTTTTTCTCCGGTACTGCAAGTCACATTCCCACTACCCAGACATGTATCATACCCGGATTCTCCTGCAGCCAATGCTTCCACATTATCTAAAAGAAACTCACTCTCTACCGGCTTTCCGGATTGCTTTTCCCAAGCCATTACCGCCATTAGCATAACAACGGTAAATAACACAAATACTTTTTTCATTGGTTTATCATTTTTTGTGTGAAGGTAGAGAACATCTATCGGGCACGCAAATTTTTTCCCTTAAATTGATCTTAAGGTGACCTTAAAGTTTTCTTAAGATTCAAAAAATCCCCATTTCATCGGAAGGATTATTTTAATGCCCTGATCTCCAAATCATAAGGTTCATCCAATTAAATCATATTCTTTTTTTAACTTATAAGTTCCTTTTTTATAAATATGCGTATCTTTGCAATCTCTAACATGAACAAGAAACATGAAAATACCGACAAACTTATTCAAGTTTAGCTTTATTGCATTGGGATGGATTGTATTCATCCTGCTATGTTATGTTGCTTTTAAAGATGAAAAAACAAATGTTCTGATAACAATGAAGGACAGCCTACGTGAAGCAATCAATATTGATTATCAAGAACGCTTAAACAAGATTCTTATTCATTATCGCCCTTTAGGCAGAAAGGTAAAAGGTGTCCAAATAGAATACGGTGATAGTCTAGAAATCATTTATTTTGAAGACAGCACCCATGAGTCACTGGCTACCCAACTGGCCAACCAGTATGTGATGACAAGGATTATCCCCGTCAATCCAGACAATTTCAATAAGATCTTCCAAGAAGAATGGGAAAAGAATGGAGTTTCCGCCGCTAAGACGGGAATCATTTACCGCTACAACAAGAAAAAGGTATTCAGTGACAATGATTCAATCTCTTTCCAGAAAGCTCTTGTCACCCCTGTACAAGCAATAGACGCTAAAAGAACCGCCGGCGTACAGGCATGGGCTATGATTCATTGGACAGAAATAGTAAAACATACCACTCCAAAAGTGTTATGGAGTATCATTGCTTATTTCATTGTCTTGATATGGGTGTCTCTGTCATTTCTGAAAAAACCACAGAAAAAAGAAACCCCCGCCAATCCGGACTGCATACCATGTGAAGAAATTCCTGACAATCCGGACTACATACAATTGGGGAAAATGACTTTAAAGTTGGAAAGCAAGAAACTATATATTGGCAACCGGCTTTGCCACATAGCACCGGCAGATTTCAATCTGCTGGAACTGTTTATCAAAACGCCCAAGCATCTTTTGACTAAAGAAGATATTAAAAATGCTTTCTGGCCGAAAGATAACAATCCCGAAAATAAAATATATAGTCATATCTCCACCCTTAAATCCTCACTCAAGGACTTTCCCGAATATCAGATAGTGACAGAAAAAGGAGGATACCGACTGGTTATCTCCTCAAACGAATGAATAGCTCCTATTTCCAATAATAAGCATACATAAGGTATACAATCTTACTTAAAATCACCAACCCACCGCAGCAGGAACAAAGCATTTCTCACAGCGGAACGAGTTGTTTCATTAAGGTGGAATAATTTATTTCATCAAGGTAAAACTAAATATTCCACCATATAAAACTATTTGTTCCACCATATAAAATTAATTGTACCAAACAGTGGAACACACTGTAATACACGGGAAACAAAGAGATTCTCGTTACTATATTCTGATTCATTCATTATAGGCCACAGGACAATGCAGTGCAGGACAATAACACTGTGACAGACTTTTATCTGTCACACTCTCCGTCACGCTATCTGTCACATCTTAACAACCTGTTTTTCAGCAAAATAATTAGTACTGTGACAGTGTGACAGATAATTCTCACTTTTAAACTCTATGAAAGCAAACTTGAAAATCATCCATATTCCTTCACCCTGAAGGATTTTTTTTGGCTGAAGCTTTCCGGGTACAAATCCGTCATTATAATCAGCTAAGAACTAACATCTTACATAAGGATGAAGGATTTGAAAGAAAAAACGCATGAATTCTAAATTGGTATAAGCAGACAGTCCAGCTCATAAAACACTAGAACCTTTTTAAAAAAGGCCCTGTTCTTTTCAAAAAAGATCCGGTTCTTTTCGGAAAACGAACTTATGTTTTTCCAACCATACACTACAATAAATTATCCGCCATTATAGGATAACACGGTGATTTCTTTTCAAAACTTCCTCTATTCCAATTCAAGGGGAAATTTCACTATCTGCTCGTCAGCATTGACATCCAAACCGAATAACATACCGGCAGCCTCATCTACATAAATACCGGCAATAGGACGATCCAATACATAGGTTTTCACCACATCGCCCTCGTGGGTGGATATACGTAATATTTTACCACCCTGCTGATAGGCATCGGCCAACTTCATAATATCCTTAAATTTACGACCGTCATAAATGGTATAAATGTATTGGTCAGTCACCTGCACATCATAATAACAGATTCTCCCCGCCGGAAGTCCGTAGCCTTCAGAACTCACTTTAAATTGGGGCTCTCCATCCTCACCCAATTTTCCTATATGCTTTTGTGACTGCATATCATAAATATCAAGCCTATCCCCAAACTGAGTGACAGAAACCAATATCTTTTTATCCGGACTGAATGCTATAAAACTATTCCAGCCTTGCGCAACGGCAGGTGCACTCTCTTTCAATAATTTCTGATCGGATACGGGGATATGTTCTGATTTACGGAGTAATTCACCGGAATGGATATCAGCCCAACCAAAACGGTTCTCACCGGAATAATCGGGGATAACAACAGTAGAGGCATCCTTCAAATCAAAATCAAGGGAACGGAACAAGCGCTTATCCAACAAAATATCCTTTTCCTGTTTGGGAGTTTTCCCCCCGGCTATACCGCTATATTGATACATCCTGCCCTTGCCGTCATCAAGCACCCACACCGTGTCCTGCCCTGCAAAACGGATATTCGCCGCATAAATGGACTCACCCGGACCTTCCCCACGCTTTCCAAAAGAAGACTGATATTGAAAATCGGGATAAGTAAATACATGATAATAGTAATCGGCATTGTGCAAATCCAATATCACCGCCTTGTCACCCTGTACACGCATACGATAGGCATACCGGAACAGAGCCGTATCAATGGGAACAATCTCCCCTTTCAGAACTTCTCCCTTCCGCACCGCTTCTTCTATGATTGACTCACTGGATACCTGCTGTTGGTGGCGTTGCCCGGTACACGCCACCAACAAAGGGAATAAAACGCATAATAGTTGTTTGTTTTTCATTTGATTTCTATATTTACTTATCTGGCACAAAGTAAACAAACTATTCATAAAAACAAGAAGAAACAACCTTAGATTTACCTTAAATCTTCATTTTAGATTCGTCATAGACATCTCTTTTTCACGAGTAGATTTTCATTTCTTCCCATTTCATCGAAATTCAGGGACTTTGCCACCTCTACAATGAAAACATGTCAAAACAGCCTATCATAAAATAAGGTATGGAGAATCCGCATCATATCACATCAGCCTATTATGGTTTCGATATACTTTGACGGACATATACCACACGCTTCCTTAAACCTTTTTGCAAAATACCGACTGTCACAAAAGCCCAACATCGTTGCAATTTCTCCGATAGAGTAATCTTGAGAGGCCAATAATCTCTTTGCTCTTTCCATTTTGAATGTCAACATATAATCGGCCGGCGCCTGTCCTGTCATTTTCTTCATCTTATTATAGAAAGCAGTGCGGGACATTCCCATATCTTCACTAAGCGCATCAACGGTATATGACTCTTCCGCCAAATTCTGTTCCAACAACTGCCGGACTTTATTTATAAACTTCAGACAAGCATCGTCCTTTCTTATCTTCTCGGGAAGTGTAGGAGCAACCGTATCGGCTATAAATCGCCTCATCCGTTCCTGTCTGACCAAATTATTATCTATAAGCATAGTAATGTCCGTCCGGAATTTCCAAATATTCGCACTCCGCAATTCCAGCCGGTCGGCTTTACTCCCCACATGCGACAAATAGCTTTCATTATCTGCCGATTTAATTAAAAGAATAACCGGAATATTCGCTATGGCCTTGTCTGCTTTAACTTTAGAACAAAGTTCCTCTCCATAGACTCCATTCACAGTTTCGTCAACAACAATCACATCAGGGTTATTTTGAACAGAGGCACTTATTATTCTATCGGGAGCGTCCAGAACAATACACCTGAAATACTCCGAAAGAGTCATCCTTAAATAATCACTATACTTTTTGTCTGCCATAACCAACAAAATACAAGATTTACTCTCTTTTTTATCAGTCCGGCTCTTTCCTTCTGCTGTAGATACGGTTTCTTCCAAGTAAACCTTTTGCTTCTTTACAGATAGCGCCATACCGGTATCTGCCTCGGATTGGGATTGAAAATATTTCGGCATAATAACCTGGTAAGTAACCACTTTTCCGTATCCATAACCGATTATTTTACCGCCATGCAAACGGATTATTTTCTTTACCGTCCATAAGTCACCATAATTATATATGGAAGAGAAGGCAGGCATGGCCGGAATCATCTTTAAAATTCCATTTCTTATCTTTTCACAATTGCTGATACGCAACTCCCAAGAACTTGCCGAATGTGAAAGGATAATATTTATACAACCGTCAGGAGGTGTGTTATCTATCATTTTGTTCAAAAGGTGCTGAAGAGCTACCGTCATCACGGTTTCATTGATCCTGCAACTGATATAATCAGAACAGGCAGTAACTTTTAACTGAATATGACGCGAATCGGCATAAAGATGGCATAGACCGACAACAGACATGATATAGGCATAAAGCTCAAACTCTACCACAGAAGCACGAGGAATCGTTTTCCAATCCGCTTTACCAAGTGAAATAGCACTCTGGCTGCAATCAATAACCTGATTGGCATTTTTCAGAGCCTGCTGTAACTTTGTAACAGCAGATTCAGGAAGATTACCAACCACAATTTCTTCCAATTGATTCCGTAACACCACCAAAGGCGTATGTGTATAATGGAACAAATTAATAACAAGTTTGAACTTTTCACGGAACATCAGTTGAGTTTTATGTTCTATGGCATGAGATAATAAAAGATAGAAAAAGATACCTATCATCACCCCCTCTACAGGTAGCACGTACCCTAAAAGGAATATATTCGACAGAATCCAATCAATCGTCCCGTTGTTATCCACAAAATAAAAACCATTATTCAAAGGAATAGGTGTAAAAATACTCATTAAAGCATCTAAGTAAGTTTTTTTCATACTAATATTGAATTAAAATAAATAATTTCCTCATAGACAATACAACATTTTATTAATAGTATATCATTCATTTTTTCTCAATACAAGTATAAACTTTTCCGCATTCTCGCATAAGGCGAAATTTATCAAATTTAATGGGCAATATTCATCAAAAATATGCTAAAAAACATGTATTAAGGAATAAGTATGCAATCATATTGGTTTTACAAGAAATTTTTCCATTCGACTCTGAACCATCACTTTTCATTTATTCTGTCAGGTAATAATGCTGTCTGTTATATAAAACGTAAATATTATTCCTTAAAAAATATTCTTGATCAGGACGAATCTTCCTCATACTATTTTTAAATTACAAGTATAATTTTTTAATGTATCAGACAGGGGATTAAGAAGCACACTAAAAACAGCTCGGACAGACATACCTATAGAGTAAGAAACATATCACAATAAATTCCATTTTTCACAAAATAGGTTTATATGATGAAAATACCTATCTTTGTTCTATGAATAAATTAGTTATAGTAGGATGTGGACGACTTGCTGAAATTATAACAAACGCAGTTGTCAAAGGAATGTTGCCCGACTATGAGTTAGTAGGCGTATATTCGCGTACAGCATCAAAGGCCGAACGCATTGCGAATAAAATGAGGCAACACGGAAAAATGTGTGCAGCCTGTCACACTTTAAAAGAACTGTTGGAGTTAAAACCTGATTATCTAGTGGAATCAGCCTCGCCTGCCGCAATGAAAGAACTGGCCTTACCTACCTTGGAAAACGGAACTTCCATTATCACCCTATCCATAGGAGCTTTGGCAGACACCTCTTTTTATGAGAAAGTCAAAGAAACAGCCAAGGCAAACGATACACGGGTTTACTTGGTATCCGGAGCCATCGGAGGATTTGATGTATTAAGAACCACCTCTTTGATGGGAAACGCTACAGCTCGTTTTTTCAATGAAAAAGGACCTGATGCTTTGAAAGGCACATCGGTTTACAAGGAAGAGCTGCAACAGGAAAGATGCATTGTCTTTTCCGGCAATGCAACAGAGGCTATAAATGTTTTTCCAACCAAAGTAAATGTATCTGTCGCAGCCTCATTGGCTTCCGTAGGACCGGACAATATGCAGGTATCCATACAGTCCACCCCTGGATTTACAGGTGATACTCAAAAAGTGGAAATCAAAAATGAACAAGTACACGCAGTAGTAGAAGTGTACAGTGCTACATCAGAGATTGCAGGATGGTCTGTAGTAAACACCCTGCTCAATATCACTTCACCCATTGTATTCTGACAAATTGGCCAGCACCTTTTCGCTCAGGCGGTCAAACGCCTGACGAGTACGGCCGGTTGATACTTGCATACAACGCACATGCGGATGGGTAAGCAATGCCGTACTCCCTAATGCTCCTAATGTATCACAAAAACAAAGATTATCTTCCTCCAACCATCGGGTAAACGAAGATTCGTCCCACGCAGGTGACAATCCTGTGTTAAATAGTATCTTTCTATTTCCAAGTGCCTTGAACTCCTCCTCATGCAACAAAACCGTATTCTTATTCAAGCAACAGCATACCACTTCACTCCATGTCAAAAGTTCATTCAAAGGCATAAAACGATAACCCTTCGCACCGGCTTCTTTTTTTTCACTACGGGCATAATAAGCTATATCCGCACCAAAAAACTTCATTGCATCCGCTATCATACCACCAGATTTTCCTAAGCCTACAATACCCACTTTCAAGCCGATAATCTCCCGGGGAATCCCTTCCCACGGCTTCTGACCAAATCCATGAAGACAACGCACCAGTTCGCTGACTACATATTCTATTACCCCTTCGTCACCATAGTCACGAATACCCGTCACCGTAATACCGCGTTCATTAGCATAACGGATATCCACATTCGCACTTTCGGGAGAATATAGTGAACAACACATACCGATATACCGGACATTCGGACATCTCTCTAAAATATACCGGTTTATTTGTGATGTATAACTTAACAATACAGCATCCGCATCTCCGATCCGAGCAATAATCTCATTATCTCCCGCTGGAATATCAGAGTACATAACAACCTCATCTGCAAAAGAATATAACGTTTTTTCTGCTGACAGAACCAAACTGACAGGTTCTATTGCTACAAGTTTCTGAAACATAGTATTTTTAATTTGATTGGTAAAGATAGTAAAAAATGCGGCAAAGAGACTTTTTTCATCCAAGATTGTTTATTTTTGCATCCAAAACGAAAAAATTAAAAGAATAATGGGAGCAGGAAAATGGATTGGTGGTATTCTAGGATTCATGACTATGGGACCACTGGGAGCTTTGGCCGGATTTGCCTTAGGCTCATTGCTGGATGGAAACAACGGACTTTTTGGCAATACATACGAAAAAGGACAGGTGGAAGCTGGAAACTATGATGAAGGCCAGCGGAATAGTTTTTTATTCTCCATGTTGGTTATGGCGTCTTACATCATCCGTGCAGACGGACGCATCATGCACAGCGAAATGGAATATGTACGCCAATTCTTAAGAATGAATTTCGGCGAAGAGGCAGTCATCCAAGGAGAACAGATTTTGCTGAATCTTTTTGAACAGCGCAAACAGATGGAGCGTCAAAATCCGATGGCATTTAAAAATACCATCCATGAATGTGGTGCACAGATTGCCGCGAACCTGCCTTACGAACAACGGTTGCAATTGTTGGACTTTCTGGTAAACATAGCCAAAAGTGACGGAAGCGTATGCTCTGAGGAAATAGCAGCATTAAAAGAAGTGGCACAATGCATGGAACTGTCACCCAAAGAAGTGGAATCCATGCTAAACCTTAGCGGAAACTCATTGGAAGAAGCTTACAAAGTACTTGAAATTGACCCGTCTGCCACCAATGAGGAAGTACGTACAGCCTATCGCCGCCTGGCATTAAAACATCACCCTGACCGTGTTGCTACATTGGGTGAAGATGTGAAAAAAGCGGCAGAAGAGAAGTTTCAACAAATTAATAACGCTAAAGAACGAATTTATAAAGCCAGAGGAATAAAGTAAAAAAGAATATTTCGTGAAAATAAGAAGGAGGTGTGTCCATCCCCTTAGGGATTTTTGACACACCTCCAACAAAAAATTAAAACTCACTGGTAAAATGGAACTTAATATGCTTGAAGTCCATTTGTGCCATTTGAAGTACATAATTGCTATCAGCCAAGAATACATCCCTTCCTTCACGATCCTTGGCCATATACTGATATTTACGTTTTTTGAAAGCTTCCAGCTCTTCCGGATCATCACTTTCCACCCAACATGCCTTGTATAGGCTGACAGGCTCCCATCGGCATTTTGCATTATATTCATTTTCCAGACGATACTGGATCACTTCAAACTGCAACTGCCCTACCGTACCGATAATCTTACGTCCATTAAACTGATTGATAAATAACTGTGCCACACCCTCATCCATCAACTGGTCAATACCTTTAGCCAATTGTTTCTGTTTCATAGGGTCAGCATTCTCAATGTATTTAAACATCTCGGGCGAAAAACTGGGAATTCCACGGAAATGAAGTTTCTCACCTTCAGTCAATGTATCACCGATCTTGAACGTTCCGTTATCCGGCAAACCAATGATATCTCCCGCCCAAGCCTCGTCTACTGTTGTTTTACGCTGTGCCATAAACTGAGTGGGAGAAGAGAAACGCATCGTCTTGTCATGACGTACATGATAATAGGGAGTATTACGGGAAAATTTTCCCGAACAAATTTTACAAAATGCAATACATGAACGATGATTAGGATCAATATTAGCTGTGATCTTAAAGACAAATCCGGTAAATTTCGGTTCATCGGGTTCCACCTCACGTTCTTCTGTCTTGGTAGGACGGGGGCTCGGAGCAATTTCCACAAATGTATCCAGCAGTTCCTGTACACCGAAGTTATTCAATGCCGACCCGAAAAATACAGGAGCCATCTCGCCTTTCAGGTACTCCTCCACATTGAATTCAGGATAAACACCGTCAACCAGTTCCAGTTCTCCGCGCAATTTTTCAGCCAAAGGAGCACCGATCTGGTTGTCTAGTTCTTCCGTATTGATATCAACCTCCACTTTTTCTGTTACCACCTGTTTGGAAGGTTGGAAAAGATTCAGTTTATGTTCATAAAGGTTATACACACCTTTGAAACGGGGACCGCTTTCAATAGGCCACGTCAGAGGACGTACATTGATAATAAGTTCCTCCTCCAGTTCGTCCAACAAATCAAACGGATCTTTCGCCTCACGGTCCATCTTGTTGACAAATATGATTACCGGAGTATTACGCATACGGCATACCTCCATCAACTTACGTGTCTGCGTTTCCACACCTTTCGCACCATCCACCACAATAATGACACTATCTACGGCTGTCAAAGTACGATAAGTATCCTCGGCAAAGTCCTGATGGCCCGGAGTATCCAAAATATTGATTTTATAATCATTGTAATCAAACTCCATCACAGAAGTGGTCACAGAAATACCACGCTGCTTTTCAATGTCCATCCAGTCGGATGTGGCGGTCTTCTTTATCTTATTGCTCTTTACGGCTCCGGCCACCTGTATCTGTCCGCCAAAAAGTAACAATTTTTCAGTTAGAGAGGTCTTACCGGCATCCGGATGTGCTATAATCGCAAACGTCCGTCTTCTTTCTATTTCACTATTCATATTTTATTATGCATTTAATTCTTTGATACATGCTTCCAGACTCTCTTCCCAATGAGGAATCTCAATGTTATAAGTAGTTTTAACCTTGGTCTTGTCCAATACGGAATAATGGGGACGGGGAGCCTTTGCCGGATATTCATTTGTATGCAAGGGACTAACCTTACAGGTCGTGATACCGGCAATACGATGGATAGCCTTGGCAAAATCATACCAGGAGCATACCCCTTCATCACTGAAATGATAAACTCCCGGAACCACTCCCTTATAAATGGCTGTAAAGATGACACGTGCCAAATCACGAGCATATGTCGGTGTACCAATCTGATCAAAGACTACACCCAAAGTTCCCTTTTCCTTTCCCAGACGGATCATCGTTTTTACAAAATTATTCCCAAAAGTAGAATAAAGCCATGCGGTACGGATAATCATTGTTTTTTTGCAATACTCCAATGCATTCGTTTCACCGGCCAGTTTGGTCTTGCCGTAAACGGAATTGGGACAAGGAACATCTCCCTCATTATAAGGAAGATATTTCGTGCCATCGAACACATAATCCGTTGATATCTGAATAAACTCACCCCAGTTGGCTTCAGCCGCCTTCGCCAGATAGCTCACAGCGTTCTTGTTCAGCTTGGTACATAACTCTATATCATCCTCTGCCTTATCTACTGCCGTATAGGCCGCACAGTTCACTATGACATGAATATTATTCTCTTTCACGAAAGTCATCACCGCCTGCTCATCACAAATGTCCAATTCGGCTACATCCGTAAAAAAACAAGTATATTCCTTGTATTCAGCCGATAGCACACGCATTTCATTTCCTAATTGACCGTTGGCACCAGTCACCAATATATTCTTCATTTCTATTTCATTTATTAGAATTCCAATTCTCCTTTTTTATCCTCTATATAGTAGTTTGACAACATAGCCAGCAATGTCGAGATTGCTTCTTGTGCCTTTCTTGTTTCCTCACTGATTTCTTTCTTTTGCAATTTCAACAATAAGATACCATAAAGCGCCTCAAAACACGTTTCCAGCTCAGGCTCCTCTTTATCCGCACCTTTAGCGCGTAACTCCACAATATAGGGCAATACTTTATAATAAGCAGAATTATAATAAGGAAACTTAGGGGAACGCAATAACTGCAAATGAAGGTCGGTAAGCCAAGTTATAATGTTTTTATTAATCTGCAAATGGCCTTTTTCCATAATCCCTTCATGACGCATCATCTCAATCAAATCCATATACCATTGAGTGAGTTCCGCTTTCTGCTCTTCCGTTAACGGATAAGGAGCTATGATGGTGCTTTTTATCTTTTCTATATCACAGCCGTTGGCACGGATTAAATCCTCTATCTGCCACATATATATAAGATACTCGGCTATATTCTTTTCTTTCAACTGCTTGGAAACGAACATACTTTTTAAATTAAAATTAATAATTAAAAATCAAAAAACCAACGTATGATACATCAAGATATGTTTCTTTGTCAGTACATCGTTTTTCCTAAAATAGTATAAATGAAACCTGCGACTGAAATCAGCATCACTACAATACCAATCACACGGTTCAAAATCCAAATGCCGCGTAAATTAAAACGGGTGCGTACTTTATTGACAAAATACGTAATTCCGAACCACCAGAGAAGCGCCCCCAATACAATAGCCAAATACCCCACCAGTTGAAAGCCTATGGGACTGCCCGGCATCACAAAAGAAAAACGGGCAAACAAACCTATAAACAGGAATATAATGAGGGGATTGGAGAGAGTCACAAAAAAAGCAGTAACAAAATTATGAAGATAACTGCCCGGGGTAGAGGATACAGGACGGATAGACTGGACAGGATTACTACGAAAAGTATAAATACCGAAAAAGAACAGCATGATACTGCCGATAATTTGTAACAATACTTGGTTCTTTGCCAAGAAATCATCCATAAAACTCATGCCATAACCTGTAATCAAGGCATAGCCTATATCACTAAGGGCAGCTCCCAGACCAGTAACAAATCCATACCATCGTCCCTTGTTCAGTGTGCGCTGTATACAAAGTACCCCAACAGGACCTAGCGGCGCAGAAACCACTACGCCGACGATAAGCCCTTTCACCAATAAATCGAGTATGGTTACTTGTTCTATCCAATTCATGCTGCAAAGATGCTACTTTTTTACGAAAGTACCTATATTTACACTCAAAATTCTTTCATACCCCGTCTCTTTTATATAACTTTGCACCTTATTAATAGACCCTTGATATTAGAACTAGTTTTCAATTAACAAAACAACTATAAAAGTGCTATGATTCTATTTTTCAGAACACCCACTAAAAGTGTAATAGCAACAGAAGTCAGCCAGGAACTGCCTTCTGAGGATATTCAGAAATTAAGCTGGCTTTATGGTGAAGCCACTGTAGAGAACGAAGAGAACCTGAAAGGTTGCTTCATCGGACCGCGTCGGGAAATGATCACTCCCTGGAGTACAAATGCTGTAGAAATCACTCAGAACATGGGTCTTACAGGTGTTTTACGCATTGAGGAATATTTCCCTGTAAAAGACGAAAACGCCGAGTACGATCCTATGCTGCAACGTATGTATAAGGGATTGAACCAGGAGATTTTCACAGTCAACATCAAACCCCAGCCAATTGTTCACATCGAGAACCTCGAAGAATACAATGAAAAAGAAGGTCTGGCACTTTCTCGTGAGGAGATGGACTATTTGCTGAAGGTTGAAAAAGATTTGGGACGTAAATTAACCGATTCCGAAGTATTCGGCTTCGCGCAAATCAATTCCGAGCATTGCCGCCATAAGATATTCGGCGGAACATTCATTATTGATGGTCAGGAAATGGAGTCTTCCTTGTTCCAGATGATCAAGAAAACTACTGCTGAAAATCCCAACAAGATTATTTCTGCTTATAAAGATAATGTAGCATTTGCCGAAGGACCGATAGTAGAGCAATTCTCTCCGGCCGATCATTCCACTTCCGATTATTTCATTATCAAAGATATCAAGACTGTTATCTCACTGAAAGCCGAGACACATAACTTCCCGACAACCGTAGAACCATTCAACGGTGCATCCACCGGTACTGGTGGTGAGATCCGTGACCGCATGGGCGGTGGTAAAGGCTCATGGCCCATTGCTGGTACTGCCGTTTATATGACTTCTTACCCCCGTACTGATGAGGGACGCGAGTGGGAAGATATCCTTCCTGTCCGCCAATGGTTATACCAGACTCCGGAACAGATCTTAATCAAGGCTTCCAACGGTGCTTCCGATTTCGGTAACAAATTCGGTCAACCGCTGATTTGTGGTTCTGTACTAACATTCGAGCACCAGGAAAATGGCGAGAAGTATGCATACGACAAAGTGATTATGCTGGCAGGAGGGGTAGGTTACGGTACTCAGCGCGACTGTCTGAAAGGACATCCCGAAAAAGGAAACAAAGTCGTTGTAATGGGTGGTGATAACTATCGCATCGGCTTGGGTGGAGGTTCAGTTTCTTCTGTTGAAACAGGCCGGTACTCATCGGGAATCGAACTAAACGCTGTCCAGCGTGCCAATGCGGAAATGCAAAAACGTGCCTATAATGTAGTCCGCGCATTGTGTGAAGAAGATAACAACCCGATTGTTTCCATTCACGACCACGGTTCGGCCGGCCACGTGAATTGTTTATCCGAATTGGTAGAAGAAAACGGTGGATTAATTCATATGGACAAATTACCTATCGGTGACCAGACTTTGTCTGCCAAAGAAATTATCGCCAACGAATCTCAGGAACGTATGGGATTGCTGATTGACGAATCGGCTATTGAACATGTACAAAAAATTGCTGATCGCGAACGTGCGCCGATGTATACCGTAGGTGAAACAACCGGAGACGCCCGCTTTGCTTTCGAACAGGCCGATGGGGTACGTCCGTTCGATCTGGCAGTAGATCAAATGTTCGGTTCTTCTCCGAAGACCTACATGGTTGACAAGACTGTAGAACGCCATTATGAAAATGTTTCATACGAAACTTCCAAATTAAATGAATATATCCACCGCGTACTTCAGCTGGAAGCTGTTGCTTGCAAAGATTGGTTAACCAATAAAGTAGACCGTTCCGTAACCGGTAAAATCGCCCGCCAGCAATGTCAAGGTGAAATCCAGCTGCCTCTGAGCGATTGTGGTGTAGTAACCCTCGACTATCGTGGCGAAAAAGGTATAGCAACTTCTCTAGGCCATGCTCCCCAAGCCGCCTTAGCCAATCCGGCCGCAGGCTCTGTTTTGTCGGTAGCCGAAGCACTGACTAATATCGTATGGGCCCCGATGGCAGAAGGATTGGACAGCGTTTCCTTATCTGCCAACTGGATGTGGCCATGTCGCGCACAGGAAGGTGAAGACGCCCGCCTGTACACTGCCGTAAAAGCCCTTTCCGATTTCTGCTGCTCATTGCAAATCAATGTACCGACCGGAAAAGATTCTTTATCTATGACCCAGAAATATCCTAACGGTGAGAAGATCATTAGTCCGGGAACTGTCATCGTTTCAGCCGGTGGCGAAGTCTCGGATGTGAAGAAAGTGGTTTCTCCTGTATTGGTAAATGATGAAAAGAGCACTATCTACCATATTGATTTCAGTTTTGACAAGTTACGTCTGGGAGGTTCTGCTTTTGCACAATCATTGAATAAAATAGGTGACGATGTACCGACTGTACAAAATCCTGAATATTTTCGTGACGCATTCCTGGCAGTACAAGAATTAGTAAATAAAGGTCTGATTATGGCCGGTCACGATATTTCTGCCGGTGGTCTTATTACCACACTGCTTGAAATGTGCTTCTCGAATATGGAAGGTGGTATGGAAATCAGCCTGAACAAGATTAAGGAGGATGACATCATCAAGATATTGTTCGCCGAAAATCCGGGTATTGTTATCCAGGTAAAAAATAAGCACAAAGAAGAAGTAAAAAAGATCTTGGAAGACGCAGGCATAGGCTACGTAAAATTAGGTAAACCGACTGAAGAACGGCATATCCTGGTAGAAAAGGGAGATGCAACTTACCAGTTCGGCATAGACTATCTGCGCGATGTATGGTATTCTACCTCTTACTTGCTAGACTGCAAGCAGAGCATGAACGGCTGTGCCAAAAAACGTTTCGAGAACTACAAGAAACAACCTTTGGAATTTGTATTCGACAAATCATTCACCGGCAAACTTTCACAATTCGGCCTTAACCCCGACCGTCGTACTCCGACAGGTATCAAAGCGGCTATTATCCGTGAAAAAGGAACCAATGGCGAACGCGAAATGGCCTATATGCTCTATTTGGCAGGATTTGATGTGAAAGATGTAACAATGACTGATTTGGTTAGCGGACGTGAAACATTGGAGGACATCAATTTCATCGTATTTTGCGGTGGGTTCTCTAATTCGGACGTTTTAGGCTCTGCTAAAGGATGGGCCGGAGCTTTCTTGTTCAATCCCAAAGCCAAAGCTGCATTGGATAACTTCTATGCACGCAAAGATACATTGTCATTGGGCGTATGTAACGGCTGCCAGCTGATGATAGAATTAAACCTGATTAACCCCGACTTCACCCAAAAAGCGAAAATGCTGCACAATGATTCACATAAATTCGAATCCAAGTTTGTAGGTGTTACCGTTCCTATGAATAGAAGCGTCATGTTCGGTTCGTTAAGCGGAAGTAAGCTTGGTATCTGGGTAGCCCATGGAGAAGGTAAATTCTCATTGCCATATGATGAAGATCAATACAATGTTGTATTGAAATACTCATACGATGAGTATCCTGGCAATCCAAACGGTTCGGATTACAGCGTAGCCGGTCTGGCCAGTCCTGACGGCCGCCATTTGGCCATGATGCCTCATTTGGAACGCTCTTGTTTCCCATGGCAAAATGCTTATTATCCGGCTGATAGAATAAAGAACGATCAGATTACTCCATGGATGGAAGCATTTGTCAATGCTAGAAAATGGGTTGAAATGAACAAAAAATAAAAACGATTTGTTATATTTACTAAAAAAGCGGTGAGTCGGACTGATTACCGCTTTTTTTGTATATAACAGATTTTGATATGTTAAGGGAAATTACGAACTTTGTAAGGATTTTGCCTCCTAATAATATGAGAAGAATTCTTTTACTTATATGCCTTTTTGTTATTTTGGTAACACCTGCCGTTGCTCAACTATACCAGTATCTGGATACTCAGAATGGTTTGAGCAGCCGTAGAGTTCTATCTATACGAAAAGATAAAAAAGGCTATATGTGGTTTCTCACTCACGAAGGAATAGACAGGTATAACGGAAAACAATACACACACTATAGCTTAACAGCCAATGGAAAACTACTGAACTTTTTTCCCAACTTGAACACTTTGCAGATAGATACGGCAGGAGTGGTTTGGGAGATAGGAAAAACCGGTCATCTATTCAAATACAATTCTCTACAAGACAAATTTGAACTAGTTTGCGATTTTGCCAGTAAGGACAAAAGCAACAGCGGGCTGCCACTCACCGCTTCATTTCTTGACTCCAAAGACAATAATATATTGCTTTGCACCAAAAACAAACAATATCTTTTCGACATAGATACCCATGAACTTATTCAACTGGAAAGTCCTATCAAGGAAGAAATCACATATATTGCGAAATCTACGAACAATCAATATTTTCTAGCCTCCAGCCACAAGATTTACTGTGCAAGACTGAATCATGGGCGATTAGAAGTAATCAAGCATCCGGAACTGGATAATTTCCATATAGTAAACTACATCTATTTTCATCCGGAAACCCAAATGTTAGTAATAGGTACCTTATTGGATGGTATTTATCTATACAATATCCATAGCCGCCAACTGATTGATGTACACAACGGACTACAAGACATTAATGTCAACTCTATCATAGCAAGTAAAGAAAATGAAAACGAGGTGTTAATAGCAACTAACGGCGCAGGCGTATATAAATTAAACTTGGGCACTTACGAATTGACAAATTTTCTAAATGCCGACCACAACCATTCCAACAAAATGAACGGTAATATCATTAATGATATCTATATTGATGATGATCAAAAATTATGGATGGCAGTCTATCCTATAGGCATCACTGTATATTCCGAGAAATATCCCGGATATCAATGGATACAGCACTCTTATGACAACCCTAACTCACTGATAGATAATCAAGTGAATTATATATTGGAAGATTCTGAAGGAGACATTTGGTATGCAACCAATAATGGCGTATGTTGCTACAGTCCTTCTACCAAACAATGGACGAATTTATTATCAACTTATCAGCATGACACGCCTAATCAGAATCATGTATTTATCTCTATATGTGAATCCCGACCGGGAGTTATTTTAGTAGGTGGATATATGTCGGGAATGTACAAAATAGATAAGAAAAACATGACCACACAATATTTTATTCCCCAAACATTGAATGATGACACCGTAAAACCGGATAAATATATTCGTTGTATTTATAAGGATTGGGATAATCTGATTTGGGCCGGAGGATATTACAACTTGAAAAGTTACGATCTGGATACAAAGGAAATGCATTGTTACAATATGGACTTCCCTATCACCTATATCACCAATAAGGACGCCCATAATTTATGGATAGGAACTATCAATGGATTGTATCAGTTCAATAAGGTCAATCAAGAGCTCAAAGCGGTGAATCTAGACTCCGAGCTAGGCTGTATAAATACTATTTATCAAAGTAAAAAGAACATCACTTTTATTGGTACACATGGTTCCGGTATGTGGATTTACAATAATTATACAGAAAAAGTAACTAATTACCATATCAATAATTCAGCTCTGATATCTAATAATATTCATTGCATACTGCCTGCTCTGGAAGACGATTTAATCATTAGTACAGAAAAAGGGTTGACCCGTTTCAAAACAAAAGAAAAAATATTCTCTAACTGGACAAAAGAACAAGGCTTGATGTCTACCAGCTTTAACCAAGCTGCCGGAGTACATACACGCGATAAAAAATTTATCTTCGGATGTGGAGACGGAGCCATTGAACTGGCAGATACTGTCACGCTGCCTCATCAATTTAAATCCAAAATGGTATTTGACAATTTCCGACTGCTCTACCAGAAAGTAATGCCTGGTGAAAAAGGTTCCCCCTTAAAAGAAGAAATTGATGATACCCGGCACATCATACTGAATTACGACCAGAATATTTTTTCACTGGATGTGTCTTCCATTAATTATGATAATCCCTCCAACATAGTCTATTCTTGGAAACTGGAAGGATTTTATGATGAATGGACTTCACTCACGAATGATAACCGCATACGTTACACTAACATCAGTCCCGGTAAATATAAATTAAGAGTGAGAGCCATCCTGATGGATGACCACCATTTGTTAGAAGAACGTTCACTTTTCATTACCATAACCCCACCTTGGTGGGCTACTTTTTGGGCAGGAATTCTTTATCTGATCATTTTTATACTGGTCGGAGTAATTGTTTTGCGTTATTTGTGGCTTAGGAAAGACAGAAACAATTCAAAAGAAAAAATCCGGTTCTTTATCAACACGGCACATGATATACGTACACCGCTGACTTTGATAAAAGCTCCTTTGGGAGAGATCCTTAAAAACGAAAACCTATCCGAACAGGGAAGAATCAATATCAACCTAGCTATACAAAATACGGACAACCTGTCTGAGTTAGCCAGTAATCTGATTAATTTTGAAAAAGAGGAACTATATACCTCCACTGTATATGTATCCCGATACGAATTGAACAATTATATCAAAAACTATTTGGAACAGTTCAATTTATATGCTCGCAAAAGACAGATAAATATAATATTTGAAACTAATTTTGAAAGCCAGGAAGTATGGCTGGACAGAAATAAGATGGATTCCATCATCCGTAACCTGATGACAAATGCCTTGAAATATACCTGTCAAGGGGGCAATGTCACTGTACAAACTCAGAAAAATAAAAGTCATTGGTTCATCACTATTACAGATACAGGAATCGGAATCCCTGCCAATGAACAAAAGAAAATGTTCAAAAGCCTCTTCAGAGGAAATAATGCCATCAATCTGCAAATCACAGGAAGCGGCATCGGTATGCTGCTTACCTACAAACTGATCAAAAGCCATGCCGGCAAAATATCAATGAGCAGTATAGAAAATGTAGGAACTACCTTCAAACTGGCATTCCCTATCAAAAGCCGGAAATACAACTACCGTATATTCAAAAAAGCTGATGTAATTGATCCTCTGCCTGTTATCGAAGGCAATCCGGAAGAACTGGTGAAAGAGATCAAAAACAAGCCAGCCAAAACACATGCCGCTTCCATTCTGATAGTGGAAGATAATATGGAATTGCGTACTTTCCTGTTGCATACGCTATCGGAAGACTATAATGTTTCTGATGTAGGAAATGGGCAAGAAGCACTGGATTTTATCAAGGAACGACAACCGGATCTGATATTGTCGGATGTAATGATGCCTATCATGAATGGAGACAAAATGTGCAATATATTGAAAAATAATATTGAAACCAGTCATATACCTATCATATTGCTGACCGCATTGAACGATAAAGAAAGTATCATCAAGGGTTTACAGACCAAAGCCGATAAATATATAGTCAAACCATTTGACATGGAAGTACTGAAAGCAAATATAGCCAATGTTCTGGCGAACAGGGAAATCATGAAAAAGCGTTTCTCACAATTCAAATTCAATGCAGACGAGGTTTCAGATGATCCGACGATCAGTTTGGAACAAGAATTTCTTTTAAAAGCCACCAACATCATAAAAAGTAGTATAAACAAAGAAATGAACGTAGAAAACCTATGTGATGCAATGAATATGAGCCGGAGTAGTTTATACAATAAAATAAAGGCTTTAACCAATGATTCGCCCAGTGATTTTATACGTAAAGTACGTATGAACGAGGCTAGCATTTTATTAAAAAGCAAACGTTATACTGTATCCGAAGTTTCGGATATGATGGGATTCAGTGATCCCAAATATTTTACGGATACATTTAAGAAATACTACAGAGTTCCACCAAGCACTTATATGAAACAAAATTAAAAAAATGAATTTCTATTTACAATCATTTCTTATCTTCTTAAAGATAGGACTATTTACCATTGGCGGAGGATATGCCATGGTTCCCCTAATTCAAGATGAAATAGTGGACAAACGAAAATGGATTGACAAAGAGGATTTTATTGATTTATTAGCCCTCGCTCAGTCTGTACCTGGAATATTTGCTGTAAATATTGCCATATTTATCGGATATAAATTGCGTAATTTCCGTGGAGCATTGGCAATGGCTTTAGGCACAATACTCCCCTCTTTCTTTATTATGTTGGCAATTGCCTTATTCTTTCAACAGTTCAAACAATACCAAATTGTAGAGAATATATTCAAGGGAATCCGTCCGGCAGTAGTAGCCCTTATTGCAGCTCCAACTTTCTCCATGGCAAAATCGGCCAAGATAAACCGTTACACTATCTGGATACCAATAGTATCCGCATTACTTATCTGGGTATTGGACGTATCCCCTGTCTACATTATCATAATAGCGGGCGTGGGGGGTTTTATATATGGCAAGTACAAACATAAATATTCATCCAAATGATTTTTCTATATTTATTCTATACATTCTGTAAAATAGGTCTCTTCGGTTTCGGAGGAGGCTATGCCATGTTGTCCATGATACAAGGAGAAGTAGTAACAAGATATAATTGGGTCAGTGCCAGCGAATTTACAGATATCATCGCTATCAGCCAGATGACACCAGGCCCCATTGGTATCAACTCTGCTACTTATGTGGGATATACTGCAGTATTGAATGCAGGCTACAATGAAAACTGGGCCATATTCGGTTCTTGTATAGCTACTTTTGCTGTAGTTTTTCCATCATTCATATTAATGGTAATCATCAGCCGGTTCTTCTTGAAATACCAAAAGCATCCGGTTGTAGAAGCCGTATTCAAAGGGTTGCGTCCGGCAGTGGTAGGTCTGCTGGCAGCGGCTGCACTCGTCTTGATGAATGCTGAAAACTTCAGTAGCTATCAAATAGATTTGTATCAATTTATCATCAGTATAATTATTTTTCTAGTAACCTTTATAGGTACACGGAAATACAAAATTAATCCTATATTAATGATTATACTTTGCGGAGTGGCAGGATTCCTGCTTTACTAAAAATAGGAAGATTATGGGAAATCATCAAAAAAAACAAATAAGCCTACTGATCTGTTTATATATCAGTATAATATTGCCACTATATGCCAATGATTTCCTGTTTACTTCCATCAATACTTCACACGGATTAAGCGACAACCAGATAAGATATATCCTACAACTACCTGACGGAAGAATGGTGTTTACTACTAATGGCAACATCAATTTATATGATGGTATACATTTCAGTTATCTGCATCGGACGGATAAAAATGTATATCCTTTAAAACAATATGACGGGTTCTACCGCATTTATCAAAGTGGAGACTCCCTACTTTGGGTGAAAGACTATCACAAACTAATGGGAATCAATCTCTACAAAGAGGAATATATCCGAGATTTAGAATCTTATTTCCAAAATAAAAATATACCGGAACCGATAGAAAATCTTTTTGCCGACTGTGCAGGACACATTTGGATACTGACAGACCATAAATTACAAGAATTACAAACCGGAATCCATATAACTTTATCCCCCAATGATACCCGCCAACTACAAGATCTAAATACGGAGAATGATTCACTTTACCTGTTCTATAATACGGGAGAAGTAGATTGTTATGACATGACAAGCAGAAAACGACTATACAGTGCTGCTGCCTATGCGGAAACCGAGCAACAATACTTTGCCCGAACCTCCTTGGTTGTCAAAGCTCCAAACAGCTTTTACCAATTACGCAACGGATATAAAGGTGGTTTGTTCTGTTTCAACACATGCCAACGGACATGGAAAAAGATACTTGAAGAAAACTATGCACTTAATACTTTAATCATCACCCCCGACAATCAAAAAGCGTATATAACCTGTGTACATGGTTTTTGGATACTGGATCTTACTAAGGAAAAACTGCAATATATTCCTATTTTGGAAACTAAAAACGGACAACGACTCTCAACAGAAATCAGCACTATATTCCAAGACCGACAAGGAGGATTATGGATTGGAACTCTCAACCGAGGATTACTATATTACCATCCGTCCATGCATAAACTTACCCAAATAAACCGTAACAATTTTCCAGTTGCTCCTGAAAAAGATATTGCAGTAGAAAGTTTTGCCGAAGACAATAAAGGAATGATCTATCTGAAAGAACATACTCATATTTACCGCTTGTCCACTGAAAAAGATGGAACACGCACCCTTATCTCCGAACATAATTCATCTATCCCTGCCGAAGTAAAAAAGAAATTCAACAGAGGAACAGAAACTGCCTTTTTCAAGGGAAAAACATATACGGCCCTATGTACTGACACACGAGGCTGGACTTGGGCAGGGACAGCAGATGGTCTGGAACTTTTTATACCGGACGAGCAAACCCCACGCATTTTTTATCGTGAAAATGGATTAAGTAATAACTTTGTACAAGGCATTATTGAAGATGATCACAATGATATCTGGGTAACTACAAGCAATGGAATCTCACGTATCCACATCAATCAGAAAAATAAAGAACCATACTTCACCAATTTCAATCAACAGGATGGCGCATTAGAAGGGGAATATCTAACAAAGGCTGTTTTCAAAGCATCGGACGGTACACTTTACTTCGGTGGCATAGACGGATTCAATATCTTCAATCCTGATAATGAATCAATCACTCCGGAACTCCCCTATTCCCCAGTGTTCACTTGTTTGCGGCTATACGGCAAAAAGATAAAACTTCCCCAAGCCAGCCCTTATACAAAAGAAATAGAACTGGGCTACAATCAGAATTTCCTCACTTTCGAATTCTCTGCTTTGAACTATATCAATAGTGAACGCACCTATTATCGTTATCAATTAGAAGGTATTGATAAAAACTGGATGAATGTTTTCACCAGCAAACCAGGCAATACCACAGCAGGTAATGGTATGCTTCAAGCGTCCTATACTAATTTACCTCCCGGAGAATACACATTCAAAGTTATGGCATCCGATACCCCTCTCCAGTGGAATGGAAAAATAACCGTTATAAAACTCACCATCCATGCCCCTTGGTGGAAAACAACCACCGCTTATACTATTTACCTGCTCATTTTACTATTTATTACAGTAGGAAGTATCCGTCTTTACATATGTTGGACCCGAAAAAAAATAGAGCGTCGGCATAAAGAGGAAATTCTACTACTCCGCATCCGCAACCTGATAGAGCAATGCAACAATTACGAAGCCGAACAAAAAGCACGTCTGGAAAAGAACGGCACAGCAACCTCCACTTGCTTTGAAAACGACAAGCAACCGGATCATCCTAAAACAACCAATACCGAATCCGCTTTTTTAGCACGGGCTATAGAACAGGTAGAAAAGAATATGCATGTCATCGGTTATTCAGTAGAACAGCTAAGTCGAGACCTTTGCATGGAAAGAACAGGACTTTATCGCAAACTAGTAAATTTATTAGATCAGTCTCCCAGCCTTTTCATCCGTAACATCCGTTTACAACGAGCTGCGCAACTACTTACTGAAAACGAACTCAGTATTGCAGAAATAGCAGAACGCACAGGCTTCAGCAGTTCCAGCTATCTAAGTAAGTGCTTCCAAGAAATGTATGGATGCCGCCCCTCCGAATACGCCAGAAAAACAAAGAAATCAACCTGATTATTATTGGATTCAACCTCATTGTTGCCTATTTAAAGCTTTTCGCCTTACCTTTGTAACAGTACAAAACACTAAAATACTATGAATATGAATTTTATTAAAAAAATGACTCTAACCCTAATTGGAACAACTATCATTGCAACAAATGGCATCGCACAGAGTGTACAACACACCACACAAGGAATAACGTATACTACACAAGAAATAGATGTCAAAGTAGAATTTTACTCTCCCACCATTGTCCGTATTTATAAAACCCCCATTAAGAAACCTTATAAAAAAGAAAGTCTGGTCATTATCAAAACACCGGAAACCACCTCTGTAACTTTCGGTGAGAAAGGGAAAAATGTAACACTCAGCAGCAATGTTATACAAGTAGAAGTAAATCCTGAAACCGGAGGTATCCGTTTTTCCGACAAAGAAGGAAAATTATTACTGACTGATAAAGATTATGGTACCCAATTCACCCCCTTCGATGACGCCGGCGTTCCATCATATAATGTTCGTCAAGCTTTCTTACTGGACAAAGATGAAGTGATTTACGGACTAGGACAGCAACAAACAGGAAAAGTGAACCAACGGAATCAGAAACTATTTCTCCGTAACCAAAACATGAGCATTTGCATTCCGTTTATTCATTCAATAAAAGGATATGCCCTTTATTGGGACAATTACTCCCCCACCACTTTTGTAGACAATCCACAAGAAATGTCTTTTGACTCGGAAGTAGGTGATTGTGCAGATTATTATTTCATTTACGGCGGCAATGCAGATAAAGTAATAGCCAATGTACGCGAACTGACTGGACAGGCTCCTCTCTATCCGCTTTGGGCACTAGGATTCTGGCAATGTCGCGAACGTTATAAAAGCCCGGATGAATTATGCGAAGTTGTAGATAAGTACCGTAAACTGAAAGTCCCTCTGGATGGCATTATACAGGATTGGCAATATTGGGGATGCGACTCTAACTGGAATGCCATGAAGTTCCAAAATCCCCGTTACATCAACAAAATGGGCGATAAAGAATATATGAAATATCTTCCAAACGGAGAAGATAAAAGCGCACGTTACGGTACTCCAAGAATCAAAACTCCCAAAGAAATGATTGACTATGTGCACAAACAAAATGCACATATCATGATCTCCGTATGGGCTTCTTTCGGCCCTTGGACTGAAATGTATCAAAAAATGGACAGTCTGAAAGCACTTCTTCAATTTGATACTTGGCCCAACAATGCCGGAGTCAGGCCATACGACCCTTATAATCCTGTTGCACGTGATCTCTATTGGTCAGAGATGAAAAAGAACATATTCGATCTGGGCATGGACGGTTGGTGGCTGGACTCTACTGAACCCGATCACATGAATCTGAAGGACCAGGATTTTAATACTCTCACCTATTTGGGAACTTTCCGCAGAGTACATAATGCTTTCCCGTTAATGTCCAATAAAGGAGTATATGAACATCAACGAGCTACTACTTCGGACAAACGAGTATTCCTACTCACTCGTTCTTCTTTCCTAGGACAGCAACGCTATGCTTCTCATTCGTGGAGCGGAGATGTAGTTTCTACCTGGGAAGTCATGCGCAAACAATTAGCAGCCGGATTGAATTACTCATTATGCGGCATTCCCTATTGGAATACAGATTTGGGAGGATTCTTTGCCTGGAAATACAATAATAATGTAAACAACATAGCTTATCACGAGTTACATGTCCGCTGGTATCAATGGGGAGTGTTTCAACCCATTATGCGCTCACACAATTCTAGTCCGGTAGCAGTCGAAATATACCAATTCGGCCAAAAAGGCGACTGGGCCTATGATGCATTAGAAAAATATACTCACCTGCGTTATCGTCTGCTACCTTATCTTTATAGCACTTCCTGGGAGGTAACCAGCAAAGCAGGCAGCTTTATCCGCCCATTAATGATGGATTTCCCGAAAGATCCCAAAGTACTTAATATGGATACCGAATATATGTTCGGACATAATTTCCTAGTACGTCCCGTTACAGACTCGCTTTATACATGGCAAGACAAAAATCAGAACGGTTACTTAAAAGATTTAAAAAAGATTGGAAATACAGAGGTATATTTACCTAAAGGAGCAAACTGGACAGACTTTTGGACCGGGCAAACTTTGGAAGGCGGGCAAACGATCCAACGGGAAGTACCCATTGATATTATGCCTATTTATGTACGTGCGGGATCTATCCTTCCTTGGGGACCAGCAGTGCAATACTCTACAGAAAAGAAGTGGGATAATCTGACGATTCGCATCTATCCGGGTGCTGATGCGGAATTTACCCTTTATGAAGATGAATTTGATAATTATAATTATGAAAAAGGTGCTTACACAACCATCCTAATGAAATGGGATGACAAAGAGCGCACACTGACTATTAACGAGCGAAAAGGCAACTACAAAGGTATGCTGAAAAACCGCAAATTCAACATCATACTTGTTGAACCGGGGAAAGGATGTGGAGATGAGGATAGCCCCACCTTTGACCAATCTATTTCCTATAAAGGGAAACAAGTCAATGTGAAATTATAAATACATTCCCCGTTGGTAAAGCTTCTTAAGTTTCATAACACAATCTGAAAAAAATCAATTTTGCCAACGGGACTTTATATATGACGGAAATAAATTCAAGAGATCAATAGAATTTATATCACTACTTGATATATTTATTGCAGATACTTTTTATCACTGATTAGAGAAAGCCATAAGATGGATGCAGATGTTATAACCTTTTTTCATTGATCTCAACATAAACAATATCGTACTCGGAAGATATGGCAGCATACAAATCAACTGCCACTACCCTAGAATTCTTTATTCATCGATATTACATGAATAAATACCCAGGCAGTGGCAGTAGAAATAAAATCTAAAAGAAACACTCCCGCTTCTTACAGTTTCACTTTCTTTTTAGTACCTTTCGACTCATTGTGCAAACGATCCAACGCTGTCACCACATACTGGTACTTCGTTTTTCCATCGTTATAAGGTAATGGATAAAAATGATCACGGGTAATGGCTACAATATGGGAAGCATCATCCAAATTGACTTTTTCTTTTTTATCAAAGCGATAAACCACATACTGTACAGCTTTGTCCATCTCGTCCTTTGCCTTCGGAGCTGTCCAAAAGAGTACTGGACCTTCATACGTCCATACCATCTTTACCTTCTTTACTTTACCTGGAGCCTTATCGTCCATAAAAGGAGATTCAGGAATCAAAGCCGGATAACGATGATACTCCTTCTCCAACATAGTGCGGTAATTACCGGCGTTATCCACCACTGCTGCAGCATACCATTGACAACTTCCCTGCACGGTAGGAAGCGACCGTTGCAACTTCATTTTGGCAGGCATCTGGTTTTGTAATGGATTACGGGCATCCGCCTTGTTCACCGTACGCATCACATCCTGACCGATAAATAACGGACGCGAAGCGGCATGTTTTGCCCACCAATGTATCAAGTTGTCATAATCGGCAGCAGGATGACCTATTTCCCAATAAATCTGAGGAATATTATAATCTACCCAACCATTATTAATCCACATCAGCACATCTGCATATAAATCATCATAATTCTGAAGACCACGTGTATCACTTCCATTCGGATCATTTTTCTTGTTACGATAGATACCAAAAGGAGAAACACCGAACTTCACCCACGGCTTACACTCGCGCACTGTCTCATGGATTTCCTTTATCAGCACATTCACGTTGTCACGGCGCCAATCGGCTTTATTACTGTATCCGCGACCATATTGCGCAAAACTGACATGATCAGGAAAATCCTCGCCCGGGTTGGGATAAGGATAAAAATAATCATCCATATGAATGGCATCCACATCATAACGAGTAACAATATCGCGCACAATCTTACAAATATATTTTCGGTTTTCGGGCAAAGCCGGATCAAAATAAAGCTGACCAGCATAATTCACGAAACGTTCCGGATTCTTATTATACGGATGAATGGGTGATAAGGCAGTAGTTCCCTTTGTCTTGGCACGGTAAGGGTTAATCCAGGCATGGAACTCCATTCCACGCTTATGGCATTCATCAATCATGAACTGCATCGGGTCCCAATAAGGTGAAGGCACTCTACCCTGCACTCCCGTAAGAAAGCGGCTCCACGGCTCATAAGAAGATTTATACAAGGCATCGGCTTCTGCACGTACCTGAAAAATTATCGCATTAATGCCTGCGCCTTGCAGACTGTTTAGTTGATTTATTAATAGCTGCTGCATCTTCTCTGCCGGCATCCCTTGGAACTGTCCATTCACACACTGAATCCATGCACCGCGGAACTCACGTTTAGGATAACGTGTCTGAGCACTGACAACAGAAGTAAAAAGTAGTGCTATCAATAAAAGAAGAATAGTTTTTGCTCTCATTTTGTTATTCTTGTTTAATACGCTTGCAAAGATAAGAAAACTTATAATTATCTTTGCATATTAAACCAAATTCAATAAAGAATGTCAGAAAGTAACTATATATCCATAAAAGGAGCAAAGGTAAACAACCTCAAAAACATCGATGTCAACATACCACGCAATAAGCTGGTCGTTATCACGGGCCTATCCGGTTCCGGAAAATCATCATTGGCTTTTGATACATTATACGCTGAAGGTCAGCGACGCTATGTAGAAAGCCTGTCATCATACGCCCGCCAATTTCTGGGCCGTATAAGCAAACCTGAGTGTGATTTCATTAAAGGTATACCACCCGCTATCGCCATAGAGCAAAAAGTGAACAGCCGCAATCCACGTTCCACCGTGGGGACTTCCACCGAAATATATGAGTATCTGCGACTACTCTATGCACGCGTGGGGAAGACTTATTCTCCCATTAGCGGGCAACTGGTGAAAAAGCATAGTATTGAAGATATTGTAAGCTGTATGCTCTCCTTTCCTAAAGGAACAAAATACACGGTTCTCACTCCTATGATGCCCCGTGAAGGCCGTACACTGCGTCAACAGCTAGAAATGGACTTTAAACAAGGATTCACCCGTGTAGAGGTTAACCGTGAAATAGTTCGTATAGAAGATTTTCTGCAACAAACAGCTGCCGAAGATAAAAGACAAAACATCTATCTGCTGGTAGATCGCATGACAGCCGATGATAGCAAAGACAGTATCAGCCGCCTCACCGATTCTGCCGAAACAGCCATGTACGAGGGAGACGGAAATTGCCTCCTCCGCTTCTACTCTGCTGACGGAAGTACGCAGCTATTCTCTTTCAGCACTAAATTCGAAGCCGACGGAATTAAATTCGAAGAACCGAATGACCAAATGTTTTCATTCAATTCCCCTCTCGGAGCTTGTCCCGAATGCGAAGGCTTCGGTAAAGTGATAGGTATAGATGAACATCTGGTGATTCCAAACCGTGCTCTGAGTGTATATGACGGAGCTGTCCTCTGCTGGCGCGGAGAAAAGATGGGGGAATGGTTACAAGAATTCATTCATGAAGCTCCCGCCCACGATTTTCCCATCTTTGCCCCTTATTATGAACTGACACAGGAACAAAAAGATTATTTATGGCATGGACCTAGAAATAAGGCCTGTATAGATTCTTTCTTCAGAATGCTGGAAGAAAATCAATATAAAATACAATATCGTGTGATGCTGGCACGATACCGGGGAAAAACTATTTGTCCTGTCTGCCACGGAACACGCTTGAAAAAAGAAGCCGGTTATGTAAAAGTAGGTGGAAAATCCATTTCTCAACTGGTTGACTTACCTATTCATGACTTAAAAGAATTCTTCCGCACTCTAGAACTAGATGCACATGATACAGCCATCGCCAAACGGATCTTAACGGAAATTACCAACCGCATCAACTTCCTCATGGATGTAGGTTTGGGATATCTTACACTGAACCGTCTCAGCAACTCACTCTCCGGCGGCGAAAGTCAGCGCATCAATCTGGCCACCTCATTAGGCAGCAGCTTGGTAGGCTCACTCTATATTCTAGACGAACCCAGTATCGGATTACACAGCCGTGACACTGACCGGCTGATAAAAGTACTTCGTCAGTTACAGGAACTGGGAAACACCGTAGTAGTGGTAGAACATGATGAAGAAATAATCCGTGCTGCCGATTATATCATTGATATCGGTCCTCAAGCAGGACGTTTAGGAGGACAGATAGTATATCAAGGCAGCATGAACGATCTTCAAAGAAACAGTAATAGTTATACGGTACGCTATTTGTTGGGAGAAGAAAACATAGAGATCCCCCGATGCCATCGTCCGTGGAACAATTATATAGAAATAAAAGGTGCACGTGAAAACAACCTTAAAGGCATTGACGTAAAATTTCCACTGAATGTAATGACGGTAGTTACGGGGGTCAGCGGTTCGGGAAAGAGTACGTTGGTACGTGATGTCTTTTACAAGGCATTGAAACGCGAATATAGTGAAGCTAGCGAACGGCCGGGTGAGTTCATCTCTTTGGAAGGGGATGTACAGCTAGTGAAAGATATTGAATTTGTAGACCAGAATCCTATCGGAAAATCATCACGCAGCAATCCGGTGACCTATGTAAAAGCATACGACGAAATACGCAAACTCTTTGCCGAACAGCCTCTTGCCAAACAAATGGGATATACTGCCGGATATTTCTCATTCAATACCGAAGGCGGTCGTTGTGAGGAATGTAAAGGTGACGGTACGGTAACCGTTGAAATGCAATTTATGGCAGATTTGGTATTAGAATGTGAATCTTGTCATGGAAAACGTTTCAAGAGCGACACACTGGAAGTAAAATTTCAAGATAAGAACATCTATGATATTCTGGAAATGACAGTGAATCAAGCTATCGAATTCTTCACCGAATACAATCAAAAAAAGATAGTGAAAAAACTAACCCCATTACAAGAAGTGGGATTGGGATATATAAAGTTGGGACAAGCCTCCTCCACTCTTTCCGGTGGCGAGAATCAACGCGTAAAACTAGCCTATTTTCTGAGCATAGAGAAAGCACAACCCACTATTTTTGTATTCGATGAACCAACCACAGGTCTGCATTTTCATGATATCAAGAAACTGCTGGAAGCATTTGAAGCCTTAATCAGCCGCGGACATACCATTATCATTATCGAGCATAATATGGATGTGATAAAATGTGCCGACCATGTGATTGACCTAGGGCCCGAAGGAGGAAATATGGGAGGAAATCTGGTAGTTGCGGGCACTCCGGAAGAGGTTGCAGCATGTGCGGCATCTTATACGGGACAGTTTTTGAAGGAAAAACTGGCGATGGATTCTCCTGATTGATTTTTTATTCACCGCTGATTGTCCAAACTGACACAAATTATTAAATATGATTATACGCAATATACCACTAGATGATAAATGGGAATTTAAAAGTGATTTATTCCGTTCTGTAAATTTAGCATTTTGTGGTATGATTGCAGAATCATTTTACTAAAAATCTGTTTTAATGTTTTCCGCATTGCCAATCTAAATCTAAACGAAAATATGAGTAAATTTAGAATTAAATTAATAACCTTATAAATCAACAGAATATGAAAAAACTTTTTTTACTACTCTTGCTGTTCCCTTTCCTATTGGGATGTTCACAAAAAGAGAAAGAATTCACCGTTCTTCAATGGAACATTTGGCAAGAAGGAACTGTAATTCCCGGTGGTTACAACGCTATTGTGAATGAAATAGCCCGTCTTCGTCCGGACTTCGTCACATTGAGCGAAGTACGTAATTACGAAAACACCAATTTCACTGCCCGCCTAGTGCAATCATTAAAGGAAAAAGGAGAAACCTATTATTCCTTCTATACCTATGATACAGGTCTGTTAAGCCGATACCCCATCACTGATTCATTAACCGTTTTCCCCGAAAAGAATGACCACGGCAGTATCTATCGCCTTACAGCCGATATGAACGGACAGAAAATAGCAGTCTACACCGCTCATCTTGATTATTTGGATGATGCCTATTATAATGTACGCGGATATGATGGTTCTACTTGGGAAGAAATCCCTATCCCCACTACCGTAGAAGAAGTATTAAAGAGAAATGTAGCCTCACAACGCGATGACGCCATCAGACTATTCATTGAACAGGCAAAAAAAGATCGTGCAGCCGGCTACACCATCATTTTAGGAGGAGATTTTAATGAACCTTCACATCAAGATTGGACTGAAGAGACCAAAGACCTGTATGACCATCATGGCTTTGTAATCCCCTGGACAGTTCCTGTCCTGTTAGACGAAGCCGGATTGAAAGACGCCTATCGAGAATTCTATCCAGATGTATTAAACTATCCCGGCTTCACTTATCCTTCGGATAATCCGGCAAAGCCCGCCGACAAAATAACCTGGGCTCCCAAAGCAGATGAACGCGACCGTATAGATTACATTTGGTATTATCCCGAAAAGGGGTTGAAAGTGAAAGACGCCGCCATTTTCGGTCCGAAAAATTCTATAGTCCGTGCACAGCGTGTTCAGGAAACATCTAAAGACAAGTTTATAGAACCATTGGGCGTATGGCCTACAGACCATAAAGGAGTACTGGTTACTTTCCAATATCCCGCCAAATAATATCGTTTTTCCCAATATTTCTGTTATCTTTGTCCAATAACCTAATTTATTATCCTATGACCAAATGTACACATAAACAGTTAATGACCGCCTGTATGTTAGCAGGCACATTGATGTTGGGAGCATGTACCGGTACTCCCCCTGTAACAAAAGAGGTATCCATTGTACCCATAACCAACCATCTGGAGGAAACAAACGGTGCTTTTGTATTGAAAAGTAATACCTCCATCGGTGTTATTGACGCCGAACTAATTCCCGCAGCCGAGTATTTGGCCGATATGCTTTCCAGAGCCACAGGCTACGACCTTAAAGTCAAAGAAGGCGAAGGAACCATCACCCTTGCCTTGGGTGATGTTCAAGGAAAAGAAGGAGCTTATACCCTGACAGCCGAGAGCGATAAGGTCAACATTACAGGTAACTCTTACGGAGGTGTCATTGCAGGTATCGAATCACTCAGACAGCTGTTTCCCCCGCAAATAGAATCTAAGGAAATTGTTAAAGGTACAGACTGGGCCATACCGGCCGTTAACATTCAAGATGCCCCCCGCTTTGAATGGAGAGGCATTATGCTGGACGTATCCCGCCATTTCTACACAATAGGTGAGGTGAAAGAATTACTGGATGTCATGGCCCTTTACAAGATGAATAAATTCCACTGGCATCTTACCGACGACCAAGGATGGCGTATTGAAATCAAGAAATATCCTTTACTGACGGAAAAAGGAGCATGGCGCAAATTCAATTCTCATGATCGCGAATGCATACGTCAGTCAAAGACTAATAACAACCCGGATATGGCAATTCCTGAAGACAAGATACGCATCGTAGAAGGTGACACCTTATATGGAGGCTACTACACTCAGGAAGATATCAAGGATGTCATAGCATACGCCAAAATACGAGGCATAGATATTATTCCCGAAATTGATATGCCGGGACACATGCTGGCAGCTGTAAGTAACTATGAAGGTGTTTCCTGTTTTAACGAAACCGGTTGGGGAAGCGTCTTCTCCTCACCTGTTTGTCCGGGGAAAGACTCCGCATTGGAATTCTGCAAGAATATTTATACAGAACTGATAGCCCTTTTCCCCTATAAGTATGTACATATAGGAGGTGACGAAGTAGAAAAAACTAATTGGAAAAAATGTCCGGACTGTCAGAAACGTATGCATGACAATAATCTGAAAACTGAAGAAGAACTGCAATCATGGTTCATTCATGACATGGAGAGATTCTTTAACGAGAAAGGCAAAGAAATGATAGGCTGGGATGAAATCATTGAAGGCGGATTGTCTAAAACAGCTACCGTAATGTGGTGGCGCAGCTGGGTAAAAGATGCAGCAACCAAGACAACAGCACAAGGCAACCCTGTCATTTTCACTCCTAACGGACAATTTTATTTGGATTATGCAGAAGATAAGAACTCTATGGCAAGTATTTATAATCTGGATACGACAGACAACCTGACCTCCGAGCAGCAGTCGCTGATTTTAGGAGTGCAGGGAAATATTTGGTGCGAATGGATTCCTTCCAACGCACGTATGCAATATATGGCTATTCCACGTTTGCTGGCTATTGCCGAACTAGGTTGGAGCAAACCGGAGCAAAAAGATTGGAGTGCCTTCCAACAACGCCTGTCTGATCAGTTTGAACGTCTCAATATCATGGGTATCAATTACCGTATACCCGATTTGGAAGGCTTTAATGCCGTCAACGCCTTTATCGGTGAAGGAGCCATCAATGTAACTTGCCTTGACCCCACTGCGGAAATTCACTATACCACTGATGGCAGTACTCCTACTTTACAATCTCCCATATATGAAGGTCCCATCAAAGTGACTGAAACCACAGACTTTACTTTCTGCACCTTCCGCCCTAATGGAAAGAAAGGTGACATAGTCAAGACCCGTTTCATCAAAAGTGAATATACTCCCTCTGTAACTGCCGCTCCTTCCAATCCGGGTTTGAAAGCTACATGGCACGAATTTAAAGGAAATAAATGCAGTGAAATAGAAAAAGCTCCGGTCAATGGTACTTATCCAGTGGAAGATGTTATGATTCCTAAAAAAGTAAAAGGAAATATCGGACTGATTATCAAAGGATATTTCAATGCTCCTCAAGACGATATCTACACTTTTGCACTCCTATCCGATGATGGTAGTACATTAACTATAGACAGTGAACAGATAGTAGACAATGACGGACCTCACGGGCCTAAAGAAATAGTGGGGCAAAAAGCATTGGCAAAAGGATATCATCCAATGGAATTACGTTATTTCGACCAAAACGGAGGACAACTGAAATTAAAAGTAACAGGTAGTGATGGTAAAGAAATTCCGTTCACGCATCTCTATGCGCATTAATCTCACATAAAAAGTTTTTCACCACAGATTATACAGATTTACATAGATTGAATTTCAATGAATTCTCCCATTCAATAATCTGCGTAATCTGTGGTGGAATTAAATCAATCAGAAATAAACCCCGAATCCTATCTTGAATCCTAATTTACTAAATTCTGAAGTATCACTAAAACTCAAGTCATAATATACAGACGGTTCAATAGTCACATTTCTACCCAAGAAAAAAGCATATCCGACTTCCGGTGTCAAACAAACCAGATTCTTTTTAAATCCTACACAAGAAAGGTGTTTATACGCCATTCCTAGTCCTCCATAAATACCGCAACTGGAAAAATAATAACGTCCCTGTGCACCAATACTGGTTTCATCCATTCCATGTTCTACATAATTGCCTTTAAAATTCAGCAACACAGCCACATTATCGGCTACAAATGCGCCGCCGGTTAAAGCAAAACCAAAATTTGTTCCTTCATTCTTGCTATGAGATAGGTCAAGCCCTGTCAATGAAGCATTCACATACCATACATCCTTCTCAAATTGAGCATGTGCACTCAGTGCAGTCATTACCAACAGCATCAAGCTGACTAAAATTTTCTTCATAATGTTGTCGTTTAATAGTTATTTTTTGTTTTCCAAATCACGTTCACGTCTTTCCTCCGCCTTTTCTTTCTTACGAAGGACAATCCATAACAACGCTATAATCATATAGGATAAACCTACTGTGAGATACTTTTCCGTATCACTTATTTCCGTATTGCGCGGAATAAAATAAACGGCCATCGCCGTAGTATAAACCAATAAAGCTACAGGCAACCAAATCGATTTTCTATATTTTTTCATAAACTATGCTGTTTTGTTTCCTATACCAACTTGCAAACCCTATAGCGGCTACCAACGTACAAAGACTACCAATTATATAAGATACATAATCCGAAAACGCTAATCCTTCGGGGGCTATGCAAATATAAGTAGAACATACAGCCGTCATAAACAGGGCAGGAAACAAGGTGATATAATAATTCTTTTTCGCACGTACTAGAAAAACAGTGACCGCCCACAAAGTAAACACAGACAAAGCCTGATTACACCAGGCAAAATAACGCCATATCATATCAAATCCCGCCGCATCACGCTGACTGTACAATAATATACCGATAGTTACCGCAAAAATAGGAATACAAATCAATAAACGTTTCGCTATACTTTTTTGTTCCAAATGCATAAAATCGGCAACAATCAAACGAGCTGAACGCAAAGCGGTATCTCCACTGGTAATAGGAGCGGCAATTACCCCCAGTACAGCCAATAAACCTCCTATCGTACCCAACCATTCCTTGGTTATGCTGTCCACAATAATCGAAGCATTACTCTCCTCCATACCATTTTGATGAAAAAAATAAGTAGCGGCAGCAGCCCAAATCAATGCCACTATCCCTTCGGTCACCATCGCTCCATAAAAAATAGGACGACCATACTTCTCATTCTTCATACAACGTGCCATCAGTGGAGATTGTGTGGCATGAAAGCCACTGATGGCCCCACAAGCAATAGAAACAAACATTATAGGAAAAATTGGTAATCCGGCAGGATGGGTATTATGCAGCCCGTCCGTAATTTCGGGCAATGCCGGATGATTCCATAACAACATCACCAAAATCCCCACTGCCATAAACAATAAAGCAATGGCAAACAATGGATATATTTTTCCTATAATCTTATCTACCGGCAACAATGTAGCCAACATATAATAGAAAAACACAACAATAATCCAAAAAGTAACATCCATATACTCCGGAGTAAGTTTGGCAAGCAATCCGGCTGGTCCTGCCACAAAAACCGCTCCGACTAATATCATCAGCACAACCGTAAAACCACGCATTAACTGCTTTGTGGGAAGCCCTAAATAACGACCGATAATTTCCGGCAAACTCTCGCCCTCATGCCGAATGGAAAGCATTCCGGACAAATAATCGTGTACCGCCCCGGCAAAAATGGTACCTAAAACAATCCACAAATAAGACGCCGTACCAAACTTCGCTCCCATTATAGCACCGAAAATAGGTCCTAAGCCGGCTATATTCAAAAATTGAATCATAAAAATCTTCCAAGTAGGAAGTGGAATAAAGTCAACACCATCCGCCATGGTCAGGGCAGGTGTCTTCCTAATCTTGTCAGGACCGAACACACGTTCCACATAACTTCCATACAAAAAGTATCCGCCTACAAGAACCAATAATGCAATAATAAAGGTTATCATATTCTATTTTTTGTTTTGTTGGGGCAAAAGTAACGAATTAATTGATTACTTCGTATCTTTGCCCTAAAATTAAAGTAAATGCGAACATTCTTTATAACTTTATTACTAGTCATAGTGAGTTTCTTATCAGTTTTCTCACAACCTAAATATGAAATCCGTGCCACCTGGCTCACTACGCTTGGAGGAATGGACTGGCCTCGTAACAAGGCAATAAACGCATCAGGCATCCGGCGTCAGCAAAAAGAATTATGTGATATACTGGATCGTCTGAAAGCCGCCAATTTCAATACGGTATTGTTGCAAACCCGTCTGCGCGGAGATATGATTTATCCTTCCGCCATAGAAACTTTCGCCGAATCACTGACAGGTAGCACAGGAGGGAATCCCGGATATGACCCTTTGGCTTTCGCCATCGGAGAATGCCACAAACGAGGCATGGAACTACATGCATGGATTGTTACGATTCCTGCCGGAAATACCCGTCAAGTACAATTGCAAGGACGTAGCTCCGTAGTACGGAAAAACCGGACAATTTGCAAACTTTATAAAGGTAACTGGTACTTGGACCCGGGAAATCCGGGAACCAAAGAATATCTGTCATGCATAGTAAAAGAAATAACTTCCCGTTATGATATAGACGGCATTCATTTCGATTACATCCGCTACCCCGAGCAAGCCGATAACTTTCCTGACAAGGACACCTACCGGAAATACGGTAAAGGTAAGGAGTTGAAACAATGGCGGCGTGATAATATCACAGATATTGTGCATAGGCTCTATACCGACATCAAGACTATCAAACCCTGGGTGAAAGTCAGCAGTTCCCCTATTGGCAAATACCGAGATACCAACCGATACCCCTCCCGTGGATGGAACGCTTATCATGTAGTTTACCAAGATGCTCAGAAATGGCTAAAAGAAGGTATTCATGATGCATTGTTCCCGATGATGTATTTTCAGGGAAATAATTTCTATCCTTTTGCATTGGATTGGAAAGAGAATTGTGGTAACCGCTGGATAATACCTGGTTTGGGCATTTATTTCCTCTCTCCCAACGAACAAAATTGGCCGTTGGACGAAATAGTCCGCCAACTTTATTTCACCCGTCAGATAAAACTAAACGGACAAGCCTATTTCCGCAATCGTTTTCTATTAAACAACACCAAAGGCATTTGGGACGAACTCCAAGAGAATTTCTATACCACTCCGGCATTGATTCCCCCAATGACCTGGATGGACAGCATCCCCCCATCCACTCCGGCCATGCCTTCCCTGCAACTGTTGCCGGACGGAAAAATGCACATGAGCTGGCAGATTTCCACAGATAACAACGGAGGTCTTGTCACCTATCATCTTTATGCCTCAGATACCTATCCAGTAGATATCACAGATGCCGGAAACTTACTGGAAACCTATCTCACCCATACGGAATACGAATATACCCCTATTTCACCTTGGCGACAAAAACGTTATTTTGCCGTAACTGCTGCCGACCGTTTCGGAAACGAAAGCGCTCCCTTGGAACTGAATGCAATTTCAGAAACAGACATGCCTTTACTAAATGACGGAGATATTCTCACCCTGCCTGAAATAAAAGAAGCAAAAACAGTGAAAATATTTACTGCTACCGGTGAAGAAATAAAATATTTTGTTTATGCACCCCAAATGTCCATAGCCTCATTACCTGGCGGATTCTATACAGTATATATCTTGAATAATGCAGGAGCACAAACCTTTGTCGGAACAATCGTAAAATAAAAAATGCAAACTGTTTCTTTGGTATGACACATTATGTCGTAGCAGATGCCCGGCTCTCAAAAAGTTTGTCTGCCGGGAATATCCATCTTTGTTGTTAAGTTATAATCTGATAAAACTTTACATACTGTTATTTTTCGTTTCCGCACTGCAATGTTTTTTGTCCCGTCACCGCATTATGCTGATATACAGCGATATATGGTGACGTAATTTTCTGTATCCCCACAAAGTGTTTTTTTCGTTTTTCCTTGCGGAAGCCAGCTCGTCAGATGCCAATTGTCATATTGGATACATAATCTTGATATATTTACGGCAGTATCCGTGCAAGAAGAGTGCACCATCTGTACCATCACTCAGGTGAACAGGCCCTGTCATTCGGGTGAAGAGCCGTTGTCACCTGTGTGAAACCGCCGCTTCACACAGGTGAAGCAATAAAGCCATAAAGCTGTTTTCATGGTAACATACTGCCGGCAAGGTACATCTGTTGGAATTTTGCCGCTATGGGTGCGATGATCGCAATGTTGTACATTGACCGCGATTACCTACCGTTTCGGGGCCTTTATAGATATTTTCACACCGGAACATACTGGTAATGAAGACGATGAAGTGACGGGGAAATTTTATATTTCACGTTAAATTAGGCTGTGTTTTCTTTTATAGTCTTTAAGATATTTGATATTAATAGAGGTGGTTGTACTATGCGTCTTTCTTTATGGCGTTATATTGATAAGGCATTGTAACATATAAATAATGTATGATATCAATGTCAGTTCGATATAAATATTAAATTTACTCGTCTAAAAAATAAGAGTATAGCAATAAATCTAAAACAGGAACGGCAATAATATGGAAACAGAATAAATCTCTTCTCCTCTTTTATTTTCATAAAACTCAAGGCTATAAGCAAAATAATAACTATTTTTGCACATTCAATTGAATAAAATATATAACTCATGAGCAATCAACGATACATGCAGCGCGGTGTGTCAGCATCCAAGGAAGATGTGCACAACGCCATTAAGAACATTGACAAAGGTATTTTTCCACAAGCTTTTTGTAAAATCATCCCCGATATTCTAGGCGGAGATCCTGAATATTGCAACATTATGCACGCTGATGGTGCAGGCACCAAATCATCACTGGCTTATTTGTATTGGAAAGAAACCGGCGATTTAAGCGTATGGAAAGGCATTGCACAAGATGCACTGATTATGAACATCGATGACTTGTTGTGTGTAGGTGCAGTAGATAATATTCTGGTTTCATCAACTATCGGCCGTAATAAGCTACTCGTTCCGGGTGAAGTAATTTCCGCTATCATCAACGGAACGGATGAACTGTTGGCCGAACTTCGCGAAATGGGTGTAGGCGTATACGCTACTGGAGGCGAGACTGCTGATGTAGGTGACTTGGTTCGTACCATCATCGTAGATTCTACCGTAACATGCCGCATGAAACGTACCGATGTCATTAACAATGCCAATATTCGCCCGGGTGACGTCATCATAGGTCTGGCATCTTACGGACAGGCTACTTATGAAAAAGAATACAACGGAGGCATGGGCAGCAATGGACTCACCAGCGCCCGCCACGACGTGTTCGCAAAATACTTGGCTGAGAAATATCCCGAAAGCTATGACAAGGCAGTACCTGAAGAACTAGTATACAGTGGCAATTTGAAGCTGACCGATACTGTAGAAGGAAGTCCGCTGGATGCAGGAAAGCTGGTACTCTCACCTACCCGTACCTATGCTCCGGTAGTGAAGAAATTACTGGATGCGCTCCGACCTGAAATTCACGGAATGGTTCACTGCTCAGGCGGTGCTCAAACCAAAGTCCTGCACTTTATAGGAAACAATTGCCGTGTAGTAAAGGACAACCTGTTCCCTGTCCCCCCTCTGTTCAAAACCATCAAGGAACAAAGCGGCACCGATTGGGAAGAAATGTACAAAGTATTTAATATGGGCCACCGCCTGGAAGTTTACCTCTCACCCGAACATGCCGAAGAGGTGATCGCCATCAGCAAGTCATTCAATATTGACGCGAAGATTGTGGGACGTATAGAAGAAAGTGACAAGAAGGAACTAATTATCAAAAGTGAGTTTGGAGAATTCAAATACTGACAAGCAATATTATAATAACGCTTCCAAGCATGCTACATTAAAAAAAAGATTTTTTTATGGCATGGGAGCAATAATATGCTCATTAGTTACAATTGATACAATACGCGAGTTGTATTTCATCTCTACCGCATGGGGTCATGAAACAACTTGGCATGACATACTATATATAGTAAGAAAAGTACTTGCCATACTTGGGTGGATATTACTCACTTGGTATGTCGCAAATAAATGTTTAGAAAAGAATGGCAGAAAACAATAATACATTACTTGAGAAATTAGACGGGTTAGTGGCTCGCTTTGAGGAAGTTTCCACCCTCATTACAGACCCTAATGTCATAGCTGACCAAAAACGTTATGTCAAGCTCACCAAGGAATACAAGGACTTGAATGACATCATGAAAGCCCGTAGAGAATATATACAATGCCTGAATGGACTGGAAGAGGCCAAACAAATCATGACTAACGAATCCGACCCGGAGATGAAAGAAATGGCACGCGAAGAGGCAAATCTCTGCGAAGTCCGCATTCCAGAACTGGAAGAGGAAATCAAACTACTACTCGTTCCTGCGGATCCGCAAGATGACCGAAATGCTATTCTGGAAATACGCGGTGGTACGGGAGGTGATGAAGCCGCCATTTTTGCAGGTGACCTGTTCCGTATGTACTCCAAATACTGCGAGACAAAAGGTTGGAAACTGGAAGTATCCAGCGCCAATGAAGGAGCAGCAGGAGGTTTTAAGGAAATTATCTGCTCCGTAACCGGAGATAAAGTATATGGCACTTTGAAATATGAATCGGGCGTACATCGTGTACAACGTGTACCAGCCACCGAAACCCAAGGACGTGTACATACTTCAGCCGCATCAGTCGCCGTTTTACCCGAAGCAGAGCCTTTTGATGTGGAAATCAACGAAGGGGAAATCAAGTGGGACACTTTCCGAAGCGGTGGTGCCGGCGGACAGAACGTAAATAAGGTGGAATCCGGAGTACGCCTGCGCTACAACTGGAAGAATCCCAACACCGGGATAGTAGAGGAAATCCTGATAGAATGTACCGAAACCCGTGACCAGCCGAAGAATAAAGAACGAGCCCTTTCTCGCCTGCGTACCTTTATATATGATAAAGAACACCAAAAGTACATTGACGACATTGCCAGCAAACGCAAAACGATGGTATCTACCGGAGACAGATCGGCAAAAATACGTACCTACAATTATCCACAAGGACGTATCACCGACCACCGCATCAACTATACCATTTACAATTTGGCCGCCTTTATGGATGGAGACATTCAAGACTGTATCGACCATTTGACTGTAGCCGAGAATGCAGAACGTTTGAAAGAGAGCGAATTATAATTAAAATATCGTAAACCATAAACTGTAAATATAATAATGAACAAGCAACAATTATTTGAAAATATCCAAAAGAAAAAATCATTCCTCTGTGTAGGGCTAGATACCGACATAAAGAAAATTCCCGAACATCTGTTAAAAGAAGAAGACCCGATTTTCGCCTTCAATAAAGCTATCATTGACGCTACTGCCCCTTATTGCATCGCCTATAAACCCAATCTGGCCTTTTATGAAAGCATGGGCGTAAAAGGATGGATCGCTTTCGAAAAGACTGTATCCTACATCAAGGAAAACTATCCCGACCAATTCATCATTGCCGATGCAAAACGTGGCGATATTGGAAACACTTCGGCTATGTATGCCCGCACATTCTTTGAAGAGCTGGACATTGACTCAGTCACCGTAGCTCCTTACATGGGTGAAGACAGCGTGACTCCCTTCCTGAGTTACGAAGGCAAATGGGTAATCCTGCTAGCACTTACCAGCAACAAGGGTTCCCACGACTTCCAGCTGACCGAAGACACCAACGGCGAACGCCTTTTCGAAAAAGTATTGCGCAAATCACAAGAATGGGCCAACGATGAAAACATGATGTATGTAGTAGGCGCCACACAAGGACGTGCTTTCGAAGACATCCGTAAAATTGTCCCCAACCACTTCCTGCTTGTACCTGGAATCGGTGCACAAGGAGGTTCTCTAGAGGAAGTCTGCAAATATGGCATGAATAGTACCTGTGGACTTATTGTTAATTCAAGCCGTGCCATTATCTATGCGGATAAAACTGAGAATTTTGCGACTGTAGCAGGACAAGAAGCTCAGAAAGTCCAGGCACAGATGGAGAAAATAATGTGCCAATAAAACAATGTGCTAATATGCAAATTACCAGGTAGATACATAGCGTAGTACATTGGTTTATTAGCATATCAGCACACTGAATAATCATTCCCCATGAGTGACCGAAAAATTATAAATGACCCCGTCTTCGGGTTTATCAACATCCCGAAGGGGTTACTATATGACATTGTATGTCACCCATTGCTGCAACGTCTTACCCGCATCAAGCAACTGGGCCTGTCCTCTGCTGTATATCCGGGAGCACAACATACCCGTTTCCAACACTCATTAGGTGCTTTCCACTTAATGAGTGAAACTATCAAACACCTTACCGCCAAAGGTAACTTCATCTTTGACAGCGAAGCGGAAGCCGTACAAGCTGCCATCCTGTTACACGACATCGGACACGGTCCCTTCTCCCATGTGCTGGAAAACACATTGGTAGGAGGTGTTTCACATGAAGAAATCTCCTTGATGCTGATGGAACGAATAAACAAGGACATGAAAGGTCAACTCAATCTTGCCATACAGATATTCAAAGATGAATATCCCAAGAAATTCCTGCACCAACTGGTCAGCGGCCAATTGGATATGGATCGTTTGGACTATTTGCGGCGTGACAGTTTCTATACCGGTGTATCCGAAGGCAATATCGGGTCCGCCCGCATCATCAAAATGCTTGATGTAAAAGACGATCACCTGGTAGTAGAGTCTAAAGGTATTTACTCCATCGAAAATTTCCTGATGTCCCGCCGCCTGATGTACTGGCAGGTATATCTGCACAAGACATCCGTTGCCAGTGAAAAAATGCTGATCAACACTCTGACACGAGCAAAGGAATTAGCTTTACGTGGCGTGGAGCTGTTCGCCTCACCCGCTTTAAGATTCTTTTTATACCACTCTATTGATAAAAAAGAATTTTATAACAGCCCGGATTGTCTTGAAAATTTTATTCAATTAGATGATAATGATATATGGACCGCACTGAAAGTTTGGAGCAATCACAGCGATGTGGTATTGTCCACTCTGAGCCGTGGAATGATTAACAGGAGACTATTCAAAGTAGAGGTGACCTCCTCTTCTATCACAAAAACGCGAAAAGAAGAAATTCTTTCGAGGATAAGTAAACAACTGAATATCAACAAAAAAGAAGCAAAATACTTCCTATCTATATCCAGTATAGAAAACAATATGTATAAAAAGGAGGATGACAGTATTGAAATCATCTATAAAGATGGCAGCACCTGTGATATAGCCAAGGCTTCAGATATGCTCAACATCTCTCTCCTCTCCCGAAAAGTCAAGAAATATTATATATGTTACCTGCGTTCCGAAAACGACGGACATTAAATAATTAGCGAATTGTACGGATATATAAAAAAAAAATGCGTAATTTGCATAATTAATGATGTGTTTACACTAACATGTAACACGCAAGTAACAAAACTGAAACATTTAGAACATAAAGAATTAGACAGTATTATGGAGTTCTCAGCTAAACAAATTGCGGAATACATCCAGGGAATTATTGTTGGCGATGAAAACGCAACTGTGCATACTTTTGCTAAAATAGAGGAAGGCGTGCCGGGAGCGATTTCTTTTCTTTCAAATCCTAAGTATACTCATTACATTTACGATACTCAGTCTACCATTGTGTTGGTAAACAAAGATTTCGTTCCCGAGCAAGAAGTAAAAGCTACCTTAATCAAGGTAGACAACGCCTACGAAAGCCTGGCTAAATTACTGACGCTCTATGAAATGAGCAAACCTAAAAAGACCGGTATAGATCCGCTGGCATACGTTGCCCCCACTGCGAAGTTGGGGAAGGATGTATATATCGCTCCGTTTGCCTGCGTAGGCGATGGTGCTGAGATTGGGGACAACACTTCCCTCCATCCGCACGCTACTGTAGGAAGTCATGCCAAAGTAGGTAATAATTGTACACTTTATCCACATGCCACTATCTATCACGACTGCTTGGTAGGAAACAACTGTACCCTGCATGCAGGCTGCGTAATCGGTGCTGATGGATTCGGATTCGCACCTTCTCCCGAAGGGTACGAAAAAATTCCACAAATAGGCATTGCCATCATAGAAGATAATGTGGAGATTGGTGCTAATACTTGCGTAGATCGTGCCACCATGGGTGCCACCATTGTACATAAAGGGGTGAAACTGGACAACCTGATCCAGATAGCACACAATGTGGAAGTAGGAAGCCACACTGTCATGGCATCACAGGTGGGTATTGCAGGTTCTACCAAAGTAGGTGAATGGTGTATGTTTGGCGGACAAGTAGGACTAGCCGGACATATTAAGATAGGTGACAAGGTAGGTATCGGCGCACAAGCAGGCGTTCCCGGCAACGTGAAATCCAACGAGCAAATTCTAGGCACTCCGGCCATCGACGCCAAGAATTTCATGAAATCATCGGCCGTATACAAAAAACTACCCGAAATGTACGCCACACTGAACGCCATGCAGAAAGAGATAGAAGAATTAAAAAAACAACTAAATAAATAAACCCCATGTTGAAACAGAAGACATTAAGAGGCAGTTTTTCTTTAAATGGAAAAGGCCTTCACACCGGAGTAAACTTGACGGTGACATTCAATCCTGCACCGGACAACCACGGGTATAAAATCCAACGAATTGATCTTGAAGGACAACCAATAATTGATGCCGTAGCAGAAAATGTAGGTGATACCACCCGCGGCACTGTGCTGATGAAAAACGGAATAAAAGTAAGTACAGTAGAACATGCTTTGGCAGCTCTTTATGCAGCTGGTATAGACAACTGCCTGATTCAGGTAAGCGGTCCCGAATTCCCTATTCTGGACGGCAGTGCTAAAGCGTATGTAGAAAATATACAGCGTGTAGGAATCGAAGAACAGAATGCTGTCAAGGATTACTATATTATAAAATCAAAAATCGAATTTAGGGACGAGGAAACCGGATCTTCCATCATTGTTCTTCCGGACGAAAATTTCAGTGTGAACGCACTGATCTCTTATCAGTCTAAAATACTGTCCAATCAGTTCGCCACACTGGAAGACATGGCTAAATTCCCCACCGAGGTAGCTTCCGCGCGTACCTTTGTATTCGTCCGCGAAATAGAACCATTGCTGGGTGCCGGACTGATCAAGGGAGGCGATCTGGACAACGCCATCGTAATTTACGAAAAAGAGATGAGCCAAGAAAATTATGACAAGCTGGCCGATGTCATGGGTGTTCCCCACATGGACGCCACCAAACTGGGCTATATCAATCATATCCCTCTGGTATGGGACAACGAACCGGCACGTCACAAGCTACTGGATATCATCGGTGACTTGGCACTGATAGGCAAGCCCATCAAAGGCCGTATCATCGCCACCCGTCCTGGGCACACCATTAATAACAAGTTTGCCCGCCAAATACGCAAAGAAATCAAACTTCACGAAATACAGGCCCCATCCTATAACTGCAATGAATCCCCCATCATGGACGTAAACCGCATTCGCGAGCTGCTCCCGCACCGTTATCCGTTCCAGTTGGTGGACAAAGTCGTTGCCATCGGCGCGAACCACATTGTCGGTGTGAAAAATGTAACAGCCAACGAACCTTTCTTCCAGGGACATTTTCCGCAGGAACCTGTCATGCCTGGTGTACTTCAAGTAGAGGCCATGGCACAATGCGGCGGTCTGCTTGTTTTGAACTCAGTGGATGAACCCGAAAGGTACTCCACCTACTTCATGAAGATAGACGGAGTGAAGTTCCGTCAGAAAGTAGTGCCGGGAGACACTTTATTGTTCCGTGTTGAATTGTTGGCTCCTATCCGCCGGGGCATCTCCACAATGAAAGGATATGTGTTTGTAGGCGAGAAAGTAGTCTGCGAAGCCGAGTTTATGGCACAAATAGTAAAAAATAAATAACCACTAAAAAAACAACATGATTAGTCCATTAGCATATATACATCCCGAGGCAAGAATTGGTGAGAATGTAGAAATCGGTCCTTTTGTGTTTATCGACAAGAATGTAGTTATCGGCGATAACAACACAATCATGCCTAACGCCAATATACTGTATGGCTCACGCATAGGGAACGGCAACACCATTTTTCCGGGAGCTGTTATAGGCGCTATTCCCCAGGATTTGAAATTCCGCGGTGAAGAAACGACTGCCGAAATAGGTGATAACAACACCATTCGCGAGAATGTAACCATCAATCGTGGTACAGCGGCTAAAGGCAAAACCATAGTGGGCAGTAACAACCTGTTGATGGAAGGGGTACACGTAGCACATGATGCCATCATAGGCAGCGGTTGCATCATAGGCAATGCCACCAAGATGGCAGGTGAAATTATCATTGATGATAACGCCATTATCAGCGGTGCCGTATTGATGCACCAATTCTGCCGGGTAGGCGGTTATGTAATGGTACAGGGCGGTTCACGTTTCAGCAAGGACATTCCTCCTTATATTATAGCGGGGCGCGAACCCATCGCCTACGCAGGAATCAATATCGTAGGACTCCGCCGCCGCGGATTCTCTAATGAACTAATAGAGAATATACACAACACCTATCGCATTATTTATCAAAATGGTATGAACGTTACCGATGCCTTGGAACAAGTACGCAAAGAAATACCTATGAGCAAAGAAATAGAATATATTATTTCTTTCATAGAAAATTCTCAAAGAGGTATCATCAGATAACAAAGTTTTTTATAACTTTACTGCACGAAAAAAAAGTTATATAGTATATACAGTAAAATATATGATTTACAGATTTACAATAATCTCTGACGAAGTCGATGATTTTATAAGAGAAATAAAGATAGACTCGGAAGCAACTTTCTTTGATTTGCACGAAGCGATATTGAAAGCGGCAGGATATAAAGATGACCAGATGACCTCTTTCTTCATTTGTGATGACGACTGGGAGAAAGATCAAGAAATCACACTGGAAGATATGGGAAGTAGTTCGGAAGAAGACAGCTACATCATGAGAGAAACCCGCTTGAGTGATTTGGTGGAAGACGAAAAGCAAAAATTGCTGTATGTATTCGACCCGCTGGCAGAACGAGTGTTTTTCATTGAACTATCGGAAATCATCACCGGCAAAGACCTTGACAAAGCAGTATGTTCGCGCAAAGCTGGAGAAGCCCCTAAACAAACCGTCGACTTTGACGAAATGATGGCAAAAAGCAATAGCGGAAATCTGGATATAGACGAGAATTTTTATGGTGATCAAGACTTCGATATGGAAGACTTTGATCCCGAAGGATTTGATATGGGCGGTGCCTCCTCACCGGACCCTTATGAGCAAGAAAACTATTAATCTTAACGGGGGCGGACGTTAAACGTCTGCCCCTCTCTTTTTATAAACACCATGCCTGACACCCTTATCGTCCTTATCGGCCCTACCGGTGTAGGAAAGACCGAACTAAGCCTTTCCATTGCCGAACACTTCCGGACTTCCATTGTCTCGGCAGATTCACGCCAATTATATGCAGACCTGAAGATAGGAACTGCCGCCCCTACTCCCAAGCAACTGGCGCGTGTTCCTCATTACTTTGTCGGAACATTACAACTAACAGATTATTACAGCGCCGCACAATACGAAGCAGATGTGTTAGCACAACTGGAAATCCTGTACCAAAACCATGACACTGTAATACTGACCGGAGGTTCCATGATGTATATAGATGCCATCTGCAAAGGCATAGATGATATCCCCACTGTAGACAACGAAACACGCCAGCTGATGCTACACCGTTACGAACAAAAAGGACTGGACACTCTTTGCGCCGAACTAAAGCTGCTGGACCCCGAGTATTACAAAATAGTGGATCTGAAAAATCCCAAACGAGTAATACATGCATTGGAAATATGCTACATGACTGGAAAAACTTATACTTCTTTTCGTACCCGCACTCACAAGGAACGCCCTTTCCGCATCATCAAGATAGGACTAACTCGCGACCGCGAAGAATTGTATGACCGCATCAACCGCCGCGTGGACATCATGATGCAGGACGGCTTGTTGGAAGAAGCCCGGCAGGTATATCCTTTCCGGCATCTGAACTCGCTCAATACCGTAGGATACAAAGAAATATTCAAGTATCTGGATGGAGAATGGACATTGGAATTCGCTATCGGGAAAATCAAACAAAATTCCCGTATCTACTCTCGTAAACAGATGACCTGGTTCAAACGAGACAAAGACATCGTTTGGTTCCATCCCGACCAGCAAACAGAAATTATGCAATATATTCATTCAGTTAACCACTAATTACAATCATGAAAAAATTACTAACCTTCATCATGGCTTGCGTCATCAGCCTGGGTGTAACCGCCCAAATCTCGAAAGAAGCATTTGAGAAATGGCATCAAAACAAGTATTCCATGTTCATCCACTTCGGTCTTTATTCCGAACTGGGAGGCGTATGGGAAGGCAGCCCCGTCACCCGAGGATACAGTGAACAAATCCAGTCGTTTGCGGGAATCTTCAGTGATTGGTATGGAGATACCGCTCTGCGTTTCAATCCCACCCTGTTCGATGCAGACGCTATTGTGTCACTGGCCAAAGAAGCCGGTATGCGCTCCATCATCATTACCACCAAGCATCACGACGGTTTCTGTATGTTCCGTACAGCCACCACCGACTATAATTCATACGATGCCACCCCTGGCAAACGCGACTTTATAAAAGAGATGGCGGAAGCTTGCAAACGTGGCGGAATCAACTTCGGCATCTATTTCTCACTGATAGACTGGCATTTTCCACAAGCCTATCCCATCTCCAGCCATAACTGTGATTTCATCACCCCACAACACCATGAATTCACCAAAGCACAAGTTACCGAACTGTTGACCAACTACGGTCCCATTTCTGAACTTTGGTTTGACATGGGTTCCAACACTCCTGAACAAAGCAAAGAACTGTATCAACTAGTGCACAGATTGCAACCAGACTGTATGGTAAGCGGCCGGTTGGGCAACGATCAGTATGACTTCAGTGTCATGGCAGACAACACATATCCCGAAGGCTCTTTGCAGACCGCATGGCAAACAGCAGCTTCCATGTTCGATGAAACCTGGAGCTACCGTTCCTGGCAAAAAAGGGGGGACGTTCACACCAAAGCGATGGAAAAACTGCGCAGCCTGATCAATGTAGTTTCCCATGGTGGAAACTTCCTGCTGAACATCGGTCCCAAAGGCGACGGTTCCGTAGTACCCTTTGAAAGAGAAGTGCTGAAAGAAATCGGTATCTGGTTGAAGAAAAACGGTGAAGCCATTTATGGTACAGAAGCCTCTCCTTTCCGCGAGCAATTCGAATGGGGAACCATTACCCGCAAAGGCAATAACCTCTACCTCATCTTATCGGGCAACCGTCCTGCCGATGATAAAATCACTTTGAACATACCGGGATGCAAACTGCAAAAAGCAGACATTAAAGCGATTCAGAAAGGACAGGAGATGATCTTCACACTGCCCGCCGACGCATATGGAAAAGATATCCAAGTGATTTGCGCCACGTTCGACCAACCGGTGAAACCACAACCTATAGCTGCACAGCGCACTCCTAATTATAGTTATTCCTGTTTCGATTATTACAGCAACTACCGCAGTACGGTGAGCTATCAATGGAGCATCAACAAATCCAACCTCAACGCATTGGAATTTACCTATACTCCGCAGGAGAACGGTAAGGAATTACTGGTTGAAGTAGATGGAACACCTTACACAGTAACCCTTGACGCAAGCAAGGCACAGGCACTAAACCTATCTTCCAAGGCCGTATGGGGTCAGCGTTACTTCTGCGGGCCGGGCAGCGGATTGTTCGATGCTCCTGCCACCATCCATACTGATCCGGAAAAAGCACCGGTAAGAAAAGGACAATGGAAAGAAGTGAATGAGGAAAAAGCCATGTTCCCCAGCAATATTCTGGAAAGTTACTTCCTAATGCAGCAGGTAGAATCGCCCAAAGCACAAGATATTCTAGTAGATGTAGGTGCTGGAAACGGTATCGAAATCTATCTGAACGGCAAGTCTGTAATGAAACACCTCAACCCTTACCGCTGCAAGTTCCGTGAGGAAAAGGTGCTGCTACCACTTCAAAAAGGCAGTAACCAAATTGTGGTAAGAATATACAACCGCTTTGAAAAAGAAACAGGCTATCTGCTGCGCCCATCAGCGGAACAGGTTATCTACAAACAGAAATTCACTTTGCCGCAAGTGGCAAAAGGGAAAGTTCATACTGTTGTTGTAAAACAGAATAATCTGCCATCCATCCATAAGGACACAGAATTATCCAATCTGAATGTAAAGGCAAAATAAAACTCTGCAATAAATAAAAAGCGAAATGCCTCTCCCCGGATGTTTCTGTCATGAAATGTCCGGGGAAAGTTTTATATAAAGAAAACATCATTCTAGAATTTACTAATAACATTGACAGGTCACATGCATGAAAATCATAATATTCATAAAGTACCCTTCATACAGTCTGTTCCGATATTATGCTTTCTTTCTGTCTGCTTGATAATTCAAAATTACCCCCAATACCATCAGTACAGAAAGTACAATCCATGCAACATTCAGAAAGATTCCTTTCCATTCCTGCCGGGTAATGAACTGTGAATACAAAGGTCGTATAATCGGAGCTTGAGGATGGTGGAGTTTACAGCGGGACCGATCAATGGCCCTTTGATAATCATCTAAATCAAAAATACAACGCTCATAACATACAACGGCTTGTCCTTTCTCATGCCTCACCGGAATAACCCATGCCTTAACTTCCCGCTCCTCATACTTATGACGGGGCAATGAATCGGTAAATGCAGGAGCTACAGAGAAATGATATTGCTTCTGTTCCTTACGATAGCGGTGTCTGCCCATACTTCGTGTCACCTCACGAGTGACAGTCACACTGCTCCTTCGGGCATAATCCACCTCCAGAGTATCGAAAGTAAAATACAGAGCATTATTCCCCCCATTATATAAATCGGTAACAGCATGATAACGCACCACTTCATCTGCCGAATGAAAAAGCCAGTTCTGTAAAGGAATATTAAAGGCCATACTGGCAGCCGCCATCAATATAAGAAAAGGAATTTTCCATCTTGAAGCAATGATAAAAGCCCCTCCGGCGAGAGTGAGTAACGGAGGGAAAGCATACGTCGTAATTTGTAACCAGCCCCCCGGATTAAAACCAAGAGCAACAGTGAACAAGATTCCTGCTAAAGAAGGAATGAAAAGTAATACCAATAACTTAACGACCCAGTTTTTCATTATTCAATATTAGTTTTGTCTTGCCAAAGATAGTAATATAAATCCAAAAAAAGAATCTGTAAATGCTTACAGCAGCTTACAGATCCTTTTCCACTTTATTCTTGCAAGACGAACACGTTCTTTATTTCTCTAATGCTTTTATTAATTCTTTTTTTACGGTATCCACTCCCGGGAAACCGGTGTATTTTTGAATAATACCCCCTTCTTTATCGACAATAATATAAGTCGGAACCCCCTGTATGCTGAACTGCTTGCTCAGGTAATTCCACTGAGCCGCCGTTACTCGGTAATGCTCTCCATGAATATCCGGAATCATGTTATCCCACGTTTCTTTGGGCGAGTTCTCTCCGGCAATAAAAACATATACAATATCTTTACCTTCAAGATCTTTCTTCATCGGTTTCATCTGTTTCATAGCCATTTTGCAAGGACCGCACCAAGTCGCCCAAAAATCGACCAAAATCACCTTACCCTTAAATTTAGAAGTGATAGAATAAAATAAATCTTCATCTTTTACTTCTCCGGATTCATTAACAGTATAACCTTTCTTTTTCTTATTAGCTTCAATCGTTTCCAAAAGACGGTTGTTCATCCTTGTCAGTCTGCTGAGATAATAAGGATCACTCATCTTCCGTATCTCCTCAAAATCATGTATAGTCAATGGAGTGAAGTCACTGATTTTCTGAGCATATTTCATCATTTTCTGCAGATCGAAAAAAAGTCCTTGCTCTGTACCCAAATATCCGGCTATAATCTTTTTCAAGATATAGTCTTGCTGCATAGAACTGAATTCTTTAAACAAATCATCGTATTTTATTCGCAATTCTCCCATTTTTTCCCGATAGACAGATGTTTTTCCGGCATCTGTATCAGCCTTGAACTCACGTATTATCTCAGCATCTTCAACAGAAACTTTATCGGAAGAGAGAATAAACGCAAATATATCACTCAACTTATCATCCATCTTCACCCTCATATAGCCCATTCCTCTCACCAAATCAGCATAACCATTGGTATAAAGCATGACAGGCGAGTTCAGTATATTCAGCTGCCGGATATAGTCATAGAAATCATCACTCAATTCCGGTTGTTTAAACTTTTGATAAGCTTCACGAGCCGGTAATCCACTGCACTGCACATAAGCATAGGCTAAATTAGAGCTTACACGGGTCAATGTCAAAGTACAAAGCAAATCATTCTGAGCCAATAAAAGATTCCGGTATGCCTGACTTCTTTTCTTATCGGAACAGATAGCAGATTTGGTTTCTTCATATTTTTTCAACCAATAAGCTTTATACTGACCGGCAGTCATATTATATAAATCATTCATATTCCAATGAACCATTCCCCATACATCCATCAAATGTTCATCATCGGTTATCATTTCATCATTCAAAGCCGCCATGGTACCTGAAAAATAGACTTTCTTTCCACCAGCACGCTTCCCTTTCAACAATTTGCTTTCAGAACGACTCAACTCACGCAAGTTGACAGCCATATCCAATTCACCACCGGGAACTAAAAATACATCAAAATAAATATCACGTCCCACAGAAAAACTGACCGTAGTCGGAGTACAAAGTTCAATCTCTGTCCGAAATGTTCCGTCTTCATTCACCTTAATTTCAGTATCCTCAAATTTAGCCGTCAACAAATCACAAGTCCTACAAGAAAACGGAAGTGCATAGTGCTTCTCATAGCCTAACAAACGACCGGTTATCACTGATTTGCCATCTTTCAATTCAGCCTTAGGCAACGGTTCATCGTAATTCAATTTCTGTTTCTTCACATCATCCGATAAATCTAATTCCGGTAATTTTCCATCCAAATGGATTCCCCATACCTTGAAACAATCTTCACAATCGCTTTCAATGAAATCAATCACTTTCACTGTGGGGGGCAATAACGGAAAAATAAGACTAAAAGAAGCTTCGCCGCTATCGGGCATCCAAAATTTTTCACCCAAAGTGATTCCATTACCGGAACGAATCGGATACTTCTCTCCATTATCAGCCAACAAATAACTTTCATTACTTATCTGAATCCAATTATGAGGACGGAAAAAGGCTTTTATATCCAATACGGTTGCCGTATCCGAAACCACCACTCTGTCTATCTCAATAGTAGAAGAACTACGAGCGATGAAAGGCGGCTGTTTAACCACCCGGTTTTTTGCCTGCAAAAGGCAGCAACTCACCATAGCAAGCAATAGAATACCAAAGTTTTTCATTGTATTTTTTTTTAACATACTTACTTATTTCCCAAGTTCCTATCCAAAATATTCTTTACTTCTTCGTATGCCTTTGTATATCCACGGACCAAAGTAATACCATCCGGAGAGATTAACATAAGAATGGGAACTCCTGAAAAATAAAGGTCTTTCACTATAAAGCCGTTACCCTCCTCCTCTGTGTAAACTGTAGTCCACGGATGGCTTAGCAATCCCTGTACCCGTTCATCTTTCTTAAACTCTTCAGAACTTCCCTGCAACGATTTCAATAAATCATCACGGGTAAATCCCAATACCTCCAAACCTTTTTCATGATATTTTTGATAGAGATCCATTATTTTAGGATTTACCCAAAAAGTACCAGGACATAATCCCCAATGATAAATCAACACATATTTGCCTTTATAATCAGACAAAGACACCTTCCGGTCATCTTTATCTGTCACTGTAAACTCCGCTGGCGCAAAGCCTACTTCAATATTCTTCAATACAAGCAATTGCTTGTCAAGTATTTGTCCAAAATATGAATTTTGAACCTCTGGAGTAAATTGTGCCAAACGCTCTTTCACATCCTTATAAGTAGCATCAAAAACAAAAGCGGATGCATACATAAAAGCGGCATATTCCATATCGTTCACTTTCAATGCCAGACTATCACGAACAGTCTTCAGTATTAGCGGACGATGATATTCATTATACATTTGCCCGTATTTTGCCACACTATCATTTTGCTTTGTATCCTGATATTTCAGTATCTGACTGAAGATATCAATCATTTCAGTATTGGAAGACGCAGTCAGGCTATCGTACCTAGCCACCAACGAATTGTCATAAAAACCACCCGAATGACGAACCGCACCCAAGTAATCCAAAGACCCTTTCAGTTTTATATCATCACCTACACGAGCTATAATCTCAGCTCCGCGAATACAACTCCGTAACGGTTCACCCATTTTAGGCTGATGCATCAATAAATAAAAAGTAGTATGTTCCATAGGAATAAAAGCCGAGAAAGTTCCCTCCTTTTCCACCAATATGGTATCTGTCCCGTCTTCTTTCCAATCGGGCAATAAAAAAGTTTTAAGAAAAAGAGTATCTCCGACCTGAAGCCCTTCCAAATGACCGGATAGTTTAAAGCCATCGGTCTGCATAGTTTGCCGGCATGATACTAGAGCCACTGCAAAGAGTGCCAAAGCCAAAATTTTCTTCATATATTCTTACTTTTATATAAATGACTTCCGTTATTTTGCATGACGAAGTGCCAACGTATCTTTTTTCTCTACAGGAAATGACTTTGTCGGAATATCACCTCTAAAGAAACCTTCCTCCTTTATTTTTTTGATACGTTTCCATGCCTGCTGGTAAAGTGTTATGCGGTCTTCCACCGGATTCCCGTCTTCGTCCAAGGCATAACGCTGATCTTCGGGAACAGTAGCCATGTATTTCTTATAATAGCGAATGGCATTCTTCTCATCTTCTTTCCAATCATAGAGACAGGCTATTTTATAAAGAATGGAGTTTTTCTTTGTATAAATATATAACTTCTCCAAGGCTTCCACCTCTTTCTTTGTATCCCCCGCATAATCGTAACATTCTACCAACCCGTCATAAAGACGTACCATCATACTATCAGAAGGAACCGCTATGCGGAAGGCTTCTTCCATATATTCCACACCCTCCTTTTTCCAGGAAGTGCGTGCCGAAGCTTTTGCCAGATAATAGAGCACATTCACATCCATCGGATTTTTTTGATAGGCTTCTTTCAGATTATCGTATGCACCATAAAACCAGTTATCCCCATAATGGGATACACCTAAATAGTAAAGAGTGAGAAAACTACGATCACCCAGTTCTTTTAATGACTCATAGCGTTTTACCGCTGTTCCGTACTCTTTCAGCATACAATAAGCTTTCGCATTCTGGCGGTTCACATCTATATTGGTGGTATCGGACAAACGATAAACTTCCGTCACATCAACAGCATCTTTAAACTGCTGATTGTTATTAAAAATACCGGCAATGCGTGCCACTGTCTGGGCATCCAACGAATCACGCCGATAGGCTATGTTATAACTAAGAAAGGCACTGGCGGCATCCTGCAATCCCTCGTATGCCTGTCCCAGATATTTGTATCCGGTGGCCGACAAGGAATCGCGCTCCAACCAGCCATGACAAGCCGTACGTGCTTCTTCATAATCTTCGGAGGCTAATAAAGAGCGTATGAACTGCAACCGGAAAAATTTATTTTCCGGTTGCAAATTCATTGCCTTCTGATAACAGTTGGCCGCCCGACGGGAGTTACCCGTCAATTTGTAACACTCGGCAAGGTCGATCAAAACTTTTGTGTTTGTGCTGTCTTTCAAGATAAGAGAGTTCAATACCCCTATGGCTTCCGGATAACGGTTCATCGCTTTCAGCGCCTGAGCTTTGGTAATAAGCAATAAAGAATCCTGACAATCGGATTCAATCAGCATAACTACTGTCTCATAATCATAATTATCCATTGCCTGACGAATCCCATCATTCACCTGGGCAAACAACGAAATGGGGAGCATACATAGTAGCAGTGTTACAAATTTCTTCATATCTTTATTCTTATTGTTTCTTTGTAGTAATCAATATCACGCCATTCTTGGCCTTGGCTCCATAAATGGCAGTACCTGCCGCATCCTTCAACACCGAAATAGATTCAATATCCGAAGCATTCATTTTTTCCATTTGACTATAAGGCTTTTCTATCCCATCAACTATAAGCAATGGTTTTTCCTTCCAATCTTTCAACGAAAAAGTTTCCTTACCTATCCGCAATGGATTTTCTTGAAAAACAGAGTCTGTCCTCAACTCCAAATGACGTGTTTCATTTGATTTTGTATCTTTACCGTCTAGTCTGAAAGTGACGGGAACCGTATATTTCACACGCACAGGCTGGCCTTTCTGCATACCCGGTTTCCATTTCGGCATAATGGAAATGACTCGGATGGCCTCACCGTCCAAATCCGGATCAATGCTCCTGACAACTTTGGGATTGGCTATATTACCATCTTTCTCAACTACAAATTGTACAATAACCTTTCCCTGTACTCCAGCTTTCTGAGCCTCCACTGGATATTTGATATTCTTCCCCAAGAATTTCAAACATTCTCCCATACCACCCGGAAACTCAGGCATCTCTTCAACAACCTGAAAAACCGGAACTTCATCAGAAGCTTCTTCACCACCTCCATAACCTACTACAACCACTTCCTGTGTCTTAGTTGTGATTTCTCCCTCCAAATACACTTTTAAAGATTTAATTTTTCCAATAAGTTTCTCTGTAATAGTCAATTCCTTTGTTTTCATATTTATATATGAAACACTCAAAGTAGCCCCAACAGGCATTGAAATAACAAAATTTCCATCTAAATCAGTGATCGTACCTGAAGTGGTACCTTTGATAATCACATTAGCACCTACAACCGGAGCGTTTGTACTTTTTTCTAATACCTGCCCTTGCACTTTTATTTCCTTTGCAGGATGTTTTTCGGGACTTTTAACCTCTTCGGTTTTCATAATTGCCGTTAAATCATTAACTTTGACGGCTGAAATCTCATCTAACTCACTAGAGATTTCGGGGCGGGCAAAGGCTGCCACGGCAATGACTGCCAATGGAAGCACATACAAGTACTTGAGTCGTGCCCACGGATTGGATTTCTTTTTTAACATCATAGTAATACGTTTTTTAAGTGAACTGTGATTGAAGCTGTTGGCCATAGAGTAGAGCCTTGTGCCAACAGCTTTTTTTATTAATAACAACTGATATTTCTTTGCATCAATACCTTGTGCAATCACGCTTTCGTCCGCTTCGAACTCGTGTATGTTCTGTAGTTCCTGTTTCAATAACCAGGAAGCAGGATTGAACCATTGGAAAAAGATGCAGATATCCGCTATAAGTAAATCTATGGAATGTCTCTTCCGTATATGAGCGTATTCATGCGTCAGTATTTCCTCACCGTTTTCCTTCAGGTCTTTCTCAGAGATCACTACAAACTTCATCCAACTGAACGGAGCGATTTCTTTTTGGTGGGTTATCAGCGTAATACCATTTTCCTGACGGACAAGGGTGCTACCCTTTATCAGCCTCAGCATACGGGTCAGCGACCATACATTACGTAAAAAGAAGAATACAATACCCAACAAATAAACCATCAGCAGCGCTTCACGCCACATAATAGCAGATTCGGGAGCAGTTTCTATAGTAGCAGTCCGATTAAGATTAGCCATAAGCAGCAGTTCTTCCCAAGTCAGCAATTGTTGGCTGACTTCCATCGGTTCTTTCATGGTCACTTCCACAAAGGGAATGGCACAGGACAATATCAGTATTCCCAACAAAGCAATACGGTTAAAACGATGGAATGTTTCACGGCTCAGCAACAGGCGGTAAAATAAATAGAATACCGCCAGACAGACTGCCGACTTTACAATATATACAAAAAATGCTCCCATAGTATGTATCTTTAATTATTCTCTTTATCCGGATTATTCATGCGCCTTTTCCACATCCCGGATAAGCTGCTTCAATTCATCCAGAGAAATCTCCTCCTCCTTCACCAGTGAAGAAACCGCTCCTAAATAAGAGTTATTGAAATATTTACTGATAACCCCTTTCAACGTCTTCTTCTTAAAATCATCACAGCTTACCACCGCATAATACTGATAGGTATTTCCAAATACCTCATGACTGAGAAACCCCTTTTCCTCCAATCCTCTCACAATGGTAGACAGAGTATTGAAATGTGGACGCGGTTCATCATAAAAATCAAGTAACTGTTTTACAAACAACGGGCCTTTTTCCCAAAAATAACCCATAATCTCTTCTTCCTTTGCTGTCAACATTTTCATAATCTTTCTTTTGATTATCACAAAGAACTAAAACTTTTAGTTATAAAACTAATTTTCATAGTTAAAGTAAACTAAAAGCTTTAGTTACCTGCTGTAAAACAGTATATCCCGTTTTCATCAGTAGGTGAAAACGGGATATACTTATCATAAATAATCCACCTATAAGGAAACTACAGATCTCTATATACTTTATACTTCCCTGAACAATCTATTATTCGTCAATGACCGGTTTATTCTCCGTCAGCCTTTTCAGGCGGAGAAGTGCCTCCATATAATAATAATCAGCATAAATGATGGATGCATCAATCTCTGATTCGGCAGGCAAGTGTCCTGTGGAATGAAGCAGGAAAGCAGGTTTACTTTCACCACACTGGTATTTGTCAGAACTCAGACTGGTTAGCATTTTTACAGCCGCCTGTTTATATTCCAATGCTTTTTCAGCGGGCAGATAACCGGACAATTCTAATAAAGCAGAAGCTACCACACAAGCGGCAGAAGCATCCCGGGGAGCATCGGGAATGGACGGATCATTAAAATCCCAATAAGGAATATAGTCTTCGGGCAGATTTTTCAGATATACATCCGTTACTTTTTGTACAAAATCGAGGTAACGGACATCTTTTGTTTCCCGATAAACGACTGTATAACCATAGATAGCCCATGCCTGACCACGAGCCCACATACTGTCATCCGAATAACCTTGATGGGTCACTCCCTTGATAAATTCACCTGTCAGAGTATCATACACTGCTACATGATAAGAGGTATAATCCGGACGAAAATGATATTTCATCGTCTTATCCGCATGAGCCACGGCAATGTCAAACAAATAAGGATTACCTCCATTCTTGGCTGCCCAGAAAAGCATTTCCAGATTGATCATATTGTCCATGATGGTATTATGACCGCCAAACATTTTCACATTGCGAGGCCATGAAAGCATAGTACCTACACGGGGATTGAACAATGCTGATAACGAATCAGCCGTATTGATTATAACTTGCTTATATTCCGGATTACCGGTCAGACGATAACCGTTACCATAGCTACAAAAAACCAAAAAACCCAAATCATGATCGTATGCAGGAATCTCCGAGAGAAATTTCAAAGAAGCAGTAAACTTTTCGGCCTCTTCCTTTATTTTCGGATCTTGTGTATATTCATAATCATACCACAAGATGCCCGGCCAGAAACCTCCGCACCATTCTTCCTTACTCACTTTACGATAGTTCCAGTCAGACTGGCCATCCATTATGTTACGAGGCATCATAGTGTAATCTACCTCCCGCCCTTTTCCATGCATAACCTCCAAAGTACGATGTACCTGGCGATCACAATATTCCAAAGCTCTGTCCACCTCCAGTTTGTTGTCTACTTCAGTACAGGCTGAAAGCAGACATAACCCTATACCTACTAATAGATTTTTTGTATTCATAATTATCCTTTCTTTTTTACTTATTGATACGGAACCAATCGGCATCTACCCAACCTCTTTCCTTACCATAAGGAGCTGTACTGAATAATCCTACTTTCGCTCCTATCCACTTACCCTGACGAGCGGTAAAAGGCACTCCGGCCGATGTATATTTCCTGCCGTCCAGACTGTAGCTGAAATAACAGATACCTCCCCCAGTTACTTTCACCTGCAAATAAATATCACGCTCATAATTGGGATAGAGCCCGGCTCCGAACCGGCGGCTTACAGGTAATTCCGCAAGACGGGTCACTGTTTCAGGAGACCGTTGCTCCGCATCCTTGCAGACCACTTGATTCAATATAAATTTATCACCTTCTTTTACTACACCCAGATAGCCATAATCCCACCCCATCACTATCAGTCCGGACTGCTGTCCGTCTGCTTTCGCCGAAACTTTCAGTTTGGCAGTCACTGTAAATTCTTCGGCAGGGAATTTTTGTAACAAGAGATTCGGCACCTCCCAAAAATTCACAAAATCCTTGGACAAAATATGTCCATATATACGAATGTAACCCAAATCAGAGGTAAAGCCAAACGTATCCTGGTAATTGGCATGCCATTCCCATTGCAAGCCCAATTGCCTTGTGTTGAATTCATCACTCTCAATCGGTGTCTCTATAGGATAAGTCCTGCCTACATCCGGCTTTTTATATCGTTTTACAGGTTCACCACACCCATCTCCATCCTTGTCCTCCCCAATCACGGGCCAATCATTTTCCCACTTCATAGGATTCAAGTGCAAAACTCTACCATACATAGCTTTATCTTGAAAATTGATAAACCAAGACTCGCCTGTACAAGTTTCCACCCATCCTCCCTGATGAGGACCATTTATATCTGTATCTCCCTGAGCCATAACAATTTTCGATTCGTATGGGCCATACACATTACGAGAACGAAGTGCCAACTGCCAACCTGTCACCACCCCTCCTGCAGGAGCCAAAATGTAGTAATATCCATTACGTTTGTAAAACTTAGGCCCCTCGATGGTGTGATTCACCCCATCATTACCATCAAAAACCAATACAGGTTCACTAATGACTTTTGTACCTCCCGCATTCATCTCACAAACCGTAATCACACTATTGAATGCGGCACGACTGCCCGCCCACGCATGTACCAAATACACTTTTCCATCCTCATCCCACAACGGAGTAGGATCTATCATTCCTTTCCCGGCCTTTACCAAGACCGGCTTTTCCCATTCACCCAACGGATCTTTAGTCTTTACCATGAAAATACCCCAATCGGGATCTCCCCAATAGATAAAAAACTCACCGTTGTGGTAACGGATAGAAGGAGCCCATACCCCTTTTCCATGTTGAGGAGCGTTAAAGAAGCCGGTCGGCTCTATCTCCTTCAAGGCATAGTTTGCCAAACGCCAGTTGACCAAATCCTTTGAATGAAGAATGGGCAATCCCGGAGCGCAGCCAAAACTGGAAGCGGTCATGTAAAAATCATCACCTGCGGCACAAACATCCGGATCAGAGTAATCCGCATGAATAATCGGATTAATATACGTACCGTCTTTCTGATCGGGCACCCATACCTTGGATACATACTGAGCATCTGCCTGTTGCCATGCACCACATACTAAAGCCGCTATAATCACTATCTTTTTCATTCTTACCTATTATAAAAATGCCCTGAAACAATCATTCTTACCTTAAAAAACGTACCCTATTAAACTAAAAAATCACCTAACCTTCATTTTTGTTAACCTAATCTATCTATAATACGGACAAGAAAACCAATACACTCAACGAAAGTGGTTATTTTTATAATACTTGCCCTCTATACTTTTTATATTCTTCTATTTCCTGATCCGTCACTGGCACGAGTTGCATGGCCACACCACCTCCAGGCTTTAATGCGAACTGCATGATTTGAGAAGAATCCACCAACAAACGGGTACATTTCACCTGAGTACGAGTCTTCATTTTATCTCCCCCATCTGTATAAATACGGGCCAGATAGGTCTTTCCCTTATCTAAAAATGAAAGATTCACCGATTGAGCAGAACCTTCATTATTAGTCAAAGCTCCTACAAACCAGTCATTACCTTTGCGACGCGCCATAGTTATACACTTACCCGGAGCACCTTCTAATACTTTTGTATCATCAAATACGGTTTGCAGATTCTCGAACCATTCTATTTCGGGCTCCCCTTGATAGAATGAAGGGCGGTCATACCAGAAGATAGTTTGTAAAGGACTATAAAAAATCAATGAAGCCGCCAACTGATGAGCATGGGTGTTCTTCAGGCGTTTGTCGAAATAACAGATGGTATAATCTGCCGCCCCATTAATCATACGAGTGAAAGGAAGAATGGTATTATGCGTTGCGTCTGGAAATTCCTCGTTTCCACGTATCCCCTCCTGAGTAAGTAAATTGGGATAAGTACGACTAAAGCCTGAAGGACGGAACTCATCATGAATATTAATCAGCAATTTATTCTCGGCAGCCAGACGAACCATATCATGTAACCAAGTAGCCCATCGATGACTGGCATACTGTACGAAACCGGATTTCACACCTACGACTCCCCACTTATGCAGCAATGGAAAAAGCTCATGCATCTGTTTCATCAGGGCATGCTGATTGACATACACCCATACACCTACCCCTTTTTCTTTCCCGTATGCTATGACACGAGGCATGTCCAATTTGGAAACGACCTTCGTGGCATCTCCGTCATGAGAGGTACAGGGCATATACCATTGCCAATCAAACAGCATATAGGGGATATGATGGGCGGCACAGAAATCAATCGTGGCTATGGCTCCTTCAGTAGTAATGGTGGTCTCACGCATAATCTTACCCGGCTTTATCCAATCCGTATCGGTTATCTCACAAGGAGGATTCAGGTTCTGGATGATGTCGTTGTGTTCCAGCAATTCCCCCGGCTTATCAGCCGCCATGATAATTTTCCATGGAGTAGCATAATAAGTAACAATATCCACAGGGCTATACATGACCGAAGTCAGTGTATTCTGTTTAGTTGGAGAAGCTACAAACTTAGTCAGACACCAGTCATCTACATCGGCATCAGTCAAAGCTACCCACAGCCCATTGGGAAGTTCTACGGTCAAGGCACGTTCTACCGGCAATTTGATGTCATTAATGGCAAGGCGCTCAAAAGGAGCTTGCGCCCATTGCTCCGTCCACGCCACCGCACCGGGGGAAAACGTATATTCAGTCAGATCCCCCACCACTTTATGAAAAATGGCCTGTGGATGTTCAGGAAAAAAATAACGGAAAGCGATGCCTTCATCATACGCACGTACTTCAATATTCAAACGATAATTGGAACCGTCTTTTTTGGAAAGATACATGATTGCCTCATTATACGCCTCGCGAACCGTACTACGTTCTCCATACAGAGGATGCCAAGACTTGTTGACAGCAGGCTGATAGATCACACTATCCACCTCCAAATTATCCATCCAACATTTTACCTGATTTATTTTACGGGCAAGCGCCAGTTCCCAAGTACGGTTATCCAGCTGAAGACCGGCACGGGAGTTTCCGATAACCTCTCTGCCTCTATACTTTACCTGATATACTATTTCATTTACCGAAGAAGAAATTTTCTCCTGCCTGAACATGACTTCATGAACTCCCTCCGGGGACGTCAATTTCAATTCTTTAGAATGACCTGCATAAAGCGAAGCCGTACAGGTCAACGCACATGCTATGAGTATTATTTTTTTCATAATGATTACTTTTTAATTAGTAGTACGGATGAATCGGAAAACTCACTCAACGAAAAGAAAAATAAAATCTATAGGATAAAACAATTAACCGCAGAGACCTTCAGCATTAGTCCCTGCGGTGAATAAGGATGCACAAAAAAATTATAATTTTTGATTGTAACCTTCATTCAGTTTTTTGGTTTCTTTTCCTATTTTCACCCGTACAGGACCGGTTGCTGAATAGTACCAAACACCATGCTGCATATAGATTGCAGCATATACGTCATGATCCGATTCTAAAACAAAGTTACCTTTCTTTAGTGAACGGCCACAGCCAAGATACATCAGTTGAATCTGACCTTCTTTTTCTCTTATCAATCCTAACCTGCCACAGAATGAAACACGTTTGGAAGGATGATGAGCCTGCATGTCCGTCGCAGTGAACAGATAATCCGCATATCCGTCCGCCGTATTCACCTTCACCCCGGTAGAGCCATCATCTCCCTGCAAGGCTTCTACACCGAGCACATTCGGACCACTCTTTTTATACGCTTCATAAACAGAAACAAAAGGATGAGTATGAGCATTATTACCTTCCTGACGAACAATCAAAGCAGGAGTCGGCATAGGAGGCATACAAATATCGCCGGGAGTCAACCCTTTATTCATTGTAGTCGGGGGAGCATCCACCTGATAAATTTCACGTCCCTCACCTCCTGCCATCCATAAACGCGCCGTTATATCTTCGGGCATACTCCATGAAGCGATGAAATTCTGGTTATAATCGGATTTATGCAGATTGGAAAACCAATGATATCCTTCATGCCACGTCTTGTCAAACTTCTCCAAAGCCTCACCGGGAAGCTTGTTCCCTTCCGAATCAGTGATTTCCATCGAAGTACCTACATGATGGAACAAATAATCATTATCCGCCCTGTCCGACCGGAAAATATCCACATAATAACCACTATTCCCCGAAGTACGGACCATAGCGACCATTCTTCTTTTCTCACCGGCAGACACATCGGCAAAGTTGAGGTAAGGAGTTAATTCCCTATCATTTACGAATTCTCCCTCCTTCACCATAGGTTCCATAGCATGAATAGTGATATCTCCTTCCGTATATCCGGGTAAAACCGTATTAGAACCTGTAGGAGACTGATGGTATCCATGATCTTTACTCCAATAGGACTCATAAGCCGCTGCATCCGGAGCCAACGCATAACCATACGCATAGAATTGTAAAGCCAACCCGTTCGGAGTGAGATGGTATCCTTTTTTACCACCATACAGAGTGAACATCATTTTATAATCTCCCTCCCAGTTCTTCATTGTAATAAAACGATGATGGGGAGAATAAGACGCACGCTCATTACTCTCTGCACGTACAGACGGGATGGTAGCTGTATAGGTACAAAGCCCTGTCCAACCGGCATTATTTCTGGAGTATTTCTTTTGAGAAATCCCTTTGTTCAAGGCACTTGCCACTTTTTCCACCCCCTCCTTATTATCTGTTCCGGTATAATAAGTCAGCAGATTTTCAAACGTCTGAAAATTAGCACTTCCCCCACGTGAATCACCGAACACCACCATATTGGCTGCATCGTCCATCCAAGGAAATACAGCCATTGCAGCTTTCTGCAAAATGGGGTTACCGGCTATGATATCTATCCCGGCACGTTTCAAGGGAGCCGCCCAATCAAGCAATGACTGCACTGTACCGAATGAATAACCGGGAGATTCCGGCCACAGCCCTGTCACCCGATCGTAAGTTTTCAATATATCGGGAATGGCATCATGATAAGGAGTAGATTCGTTCACCAGCAGATTCAAATAATACTCTTTTCCTTTACCGTCAGCATAAGCCTCATTATGATCGAGCACCAACATAGGACGCAGCATTATATTCCACCCGTTCACATTCCAGTTACCCGATTTGCCACCGCGTACCAGCCCTATATTGATAAAACGCTTAAAGACTTCGGCAGCTACCGTTTTTGTATCTTTCCCAATTGCTTTCAGATGAGCATGAGGATGCCGTATCAAATAATCGAAAGCAAAATCATACGCCATTGCCGCATGCATTACCAAATCATCATGTATCTGTTCGTAATCATAATAGCCGCAAATACCTCCCGGTTCCCAACCACCGACACTGCCACACGACTTTTCAGGGTCCAAAATAGGATTCATATAATACGTCCCTACCAACCACACATTAAATATATCTGTGGCAAAACGGGCAAACTTCTCTTCTCCTGTCACCCAATAAACAAAAGCGGCATTTTCTGCTAATGTCAAGATCTCGACATTATTCCCCCGTATCATGTGCCCGCTTTCCTTATAAGGCACTTTGACCGAAGGCTCCGAAGGATTTAATTTATTAATTCCCCACATATCACCTGTTTCATTATAAGGAGTGCGGTCCTCCAGCGGAACATTGACATACTTATTCCAAGTACGCATTCCCGGCATTCTTACAGTGGGAACAGGAGCATTCCCCTCTCCATAGTCCCAATTCTGTTTTTTCAAATAACATTGAGTATAGCGCTCTCCATCTTTCCAATACATGGCCAGCCGGGAAGTTATCCATTCGGGATCAGTCTGATGACGATCCACATATTTTTCCACTTTGGAGCGAATAGCTGCAAAGGCTTCCCCAGCCCAAGGCTCATTTTTCACTTTTTGCAGAACAGACGCCCTATCCGCCGGAGCAACATAGACACAAGGGTGTTGCTGCGCCTGAACAGCCAACATACATCCCATCCCCAAAATAAAGGCGGCTAGAATCTTTTTCATTCTGATTCCATGAACTGCCAACCTGAAAATAAAAACGAATCCTCTATTCATATTCCTATATCATTTGATTAGTCAAACCATATATAAATACGAATCAAAGGATTCATTTACTCATCTAATAATGAAATTTATTCTTTCTCCAAATCCCAATATACCACATAACGCTGCCGATGAATATTGTACAACGGTTCTATCACATCTCCTTGAGAAGTCGTAAACTTTAACTCCGTACCGACACGCCGTACACTGCGTTCAGGATGCTTGACATCAAGTTTTAACGTGGTGCGAAGTCCTACAGGGATATGATAATCATACGTATAATAATCATTGTACAAAGCAGGATTGGAATCGGGCGCAGGTGCCTGCATTCCTTCTGTTCCCCGTTCACCGGCCAACACTACCGGACCATAAACCAACGCTCCCTTTTGAGGATTATCCGGAGTCGTTTCCACACGGAGACGCATGGGATAATCAGCCGTAATACGGTCACCGTCTTTCCATAGACGAGTGATAGCAATATATGAACCGGGCTTCTGCTTCACCGCCACCTTTTTACCATTTACAGCGACTTTCACTTCCTTGCTCCACGAAGGATAACGAAGATAAACCGTAGTCTCTACAGGACTTTGAGTGCCTATGGTCAGAACTGTGGTTTTCTCTGCCGGAAAATCCGTTTCCTGGCGGAGAGTCAATCCTTTCTCCTGCCAATTGACTACCGAAGGAATAAAAAGATTCACATAAATGCCTTTATCATTGTGATAATAGATGGCTTCTCCATATTTAGCATGGTTTTCAAAGCCGCTGCCCACACAACACCAAAAAGAGTTTTCTTTCGTACTATACACCTTATGCGAACCCGAAAGCAAGGGCAGGAAATATGTCACCATACCGGTTTGAGGATCTTGCTGTCCCAAAATATGGTTATAAAGAGCACGTTCATAATAATCCGCAATAGCAGCATCGGCTGTCCAGCAGAACAGATGACGGGACAGCTTCAACATATTATAGGTACAACACGTTTCCCCGGTATAACCTGACACATGCTTGGAGAACCGGGCCGGATCAAAATAATGTTCCTTGTCACTACTGCATCCGGGGGCAAATGTATGATGGTCTATCATAGTATGCCAAAAGAAATCGGATAACTTTCTGCTGTTCTCATCCTCTGTCAATTCATAATTACGAGCTTCGGCTATCACTTTCGGAATAAATGTATTGGTATGTTTAGTACCCAAATCATCACGTAGTTCCTTTAACGGATCAATCACTTCATTATGGTAAAAGAATTGAGCCAGCCACCGATGACGTTCATCCCCGGTTATCGCATACAAATTATAAAAAGACTCATTCACTCCACCAAATTCATTCCGTATCATCTTTTGACGTGTAGTCTCATCCAATGGTTTGAGCTTATGATAGGCCCAGTCGGCCATACGGATAACAACCTCCAAAGCTTTCTGATTGTCACTGTAAAGATACTGGTCTATCAATCCAGAGAAAAGCTTATGAAGCGTGTACCACGGTGCCCATACACTGGTGCCACGGATGTTACGATTAATCAATTCTTCAGGATAAGCACTCAAATAACCATTACCCAACGCGTTTTGTACTTCAGCCAGACCACTTACCAAACTGTCTCCTTTGTGTCTGAACAGTTTACTGCCTGTCGCCGCATACATCAGGCCGTAGGCAGAAAGCAAGTGCCCTGTGGTGTGTCCACGCAATTCACAGTCCAAGGATTCCCATCCGCCTAATTTCTTTACTGTCATGTAACCACCTTCCCGACCGGCAAACACACCCGCATTAGTACGGAAACTATGTAACAGCCTGTCCACCTCTATAGAAGCCATCCACATAGAATCACGCATCATATTTTCACGAAAACGACTCGGCAGCAAACGGACATCCTTCAAATCAAAGCTCTTGACTTGCATCGGAGCTATGGTTTCTTTTTTCAATTTTCCGGAATGCTGGCCGGGATAAACTGATTGGCCAGACAAACCACCTGAAACAACTAGCGACATAACCGCTATAAATACTTTCCTCTTCATATCATTGTATTTTTTCATTTACTATCCGATTATTGGAATCTCTATTTTATAATACGAAAAAAAGGAAGAGAGCACTCAAAATACCTCTTCCTTTTTCAGCAGTCCAACCACTTTTATTCCAAGTCATTTAAAAATTCTTCCAATGCTTCATTAAATGCTTCCGGTTGCTCCATATTCATCATGTGACCACAATCATCCAGCACTTTCAATTTTCCATTCGGAAGATAATCCAAAATCTCAGGATGATCGGAATATCTGTTTCCGGGTGACCTGCCTTCAACAATCAAAGTAGGTACCTGAGGATGATTTTCTTTCAGTTTTGCATAAGCATCCAGTCCGATTATCACCCTCACCTCCTTATGTAAAGGCTGCCATGCATCCCAGTCATCGATCATCTCCCACAGAGGCACACGCATTCTTTCTTTTCTTGTTCCACCCGACTGCATCAGTCCTTCGAACCATTCCTTCTTCATTACATCCACTCCTTTCTTTTCCAGTGCTGCGATTTCTTCATCCCGTTTTGCCGCTTCCTCTTTTGTCATCGGCTCACTGGGTCCTTTTGATTTGCGGATATTTCCGCTGGCCAAGAAAGCGGACAACATACGGTCCGGAAAACATCCCAGCATATCCGCACCAACGAATCCCCCCAAAGACAAACCTACAATATGCGCTTTCCGTATATGCAAAGCATCCATCAAAGCAACCAGATCTTCTGCATGGGTAAATTGGAAATCTTCCGTTTGTTTGGATGAAATGCCATATCCGCGCAAATCATATCGTATAGCTCGATAATGCTTTGCAAACTTAAAGAACTGTTCATTCCACATTCTACGGTCCAAAGAGTGTCCGTGAATAAAAATAAGCGGCTCTCCCGTACCTGCTTCTTCATAATACAAAGAACCTTCCGGAACCTTCATATAACCACTTTTCACCTGTACATCGCCGGTATCTTGTGAATATAATCCGGTCAAACCGGATAATATTAATAAACAAATAAATGCCAGAATCCTCATATTCCTAGATTTACATAAAAGATACTATTTGACTTCAATTCTTTCAATATATTCATTGGTTATAAAACCATTTAAATCTTTCATTTTCTTCCCATTAACCACAACGTTCTCAAAAATCACATCCCGTACCATCCGGTCTTTGTCCAATCCTTTTATCAGTGACGGGTTTTCTCCCACCCCGTTATAAGTAATATTACGGAAAGTCACTCCATCAATGCTTTGTCCGGGTTGTTTGTCATACTTCCCGTTAAAACGGACATTGATATGAAACAGCCTCCCCTCTTGAATACTTTCCACACGAATATCCTCAAACAATATATTTTTCACCCTGTTCCTGTCGCCTGCATCTATAGCCATACATCCCTGATAAGGCACATCATCTTCATCATGTTCCAAAATATCAATATTGCGGAAAACCAGATTCTCAATAATCTCTCCTGTCGGAGAATTCGGATCACCATGACCACCTACATTGATAGGATGAGCAATATCCGCCCAAAGAATGGTATTCTGTACAGTGATATTGTCCGAACCGCCCCACCAGTTCCAACGATGATTATATAAAGCAATGCAGTCATCACTATTACGCATAAACACATTGTCTATCAATACATCGTGACAGCACATCATGTCGATGCCATCGCTCCAACCTTTACAACTGAATGATTTCAGGTTCTTGATTGTCACCCCCTCAGCACCTCCGCCAAATACGGTATAATGATCAGGATTGACCACTGTTATGCCATCTATCACTATATTTTTAGAATCAGTGATTTCAATACCACGAACAGGATGGTCCAAAATGCCACGCCCAATGATCCGTACATTCTCCACTTTATCCAGCAGCAACTTCGCTTTCACAACAGCTCCCGGTGCCAGATAAACCGTCGTATTGCCTGGTATTCTTATCTGATTGTTCGGCAGATCTTTGGGACGATGCACTCCCGGCCCGAAATACATCACTCCTTTCTCTTCTTCCGAGTAAGTCTCCGTTTCCATCGGATTGGCAAAAAGATGGAGATTATGCAGGCGGTCGCCATTAAACTCCACAGACAGATACTGAGGTTTGTCCAGCGTAAACGTAATTACATTCTTATTCTGCACATACTGCACTTTCCTGGCCTGCGGACGGATATCGACCTCATGAATCATCCCATTATTTTTTTTCACCATCACTTCTACAGGACTGCCCACATCAAACTGTACCATCGAAGCATCCTGTACCCTATCCATATCTACCTGCACATTATACTCAAACAGATCTTTCCAGTCGCCCCCCGGCACACGGACACGAACCGTATAGTCATCATTATGAGGCATACCGGTCTGCAGTCCTTCGGGATAAGTCACTAATTGAGCCTGTACGGCCACACAGCATACCATAAGACAAAAGGTCAATAAATTCTTCATATTTTGCATTTTTCTTATTAGATACGTTGGGCAAACGTTTTTCACTCAAAAATAAGATGTTATCAACCGTCAACTTACAAATTAAATCAGTCTTTTCCGAATCTGTTCCGTTCCACCTCTTTTCCTTCATAAAAAAATACGACTTCATAAGATGATTTGTCATCCGCCAAGGCTGCATCCGGAGAGAAGGCCAGATACTCTACTTCATAAGGCTGCAATGTCTTTAGAGTCATCCGCCCCAAGCTATGGCCGCCACATATCACCTCCACTTCCGCCGGTTCCGATGCAGACAATCCAAAGTTTTGTATCTCCACTTTCAATTCCCCTTTTTCCTTATCAAACACAGGACGACGGGCAGAAAGCAAAGCCGGCCGGTAATTCACATAAGGCAGGCGGGCATAACCGTAAAGCATGTTCCCATTCCTGTGTTTTCCTATCATTTTGGGAGCAAACTCACCAGAGGTAATTCCACTTCCTTCGGCATTAAAAACCACAATCAAGTCTTCCCCCGAAACCTTGGTCTTCACCGGTTTGCAACCACGCCCGAAGTTCACTTCTGTAAACGAACCGAACCGCAACGACTTTACATCCACATCCGTTTGCGGATGGAACCCCTCTTCGGCGGCAATCTTCACTTCAATGGTACGGGTAGACGGAGTGATCTCCTTTTCATTCAAAACGGACAATAGCATCCCTTTATTCAAGGGAACGCTTATGTTCTTGGAACTATGTTTGTCATTAGGAAGGTCGTTCCATTTTATCGTATCAATCACGGCAAAATTCATTTGGACGGCACGCCCCTTCTCGTTCTGGAAAACCTTAGGACGCTCATATTTAAACCAACGCTCCACCGTTCCGTCTTTATGGAATGATACGCCCGGCATGTATGCTTCTCCCTGTTCCGTCACCCAATGTACTCCATCCTTGGAACGCTGGTAGAAAGCAATCCTGCCCAACCAGTCATTTACGATCAAGTGATATTGCAAATCATCCCTCCATACCACCGGATCTTCAAACCGGCCCTCCACGTCCGGGTAAACCCGTTTGTCCGTCAACTGCTTATAGGGTGAAAGTCCGTCTTTGCTGATCCAGACACCTCCACCGCGGCATACCATCAGATAAGAGCCATCCTGACGACGGGCAAAAGTCAGATTGGAGAGGCCTTCTATGATTTTACGGTCACGCGGGTCAAAACTGAACTTTCCATACGTCCAAACCTTGTCATCCACCCTGTCCGCTATATAATAACCATCAATAACATAGACCACGATACGGCCGTCCGACAGACGGAACGCTTCCGGATTATGTCCTTTTCCAATGGAATTCCGTATTTTAAAAGGTCCCGTGAGCCGGTCACTTACCGCATGAAAAACGGTAGAGTTTGACCAGAACATGTGACCTTTCGGAGAGTTCTCGGGCCAGCCACACACAAACAGATGATATTTGCCTTCCGTATCCTGCAATATATTTCCTCCCCAGAAAGAAACTCCGGGAAGCTCAATGCCATTATCCACATAACGGTTCAGCACACTGTCAGTTCCCCATATCCCCTTGGCCTGGATACCGTCGGGCATCGGAAGGAAACGGTCCATAAAACGTGCACCCTTTACCAGATGTTGCCATTCGGCAGGACGTTCACGCTCGGTTATCTGTGCATGTACAGGAGCAAACAAAAAACTCGCAGCCATTAAAAAGAAGAGCTTTTTCATCGTATCATTATTTTACACGTTAACAAATCGTTTATTTATATGCTCAAAAATAAAAAGATTAAGCTGACATAAGTACCAGCCAGCTTAACAAAAAGCACGCAAACCTTTGCGTAAAATAAACTTCCACCAAATTCTTCGCCTTACCCGCTCATTCAATAACCACGCCTGATACTTTTACCGTGCCCTTCTCATAAACTACAGGAGTTACCTTTCCATTCACGACAACCGCTTTCGGACGTTTCTCGCTTCTGAATCCAGCATTCATCTTCGGTTGACCATCCATCCACAATTTCATCCGCCCGTTTTCCTCCTTTTGAATCACAAAAAGCTTAGCCAAAGAAGAAAAGAAAGAAACATCTCCTCGTCTTAAAGCGCTTCCATAACAAATAAAGTGCTCTTTTGAACCGGCTGGTTCCATACCAGCCTCATAAGTGACTGCAAACATATAAGCGTCCGTAAACCATCCGTCCGCTTCAATCCATGAATTGCTATGCATCAATCGCCCGTCGGCCAATTGATTGATATAGAGATCTGTTATTTTTCCCTTATAATGAATACGAAGTCCTATCCAATCTTTGCCTTCCCGTCTTTCCATATAAGGAAGATCTTTCTGGTCCGGCGTTTCTTTCAAGATGATGGCGGTCAGCCCTTTCACCCGATCCACTTTTGCCGGCAAATGAAATGAATAATACGTTTCTGTTCCTTTTAAATCCTCCGTTGGAGCTTCTACTTCTTCCCAATATAAATCTTCGGGGTAATCATGTACAAAATCGGATTTCGCCAACAAACGGGGATATAGCAGACGGACAACAACTGAAGAATTCCCATTTGTTATATTCAGATCAATTCCACGTTTTTCCGCCTCTCCTCCCGGATGCCAAAGCCATTCAAAATGTCCCACATCATGAGTTTTCAAATCATCAATCATATAAATCACATCATCTATCCACAGGAAATGACGGAAATTACGACTAAACTGGTCTGAATACGGGCCGGTTCCATTGGCCAATACATATTTTACATTATCCGCATCGAGCAAATAATGTAAATACCCTCTCAGCATTGAACCATGATATTGTTGTTCACGCGACTGTCCTTTGCCATTGAAAAGCACGACATTGTGTGCCTCGCTTTGAAAAAAATAATTACGGTAACTGGGATTAGGATACCAGCAGTTTCCCGCATCTTTTATAATATCCACTCCTTTATGAAAGATGATGAACGAGTTGGCGTCCGCATGAGAATGATTCCATGTATGCCCCGATTTAACGGCCAGCATGGTAGCATCCTTCTCCCAGGAAGTACGCATCGTAGCCCACCCAAAATCTGCAAAAAGTTGTGATTTCTTTATTTCAGGCAACTGCGGCGCTTTGCTTAGATCGGGCGTATAGAGAAATCCCATCGGACGGTCGATAAAATAACCGTCACGGTGTTGCCCCTGTTCCACCTGATTCATATACCAAAGCATATTATCATTCCTGATTCCCATCGCATAGAGCAGCATCAAGGTACTTTCGGCAGTCACATTCTTATGGCTGTCACCAAAATTCATATTATATAGTATACCTGTACGCGGATAGCAGACATGCACAAAGAAATCGGACAATTTATCCAGTTGCGGAATTTGAACCGGCTTTTGTCCGGGATGGGTGTTCATCCATGCCAAACGAAACTGTAATGCTTCCTGAATCCCGAAATTGGCATAATTGAGACTTTCATACATCCCTCCATCGGCATCAAAGCTTTTCGGCTTCTGCTGCAAGACATCTCCGGCAAAGTCAAACCATTGGGGAAGAGCCTCATATACCACCTCCGCTCCTTGCTTTGCCTCCGGCAATTCGTTTTGTAAACTCAAGGCCAGTATGCCGCCCATGCAGGCACAAGAAGTCCACCAGTTATGTCCCATCGAATTCAACGAATGAATACGTGCCGGCTCCAGCACCCAGTCCCCCAGACACGGGTCAAGGGCCAACCGTTTCAATCCTTCCGCTATTTCTTTCCTCTCGGAACTTGAAAGGTCATTATAAACAGCATCATAGGCTATGGCAGAAAGGTAAGCCTTATGTGCCAGTCCCAAATCCGCTCTCCAGACAGGGATACGCGCCAGCATTTCTTCACTGCCCCACGTATCCTCCTTAATGACATCCAATAAAATCTCTTTCAATTTGTCAGCGTATTTTTTTTCATCTGTCATCAAATAAGCCAAAGCCAGGTAATCCGCCTTGCTTAGATTCTTTTTCTGTAACTGTTCATCTGCCGTCTTCTTTATAGAAGCCCATGCCTCAGCCATCTTTAAATCATTTACAATCCGTTGTTTCACCTGCTGAATGCGCTCCGGAGTATAAAGCAAAGCAGGGTGTTTTATCTTTTGCGCCTGTACAAAAGCAAAGCATAAAAAAATCAATAGACATACATATATCCGTTTCATATTTCTGTTGGTTTAATTATTGTTTAACGACATAGAAAATCACTTTCCGCTTTTCCTCAACCGTCTGTCTACATCCGCCGTCCTGACATTATCCAAAAGTACACCGGCGGAAGAAATGTCGTTGACTTGTATCCGGTCAAGCGACAAGTTCCCTACATTAACGGCAATTACCGGTATCCTGGGATCAGGCTTTTCCGATTGAAAGGTGGCATTGTCCACAGCTATACTTCTCACATTTCTGATAAACAGTCCATAACTCGGCAGATTCCCCCATACAGTAGGTTGCGGATAACCTTTCTCATCCTCTTTCACCTCCCGATGGGAAGACCAATATTGGTTCCGAAATACATTTCCGGCAGTATCATGCCGTTTCCCTTGCATATCATTCGCCGTACGGCAATTTCCTGCTACAAGCCCGCCTTTATTTAGAAAGCGAACATTGCTCAAATAAATATTCTCTATCTCACCACCGGGAATCCCCGTTATGGAAGAACAAAAATTACCGGTATCATAAGCGGTTACATTACTAATCTGTATATTTCTCATTTTTCCTATTGGAGGAACCGGAGCCTCATCTATATATTTCCGGCCTCTATTCGCCAAACGGACATACAAAGGACATTCCGTACCCTCAATTACGATATTGTCAATAGACACGCCATCCATTATTCCACCATCCACCACCTCCAAAGAAATAGCCGTAATACCGCTTGGAGTAGATTTTATAATGCGGTCCCCTTTATTGCAACTCGGTTTAACAATACAATTAGAAATGACAATATTCTTATATCCTCCGGTCGATTCGGTGCCACATTTTATAGCATTGGCAAAGCTGCTGACAATACAATTATTAATAACGACATCTTCACAAGGAGCCAGCCCCGTACTTTTCAACACGATTCCGTCATCGTCCGAATCGATGACACTATCAGACAAGATAAACCTGCGACAACCGTCAATATCTATACCGTCATTATTACCATTACAATGGTTGAAAACATGGATATGCTCTACAATAACATCTTCACAATCCAGATAATGTTGATTCCACAAGGCTGAATTCCTCATACTGATACCTGAGATACGTACCCCTTTACATGAAATAAAAAGGATATTGCGCGGCCTGCCGTCGGCATCACCCGGTACTCCGCCCACACGCCCTTTTCTGCCCTTTCCTCTCCCATCAATTACACCTTTGCCTGTAACGGCTATATTCCTAGCCCCCACCGCATAAATCAACGCCGACCATCCGCCTGCATCTTTCAAAGAGCGGTAAACTGCTCTCGGCTGAATAGGAAAATCAGCATAATCCTCACTGGCATAAAGGCAGGCACCGTTATCCAAATGAAGTTCTACATTATCTTTCAGAAAAATAGTACCTGTCTTAAATTTACCCGGAGGAATAACCACTCTTCCGCCACCCTGCCTGTAACAGCTTTCAATCGCTTCATTGATAGCTTTCGTATGCACCATCATAGTATCACGGGTGGCTCCGAAATCCAGAATATTAAATTCTCCCGTCCTCCCGTGCTCCTTCGTTTGAGCAAAAACATGGATGACAGAAAGACATAGATAAAGACAAGTCATCAGCTTCTTTTTCATGGTATTTACTGAATTATGATAATAACAAATCGCAACTTCTCCCTTTATATCATTCAATACGAAAGAGAAGAAATAAAGACTCAACGCGGAGCTGACTATTTCGTTATAAAAAAACTGCGTTCCACCGGTTCAGCCGTCTGTACCTGTCCGGCAATCCCGTACTGCCAGGCTACAACGGTGACTTTCACCGGAAATTTACTGCGGGGAGGAATTTTCGTAAAGACCAGCCTGTTATCTTGTAATTCCGCAGGGCCTTCCTTTACATAATAATATATGGGCAATCCACAATCAGAAACAGCTTCAAGAGAAACTGATTCCACTCCTTCCCTCACATCTTCTATCCCCGGAAAAAGTATATATTGGCGTTTTCCCTCTGTATTCCGATAAGGAATACGAATATTGAATTGTTGTACCGCACTCTTATATCTACTGTCACCCTCATTAGCGACCAACAGCCAGATATCTCCGGTACGCTTCGGATTATCCATTCCCATTCTATAAAAACGCACGGTAAAAGTAGTATCATTCACCTTTGCCACCGGACCGCAAATACGAGTAACTTCAATTCCGCCATGAGCATGTTCCTTTATCAGTGAGGAGCGTAAAGAGTCCGTATACACCCCTTTTACGTGAAAAGTCAGGCCATCGGCCTCCGGCCGGAAAGCGGCAATCACTCCGGCATGTTGTCCGGCATCATATTTAACCAACCGGCCTCTCTGCATAAATCCAAGATATTGCATCTGCTTACCTTTATATTTTGCATAGCGGGCTTCGGTCAGTCCGGCCATTTCTTTATCAAAATACCAAAATGCATCGTGCTTATCTCCTTTATAGTCCCGATAAGGAGCCGCCTTAGCCCTGTCCTTCTGCTCCGGACGCCAACGCTCGGCCAACCACCCTTCTTTCGGATTCAGTTTTTTCAAACGGACAGGCTCATTCAAAGAAGGATGTCCGGACAAACGGTATTCCAACGCTTTTCGCAGAAACAAAGCAATATAATCGGCAGTCTGCCCGGCCACATCAAAATGTCCACGTCCCGTATCACACAAAAATGAAATACAACTTTCGGGATACATCATCCGAAACGCCAAAGCAGGGTTCACCCGCGCCTCCCACCATTCATATTCTCCTTCAATCATCAATCCCGGAATACCATCTATATTACGTGTCCTACCCCACTCCAGATTCTCCCCGCCATAGCCACACAGGTTGGTACGGGGAGCATCTCCATGCAAAGAAATGACAGCCAATGTCCGTTCAGGATTCCAAGCGGCAAAATTCCACGGATAAGTGGCCATTGCCGAATGACCGACAGGAACTACAGGTATATGTTCCAACTCAGAATAGCCGCTGACTTCCGCCAGGTCATTCATCATCCGATTGAAAATCTCTTGCGTTCCTTTTGTCACATCCCATTGCTGGTCGATTCCGGGAGTGATCCATACCAGTCCGATTCCCATCCGGGACAATGCTTCCCGGAAACGCGGCATCTCGAACAGGGTTTCCTCACTCATATTGTGCTTTCCTACCATTACGGCACGCAACTGATGGCAATCGGAAGGTATCCACAGGAAGGCAGTCGGTTCTTTGCCGGTTTCGGAAGAGATGAATCCTTTCAACTGTACGGACCATTGCCATTCTTGGGCAGTAGCAAACAAAGCACTGCACAATAACAATAAAGCAAATACTAATTTCCTCATCAAGCTATATGTTTAAATGAATATTTTCTTTTTAATACGCTCCACTCACGATATTCACTCAACACCTCATTCATTAAAATAAAAATCCACAGATACCTCATGAGGATACCTGTGGATTTATTTAACCAAACATGGGATTACAACTGACTAACCTCTTCGAATGTCAATCCTGTAATTTCCATAATATCTTCTGTAGAGAATCCTTTTTCTTTCATTCTCCGGGCATTTCGAAGAACACCTTCTTTAATGCCCTCTTCATGACCTTCTTCACGACCCTCCGCACGTCCTTCTAATCGTCCCTCTATCTTTCCCTCCAACTTAGCAGAATCAAGAACATCATTCTGGATCATCAAAGCGCTAAGATGTTCATCATAGGCATGGCGTTCCTGAGGCGTCATTGAATAATATTTCAATTTTTCACGTGCCTCACCCAATCCGGGAGCAGTCGTGTCAGGACGGATAATACCCGTCTTCAAATATTCTATCCATTCCTCTAAAGGGGTCACCGCCACCTTGTTAAACTCATTCACACGGATCAGAAAATACTCCGGATAAATTTCGGAAGGCATACGGGGCACAATGGCATCCTTTTCCCGAGTACTCACTTGAAGGAAGTCTCCTGTATGCACTCCTTTAAATATATTCTGCCCATGATAAAGATAATCAGTTCCATGACCAATATCGAAATAAAGAATGCTGATAGAATATATCTTTTTAACTTTATAATAAGTCTCGCCCAATGAGATATGTTCTGTAATGGCTTTAGCCACTCCATACAGGATACGCTCCCAATAATACAGCTCACGCGTATTTTGAATCTCGATGATAACAATCTCATTTTTACTATTGAGAGCTTTGATATCAACCCGATTGAACTTATCATTCTCCGTTTGCTGGTTACCCTCGCTTTCCAAAATCTCCACTATATGAATTTCATCACCTATCAGTACCGTAAGGAATCCTTCGAGCACACCAAAATTAGCTTTATGACGCAGCAGACGCTTAACAGCCCAATCAAAACGGATATATTTATCTTGTAATTCCATAAGAATATAATTTATTCATTTTCAATGGACAAAGATAGCAAAAAGGATCATTCTTTAAAAATTATCCTACCTAAATAATTACCTTTTCTTTTTATTTCGCAAAGATGATTTCTTTTATATGCTCTCTCTAAAAAACACCGACCACAGAGTTTTAAATCTTCTTGAAGCTCTTGCTTGAGACTACCTTTTTTCATTTTACAAATACAATATCACCTACATGTTCCCCAACAAAGAAACGCGCCATGTCCGACGTTTTATACCATGCAGGCTTACCGGTCATATCATCCGATATAACTTTACCGTTTATCTTCAGATTCTCAAAACGAATATTCTTCACCATCCGTTCCTTGTCATAGCCAACAATATGTGAGAGTTCGGCATGATCGCCATTATAGGTAATATCTTTAAAAAGCACATTCTCAATGCCCCTGCCCGGAGCCTTGCAATACTTCTTGTTGTAAAATATACGCAGATTCACCAATTGTCCTTGCCTGAAATTCTCGATACGGATATTCTCGAACCGCACATTCCGGACCAGATTATTATCACCTGCATTGATAGCCAGGCAGCCTTGATAATCCACCTGCATTTCCCGATGATCCAAAATATCAATGTTCCGGTAAGTCAGATTCTCCATCACTTCATTTCTTTCCACATCTCCATGCAACCCGATAAAAATAGGATGCGCCACATCTGCCCACAGGGTAGAATTCTGCATTGTTACATTACGGCATCCGCCATGAAACCCCATACGTGTAGCATACACGGTAGTGCAATCATCGGAGTTACGGCAAAATACTCCGTCAAACAAGACGTTGTTGCTGGCAAACACATTCATACCGTCCCCCCACCCGTATGAACTGATGGCCTTTACATTGCGGATTGTCACACTGTCCGAACCTCCAGTGGGACATTGGGTTGTGATGAGACCTTCCACATATATATTTCGTGAATTAATAATGCTGATACCTGCCCCACGACCTTCGGGATGCACCTCACCCCGTCCCAGAATTTTCACATCACGGGCATTGACCGCACGGATACATCCACGCACAATGGCCCCACCTGCCACATAGACCGTCTTTCCCGAAGGAACATTGAGTGTATCGCCGGGTAACTGATGTATTCCCGGAGCGAAATAAATCAAATTCTTGTCTTTCAATTTCTTCGGGCGGTTTTCATCTATCGGATTCGCAAAAAGATGAAGATTATGGAAGATGTCTCCATTTACTTCAATGGACAGATTACGCGGACGGTCTAGTGTAAAAGTCATCGTACTGCCGCTGATCCTCGGAGTGATACCATACGACAACGGACGCACCCTGCCACTCTTTACTTCTCCTTTATTATAGGTAACGGAAACTTCCACCTGACCGGAAAAGTCAAAATATCCCATTGAGGCCAGTTCAACATGATGCTTCGTCTGGCGTACTTCATCTACTTTCACCGGATAAACGTCCACCCATTGCCACTCTTTTCCCACTTCGCGGACTTTAACTGTAAAATCCTTTTTTAAATCGACCTCATCAGGAGCCGGGTAAACAACCAGATGATTCTGTGCATGAAGAATAAAATGGAATCCAACTAATAAATGGACAACCAACAACAATTCTTTTAATTTCATTTATCATTCATTTTTATTGTATTGATCGATTTGGGTTTCAATGTCACCTCTATCTTCTTACCATCTATGACAAAAGTACGGAAACGCGTGTCTTCATCGGGATTATAAGTAACTATAGCCGTTCCATTGTCAGTAGTACGAAAGGCAAGCACATTCTCATGGTCTGACACTTTCAACAAACGGCTGCCCGGTTGTACAAAATGAGACAGATGCTTCATCAGATAATATTCATCAGTATAACGTACCTGGCGTGTATTACGATCTACAATAACCATTGCATTTTGTGCCCAGTCCCACCAACTCTTACAAGTTTCATCGAGCACCATATTCCAATACATATAAGCCCCCACACCATTATTGAAACAATGGACTACCGCATTCCAAGTACGCTCCAATGCCGACCAGTCATTCTCCGAATTACCACACATATTCTCTGTCTGCATATATCCATACGAAGGGTATTCCTTGTGAATGACAGGAAGCGCTTTCATACCTGTCCATTGCACTCCCACTCCTCTCACATAATCCGATACATTTTTCTGATTCAGAAAAGTGCGGATGTAATCGGGGTTCGGATAATTGACTGTTCCCATCCATATCTCCGTATCCAGCGAATCTTTTTTAAATTGAGGTCCCAGATATTGGGTCACGAAAATAGCCAAGTCCTCTGCTCTCCACGTACACGAAGGCCAGCAAGGTGTCCATGCTATTTCATTTTGAGGCATGAGCATCGAAATAGTAATCCCGTTTTTTTTATAAGCCTGCACATATTTGGAGAAATAAAGCGCGTATGCCTGCAAATATCCTTGCTGCATCTTGAATCCCGTAACATTTCCCAATACATTACGGGCAGGATCAAGACGGTTGTGCCCGATATCGGTGCCCTCAATGCCGGAACTTTTCTGTGAATAATGCTCGTTGACTTTCATCCATGCCGGCGGAGTCCAAGGAGAAGCCCACATCTTCAAATCGGGACGTAGCTTCAAAGCCTCCTTTATGTAAGGAATCAGTATAAAACGATCACGGTCAATACTGAAATTACGCATGGTATAATCATCTTTCACATCATTATAAGAATAATAACCAAATGAATAATCACTACAAGCAACAGGAGTACGTCCCAATGAAAAGCGTACTCCCTCTTCGACAAACAAGGAAGCCATCACTTTATCACGTTCTTCCTGAGAGACTTTGAAGCGCATTCCAGCCTATTTCATTAAACGTGCCGCCAAAGCCGGTAACATGCTGTAAAAGACTATCCATATAGACAGATACCTCCGGAGTCTGCGAGGCATGCTTCAAAACTGTTACTTTCTGAGAAGTCCAACGCTCGGATGCAGTGGTGGAATACATCGTTATTTTCTGTGCAGCAACGGTGTTCAACACCCCTGCCACAAATAATAATGAAATAATCTTTTTCATAAAATATCAAATTAATCGTTCGTTTTCTTATTGTTTTTCTGCTTTTACACGCAAAATCGTATATGAGAAGGGTGGAAATTCATAATCAAATTCAGGTCCGAATCCTTTGTATGCAATCTCCTTCGGATAAATCTTTCGGGGTTCTTCGAAGGAATTTTCCTCGCTGCCGTCGGCCGCAGTCAAAGAAATGACCCTTCCCTCCTCTGCTATGTTTTTCGATCCTTTTATCTGAATCGTGGTCAAATAAGCCGTATCAGCCCCATTAACAACTTTAATCACCAATTCTCCTTTTTCTTCATCATAACCGGAAGCAACAAACTGTAACGGCATGGCTTGGGGTACAGAGGACAAGACAAGTTCATTATCCAGATAACATTCATTTTTCATGGAGGATACTACCACTTTCACTTCATACCACCTGTCCTTTTCAATTTTTTTGCCGGAATGTTCCGACAGCACGCCTTTATCTTTCCCCTTCTCCAACCGGATAAGTTCCGCCCGGTCATTACTGCTCCACATACCTATATTATATCTATATCCGGTCTTACCATCCTCACTCATACCTAAAAAAATTTGAAATCCTTGTTCACCTTCTGTTTTCCTTACTTTAAACTCCAGCGTATAGTCCCCTTCATAGACTTTTTCCGGTAACATGCGGTTTTCTTTTGATAGAATCATATCGCCAAGCAGATCCGTCACTCCGTTTTGTATCACTTTTACATCCTTAAACTCTACAGATGCCAAAGAAGCCCCCAAACCCAGATGTCCCTTACCCACAGATTCGGGTTGGGCTTCATGCATCGTGATGTTGCTTTTTACATTGTAATCAGGTCGGTTCTCCGCCGCCATCTTTTGTACATAATATGAGCTACGTCCCATTACCTGGTCAGAATCAATCCAAATCAAGTTGGTAGCCCAGTTCCTATCATGCCGATTTTCAAATAAAGGTGCATACGAAGCCATTGTAACCAAATCGCCATTTCGTTCCATACCACCGATAAACGCAGCTTCAGACAAAGCTCCCAGCATATTTCCTCCACCAACTCCCCGGTTACAGGCATATTCCCCTACATAAACCGTATATTTTCCCCGTTCATAAGTATCGAACAAAGTTGTGTTACGAAAGAAAAAATACGGATCGACATACCAATGTGGATCAATCATATCCGTTTTAGCTATTGCAGGAGCCCCATCACGTTGTGGCATTTCATTATAAATCAATGTCAACTGCGGATACTTCTCCTTAATGGCCTTATAGAACAGATCAAAACGACGATCGTATTCCGGTCCCCAGTTTTCATTACCAATCTCCACATATTGCAACGGAAAAGGTTCGGCATGACCATCTGCCGCACGGCGTTTTCCCCATTCCGTAGTCACATCACCCAATGCGTATTCAATGGCATCCATACAATCGTCCAAATAATAGGATATTTTGTCGTCAGGACAAGCATCGCCCATACGGAACTGACACCCTAAACCTACATTACATACAAACATGGCTTTTGCGCCTATATCTTCACAAAACTGCAACATTTCATAATATCCGAAACCATACGAGCAACGGTATCCCCACGTACTATACTCTCCGGGGCGTGCAGCCGGATCTCCTAATGTTTTTTTCCATTCAAAGCGGTTATTCAAAGTAATTCCCTCTACCACACATCCTCCAGGCCAGCGGAAGAATGCAGGTTTCAATCCTACCAACATCTCGGCCACGTCTTTACGCAAGCCATTCGGGCGATTATTGAAAGTCTTTTCCGGAAAAAGAGAAACATAATCTATCCAAATCTTACCGGGAGCATCAAATTCCAAAGCTAGCTTTGCCTTGGCATCTTTTGCAGCAGACAACAATGTAGCTTTTATATCATTCCAAGTGTTGTCATTCTTCACTTTGAGAGAAGTTTCCGCCAGCACATCTCCTTTCGAAGAAAGTAATTTGGCTGCAACCGTTCCTTTATAATCGGACGAAGTGCGAATAATAACACGCAGATGATAGTTTTCACCGGCACCGATCCCCATTCCCCAGTATCCTTCATTCACCAATTGAATAGGGTGTGAAGCATCCGTTAGTGTTATCTCCAAATTATTAGGAGCTGACTGAAATTTCGGACGCTCTTTAGTAAGCCTCATCCGGGCAGCCGCAGTATCCTTCACCAGCAAATTCCAAGCACGTACAGGTTCTGTATTCCACTTGAATGAACGATCGTGACGTACTTCTCCGGTCAAGTGATATTTCTCCGGACTGGGAATCAGTTTATCTCCTTCCACATGATACCCTGCCGGCATCTCATGTTCCTCGAAACTACGGTTCTGAACCAACTCGGCATATAATCCTCCATCACCGGCATGATTAATCTCTTCAAAAAAGACACCATACATTGAAAGAGCTATCTCGGCACCTTTCTCCTGAAGGTTAATAACAATCCCTTCCCGTTCTGTCGATGGAAAACTGCATGAAGCTATTGCTGTTCCCAATATACAAGCTGATAAAAGTTGTTTTATATTCATCATAAAAGTCGATTTTAATTATAATACGTTTATGAGACATGAGACACTCAACAGCATAGAAGATAATAAAAAAAATGAATGCATCAACATTCAATCTCAAAGGAAATAATCTTTGAATCTAAAATTTGACAACATTCATTGTACAATAAAAAGAGTCATATCATTACTTAAAAATAGAATTTGATACGACTCTTTTATGTTCATCTGTTACAATCCGTAACTTTTCCGATAGTTTGTTATTTATCCACTTCCTCCAAATAAAGCACTCTACTTGAGTATTCGTTCTTTTGCGGCTTGTCCACATTATGATTGTAAGGTATTTCCAAACCGTTCGCCATCAAATAAGCACCGCTGAACACTTGTCCTTCAAAACTAAGCGGATATTTATCTATACGGTTCAACTCACGGATACGATAACGGCTTTCAGAATTCACCCCCGCCATGACTACCCGTGGCAAGTGTTGGTTCATAAAGTGCTCCAGCTTCCACCAATAGAATACCGCCTTGTCTTTTTCCGGCGAAACGTACATCAAGGAAGCTGCCCCCAACTTGTCGTAAGGAGAAAGCAAGCGGTATATGTCCCCCATCTGAACCACCGGACGAATTTCCTTGTACTCGGCAATCGCTTTACGACACAGTTCTTTCTCATCATCCGTCATGTTCTTGGGTTGTATCTCCATGCCTAAACGTCCGCTCATCGCCACGTCAATACGATACTTCAACGGGATGGTACGGAAAGTCTGATGATTGGGTGCAGCACTGATATGTGACGCCATACCGATGGCTGGAAAGAAATAGGAAGTGCCCCACTGCATATAGATGCGTTGCAAAGCATCCGTATCGTCGCTTGTCCAAAACTCGTCAAAGTAAGGCAAAAGTCCATAATTGACACGTCCACCACCACTGGCACATGCCTGCATCGTCAGTTCGGGATATTTCATCCGGATTCGCTTGCAGACATTTTCCAGTCCACGATGATAAGCTATATATAAATGGCTCTGTTCATCCTTGCCCAGATAGTTGGAACCATGATTCAAGATAGACATATTGGCATCCCATTTGATGTAATCTATTTCGGGATAGTTAGTCATCAGTTCGTCCACTACGTTGAACACGAAATCCTGTACCTGCGGATTACCTAGGTCGAGTACCACCTGAGTACCTCCCCGTCCCAGTACCAAGTCGCGTTCCGGTGCTTTGATCACCCAATCCGGATGCTTTTCATACAATTCACTTTGAGTGTTCGCCATTTCCGGCTCTATCCAGATGCCAAACTTGATACCCTGCCGCTTAGCCACATCTATCAGCCCTCCAACACCCGAAGGCAGTTTCTCCTTATCCACCATCCAGTCACCCAGCGAAGTGCGGTCGGTCTTGCGAGGATATTTGTCACCAAACCAGCCGTCGTCCATCACAAAAAGTTCACCGCCCATAGAAGAAATATCCGCCATCATCTGCTTCATACCGCTTTCGTTGATTTTGAAATAGACACCTTCCCAACTGTTCAGCAGAATCTTTCGGAGCTTGTCGCCATTAGCTAGTTTATACGTTCTTGCCCAGCGATGAAAGTTACGACTACCACCACTCAATCCTTCGTCACTATAGGTCAATGCCAGTTCGGGAGTCTTGAATACCTCACCGCTTTTCAGATGATAAACGGAGTTGTCTTCGTTGATACCTGCATAAAAATGATGGTATTCGCTTTCATCTGTGTCAATGCGCAGTTTATAATTACCTCCGTAACAAAGGGCAGCACCAATCACACGTCCGCTATTCTCACGTGGCTGTCCGTCCAACGAGAACATCACTTCGGCGTGTGCCGTGTGCGAATTGCGCACTCCGTCCTTATTCTTTATCACTTTCATACCCGGTTCCAGCGGTTCCTGCACCAGACGCGCCTCGTTTGCCCAAGCACCGTAGAGACTGGATAGCCAGACATTGCCCTTACGAACGGGAAGATAGGCAGATGCAAACTGGTTCAGCTTCACGTTCTTTTTCTCCTTATGGCTGATTTCCGTCCACGCCTCAATGACGTCCACATCCTGATAGGCTTTATAGCAGAGTTTTACATAAAAAGGATATACTTTGTCTTTTAGAGATATAACTGTTAAATTTGCTTTTTCCTGATGAGTAGTTTCCACGCCAATGACTTCCATTTGAAGCGTCATGTTTCCATCCTCATGCTGCACAGACAAAGCAGACTCAGAAGGACAATTCAGTCCGTAGACTGAATAAGCGGAAAAACTTCCAGACTCTGTACTAACAATAGCATGTACATCAGCATCAGTAAGTTTTCTACCATAGTACAAAAATTTCAATTCTCCTCCTTGCGAAGTGGAAAGCAATAAAGAGGTATGAGAAGTCGATATTAAGACTTCACTTTCTTGTGCAGACAACGGGAAAACCACTCCCAATAGAAAAAGCAATAGCAAAAGTTTATTTTTCATATTTATATTTATTATAATTCACAATAGCCTAAAAAAACAGCTATGAAGAATACTTTTATTTTCATAGCTGTTTTGTATAAGATCTTATTTTACCGGAGTAAAAACTCCGACATAACCACCACCGGAAACCATCTTTATTGACAAAGACTTCCCGGCAACGAAACGCACCTTCTTTTTCGAGACTTCTGTCGGCTTTTTATCAGCATTCTTTGCATCAGCCCAATACTCAAACTCGTACTCGCCTGCTGGCAAAAAAGAAGTCTCGATTTCCACTACACGCTTCATGCAATTATTCATTGCACCTATAAACCACTGTTTGCCCGAACGCTTGGTCATCACAATATATTCTCCCGGATAGCCATCAAGGAAACGAGTGTCATCCCATACAGTTGGCACTATTTTCAGAAAATCAGCCCCCGGCTGACCTAGAACATATTTAGGATGTTCGCACATAACCGTTAACGGGCTATCATAAATCACAAACTTAGAAAGCTCGGCACATCGTGAATTGGGCACCGTAGTTGGATTCTTCGGTTTGAACCCTTCCATAGGTACATTTAGAAAACCTCCGGGCGTATAATCCATCGGACCGGCCAACATACGTGTGAAAGCTAATGTAACATTGTGTTCCGGTGTCACTCTTTTAGAAAACTTAGAATATTCTCCTCCCATAACACCTTCACGGGTCAGCAGATTGGGATAAGTACGCCCAATGCCGTCTGGCTTGTATGCACCATGAAAATTCACCATGAGCTTATGCTTTGCCGCTTCCTTTATGATACGATGATACCAATTCACCATTTCTTGGTCGTCGCGATCCATAAAGTCTATCTTTATACCGGCTATTCCCCACTTTTCGTACAAGGCGAATGCTTCTTTGTAACTATCATTTTTGTTCACGTCCGTACAATAGAGCCATAGCCAGCAACGCACGTTTTTAGAACGGGCATACTCCAATATCTCCGGCATATTCAACTGAGGTGCAGGTTTGGTGATGTCTGCATGAGCCTTGTTGTAAGGACCGTACCATTGCCAATCTATCAACATATACGGCCAACCCTGCTCCGCTGCAAAATCAATATATTCCTTTATTACATCCATTTCCATCTTTACCTCACCGCTCCACCAATGATCCCAAGCACACATGCCCGGTTTTATCCAAGATGTATCTTCAATGGCGCAAGGAGGATTCAAACTATGAATAAGCTCTGTTTCGATGAACCTTCCAGGATGATCTCCTACCAGAATAACACGCCAAGGCGTAGCCATTTTCTCAAAGAAGCGAGCTTTCACTCCATCTTCCTTCTCTCCGGGCAATGGAGAAAGTCTGGTAGCCAATACTTGATTTTTTTCCTGCGCACTGTTACCTTTTCCTATGTAAAATCCAGGATAATCATCAATGCAAGCTTCGGTGATAGCCACATAGTTTTGTTTGTCCACCTCCACCAAGAAAGGAAGACCTGCCACAGTGTCTGCAGGCAGATAGTTCAGCCTAGTCTTCACGAACTCCGATTCCTGGCTGGAAGTATAATTTCGTTTGTACTTCGCTGCCCATCCGGTTGCATCCGCCGGTAATGAGAACCCTGTCAATTCTTTAGTAATCTGTCGGTTTCCAATTTTTCTTCCACCATACAGTTGATAACGGAAAGCCACCCCTTCATCATATACGCGAACCACAAAATCCATCCGACGACGATCCCCCTCCTTCTCTTCCAAGTTAAAAGTCATTTCATTCCAATGCAACTGAACTTCCTCATGTTTATTCTTCACTACCGGAATCCAAGATTCAGATCTAGCTTCAGCTTGAGGAACATTCAGTAATGCAAAATTGCCTTGCATCGGTTTTTCATCCTTGAACTCAAAGCCAAGTGGTGAATCAGCCACCAAGACTTTATCCTTGTAAACAACTGAATAACTCAATGTTTTCTCATTGCTTACTTCCATTTGTATTCTACCGTCCGGTGAAGATATCTGAAAGTGCTGTGCCGACACCCCCGTTGCCAACAACAAACTGAAAAATAAAATAACTCTCCTCATATCAATCAACTTAAATTTTCTATAAAGATAACACAATTAATCAAACGGAGCAAAAACGCCCATATATCCGCCACTTGTCGTTTTTTTTACAGTAAGAGGTTTACCAGCTGTCATTTCAGAATGTTCATTTTTACAGTAAATGAAGCTAGCACTCTGTCACTAGAATATAATTACCTACCACTCATTTCAAAAGTAAAATATTACTATTGCAGCACAAAAGAAGAACATAGCCACTGCGGCCATGTTCTTCCCTTACCAGCATTAATATCCAGGATTCTGTAATAAAGCAGGATTCAATTGAATCTGCGCTAAAGGCAAAGGATAGAGATAATGCTTACGTTGCATATTAAATTGGGATTTACTATTAATGATCAATGCCTGAGACCCATCATCCAATGTTTCATAACCGTAAATAGCTACCCCATCCCATATTTTTTCCACTTTTCCTGCTACCTCATAACCAAAACCGGCAAACTCTGTATCATTTCCATCCGGATTCTTTACTACAATTCCTGACCGGTCAGCATTTAAAGCTTCTTCTGCAATACCCCAACGAAGCAAGTCTGTCGGGCGAAGATTCTCATTACGTAGTTCTACCGCCCTTTCATTACGAATCAAATCCAACATGGTCAGATTTCCAGACTTACCTGTATTTGCTTGGTAATTAGCATTCGCTTGTGCAACAGAAGCATTACTGATACGAGCCGAACCACCACGATCATGTAAAAGATTGATTGATTTATCTAAATCAGAATCAGAAATCCGCCCATCTCCCAATTCACATTTAGCTTCTGCATAAATCAAGTATACTTCTGCCAAACGGAGCACCGGATAATTATAACCTTCATCCGTATCTTTATAATCTTTTCGTTCCGAACACATTTTACGGTTTTGGAAACCAGTTTGTCCTGAATTTTGTACTAGAGGATAATATACCGAACAGCCTGAGGGAAAATCAAAAGTGGTCACATAGTTAGCCTTAAGATAAAGACTCTTATCAGCCCCATTCGCTCCCATCCAATAATAAGTAGTTCCCGGTATTTTAATACAAGAAGTAAAACGAGTATCCCGACAGGTATAAATATCAGTCATCTTGTTATATCCTTTATAATCCTTAGAATAGAAATAAGGCAAGCCATCTGTTACGCAAGGAAACATATTTACCATTTTAATCGTAACAGCTCCTGTATTATTATTGTCACCACCTGTAGCCTTGGTTATATTTTTACCAATGCGTTTACTTGTATGGTTATAAGCGATCTGAAGAATAAACTCATGATTTTTATCTTTAGTAAATCCCATAGGATTCGTGTTTTCATCTTCCAGATTAAACAAATAATTATAGGCTATACCCTCATATATAGTTCCTTCCGCATTCCACAATTGATATTTACCAGAAGACATTACAGCATCCGCTAATGAAGCCGCTTCTGTTAACATACTTTGTATATCAGGATATCCCACGGGCTTATCGCTACCTGCTCCTGAAGTAGTTCCATCACCATCCGTAGTAGTTCCCACATACTTCTCCCACGTAGCCTCAAACAACAGCGTACGTGCTTTGAACGCTTGCGCTCCTTGTTTGCTTATTTTTCCATCATAAGCCAATTCGTCCGGCAAATATTGAATAGCATAATCCAAATCATCAAAAATTTGTTTAGCTACTTCATAACGTGAATTACGTGGAGCATACAATTCTTCAGAAGTTGAAGTAAGCCCCTTTGTTATGACAGGTACACCTCCAAAACGCTGTAACAACCAAAAATATTGATATGCACGGAAGAAACGAGCTACAGCCAACGAAGCGTTGATGCTCCCTGTACCAGTATACTCCTCTCCTTTTTCTATAACCACATTACATTTCCGTATCTTCGCATAACACAGAGACCAATAAGTATCATTTGTGGAAGGTGCTAATATACCTTGGGCAACAGGATTTATTCCAGCTAAAATATCAGAGTTCACATCAAGCATATCATAATATGAACTGGTATACTTAATACCATTGACCGTTTCAGACACATCACCAAAACCATAAAAACTATATGTACTATTGGCTGCCGCCTCAAATTCTTCAGGAGTTTTATAGAAATTGGCTTCGGTTTGCTGGTCTGTGGGATTCAAATCCAAAAAATAATCCGAACAAGAAGCCATTCCCATAGCTATAGCAATTGCACTTGCTGCAAATAAAATCTTTTTCATATTTTTCTTTTTTTTAATTCATTTATTAAAATGTCAAATCAACACCAATTGTCCAGCTACGGCTGAAAGGAAGACTAGTTCTAGTATTAGAAGCCGTATACCCTTTTTCCGGATCAAATCCATCAGATAATCCTGTTATCTCCGCTATATTATCACCTGAGAAATAAAATCTTAATTTCTCTATTTTCCATTTATCAGTGATAGTGGAGGGAATGGTATAACCAACAGTAACATTTTTCAGACGAGCATACCATGCGTTTTGAACAGAAGCGTCATTATTGTCCACATTCCATTTATTTTTTCCACCCTGTAAAGAAAGACGGGCATACTCAGCATTTTGATTATCCCAAGTCCATGTATCCAGTTGAGTTGTCAAAATATTGTTGTAGTTAGCGTAAAAAGCACAAGTGTTTAAACCACCTTCACGCAAGAAATAACGTTGACCTACTCCTTGTACAAATAAAGAAAAATCAATATTCTTCCACTTAGCACCGGCATTAAGCCCAAAGGTAAAATGAGGATCAATATCACCATAATGATACACATCACCAGCTCCAGTATTTCCTTTTCCACCAGTAGTATCATTAGCCGGATCAAGAAGAAGGATTTTTTTACGATCACCAGGGCGAAGATGTGTATTTGTACTAGTTTGTGCTACACCTGACAAGGCACTGTTCCCTTTATACTGTTCATAATATTTTTCAATTTCTTCATACGAAGCAAAAAAGCCTTCAGTTTTATATACGAACAATGAATTCAAAGGATAGCCTTCACGTACTTTCACCAAACCTGCTGTCCATCTGTCGGTTCCCGCATAGTCAAGCACCATAGAACGAGAATCTGCCAAAGAAGCATTTACCCAATAGTTTACATCACCTGCACGATCGTTCCAACCCAATGCTACCTCCCAACCTCTAACCCGAAGCTTAGCATCATTGGTTGCAGCCGGATTTGTTCCCAACACATCCGGATAATTTAAAGAAACTAACATATTATTGTTCTTCTTCTGATACCAATCAAAGCTACCGGTCAAACGATTGCCTAATAAAGCGAAATCAACACCGATATTAAGATTCTCTAATTTCTCCCATGTACGTGTATAATCTGTTAGTTTGGAAAGCCATGCACTTTGAACAAGTCCGGTATTGAAATAAGTAGTACCCAAAGCAATACTTGACAAATAGTCATAATTGCCTAATTCACTCACTGCACCACCGGTAATGCCAAAAGAAGCACGCAGTTTTAAATTATCCAGCCATTTCAAATTATCTTTTATAAAGCTTTCTTCCGAAATTCTCCAGCCGATACTGGCAGCACCAAAATTACACCAACGATAATCAGGATGAAATTTAGAAGTCCCGTCACGACGCCCCAATGCTTCAATCATATACTTTCCCGCATAATCATAATTCAAACGTGCCAAATACGAAACATATCCTTGCTCATTAGATCCTCCCTCTATAGTTTGATGAGAAGCTTCTGCCGACCCTGTGTTCAAATCATGTAAACCATCATACAATAATTCCGTACGTTTTGCCTTTACATTCTTATAAGTTCTTTTCTCCGCGTTCGCTCCTACCATGACAGCTACATTATGTACTTCTCCGAACGTATGATTATAATCCAACTGAATAGAATAATTCTCATAGAAAGTACGTTGACTACGTTCCTGTACATAGCTGGAGGTCCCTGGATTAACAGCATTCAGTTTTTCCTCTATATCATATCCGGTTTCTGCCGTACCTCCCACCACATAAGGAGCCCCTACATAATAGGTTGTCTTATATTCCGTCTGAATATTATTATTTTTAATAAAAGACATAGCCCCTGTAGCCTTTAAATCTTTAGTAAGTTGAGCTGTCAAAGTATTAGAATAACGAAATGTTTCAAACTCCTGTTGGTTTCGTCCACCAGCCTGCATTGCCGACAACGGAGAACGACCTATCATATATAAATCATAATAATTACCTGAAGGAGTATAAGGAGCTGCTATAGGAGCATCATACATACCAGAATTATTACCATCAAGTCCATCAATCGGCCCATCCGTATAGCGATTACTATATGACATATTAATATTAAATGTCAACCATTTAGTTAAATCATAATCAGCATTCAAACGAGCGTTATACTTCTTAGCTCCATCATCCGTAGCAGTAATCACAGAACGGTCATTAGCATAACCTAATGATGCCATCCACCGAGCTTTTTCACTAGATCCCTGAACATTGACATTATGTTGTGTACTCCAAGTTGTTCCATAAATTAAATCCAACCAGTTATTAGACTCATAATAATGCATCTGACTATTGGCATCTACATAAGTAAAGGGATCTCCAATCGCCATTTTATCTAAAACCAGCAAATTTGTATCATCAAAACTAACTCCTGCATGTGGTGTTTTTCCACCTGATACTAAGATATTATTCCACAGTTGCCCATTTGTATAACGCTGTGTGATTACCTCCCCTCCTTTACCATCGGATTCTACATAATCCTGATAAGAAGCTTCCGCCATAGCTGAAGCCCAATCTCTCATACCTGCCAAAGGTAACATATTAGCAGGTGTATTAGCTGTTACCATACCATTATAAGATACTTTCAGTTTATCACCTTTTTTGCCTTTTTTAGTCGTCACTAACACAACACCACCTGCTGCACGTGCTCCATAAATAGCTGCTGAAGCATCTTTCAAAACAGAAACACTTTCAATATCATTCGGATTCAATGAACTAAATTCAGTATTGCTAATAGCCGGAACTCCATCAATAATAATTAACGGTTCCACTTTATTGGTAGAAGAAGCACCACGAATCTGAATAGCCATATCCTCATTTCCTGGACGAGCAGAAGTTCGTGTAATAGTCAGACCCGGCACTTGTCCCTGTAAACCAATCGCTGTATTAGACACTGGGCGGCTTTCCAAAATGTCTCCACTTACCGAAGCTACCGCACCAGTAAGAGTAGCCTTTTTCTGTGTGCCATAACCTACCACAACCACTTCGTCCAATACTTCCGTATCTTCCTTTAAAATAATCTTCATAAGGTTCTTTTCATTTACTGGAACCTCCTGTGTTTTATAACCGATATAAGACACTACCAAAATACCTTTTGAAGCATTGTTCAATGTAAAGTTACCATCAAAATCAGTAATCGTACCATTGGTAGTACCTTTTACCAACACACTGGCACCAATAATGGGTTCCCCATTGGCATCCACCACTTGCCCTTTTACCGTTCCAGTCTGCATAACAGTCTGCACCCCATTCACCTCTGCAAATACAGTCTGCGGGCTACCTGCCAACAAGGCAGAAGCCATCACCGTAGAAAACAAGATTCTTCTCGATGAAAATTTAAAGAATTCGTTTTTCATAAACTTGAAATTTAATATTAACAGTTTTATTGTTGTTTTCTTATTATATACACTGTTTGATAAACTCGCGCACCTCATGCCGCCCTATCCTTAAATGGTTTTCAACGGTACGATGCGAAAGATTTAATTCCGCTGAAATATCTGAAATAGATTTGTCTTCAAAACGACTCATTGCATAAATAGTACGACGCTGTGGAGGAAGCAAAGACAATCTATATTTCTCACATGCTTCCAAGTCATCAGCCACCACACGAGCCTCAGTTTCATTTGTATAAGTTACCGCATGCTCATATAAATAAGAAGTCACTTCCTGCCTCTTATAATAACGACGTAAATAGTCAGTCACCAAATTACGGGCAATGGTAAAAATGAAATACTTAATAGTTTCTGCACAGAGCATCCGATCGTAATCCATCAGCCGTACATACACATCTTGTGCCAAGTCTTCTGCCTCTTCTTTATGACCTATCTTATAATAAAGATACAGATAGACCGAATGATGATAATTCGTATAAGAGTCTTTTATTAATTGAATAGATTTCATGGATATGTTTTTCATGTCTTCAGCTTTTTGGGTTACATTTACGAATGCAAATATAGAAGGTAGAAGAACAAGAAAAGCACTTTTCCGGTTCCAATAAATCTCATATCATTACCCTAGACAAAAAACAGTTTAAGCTGCTAATTTATAGCAGCTTAAGAATTTGAGACTATCTGTATCATATAATAATTTGATACTCTCAACAAGAAATAGCGAGGTTATTCATTGTTTTTCCCAATACTTCGGATGTACTCATTGGGAGTGATATTTGTCGCTTTTTTGAAATATCGGAAGAAAGAAGCCCGTGAACTGAATCCGCACAACTCTGCCAAAGCACTCAAAGTGTATTTAGCATATTCATCTTTCTCCACCAAGCGCTTGAATTCAGCTATACGATAATCATTAATATAATCATAATAATTACGGTTTAAATACTGATTAAACAAATAGGACAAAGTATGAGATGAGGTTCCGATAGAGGCGGCCAAATCGGCAATCTTCAAATTAGGATTGGTATAAGGCTTTTCTTTATGCATAACAATCTCCAATTTATCCGCCAACCGTTTACATTCTTCCACACTTATCTTATTTGTCTTATACTTTTCTTCCGCTACAACATTGGTTTCCTTAACCGATTGTATTTCCTTTTCTATAACCTTAGCAGGACCAGGCATTGGTTCTTCCCTTTCGTCCTCTCCCTCTTTCTTCTTTGACAAAAGAACAGCAATACCTCCGGTCACCACTGCTATCACGATAAACACTATGCTCCATATACTGATAGAAGAAGCGATTTTAACCGTCATCTGAGTTTCCGACTCTGGATTCCCCGTCCGCCTTACTTTAAAAGTATAGGTACCGGACGGCAAATCATAATAAGTCATATCCGAACGACCTGTCACAGCTATCCATCCGGCATCCTCACCCTCCAACTGATATTCATATGACATAAAGGCAGGTGCCGTATAACTGAAATCGGAAAAGTAAAAGGTAACATTCTTTTGAGAAGACTCCAATGAAATTTCACTCTTGCCGCCATCTCTCACAACAGATTGCACTACAGATTTTCCATTTACACATACCTCTGTTATGGCAACCGGATAGGGAATGGATTTCTTCTGATTCATCCGCACTGCATCCAAATATAAGAGCCCTTTGGAGTTTCCAAACCAAATGCCATTCTCATCACGCACCGGCGGACAAAGAGTAAATATGGAACTGGGAATGCCATCGACAAAATTATAAGGAATAAAACAGTCTTTCTTATCATACCGGAACAAACCATTGTTAGTTCCCAGCCATAACCACTTTTCACGATCCTCCACAACAAACATACCATCATTCCCATCCAGAGGAGTCCCCGGCTGCAAACGTCTGAAAGTAGTCATTGATAAATCAGAGATAAAAAGCGAGCCTTTGTCCGGAAAAAAATAAAGATCATGGTCGGAATCTTCGTAGATCACTCTTACTTTTTCCTTATGAATAAATCCTTCAGGAAACACATCGGTTTTTAATGTCCGGACGGAAGGGTCCCAAATACACATTCCATTCTCCGTACATATCCATCCTTTATGGGTGGAATCAAAATAAATTTCATATACATTCCCTTCCGGCAACTTAGAGTTGGCACTGGTATAATGAGCTATCTGTCTGCCATTTTTATAGCAGAATATTCCTAAAGATGTCCCTATCCACAAATTACTTTCATTATCCTGCTTGATACAGAAAATATGTCCTTTACTGAAAGGCATTCCTCCATCGGGGGCAAAATCTCTGAGTGTCAAAGTTACAGGATTGAAAACATACATTCCCCCACCGTATGTACCTATATAATACTCATTCTGATAATACAGACAACTGAAAATCATATTTGAGCGTAACTGTGGAACCTTGAAACTTTTATAACGATGATTTTCTTCGTCAATATAAAAAAGTCCGTCACGAGATCCGATCAGCTTTTCCTTCCCCTCGATGGCAAGTGCACGTACCGGCATATCTCCGGAATCAAAAAAAGGAGCATACGTATAAGTGGAGAACAACCCGCTCTGATATAATGTGTAATCCAATCCCAGCTGATAGAATCCTACCCATATCAATCCTTCCTTATCAACCAAAACAGAATAAACGGAATTAGAATGCAAAGTCTCATCCTTCCCTGTTTCATGACGCATGGAACGAACAACTTTCTTTTTATCCGTTGATACAAAATGAACTCCGTTACCATCCGTCCCTACATACAAAAGGCTTTTGCCATCACCGGACAAAGAAGAAATGACATTACAACCTACATCAACAAAACGGGCAAATTCTTTAGTTTGTGTATCAAAACTGATGATTCCCTGTCCCATCGTTCCCAAATAAAGCATACTCCCTATCCGGGCTATATTCTTAAAGGAACAAACATGTTTCTCTTCCACCACATTATGATAAGCCTCTATTTTTCCATCTGAGAGTTGTAAGGAATAAAGACCATTCTCCGTAGCCATCCAAAGTATTCCATCTTCCCCCAAATTCAAACCACCAATCGAATTCGCCGCCGACAACATATTAGGATCTATCATAATTTGGTTCAGGCTCCCTCCTTTATAAATGAAAAGTCCTCTTTCTGTTCCGATATAAAGTATTCCTTTCCCGTCATGTAAAAGAGAGCGCACAGCATATCCTATCGTTTCACGGGCAATGGGCTCCAAACTATTTTTCTGCTTGCTAACACGCCATAATCCACTGCCATTCCCCATCCACAATTCATTGCCAGGCATCTCAGCAATGGCATTTACCCGTTTCAATTTTTCATCTGAACCCGGAATAAGATAATGCTTGAAATGAATTCCATCAAAACATTCCAACGAATTGCCGGTCCCCAACCAAACATAACCTAAAGAATCTTTATAAATGGCGTTTACCACTAAATCTGACAAACCCTCAGTTACAGACAAGCCACGAAAAGCGTAGGAACGAGAGAAAATGGGTAAAGACAAGAATATAAGAAACAATATAAATATAAATATAAATCTTAAAATGTTTTTCATTACATTGTGCATATTTGGAACCTCGTGTTTATCAAATAATGCAAATATAGTGAAAAGGGAATATATTTTCCCTATCAAAAAAAGAAAAAATCATCATCCACTTCTTATTTGCTGTATGAAAAAGAAAGGATGATGATTTAAAAAGATTACTTTATAAAAGAAAGTTTATATCAAAGTTTGCGTAAATCATGTCCGGGCAACAAATTATATTCTTTTCCATTCATCCTGACTTTACAAGGTGTAGAAGCTGCATATTTCCAAACGCCCTCTTTATACACCAACATCACATCTGTTACTGTCAATGAACTTATTTCAACATGTGGAGTTTTCAATAGTGTACCTCCTCCCAAAAAGAAAATACAATCATCGCCTTGTTTATTTCCCCACAATGCATAAGCTGCTTGTACAGTCATTTCTCCACTTTTACACAAATGGCCTGCATCATCCGAAGAAATAATCCGGTCCACACGCCCCTCTTTTTGTTGGATACAAATTCCGACATGACTTCCAGCCACACCACTTTCCACTTCTGGAAAAGTAACGGAGGAAATACATCCCGGCTCCTTTACAGAAGAAGGTTCATAAACAGCTACAAACGGACGATTCCAAGCTTCACCTTGTTGGCGGGCTACAAAAGTCAACGTAGGTTGCTCTTTGATAGCATAAGGCATATCCGGAATCCGGCTCAACCCTTCAGTCATCGGGCTCAAAGCCGAGAACACTTTACGTTCAGGAGCACCTTTCATCCACATATTCATACTGATATTATCCTCATCCGGCATCTGTATAGTAAACGTTGTTTTAATATCTTTGGAGGTCTCGGCACTTTTCTTATCAAACAAATAAGAATAGGCATATATATGTGCCCCTGCAAAAGCCAGTTCCTCCGTTGGTTGAAGAAACAAGCTACTCCCGTCAGCAGCAGTCAAGTTCATGGTTTGTCCCATATTATGATAAAAATAATCATGCATTTTATCTCCTCCCTCCACTTTCCTGCTACGGAAAATATCGACATAATATCCGTTCTTTTCTCCTGTAGTCACAATACTCATCATACGGTTTTGATCAGCCTGTGATTCAGGTTCACGGAAAAAGACTTCACTATAACTTACAGGCTGATAATCCACTTTCACCCCCGTTTCGGGATAGCAGTTCAATAATTTGAAAGCATGATTGCTTTTCATAACCGGATAAGAAGAGATTCCATCTACACAAACCGTATTGTGTGCAGGGAACTGACTGTAATACTCCAAATAATCCAAACCGGAATAAAGGGTCAAGCCGATGCCGCCGTCCGGCGCCAGACGATATCCTTTTCCATAAAGTTCCATGCTGATGCCATTGGCATGCATGTGGTTCCCTTCACTGGCGTTTTGAGCAATCATCAGACTATGGCGTTTGTCCATGCCATTGCGTTGCACCAGCCAACTGGCATTGGGAGCATAAAAAGTAGGAGTCACATAATCATTGATATCACCGGCAGGTATCTTATCATCAATCACCAAAGGCTTGTCACTGAAGAAAGAAGTTACCGCCACCTTCACGTTTTTCTTTTCAGCCGCCGATTTGGACGCATCGGGATCAAATAACTTCAACATAGCAGTAAATTGCCTTTCCTGATCTTTTTTACCATGCTTTTGCGCATTAGTTACCATACGGGCAAAGATAGCAGGATTCAATTTACCGGGATGTGTATCGCCAAAGCCCATTGTCATACAATCCGGAAACAAATATTGCGGGTCGGCGGCCACCGCTTTTTTTATGACGGGAATCTCTCCGGTCAGGTCCATACCCAAATTACGGTCAAAGATAGTAACCATATCCGTATAATCTCCGATAACCACTTGGCTATACCCCGGACATTCAGCCCAAATACCGGTTTCTGTATCATAACCATAATCAGCAAGCTGCTTCAGTGACCATTGACGGATGGAAGAACGATTCAACACATAATCAATATAATATTCGCCTCCCTTTTTGTCCGGATAAGAAGCATCAGGTTCCAAAATCATGCCGATGCTCATGATATAACGCGCCTGCATCAGATTCCAGTTATTATGCGGCACTCCATTATCAATGATATTATCCGCCCATTTCTTGAATGCTCCGGCATAGATGTCCATCTTATCAGCCTTATCGGTTTTTAAATAATCATATAAAAAATCATACAATGGAACCAAAGCATTCACTGCATCCTCATGAATGACTTCAAAACTACTCATACCCACCAAAGTCTGCTGATGTCCATAGTTCAAATCCTTGGGAAGATTTCGGTAATAGATCCCCGTCATATAAGTATCAAATACCGAAGCTGCCAAATCAGCATATTTCTTCTCTCCGGTCATCCACCAAAGAAAAGCGGCATCACGGGCGATACCCAGTATCTCTACATTAATACTTTGGATGATATTTCCGGTTTTACTGATATTCACCCATTCGTATGGTCTGCCTTCCAACGTCCCATTTGCCAGATACATTCCCCGAGCATCTTCCTGATAAGGCTTCAAATCTTCCAGCTTGGGACGTACATAGTTAGTTGCATGACTGCGTGCACCGGTATACATCACCGTAGGAGCCGACGCCTTCTCTCCTCCTGCATGATCATAATATTCTCCTTTAATATATACCTCCGTTGCATGAGTTTTCCAATACATTTGCAAGCGGGAAGTAAGCCATTCAGGCCCTCGGTCAGCATACCGGTCAGTCCGTTGCTTTAACTTTTCAAACACTTCCTGTGCCCATGGTTCTTCCTTTATCAACTTCTGCGTTTCGGCTTTGCCCTTGTTATCCGTCAGATATCGGGGATGACCTTGTGACAGTTTTATCGACAAAAAATTCTCTTGTGCATATAATACACCTGTTATCAGCAAGCATATCAATAAAATAGTCTTTTTCATAATTCTATTCATTCTCTTTCACAAAAATACGTATCATAGAGCTATTCCACTCAATCCGAATGAATTATTTTATGATCCGCCTATTTAATTCATTATTTAAAGTCAGCGAATATAAAATGTTTGCTTTACCGGCTCTGCTGTCTTTATCTTTGGATATGAGTTTTTTCCGTATTGCCAGGCTATCACAGTCACTTTCACCGGATAAGCAGCCTTAGGAGGAATAGCAGTTAATATCAATCGATTACCATCCACATAAGCCGGTCCCGATTCTACATAAAAATCAACCGGCAAGCCACAACTGGAAACAGCAGATAAAGAAACGTACTTAGTACCACGCTTTATGTCCGGTAACGTTGCAAATTCAATATGTTGCGGCTGTCCTTCCCTATTTTTAACCGGAATTGTAATCTGAGCTTGCTGAACAGCCGGTTTATATTCTTTATCTCCCGGATGAGTTATTGAAAAAACAATATCCGATTTTTTGTCCGTCCATAAAGTTCCCCGATTCCATTGAATTCGAAATGTCACAGAATCAACTAAAACAGCCGGACCGGTAATCATCTGCAAGACAGGGGATTTTCCGGCATGACCAATAGATGCTCCGACAGGTAAATCAGTCCAATTGGAAAGTCGGGGGCTTTCTCCTGGAACAGTATCCAGAAAAACAGGAGTCAATTGAAATGTGATACCATCTTCCTGTGGCATAAAAGCCGGGTGAACTTGTAAATGAGTATTCTGTTGGGATACTGTTTTTCCGTTTTGAGACACACTTACCAATTGTGGCTTCATATCGTAATATCGGGATTGATACGCCAAAGTAGCCTCTATCATCTCACGATCAAAAAACCAAAAAGCTTGTGCAGGATCACCTTTAAATTGATTTACCGGTGCCGGAATACAAGAAGGTTTTTCATTTTTTTTCCATCGCTCCATCAACCATCCTTCCTTTGTCGGATCCACATGTCCATAGTGCATTGCCTTTTTAATATAAAGAGCTATATATTGTGCTTTTTCCGGGGTATAGGCAAAATGGCCTTCAGCAGGACAGGCCAACATACTTAAAGGTAGCAATGGATGTTCCTTACGTTCTTTCAAACCCTCATTGCTCCATGTATGTGCTGATTCATACTCTCCCATGGTTTCCAGACAAAGGATTTTATTGATGTTACGCTCACCCCAAATATCCGGACATAACCACTTATCACGATGATATGGCCATTGACCACTGACAGAAATACATGCCAATGTACGTTCCGGTTTATAGGCTGCAAGATAATAAGGCCAACTAGCAGCTGCCGAATGTCCTATAGCTATTAAAGGAGCTGTAGACAACTCTTTATATCCAGATTCTTCAGCAAGATCTGCCAAAAGACCATCCAAAGTTTCCCATGCCCCATCCGTAAAATCAAATCCGTGATTGAAAGAAGGACATACCCATATTTGAGCAACATCAAGTTCAGCCATACGCTGCCGGAAAACCTCATCTTCAAGGATAGAAATTTCCTCCATATTGTGTTGGGCAACCAAGATTGCTTTTACTTGTTCACACTGACTGGGAATCCACAAGTAAGCCCTTGACTCAGGATTCTTGGGATGAGTGCTAAAATTACGAACGGGTACGGACCATTGCCAGATTCCTGTTTGTGCGACAAGCGTAAATGATAAGAACCAACCGAATATTCCAAATAAAAATACATGTTTCATAGTTATCTTCACTTTTATTACAAAGACGAATCACAATCAAGAAACACTCAACTTTAGTTATGAATATCTTCCGGAGAGATGAGTAAAATTCTATCTTTGTACGTATTAAGCATATATACAAAACCTAGATAACATGAATAAACACACTTTATTTACAGTAGCCTCTTTCCTGTTTTGTACACAAGTATCAGGAGATACGCCGGATGGAATTTATCACAAAGGATGGATAGATTTCAACAAGAACGGAAAAATGGATCTATATGAAAATCCTAAAGCCCCACTGGAAGAGAGGGTACAAGACTTGCTCTCACAAATGACATTGGAAGAAAAAAGTTGCCAGATGGCTACCCTCTATGGTTCAGGACGTGTACTGAAAGATGCCCTGCCCCAAGACAATTGGAAAACAGAGGTATGGAAAGACGGAATAGGGAACATAGATGAAGAACATAACGGACTGGGAACTTTCAAGTCCGAATATTCTTTTCCCTACACCAAACATGTGGATGCCAAGCATGCCATTCAACGCTGGTTTGTAGAAGAAACACGTTTAGGCATCCCCGTAGATTTCACCAATGAAGGTATTCGCGGATTATGTCATGACCGGGCAACTTATTTCCCCGCCCAATGCGGACAGGGCGCTACTTGGAATAAAGAGCTGATAGCCCGTATCGGTGAAGTGGAAGCCAAAGAAGCTGTAGCGCTGGAGTATACCAATATCTATTCTCCTATCCTTGATATCGCCCAAGATCCTCGCTGGGGAAGATGCGTGGAAACATACGGAGAAGATCCTTATTTAGTAGGAGAACTGGGAAAACAAATGATTACCAGTCTGCAAAAACATAACCTGGTGGCTACTCCAAAGCATTTTGCAGTTTATAGCATTCCGGTAGGTGGGCGTGACGGAAAGACGCGGACTGATCCACACGTAGCTCCACGAGAAATGCGTACCTTATATATAGAACCTTTCCGGATGGCATTTCAAGAAGCCGGAGCATTGGGAGTGATGAGTTCTTATAATGACTATGACGGAGAGCCCATTACGGGAAGTTATCATTTCCTGACTGAAATATTACGTCAGGAATGGGGATTTAAAGGATATGTCGTATCGGACAGTGAAGCTGTGGAATTTATCTCCAGTAAACATAAAGTGGCGAATACATACGAAGACGGAATAGCGCAGGCTGTCAATGCAGGACTGAATATCCGTACCCATTTCACTCCGCCTGCTGATTTTATCTTGCCTCTTCGTAAAGCTGTTGCCGACGGTAAAATCTCTCAGGAAACTCTTGACAAACGGGTAGCCGAGATACTTCGTGTCAAATTCTGGCTGGGATTATTTGACAATCCCTATCGGGGTAATGGTAAACAAGCGGAACAAATCGTCCATAGCAAGGAACATCAGGCTGTATCATTGGAAGCAGCCCGTCAGTCACTTGTATTATTAAAAAATGAAATGAATCTGCTTCCTTTATCCAAATCGCTCCGTTCTATCGCTGTTATCGGTCCCAATGCCGATGAACGGACTCAGTTGATTTGCCGGTACGGCCCTGCCAATGCGCCTATTAAAACCGTTTACCAAGGCATAAAAGAACGATTGCCCCATACAGAAGTGATTTATAGAAAAGGATGTGATATCATAGATCCTCATTTTCCTGAAAGTGAAGTTCTTGATTTCCCGAAAACAACAGAGGAAGCTCGATTAATGGAGGAAGCCATTCATGCAGCCAAACAAGCCGAAGTGGTAGTGATGGTATTAGGCGGCAACGAACTGACAGTCAGAGAAGATCGTTCACGGACCAGCCTTAATCTTCCCGGAAGGCAGGAAGAACTTTTAAAAGCTGTCTGTGCAACCGGAAAACCGGTCGTTTTAGTGCTGCTCGACGGACGCGCTTCTTCCATAAACTATGCAGCAGCCCATGTACCTGCCATTCTGCACGCCTGGTTCCCTGGGGAATTCTGCGGCCAAGCCGTGGCAGAAGCTTTGTTCGGAGATTATAATCCGGGAGGAAGGCTTGCCGTGACTTTCCCAAAATCTGTAGGACAGATTCCCTTTGCTTTTCCTTTCAAACCGGGATCGGATGAAAGTTCTTCCACATCTGTTTATGGAGTACTCTATCCTTTCGGCCATGGTTTAAGCTATACGACTTTCAGTTATGGTGATTTGAAGATCTCGCCATTACGTCAAGGAGTACAAGGAGATATAAATATAAGTTGTAAAATCAAGAATACAGGAAAAATAAAAGGAGATGAAGTGGTACAACTTTATTTGCGGGATGAAGTCAGCAGCGTCACTACCTATACCAAAGTCCTACGTGGTTTTGAGCGTATCAGTCTGGAAGCCGGAGAAGAGCAAATGGTCCATTTCAGATTGCGTCCACAAGATTTAGGATTATGGGACAAGAATATGAATTTCCGTGTGGAACCGGGTAAGTTTAAAGTAATGATCGGCTCCTCTTCTACAGATATCAGACTGCACGGACGATTTGAAATTGCACCGTAATACAATTACAATTCATCGGCCTAATCCCTCCTGTTAGTATCACAAATAAAAATGATAAGAGCATTCAAACTGCAATACATACAGCCCTTCATTAAAACACCGGTAAAGAATCTGTTTACATCTATTTTATGTGTACACAGATTCTTTATCGGTGTCCAGGTATGACAAGCTCCGTTGATTTCGTTAGAAACCACAAGATGATTCATTCCGATTTTCAATCTTTATCTGAAGACACAGAGGAAGGAGGAAATTCTTCTATACCCCATTTTTTATTGGGTGTTGTTCCTAATTGTAACTCCAAAGTACCTCCTTTAATAAAATCCTCATGATAAAACCAACATTTATTCCACTTTTTTCCATTAAAGGAAGCACGCTGAATGTACATATTATCAGCCGAGTTTCCTACCGTTATAATTTGAAATGTCTTGCCGGGATAATAACGGTTGTCCAAATGAATAGTAACCTTATCAAAAAGTGGAGACGTGATCTCATAAAAAGGCTTTTCCGCACAGCCGCCATCTACTTCAAACAATCCGATAGCCATCAGGACACCTAACGCTCCCATCTGCCCCTGGTCCTCATCATCCCGATAACCTCCATAAGGGGTCACATCACTATAAGCGGCCTTGACCTTACGTACCCATTTCTGAGTAAGCCAAGGTGCGCCTGCATAGTTAAACAAATGGGCCATTCCAGTCCCCGGTTGATTGCCATAGTCTGTCCAATTTCCTTCCTTTGTTTTATTAGAACGGAAAAATCCATACGGTTCACTTTTTTCAAAATTCGCATTCAATCTTTCAATATATTTGTCAGCACCTCCATAAAGTTCTATCAGTCCTGTCATATCGTGCGGAACATAGTGTGAATAAATAGCAGAATTACTCTCGCAGAATCCTCCTTTTTCCGTCAACTCCAACGGGTCAAAACAAGGCAACCAGTCGCCATCTATTCCACGAGGCTGCATATAGCCACTCTCCGGATTCCAAAGGTGACGATAATTCTTTGATCGTTTCATAAAAAACTCATAATCCTGTAATTTTCCCATTGTTTTCGCCATCTGAGCCAAACACCAATCCTGATAGGCATATTCCAATGTCATGGAAGCTCCGGTAATATGCATCCCTTCAACGTCTTTCCGTCCGTCAGGCACATACCCCCGTTCTTCATAATATTTCATACCGCCGGAATGGGCGGTCTTGCTATGCTCATAACCGGCGTGGTCGCGAATCCCTCCCACAAAAGCATTCTTTCGCAAACCTTCATAGGCCAGTTCCGCATCATAATTACAGATTCCTTTATTATAGGCTGAAGCGAAAAAAGAGACAGCCGGATCGCCAATCATCACATACGTATAATTTCCTCCTGATGGTCCACGGGGAATCAGACCTCCGTTTTGATACATATCTGTCATTGTATTACAGAAATTATCCATAACTTCAGGATATGCCATAGACCAGAGTATGTTTAGTGACCAATGACTCCCCCACCATGCATCAAAGTTATGATGATTATACAAAGGTTTTCCATCTTCTCCTAAAGGAATTTGCCGTATGCGCGGAAAGTCGGAAGTCATATCCATATAATGTCCATCGGCATCACTGACTACATGGCGTCCCAATAAGGCATGCCACAAATCCGTATAGAGTTTTATTTGCTGTTCTCTGCTACCGCCTTCCACTTCTATCCTTCCAAGCCAATCATTCCATTCAGAAAAAGAGGCCTGTTTCACTTGCTCAAAATCCCAACCCGGAAGTTCTGCCAGCATATTCTTACGTGCCTGTTCTACACTGACATACGAAATCGCGACTTTCAGCATTACTTTTTCGTCGTTTCTTGTTTTAAACCGAACTGCCATACCGGCATTCTTACCCGATATTCTTTCCGGATTACTGTCAGGTTCCAGCCGCCCCTCACGCCAAGACACTATTTCATCCATCGGTTTGCTCAATTGTGCGTAAAAATAGACAGGTGTATCCTTAGGACGGCGTCCCGTACGTTCCATAATTTCCCATCCGGCAATTTCCTTGTCACTTACTTTCCATACTTCCGAATAGGCCGTAGGCCCATGTGCCAGAAAAGCTCCCGTATCGAATAGAATATAACTGGAATCACTTTTCGGAAAAGTATAACAATGAAAACCTACACGCATAGTAGAGGTCAGTTCCGCCGTTATATCATAGTCTGTCAGCCTCACTTTATGATACCCCGGCTTAGCTATTTCTCCGTCATGAGTAAAGGCCGACTGATAGGCGTTCATTCCTAAATGTCCTTTAAATTCTCCAACAGTGGGCATCACTGCCACTCCGGACATCTGCCAATTATGAACATGGCTGAAACAACGTATTTGTTTTGAGCCATATAGATATCCCGATCCCCAAGAGTGCTCGGTATCCGTATCAGGACTGAGACTGACCATACCAAACGGACGACACGCTGAACTAAAGAAAAACCACCGGGAACGATGACTGTCAACAAAAGGATTCACCAAATCAATATAATTCTTGTCCTCATCCACTTTATCACAGATATCCATTCCGAATGTCCGACAAGTCAAGATCAAACCTATAAATATAAAAAAAATTCGTTGTAACCTATTATTTTCCGGAATCATAATTTTTGTTTCTTGTAGTTTCCTAATTTCTTATTTACGTCCTTTTCTGGTATCAGGCGCACAGCGGAACCGCCTGACGCTTTCAATTCAAAATTCAATTTTGTCATTGAATTTACTCTATATCGAGAACATTTTACTTTGGTACGTGTCTTTATTGACCTCTCCCCATCTGTATAAATCTCTGCAACATAATTTTTCCCCTCAGGAAGAAAATCCAAACTTACCGGCAATGCACGCGCCTCATTATTCGTTATCGAACCAATAAACCACTCTTCCCCTTTACGACGGGCTATAGTGATAAATTGCCCGATTTCACCTTGTAATACTTTAGTGTCGTCCCACGTAGTATAAATATCATCAAAGAATTTCAATTCAGGTTCATCTTGAGAATCCGATGGTTTATCATACCAATACATATATTGCAGCGGACTATAATAAACAGCCGCCAACGCCAACTGATGCGCAGGAGTGGTCTGAATGGACTTTGAACGGGGAACTCCATAATTATCCTTATCCGTATTCAAACGGCCGAAATCCTGACGATAATAACAAATGGTATAATCTGCCGCTCCTGCCACAAACCGGGTAAAAGGAAGAGTGACATTATGGGTTGCATCCGGAAATTCCTCATTACCACGAATACCTTCCTGAGTCATCAGATTAGGATATGTACGGCTGAATCCCGTAGGACGGTATTCATCATGTATATCAACCATCAAACCATAGTCAGCACATTTCTTTACCGCTTCATGCATCCATTTGGCCCACACTTGTGAACCGACCTGTACAAAACCGAATTTAATACCCGCTATCCCCCAAGATTTATACAAGGGAAGAATTTCATCCAATTGTTGTTGCAATGCACGTTGATTGACATACAGAATAACTCCTATTCCCCGGTTTTTGGCATAAGCTACCACCTCTTTCAGATTCAAAGCATTCACATTCAGATTTCTACGAGGATCCAATGTCACCGTAGTGGCATCGGATGCCTTGTCATATTCAAATCCGTACCATCCGGCATCAAAATGAATATATTGCAAATTGCGTTTCACGGCAAAATCTACTAATGCTTTTCCTCCTTCTGTTGTCAAGGTCACCTCACGCATCACTTTTCCGGGCTTTATCCACGAAGTATCCTTTATCCTGCAAGAAGGATTCAGATTTAAAATCAAATCGTTGTGTTCCAATATCTGCCCCGGTTTATCGGCACACATAATCACTCTCCAAGGAGTATGGTAAGGCGCAATATCTTCTACAGGACCGTACATGGCAGATTGAATAGTGTTCTTTTTTTCAACAGATAATTTAAATTTAGTACGCACATAGTCCACCACTTGTGCTTCGCCCAAACATACATAAGGGCCTCCAGGCAATATCAGAAGCAATGGGCGATCTGATTCACCGGACCATCCTTCCAACGGTAAACATTCATAGGGAGTTTGGGCCCTAGCAGTGAAATAGGCCTTCGTTCCTTCCGGTAAAGTATATTCTGTGAGTTCATCGGTGATCTTCAAATATTGTCCACCGGGAAACCGATAACGGAATGCGATACCTTCATTGTATGCACGCACATCCAAAACCAATTTTTCACGGGAGTGCTGACGATTAATGACTACCGACCAAGCTTTATACCGATCTTTAATGGTGCTACGTTCTCCATACACAGGATGCCACACCGTATCCTGTTCAGCAGTTGTTATATCACCCAATGCCAATTGGTCACGCCAAACCACATTGGCATTAATACCTAATAAAGATGGCTTTATGGCTTCTTTATGATTCCAATTCACAGAATAATGCAGATTTCCCCCCTCATCACTTAAAGTAACTTGATACTTACCGTCCGGCGAGGACATCTTTATTTCTTTTGCCTGAAGAATGGATAAAGAAAATGCCATCCATAATCCTAGTATACATAATATCTTCATCATTTTATTCTTTTATAAATCGTACATGTTTTACATATTGGTTCTTTTTCACTTTACTATTTTCTCCATCAATTACATTACCAAAATAACTCACTTTATCAAATGTTATGTTGGAAACATCATGTTCTTCATCAATTCCTTGAAGCAAAACAAATCCTCTTTCATTACAATAAGCTGTTTCTCCACCATACGTACTGATATTTTTAAAAGTAACATTATGAATAAATGGGCCATTGGATGGTACAACCACAAATTCTCCATAACCCCGACTACCTATACCACGTCTTCCCGAACCCACTTTTACATTATTGGGAGTAGGCTGCTTTAGAGGACGAGTTCCCACCAAATTCAATGTCGGAGTTAATTTAATCAAATTATAAGGAATCTCACCATTAATTTTTATATTTTCAAAAGTCAGATTCTCCATAACCATTTCTCCAGTTGGATGTAACCAAAATATTTGCACTTGATTACGATTGGGAAAATGGATCACATCGATATTCCGCGCTGTAAAATTTCGAATCGCAGGGCAACTGCTTTCTGTAGCAATTCTAAACACATTAGCAAAATCCACCCAAAATACACAATCTTCCACTAACATATTTTCTACAGATTTTGAAAGTTTTTCTCCTCCTCGGCGAGTGATTCCTTTAGGAGAAATTGCATCATCATCTGTACGGAAAAAGCAATTACGTACTGTTATATTACTCGAATTGCATGGATCCACACCATCATCATTACCAACCCTTGAGCCAGCCAAGCGAACATGCTCAATCAATACCCGGTCACAATTCTGAGGAACAATAGTCCACCAAAAAGCACCTTTTAATATCACATCTTTCATTACGAAATTATTACAATTTTTCGCATTAATCATATAATCGGTAGGTCCAGCATTATGTTCCCAATCAGAGCAGTCCAAAATACTTCGACCGCAAATAGTAATATTATCTCCAGTAGCTTCCACGCCCGCATTCACGATTGCTCCTCCAGCCAAATAAAGAGTCTGATTACTACTCAATTTTATCAACCCATTCTCCGGGTTATGTTCGCCCGGACCAAAATAAATGACATTCGGATTATCTTTAGAAGGAATATCTTTTTCTATCTCATTAGTAAATAGCAGTAAAGGACTGTTGCAACCATTTGGTTCAAAAGAAATGTCACAGGGTTTATCTAATTGAAAAATAGCCTCATCTTGATGAATAGAAGGACAAATGCCACATTTATTCGGCAAGACTATCAACTTTTCTAAAGAGAATTTACTTTTTATTTTTACAGTAGCACTTCCAGAAAAATCAAAATACGCAATTGAATATTTCTTATCATGATGTTGAGTTAAAGCCGTATATACGGGTATCGGTTTTCCATCTACTTCTATCACATAATCGACTGACAAAGTTTCAGATACAGGTGCAGGATATACCACCACCTTCGCATTTACACATACCATGGACAATAAAATCCATAAAGGAATAAATATTATTTTTCTCATTAATGTCTTCATAATATCTCTATACTTTCAAATCTACAAAAAGATGTCTTTTTACACATTACAGAATAATAGATTACTCCATATATGTACTCAAAAATACATACTCACCCTCTTCATTATACAAATAATGTCCCAACACTATCAGTTTATTGTCGGGACATTATCTTTTTATATTATCAACACATTACTCCCAACCTGGATTATTACCTAATTCCTGACCGTTAGACAAAGAATTTAACCAAGCAAGGGGAATTGGACGAAGACTAAATTTAGCATTAGTACTTGCACTCAACTCTGTTTTAACTGCACCATTAATATTTGAAACATCCCAATTATATTCCAATACACGCTCAGCCAATTTACCTGTTCTTGTCAAATCATTCCAACGAGAAACCTCTCCAAATAATTCAAGAGCTCGCTCATCCAACACGTCATCTATGGTTATCGTACCCGAATAAAGAGGCAATCCACCTTCAGGAGCGTTAGTCGATGCACGTTGGCGAATAAAATTGATATACATCAATGCTTTTGCATTATCATTGGCTTTTACTGCAGCCTCCGCTGCAATCAAATAAGTTTCAGCTAAACGGAACATATAGATATCTCGCGAACCATGCCCAACAGAACCACCTGTACCTCCATGCTGCATATTGGCATCTTTGAATTTCCATACGGGCAACCATGTACGAGAACCAGCATTACCACCTTGATTTCCTTTTATATAATAATCATCATTTGAAACATTTTTATAAGATTTCTCAGCTAATGTTCCAGATGGATAATTAAAATAATATTGCCCCCTTTGTTTTGCAGCATCTTTCTCAGCCTGTGTATAAGTATGATTATTAAAGCTGCCATCCAATGGAACAGGAAAATAAATAACAGGCTCCCCCTTTGGAACCACTGAGCCATTAATACTTAGGAAATAATTATTTCCACATGTTCGTCCATCAATAGAAGTAGTAGCATCACCATTATAAGGTGACATAAATGTTACCCGCGCACGTTGATCTTTTTTCCAATTAAAAAGTAGATAGGTATATTTGGTAGGCATAATTGTATAAGCTGCAGCATCCGCGCCATACATATTGTCAGGAGCTAAATCCACCCAACCTTCCCGATAGACAGGCATATAAAACTCTGACCAAAGATTCCCCCAATATTTATCTTTATTAGCAAAATTCACACAGAAAATAATTTCATCATTCTCTTCATTCGTCTGCCGATGAACAAGAGCATAATCAGAAAGTAATGTATGCCCCGAATTTTGAATTATATCTTCAGCGTCAGCCAAAGCATTAGTAAAATCAGATGCCACACTATAAGATTGATAACCACGTGTAAGATAAACCAATGAACGAAGATGTTTAGCAGCAGCCTTAGAAACACGTCCATATTCACTCGCCGACTGCCTCATAGGCAGAGCTGAATTCATAACATCCCCTAAATCCGTCAAGATCTGCTCATAAAATTTATCAGCACTATCAAGCTGCGACACAGTTGACACCTCAGTTGGTTCATGCAAAATGAGTGGAGCCTGTCCCCAATTTCTGACAATATCAAATAAATAGAGTGCACGCAAGAATTTAGCTTCAGCAACACGCTTAGCTAAAATGGACTCATCCATACCATCACGTGGATCTTGAGTTTTAGTTATTACATTAGAAGCACGATCAATAGCAGCATTAACATTCTTCAAAGCTGCATATAAATTTGTCCATTGAGTATAAACAAAACCATTATCACTTTGATATAAAATATATTTATTTAAAGTTGCAAGACTAGGTGCGTCTATATCGTTCTGCGTCACAATATCCGTGCCCAATTGAGATATCACATTATAATTAGTAGTGTTATACACAGACTTCAATGTGTTATAACAACCGTTTATCAAGCTTTCATACCCTACAGCCGTAGCAAAATATTCTTCAGCAGATTGTCCGGCGATATTCTCCTCATCCAAGAACGACGAACATCCGGGAATAACGAATATTACCGTCAGGAATAATGTTTTTGCAAATATATTTTTTGTTTTCATAGTCTCTTTCTATTTTAAAGTTCTTCAATTAAAATCCCACATTTACACCGAAAATAGCGTTGCATGTCATAAAGTCTGTATTGCCGATAGCAACATTCATTTGTTCGGGGTTGAATGCATATTTATCACGAGTCCAGATAAAAGGGTTTTGAACAGTTCCATAAATCCTCAAGTTCCCTAAATTCATCTTTTTAATACATTTACCATTAAAAGTATACCCCAAAGAAAGATAATTGATTTTCAAATAATCAGTAGACCCGAGACGATGTGACGCACAAGCTTTTGACTCATCCCTATTCCATGTATCACTACGGCCTTTGTCGCGGTCATAAGGATCGCTACTACTAGGCTGATGAAAGTCATTAGTGGGATTTTCCGGCGTCCAATACTCCCGGCGCAGATTATTAAAATTCTGTGTATTATATTCCAAAGCAAAAGAAACCAAGTATTGGTTATATACTTTTGCACCAGTTTGGAATGATAATTGGAATGACAAATCAAAATCTTTATATGTAAAGGTATTTGTCATACCACCAGTGAAGTCTGGTGTATGTTTACCATTAATAACGCGGTCGGCATCAGTTATTTCTCCGTCTTTATTCAAGTCCAACGGTTTATAATGTCCGGGACGCGCACCATATTTAGCAGCCTCCGCTTCTTCATCCAGTTGATAGACCCCTTGAGTCATCATACTGAAATTAATATCAATGGGCTGACCAATAATCCACAAATTATTATAATCACCTACCATACCCTGCAAAGATAATCCACGAGGAGAAAGGTCCTCTTTGTAAGCCAAATCTACAATTTTATTTTTATTATAGGCAAAATTAAATTGAGTATGCCAAGTAAAGTCTTTGGTACGTATATTTTCAGAATTGATCAAAAATTCTATACCGGTATTCCGTACAGAACCAACATTAGCTGTTACTGAAGTATAACCAGTGGTAACCGGAATCGTTTTATTCATAATCAAATCTTTGGTCAAACGATTGTAATACTCCACGCTACCTGAAATCCTATTCCCCAAAAAACCGAAATCCAAACCTACATTGTACTCGGTAGTACGTTCCCATCCTAAATTGGGGTTACGCATATTACCCGGAACATAACCTTGCGCATCCGTCGTACCAAATATATAATAATTAACGGCACTAGTAGCCCCTTCAGTCTGATAAGCTTTTACGTTATCATTACCTGTTTGACCATAACTTAAACGGACTTTTAAGTTATCAAGCCATTCAACATTTTTTAAGAATTCTTCACCGGACAAACGCCATGCCAAAGCAGCCGAAGGAAAGGCACCCCATTTATTACCTTTAGCTAACTTTGAAGAACCGTCAAAACGAATGCTTGCCGTTACAAAATAGTTATCACGAAACGAGTAATTAGCTCGGGCTAAATAGGACATCAAACTGGTTTTTGTATATCCGGAAGTCGAATTATTAGTAGTACCTCCCTGTAAATTATACCATAATGAATTGTATGAAAGTTCATTGCCAATGCCTTTTAACAATTCATCTTGATTTTGCACCATTGAAAAAACTCCCATCACATCAAAACGATGCTCTTTCTTCTCAAAACGGTAGCTAATCTGATTATCCCACATCCAATTGGTATAACTATTTTTTGCATAATTACTATTTGCCAAATTCCCACCACGATTTTCTGTATAAGATCCAAGATACTGTCCGACATCATAAAAACGTATATTGGGAGAGAAAGTAGTCTTTAAAGAAAGATTCTTTACCGGGAGAATCTCTAAATAAAGGTTACCCATCATATTATAATTCTTATTTTTATTTGTCGCATTCTTTTGTGTAAGTAAGGGATTATATCGACCGTTAGAATATTTAGTTTCCTCTTCCCCGGTAACCAAATTAGTTGGGTGATAGGTAGGTCGCATTCTCATAGCTGTAGTCAAAATACCCGTACCCGTATTACGTACTGTATGTGCTCCATACAGATTAATTCCAAATTTTAAATAATCTTTCGGTTGTATATCGACAGCCGCACGCAAGTTATAACGTGAATATTCTTCGGGATCCACCATGCCATCCTCATAATAATAACCTGCTGAAATAGCATAAGTAGTCACTTCATTACCTCCCGCAGCAGAAACCGTATGATTGGTCATCAAAGCCGTATGGGTGACAGCATCCAACCAATCAAAATAATTATTGTTTTCAATAGCCTTCAATTCGGAAGAAGTAAAAATCTCGCTATCAGACTTATAGACATTATTATTTGACGCACGAACCGACTCACGAGCCAACTGTACATATTCATCGCCTGACATCATATCCGGAAGATTTGTATATTTACGAAAACCGACATAACCACTGTAATTGATTTTTGCAGTACCTTTTTTCCCTCGTTTTGTAGTAACCAATACAACTCCGTTTGATGCACGTGAACCATAAATAGCTGTAGAAGAAGCATCTTTTAAGATATCAATACGTTCAATATCATCCGGATTTACATTGGAAAGTGATGCGCCTTGAACACCGTCAATAACCACCAAAGGGGAAGTACTGCCACTGATTGTGTTTAATCCGCGGATTAAGATATTATATTCACTTCCCGGTTTGCTGCTGGAACGTGAAATCTGTACACCTGACATAGCTCCCTGCAAAGCCCCTACCGCATCCGTATTACCACTCCGTATTAAATCTTTTGTAGAAACTGAAGCAACAGCACCCGTTAAGTCTGATTTTTTAACAGATCCATAACCTACGACAACAACTTCATCCAATGTTTCGGCATCCTCCTTTAATACGATGTTCAACTCTTTATTAGGGGTTACCATAACTTCTTGAGTAACATATCCTACATACGATACAACCAACTTTGCATTCGTCCTTACATTCAAAGTGAAATTTCCATCAAAATCCGTAATAGTGCCATTAGTAGTCCCTTTTTCCACAATGGAAGCTCCTATAATCGCTTCTCCACCAGCATCAATCACACGACCTGTGATTTTTACATTTTGCTGTATCTCCTGATTTATTGGAAATACCTCCATGTTTCCAATTTGCTCTGCAGCCAATTCACCAAATGGCAAGCAGATCAACGATAGAAACATCAAAAATTTGTCTTTGTTGTTCATAATACTAAAATATTAAAGTTAATAACATTATGCCGCTCTTGTTTCTTAAACGAAAAGACTTCCCTCTTCACTCAAATCAAAAACCTATTTTTTATACCTTATCGGCATTAAAACTCCAAATCCGCTACCGAACGAATCCATTCCACATCTACCCCTTCACCTCCGGTTTCACCAAAATCCATTAATAAAGTTACGTTAGTAAGGCGTTTTGAGAATTCTGTTCCATTATTAGATTTTGCTCCGTGAATACTAAACACATATATATTCCCATCCATTATTTGAGCGTCCGACTCTCCAAACACCCAAAACTCAGGAGCACTCATCACGTTATAGCTCAGAGCAAACCAGTTTTTATTATGATTTTTAGGCAAATGAGATATTTTTATTGCAATATAGGGATAAGATCCAGCATCATACATGATCCCCTTTTTTTTACAGGATATACCTAAAGACATCAACATCATCTTATCACCTTTTAATTTTAATGAAGCTGCTGCAAAATGCCATCCGAATAAATTCTCTTTCAAGTTTTCATTTATCCGACCTTTTCGTTCTCGTTCCTCATCCTTTCCCAAATAGAACAATAAAGTTCCGAATCCGGGATTATCACAGGTAAATCCGGCTCCTTCAGGACGGATACGATTCAATACCATTTTAGTATATGGCATCTCCATCTTTTTCCGTTCCACATAATGATTATAGGGTAATTCAAACACAGCTCTGAACTCTCCCATACTGGCCTGCCCCAAAGACTGCCAATTAGAATATTTTCCTGTCAAATCTTTCCACACATGGAAAGGCACATCATATCCTAAATTAGACTTTGATAAATATTCACACCCCTTCATAATCCTATTATCCAAGGCTCCATATAAATCATCTCCTTGGTTCCAAGCCACTTCTGCTATTTCAGCCAAACAACCTATACCAAGCATACAATGTGCTTGATCCCGACCACTTTCTTGTATTTGCCCTGTTTCTGCTACATAATTAGGTAAAGTACCATTATCTTTTCCATGATAAAAGAAATCAAGAGCATCATCATAAAGTTTTGTATCATTTAAAAATACGGAAATACCTATCTGAGCTTTCGTTACAGCTATTCCCCAATTACCATTGGTGTAAGGTTTCGTTTTATAGAACTCTGACAATATAGGAAGAAATACATTCCTGAACATGTCTTCTGTCTGTTCAGTATCCTTATATGTCCAACCATTCTCATTATGCTCTTCCACATAAGTATAACGCATTATCTCTGCAGCATTCACTAATATGAATCCTTGCAGACCAGCACAAAGAGGTGCATCCATTGGAAATATTTTTTCTAATGTTGCTGCATAATTCCGGATAATTTCCATTGCTTTATCAGCGTGCCGCCTATCTTTCGTAATATTCCACATGATAGCATTATAATAAGCTGCGTTAAAGTCATCCTCACAAGGAGATTTAGTATATCCGTATTCACCACTCCTACTGATAAAGCGGAAAGGCCCCTGGATACAATAATGATAAGAAGCCTCCGGTTCAGCCTTCAATTTATTAAAAGAACCCATCGAAGGATTAACATCATTTTTCACCAAGCCAGCAATACGCCTCAAAGCTTCCGACGAATGCAAAATGCCGGGATGGACAAAGTCTTTTGCCCAACCTCCCACTGACAGGCAAAACAACAAATAGAATAAGATGTATTTTTTCATAAGTATTATAATTTATAACTCCATTATTTTCAAAGAAAAACCTCCTGAACGTTGTAACATAAAACTAAGTTTTGTTTTTAAGGTGATTTTTCGAGTCGTAATTTTTATTTTTCCAGGAACTTCAACATCATCAGTGTAAATTGTCGCTATATACTTTTTATCAGAAGAAAGAAACGAACAATCTAATTGCAAACAGCGTGCGTTGGTATTGGTTATTCCTCCCACATACCAAGTTGTTCCCGAACGGCGTGCGACAACAGCATACTCTCCTATTTCCCCAAGCAAGAACTTTGTATCTTGCCACACCGTGGGAATATTCTTCCAAAAGTCCAATTCCGGTCGTTTATGTTCATCGGTAAGTTTTTCATTCCAGAACAGAAATTGAGCCGGACTATAATAAATGACAGGTAAAGCTAAACGATGGACAAAGGTTGTTTGTAAATCCTTACGAGTATATCCGGGCGTATAATCTCCGGCACCAATGGTAAAACGAGTAAACGGCAGCATTGTATTATGGTCTGCATTAGGAACTTGTTCATTGCCATGTATTCCTTCTTGTGTCAACAAATTGGGATAAGTACGACTAAAACCATTCGGACGGTAAGCATCGTGAATATCTACCAGCAGATTATATTTTGCAGCTTTAGCCACTATACTTTCTATCCATTCTTGCCATTCCTGATTCCCAACATTCACAAAACCGGGTTTTATCCCTTTTATTCCCCATTTTTGATAAAGAGGAAATATTTTATCCGCATAACGTTCCAAGCCCTGGCGATTGACATATAAGAACAAACCAACTCCTTTTTCTTTTCCATAGTTAATAACTTTTGGCAAATCCAATCCCGGATGTCTAGGTATCGGCTGTCCGGTTGCAGGGTTGGTCACATTAACAATGGAAGGATCGGATTTATGACTATTTGCCAAACCGTACCATCCCCAATCCAAAATCATATATGATATCCCCATTGATGCACAATAATCAATCATCTTCAAACACTCCGGGGTTGAAATTGTCGTTTCCCTCATAGCTGTTCCCGGCTTTATCCAAGAAGTATCCGCCAATTTGCAAGATTCATTCAAATTATACAACAAATAATTCTGTTCCATTAGTTTACCCGGCTCATCAGCCAAACTTATAACACGCCACGCAGTGACCATTCCTCTTTCTCCCTTAGCTTCACCCCGTAAAGAGATGCGTAAAATATCCTCCTTCCTATAAGGAGCCTCCAAGTAAGCACGTGGATAATGGTTATTCCCAGCTTCCATTATAGCACCATAAACTCCCTGCGGAGTTTGACATGTCAATGGAAGTTCACAATCCGTTTTTACTTCAAAAGGATATACTTTATAATATTTGCCTTCATGCCCATGAGACTCCCATACCGAAGTGTTTTTGGGAAAAGCAAATTCGGTAAGTTCCTTGTCAATTACCACTTTTTCAAAGCCACTCTGATAAGGTATCTCATATCTAAAAGCTATTCCCTCATTATAAGTGCGAAAGATGACATACAATTTCCTATATGGATACAATGTTTCTTCCAACATGACCTTCATCTCCCTATACTTATCGGGATATTCTTGCTTCTCACCATAGCAGGGTTTCCAAACAAAATTATGTTCGGCATATTCAATATCAGAGACTTTAAAATAATGTTTCATTTCAGCCGTTCCAAGTAAATCGAACCCCATGCGTGATGGAAGTAAAAACGAATGTTTATCATATAAAACTTCATAATAAGGAGTCCCCTCGGGATACATTCTCTGATTTCCTGTTGATACTTTTTCCGACAAGAAGAATCGCACATTAATTTTACCATCAGGTGAGAACACTTCTTGCGCCTTCACACCAATAACCCAACATATTGCTAAAATTCCTAAAAATAGTCTTTTCATATTATCATCAATTTAAGAGCATAAATAAGAGTCAATATATTTTTGTAATACATTACGGGCAATATAAACCTGGTTTTCAACCGTACGAAGAGACAGACCTAAAAGATTACTTATTTCTGAATTCGAAAGTGATTTTCTACTTTTCATTACAAATATCTGTTTACATTTAGGTGGTAAAGTATCTATTCCATTTTCAACTATTATAAAAAATTCTTTAGTAAGCAACTCATTATATTCACCAATACTGACTTCTTCCCTTTTTTTATCACTATGTGCAGTTTCATAATGCTGCACAATCTGTTTATGACGCAACATATCAATACTACGATTATAGATAGCAATATAAATACATTTTAATGCAGCCATTTCAGACACAAAATAATTTGTTTGCTGAAACAATCCTGTAAATACATCCTGCACTACATCTTCCGCATAAAATTCATCAGATAGCACTTTTCCGGCATATCTAATAAAACTATTCCTATATTTTCCATAAATTCTCTCCAAGGAGATATCCCCTTTTTGATAAAGACTGGTATTAACAGATTGTGTATTCATAATATAGATGGATTAACAATGGTTTTATAAATTAGCCAAAACAGATTGTTTCTCTTTCAAACGTTTCAATCGTACCAATGCTTCCAAATAATAGTAATCTGCATAACTAATAGAAGCATCAACTTCCCATCCCTTGTTCATGTGCCCAACCGAATGCAATAAAAAAGCATCTTTTTTATTTCGAGCCTGGTATGCCGGAGAGGATAGTATCTGAAGCATTTCCACAGCCTTATTCCGATAGAAAAATGCAGAATCACTATCATTTATATAGGTAGAAAGTTCCAATAAAGCAGAGGCTGTTATGGCAGAAGCCGATGCATCTTTCGGTTCACCTGAGGATAATTCCGGAGCATTAAAATCCCAATAAGGAATCATGTCCTCAGGAAGACGGGACAAATAGACATCCGATACCTTCCGAGCAAAATCCAAAAAACGCACATCATGTGTTTCACGATATACCATGGTATATCCATAAATAGCCCATGCCTGTCCACGGGCCCACATAGAATCATCACTCAATCCTTGATGGGTAACTCCTTTTATAAAATGACCATCCAGCGTATCATACACCGCTACATGATAACATGAATAATCTTTACGGAATTGATGTTTCATAGTCGTTTCCGCATGTTTACAGGCAATGTCATACAAATACTGCCCCCCTCCATTCCGCGCAGCCCAAAACAAAAGTTCCAAATTCATCATATTATCAATAATAGTATTGTGCGGCCAGTTTTCCTTTTTCACCATTCCAGGCCAAGATAAAATAGTACCCACAACAGGATTATAAAGCATAGCCAAAGAATCTGCGGCATGCAGCAATCCTTCCTTATATTCCGGTTTTCCTGTCAAACGATAACCGTTGCCCAAACTACACATCATAATAAAACCGGAATCATGACTCTTTGCTTTCCTGTAAGCCAAGGGAGCAATCATATCGGTTACTTTTCCTGCTGCTTCCCTCCACATATTATCCTTAGTATCCTCATATAAATACCAAAGGATACCAGGCCAAAATCCACAAGTCCAAGAGCCTGCCTGTGTATAACGCCATTTAATACTATCTAAATCCATAGAATTAGGAATTTTATCTAACGAAGGAATAGAAACCAGCGTCCGCATAGCCTGAGACCGGCAATACGCAATTTCCGAATCAACAGGAAAATCATCAGTAGCAGTCGTTTTACACGAAAAACATCCTATGCTAACTAAAAAGATAAAAACAAGAGTAAAAAAAGTTCTGCTTTTCATAATCGTATCAGTTTCTTTAATGGATAAAAATATTTTTCTATCAGCAAAATTAGAAACTGAAATGTCTTTTCAACCATCTTGTAAAGTAGGATTAATCCCAACCTACTAGATGAAATAAAAAGACCATACAGCACTATGAATCAACAAATTACACAACAAGAAAGAGAGTTTCAAAAAAATATGAAACTCTCTTCTTCTATCCAATCACTAGAGTAACACCCCTATTCCAAACGCTACTTTATAAATATCCCATGTTCCTTTATATATTCGGCAGGTGACATTCCCTTAAACTTCTTAAACGAACGAAAAAAAGAAGTACGGGAACTGAAACCACATTGTTCCGACAAAGAAACCAAGGTATATCTGGAGGCAGACTTATCCTGTATTCTTTTTATGAATTCGTCTATCCTATATTTATTAACATAATCCGTGAAACCAATATTCATAAACATATTCAGCACTTGGGACAACTCTCCAGTATTACATTTCACCACTTTTGCCACATCCTGCAACTTTAAATCAGGATTCAAATATAACCGATCTTTTTCCATACACTCATTCAGTTTCCCAATAATGAGCATGGCCGTTTTCTCTTCCATCCTTGATTTTTGATATTTTTCTTTCCGGTTTTCTTCGGATGGTTCCGTCTTTTTATTTATATATTCCTTCATTGTGCGATACTTCCCCAATAACCCGGAGTAAAAATAAATAAGAATACAACAAACGACTACACTTAACACCACAATCCATCTTATAAAAGGCGTATTTCCGGCAACAACCACCCTTACCGCTTTTATTGCTGCAGGATTGGAAGCCGCCCTGACCCTAAACATATAATCGCCAACAGGAAGTTCTGTATAAGAAACCTGATTTCCTTTCATCAAAGTTTTCCATTCCTTATCATATTCTTCCAAACAATACTCGTATAAATCCGTATTCTCCACTGCATAATTCAAGGCTGAGAAAGTGAATGAAATATTATTATCATTTACAGACAGAAACACCTCATCTATAAATGGAGCAGAAACGGGCATTAATGTCTCTCCCGGGCACAAAGGTCTGCCTGCGACTGAAATGGAAGTAATCACGGGAGGCTGGACCTTTTTTGTTCCTATCTCACTCCAGCTCTTTACTGCATCATAACAGACCAATCCTCGTTCATTTCCCCACCAAACCGTATTATCATCCGTTATCTGTACCGGAGAATTAAAAATATATCCGGGAATGCCATCGTATAACGAAAAAATCTTATGATAATTTTCCTCTTCCTTTATATATAGTAACCCCCTCTGAGTAGCAAACCATAATCCGCCATTCTTAGGATCTTCCACTATGCTCATCACAGAATTATTCGGTAAGAAATCATTGATCGTGATGTGTTCAAATGTCGTAAAAGACTCATCTACCTTAACCACCCCCTCCTTATCATCACAAAACCACAAATTCTTCTTTTTATCCTCATAAATGAACCGTACACTTTTAGTATATGGCAAAACATGTTCCGGAAAAACATCCGATTTAAATACTCCATCAACCCTATCATACATAAAAACGGCTCCTCCCGTGCCCAGCCACATCCTGCCCTTCGAATCTGCCTTCAATGAAAAAACAGAATTAACCGACAAAGAAGAATTACGACTGTTATAAACCTCATATTCCCCTGTCAAATGATCATATACATACACACCTTTCGAACTGCCGATCCATAATTTATTATTTACATCCCTTTCATATCCATTAAATGACCCTTGCATAAAACATTGATCTGATTGAAGAAAGGAAAGTTCACCCGTATTCCTGTGAAGCAAGTACAAGCCCCCTCCATAAGTTCCAATTAAAAAATCCCGATTGAAAGGTTTTACAGACAAAATTATATCCGAACGCAAAATGGAATTCCGGTGTGTATAATGCCTTATCCTTCGTTCCATTTCAGAAATATAATAAAGTCCGTCACGCGTGCCTATTACTTTTTTCCCATCTGCATCCACCCAAAAAGCACGTACATTCATATTATAAGAATTAAAAAGCTCTGGATAAGAATAAACAGAAAAGAAACTTCCATGAGCCGGAGTATAACTTAATCCGCCCATGTAAGTACCTACAAAAAGCATATCATCCTCTTTCAACAAAGAATAAACTGCATTAGAACAAATAGCATCCGCATTCGAAGTATGCTCTATAGCCGACAACTCTTTTCCTGTAGACGCACTGATTATTCTAATACCGCTTCCATTTGTTCCCACCCATATCTCATCATTAACAGCAATGATACTTTTTATATATCCATTTTCCACTTCAGGACAAATAGAAAAAGCCGTCTTACCGATATCAAAAACAAGCATACCATTGCCGGCTGTTCCTAAATATAGCTTTTCTTTTAAAAGAGTCAGACAAGAAAAATAATTAACAAACCTCTCATCACCCTGATATGTATAGACTTCCGATTGACCAGTTACAATATTATATTCTATCAAACCACCTTGTGAAGTCAGCCAAAAAGTATCTTTATGTCCTTCAACAATGCCAGTGAGAAAATTAGTAGAAGACAAAGCATTTGATCCGAAAAGCACCTTCCTGAAAGTATTCTCCTGATAGATAAAAAGTCCGTGAGTTGTTCCAACCAGTAATCGCCCTGTCTGGCTTACAAATACTGATCTAACTTCCAACGACTTTGTATCCAAAGTGACCAATTTCACTTGGTCTGTTTTCCTATCAAGTCTCCATAATCCTTTATCTGTACCCACCCACAAATAAACAGAATCTGTTTCGGCTATGGAAAAAATGGTACGTCCTGAAAACTGAAGAAAACTTTTCACATTGATACCGTCAAAACGATCTAATCCGGTCTGGGTGCCCAACCAAGTAAAGCCTCTTTTATCTTTATAAATAGTATTAATAATATTGTTAGACAGGCCGTCTGAAATAGTAATAGTACGAAAAGTTAAATTCGGAAGGTCAACGGCCGGTAAGGATACAGGTAGCCATAATAAAATTGCCACCCAAAGATATAATCTATATAGCCATAAATTCCCTTCCATATAGAATGCGTTTTTCATAATTCAGCAAAAGTTACAACTTTGATTGATATGAGTAGCAAATCTACATAAAATTATTCAAATATGATTCTTTATGAGAAGAAAAATAAGTCCACATAAAATAAAAGAAAAACAAGACATCCATGAAACAAACTCATAAATACCTTGTTTTGTGTAGCGGGACCCGGGATTGAACCGGGGACCTCATGATTATGAATCATGCGCTCTAACCAGCTGAGCTATCCCGCCATCGTTTTTTAAAAAGACCGCCAAGAGTGGAAGCCTCTCAACAGTCTAATATTGCTCATTGTAGCGGGACCCAGGATTGAACTGGGGACCTCATGATTATGAATCATGCGCTCTAACCAGCTGAGCTATCCCGCCATCGTTTTTTAAAAAGACCGCCAAGAGTGGAAGCCTCTCAACAGTCTAATATTGCTCATTGTAGCGGGACCCAGGATTGAACTGGGGACCTCATGATTATGAATCATGCGCTCTAACCAGCTGAGCTATCCCGCCATCGTTTCTCAATTGCGGGTGCAAAGATAGAAGGTTATTTTGAATATTGCAACATTTCAGAGAACTTTTTCTTGTAAAATTCGTTTTTAAAGAGAAAAACAGCTTAGTATGTGGCTAATAAATATTTCAAAAAACATAGCATTTATTATGGCAAATAAGAAAATTTGGCTTAATTTGCCACCGAAACTTTAAAAAGCTAACCTATGGGAAAAGAAAAAATTCGTTTGGAGTACATGTTGAAAGCCGGATCCGGTAATATTGTATGGTCTATTATTAGTACCCCATCCGGCCTGGAAACATGGTTTGCAGACAAGGTGACATTCAAAGACAAAGTATTCACCTTTTATTGGGGAAAAACAGAAACACGGCAAGCTGAAGTAACAAACTTCCGGGTTAACAGTTTTATACGCTTTCGATGGCTGGATGATGAAGATCCTAAAGCCTATTTTGAATTGAAAATGGTCTATAACGAACTGACCTCTGACTATATGCTGGAAGTGATTGATTGGGCAGAACCCGATGAAGTAGAAGATATGAAAGAACTTTGGGATTCCGAAATAGAAAAGCTAAAAAGGGTAAGCGGACTGTAATTCTATAAAAATATGCAAAACTTGTCTTTGCTCTCCGTTTTTTATGCTAATTTTGTGCCTTGATAGTTGCACAAAATGAAATAATGCTACGCATAAAAAAATTAGATATATTTATCCTAAAGAGCTTTTTGATGCTCTTTATAGGTACTTTTTTCATCTGTCTCTTCATCTTCATGATGCAATTTTTATGGAGATATGTAGACGAGTTGGTCGGAAAAGGATTGGAGATGAGTGTTTTAGCACAGTTTTTCTTTTATTCTGCTCTGACCTTAATACCTTTGTCCCTACCTTTGGCAATTTTATTAGCCGCCTTAATGACATTTGGTAACTTTGGTGAAAGATATGAATTGCTGTCTATGAAAGCAGCGGGTATTCCCTTATTGAGGATCATACGTCCACTGATTATTTTTTGTACTTTCCTGTGTTGTACCTCGTTTTATTTTCAAAATGTCATAGCCCCCAAAGCGCAGATCAAATTGCTTACTTTACTTGTATCCATGAAGCAAACTTCACCAGAACTGGATATTCCGGAAGGTGTATTTTACGACGAAATTGAGGGGTATAATATATATGTAAAACAGAAAGACCGTGAAACAGGAATGCTAAAAGATGTACTGATCTACAACTTTTCAGATGGGTTTGAAAACGCTCACATTATATGGGCTTCCGAAGGAAAAATGGAGATGACAGCAGACAAACAACATCTTTACCTACATCTGTATAACGGAGAACAGTTCGAAAATCTGAAATCGCAGACCATTTCATCCAATAATGTCCCCTATCGACGTGAAACCTTCAGAGAGAAACATACCATTATTGAATTTGACGGCGGATTCAACATGGTAGATGGGAGTTTTTTAAGTGACCGTTCGGACAGCAAGAATATGATTGAAATCAGCCAGTCCATCGACTCGCTGAGCCACCGCGCCGACAGTTTGGGAAGAAGCATGTACAATGAAATAAAAGCCTCGACTTATCGCAATATCATATTATCGAAAACAGACTCCGCAAAAATAGTTGAAACAAACAGCAAAATCAATGTAGACAGTCTATTCAATTCCTATACTTTAGCTGAAAAAGATAAGACACTGGGTAGTGCGGCGGATCGCACCGAGTCACTGGCCAGTGAATGGAACATGAAAAGTTATCAAACTACAGATGCGGACAACAATATCCGAAAACACGAAGCCGACTGGCACAAAAAAATCACCCTCTCTATAAGTTGTTTGATTTTCTTTTTCATCGGTGCGCCTTTGGGAGCCATCATCCGCAAAGGAGGTTTAGGAATGCCCGTAGTGGTATCCGTCTTGATTTTCGTAATCTATTATATCATTGATTCCGGGGCTACCCGAGTAGCAAAAAGCGGTGAAATGAATATGGTATTAGGTGTTTGGATGAGTACCATTGTATTGGCACCTATCGGAGCCTTCTTTACTTATAAGTCGAATAATGACTCAGTGGTATTCAATGCCGAAGTATATATCAATTTCTTCCGTATGCTGTTAGGTCTGCGCCCCTCGCGCCATGTATTCAAAAAAGAAGTTATTATAGAAGATCCGGACTATCCACGCATACAAACAGAACTGGAGAAACTATGCAACATCTGTAACGAGTATGCCATCAAGCATAGACTGGCCGACGCACCTAATTATATCCGCATCTTCACCAACAAAGGACATGATGACATCATAGCCGATATCAGCGCCAAAATGGAACTACTCATAGAAGAATTATCCAACAGCAAAGATGGAGTATTACTGGAATACTTAAATAGATATCCCATTTTGTCCACCAAAGCTCACAAAAGTCCGTTTGACAACCAATGGCTGAATTTACTCGCAGGAATCATTGTACCAATAGGCCTGTTCTTCTATTTCCGCATTTGGCGGTTCAGTATCCGGCTGGATAAAGATTTAAAAAACATAATCAAGACCAACCGTGAAATTAAAGAAAGAATAAACAATAAATCATTTATAATTTGACTATGGAAGAATTAAAACTAAATACCATCGAAGAAGCGATAGCTGACTTCCGTGAAGGTAAGTTTGTCATTGTAGTGGACGACGAAGACCGTGAAAATGAAGGCGATTTAATTGTTGCTGCGGAAAAAATTACTCCCGAACAAGTCAATTTCATGCTGAAACATGCGCGTGGCGTACTTTGTGTACCTATCACTATTTCTCGTTGCAAGGAATTGGAATTACCTCATCAAGTAGATACAAACACGTCAGTTCTAGGTACTCCTTTCACTGTAACTGTGGATAAGCTGGAAGGTTGCAGTACCGGAGTTTCTATCTACGACCGGGCCGCCACTATCCGTGCTCTTGCCGACCCCACCTCCACTCCCGAAACATTCGGACGTCCGGGGCATGTCAATCCATTATATGCACAAGACAAAGGCGTACTGAGACGTGCCGGTCATACAGAAGCCTGTATAGACATGGCACGGCTAGCAGGACTCTACCCTGCTGCCGCATTAATGGAAATCATGAGTGAGGATGGAACCATGGCTCGTCTGCCCGAACTAAGAAAAATGGCCGATGAATGGGGGCTGAAACTAATTTCAATCCGTGACTTGATCGCCTATCGTCTAAAGCAAGAGTCATTAGTAGAAAAAGGGGTGGAAGTGGACATGCCGACTGAATACGGCCATTTCCGTCTGATACCTTTCCGCCAGAAAAGTAATGGTTTAGAACATATCGCTATTATAAAAGGTGACATAAAAGAAGGAGAACCCGTTTTGGTACGCGTGCATTCTTCTTGCGCCACCGGTGATATTTTCGGATCCATGCGTTGTGACTGTGGAGAACAACTGCACAAAGCATTGCAAATGATCGAAAAAGAAGGAAAAGGCGCTGTTGTTTATTTAAACCAAGAAGGAAGAGGCATAGGACTAATGGAAAAAATGAAAGCCTACAAATTACAAGAAAATGGTGTGGATACTGTAGAAGCTAATATCCTTTTAGGACATCAGGCAGATGAACGTGATTATGGAGTCGGAGCACAGATACTACGCAGTATAGGCGTCACCCAAATGCGTTTGCTGACAAATAACCCTGTCAAACGTGTAGGATTGGAATCATACGGTTTGTCCATAGTTGAAAACGTTCCTATTGAAATCACGCCTAACAAATATAACGAGCGTTATTTAAAAACCAAAAAAGACAGAATGGGACATACATTGCACTTTAACAAATAAAAAAGCTATAACTCAGACGAAATCACATCATTTTTCATGCGATTTCGTCTGTTTTACTTTCATAATTGAGATATTATCCTTTATTTTGCAGCAAGTAAACTTAAACACATTAAAAATAATAGCAATGAATCAATTATCAGATCGTTTGAATCGTTTGTCTCCTTCAGCAACATTGGCCATGTCCCAAAAAAGTAATGAGTTAAAAGCCCAAGGAGTTGATGTCATTAATTTAAGCGTGGGTGAACCGGACTTCAATACCCCGGACCACATCAAAGAAGCAGCAAAAAAAGCAGTAGATGATAACTTTTCCAGATATTCTCCAGTTCCAGGATATCCTGCACTTCGCAATGCAATCGTAGCCAAACTGAAGAATGAAAACGGATTAAACTATACAGCTGCACAAATCTCCTGTGCAAACGGTGCCAAACAATCTGTTTGTAATACGATTATGGCTCTAGTTAACAACGGTGACGAAGTAATAGTCCCGGCTCCCTATTGGGTAAGCTATCCTGAAATGGTAAAATTAGCTGACGGTACTCCTGTTATTATTACTGCCGGTATTGATCAGGATTTCAAGATTACCCCTGCACAACTAGAAGTAGCGATTACTCCCAAGACCAAAGCATTGATTCTTTGCTCACCGTCAAATCCCACCGGTTCTGTTTATACCAAGGAAGAGTTGGCTGGCTTGGCCGCTGTTTTGGCAAAGCACCCGCAAGTATATGTTATAGCCGATGAGATTTACGAACATATCACATACAGTGGCAAACATGAAAGCATTGCCCAATTCCCCGAGATTCATGACAATGTAATTATTGTAAACGGAGTTTCAAAAGCATATGCTATGACAGGATGGAGAATCGGGTTCATTGCCGGTCCGGAATGGATTGTAAAAGCTGTAAATAAGCTACAAGGACAATATACCTCAGGTCCGTGCTCTGTTTCTCAGAAAGCTGCCGAAGCTGCCTATACAGGCACTCAAACTCCCGTAGAAGAAATGCGTCAGGCATTCCAGCGCCGCCGTGACCTTATTGTAAAATTAGCAAAAGAAATTCCAGGATTTGAAGTAAACAATCCTCAAGGAGCATTCTATTTATTTCCGAAATGTGATTCTTTTTTTGGCAAATCAGCAGGTGACCGCAATATCAATAACGCTGACGATTTGGCAATGTATCTACTTGAAGTAGGTCATGTGGCATGTGTAGGTGGTACTTCATTCGGTTCCCCCGAATGCATCCGTATGAGTTATGCAACTTCCGATGAGAATATTATAGAAGCTATGCGCCGCATCAAAGAAGCATTAGCCCTATTAAAATAAAATATTCTTTCTTTAAAAAGAACAGGCATCCGTTTTTTTCTGTGGTGCCTGTTTTTTTTATTCATAAAGTAGACATACGAGCTTGTAATCAACACAAAGCTTTAAGAAAAACAAAAAAACGACCGTTTCCATCAACGGAAACGATCGTTATTAACTTTAAAGAACAAAATTGTATTGCTTAGCCAAGATGAATAGCTTCAGAAGGACAAGCATCAGCACAAGTTCCGCACTCTGTACACAGATCCGGATTGATAGAATACTTATCACCTTCAGAAATTGCTTCTACCGGGCATTCATCGATACAAGTACCGCAAGCGATACAATCGTCACTAATTACGTAAGCCATTTTCGTTAATTATTAAATTATTAGTACTAATTGATGGAGCAAATATACAGCTTTTCTCTATTAGTTGTCACATAGAGATTACAAAAATGCGCTAATTTGTATTTAATCTAAATACGATTATTTCATCAAAGCCTGATACATAACCTGTTGCATACGAGGACGGATATTTAACCGCATCAACTGTTTATGGTCAAAAGGACGCGGATAAATCCGATTACTCAGAAAAACAAAAACCAAATGATTTTTCGGATCTGCCCAAGCGCAAGTTCCGGTAAAACCAGTATGTCCTACCACCTCTTCAGGCGCTTCTTCCGTACACGGACTTTTCACACTATTATTCACATCCGGTTTGTCGAATCCCAATCCTCTCCTACTGATCTTCGAAGTATGGGTTAGAAATAAATCACAAGTTTCCCTACTCAGATAACGCTTTCCATTATAAACTCCTCCATCAATCAATAACTGATACACTTTTGCCACATCACGAGCCGTAGAAAATAAACCGGCATTTCCTGACACCCCTCCCATGAAAGCAGCTGATTCATCGTGTACATAACCTTGCAACACTTTTCCTTTACGCAAATAATCCGCTTTCACTGTAGGAACAATTTCCTCCTTTTTAAACTGTCGAAGCGGCAAATAAGCCGTACGGTTCATCTCCATCGGTTTATAGAATTCTTTATCTAAAAAAAGATTCATAGGCATTTTACTGATATTCTCTACCATTTCCTTCAATAACATAAAGTTCAGGCAACTGTAACGATATCTCCTGTCTTTTAATGGAATACGTCCTATTTGTGCTATAATGGAATCACGAAAAGAACGATGAAGAAACATACTGTCAGCTACCTGTAAAGGATAATCGGCAGAGAAAGATTTTGCCATCAACTCTTTTCTATAATCGAACTTATCAGTGACATACAGCCGTACATCTATTTGCGTATGATGACTAGCGTCCGGTCTTGCTTTGTAAAAAGTCCCCTTATAACTGTCTTTGTCTATAGCCTCCTTATAAAAAGGCCAAAAAGCGGGAATGCCCGACTGGTGTAAAAGCAACTCCTCTATAGTGACCCGCTCCTTATCCGTGCCTTTTAAAACTGGAATGTATTGGGATATGCGATCGGTCAAACCAAATTTACCTTCATCGTAAAGTTTCATAACAGCCAACAGCGTCGCCGTGGTCTTGGTCAACGAAGCCAAGTCATACAAATCATCCTTTTCCACCTTTTGGTCACTTTCATAAGTGAAAGTACCGAAAGACTTATCATATACTGGTTTCCCATCTTTTAAAATTAGAATCTGACAACCAGGATAAGCTTTCGCTTTGATTCCTTCCATAGCTATCCCGTCTATCTTTTCCAGTATTTTGGAGTCCATACCATAATCCTCGGGTCTATAAATACGAGGCACTTTAGGAGTTATAGTCACTCCATCACCCGGTTTGAACAAATCGGCGACAGCCACGGACAAACGCCCGTCTGCCACCGCCTTTCCTACCAAGACATCAGCCACATACTCCTGAATAACAGATTCATCACTATGCCCCAATACTACAGCCGCCGCTTTCTTCCAGTAGCCCTCCATATCCAACATAGACTTTAATGGCATCAGAAACACATAAACAACAGGCAAATCAGCCGGAAGCGAATCAAGCATTGTTTTATACTTTTTGTAATCATCCGAAGTAACCACCACAATTACACGATGACTACCCAACAATCGTTTTCTAATAGCTTCCATCGAATCCGGACGAGCAACAACGCGTGTGAGAGAGAGTGTATTTTGCAAACGATTATAAAAATCAAGCCCTGCACCGGGAGTTTTCCCAATATTCAGAACCACCGTACCCTTCAATTTTGAATCCAAAGGCAAGATTCCACTTACATTAGCAGGAACCGTTATAGCAGCTTTCTGCAAGCGGAGAATCAACTCCTTCGTTTCCGGGCGATTCAATCGTTTCTCCAGCCCGGAAAGTTGGACGTGAGGTTTATTCTTCAACCCTAAAACATATTTATAAGTCAATACTTTACGACATTTTTCCGTAATCAATTCTTCTGATAGTTTTCCACTTTTTACAGCATTTAAAACACCATCCAATTCTCTCTTCAAATTACGGGGAGCCAATAATAAATCATTGCCTGCTATCAAGGCTTGAGCGCATATATTCTCATTTTGCGAAATACCTTTCATCTCCAAAGCATCTGTAAAAACCAAACCTTGAAAGCCCAATTCCCGACAAAGTAAATTATAAATAATATGTGAAGAAATCGAAGCCGGATTTTTACCCAATTCAGGTACCTCCAAATGCCCTACCATCATACCTCCCAGTCCTGCTTTAACAGCCTCTTTAAACGGAAAAAGTTCAATGCTGTCCAAACGCGCACGATCAAAATTCAAAACCGGTAACGCCTTATGAGAATCCACTTCCGTATCTCCATGCCCCGGAAAATGTTTACAGACAGACAATACCCCTCCATCCTCCAAACCACGAGCATAAGCCACCACTTTTTGAGCCACATTCCGAGGATCACCACCAAAAGAACGGGTATTAATAACCGGATTCCGAGGATTAACATCCACATCAGCCACCGGAGCAAAATTGATCTGCACACCTATCTCCTTACATTGGCGAGCTACTTCCTTACCATATTCATAAAGCAGTTCATTATCCTGTATACATCCCAAAACTCTGTTTCTTGGAAAACGAGGAGTTCCTTTCAAACGCATAGCCAGCCCCCATTCACCATCAAAAGTAATGAACAAAGGTACTTCTGCCAGACTCTGCGCATAATTAGTTAATAAAACTTGATTAGACAACTGGCCACTCGAAAAAAGTAATCCTCCTACTTTATATTCTTTTATAGCTGCATATATATTGTTTTTATTTCGTTGTGTCTGAAGAGGAGCCACTGTGTGTATAAACAGTTGTCCTATCTTTTCCTTCAAACTCATTTCAGAAAGCTGTTCATCCACCCACGCCTTACAATCCTGAGTGTCCGCCTTCCCCTTTTGTAACAGCCCAGGCATCTGCTGTGCATACATCATCGCACATCCGACAACACATAAACTTATAAATAACAATATGTTTCTCCTCATCTAACTTACTCAATTATATCAGATTTCCCTATACAACAGCAACTATCAGTTCTTTTCCATCCTTACTTTCATTTCTCCTACATAAACAGCATTTTTTCCCATTTGTTGCAATGGAATCTCTTTGCCATCCAAATTCTTATAAAACAAAGTCTTATCAAAATAAGAATGCGAATGACCTCCCAAGACAATATCAATATTACGAGTATTAGGAATCAAAGTTTCATCAGAATAAGGTTTTCCTTGCCATCCTAAATGAGACAAACAAACCACCAAATCACATTTTTCCCGATTCTTCAATATATCTGCCACACGCTGGGCGGCCTCTATTGGATTTTCAAAAACCACTCCTTCACAGTTTTTTGCCTGTACTAATCCCTCCAACGCAGGACTCAGTCCGAACACGCCTACCTTTACCCCCTTACGTTCCAAAATAACATACGGTTTGACAAGACCCTCCAAAACAGTTCCCTGTACACCATAATTAGCACAAACAATAGGAAAATCCGCCATTTTAAAAAGACGTGCCATATTATCCAAACCAAAATCAAATTCATGATTTCCAATAGTCCCGGCATCATATCCCATTTCATTCATCAGCTTCACTTCAACCTCACCACCAAACATATTATAAAAAGGAGAACCTTGTGAAAAGTCACCACAATCGAACAATAACAAATCCTTGTTCTGTTTCCGCATTTCTTTGATTAAGGTAACACGACGTACAAAGCCCGCTTTTCCTGCAAACTCCGGATTCGGGTCAGTAATGGAAATAGGTTCCACACGGCTATGGGTATCATTAGTATGAAGTATCAAAAGTTCTTTGATATCCTGTGCTGCCAGCACACAACATACACACAGAGCAGTAAATAATACATATATTCGTTTCATGACGGTTCTGTTTATTCTTTAACGGTAATTCTTCCTTCTATCTTTGAGTCTATTTTCTTCCCTGCTTTAGTCTGCTCATTCACATAGTTCAGAAACAACTGACGCACTGTGGCCTTTTCAGGCAGCAATTTATCCGCATCGCCTACTTTAGCAAAAGCAGTCATATGGTCATTTCCCTCAGCCAAATAATCCAAGGTAGCCACTTTATACTCTTTGGAGTCTTCAATTTCTTTTCCGGCTACTGTAGCATCCAATAATTTTCCATCTCCAGAAATTTCAAGGCAAGCACCACTTAATCCCTCACCATGCACAGCTGCTATATTTTCAAAAAGTTCGCGCAGCAAAGAACCATTCATAGTAACAATGCACAATGTATTTTCAAAGGGAGTTATTTCATAAATATTACCGTAAGTTATATCCCCCTCGGGCAAAGCCGTACGTAGTCCGCCCATATTCGTCACCCCCACGTCGGCTATGCGGCCTATATATGCAGAAGCAGAACAACGTAAAATATCCGCTACCAAGTTAGATAACTCACTTTCAGGACGAAAGCGATCCATAAAACGAGCGCTTTGTCCTATGACCGGTGACATAATACTATCAACCGTTTTTTGATACGGAGTCAAAATAGCGATTGCAGTGGAATCCGGGTTAGCATCCAAAGCTGCTGTCACTTCTATCCTGTTTCCCTCAACTGATGCCAGTGAATACCCTGAGTGACAGCTTGAAAACATAAAAATCCCGGCTGCTATTCCTGCCGGAATCATACACATAATTCGGTTTGGTTTCATGTTTATTAGTTGTTTATTGCCCAAATGTAGTTAAAAAAGAAGTTGCAACCAACGATATCAGATGAAAAAATAGTTGAATTTAATTTGGCTGTATGACAAAAATCTAGTAATTTTGCACCGCTTTCGCGCAATCGCTGTCAAAGAAGAGTTACTTGATATGTTGCGTTGGTAACGATAAACAATTTAAAATCAAAAAAAATGGATTTAATTAAAATTGCTGAAGAAGCATTTGCTACTGGCAAACAGCATCCTTCATTCAAAGCTGGTGATACTATTACAGTGGCATACCGTATCGTTGAAGGTAGCAAGGAACGTGTACAGTTGTACCGTGGTGTTGTTATCAAAATCGCTGGACATGGTGACAAAAAACGTTTCACCGTTCGTAAAATGTCTGGAACTGTAGGTGTTGAACGTATTTTCCCTATCGAATCTCCGGCTATCGACAGTATCACTGTTAACAAAGTTGGTAAAGTTCGTCGTGCTAAATTGTACTATTTACGTGCTCTTACTGGCAAGAAAGCTAGAATTCAGGAAAAAAGAGTTAATCAGTAAGATTTATCATTCCTACATAAAAAAGGAGTATCCTCTTCCAGAGGATACTCCTTTTTTAATTTACATCCCTTTTACTCACGATTTTTTATATAATCATGAACAAACGGACTTGAAATAGCATTTATTTAATATTGAATCAAACTTAAACCATTTATGAAAAGAATAATGTTCATTTTAGGAGTAAGCATCATTATGGCCTTACTTACTGTTACCGCAGCCTTGGTAGGTTGGTGGCTTGGAGCGTCTCTGCCTCTAGATATATCTGACACCACTCGACAAATAGCAGCATTACTTACCGCTTCTGCTTGTACATGGATACTATATATTGTAAGTCGCAAAGTACTGACTAAAATCAGTCTCAAGCCATACTAAATAATATAGTCCATTAAAGCAAAAAGGTCAACCGATTCTATTCTATATTATTCTCGATTGACCTTCTTATTTAAGAAAAGTTTTTCATCAGTCCTTATTTTCTGTATCCTGTATCCCGGACTCTTCCTTTCCACGCAAATAAACAGAAGGTGCCACACCAAATTGTTGCTTAAAACATTTACTAAAATAGAACGGATCATTAATACCTACTTTATAAGAAACTTCAGCTACCGTATAACGATTTTCCAACAACAGTTCTGCCGCCTTCTTCATACGAATAATCCGAATATATTCATTGGGTGAATATCCCGTCACCCCACGTATCTTACGATAAAAAACGGTTCGTCCCAATCCCATCATCGAAGCAAACTCATCAATCGTAAACTGAGCATTACCAATCTGTTGTTCCATAACCACCTGTAATCTGTCAGCAAATTCTTTATCCTTATCAGAGGTACAAATAGCCGGTCGTACCATATTCGGATCATTCGAAAATTTCTCACGTAATTTCTCACGTTGCTCTATTAGTTTGAAAGCGCGTGCCAACAGTAGTTTCGGGCTAAAAGGCTTAGTAATATATGCATCCGCACCACTTTCCACACCTTCCAAATGACTTTCGGCAGAACTCATAGCTGTCAATAAAATAATAGGTATATGACTTGTATCAAAATCATTTTTCAATTTTCGGGTTACCTCAAACCCTGTCATCCCCGGCATCAACACATCACAGATTATCAAATCAGCATCATACGTACGTGCACGTTCCAATCCAGACGGACCATCCGCCTCGGCCACAACTTCAAAATATTGTCCCACTTCTTCTTTCAAAAACTCACGTACATCGTTATCATCTTCTATAATAAGTACTTTCCGCTTATTAAGTGGTGCAGATGGAAGTTCCACTTCCCCTTCTTGCGCCGATATTTCTCCTGCAAGAACAGCCGCATGATGTACTTCCTCCTCTTCCAGCAACACATTATGGGGAATCAGGAAATCTTTTTCCTCATAAACAGAAATATCAGTAGGCAAACTGACTGTAAATATAGACCCACCACCTTCATTTTCAGTATACACTATCGTACCTTTATGCACACACACCAGTTCATGTGTCAAATGCAGGCCGACTCCGACACTACTACCCGAAAAACTACTTTGCATAAAACGCTTAAATAACTCATTACGCTTCTCTTTAGGAATGCCTACACCGGAATCGGCTACCGATATGACCAACAGTTTCCTTGCTTCATCTACCGTCACAGAAAAAGTCACTTTTCCACCACTGGGCGTATATTTGAAAGCATTAGACAATAAATTATAAGTCACTTTATCCAAATAACCCTTATCGATAAACATCTTATAAGAGGCTACAGATGGCAAAAACTTGAAATCCATATTCTTAGACTCAGCAGCATCATTGAAACTCAGAAAAATTTCATACAAGAAAGCCATGACATCCGTTTCCTCTAAAGAAAGGGCCAGTTTATTATTCTGCATCTTACGGAATTCCAGCAACTGATTGATAAGACGCAACATACGCTGGGTACTTTTATCCATGACCTTCAATGAATAAGCCATTTCTTTAGGGATTTTACCACCACGCTGTATCTTCTCCAATGCTCCTTGTATCAAAGTCAAGGGAGTACGGAACTCATGAGAGATATTCGTGAAAAAAACTAATTTATACTCTGTCAGCTGTTTCTCCACCTGTATACGATTACGCAAAGTATTAAAGTCACGCATTAGTCTGAAAGTGATGTATAACGCCCCCCCTATCAAAATAGCATAAATAAAGAAAGCCCAAGTAGTTTTCCAAAAAGGAGGAACAACGATAATCTTCAAAATCGTTTCTTTATCTCCCCACACACCTACCCCATTGCAAGCTTTCACCCGCAATTTATAAGTACCGGGTACCAGGTTCTTATAAGCTGCAAAATTCAACGAAGACGGTATACTCCACTCCTTATCATAATTATCTAACCGATACGTATATTTAGTACTATTCGTTCCGGAATAATCAAATGTAGAGAAATCTATGACAAAAGAATTTTGGAAATATTTCAACTCAATTTCATCTGTATAAATCAACGAACGGTCTAACGGAGAATCCACATCGCCTGGGCGCATAGCAATACCATTAATTCGAAGATTGGTAAAAGCTGCCATAGGAGTTACAGTAGAATTATTCACAATTTTGCCGGGAGTGATAACAACTAATCCATAATTAGAACCAAACATCAGTTTACCATCCTTACTCACACAACCACTGTTCTCACTATAAACATTCCCCAACGCATATGCTGAAAAAAAGAAATTTTCAAAAGCATGCGTATCCGGATCAAAACGAGAAATACCATATTCCGTCGCAACCCAAAGTTTGCCCTCCCTGTCTTCAACAATAGATTGCACCATACTATTTACCAACCCATCACTTCCATCATAATGCTCAAAAGTCAAGTTTCTGTAATCACCTTCTGGCATGCACATACTGAATCCTTTTCCTGAAGTACCAACCCATATCCGACCCTTACTATCTTGATGGATACACTTTATTTCATTACTACGTAACTTACCGTTATTATAATTATAAGTAATATAGTTATCCGGATCATTCATTAACGAATCAGGATTAAATATGTAAACCCCAGCACTAGTACCCACCCATATCCATCCATTATTGTCTTCCTGTATCACACGAATCTGACGCTGGCTATAAAAATTGTTCAAAAACCGCTTGAATACATACCTATCCTTTTCCTTAACCGCCAAATTCAATCCACCGCCAAAAGTGCCTATCCACATTCTATTCTTTCGGTCCCGGTAAAGAGTAAAGATATTATTATTTCCAATAGACAGAGGATCATCCGAGTGATAAGTGTACCATCTTCCGTCAATACTCAATCCGTTTCCACGGCTCCCCAACCAAATACTACCATCAGCCCCTTCCTCAACAGCATAAATATTAGAATCAAAATAACGACTGCTCTCTATAGTTTTCAAATGAGGGTCATAAATATACAATCCTCCACGACGGGTACCCAACCAAATCTTATCATCAGGCATACGGTTGATCATACGCACGGTATTTGAACGGTCTGATAAAGTTTCATCTTCAGGAAAAATACGCTCAGCTCCTTCATTCAAGACCGAAAGACGAGAAATACCCGTATATTCCGAACTAACCCAAATACCACCGGCACGATCCTCCATAATATATTGCAAAAAATTTGAAGTGATATGACTGAATCCATTAATATTGGATTCGAAATGCTGCAATTCATCAGTTGCCAAATCATAAGCAAACAAACCGTTACCATAAGTGGAAATCCAAACTATATCACGAGAATCATGAACTATGTGGTAACGTTCCTCATCTATATAATTTACTTTATCAGCCGGAATCAGTTGGAAAGACTTGACAAATCTGGTCTTGGCATTGACATACCATACCTTACCCGTATGATTATAAATCCAAAAATTCCCCCGGTTGTCAATCTGAACTTGTCCTTTTTTTATATTCAGTTCCGTATCCAAACTTACCTGATGAGTTTTCAAATTGAAGACATAACTGCCATCTTCCGTAAAAACAATCCAATCGTTTTGCAAGCGCATGGTACTATATACTTTACTACCTTCACCTAAACGAGTAACAATACGGCTATCCTCTCCTTCTCTCTTCAACGAAATTGTTCCTGTTCCCGAAAGAAAAAAAACATCTTTACCAAAAGACATCATCTTGGAAGCATCATGATTTTCTTCCACCAATACTGCCTTGTCCTCTACCACTTGAGCTATACCGTCATGGCTACCAATCCATATTCTTCCTTGTTCATCCTCAGATATATAAGTAACATTATTAGAAGGGAGATTATTATTTTCTTTCTTGAAAACTATAGATGTAAACCCACCATTCATATAAGTCACTTTACGACACCCGTTTCCATCCTGCCATAACCAGACATTACCTTCACGGTCAGTCATCTTATAGCTATACAGTTGTTTATATTCCCCACAACCGGTAAAATCAACAAAGCAATCTTTCTTCAGATCATAACAACTAAACAACTCGGCAGAAGTCGCAATCCACAAGAAACCATTTTTATCTTCTTCCAAATCGCGAATCCGATGGTCTATCAACGAAATTTTATTTCCACCCTCAGGACGAAAAGTCACAAACGAATTCCCGTCATAACGACTAAGCCCATTCAACGTTCCCATCCAGATAAAGCCTTTGCTATCCTGATATATATATCGAATTGAGTTATTGGCGACTCCATCTCCCGTAGTCATATGAGTAGAACGCACCTCGACTGATGCGGCAATACTCTGACTGAAAAGAATAAAGAATGCCCATAAAGTATAGATGTGTTTTTTCATATCATTCATCATAGTGTTGTTGTGCCTGCAAAGGTATAAAAAAAGAGTGTATCAAAATGAATCGATACACTCTTTTTTATCTTAGTCCATGTGGAAGACTTCAGGCAGCGGGATGGTTACCGGAGAATTATCCGGATTTACTTCCATGATATCCGCCATATAATCCCACCATTTCTGTACAATGGGATTAGCCCCCATATCTTGCGAAGACTCATCTCCTTTTGTCTTCTGACAGGCAAACAGAATATTAGTATCCTTATCCCAATAAATGGAGTAATCATATACTCCTCCATCAGATAACATTTTCTTCAATTCCGGCCAAATAGCCGCATGTCTTTTTTCGTACTCTTTCTCAAAGCCCGGCTTCAAGAACATCTTAAAAGCTTCACGTTTCATGGTATTTTCCTCCTTTTTTTAAGTTCTGTTTTTTTCTTATTTAGCTCCACCATCCATTACATGGAAAATAGGTTCTGAAGTCTTTTGTTCCGTACGGTAATACTGCACGGCGCTGTCATTCATTTTAGGATGTTGTTTGTTCAGCATATTAATCATCTCAGCACCCGCCCAAAGTACCGGACCATAACCGTGGGCAGCATATACATTGACCGGACGATAATAATAAAAAGCCGGATCAAAAGCCATACCTGTTCCTACACAAGTTCCGTCTACTTGACCTTCCGCATTGATTTGAGTCGTTACGGCATGCCATCCCAACTGTGCCACCGGTCCGTATGCCATAGCGTCAATCCATCCTTTATTGATAGCATGAGCAAAGCAATATACATAAATAGCCGTGGCTGAAGTTTCCAGATAAGAATCATTACGATCCAGCAACTGATGCCAGAAACCTTCACCACTTTGACATGCAGCAAGACCACGTACATGAGTACGGAACAGATCTAGAATTTTATCGCGCTGAGGATAATCCTCCGGCAACACATCCAATACCTCACACATAGTCAACAACGCCCAACCATTGGCACGTCCCCAATGGAAAGCAGGATGATCCTGCATACCTTCCACCCATCCATGACGGAAAAGTTTCTTCTCGGGAACCCACATACGGTCTGCAAATTGAAATATCTGACGTACAGCTTCGCTCAAATAGGCCTGTTGTTTATCACCTGCGATACACGAATACCAAGCTATCGGTGGAATACCCATAAACATATCGTCCAACCATAACGTATTATGTTGTGGACGGGTACGGGCAAATGTTCCATCAGCAAGACGATACTCCTTATTCACAATAAAATCCATATAATTATCAATCAACGGCTTAAGTTCCGGTGAATTTTTCTTCATCTGCACCTTGACCATAGCCGCGCACACCGCCCCGGCATCATCCAATGCATGAGGAGTCAAAATTTGTTTCATCTGCGGATCTACAGTTCCATACTTTTCCAATACTTTACGGAAGTGTGGAGCAACCTCGGCCAGAAACTGAAAACGATCTGTTACATATTTATAATAAGCCTGATCCCCTGTAGCCTCAGCAGCAGCCAACATAGCTGAATAAGTCACCCCCCATTCATAACTTGCCAGACGGAAAGCACCTCGTTCCAGCTGTGCATCAGCCGTCATATTGGCATAATCCGTAATAACCTTACCTGTATTCTTATCAATGACACGAGTCGGAGTATTCTTTTCCAAATAACGAAGGACACGATCCATATCGGCCTTTATCTCCTCTGTAGTGAGCATACCGTAAGGCACTTTGTATGCAGGTTGCAACAAGTGTAACGGCGTATTCGAATCATTCAGTACTTCTTTCTTCTTTTGCGCATTCGCACCCGTTCCTGCCAGCAGCAACAGAGCGCCCATCATACTTAATGTTTTCAGATTCATGGTATATAGTCTTTATTTATTTTTAAATTCATAACCTCTAAATATCCCCTCTTTCAAATCCGGTCCGAAATAAAAACCAGGCTGGGTAGGCTGGTTGTATGCCACATTTTGAGTAGCGATACTGATACGATACACCGGATCTTCCAAGAAAGTATGAAAACGGTATTCAGTCGGTATCCGCGACACATACAGACGAAGTGCCGAATTATCTTCCGTACGGAGCAGCACCTCCTCACGCCAATCACCTATTATATCTCCCTGCAAACAAGGATTGGACTTCGTACCATTATTTGAATCCGTTCCATCAAATATCATTAACGGACGACATACATCGTCTTCCCAATCATACTTGGTTATCCTGTTTTTATCCAGCAACTCACGAAGCAAATCTCCATCCCACCATACAGCCATATTGACTGAAAAGCTCTTGAGGTCAGAACGAATCACTTCACCTTTTATATTACGTACTCCTTTTGAATCGGATGACCACATCTCCACTCCCGGATTGCGCGGATCAACATCAGCAGCCATACACCGACCTACATCTATACTACTTTTCACCTGAAACAACACTTCACCCGTAGCCGCATTACGGAAAGTGGAACCATCTTTCTTATTTTCATGACAATCCCAAACCTGCAAACCTTTTAATCCGGGAGCAAATTGTGTTAGATGCATAGCGTCTCCATGCCCCATACGGGTAGAATACAATCCTTTTCCATCATGATCAATAGCACAAGAACCATAAATTATTTCATCACATCCGTCACCATCCACATCGCCTACGCGAAGATTATGGTTACCCTGCCCGGCATAGTCTCCACACCCCGGATTATTGCTGTCGAACACCCAATGTTGTTTCAAGTTCTTGCCATCCCAGTCGAATGCCGCCAGCACAGCGCGGGTATAATATCCACGACACATCACCACACTGGGATGTACTCCATCCAGATAAGCTACACAAGCAAGGAAACGGTCACTGCGGTTGGCACGGTTGTCTCCCCAGTCGGTCAATTTACCACGAGCCGGAACATAATCAATTGTTTTCATCGCTTCTCCTGTCAGTCCGTTGAATACAGTCAAGTATTCGTTACCAGTCAGGATACGTCCTTGGTTACGAGGTGTATTTCCATGGGAATTTCCGTCTGTGATACCCGGTTCACGGTAATCAGCCTTGGCATCACCTATTATCTTTCCTTTTCCATCCTTTGTTCCATCAGAAGTCTTCATGACTACTTCCGCCTTACCATCTCCATCCAAATCAAACACCATAAACTGAGTATAGTGTGCTCCGGCACGGACATTATGCCCTAAGTCAATGCGCCACAATTTTTCTCCTGTAAGACGATAGCAATCAAAATAAACATTTCCGGTATAACCGTCATGAGCATTGTCATGTGCATTAGAAGGATCCCACTTTAAAATAATCTCATATTCACCGTCGCCGTCCACATCACCTATAGATGCGTCATTAGGACTATAGGTGTATTTTTGTCCCGAAGGAGTCACACCTTCTGCCGGCCTGTCCAGAGGAATATCGATATAACCAGACGGAGCATTAGCCGGCAAAGTATAATTTCCATTCAACTTACCTGTTTCAACCCCATTTATCATCGGTTTTACAGTATATACCGCTTTTTCATTACCCGAGTAAGTATCTCGATAAAAAGTACCTGTAGAATTGGGGACTTCCGCTATTTTCTCTCCATTTCTATATACATTGAAAGAAGTATTGATCGGATCGGAAGACAGGTAACGCCACGACACCACTACCTCCGATGGATTTTCACGAATGGCCACAACGCCACGCCCCAACTGTTCTTTTTGCAGTTTAGAATAATTGTAGGCCGGTTGGGCAACCGTTACAGTTGCCACACACAGAGCAGCTAAAGCACTCCATAGTTTTTTTTGTGTTTTCATTGTTTATCTTGTTTCTCCTTGTAAATTATATTTTCCTCCACCACATTCTCCGCATTTACCACATTCTTCACAAACTTTGTAACTTCACCCACAGTCACATTCCTTATTTCCACATTCTTGATAGGAAGACGGGCATCGCCTTTCAAATCATAAACAGCCTCGGTACGGTCGCAAGTCACACTATCCATATAAAGTCCGTTGATGAATGTAATGCTATCCTGATAGGTAGGTACCAAATCACGCCACTGGTAAAGCACATCCGTATCCACTTCGAGTACACGTTGCATCTTTCCCGCTTTCACATTTTTCATCCAGATATTTTCAATAAATCCGCCACGGCGATGATTGGTTTTAGCAAAGAAAAGACGGAATACAGAATCGGGAGCCGTACAATTGTGCATGTACACATTCCGTACACCACCAGACATTTCACTACCGATTCCCAGTAAAGTATGTCCTTTCAAAATATCACAATGGCGTATCACAATATTCTCACAAGGAGTATTCAGACGCCATGCATCCTGATTACGCCCTGCCTTGATAACCACAGCATCATCCCCTTGATCGAACACACAGTTCTCTATCAAGAAGTTGCAGCTCATTTCCAAATCAATTCCATCATTGTTATGACCATGAGCCTTTACATCCAGATTACGTACGATACCACCATCACACATATAAAGATGTATAGTCCAAAAAGGACTCTGGCGAATCTTGAATTCATCCAGCAGCACATTTTTACACCGGTTGAAATGTATCAAATGAGGACGAAGATGATTTTCTCCTTTTGCCATCTGACGCTGTTCTACAGGTACATCGGTAGAAGCCATCGTATATAACTCTTTCAAAGCATCCATGTGAGGTTTAGGACGCTTGAACCAGATTTTCCAAGTATCCATAATAGGAGCCAATGTTCCTTTTCCGGTAATAGCAATATTCTCACAATCCATAGCATACAGCAACGGAGAATAGTTGTAACATTCCATACCCTCCCATGAAGTCATCACAGCAGGCAGATAATCAGAAGGATTATCTGTAAAGCGTAATATGGCATTTTCTTCCAAATGAAGATTTACATTACTTTGAAAATGAATAGGTCCTGTCAACCATTCCCCTTCAGGAATAACCACACGGCCTCCTCCGGCCTTATTACAAGCTGCTATGGCTTTGGCGATGGCCTCCGTATTCACTGTTTCCCCACCTTTCACCGCACCATAATCCACAATGGAAAAATCTTGTTCGGGAAAAACACATTCTTTGATGGGTTCCATAGCAAAAGGAGCATCAACTATTACCATTTTATACTTTGGAACCGGTGCTGTACATGATACGGCAAAAGCTACGGCCGCAATACCAGCCAAAGATTTAAAAAAAGTCTTCTTCATTTTATCTGTTGTTTTTCATTGTAATTTCTGTATGCACAAATATCCTGAATATCTTCGTTCACCCTATTTTATCCGAGGTGTATAAAGGTATATCTGATCCAATACCACACCTTCATCCAATGCAGTAAAAATTAAACGATGAGAGGTTTTCCGTGTAACAGGAAGAATCATCCGGCGAACAGCCTGATTACACAAAACATTTTCCTTCCATTCCTCACTGCGTCCTTTGGTTTCATACGAAACAGACTCCGTGGCACTTCCATCCAAAGAAATGGTAAAACGTAACCGTTCTCCTTCCACCGGATGATTAGGCAATAATCGTACCTCCACCTCTACAGAATCCGTTTCCCACGCAGCAAACTCAAAAGTAAGTTCTTTATTTTTTGCCACCGCTACCGCCTTTCCTTCATAACCTAGCCCCTCGCATACTACCGGTGAACTATTAACGCAATCAGCACCATTCCATGTATAGACAGCCTGACGTTTTTCAGGTAAAACGGATAAAACTGTTTTTCTTTCCACCCGGTCAAAAACCGGAAGTTTGCGTGGTTGGAAATCCATCATACGATTCCATTTGGTCGTGTTATAGCGTTTTGTCAATGAAACAATACTATCATACGCCCTGTCGCTATCCGCCCAATCAACCTTTCCACGACGTGCCAACTGCGCGGTCAACAGTTTGCTATTCATTTGAGCTGCTGCCTGAACAGGATACTTCGCCAACTGGAAATAGGTTTCTTTTTTTTGTGCAGAAAGCGTATGCCATTCCTGCTCCACTTTATCTGATAATTGTTTGTATGCAGTCAGACGTTCTTTTATTTCTTGTTCACTCCAAGGCAAATCACTGATAATTTTAAACTTAGGATCTTTTTCTTCCGTACGAGTATTCCCCATAAATTCCGGTTTACGGATATAAGCCAAACGATAAGCTTCCTGCATGACAGGTTGTAATTGTGCAGCCACTTCCAGTCCAAACTCACGTTCTAGAAACTGACGTTGATGAGCTACAACCCCTTGCTGCTTCACCGCTTCCAAGTTCCATGCCATATCAAGGAAAAGTTCTATCTGATATTCAGACGGTTTAATATCCCCTACATTCAATATCCACATTTTCTGTATCCCTCGCTCATATGCCAAAGTCATTTGTTGATATATCAGCGAAGGATGAGCAGTTCCTAACCAAAGATAATCATGCGGACGTCCCCAATAAGATATATGATAATATACCCCGTTTCCTCCCTTACGGGCACGTTCTTCTGCTGTAGGGAAATGACGGATATAACCATAATTGTCATCGCACCACATCAGCGTCACTTCATCGGGTACTTGCAGCCCAGCATGGTACACATCCAAAACTTCCTTATAAGGAATAAAGACTTGAGGCACTTGAGTCACATCCTTATTTACATATTTAGTCAACAAATCGCGCTGATCCTTTAGCACTTTAGTCAGAACGGCTTTTTGTTCTTCTATAGTCTTAGCACCATTCATCGCACCGTCGTGTACTCCACGCATACCTAAAGTATACAGATTATCCAACTCTGCAACCTCCTTTACGCGTTGTTCCCAAAAGGACAAAACATGAGCACTGTTATGAACATAGTCATACTCTCCCACTCCATCCCGTTTCCACTCACCATTGGTATTCCGCATCATCGGTTCACAATGAGAAGTTCCAATGAAAATACCAAACTTATCAGCCACTTCTTTGTTGCCCGGTGTAAAATAAAAAGGTACAGAACAGCCATGCATAGCCGGCCAGAAGGTATTGGCACGCAGACGAAGCATCAATTCAAAGATACGTTCATGCGTTTTCGGGCCTATTTGTCCTTTCACATTGCTCGGCTCGTATGTCTGCCAGCTCCAAGGAGTCAGCCCCCAGTCCTCATCGTTGATAAAAATCCCCCGATATTCTACAGAAGGAAACTGCATATTCCGATAAGAAGCCGGTAGTTGAAAAATCTCTTTCTTTGCAGGGGTCGCATCTGCCCACCACTCCCATGGAGAAACGCCTATCAACCGTGAAAGTTCCATGACGCCGTATGCAGTACCACGCTTGTCACTGCCGGCTATAACTAATTTACCAGTGGAAGAAACGGTCAACAGAAAAGCTTCTTTTTTATTTTTTATAGGAGATAAATCAACACCTGCTTTAGCGATCAAATCACTTTGTCCGATAGTTCCGACTATAATCATTCCTTTTTTACTTTCTGGAGTAACGATTATGCGGGTAGAAAAAACAGACTCTACATCACGATTGAGCAAATTCAAAGCTGTATGTACAACTTCTTCCTCTGAATTACCACAAGCAATAGTCACCGGTTCACCTGATTTCAAGACAAAAGGGTTCTGTCCATATACTGACAAAACTGCTAAAAAGAAAGCTAGAAAAGAAATGAGTTTTTTGTATTTCATAGTTTTTATTTTCAATATTGCAAAAATAAGACGAAATGGAATTAGATTCCATAGAATAAGATACAATAATATGGAAATTCGTCCATAAAGCCTGTATTATTTATCGTATTTATGGTGTTTTTTATGTTGCAGAATACAAAAAGCCTCAATAAACAATTACCACATTTACAACAATAAACCAATGTGCCAATATACCAATAGCTATGCGAAACATTACACAGCCTATTGATACATCAGCACATAAACAATAGTACGCCACTTTATCAAATCAATTTAAGGCATGGGCGACAATCCCTCCCACATTACATTCCATTTTCCATTTTTCGGGAAACCAGGATTTTCTATTTCACAACCATCCCAACCAGCGCACATTAATGCAATGGCAGTTAATAAACCACCATTACCAGGTAAATAAACACGTAAACGGGGATCTTGATAATTATGTCCATTCGGCAAATATGTATTGGTACGTTTATTCATAAGCAATGCCTCCACCGCTTTTTCCGGCTCACCCAATCGAGTAGCATTCATTGCTGTCATAGGATAATCCCAGCCCCAAGTCTTTCCCCAATTCCAATTATCCCATATCCATTGAAGTGTATTCTTCATGTAATCTTCACGGATTAATTTATTCATAGGCAAGATACCTACGGCACCCAACACTGCCATGTGGTCACTGGTAAAACGAATATCCTTATAAGTGTCTATTGCATTTTCCGCAGCCAGATACAACCCATCCTCATTATAAGCCAGCGGAGAAAGTTTGTCTATTAACTCATCCCATTCCAAGTTACGTTTTTCACCTGCACGCTCACGCCATATCTGCGCTATCTGCATGGCAAAATACCAATAAGAAAGTTCAAAAGGAGGATTTATAGTAGTACTCGCATTCAATGTTTCTTGAGCTGGAATCGCTCCCTTTAAAATAAACCGCACTCCCAATTCATCATATGTGGCAAAAGCATACATAAACTTAGCTGTTTCTTGAACCAGATAGTTATATTTCTCTATCACTTTCTTATCAGGGTTAGAGCGATAAAGAAGTTCTGCCAGATAAATAAAATGCGGTTGTTGCCAAATCAAAAAACTGCCTACACTGGAAGGTGCCTCCACACCACTAGGATCAGTCATTTTCATCCATCGGATTCCATCAAAGCCTTGCCGACGAGCCACTTCCCTTGCTATAGGCTCTACCGTTTTATACCATTCTAAAGTATGGCTGAGTAATTCAGAATGTCCCCAAAGCGGTTGCCATGCCTGATGCCACCAAATCATTTCAAGATGATATTTCCCAAACCACGAATTGTAAGTTAGCCCTGTTTCCTGCGGAGGGGTACTGCCCGCGCATTGAATAGCAAGCAAATATTGACTAAGCACTACCCGACGTTCCAATTCTTTAGCACGCGGATCCGTGCAATGAGAGAAATCTACCGCAGCACCTTCTTCCCAAAAGTTCACCCAATGATTCTTAGCCAAACTTTCAACTTCAAAAAAATCAGGGAGTACAGCAAGCTGATCTGGCTCATTAGCGGTAAAAGCACATGAAAACGAAAAAGCATCTTCTTGTGGAAGCAGTACGAAATAATTTTTCTCTTTTTCTTTCAATAATGCCTTGCCTTCCCATTTTAATTCTACATAATATACCGTGGAATCCAACGTACGCTTTAACACAGCGCTTTGTGTGTCCTGTTTAAGAACCTCGGTAGAGTGTTTATCATTGGCATCCCAATCACATGCATTATCAGTATGAATACCTGTAGGATAAGGAAAATGAAATTTTATCCCTGTATGCAAGTGACTGTCTATATGGGCTGAAATCATATCTTGTGCCGGATGGCAAACCGTCCGTACATTAAATTCATTCCCTTTCCAAGTAAACCGACTGAGTATCTCACCTTCCCATAAATTCAAAGTCTGACTGATTCTGGTAATATCGGAAATAGCAGCCTCATCCCCCCATTCAAATCCGATCACTCCTAAATGTAACCGATGTGGGTTGGCACGAAACCAATCAGATGCATTCTTTTGTCTTTTATCTTCTTGAGATTGAACTGCATACAATTCCTTATGTCCTCGTCCAAAATCATATTCACTCAATGTTTCTTCGTGTCTATAACCGTCCATATTAGCAAAACTATGCCATCCCCATTGACTTTGCGTACCTAGAGGGACACCTTTTTTATAAGCGTCAGGAAAAGTTTGCAATCCTGTAATATCTACTGTAAATGCAAATTCGCCATTCCCTACTGAAAGCGAAGCCAACGAATCGAAAGCTGAAAATTGAGGATTATTCCGATTCACTAACGCCTTACGGTCTATTGAAATCTGCTGTACGGGATGAGTACAGGCACCGAACATCACTAATAAAGAGCAAAATAACAATATTTTCATTACCTAAATTTTTATACACTGTAAATAGATATTCTTTTTTACGACTTCCTTATATCCTATGGCATAGGATGTAATCCCTCCCAACGCACATTCCATTTACCATCTTTGGGAAATCCCGGATTACTGACCGAGCAACCGTCCCACCCGGCACACATCATAGAAACAGCTAATAACAGCCCTCCATTACCAGGCAAATAAGAACGAAGACGAGTCGAACGATAATTATTACCACTAGGTAAAAGCAAGTCCTCCCGGTTGTCCATAGTTATGGCACGCAAAGCAATCTCAGGCTGCAACAGGCGAGTAGCATTCATTGCCAATGTGGGATAATTCCAACTCCAAGATCCTCCGGACCAATTCCAATTTTGAGCTGCACGCACCAAAGTCTTTTGCATTTTTTCTTGATCAATGAGCCGCGACTCAGGCAACATGCCGTAAGCCAGCAAATTTTCAGAAGAAGTTCCTGTAACATAAAAAGGATCATGCTTACGTTTGCTTTTCTCGCCTTCCGATAGAGAAACAGAACCGTCTGCTTCTTTAGGACGCTGGCCATTAATGTATCCACCGGCCGGCATTTCCGGTAATTTTTCAGCAGGAATACCATTCACGAAATCAGGTATTCCTCTACCCTTTTCCGCCGGTAAGTAAATGCCATCAGGACTAGTAGCAAGAGGAGCTAATTTAGCAAGAATTTCATCCCACTCCGCATGACGTTGCAGCCCAAGTCTCTCCCGCCATTTCTGAGCTATGGACAAGCCAAAATGCCAATAAGCCATTTCAAAAGCAGGATTAAGGGTCGTCTCTTCATTATAGGATTCATTAGCCGCACAAGCTCCCTGAATAATGTAACGATCATTATCAGAATCATAATTAACAAACGAAGCCATAAAAGCAGCCGTCTGCTCTACCATATCAGCATACTCACGAAGAAATTCTTGAGAAGGACGTGCACGATAGATAAGTTCTGACATATAAATGACATGGGGTTGTTGCCAGATAATAAAAGAGCCGACATCCGATGGTGCCTCTTTAGAAGATGGATCAGTCATTTTCATCCAACGTATGCCATTAAATCCCTGTCTGGCTGCAATATCACATGCCATCGGTACGGCAGTCTTATACCATTTCAATTGTTTCTCCAAAAGATCTGCTTTATTCCAAAGCGCATAATGAAAACTGTGCCACATTACCATTTCTAAATGAAATTTACCATACCATGTATTATAAGTCAGGCCGGTTTCAGCAGGAGGGTAATTTTGCGCTTCCTGCGAACGGAGCAAATATTGAGACAGCACAACCCGACGCTCCAAAAGCGAAGCACGGGGATCCGTACAGGAAGAAAAATCAATAACACCGGATGTCTGCCAATAATCCCTCCAACAACGGTTGGCCGAAAGCAGATTAGCCTTGTAATCAGGCTGAGGCACTACAGGTTGGTGCTTATAGAACCCAACATTGAAATTCCACTGCTTATCGGAAGGTGTCAATTTTAACCTGTTCTTCCCTGTTTGAGAAAGAACAGCTTTACCACTCCAACTGATTTCCACATAATAGACAGTAGAATCTACAGTACGACGAATAAGAGCCCGTTGAGGTTCGGAAAGAATAATGTCGGTAGAGTGGCAGTCATCGGCTGTCCAGCAAGTAGCATCGTCAGCTGCCTCACCTGTAGGATAAGGGAAACGGATGCCAACTGCCAGCTTTGCCGATGAAGACACAGAAGCAGAGACAATGTCACTATCGCCATTACAAGAAGTAGTTACCGTAACCGGAAGTTTTCTCCATAGGAAATGGGAATGAAGTTCTCCTTTCCACATGTCGAGAGTCTGGTCTATTTTAGTAATATCGCTCACCAACAAGCTGTCAAATCCTATATTTCCCAAATGCAGGCGGTGCGGATTGGCACGAAACCACTCTGCCGCTTTGGCATTACGTTCAGGACCTTCCGGAAATTGTACGGCATAAATCCCATGAGGATGACCGGGAAGCGGATGATCCTGTAGAGTTTCAACTATCTTATAGTCCTCCTTGTTAGGAAAACTGTGCCATCCCCATTCGCTATAGGTACCTAAAGACAAGCCTTCTTTATAATATTCGGGAAAAGTCTGCAATCCCGTAGCATCGGCAGTAAAAGCGAACCGCCCATTTCCGACTGTCAAAGAATGAAGAGAATCAATTTTTGTAACATGAGGGTTATTACGCATCACCAATGCATGACGGTCAATAGCAGTATCGGCACAAGCTGTAACCAGCAGCATTGCTGCCAATACAACAATAAAAAATGTTTTATTTCTCATCATAGACACTATTTAGTAAGATACTGAATAAATGTAGACATACCATTCATATATTCCTTGATGGAAATGACTTCAGAAGGAAGAGGAGCATTAGAGAAGCCCGGATTCTCTTTCGAAACACTAGGCAAACGACCGGGTAAATAATCTTTTTTCTTCAAAATAGTGAGCAGACTATCTACTTTTTGTGTATCCGCTTGCTGCATTTTACCACGCATTAAATGACTTAGTAAAGTTCCAGAAATATCCGTTTGACCTATAAACGGAGAATCTTTTGTCACTTCCCCTTTGGAGAGAGAGAGCAAATGCTGATACTCATCTTTTAAAGATTGCAAATCAATAGCCCGCGTAGAGCTATAATGAGTTATGAGTCCATGATAATCATAATCCACCCAATAATGATCTGGATCATTATGAAGGTAAAGAGGTCTGTTAGTGCCTACTTCTACAAAAGTAGGACACAATATCTGTCCCGGTTTTACAGACTTACCCAATTGTTTCATTTGCGCGTCGTTATATCGGATAGATTCTAGAAATTCAAATGCATCCGGAATACGGGCTAAATATTTAGTATCCCCAGTCCAACGATAAAAACGCATCAAGTTGCGACACATCTCGGCAGTAGCTGTAGCCGCATAACCTGCCGGTTCAAAATCACGGGCATGACCTGGAGAGTAATTGAGATCCAACTTATGCTGCATAGCCCAACCTGCCTGAGGCTTTCCTCCCTGCAATGCCAAGACACAAGTCATAGCCCGCTGAAGAGGCTCCAATGCCCGAGTTTCACCTAATAAAGTGTAACAAGCCAATAAAAAATTAATATTGTTAGTATGAACTCCATCATTAATGGTAATAAACGAAGTATAGTCTTCCTTATCACCTTTCACATATTCATAATGGAGAGGATAGCGCTGCGGCCACCCACCAATAGGATACTGACTCTCCAAAACAAAATCAAGACACCTTTCTACCGGATATTTATACTTCGGATCCAGAGTCAGTAAATACATACGCAAAAGGAACATTCCACTATCGTAGGTAGCCGCATCATCATAAGTACAATTTCCATAATAATGAGCATGTTCCTGAGCACAATGAATATATCCTTTCTGTACTTTGGAATACCATTGCTTAAGCGAAGTTTCTCCGGAAAAGTCCAACATATAAGGCCATCCCCCACTTGAATGCTGTCCCCAGATAAGAGCATCTGCCGCTGCTTGTGCCGCTTTCAGGTAATAAGATTCTCCAGTCAATTGATAAGCATTCAAAAATACATTTCCCATAGCAGGTGTACCAGCTTCTATCCATATCATACTTGGTTTAGCTTCCAGTTCCCCCCAACAACGGGAGAAATCAGGACTGTAATTCCATAAATAGCCACCACGGTTGCTGACCTTCTCTACCATGAAACGTGTAGCTTTCATCATAGCCACTTTTATATCAGAGGCCGGAATGTTTTTCTGTGCTCCAGCAGACAACAAAGTAATGAAAAGCATTACCGCCATACATATCATTTTCATACTGTTTTTTTTATAAGATAGGAAGAGAAAAGAAACAAAAAATCATCACTATTCTTCCCCCTTCCTATATAGAAATGTTTATAATTTATTGATTAATAAGCAGGATGTTGTTGACCGGTTAACCCAGGATTAACATCAATAATGGCTGTGGTGCTCAAAGTATAAAGTTCAGCCTGATTCTTGATAAACCCACGATATAACTCGGTAATCCAGGCGGGCAACGTGTTATTGTTTTCTTTATAACCCAATATCTTGGATTGTCCGGCTATACCGGAATTAGTTTCTCCTGCAATATTGGGAGTAATAAACATATTTACCCAATTCCAAGTGCCTCCATACCGGGCAACCAGTTCACTCATTTCCGTTTCTGTGGGCTGATGATCGAAATCTATATAAGTAAGACCTACCAAAGGATCCTTCCAAGATGTAGAAGTTGCTTCTTTATATGCCCGATAAGTCTTCACCTCATTATAAGGAACCTCACGCATAGCCAGTTTCTCGGTATTTGCTTTTGTTTCAGCCAAAGTTTCAGCCAACAAGTTCCACCGGATAAGATCAGTACGCCGCCATCCTTCTGTAGCTAATTCAAAGGCACGTTCCTTCACAATCGCTTTAAAAAAAGTATCATAAGTAGAGGGTGTGGTACCTATACGAGAGGCATCTCCTGCAAAAGCACGCAGACGAACTTGTTCATAAGCTGCCTTAGCTGCTTCCGTGGGCCCATTGTTCAAGTAATTTTCAGCTTCTGCGTACATTAACAATACATCCGAATAACGAAGTATAGGCCAATTGACATCCGTTTTCAAAGTGGCCGTACGGGGACCGGCTTTCCAATTGCAGCGCCATTTTCCCAAATTCAAAGCGCCATAAGGCACAGCAATATCGTTACCAGCCGCATCAATACTGTAATTGCCCACTGTAACATCCCGACGGGTATCATCATCGGCAAAAGAAAGATAAAAGGTAGGATGAATCAGTTGCAAAGGCAATGTTTTACCATAAAGGGCATTGGAAGCATGAATGCAAAGTCCATTTGTATATCCCACACGACCATTGGTTGTATTGCCAAACTCAGCATATTCAAACATTACCTCTTCAGGGTTATAAACGCCACCCTCGTTCAAGGCTCTAAACACATCCTCATATTTAGAAAGCAAGCTGTTTTCACCTTTACTAATCACTGCTTTACAAGCTTCATCAGCAATGGTATATAATTTTCTTACACGCGATTCATCCAAAGGACGGCGCATCTGAAGAGTAGATTTATCATAAGTATTCAGATCCCAATGCAAAGCATAACCTGCTGCATAAAGAGCTGTACGGGCCAATAATCCATAAGCAGCATTCTTGGAAATCCGCTCAGGAGTAGAGAAAAATCCTTCACTATACCAAGGAAGTACTTCGACAGCTTCTTGCAAATCGGCAATAATGCCATCATAAATCTCATCCCGATCAACACGGGAAGAAGAAAAAGTCGTCATATCCAATACAGGAACAGTAGAATAAGGTACATCCCCAAAATAACGAATCAAATTCAGAAAGCAAGTAGCCCGAACAGCCAGACATTCAGCTATATAAATGTGACACTTTCTCTCGTCCTCTCCCGAAAGGCTCATTGCACGTAATCCTTTCAAGCATGAATTACAACGCTCAATGCTGGAATAAGAGGTAGTATAAATGCCTGTGGGACAACTTTGATCATTGAGCACATAATTGGCCGCATAATTATTAGCATTCGAATTACTCTCAGTAGACCACATTTCATCTGTTCCATTCTGAGCCTTATACCAAGCATCCTGCATCCAGACACCTGTGTAACAAGCAAGAACAGCCATCTCAGCTTTATCAATGGAAGAGAAAACACTTTCACTGTCTGTCTTCGATTTAGAAGGAAGATCCAGAAAGTCAGAACAAGAACTGAAATTGATCGCCAAAAAGGCAACAGCTATATAATATACTATTTTCTTCATAATACAACTCTCCTATTATTATAATGAAAGATTAATGCCAAATACAAATCCTTTGGAACGTGGATAAGAAGAATCATCAATACCCGGAGTTAAAATAGAACTTTCCTTAGAAACTTCGGGATCATAACCTGAATAATTCGTAATAGTGAATGGATTATTCAATGTACAATATAGACGCAAATTACTGATAAAAGCTTTACTTAACCACTTTTTCGGGAAAGTATAACCTAAAGTAATAGTGCTTATGCGAAGATAAGAACCATCTTCCACAAAACGATCAAGCGGAGTAGTAATAGCTGCGCGGTTGTCATTATGAATACTCCACAGAATGTTCGGATCATGCTGATTAGGATTAAGCTCAGCTATACGGTTGAGGTCCGTAGCTTCTTTTCCAGTACGGGGATCCAGCAGAGTGAAACGATTGGCAGCATCCGCAAGCATATTTTGGTACGGTTGGTATGGACCGACAAAACGCTGGGTAGACATATTAAAAATATCATTACCATAAGAGAATACCATAAATACAGAAAGATCAAAGCCCTTATAAGAAAAAGTATTTTTAAAACCTCCGGTAAAATCCGGATTAGCATTCCCGATGACTGTCATATCATCAGAATTATAAACAGGTGTCCCCTTGTCATCCGTCTGCCCCGTAGTATTTACATACTTGATATCACCCGGTTTATATTGAGTTTTTACAGATCCTTTCTGATAAATAACACCATCTTTCAAAACATATTTATCACCATTCTGCACAAAATCGTCGGTAGTATAAACTCCATTGGTCTTATACCCATACATCTCACCTAAAGAATGACCTACGATGGCACGGTATAGAACAGAAGAATTGGTACCACCACTGACGCTAGTCTGATAATATTCATTCTCACCGTCTATTCTCAAGACCTTGGAACGATTGAAGGAGATATTGAAATCGGTAGTCCAAGTAAAATGTTTGTTGCGGATGTTCGTACTGCTTATAGCTATCTCAAGACCGCGATTACGGATAGAACCGATATTCTGATATTGGTGCGTATAACCGGTTGATGTCGGGATAGCCACTTTCATAAGCAAATCATCGCTCTTATTGTTATACCAGTCCAATGTCAGGTTAACTCTGTTTCCCCACAAACCCAAGTCCAGTCCGATATTCGTAGAAACGGTTTTCTCCCATTTTAAGTTATTATTACCTACTGTGCTGCCAGGTGCCAAAGCCGCCGTTTCCTGATTGCCCACAGGATATACCGTAGCATTATAGGCAGTAGCATACATATAATTATCAATATTACAATTACCGGTAGTTCCATAACCTACTCTCAATTTGAAATTATTGACAACATTTCCGATAGCATTATCTTTCCAGAATCCTTCTTCAGAAACGCGCCAAGCTGCCGCTGCTGAAGGAAAATAGCCCCAACGATTACCCTCGGCAAATTTAGAAGAACCGTCTGCACGTAAGGTTGCTGTAAAAAGATAGCGGTCATTAAAAGTATAATTGAGACGACCGAAAAAAGACAACAAAGCATTTTCTTCTAAAGAAGACTTCCATGTATCGGGAGTGGCCATACTAATATCATTAAGACCGAAATTAGTATCGGGAAATGCCTTATAGGCAGTTTCTGTACCAGATGTATTTGTATAATATAATTCGTGTCCTAACAAAACGCCCAAATCATGCTTCTCAAACGTATGTTTCCAATTCAATGTATTAGTCCATTGATAAGCATATCGTTCCTTATTATCAATACTGCCATAAGGTCCGCCTTTGAGTTGAGCATTGGCCGTACGACCATCATCGAAATTAGTTGTTTTGATTTGGGCCCAATTATAACTACCAGCTGTACGGAATGTAAAATCCTTCAAGAAATCAATGTCCACACCGGCATTAACACTAAAAATACGACTAAGTTTTCTATTTATTATAGCATCGTTGGTTATCAATGGGTTATACACATCATATTCGTTACTGAAAGTACGGAATTCGGTATTTAACTCTTCATTAATAAGCTGATCATCAGTAAACAGGATTCCGCCAGTTTCAGGACGCAAAATAGCTTGTTTTAATCCGGAATAAGAACCTCCACCTAATGTTTTGGCGTAATTAAAAGAAGAATTCATATCAAAACGTACATTTTTCCATAGCTGGGAATTTACTTTAGTACGAATCGTATTACGGTAATATCCGTGATTTTTTACGATACCGTCTTGCGACATATTATTGTAGCTTACCAATACTTGAGTTTTTTCCGTTCCGGTAGAAAGAGATAGATTATGGCTTTGAGTAAGAGCACTTCCACCAAAAATCTTATCTTGCCAGTCTATTCCGGAACGTCCGCCATAAGTTTGCTCTATATCAGACCATGCTCCCGTATAAAATCCATCATCCGTATAATCCCCTCCAAACATACGTGCATACTGGTTCATTTCTCCGGCAAGAGTCCACCATTCATACTGATATTTGGCATACTGTTCAAGATTGAGCAAATCCAGTTTCTTGCCCAACCAATCCACAGATACATAGCCATTGTAATTCACAGTTGTCTTGCCACTACTTCCACTTTTGGTCGTAATAAGAACCACACCATTTGATCCACGCGCTCCATAAATAGCTGTTGTCGAAGCATCTTTTAAAATATCAATAGTCTTAATGTCATTTACATCAATATTCTTCAAACCATCTTCCGACTGGAAGCCATCAATAATATAGATAGGTGTAGTAGACTGAGTAATGGAAGTACCTCCACGAACGGTAATATTCACTTCAGCCCCAGGAGCTCCGTTCTGTGAAACAATATTCACTCCGGCAGCTTTTCCTGCTAGCGCTTGAGCCGCATTAGTAACAGGAACTTCCGCTAAATCTGTACCGGTAACTGAAACAGAAGAACCGGTCAAATCACGTTTTTTCACTACTCCATATCCTATAACAACCACTTCTTCAAGGGTTTTAGCATCCTCTTTCATCACAATTTTGAAAGAAGATTTTCCATTTACACTTATTGTTTCAGTTACATACCCCACATAACTGACAATCAAAGAAGCATTACTTGAGACATCATTCAATATAAAATTTCCATCAAAATCCGTAATAGTTCCATTAGTAGAACCTTTGACCATCACCGTAGCACCTATTACAGGCTCTCCTTTATCATCAACCACCACGCCCTTTACGCTACGACCTACCTGTTGTACGATGGCTACCTCTTTCGTTGCGGAAGAAATGGCAGACTTTTCAGAAAGAATAATATTCTTATCCAAGACTTTATAGGTCGTATTTGTTCCGGAGAAAAGCTTCTTTAAGACTGAAAAAACATTCTCATTCTTGACATTCAAGGTTACTTTACGTTTCAAATCGACCTGCTTATTATTATAGAAAAAGGTGAAATCCGTCTGTTTTTCAATTTCGGTCAGGACTTCAGAGACCGTCCGAGTCTGAGAACTGATGTTCAACATGGTTCTCTGTGCATAATTATTGCTAGCATATAACAAGCTGGCAAAACTGAAAAGAACAAAAATAGTTATTTTCAGCGACAAAGGCAGTTTACATACTGGTTTCTTCATTTTCGTAAATAGATTTAATTTTAACTTCATAATTTGATTACAGATAAAAAGTAGTGTGTTTTTTCTGTAGATTGTTTTACGTAGGATGTTTCAACATAGCTTGTTATTTTTAAAAGATTAATAAACTTCTATTTTCTGTTTTTCTTGATGAATATTATTACTTTCTGCATACTTAAATTTTATATTTGAAGATACGCTGATATATTCCAGAATTCGTCCCAAGCGTTGTTTCTCAAGTACACCGGTAAAAGAGGCTTCAAAACATTTGGGATTCTTTACTACGAAATCCACATCAAAACGTTTAGATAGCATTTTAAGAACTTCCTTAAATGGAGTATCACGAAAAATAAGTTTTCCGTCTTTCCAAGAAGTGATAACCTCTACATCTGCCTGATCAATTTTTATTTGTTGCTGTGCAGCAGTATAAACAATTTCCTGTCCCGGCTGAATTTCCTGTTCCGTCCAATTACTTTTCTTATTTTCATACGCCATGGCAATGCTTCCTTCCACCAAAGTTGCAGTTATTGTTTTATCATCAGCATAGGCTTCCACATTAAATTGGGTACCATAAACTTTTACAACAGCTTTCTGCGGCGTTCGGACCATAAAAGGCTGACGGGAATTCTTTGTTACCTCAAAGTAGGCTTCGCCATTCAATTGGACATTACGACTTTTTTCGTCAAAGTGAGAAGGGTAAACAATAGTTGAATTGGAATTAAGAATTACATGAGTTCCATCCGGCAAAATAGTAGAAGTTATCATTCCCGGATTAGTACGAATCTCTATAAAATTCACTTTATTCTGCTCATTACCATTCATCCATAAATACAAAGTAGACAGTAGCAAAGGTATGGCAAGAATAGCAGCGGCACGCTGTGCCCATCGCCCCCATTGTAGCTGTCGTTCCCTTCTTATCCTGCCTCTGACTTCCTTCAAAGCAGCCCGTGCATCAGTCCGTTTTAAGGTATCCATTGTTTTTGTGGCAAAAGAAAGATAATAAATCTGCTTGGCCAGCTTTTTATTTGCTTCGGAAGAGATAATCCATTTTTCAATCTCTTCTTTCTCACTTAGAGTCACTTCTCCTTCAAAATAACGGAGTAAAAGCGCTTCATCTATTTGGGTATCTGAATTTATCATAATGTCCTTTTATAATAAGTCTAACCAAGATCCAAAGTTCCTAAACCAAAAACTGTTTTTTTTGAATTATTTTTCGATTAAGCGCTTTCATATTTAAATTTATGTATTTTTGCAGTAACATTTTCTTCTATAATCTATGGAAACCACAAATGATAATTTGATAGACAAGCAACTGTATATATCCATGCAACAGGGCAATAAGAAAGCGTTTGATACTTTATTCATCAAATATTATGCTATGCTTTGTGCTTTTGCCCGCAGTTTTGTTTCATTAGAAGATGCAGAAGAAGTGGTTCAAGATACCATGTTACAGATATGGGAGAATAGAAAAACAAATCATATAGATTCTTCTGTTCATCATTATTTGTTCAAAGCAGTAAAAAACAAATGTTATACCTTAATGACCAGAAATTCTCTTCGATTCCAAATAGAAAATATACTCACTCCAGACATACAGGAACTATTCGAAGATCCTGATTTTTATATTATAGATGAATTAACACAAAAAATAGAAAAAGCAATTCTTAATCTTCCAGAATCCTATCGGATAGCTTTTGAAATGCACCGTTTCCAAAATAAGACCTATCAGGAAATTGCAGAAGAATTAAACATATCTTCCAAAACAGTAGATTACAGAATTCAACAGGCACTAAAACAATTACGGAAAGAATTAAAAGACTACTTACCCTTACTTCTATTCTTTTTTGCCCCTAAATAGGAACCCGTACATCCTATTATATCCTTGTACTCTATCACTTCATAACTGATATGATGATAAGAAGTATTTCTGCCGGGAATATATGCCTCTCCAAAAGTTGTGTCAATGTTCCCAACGCTTCACCCCGAAACAGGATGGTAAGTTCTTATCTTTCTGATTATGTTCTTCATACAAAATGCTCCTTTTTACAAAAACAAAAAATAGGTACGATAAAATATCACCCTATCCGTCTAAAGACATCTATAACCTAAGAATACGGCAATTTTTCTAACTATATAGATTTCAAAGAGACATATTTCTTATTCAGATTTACAAAAAAAGTTGGAAGACAATATGCTCTCATAAATGCCCTCATGCCCTCAGTGTATTTACTTTCTCACACAGACGTATATTACTTACTATCAGATACATACATTAATATTTATCTATTTCCCGAAATTCAATAAAAAGCCGTTTTTCAGGCTTTTTCTCTTCCATGTCATGTCCAATGCAGCCTTTACGGATTTATACCGATAGCAAAAGCATATCTTCCGATTATACGATACGAACATAGGGATCTAGTTACGCAAGGATAAGAACAGATTTACATTAGAGTTCTTTCATGATTGCTCAACCAAACTAGCAAAATTACTTAACCACTTTTGTGATTAACTTTAATCACCTATATGATTAGACTTAGTCACTATTGTAACTAGACTTAACCACCTATGTGATTAAGTAAACACAAACGGTTGAATATTAATAAACATCTGTATATTAATGACATATATCAAGAATAATGCAGAAAGAAGATATGCGGAAAGCAACAAATGAAAAGAGCCTTTATTATGCATCATTAGCCCCTCCAAAGGACCAAAAACGTATTTCAGAAATAAGTTACCGATACAACTATAAATAATTTATCTTTCTGACAAACAATAAGATATAAATAAGAGCACATGAATATGATATGAGAGCATGAGGGCATATTATGAGAGCATAAAGATGATGCACTCATATATAGCGTATTGTTAATGAGATAATTACCATCACATGAGGGCATGATAGCATAATGTGTTCCAACTTTCCATTGTTTTTTTGCCATGTTCCAATAAATTTCTTCAAGTGAACCCATTTTTATCTGTTATTGATTTTTTCTAATAAGGTATCTCATGAATTATACTCTATCCATATCAACCAGCGACATAAATTAAGAAAACAAAAGATCATAAAATCCTTTCATCTATGACAGCCTCTGCGAAAAACTAAGACAATATTATGACGGCTATCACTTCACCCACAACTCCATCGGTATGTATAATCCGTTCAGTCTGCTCAATGCCTTCAAGCGCAAGGAATTTGGCAGTTACTGGTTCGAGACGGGGCCTCCTACTTACTTGGTGGAACTGCTAAAAAGGCATCATTATAATCTGGAACGGATGGCACATACAGCAACTAGTAAGCAAGCATTAAATGGTATAGATTGGGAATCACCAGATCTTATTCCGATGCTTTACCTGAACGGATACCTTACTATCAAGGAATATGATGAAGAATTCGGTATCTACCATTTAAGTTTTCCCAATAAAGAAGTGAAAGAGGACTTTACACGAATTCCACAAAAAGAATAAAACACCTTGTGGAATCCATGTAATCCATACCTAACGATAATCTTCACATCATTTATTCACCATCCACCGGAATCACTTCCTGCATATAAATGGCATCCAGACTCCAAAGGGCGGCATCATTGGTACTGATACTTGTACATTCATCCAAAGGAGCGGGAACTTCCGGCGGAAGAATAGTTTCTATATGGAAAGGTGGAGCCGGAGTATGTTCCAAGCGAGAAAACAAATCTGTCCAAGCCTCTTCCGCCATTTTTGCATTACGGGTATGATAGGCTGCATATCCCAACAAACGGGATATACGGAAACGATTCTTCCTTAACTCCCATGCTTTCTGCTTATAACGGGCGGCAAGATCAAGCCATGCCTCATTCCATTCGGGATAATCAACCATACGGATCATTTCATTCATGACTTCAAAACCTCCCATGATAGTCATCAAATGATTTGTACTTTCTAACTTGGGATCACATTCGCTGGTAATAATCCCTGTAGCCGGATCATAACCTAAAGCCAACGGACCTGTAAAGATACGGTTGGGCAGTGCCACAATACTTTTCATCCCGGCTATAATTTTGTCACGATAAGCCGTATTACCGGTACGCTCCCATTCAGTCATCCAGTTTCCGGCGTATGCCAACCAGTCGGGACCGATACGGAGACGTGCAGGTGCCGTACAAGGATACTGACTGCGAGGTTGCGCTAGACGCATGGGGTCCAGCGTGTACAATTTCTGATCGGCATCTTTTACCTCGGTCATTAAATCACCGCATCGGTCGTCCGTAGTAAGATAATAGTAGAAACGATTCCAGGCAGCCTGACTGATCCGTGCTTCTTTAGCTCCACATCCCCAATGACTGACGTTGTGCCGGCTACCCAATCCTGCATTCGGACCGATATGATATACATCCACTTCCGCCGTATGACGGGTCATGGCTTCCGCCATGCGCCAGATATCAGCACGTCCGGTACGCAGGAAATTATACCATAGCCACATATTAGAAGCCAGTTCTGTGTTATCCCATGCAAAACCTCCGATATCATAACGCCAGGTATGGCGGACAGAATCGTATGCATGCATCACATCCCCATAATTCCAAAAGCCATACCATTTGTTTTGTTCTATCGCTTTTTGATAGAAGCTGATATAAGCATCCAGCCTGTCTTCCACCCGGGCACGGAAAGGAGTACTACGATCGGGAAGGCTCCAAACACCAAATGCCTGCTTGGCATGCAAATAGTCAGGTACAGGCATCAGCACTCCCGGTCCGGCAAGTTGTTTAGCTTGTTCTGCAAAAGCTTTCTTCCCGCTATAACCACCCTGAGGTATCAAGGTAAAAGTCGTTGTACGGGCAATCCCGTAAGGGGTGCTCATTCCTTCTTGCACATCTTCGTAACTGGCATTCAAGTCATGAGCAACATTATCATAATGGCGCAAGTCCATCGGCTCAGCATCCGGACTCCATATCCATGCGGTAAGAGCAGCCACCGGAGTTTTTGCATCCGAGATTTCAATAGAAGACGGATAAGACTGCCAGAAATCATGCAACTCAAGCCCCATGCCTCCGGTTATATCTCCGGCAAAAGCATAACCCTCACTACGTGTACCGGAAAAAGTACCTATCCAAGGATTATTGTCATTGGCACGTTTACGGATTGAAAATGCATCTGCTGTCAGTTGGGACAGACGATAGCTGTCCCAAGAAGCCCAATGATCAAGCAAAGCACGGTTCTTTTCGTCAAAAGCTTCATAAGAAGGAATGCGTTTTCCTTCCATCTGCTGTTGCTGTAACGAAGATTCTCCATTTCCGGTTTTATCCAATGTAAGTATGCGTCGTCCCACCAAAGGCTGAACGGGCTCGCTCCAGACTCCACCATCGGCACAAGAGAAAGCTACATGGCGATTGTATAAAGCCTCACGCATAGGAACATCAAAACGAACTCCCAAGGCGCGAATAAAATCTTTGTTCTGATCTCCGTCATATACAAAGCTATGCACCATTTTCACTTGCTCACTGCCACCATAAAAATAAAGCCGTACCACAAAGGGCAACCACTCACGACCATTCGGACTTTTGTGTACCCCTTCCAATTTAACAAGTGCACGCACAGAACCGGCACGCTCTACAGTCACAGATTTCAGTTCTCCTATATAATTAGTGAAAGAAACTTGAGAAGTACTTTCAAGTACCGGTTCGCTTTGCGTATGGCATATAAGCCTAGCCTTTTCTCCTACTTTCACACCTTTATACAACAGACTATCTATCAAAAATTCGCCTTGACGAGGTATATATGCTGAAATGACTCCGGTAGAGATATGAATACCCTGTGATGTTTCTGCCACAGAAACGGACTTTTTTTTATCTGTATCCGGCAGTTTGGATTTCGCCTTAGATTTCTTTACCGCCTTTTCCAGAGTCATTTTTTCTGTTCCGGCAGGAATAACTCCTGCTATTCCTCCCCACTTTACAGAACCATCCGGCCAATAAGCCAAAGTCCAAGTATCAATAGGAATATCCTCACCACTTTCTGCAGATAGCCGTAGCTTGTTTTCCGGAAAAACTTCCCCTTTATCAAAAGGCACTCCGAAACTTACGGCCTTATCCTGCCGGGGAGTTTCACCAATCCATTGCAAAGGAACAGTAGCCACTTCTTGCGATGAGCATTCATAACTGAAATTTGTAATACGAGTACGCGACAAAGTGGTACGAAAACCAAACCAGCCTTCCCGTAACGGTTCAGCATCCCTGAAGTCCACCAAACGCTCACCGTCTATGTAATAACTAACCCTATTGTTCTCGTTGGTAATCTTGATATGATACCAATGATTCGGCTTCAGCAAATGTCCGGCATCCGTATATTCCTTTAGAATAGCAGGACGGGCTTTAGGATTTGTAATACCCGACTCATCCCCATCATAACGACGGAAACGTGTAGTAGAGTTATGATTACCACCATATCCCAAATAGTAAAGCTGTAAAGAATAACAATTCAGGAATATACCGCTACGCCATTTTTCTCGCTTCCATAAATTATCGGGATATTGAGGGTCTGATGCCATCCAGAAGCAGTTCAAATCACTCAGACGATCTCCATCCGACTCCACCACCACACATGCATCATATTCAATGGTCACTTTTCCACTCATTTTCTCTTTTCTCCAAAGAGTCAATCCCTTGGGAGATACTATCTCAGCGGTATCTCCCTGAAACGTCACTTTATAATCAGGCGATTCCGATTCAACCTTCCAGTATTTAGTAAACTGGCGGGAGTTCAAACCGGATACTCTATTATCCTGTGCCTTTGACGTAAAGACAACTAATAAAAATAAAAACAGAAACAGATTTTTCATACGATGTTGCTTTGTTTTCATTTACTTTAAAAAATCTTTTAACGGACAGTCCGTAGCTTTCAGCCCGTCAGCAATACTCCGGGCATTCATACGGGCACCTTTCAAAGAGGTATGGGTATGGTCATGATTGAAATACGTTCCTACTACACGCAAACCTTGATTGTATCCCATATCTTGGAGCTTGTCTCCTGATATTTTATTCAAATCTATAAAATAAGCCCCGGCCGCTTCTGCCGCTTCACGCGTCCATTTACCAAAAGAATTTGTATTGCGCTCTATCTCACCATTATCAAACTTATTGCGGGGTGTATGACTCAGGACAATAGGAACAGCTCCCTTTTCTTTTACATCCATAATAAACTTACGCAAATACCAGCCGAAAGAATAAACCACTTGATAGCTGCCGGTTTTCTCCATTTTGAAGACCTTGCTTTCATTTCCTGAACCGGGTAATTCCGCACGCGCTTTCCCTGTGTTTATGTCACCTGCATCATTATGTCCGAATTGTATCAAAACAAAATCTCCCGGCTGAAGTGCATGATAGATTTTATCCCAACGCCCTTCATCTAAATAAGTACGCGCACTGCGGCCCGCTTTCGCATGATTCTCTACAGAAATTCTTTCTGTGTCAAACAGTTCGTGAATAACACTTCCCCATCCCCACATGCCATTTTCATCTTTATCAGTATTCTTCACTGTACTGTCTCCCACCGTAAACAATACAGGATTCCCCTTTTTACGGGTAGCCCCCGTAACCGTATCTTTTTCTACCGGTTTCAAATAACGCGCCAGTTCCAACCCCTTATAATTACGGATTCCTTCGGCTGCAGATTCTGCATTGACACGCGCGCCAAAAGCACTTGTGTGAATACGGTCCAGATAGAACATATACTTTACTTTTTCTTTGCCGAATTTCTCAAATTTGCGTGCCGAGATATCATTCAGATCAATAAAAGGAATTCTCGCTTTTTTAGCTACCTGCTTCGCCCATAATCCAAATGTCTGATTCACCCGGGTAATAATAGTGCTGTCTGCATCTTCCCAAGCGTTACGAGGAGTCAGAGACATCAAAACAGGATAAGCACCTTTTTTCTTCACATCATGAATAAAACGACGCATATATTCCCCATACGTATATACGGTTTCTTTTGCTCCTGTCTCTTTAATAGTCACATTCAGACTGTCTTTGCCAATTCCCGGAATAGAGGCACGGGCACGGCCACTATCGTACGGACCATTGTCATTATGCCCCAATTCTATGATAACCCAGTCACCTTTACGAACTCCTTTCAAGACATCAGGCCATAACCGGTTATAAAAAGTACGGCTACTGGTTCCTCCCAATGCGTGATTTTCAACAGTTATCTTATTTTCATCAAAATATTCGTGTTCAAAATATCCCCATCCCCATTGACCGTTATTTCCATTGCCCAAAGTACCGGTACGCATCGTTGAATTTCCAACAAGGAACAACACCGGATTATCCCCTTTCCGGCTGGAACCTGAAACAGGACGGGCGGAACGCACCACATTTAAACTATCAAGCGTATTATCAACGACTTGGTTCACATCCTTCATCGGAGCAGCTATTTTATCTTGAGCATGTGCTCCCAATCCTACTCCGGCAGCTAACAAAAAGCATAAACAAAGTTTATTTCCTTTCATGACATTTATAGTGTTTTTCTTTTATTGCATTTCAAATCTTTCACAAAAATAAGATGAACGAACAAACCGGAGAATAGAAATTCATTCATTTTCCTGTATATTCGTTCAACCAATAGTACATATATCCTAATCAGAGTAGCGACAAGGCTAGAAACTAGAGTGCGGCGGTTGGTTATACGCTACATTCTGCCAAGCTATCGCCAACCTGTACTGACGGTCATTCATCCATGTGGCACGTCTGTCCACAGCCGGTATGGTAGTAGAATAAATACGTAATTCTGTCTGGTCTTCGGAGGCCCAAATAACCTCTTCCCGCCAATCTCCTAAAATATCACCCGACAAACACGGATTACCTTTTGTTCCATTATTGGAAACAACTCCCTCGGCTTTCAATAATAAATCTGTACTTTCCGTATTCCAATTCCATTTACTGATGGAAACATGATCCAGTAGTTCCGCTAAGGGATCGGCATCCCAATAAATGGTAAAATTGCAGGAGCCAGGCTTTCTATTACTGATTATTTCTCCGGTATCCCCTCTTCTCAAACCTCCTATATTGCACCAACACTCTGCTCCATCATAACGCGGATCAATATCGGCAGCTACTCCACGACCGGCATCTTGTCCCAAACCATCCTGCCAGATAATTTCTCCGGTCGCTCCATCAAACATAGCTACGGCAGGAGTACGCTTTACAATTTCATTATCGCCTTCATTTTCATGCACGCCAAAAACCTGCATACCTTGACGGGAAGGAATAAAACGTCCGGCATGTAAAGCATCCCCGTGACGCAAGCCCGTAGTAAACAGTCCTTTACCATCATGGTCTACAGTCATAGCCCCCACGCAGATTTCATCACAACCATCACCATCAAAATCCGCTACGGTCACACTATGATTTCCCATGCCCGAATAGGCCTCCCAACCCGGTGCCGCACTATCAAAAGTCCATGTATGTTTCAATGCCCCGTTTGTAAAAGTCCATGCAGCCACCACCGTCCGTCCGTACCATCCTCTTACCATGACAGGTGAAGGCGTTTTTCCATCCAGAAAAGCTACTCCAGCTGTAAAACGGTCTGAACGACCACCAGTATTGTCATTACCACAATTGCCACCGACACCTCCCCAACCATCCAAGGGATAACGGGTTGGAATATATTCTTTCGAATCCAGTTCTTTTCCGGTACGTCCCTCAAAAACCGTGAGGTATTCCGGGCCATTTACTATCTTACCATACGTAAAACTTTTTTTATCCCATGTCCTCCAGTCGGCTTGGGCATCTCCTATCCGATGTCCCAGCCCGTCGACAGTACCATCTCCTGTCTTACAACAGATTTCCGCACATCCATCTCCATCAAAATCAAAGACCAGGAAATTAGTAGTGGCTGCTCCGGAACGTACATTCGGTCCCAAATCAATACGCCACAATCTTGTTCCATCCATTTTATATGCATCCAAATAGGTATTACCGGTAAAGCCACGTTGTGGCGGTCGCTTTGAATTAGAAGGAGACCATTTTAAAATAATCTCATACTCTCCATCACCATCCAGATCACCTACACTACAATCATTAGCTGTATAAGTGAATGATTCACCTGCTATTTCTCCGTCTTCCGGTTTACAAACAGGAACACTTAAATAAGGATTCCGTTCCTCTCCTTTCAGACGGGTCCAGGTAGTGACTTCCCCGGTAGTTGCTTTTAAAGTCCAACGATTATCCACCGTATAATCAACTGTACGGTCTAAAAAATCGGAAGTCCGATCTATCGGTTCTTTATTTAATTTCACCTCCGCACCTCCACCGGAACTACGGTATAAATCAAATTGTAATCCGGCTGCATCCTCCAAGGTCATGCGCCAGCTAAAATACATTCCATCCTCTGTAGGAATTCCAATCAATCCTCTTGAAAGCTTTTCTCCACTGTAAGGTTGGGAAAAAGCGAATATGCTTCCGACAAGCAGAAGCATATTCATCATAATCCAATGTTTCATCTAACAATTTATAAAACCTTAATACAGGTGGGGAGGCTCCCCACCTATCTACTTAAAAAAGAAATTCCTGTTCACCAATCTTTAACCCATGAAAATATCCGATTTATCCAATATTTTCGTTTTTATTGCCACAAATTCTCTTTAAACTCGATTTCAACAATGCGTAACTCGTGATTAGTTTTATCGCCATTTTTTGCCTTAAACAAGTCTAATTCACCTGCGGCAGGAGCAGCAACTTCTACAATTTGTCCGAAACCGTCACCTTCCTTGCTGGCACCTTTCAAACGAATGGTTATCTCATTTGTCAATACAGGTTTTACATTCAGGTGGATATACCCCAAACTTTTTTCAGTATCACCACTCCAAATCAGTTCATCACCTGCATATATTTCCAAAGGATAGCTGCGCAAACGCCAACCGGTAAGTTTCATACAAATTTCATCCACACGGGCCGCACGTTCCAAACTATAAGTTATCCATGCACTGTTCAGTCTGCCATCATTCTTCCATTCACTCAATTCATTATCATCGAAACTTTTTATCGCTTCATCCTGGTTGGCTCCGGCAACCGCCGATAAGATATTCACATCGACTTTCGTATCTTTGTAAGAAGGAGTCAACGGAGTTTCTCCACGGGTCAGCCTGCCCTCCAGTTCATCTCCCGGAATATAGTTACTCAAGCCATTCTTCACTTCAACCGGTGCGGAAGAAAGACTGATTTCGGCAGATTGCAATCCATCAGCCTTGGCTGTTATACGAACTGTTCCCGGAGTCGTAAGAGAGCGTATCAAAGCCCGGTTGATTCCACATTCTACAGGCAAATCTTTTGAAAGAATATAATTATCTTTGCCCTGTGCTATTCCACCACGCCATTCAGCCGGTCCCTCTACGTCAAAATGTATCAGATCATTAGCCAGCGGGCAACGTCTGCCATCTTTATCCATCACTTCCACTTGAAGCAATACCATATCAGCTCCATCCGCTTTCCAGCCTTTAGGACTTTGAATCACACTGAGTTTAATCTGTTCCGGCTTGCCGGCAGTCTGCAATTCAGCGCGACAACATTCTTTTCCATTCTTATCATACCCTACAGCTTCCAACTTGCCCGGAACAAATGCCACATCTTTGAAAGTATACAAGAAATGATAATCTCTTTGACCGTTTCCTAAAGATTTGCCATTCAGGAACAATTCCACTTTTTCAGCACTGGATACCACATAAACAGGTTTCACCACATCTTCTTTATAGTTCCAATGACCAACGATATGAATACGGGGATTCTCTATATCCACCCATCCGTCCCACATCACCTGATGTGCATAGAAAGGATCTTTAGGGATACGCATGGCATCTGTCACACCACTACGACGATAATTCTCCACACCACGATAATGTGTATTCGTATCCGAGAAGATGATTTTCACACCTCCCGAGCTGACACGGTCACCTGTACCCGGGCGTTCACGCCAATAATCAAACCAACGAATCACATTCTCAATAGTAAAGGAATCCTGATTGTGATTATAAGCACGGGCATCCACCTTTTTCTGGACCTTATTAGTCATTGCAGAACGGAATGAATTATTTCCTTCCCCATTTTTATGATATGGATAAGAATATTCATCCCAATATTTGCGCAGACCTTCATCACGGCAGTATTCCATGGCCCACATCGGATGATGTTTGCTCTTATTGATATAAAGCATCTCGCCACCATATTCGGCTTCACGAATATCAAGCATTTCACGGGAACCGATGGCACGGCCTCCATGAGGGTCATACTTATCACGAATCGCTTTCATTTCTATCATGTGTTCACGACTGATTGATTCGTTTCCACATTCATAGAATAAAATACTCGGATTATTACGGTTGTAAATAATGGCATCACGCATCAATTCTGTACGTTGTTCCCATTGACGGCCTTCACGGTCCTTTTCTGCATCACCGGCCTGCATCGCCTGAATCAATCCGACACGGTCACACGATTCAATATCCTGCTTCCAAGGGGTGATATGCATCCAACGAACCAAGTTGGCATTATCTTCCACCATCAGACCGTTGCTATAATCACTCAGCCATGCAGGAACACTCATACCGACTCCCGGCCATTCATTACTGGTACGCTGTGCAAAACCTTTCATCTGAATCACCCGGTCATTCAACCAAATCATTCCTTTGCCGAAACGAGTTTTACGGAAACCGGTACGGGTAGCCACTTCATCTACTTTTCTGCCATCCACCCATAAACTGGTTTTTACTGTGTACAAATATCCGTATCCCCAACTCCAGAAATGAAGTCCGTCTATTTCTGCTGAAGCTTCCAAAGTCGCAGTTTCACCCGGTTTTACTACCGTCTGAGTACCCTCAAAACTTTTTATGCTTTTCCCGTCACGATCACACACTTCAACCTTATAAGCGACTTTCTTATCCCGATTATATTCATTTTTTATTTCGGATTCGGCGTGAACTACGGCTTTACGAGATTTTACACGAATATCCTCCGCATAGATATAGACACCGGTCGTTTTTAAATTACTATACAAGGGAAGTGTCTGATAAAGTTTATCAGTAACATGAAGCCACACATTCTTAGGAATCCCTCCATAATTGGCATTAAAATTACGGTCACTCCATTGATACTTAGTATCAGTGGCACGTTCCTTATAATTCCAGTTATTATCAATGCGGACTGCCATTACATTCTCTTGTCCATATTTAATATAAGGAGTCAAATCGAAACCTACAGCCATCGCACCATTTTCATGCAAGCCGATATATTCACCATTGATATAAAAATCAGCTCCTTGACGGACGCCTTCAAATTCAACAAAAACTTTTTTGTTTTTGCTATTGGCAGGCAGACGGAAATGCTTACGATACCACATGATTGTATCCGTCAGTTGTTCTATACTTAAACGAAAAGCTTCATCTTCATTAAAAGGACGGGGTAATGTTACTTTCTTCCAATCCGTATCCTGAAAACGTACTTCTTTGGCTTCCGGTATATCGCCAACATAAAGTAACCATTCAGAATTAAAATTGTATTTATCACGAACAGCTGATGCTGCCGCAATCTGACTTATTCCTATAAAAGCCAATAAAAATAAAAGAATTTTGTTTCTCATAGCTATCTCAAATTGTTTGTTACAAAACTAGCATAAAGTTCCCTCTCATACCATAGAATAAGATACATTTATATAGAAATTCGTTCAAAACGAAATTTCAGGGTATTCATGTTGCACATATTTACATATCACATTAATACTCAATATATTACACAAATACCCTGAAACATTTATTCTATAGGTTGCAACATCAGGACTATATAATTCATTGCTTCACCATAGCCGGAGTCAACGTTACAGGTCCCAATAGCCCTGAAGATTTTGGTTCCCAATCAGAAGCATCAAAGATACCATTTTTCACATTTTCCTTTTTTCTTGCAGACATATTTACATTATAGAAAATCTTCCAGTCCACTCCCTTCTTATCCATATAAGCAATTCGATTCGCCATAGAGTTGGCTACTCTGACAACTAACTCATCCTGTCCTTTGAATTTTTCAGCAGGGATATACAATTGATAAGGAGAGTCAATCACTGTACCTATATATTCTCCATTCAAATAGACAGATGCATTTTCTGCCACAGCTCCAAGGTTCAATTTGATCACATCCGCTACAGGCACCTTATTTATAGTAGTCGTATAAACGGCTGTTCCAGAAAAAGCTTTATATTCATCCCCTACAAAATCAGTCCATGAGCCCAAACTGTCAACCGTTATAGAAGCAGGAAGTTGAGGACCTCCTTGAACAAAAGAAACAGTCCAACTGCCGGAAACTGGACTTGGCTCACCTGCATTTTGATAATAAGCATAGGCATCTCCTGTAAAATGCTGACCGGAAGTTGATACAATGACAGTTTCACCCGGATTCAATTCCAGGTAAACATCTGTTTGCCCGTCATTGCGTTTCATAGCAGCCAAACCACTAGCACCAGTCATTGGATTGAAAATCGCCGCACTCCGAGCTTCTGTACGAAGTGGAATCCAATCCTCTATTTTACGGTCACTACTATTTTCTATAAAGTAATATTTTCCCGTCGTACTATTTCTTCGGATACATTGCAGACCTGCCTGATACATTTTCTCAGCACCCACATTCGCCTCATTCATCAGAGCATTAATATCATCTGACAAACAAACCTTCCCCTTACCTACACGAGCACATTTAACAGCACCTTCAGCATGAAAGTCCAAAGCATCCAACATTTCTTTAAAATGAGCCTGTTTTTCTTCCGAAAGAATCATTCCGGCCATATCTTGAGGAATTCCCTTATAAAACACAACGGTAGCACCTTCATCAGCCAAAGCCATCAGTTTTTCCATTGTTTCATAAGGAATATATTGCGCCGCCGAAACAAGAACGGTTTTATATGCGGCACCAGGCGTTACAATCATTTCTTTCTCAATATTAGTTTTAAGAAGTTGCTTGTCAGAAATCATATCCCATGCATAACCATTCTCTGTTAAAGTTACCGCACTTTCTCTGACCGAAGATTCCAACATATTACGATCCAATCCGCTAAAGTGTTGAAGGCTTCTGTTCCCTTGCTCAGACATCACATCGGCTATGTTATAGTATAAAAGAACATCATTGTCAGGAGTGCCATCCTGTAAAAATGACTGCACGCGAGTAACATACTGATTCAAATATTTAAAATCCTCCCAAAACGGATTATTCGGATGAAAATGGACTGCCGCATAAAATAACCATCCCGGCCAAGGAGCATCCTGTGGACTAAAACAAGTACCATGATAAAAAATATGATTCACACCCCCCAAAAAGAAAAGATCAAGTGCTTTCTTTACATCTCCCAGATTCGATTGAAAATGTTCATTCAACCAAGTCGCACTTTCTGAAGATGAGAGTTTCTTTCCTTCTGTATGAGCTACAGACGGAGCTGCTTTTATACTGACTAAATCACGCCCCTCTATTTCGGGTACATCACTCACTGCATACAAATCCAGAATATTGGCAGGAGAGCCATGAGCCTGATTCCTTATACCCTTTCCTTGTTTTGCCGCCCAATGTTGCCAACGAATAGAATAATGATTTATCAATAAATCGTTTATGGTTTGTCTATAATCATATAACACTCTTGCATTTTTATCTGGTGTGTCAATACCTAACAATGCAGGTAAGTGCTGACGCAAGTCATATCCTCTATACTTTTGAAATTCTTCAAAAAAAGCAGGAGTCCAATTCGACTCGCCTCTTGCATCGTCCACTTCATAAGAGTCATTAAAATAATACCTCAGATAACTGATATCCTTTCCTTTAAAAGCCTCATCGAATTTACTGAGATAATGATCAATGGCCGAAGCTGAAAAATGATCTATCACATCACCTTCACCACCAGGCCCTGCACGTTCTACCATTTTTCCATGATGACCTTGGAACAGAGCACAAATAGTCCAGTCACCTTGAGGAGCCGTCCAATCCAATGTACCATCCGGCTTTATTTTTGAAGTCAAGTCGAGACATTCACCTTCATCACTATTAGCGGTCACTATAATCAAAGGCAGTTCCTTTTTATATCGTACCTGATCCAATGCCAATGTCTGTAAATCAGCATTCGCACTGACTGGTTCTTTCAAATCCGCCAGTTTTACCGGAGTATGCCCTGCCAATCTGACAAAGCCTTCTTCTTTATACCGGACAGGTTCACCCAATTGCTCACCTTCTTTCAATTGATAAGTTTTATAAGCCACCGTCTTGCACGCATCTTCGGGAGTGACCCAAGGTCCTCCAAACGGCCATCCCGAAGCATTAGCCAGATCAATACCTAACCCCAACTGCTTTGCTTCCTGCAAAGTATACAGAAACAAATCAACCCATTCCGGAGAAAGAAAATCTTTAAAGCGGTCCTCATAACCATGTATTCCATAAATAGGAGTGATCTCCAATCCCCCCAGATTTGCCTCCTGGTACTTACGCATAACCGTATCCAAATCAATAGTCCTGACCGCATTGCCTTCCCACCACCATCGCGTCCAAGGCTTGGTCTCGTTAGTCACTTGCGGCCATTCAATCTTCTGATTCTGTGTACAAGCCAAACAGCCACAAACTGCAAAAAGTACATAACAGAACTTACTGCATTTCTTTAAAAATAAGGATTGCTTCATAAATCTTACTTGTTTAAAAATGGAAACGGGCATTTTCAACACGTTGACCACCTATCATATTCTTTAATTTCCTTGCCACATCAGGATATTGCTTTATCACATTAGTAGTTTCTGCCGGATCTGTATAAATGTTATACAATTCTTCATAAGTTTTAGACGGGTCACTAACTTCCAGTCTCACCAACTTCCAACCATCAGGTGTCATAATAGATTGCTTTCCTCCAAATTCAAAGAACTCATAATAAATACAATCATGCTCCTTCTGAATACCTTTTCCCGTAAGAGTAGGCAAATAAGATATACCATCAATATTTTGAGGTATATCCGCCTGCACCAATTCACCTATAGTAGGCAAAAAATCCCAAAATGCAGAAATATGATTAGTAACTACCCCTTGTGGAATAACTCCCGGCCATTGAATGACGAACGGAGTACGGATACCTCCTTCATATAAATCTCTTTTCTGACCCCTGAACGGACCATTACTGTCAAAATAAGATGGATCGTGCCCTCCCTCCGAATGGACTCCATTATCGGAAGTAAAAACAATTATCGTATGATCATACAAACCTTTCTCTTTTAATTCTTTAATAATCAAACCCACACTTTTATCCAAATAAGTAACCATCGCCGCATATGCCGCACGCGGAGTTTGCTGCGATTTATAACCGTCTTTGCTTCCTCCAAAAGGAGTTTCACAAAATTCCCCCTCATATTCCGTCATTACCTCTCCCATTATATCAAGATCTGCATGAGGTATGGTTGGTGAAAAATAAAGAAAGAAAGGTTTCTGCGCATTTTCATCAATAAAATTCAAAGCCTTTTCCAACATCAAGTCATGCGAATAATATTTCCCATCCAGCATAATCTTCTGCTCATTCTCATGCAAGAACTCAGGGTAATAACTATGAGCAAAACGTTGCCCCAGATAACCGTAGAAATAATCAAAACCATGTTTGCCGGGCATACCTTCCGTACCCGGTCCTCCCATTCCCCATTTGCCTACACATCCGGTAACATAATTCTTTGTTTTAAAAATATCGGCTACAGTAACTTCACCGACAGGAAGCGGAGTTTCATATAACAATCCATCCGAACCTGCTACTTTTGCATTTCCTCTGATTGCAGCATGTCCCATGTGCTTTCCTGTAATCAGAGCACAACGAGACGGAGCACTGACTGTAGAACCGGAATAATGCTGCATAAACTTCATCCCATTCTGAGCTATCCCATCAATATTCGGTGTCTTAATCTGACGCTGACCATAGCATCCCAAATCACCTATTCCCAAATCATCCGCCATAATATAAATAACATTGGGCGATTTCTCTGCCGTTGTAGTCTGGGCCATCGTAAGCCCTGAAGACAACAAAGCTGCGGAAAATAATATCTTACGTGTTTTTTTCATATCCAACCTTGCTTTATTTAAAAGATGAAATATCCACCATCATTAAATTTAATCTTTTTCCATTTGTAAAATGTCCGGATTGGAAAAGAACTTTCGTACCATCCGGACTAAAGCTGGGATGTGCATGATCCGGTTTCATCTTGGTATCCGAAACCAACCAATGACGTTCTCCGGTTTGCACATTAATCAGCCATACATTACCTCCAAAAGTATCTCCGGCAGCCCATTTATTATCACGGCTGGCATTACAATGCCAGAAACCTCTTCCTACCAATTGGCCGTCAATCGCTTGGCGGTCTTTTTCTAATTCTACCTGCCCTATCAACTCTACATCATCTGTACGCAAATTGATACGCACAATACCACTTGCCTGTTTGCGAAGGCGCGGCTGAAATCCTAAGATATTGAAATATACAAAATCTTTGGTTGCAAAAGTTTCATGAGTCACCCAATCTAGCGGAGTTTCTTTATATAAAGGTTTAAAGACTGTTCCATCTGCCGTGCAAAACCACATACGCTGATGGGCATCGCCACCGGTTTCGTTACAAAAAACAATTTCACCCGGAGTAAAACGGCTGGCTTGTATGTGGCCTGTTTTAAATTCCGTATCAATAACCTTAGTTACTTCTCCTGTACTGAGATTCATTTTACGAATTCCGCAAAGAGTTGGCTTTATCTTTACCGGCTGGTTACTTTCAGGCAAGAAAGCGTTTTTCATCATACGTTCCTTTTCCTCTTCCGTACCCTCACGCTCAACAGTTATGTAGGCATAATCATCATTGCAATCCACAGCATATCCTCCCGGACGTCCCATCTCAGTGGGAAAAGTGCCTATGAAAGTTTCATAAGCGGATGGTTTACCTACTTTTCCTTGTTTTACATCGGCAAAGAATTTATCCAAGTCCATCACATACATGTTCCAGTTTTCTTTTTCTTTCCGGCTGACAAACATACGATTCGTTTTATTAGCCAAAAAAGCACTGCCCAAGTTCGGTCCTTCCGTAGCTTGAATAATCTTACCGGTGGCCATTTCAATAAAATAAATTTGTGTAGGAGTCCATTTACGTTTTTCTCCGTTAGGAAGCGTACTTTCTACCTCTTTGTCATTTCCACGGCTGGAAGACCTGAACAATAAATATTTGCCATCAGCTGTCCACATGGGATCAGTCTGATAAAGAAAACGGTCATTCTTCATCGTATCGGTCAACATAGTGATAGTACTGCCGGTCGCACTATCTACATAAGTCCGCATTTCCGATGCAGTGCAGTTTCCAAACTGAGCCAATGCGGCTTTACTAAAAGCTAAAAATAATGTAATAGCTAAAAATGTCTTTCTCATAGCATGTCATTTTTTATCTGATACGACAAATTTATGCACGAGAGAAGTTATATCAAATAGAATTTTATCCATTTATATGGTTAATTGTTCACTTTATCTGATTTTAGTTATTGAAGAAGCATAAGAGATCTCTACTGGTCCTCCCCACGGACTGAAGTCCACAACCATTCCTCTACGACACAAGTTCACAGGCAAATTTCTACCATCCTGCAGAACAGTAACAGCACACTGATCGGGCAAATCTTCCAAAAGCAAAGTCAACGGCATGTCAAACAATTCCTTGTCCATTGTAAAATGAAAAGTCACTGTAATTTTTCCTGATGTCCTCTTTATATCCAGTACCAAATTCTCCCGTTCAGCCATGTACGCCGCTACCTCACGAAATGTCGTAACCCACAATCTGTCTCTTCGGCAGTTCACTTCATCCAAGTGATTCCAAAACACTTGAGGATCAGGAAAAGCATCATATCCCGTTACTATACCATGTGTCATACCGACACCCCACAATCTGTTTGCTATCAAACTATCCGTCCACTGCGTTAGCCACCGGGCATTACGGCGTGAACCTATATCTATTTGTCGGATACGAGTACCTACTCTGTCAACCGATGCACAAGCTATGGCCTCCTCATTTTTCCGGTTTCCCGGATAAAAATAAGTACGCGGAAATATACCTGTTTGCTCAAAAATAACCGTATCATTATGTTGTATTTCAAAACGCCTTTCTTCCCCTACCAATTTCGTCAGATTCTTATGCATCCACCCATGATTTGTTATCTCATGTCCTGCTTGTGCCATTTCCCTTGCTTGTTCCCAAGACATACATACTTTCTTTGCACTAATACACCCCATCCAACCTCCATTCACAGCGAATGTAGCCTTTATATTCCTTTTCTCCAATTCCGGAAAAACCAATGTATATTGTTCCAACAAACCATCATCAAAAGTATAACTGATTGCAGCATCTCTTCCTCCCCTATATTGGGCAATACTCACTTTTACCTCTTCATCATCAGCTGCTATGCTCTCTAGGGGCACATATAACAGTAAAAAAATTATTATTTTTATCATTTTTCCAATATACTATTTACCACACAAAGATAAGAATCAATCGCATGGCATCCAATAGAATTTTATCCATTATACATGTATTTTTGTATAATCAGTACCTTCACACATTTAATACGTTATCTCAAAACAAAACATCTACAATCACTTCCCAAATCTTATGATCTTAAAAAGATTCACGAAATCATTGTAAATGTTTTAAAAATTGCCCATCATTAATAGTAATGACAGGCAATTTTGCTATGGTTAGATTCAACTAATTAATAACCATAATTTTGATAAGCTTTTTTAGCAGAGGCATCCAGTAAAGCCCCATTTTCGTCAGTCAATAAATCAAGCAATGACTGTCTAAATGGTTTTAATGTATAAGCAGGTTTAAATGCTCCCAAACCATTACCTGTAGGTCCTGTCCCATTCACCAAATTATCAGCACTATCCCAAAGCCCAGTTAATGGTGAACCTACCTGATCATGATACATTATACGATCAGCCTGCCAACCAGAATGATGCAACCATTCATAATAAATAAATTCTGTATTCGCTTCACGTGCAACTTCATTCAATATAAAATTGACAAAACGATCTAATATAGAGGTAGCAGTAACAGGATAATTCTCAGCATCAGCATTTACCCCACCTGTCCAATAACTTTCATCAACCAACATGGAAGAAGTCATATCTGTATTTACAATATAAGGCCATTCTCTCTCTGTTTTAGCCAAATTCTCACTACCCGGATACAAACGAGCCAACACTTCATTTCGAGTTTCACCAGCTTTAAATGCAGCACGTGCACGTACTTTATTGATATCCAAGACAGCAGCCGAGAAATTACCTTTACGTCCATAAGCCTCTGCACGTATTAAGAATGTTTCAGCTAACCGGAACAAAGGAATGTCGCGCGATGAATAGTATGAATCATAAGAATTTCTATTAGGATCAGTGTATTTAGCAGTAGTCGGCCCTCCTGTTCCCGAAACTTTATCCAACCCTACATATGTTGCATTATTATAAGCATACGAACTGCCATCCGACTTTATTGGAGCACGATAATAATATTTATTTCCATCTTTAATCCAACGTGCCAATAATACAAAAGGTTGTGCTAACGCTTCTTTAATATCAATAGCTGTTTCCTTTGTATTTTCCAAATAAGCAAACGCCATATCACCTGCCCCCATCTTATGCTCTCCTGCGACAGCTCGACGACCACCCCACGAATCACGATTATAATTAGGCAATATATTAGAATTAAAAAAATCAGCCATATCTGATGTCCAGGTATATGTAGCATTATCTTCACTATCATAAGCGTAATAAGGAACATCTGCTGCCGGAGTCGATGTATTAGAACCACCCCTTAATGATGTATGATATTCCAAATAAAATGATTTTTGAAAACGAGAATCAGCTTGTTTGTTAGTAAAAACATCGTAGCCAAAATCAGTAGGCGAAACAGAATGCCCATTACCTTTACCTGGATATTCCCAAGTAAAATTAGGAATTCCCCACGAGGCACTTGTATAATTGGGAGTTAAAAAATAAGGCAAACGATTCCCATAACGTCCATTTGTACCACTATTAGCAGGCATACCATATACACAAGCTAAAATTATCTCACGACTCTCCTCATTTGAATAATCATCCAAAGGATGGCTAAACAATTTTCCGTAATCCGATTCCAATGAATAGTGTCCATCTTGATCAATCACATAATTAGCATAATAAATACAAGAATCTAAGTCAGCAGTGCCTTTTCCTTTGTATAGCATACCCAAATATGACTTCTCATTAGAATTATCAATACTTCCATCCGCCTTACGTCCGTATTCTGCTGTTCCATAATCAGCCCCTTGTGCACGTTGCAAATAAAGCTTTGCCAAAAAATGAGCGGCGGCTCCTTTTGTAGCACGTCCGTAATCAGCCCCTGATTGTTCGGAAGCTTTCGGCAATTTTTCAAAAGCATAACGCAAATCTCCAATCATCAATTTATAAAGACTTTCCGAAGTTTCCCGATTGTATGCATAATTTTCAGGTAAAGCAGTAGTATACCCCCTTGGAACATAAACATCTCCCAATAACGTATTCATCAAATAAATACAATAGGAACGATTAAACATTGCTTCAGCCATTCGTTGTTCTGCATAAGCTTGATCAGAAGCAAATTTACCATCAACTTTCCCCTCACGAATAGAAAGAATTGCACGATTACAATTATTAATACAAGGATAAAAACCCAACAATTGATTACTAGTATACTCACCACATAATCCATCAACATACGTTGCTTCATTACCAGTAGAAGTCCAAACTGATCCTGAATAAATAGCATAATTGGCAGATTTAGCCATCATATTATCAACACCCGTAAAAAAAGCAAAAGGTCCTTGTTGGTACTGTTTAGTCACTCGTAACGCATCATAAGTGCTAACAATTAACTGCTCTACCCCCGTTTCTGTTTCAAAATAATCTTGCGTAATGGTTGCTACCATTTTTTCTTCCAAAAAATCATCTCCACAAGATGCTAAAGTAACAGCAACCATGGAAATCAACATATATTTTTTTAGTTTCATATTCAATATCTTTTAATGGTTTATCAAAATCCAAGTCTTAATCCGATAACATAACTACGAGTCAATATGGTATTGTTTGTTTGACCACCAATAAAATTAGTGTCATTTGTTTTTTCACTCCATCCTGTTGTATCATCTGGGTTTATACCCGATTTCACTAATTCTCCTCCAAATATAAATGGATTCAATACTTGACCATAAATTTGACAACTAGCAGCCCCAAGTTTCTTCAACCACTTTTCAGGGAACGTATATGATAAAGCAATATTACGTATTGCTACCATATTACCTTTAGTATAGTTCATATAAGCACTATAATCTGTAGTAGTTACACCACCAGAACGAGGTTGTGGAAACTTTCCATTCGGATTTTCAGTACTCCATACGTCCTTTTCTACACGACGACCATAAGTTTGTAACAATCCATAATACATATTGCCCATACGAGCATAAACAAATGAATTCAACTGCCAGTTTTTATAGATAAATGTAGTAGTAAAGCCACCAATCCATTTAGGTTGGAATGACCCAAGAAATTTATTATCTTCTGTATTGATAGTACCAAAACCATTATCCATATAAGTCACTCTTTCGCCAGAATTCAATGTTACAGTTTTTGCTCCTTCCGTACCCTCGGGAACTTCTATTAATGGTTGGTCTACAACTTTCGCCATTCCAGGCTGCATTACAGTCTTCGATATTTTCTCATATAATTCCAAAGTTCTTAAATCTTCAGGAGTATTCTGCCATAAACGATCATATTTCAAAGTCCAAATTTCATCTTTAGGTTTACCTATAAACCATTTATTTGCTGTATCATCAACCTTTCCTCCTGCCAATTCCACAATTTCTTCTTTATTAGTAGAGAATGTAAAATCAGTCTTCCATGTAAAATCTTTTGTTTGAATATTAGTTGTAGACAATGTTATTTCAAGTCCTTTGTTCTGTGTTTTACCAATATTAGTAGTAATACTTGTATAACCAGTCATCAAAGGTAATGATTTAGCAAGCAGCAAATCCGAAGTTTTAGCCACATAATATTCCACACTACCGCTTATACGGTTGTTAAGAAAGCCAAAATCAACACCAATATTGGTAGACGCTGTCTTTTCCCAACCTAAATCCAAATTAGGTAATACAGAAGCTTTAGCACCAATAGTAACTTGAGTAATATTACCTACCCCAAAAAACTTACCGGCACCACTTGCTGTCATTGTTCCAGAAGTCTGATACGGTTTTATAGATGCATTACCTGTCACACCGTATCCAACACGAACCTTCAATTGATTGATCCATTTAACGTCTTTCATAAAGTTTTCCTCATTCATCTTCCATGCCAATGCAGCAGAAGGGAAAAAATCCCATTTATTACCAACAGCCAACATAGATGCACCATCCCATCGACCAGTAACAGTCAACAAATATTTATCCATCAATCCATAATTCATACGAGCCATATAAGAAGCACGCTTTTGTTCGCTAAATGAAGATCCTGGGCTATCCATTGTCAAATCGGAATTACCCACACTATACCATAATGCCGTAGGAAATGTACAATTATATGCACGTACTTCCAATCCCTCAGCACGAGAATACTCAGCAGACTGCATCAATGTTAATCCCACAGAATGGATATTCTTGAATATTTTATTGTAATAAATTAGATTTTCTAATGTCCACGACAAATTTTGACCTTGCTGATTAAAGGCTGTATTAGCAGCATAAGCAGAATGCTTCAAAGGATTAGAAAAATCATTTCCATAATAGCTTCCATAACGTGAGTTGCGATACTGAGTACCTAAATTTGTGCGCCATTTTAACCCTTCAATCGGCGACCAGATTTTACCAAAATCAATTTCTCCATAAGAATTAAACATAACACTATAATAACGAGTTTCATTCGTTGCCTGATATACATCCAACATCGGATTATACTGTGACGGACCTCCATCTACATTCAATGGTTTGCCCTCCTCATCATAAGCAGGGGCGAATGGCATTTTAGCCACAGCATAGCCATAAGAATCTTTGTAGGTTGAATTAGAAGTATTATTAATAATACCATAATTCTTAATAGAATGACTGGCATTCATACCCATACCTACCTTTAAAAAATTTGTAGCTTGAATTTCACCATTAATATTTGCCGTATAACGCTTAAAATCTTGATCTTTCATCGGAGACTCTTGATCCAAATAAGCCAATGAAATGTACAAATTAGATTTTTCAGAACCAGCTGACAACGAAATCTGATGATTATGAGTAATCGCAGTACGTGTCACATAATCAGTCCAAGGTGTAGTTGGAATATTTGCAGAATTATATACAGGTACTTGATCAGCATATCCTAAAACCTCTTTTTCATAATCTGTAGCCGGACGCATCTTATATGAACCATCCGCATTATATTCCCATGCTTTCTGAAAATATTGATTCAAATACGGATAATTAGATACACCTCCACCATTGTCAGAAAACAATAAATCACCATCAATATTAGGATCAGGAGCATTACCATATGTACCTGAATATGCTCCTGTATTAATATAAGCTTGACGTTTCCAATCGATTAATTCGCCAGAATCCATCCAATCTGTCATCGAATGGATTTTAGAAAAAGTTACCGTTCCATCATAATTAATACTAACCTTACCAACTTTACCTTTTTTAGTTGTTATCAAAACAACACCATTCGCTCCACGTGAACCATAGATGGCGGTAGCTGAAGCATCTTTTAAAATTTCCATCGACTCAACATCATTCGGATTTATATCAGCAATAGAACCGGCAACCATAGGTATTCCATCAATAACATATAACGGATCATTATCAGCAGTAATAGAACGATTACCACGAATTCGAACATCTCCCAATTCACCTGGTCGGCTATTTGTTGTAATATCCACACCAGGAGCTTTACCTTGCATAGCCTGCAAAGCATTTTGCACTGGACGCTCTTTTATTTGCTTCTCTGAAACTTTTGTCAACGCTCCTGTAACATCACTCTTTTTAACAACACCATAACCTACTACCACAACCTCATCCAGTGTTTCAGTATCCTCCTCCAAGATTACCTTAACGGTAGATTGTCCTTTCACCTGGATATCTACGGTCTTGTATCCCACGAAACTTACTTGGATAGTTCCATTATCAGGAACATTTTGAAGTGTGAACTTACCATCAAAGTCAGTAATTGTACCATTGGTAGTACCTTTCACCACCACACTGGCACCGATTACAGACTCACCTGTCTTGTCAAGGACAGTACCCGAAACGGTTTTGCTCTGTGCAAAGGC